>VFQR01000118.1_pt1 | contig 193569 bp, 196 predicted proteins | sample 3512321 | NCBI WGS metagenome assembly VFQR01 (sample SAMN10412374, study PRJNA504923) | tailings metagenome | isolation source: Relicate 3 Philex TSF1 revegetated site | place: Philippines: Tuba, Benguet | collected 2017-08-29
CCTCCACCTCGCCTCAACACGCATCTGGATCAGGACTAATGAGTCCACGACCTAGGCGCGCAGGATCTTCTCCATCGGCCGGCCCTTGGCCAGTTCGTCGATCAGCTTGTCCAGCCGCCGCACGTTCTGCTCTACCGGGTCTGCGATTTCCTCCACACGGACTCCGCAGATGACGCCCGTGATCTTGCCCGCATTCGGATGGAGACGCGGCGCACTGGCGAAGAAGCCCGCGAAGTCCGCGTCCTCCGCCATCCGCGCGTGCAGGTCCGGCCCCGAATAGCCGGTGAGCCAGCAGATCACGGCGTCGACCTCCTCGGCGGTGCGGCCCTTCCGCTCCGCCTTCTGCACGTAGAAGGGGTAGACCCTGGCGACCTTCATGGCCGCGAGCGGCATCCGTGGCATGGCGTGGCCCCCCTCAGTCCCGCCCGGGCAACGCGGCAGGCCCTTCCGGGTTCGACCATACGTCACCGCGCTCCCCCGGTTCCGGCGTCAGCCCGTAGGGCGCCACCAGCCGCCAGACATGGTCCGGCACCATGTGTTTCATCCGACGCGGCATCTGGCGGCGGAGGTGCAGGACCGTTTCGATCGCCTTCATCTCCACCCGCGTCCGCGCGAATTCGAGCCCGCGCGGGCCGGTGCGCGGCTGGAGCCAGCCGACGATGCCGCGCAGGAAGCCGGGCATCCGGCGGAGCGGCAGGCCGCCCGCGGCGCGGCGCGTGTTCTCCATGAAGCCCTTTACCGCCGCCTGCCGTTTCCCCTTGTCTCCGGGTGCCGCCAGCCGGACCTCGTCCCGCAGCAGATCGAGAAGCGCCTGGCCGCGTTCGTTGCGGACGATCAGCCATTGCTCCCCCTCGCCCGCCATGTAGCCCACGGTGATGTCGGCCAGAGCGTTCGTGTAGTCGACGCAGGTGCGGCAGGTGAGTGGGAAGAAGTCGGGCGGCAGGTCCGAGATCGGGAGGCGCAGGAAGGGGATCGTGCGCTGTGTGCCATCCTCGAAGCGAAGCTCCACGTGATAGTCGGCGCGGAACTCGAGGTAGGTGATCGTCTCGGGCCGGTCGGAGAGGAGCCCAAGGAAGGTGTGGAAGTTCTCGGTCGTCGTGTTGTCGGAACAGGGCGTGCCGATGACGGTGACGCTCTCGAACCCCAGCTCCGCCTCGATGACGCGGAGCGCGTAGACCTGGCAGGGGATGCCGATGACGGCGATCCGGCGATGCCCGGCGGCGGCGGCCGGTTCGAGGAGCGACAGGAGCGGCGCGTAGCCCATGCGCATCCCCCGGGCGCGGGCCATCTCTCCGGCCCCGGTGACGATGACGGGGACGGGTTTCCAGCGATCCTCGGCGTCGGGCGCCATCGTGAGGACGGCGTCAACCGCCCCGGTCTCAAGCAGCCGTTCGGCCAGCCGCGTGGTGATGCCCGTCCACTGGGCGCCGTCGCGCGGGGCCTTGAGGGATGCGCGATACATCGCGCGGTAGGGGCCGAAGAAGCGTTCTTCCGCACGGTCCGGATCGCGCGCCCGCCCGTGGACGGCTTCCTCCATCGCCGGATAGTCGGGGCGGATGAACTGGCAGGCGCGGCCGCAGTCGTTGGCGCGGGCTGTGCGCGACAGGCCGCAGTCGGTGCACATGTTGCGGGGCGCCGCGGGTCCGGGCTCTGGCGCCCAGATCGGGCGGCGGCCGTCGTCGGCGTCGAGCATGGGCAGGGCCTTTCAGGAAGCGACAGCGGCACGATAGCGCCTGCCAGCCACTGCGTCCAGCAAGTGTAAACCCTGGTTGACAGTCTGCGGCGTTTGGCGCCGTGCCCACGCCACCCCTTCCCCGGGCGAGCCCGATCCGTTAAGAGCGCCCACGTTTGACCGTGAGGAGGGCCCGATGGGCTACAGAGTCGTCGTCGCGGGCGCCACGGGGAACGTGGGCCGCGAAATGCTGAACATCCTGGCCGAGCGCCAGTTTCCCGTGGACGAGATCGCGGCACTTGCCTCGCGCAAGTCGCTGGGCACGGAAGTCAGCTTCGGCGACAGGACGCTCAAGACGAAGGACCTCGACACCTTCGACTTTGAAGGCTGGGACATCGCGCTCTTCGCCATCGGGTCGGAGGCCACGAAGACCTATGCGCCGCGCGCGGCGAACGCGGGCTGCGTGGTGATCGACAACTCCTCGCTCTACCGCTACGACCCGCAGATCCCGCTGATCGTGCCCGAAGTGAACCCCGACGCGGTGGAGCACTACCGCAACAAGATGATCATCGCGAACCCCAACTGCTCGACCGCGCAGATGGTGGTGGCGCTGAAGCCCCTGCACGATCGCGCACGGATCAAGCGGGTGGTCGTCGCGACCTACCAGTCCGTCTCGGGCGCAGGCAAGGAAGGGATGGACGAGCTGTGGGACCAGACGAAGGCCGTCTACAACCCCACGTCGGACGTGCCGCCGAAGAAGTTCCAGAAGCAGATCGCTTTCAACGTCATTCCGCAGATCGACGTCTTCATGGAGGACGGATCGACCAAGGAAGAGTGGAAGATGGTGGCCGAGACGAAGAAGATCCTCGACCCTGCCGTCCGCGTGACGGCGACCTGCGTGCGGGTGCCGGTCTTCGTGGGCCATTCCGAGGCGATCAACATCGAGTTCGACGAGTTCCTCGACGAGGACGAGGCGCGCGACATCCTGCGCGAGAGCCCCGGCGTCATGGTGATCGACAAGCGCGAACCCGGCGGCTACGTCACCCCCATCGAGTGCGTGGGTGACTACGCGACCTTCATCAGCCGCATCCGGCAGGATTCGACGGTGGAGAACGGCATCAGCCTCTGGTGCGTGAGCGACAACCTCCGAAAGGGCGCAGCGCTGAACGCCGTGCAGATCGCCGAACTGCTCGGCAACCGCATGCTGAAGAAGGGCTGACATCTTGCGCCTGCTGACCGGTGCGGCGACGGGATTCTTGCTTGCAGGCTCGTCCTTTCCGGCAATCGCGCAGGAGAAGACGTTTCTCGCGTTCGGCGGGTTCGTCACTCTGAACAACTGGGTGGAGGTCGTCGCGGTCACGCCCATCGAGTCTGCGGACACCGGGCTGGTCGGCATTGCGCCCGGCCTGATCTGGGATCTGCCGAACCCGCGGTTCAAGTATTCGGTCGAAGCCCAGCTGGTGAAGTATCAGGGCTATCAGCAGAACTGGGAAGTCAACATCGTGCCGGCGATGATCCGGTACTTCCCGGAGGACAACCCCGGGCTCAGGAGCATCGGCTTCGGCCTCGGCTTCTCCTATGCCAGCGAGCCGTCTCCCAACGAGGTTCGACGGAACGACGAGCCGGCCTCGCAGGAAAAATGGTATTGGACCATCGAGCTTGCCTTTGACACGAAGCGGGAAGACCGCGACTTCGTCGTGAGGCTTCACCATCGATCGACAGGCGCGGGAACCATCGGCTACGGCGGGAGCACGGATGCCGTTGTCGTCGGCATTCGACAGTATTTCTAGCCTGCGTTTAGCCAACAATTAAGGAGCTTCTGCGAAGGGAGTCCGACGCGTCGCGGAGTCCCTTCATGGAAGAACTCAAGTTCAACTGCCCCGCCTACCTTGCCCAACGGTTCTGGCTTCTGTGTGCCGAACGCGAAATGACGCCGGGGTCGGCGCTTCGTGAATTCATGCTGCGCGAGATCTCGGCAGCCGATGCCGCCTTCGACATCGAACTCAAGAGCGTCACCGGGCAGGACGCGTGGTCGATCTCCCAGGGGCATCCCAAGAAGTGACGCTCTAGCCCGCGCGGAACCCCGCAAGCTGGAAGCCCCCCTTCGGCAGCGCCGGGGCGGCGCGGAAGTTCGGCTCTGCATCTGGCGTCGTCACCTCGTATCGGGCGCGGGCGAACTCCCGGGCGAAGAGGCACATCAGCCTTATCGTCGCATCCTCGCCGGGACAGCGGTGCGTCACCGCCGCCTCTCCCCCGCCCTGCGGGATCAGCGACCAGGGATTCTCCGGCCAGTCGAGGAACCTTTCCGGCTGGAACTCCTCGGGCCGCTCCCAGGCAAGGGGGTGGCGGGACGTGCCGTAGAGGTCGAGCACGGCGCGCGTATCCCCCGCGACCTCCTCTCCACGCCACTCCGTCGGGCCAGTCGTCCGCGCGGCCACCGCCGGGAAGAACGGGAAAGTCCGCCGCACTTCCTGCACGAAGGCCCGGCGAAAGGCGGCATCCTCCGCCACGCGCAGCCGGTGCTCGGGGTACCGATGAAGCGCCATCGCAAGGAAGGTCAGGTAGACGGCGACCGCGACGGTTGGGCGAAGGAGGTTCAGCACCTCCGTCGCCGCCGCCTCCTCGGGCAGCGGCGTTCCGTCGTCCGCGGGCCATCGGGCGATCCGCGCCACCTTGTCCATCCGCCCCGCCGCCTCGGGCGACCGCGCACCGTGGACGAGGCGCTGCGCCCACTCCGTCGCGGCCTTGCGGTTCTGCCGCCCCTTCAGGTGCTCGGGGCCGACCGACCCGGCGTGAAGGAACAGCGAACTGAGCATCTCGGTGATCCCGCCAATCTGGTGACGGGCCAGGGGCACACCCGCCCAGCGGCACACCGAAGCTGTGAGGACCCGGGCGGTCTGCGGGAAGACGTCCATTGACGTCATCGCCTCGAGTTCAGGGAGCGCGTCGTCCCACATGCGTTCGGTCACCGCCTCGAGTTCATCGAGAGCCCCCCCCGCGAGCAGGTCGAGCCACTGCGCCTTGCGGTGCCGGTGCGGGGCGCCGTCGAGCCGCTGGACGCCACCGTCTCCGAACAGCACATGCGCCACCAGCTCGGGAACCGCCTTCTGGCGGTGGAACCGGCCGGGCTCGTAGAAGAAGGCGGCCGCCTCGGGGCCCGTCAGGAAGATCGTGGGCTGCCCGAGCAGGCGGGAGCGGAACGTGTCCGTGCCCAGCCGCCGGGCGCGTCGCTGGATGTAGCGGTACGGATCGGCAAGCAGGGGCAGGGTGACGTCTGGCCAGGCGTCGCGGGGAATACTCGTCATCGGGTCCGCCGGATTGGATCGGTTCCCCCGTTGAACCCGCGCGACGCGCGCGCTGTTCCGAGTCAGCAGGCAAAGCGCCCGTCCGCGTCAGAACCGTTCGGCGCGGATCACCTCGGTATCCGTGACGGAGACGACGCCGATGTGGCGGTCGACGACGGCGAAGGCTGCCTCGAGCATGCCGTCGAGGCGTTCGGGCCGGATGAGGCAGACGACCGCCACCATGCCGCCCGCCCGGCTCACCTGCCCTTCCCGCGTCCACCGGCCCGAACGGCCCGACCCGCCGAGGACGGGGAGGACGGTGAACCCGGTGACGCCGGCTTCGGTCAGCGCCTTCGTGAGCCGCGCTTCCATCGGCGCCTCGATGATGATCTCCACCCGTTTGGCCTTGTGGGTCTGCATGTCTCAGGGTCCGGCGATTGCCCCGGCGAGCGCGAGGTAGAGCGGGATGCCGAGGGTGAGGTTGAAGGGGAAGGTCACGCCGAGCGACAGCGTGAGGTAGATCGACGGGTTCGCCTCGGGAAGCGCGACGCGCATGGCGGCGGGGACCGCGATGTAGGAGGCCGAGGCGGCAAGGACCATCATCAGCGCCGTGCCGCCGGTGGACAGGCCGAGGAGCAGGGCCGCGCCCATCCCGAAAAGGCTCCCCGTGACCGGCATGAGGATACCGAAGACCACGGCCCCGGCGCCGAGCACGCCCCGGCTGTCGCGCAGCCCCCGCCCGGCGACGAGCCCCATGTCGAGCAGGAAGATGCAGAGCGCGCCCTTGAACGGGTCGACGACGAAGGCCGAGATCTCGGCGAGCCCGTCCTCGCCCGTCACCCAGCCGATCAGGAAGGACCCGACGAGGAGGACGATGGACCCGTTGAGCAGGATCTCGCGCCAGAGCCCTTCGTCCATGTCGGCCCGGTTGCCGGTGCGCATCACGAGCCAGAGCGCCGAAAGGATCGCCGGCGCCTCCATGACGGCCGCCACGGCGACCATGTAGCCTTCGTAGGTGATCCCCGCCCCCTGGAGGACGGAGGTGGCCGCGACGAAGGTCACGATCGAGATGGAGCCGTAGTGCGCCGCAATGGCGGCCGCATCCAGAAGCGGGAGCTTCGTGAGGACGCGGAGGTAGCCGAAGGCCACGAAGGGAAGCGCGAAGGAGAGGATGATGCCGGCGACCAGCGAGCCCACCAGCGTCGCGTCGACCCCATGCGCGGCGACCCCCGCCCCGCCCTTGAAGCCGATGGCGAAGAGCAGGTAGATCGACAGCCCCTTCGCCACCGCCTCCGGGATCGACAGGTCGGAGCGCGCGAAGGAGGCCGCAAGGCCCAGAACGAAGGACAGGATGATGGGCGAGATCAGGTTGTCGCCTGCGAGCGTCAGGATGTCGGTCATCGTGGCCCTTCCCGATCAGACCGGGACGAAGCGGAGCTGGTCCGAGTCGTAGGACTCGAGCCCGCCTCCCGCGATGTCGGCCCAGAGCCCGTGCAGGGTGACCGCCCCCTCCTCGACGGCGCCCCGCACCATGGGGAAGCTCATCAGGTTCTCCAGCGACACGAGCACCGCCTGCCGTTCAAGCGCACGGAGCGCCGCGTCTCCCGAAAGCCCCTCGGGCAGGCTGTCGTATCCGGGACGCAGGATGTCGAGCCACCGCCCGACGAAGCTCGACTTCTCCTCGAGTTCGGGGGCGTGGCCCGCGCACATGTCGTAGCAGCTTCGCACCCCGCCGCAGAAGGAATGTCCCAGCACGATGACATGCGAGACGCGGAGCGACGTCACCGCGTATTCGATCGCCGACGACGTCGCATGGTGCTTGCCGTCCGGGCCGAAGCGGGGGACGAGCGCCGCGATGTTGCGGTGGATGAAAAGCTCGTCGGAATCCGATCCGAACATGGACGTCACGTGCACCCGGCTGTCGCAGCAGGTGATGATCATCTCGCGCGGGCGCTGGCCTTCTTCGGCCAGACGGCGGTACCACGCTTCGTTCTCGCGGTGGGTGGTGGCCTTCCAGCCGTGATAGCGCCGCGCGAGATACGTGGGCAGTGGTCGGGTAGGAGTCATGTGGTGGCCGGTCCCTTGCTCCGGTTCCGTTTACCGAAGCCTTGATGGGAATTGGAGGGAGTTTTCCGCCGCAGCGCAACGCTTTCTTCGCCGTTCCGGGCGAGGCTCCGCCCCGGTGAGTGAACGGGTGGAACGAATGACGACGGTCACGCGGCTTTTGCCGGTCGAACGGGCTGAGATCGACGGACGGCGCGTGAACGCGCTGATCCGGGACATGGGCCAACCTTCGGCCGAACGGCTCTTCGGTCGCGCGCTCGACGAGATCGAGGATCGATTGAGGGCCTCGGACAGGGCCGCATCGGCCGGCGATTTCCGGCGCGCGGCGAAGGCCCTGCGCCAGATCGTGCCGATCGCTGGGGCAGTCGGCCTGACCGGCCTCGCTCGGGTTGCGACCATGTCGGCCGCAGCGGCCGAGGCGGGCGACGGACATGCTCTTGCCGCCACGCTGGCGCGGATCGGGCGCCTGACCGATGCCGCCGTGCGCGCCATCGGGGAGGCATGGGCCGCGCGGCTCTGACGGCCCTTGCAGGTGCGGGTGAAGCGGCTAGGCTCTCGCGCGTTAGCCCCGGAGACCCGCCCGATGCCCGCCCTTTCCTTCGCCCCGTCCCACGCGCCGGCGATCCGGCTGGTCGCCGTGAAGAAGGGCGGCTGCGACGCGTGGCTGGCCTCGCAGGACAGCCGGGTGCGGACATGGGCCGAGGCCACGGGGTTCGACGGCAGCGCCGGCCGCGTGATGGTCGTGCCCGACAGCTCGGGCCGGATCGAGCTGGCGGTCGCGGGCCTCGGGACGCCCCGGGATGCTGCCCGGGAACGGTTCATCCTCGCACGGGCCCGCACGATCCTGCCGGCCGGGACCTACCGGCTCGACACCGACCTCGCGGGCCGCGACCTCGAGGAGGCGGCCCTCGGATGGCTCCTGGCCGGCTACCGGTTCGGGCGCTACACCTCCGCCTCGCCGCCCAAGGCGGACCTCGTGGCGCCCGACGGGCTCGACGTCGCCCGGATCGAGGCGATCGCGGCGGGCGAGGCGCTGACGCGCGATCTCATCAACACGCCCGCCTCCGACATGGGGCCGGAGGAACTGGCCGAGGCGGCCGCGGCGCTTGCGCGGGAATTCGGCGCGGCGATCTCCACCACCGTGGGAGACGACCTGCTGGCCGCGAACCTGCCGATGATCCACGCGGTGGGCCGCGCCTCACCCCGCGCGCCGCGGCTGATCGACATGCGTTGGGGCGATGAGGGGCCGCGGCTGACGCTGGTGGGCAAGGGGGTGTGCTTCGACACGGGCGGGCTCAACCTGAAGCCGTCGGGGTCAATGGGGCTCATGAAGAAGGACATGGGCGGGGCGGCGACGGTGCTGGGCCTTGCGCGGATGATCATGGCGCTGAACCTGCCGCTCCGCCTGCGCGTCCTGATCCCGGCGGTGGAGAATGCGGTGTCGGGCGCCTCGTTCCGGCCGCAGGACGTGCTCACGTCCCGCAAGGGGCTGACCGTGGAGATCAACAACACCGACGCGGAGGGGCGGCTCGTGCTGGCCGACGCGCTGGCGCTGGCGTCGGAGGACGGGGCGGATCTTCTGGTGTCGATGGCGACGCTGACCGGAGCCGCGCGGGTTGCGGTCGGCCCCGACCTCGTGCCGTTCTTCACCGATGACGACCGGCTGGCGGACGCGCTCGCAGAGAGTGCCGCCACGGTTCGCGATCCGCTCTGGCGGCTGCCGTTCTGGGAGCCCTACGAAAGCCTGATCGAGCCCGGCATTGCCGACCTCGACAACGCGCCGTCCGGCGGCATGGCCGGCGCGATCACGGCGGCGCTGTTCCTGCGGAGGTTCGCGGACGTCAGGCCGTATGTGCACTTCGACATCTACGGCTGGCAGCCGTCCGCCGCGGCGGGGCGACCCAAGGGCGGCGTCGGCCAGGGGGCGCGGGCGCTTCTGGACGCGCTGCCCCGGGTGCTCGACCTGTGAGCGATCCGCGGACGACGCCCGCCAACGACCGGGTCGCGCACGTGGGCGTGGCGGCGGCCTTTCCCGACCTCATGCCCGTGGAAGGGGAAAGGCGCGGCGTGGCCGTGCCGCTCGCCGACCTCAGGCGGCGGCCCGAAGGCCCGCGGGACCGGCAGGCGGCGATGGGAGAGGCGTTCCTCGCGCTCGAGGATCGCGACGGATGGACCTTCGGGACGCTGGTGCGCGACGGTTATGCCGGCTGGATTCAGACGGTGAAGCTGGGGCCGCGGGCCGAGGCAAACTACATGGTCGCGGTGCGCGGGACGCACCTCTATCCGGCGCCGGATATCAAGCGGGAGCCGCTCGCGGCGATCTCCTTCGGAGCGCGATTCCGCATCGTGTCCGAGACGGACCGCTTCATGGAAACGGCGGGCGGAGCATTCCTGCCGAAGCCGCACCTCCGCCCGCTGGAGCGGCCGTTCCGCGATCCGGTGACGGTGGCGCAGCTGTTCTTCGGGACGCCGTATCTCTGGGGCGGCAACTCCGGGACCGGAATCGACTGCTCGGGCCTCGTGCAGGCGGCGCTGCTGGCGGCGGGCATCCCCTGCCCCGGCGACTCCGACCTTCAGGAAGCGGCGCTCGGGGAGGCGCTGGAGCCAGGGGTCGCGCCGGAGCGGGGCGACCTCTATTTCTGGAGGGGTCATGTCGCGATGGCGGTGGACGGGGAGACGCTGATCCACGCCAACGCCCACCACATGGCCGTCGCCTACGAGCCCATCGCCGCCGCCATCGCGCGGATCGCGGCGCAGGGCGGCGGGCCGGTCACCTCACGGCGGCGGCTTCAGGGCTTGGGATGATCGTCGAAGTCGGGGTTGAGGATGCGGCGGCTGTCGCCCTCCGGATCCTCGAACTGACGCGCCTTCAGCGCCCAGAAGAAGGCGGCGAGGCCGACGCCGCCGAGGAGCAGGGAGACCGGGATGAGCCAGACGAGCACTTCCATCAGCGCACCCGAAGGGCGTTGAGGGAGACGGTGATCGACGAGAGCGACATGGCCAGAGCGGCGGCGAGCGGGGTCGCGAAGCCGAGGAGCGCGATGGGAACGGCGACCACGTTGTAGAGCGCCGAGATGCGGAAGTTCTCCTTGATCCGCGCGCGGGCGCTGACGGCGGTGCGGACGGCATCGCCCAGCGCGGAGAGATCGCGGTTCATCAGCACGATGTCCGACGCCACGCGCGCCGCGTCAAGCGCGGTCGCGGGAGAGATTGAGACATGGGCTGCGGCGAGCGCGGCGGTGTCGTTCAGGCCGTCGCCGACCATCAGGACCTTGTGCCCCTGTGCCGCAAGGTCGGCCACCATGCGGGCCTTGTCCTCGGGCAGCGCCTCGGAGACGACCTCGTCGATGCCGAGGCGCGCTGCGAAGGCGCGGACGGCGGCATCGGCGTCGCCCGACATGAGGACGAGCCGCTTGCCCATGGCGCGGAGGTCTTCGACTGCCGTTTCCGCGCCGGGGCGGAGGCTGTCGGCGAAGCGGATCGCGACCGGCGCGCCCTGCCCCACGCGAAGGTAGGTCGCCGTCTCCGGCACGCCGTCGGTCCCGATCCATGTCGCGCGGCCCAGCCGGGCGAGCTGGCCGCGGACGGTGCCTTCGACGCCGTAGCCGGGAACTTCGACGAGGTCCGTGGCCGGCGCCGGACGAAGGCCGCGGTCGCGTCCGGCCTTCACGAGCGCGCGGGCGAGCGGATGGGAGGAGGCATCGGCCAGCGCCAGCGCGGCCTCGAGGTCGCGGCGGGGGAAAGCATCGAGATCCTGCGGCTCGGGCAGGCCCATCGTCAGCGTGCCGGTCTTGTCGAAGACGACAGTGTCCACCTCGGCCAGGCGTTCGAGCGCGGTGCCGTCCTTGATGAGCAGGCCCTTGCGGAACAGACGCCCGGAGGCGGCGGTGGTCACGGCAGGCACGGCGAGGCCCAGCGCGCAGGGACAGGTGATGATGAGCGTCGCCACCGCGATGTTGAGCGCAAGTCGGACATCCCCGCCCGAGATCCACATCCAGCTGAGGAAGGTCGCGAGCGCCAGCAGGTGGACGACGGGCGAATAGGCCCGCGCCATGCGGTCGGCGAGCGAGTTGTAGTTGGCGCGCCCCGCCTCGGCCACCGCCACGAGGTCGGCAATGCGGTGGAGCGCCGTGTCCTTTCCTGCCGCCGTGACGCGCAGGGTGAGCGGCCCGGTGAGGTTCACCTCGCCCGCGTGCACCTGGCTTTCGGGGCCTGCGAAGGCGGGGAGGCTCTCGCCCGTCATCAGGGAGCGGTCGATCTCGCTTGTCCCATCCATGACGATGCCGTCCACCGGCACGCGCCCGCCGGGACGGACGCGGACGAGGTCCCCCGGAACGATCTCTGCCACGCGGACCTGCGTCTCGGCCCCGTCCACCATCTTCCACGCCTTCGGCACTTCGAGCGCGGTCAGTTCCTGCGCGGCCGACCGCGCGGCGGCACGGGTGCGGTAGTCGAGGTAGCGGCCAAGGAGCAGGAAGAACGTCAGCATGATCGCCGCATCGAAGTAGGCGTGCTTGCCCGAAAGCGCGGTTTCCCAGAGCGACGAGCCCACGGCGAGGATCATGGCGAGCGAAATCGGCACGTCCATGTTCAGCCGCCGGACGCGGAGCGCGGACCACGCGCTTTCGAAGAACGGCCGGCCGGCAAAGGCGATCGTCGGGATGGCGATCATGGCGGACAGCCAGTGGAACATGTCCCGCGTGACACCATCGGCCCCCGACCAGACGGCGACGGACAGGAGCATCACGTTCATGTTGGCGAAGAACGCCACCGCGAGCCGCATCAGGAGGTCGCGGCCCTTCCGGTCCACCTCGGTCGAGGCGAGGACGGCGCTGTCGAGTTCGTGCGCCTCGTAACCCAGCCCCTCGATCCGGGCGATCAGATCCTCGACCGGCGTGTCGGGTTCGGCCTCGATGCTTACGCGCTTGAGCGTGAGGTTCACCCGCGCGCTGCGCACGCCCGGCGCATCGGCCAGCCCGCGCTCGACGGTCGAGATGCAGGCCGCGCAGTGAATGCCCGGAAGCGCGATCTGAACGGTACCCGGCCCCTGCGCCGCCTTCGCGCGGGCCGCCAGCTCTTCGGCCGCCGGGGCGGCGACACAGGCGGGACAGGCGCCGAGGTGCGGGGTTTCGGCCAGCGTCATGTCAGGACCTGACGGGAACGACGAGGCGCTGGTGGAAGGTCGTGCCGTCCTCGGCCACCGCCTTCAGGCGCAGGTTCCAGTTGCCGGGGGCGGCGGTGACCGGCGCCACATGGACGCCGTTCACGAAGCTGAACTCGGGCGTCACGTCCCACTGCACGCTCGTCGCCTTTCCGAAGATCGCGTCGAGCATAGGCGGGTCCACCGGTCGCCCGTCGCGGTCCGTGATGCTGAGACGGAGCTCTCCGCCCACGACCTCGGCCGAGACGGTCCAGCCAAGCGCAAGCTGCGCCTTCCGTTCCCTGTCGAAGACCTGGCTCGCCTCGTAGCTGTTCCTGACCTCGAGCCCTGGGAAGGTCCTCACCGCGCTGACCGCAAGCACCATGTTGACGGCGATGATGACGCCGAAGGCGCTGACGGTTCCGACGAGCACGTGGCGGCCGGTGATCTCGCGCATGATTATTCTCCCTTCCCGTTGAAGACGGTGTCCTTGTAGGCGCGGTCGGTGCTCTGGAGATCCTCGACCCACAGCCGGAAGTCGGTGCGATGGGCGCCCGCCGCCTCGGAACCCGCCGGCGCGATGACGTAGACCCGCTGGAGGAACATCTCGTTGGCAGGCACCACGACCGTCAGGTCCTCTTCGCCTTCCAGCTCGATCCTGAGAAGCGTGTCCGCCGTAAGCGAGAGGCGGAAGGTGCGGTTCTCGAGGTTCATGTTGCGCAGACGGACGTCGTAGGTGTTCCGGATCGACCCGTCCGACAGCATCACGAACGTGGGGTTGCGGACGGGGGCGACGGTCAGGCCGATCTCCTGCCTGAGGAACAGCGCGGCGGTGAGACCGACGCCGACCAGCGCCCAGAGCACGGTGTAGAGGATCGTGCGCGGACGCAGGATGTGCTTCCAGACGCTCCGCGGCGGCTCGCCCGCGCGTTCGCGGTTCTCGTCCGTCAGCGCGATGTAGTCTATGAGCCCGCGCGGCTTGCCGATCTTCGCCATGACGTCGTCGCAGGCGTCGATGCAGAGCGCGCAGGTGATGCAGGCAAGCTGCTGGCCGTCGCGGATGTCGATCCCCATGGGGCAGACGTTCACGCAGGCATTGCAGTCGATGCAGTCGCCCAGCGCCTCGGCCCCTTCGGCCTTGCGGTGCTTGCCGCGCGGTTCGCCCCGCCAGTCGCGATAGGCGACGGTGATGGTGTCCTCGTCCATCATGGCGGCCTGGATGCGCGGCCAGGGGCACATGTAGATGCACACCTGTTCGCGCGCGAAGCCGCCGAAGAGGAAGGTGGTGCCGGTGAGGATCGCGATGGTGGTGTAGGCCACCGGATGCGCGTTGAGGGTGACGAGATTGCGAAGCAGCGTGGGCGCGTCGGTGAAGTAGAAGACCCAGGCGCCCCCGGTGGCGAGCGCGATGAGAAGCCAGATCGTCCACTTGGTCATGCGCAGGCGGACCTTGCGGAAATCCCACTTGGCGTTCCACAGCCTCACGCGGGCGTTCCTGTCGCCTTCGACCCAGCGTTCCACAAGGATGTAGAGATCGGTCCACACCGTCTGCGGACAGGCGTAGCCGCACCAGACGCGGCCGAGCGCGGAGGTGAACAGGAACAGCCCGAGGCCCGCCATGATCAGGAGGCCCGCCACGAAGTAGAACTCGTGCGGCCAGATCTCGATCATGAAGAAGAAGAACCGGCGGTTGGCGAGGTCGACGAGCACCGCCTGGTTCGGGATGTCGGGTCCGCGGTCCCAGCGGATCCACGGCGTGATGTAGTAGATGCCCAGCGTGACGCCCATGATCCACCACTTCAGCGTCCGGAACGGGCCGGAGACTCGGCGGGGAAAGACGGGTTCCCGCGCCGCATAGAGCTTTTCGGGGGACTCGGTGGTCGACACGGAATGTACTCCGCAGGTCCTGTTGCGCCCTGCCTGCATCGCACCCGGGGCGGGTGGCAGCCTTGACCTGCATCAAGCTTTGCCTTCGCGGGCGGTGTTGCACTGCGGCATTCGCGCACATCGGGGGGGTTGCCGAGACGAGCGGCCGCGCCATCTGCTGGAACGGAAACGGCGGCGCTCGAAAGCGCCGCCGCCCTCCGACCAGGGCCCCGAGGAAACGCGCGAACAGGATCCGGGGCCGGTCTGATTGAGGGGGCGCCCGGGGATCCGGGCGCCCGATTCTATTCCCCGCCGCCCAGCTGGTGGACGTAGGTGGCCACGGCGTTGATCTCGGCCTGGCTGAGACCCTGCGCGGGGCGGTACTCCTCGGACCACGCCGGCATCACCCCGAAGCGGGAGTAGGTCACGGTCTGGGTGAGCGTGTCCGCATCCCCGCCGTAGAGCCAGATCGCGTCCGTGAGGTTGGGCGCACCCTGGAACCGGTCGCCCGTGCCGTCGTCCATGTGGCAGGCGGCGCAGTTGTCCAGGAAGACCGTCTCTCCCGTTGCGGCGAGAGTCGCGTCATGCTCCTGTCCCGAGATGGCGAGCACATGCTGGACCACGGCTGCGATCTCGTCGGCGTTCAGGATATCGCCGAAGGCGGGCATCTGGGACCAGTGCGTGTCCGGCGACTGTTCGTTCCGGATGCCATGGGTCACGGTGAAGGCGATTTCGTCCAGCGAGCCACCCCAGAGCCAGTCGTCGTCGAGCAGGTTCGGATACCCCACCGCGCCCGCCGCCCCGGCACCGTGACACTGGGAGCAGTTGTTGCGGAAGATCGCCGCGCCGCCGTTCACCGCGAAGCCGTAGAGCTCGGCATCCTCGGCGATGGAGGCAAGCTCGACTGTCCCCAGCCTCTCGTAGAGCGCCGCATTCCGTTCGGCGACCGCCGCGATCTCGGTCCGCACGTTCTCCCGCGTGGAGAAGCCGAGCACGCCCGGCGTGGCCTGCGACACGAGCGGCCATGCCGGAAAGAGGATCGTGTAGACCACTCCCCACGCGATGGTCGCGTAGAAGGTCCAGAGCCACCAGCGCGGCAGCGGGTTGTTGAACTCCTCGATCCCGTCCCAGGAGTGGCCTGTGGTATCGGGGTCGTTCGGGGTCTTGGTGACGGGCGTCTTGCTCACGGGCGCGCCTCCTTGCGCGGGCCGGCGGGATCGCCCGCGGCGGGTTTGTCGTCATGCCGGAAGGGGATGTTCGCGCTGTCGCGGTGAACTTTCCCGCTGCCCGGCCGGAAGGCGAAGAGGACGGCCACGATGAAGGCCGTGAACAGCCAGACCAGCGTCCGGTTCGCCCGGAGTTCCTCGAGAAGCGTCGGTTCGGTCATCGCCGCCTCACCTGCTCGCCACGGGCGTGTAGGTCGAGAAATCGACGAGCGTGCCGAGCATCTGGAGATAGGCGATCAGCGCGTCCATCTCGGAGATTCCCGGCTGGCCGTCGAAATTGCGGACCTGTGCCTTGGGGTAGCGTTCCAGAAGGCCGGACGGGTCGCCGTTCGGATCGGTCTGGGCCCGGAAGTCGGCCTTGGCGTTCGCCAGCATCTCCTCGGTATAGGGAACGCCGACCATGGCATTCGTCGCCATCAGGTCCCCGATGTGGTCGGGCTCGATCAGGCGGTCGAGAAGGAAGCCGTACTTGGGCATGATCGACACCGGCACCACCGACTGGGGATCAACCAGGTGATCGACGTGCCAGGCGTCGGAGTAACGGCCGCCGACGCGGGCAAGGTCGGGCCCCGTCCGCTTCGAGCCCCACTGGAACGGATGGTCGTACTTCGACTCCGCGGCCAGGGAGTAGTGGCCGTAGCGCTCCACCTCGTCCCGCATCGGCCGGATCATCTGGCTGTGGCAGACGTAGCAGCCTTCGCGGATGTAGATGTCGCGCCCCGCCAGTTCGAGCGGCGAGTAGGGCCGCACCCCTTCCACGTCCTCGATCGTGTTCTCGAGGTAGAAGAGGGGTGCGATCTCCACGATGCCGCCGATGGTGACGACGAGGAAGCTGCCGACAAGGAGCGCGGTCGCGTTGGTTTCAAGGAACTTGTGCTTGGCCAGAATACCCATGACTCCGGTCCCTCCTTATTCGGCCGGAGCCATGGCGGAACCCGCGGCCACCTTGGCCGGGGCCTTCCGCACGGTCATCCAGAGGTTGTAGACCATGATCAGCGCGCCGGTGAGGTAGAGCACCCCGCCCAGAGCCCGGACCACGTACATCGGGAACTTCGCGGCCACGGTGTCGGCGAAGGAGTTCACGAGGAAGCCCTCCGCATCGACCTCGCGCCACATCAGGCCTTCCATGATGCCCGTGACCCACATCGACGCCGCGTAGAGCACGATGCCGATGGTGGCGAGCCAGAAGTGCCAGTTGACGAGGCTGAGCGAGTAGAGCCGCTCGCGCTGCCAGAGGCGCGGCGTGAGGAAGTAGAGCGCGCCGAAGGTGATCATCCCGTTCCAGCCCAGCGCACCGGAGTGCACGTGGCCGATGGTCCAGTCGGTGTAGTGCGACAGGGAGTTGACCGCACGGATCGACATCATCGGGCCCTCGAAGGTCGACATCCCGTAGAAGCCGATGGAGACGACCATCATCCGGATGATCGGGTCGGTGCGCAGCTTGTCCCAGGCGCCCGAGAGCGTCATCAGGCCGTTGATCATGCCGCCCCACGAGGGCATCCACAGGATGATCGAGAACACCATCCCCAGCGTCGAGGCCCAGTCCGGCAGCGCGGTGTAGTGGAGGTGGTGCGGACCCGCCCAGATGTAGAGGAAGATCAGCGCCCAGAAGTGCACGATCGACAGCTTGTAGCTGTAGACCGGCCGTTCGGCCTGCTTCGGCACGAAGTAGTACATCATGCCGAGGAAGCCGGCGGTCAGGAAGAAGCCCACGGCGTTGTGGCCGTACCACCACTGCACCATCGCGTCCTGCACGCCCGAGAACACCTGCACCGACTTCGAGCCCCAGATCGACACCGGGATCGAGAGGTTGTTCACGATGTGCAGCATCGCGACGGTGACGATGAAGCTCAGCAGGAACCAGTTGGCGACGTAGATGTGCTTTTCCTTGCGCTTCAGGATCGTGCCCAGGAACACCGCGAGGAAGGCGACCCAGACGACGGTCAGCCAGAGGTCCACGTACCATTCGGGTTCGGCGTATTCCTTCGACTGCGTGGCGCCGAGGAGGTAGCCCGTCGCCGCCAGCACGATGAAGAGCTGGTAGCCCCAGAACACGAACCAGGCGAGGTTGCCGCCCCAGAGCCGCGCGGCCGATGTCCTCTGCACGATGTAGAAGGACGACATGATCAGCGCGTTGCCCCCGAAGGCGAAGATCACCGCCGAGGTGTGGAGCGGGCGGAGCCTGCCGAAGTTGGCGTAGCCCTGCGCCCATTCGAAGTTGAGTTGCGGGAAGGCGAGCTGGAAGGCGATGAACACGCCGACGAGGAAGCCCACGACACCCCAGAAGGAGGTCGCGATCACTCCCGCCCGGACCGGTCCGTCCATGTAGGACAGGCTGTTATCGGTCGGCACCGCGTATTCGTCGGTGCGCCGGAGCGACCACAGGAAGAAGCCGCCTGCCACGATCATCACGACGATCGCGTGGACCATGTAGGCCGGATCCCGGGCGAAGTTCGCGGCAATCGCCGCGAAAAGCGCAACCAGGGCGAGCACGACCAGCTTGAGGTAATCCCACATCTCGTGTCCCTTTGCATTGTCCCGAGCCGCGAGAGGGGAATCCGGGCCAGGTTCGACAGGGTCCTGAATGATGTGGGGCCGGGAAAGCCGCCTTGATTTAGGTCAAAGGTCCGGCGGGGGTCTATTGACCGAGGTCAAGGCAACCCCGCCCTGCCGGGTCGATGATGATTTCCGCAAAGGCAAGGGAGGTCCGCGATGGACTACAAGACGATCGTCACATTCGTGCGGGACTTCGAAACCGAGAAGGGCGTGCTCGACGCCGCCGCGGCCATGGCCGAGGCGCGGGGGGGGCACCTCACCGTGGTCTGCCTCGGAATCGACCGCACGCAGCCCGGTGCTTACTACGCCGGCGCGAGCGCCATTGCGCTGCAGCAGACGCTGGCCGAGGCTCAGTCCGAGGCGCAGGCTACGGAAGCGAAGGTGCGGGAGCGGCTCAAGAGCTCGGCCACCTGCGCCATTCTCGCAGTCACGGCGCAGATCGGCGCGGTGGGGCCGACGGTGGCGGACTTCACCCGCTTCGCCGACCTCGCCGTGGTCCCGAAGCCCTATGGCGACAAGCGCAACGTCGAGGACGTGGCCATCGTAGAGGGGGCCCTGTTCGGCTACCGGACGCCGGTCCTGATCCTGCCGCAGGGCACGGGGCCAATCGCCGCTCCCATGTCCGTCGTCATCGCATGGAACGAGAGCCTCGAATCGCTCACGGCCGTGCGGGCCGCGATGCCGTTCCTGTCGAAGGCCCGGAAGGTGAACATCGCCATCATCGATCCGCCCAAGCACAGCTCGGACCGGTCGGACCCGGGCGGGAACCTCGCCGAGATGCTGGCGCGGCACGGCGTACGGTCGGACATCTCGATCCTGGCCAAGACGATGCCCCGCGTGTCGGACGTGCTGGTCCGCCATGCAAGGGACACCGAGGCGGACCTGATCGTCATGGGCGGCTACGGGCATTCGCGGTTCCGCGAGGCGATCCTGGGCGGCGCCACGCGGAACATGCTGGAGATCGCGCATGTGCCGGTGCTGATGGCGCACTAGGCGCCGTCAGGTCAGCACGCCGCCGTCGGTATCGTCCCCGGTCTCGGCCAGCAGCCGGTCGAGACTGGGGATCACCACCTGACGCTTGCCTTCGAGGTGAATCACCCCGTCGCGCTTGAGAGCCGAGATCTGCCGGCTCACCGTTTCGAGCGTCAGGCCCAGATAGTCCGCCATCGCCTCTCGCGTCAGCGGGAGGTCGACCGACATCTTCCCGCGCGACAGGGAGGCGCGCGCCTCGGCGTCGCGTCGCACGATGATGGCGATGAGGCTCGCGATCTTCTCGCGCGCGGTCTTGCGGCCCAGAAGCAGCATCCACTCCCGCGCCGCGTCGAGTTCGTCGAGCGCCATTTCCAGAAGACGCTGCCCGATGTGGGGCGTCGACATCATCAGTTCCTCGAACGGGCGCTTGCGGAAGCAGCACACCGTGACGGGGGAGACGGCGGTGACGTCGTAGGGCGCCCGGTCACGGCCGGGACGGCCGATGAAGTCGGACGGCAGGAGGAGACCCACCATCTGGGTGCGTCCGTCCTCCATCGTCTGGCTCAGCGTCGCGATTCCCGTGACGACCGAGGCGACGAAATCCATCTTGTCGCCCGACCAGATCATGTTCTGGCCCGGTTCGTAGCTGCGGTAATACTTGATCTGCTCGAGGCGCTCGAGCTCGTTCGGCTCGCACCGCGCGCAGACCGCCCGATGACGGATCGGGCAGTCGGAACAGCTCTTGAGATCGATCGTTGTCTGCTTCATCCCTGTCCCGCTCCGCTTGATGTGGATCAAGGCGGATAGTCTCCTCGCCTGTCTAGTCTAGTTTACATGAGCACAATTTCGCAACTGCGCAAACTCGGTCTTTTCGACGCACGGGTGCCTCGGTACACGAGTTATCCGACTGCGAACCACTTCAAGCCGACGGTGGGGCCGCGGGACTTCGAGGCCTGGCTGGGCGCCGTGCCCGCCGGGCAAAGCGTTTCCCTCTACGTGCATGTGCCGTTCTGCCGCAGGCTCTGCTGGTTCTGCGCCTGCCGCACCCAGGGAACGAGCACGGCAGCCCCGCTGCGCGCCTATCTCGACACCCTGAAGACCGAGATCGGTCTTGTCGCCGACGCGCTGCCGGAGGGCGTGACGCTCGAGCGCCTGCACTGGGGCGGCGGAACGCCGACGCTGATGCCGGCCGACATGATCGCCGAACTCGCCGCCACCATCACGGAGCGGCTCCCCTTCGCGCCCGGTTACGAGTTCTCGGTCGAGATCGATCCCAACGAGATCGACGAGGACAGGCTCGACGCGCTGGCCCGCGCGGGGCTGAACCGGGCGAGCATCGGGGTGCAGGACTTCGACCCGACGATCCAGGCGACCATTGGCCGACCGCAGACCTTCGCCGTGACGAAGGCCGCCGCCGACGCGCTGCGCGCGCGCGGCATCCGCAGCCTCAACGTCGACATCCTGTATGGCCTGCCGCACCAGAACGAACAGCGGATCTCCGAAAGCGTGCAGCAGGTGCTGTCGCTGGCGCCGGACCGCGTGGCGCTCTACGGCTATGCCCATGTGCCGTGGATGGCGCGGCGGCAGTCGATGATCCCGACGGATGCCCTGCCCTCCCCGGAGGAACGCCTTGGCCTCTACGAGACCGCGCGGCAGCTCTTCGTCTGGGACGGCTTCCGCGAGATCGGGATCGACCACTTCGCCCGCGAGGGCGACGGGCTCGAGGTGGCGGACCGCGAGGGGCGGCTCAGGCGCAACTTCCAGGGCTACACCGACGACACGGCGGCCGCGCTGATCGGCGTGGGGGCGTCGTCCATCTCGCGCTTCCCGCAGGGCTTCGCGCAGAACAACGCCTCGACCTCGGCCTATCAGGCCGCGATCCGCGACGGTCGCTTCGCCACCGCGCGGGGGCATGGGTTCAGCGACGAGGACCGACTGCGCGAAGCGATGATCGGTGCGCTCATGTGCGACTTCCGCATCGACTTCGCGAAGATCGGGGCCGAGTTCGGGCTGACCCCGGCGCAGGTCGCGACCCGGCTCAACGGGATCGACGACGCCTTCCCGGGGATGCTCGCCCACGAGGCGACGGCCATCGAGATCCGCGCCGGCGCGCGTCCGCTCGCGCGGATGATCGCCCGGTTCCTCGACGCCTACGCGGTGAACGAAGGCGGCCATTCGGCCGCCATCTGACGGCTCAGCGCCAGTCGAAGAAGCCCGTGCCGGCGCGGGCCAGCAGCGCCGCCGCCATCGCGCGGCCCATCTCCGGCCCGTCCTCCACCGCGCCCGTCTGGTCGTCGTCGAGCGCCTGCGAGCCATCGGTCTTCAGGATCTCTCCCCTCAGCCGCAGCGAGCCGCCGTCAAGCTCGGCGAGCCCGGCGATGGGCGTCTCGCAGGAGCCGTCGAGGGCGGCGAGGAAGGCGCGTTCGGCGGCGAGGCGGTGGCCCGTGGGGGCGTGATGGATGGCGGCGAGCATCTCGGCGGCGCGGGTGTCGTCGGCGCGGCGCTCGATCCCGATGCAGCCTTGCGCGACGGCCGGAAGCATCTCGGCGGTGTCGATGGTCGAAGTGGCGACGTGCGTCATGCCCAGCCGATTCAGCCCCGCCATGGCGAGGAAGGTGCAGGCGGCGACGCCGTCTTCCAGTTTCCTCAGCCGCGTCTGAACGTTCCCGCGGAACTCCACCACCTCGAGGTCCGGGCGGCGGTTCAGGAGCTGCGCCTTGCGGCGGAGGCTCGAGGTGCCGACCTTCGTGCCGGGCTCCAGTGCCGCGAGGCTCGGCGCGGTGGGCGAGACGAAGGCGTCGCGCACGTCTTCCCGCGGCAGGTAGCAGTCGAGCACGAGACCCTGGGGCTGCAGCACCGGCATGTCCTTCATCGAATGGACCGCGATGTCGATCTTGCCCGCGAGCATGTCGTCCTCGATCTCGCGGGTGAAGAGGCCCTTGCCGCCGATCTCCTTCAGCGGGCGGTCCAGCACCTTGTCCCCGGTCGTCTTGATGATGACGATGTCGAAGGCTTCCTCCGGCAGGTCGAAGGCCTGCGCGAGCCGGTGGCGCGTTTCGTTGGCCTGCGCGAGTGCCAGCGGCGAGCCGCGGGTGCCGATGCGGAAGGGGCGGGCGGGGGTCGGGAGATCGAGAGCCATGGCCGCAGCATTAGCCGCGTCACACGCGCCTTACAACGGGCGTTGTCTTGACATTCGGACACAGGCGCGGGACGACCGGGGCCGCATGAAAAGACGGGGGAAACGATGGCCGAAGCGAAGAAGCTGATGCGCGCGCTCGCGGGCGAGGTGCAGGCGGTTCCCCCGGTCTGGATGATGCGGCAGGCGGGGCGCTACCTGCCGGAATACCGCGCGACGCGGGCGCAGGCGGGGGATTTCCTGTCGCTCTGCTACAACTCCGAACTCGCGGCCGAGGTCACGCTCCAGCCGATCCGCCGCTTTGGCTTCGACGCGGCGATCCTGTTTGCCGACATCCTCCTGCTTCCCCAGGCGCTGGGGGCCGACCTGTGGTTCGAGACGGGCGAGGGGCCGCGCCTTTCGACCATTACGTCTCAGGAAGATTTCGCGAAGCTTAAGGGCGCGGACGAGATTCACGCGCATCTCGCCCCGGTCTACGAAACCGTGCGCATCCTGTCGCGCGAACTGCCGAAGGAGACGGCGCTGATCGGATTCGCCGGCGCGCCCTGGACGGTCGCGACCTACATGATCGCGGGGAAGGGCACGAAGGACCAGGGGCCGGCGCACGCACTCAAGGCCGGGAACCGCGCACTGTTCCAGGCGGTGATCGACCGGCTGACGGAGGCGACGGTGCTCTACCTCTCCACCCAGATCGCGGCGGGGGCCGAGGTCGTGAAGCTCTTCGACAGCTGGGCCGGGTCGCTCAAGGGGCAGGATTTCGAGGATTTCGCGGTGGCGCCCGCGAAGCGGATCATCAGCGAGATCAACAGGTTGCACCCCGGCACGCCGGTCATCGCCTTCCCGCGCGAGGCGGGTGAGGGCTACGTGGGCTTCGCCAGGGCCACGGGCGCGAACTGCGTGGCGCTCGACAACTCCGTCTCGGCAGACTGGGCGGCGGAGCATGTGCAGGTGGACGGCTGCGTGCAGGGCAACCTCGCGCCCGAACACATGGTCACCGGCGGGCAGGCGCTCGTCGACGAGACGAAGCGGATCGTCCGCGCCTTCTCGAAAGGGCCGCACATCTTCAACCTCGGGCACGGGATCACGCCCGACGCGGACCCCGACAACGTCCAGCGGATGATCGACGCGATCCGGGGCTGACGGCCGCAAGGCCCGTATGGAAAGCGTATGGCTTTCGTATGGGTCCCGTATGGGCGCTCCCGGCGCTCAGCCCGCGCGCCGCAGGGAAATGAGCGGCAATTGGCGGCCCATGTCGTCCGTTTCCCGCCGCCCGGTCTCGACGAAGCCGAGCGCGCGGTAGAACGCCCGCGCGCCCGCGTTGGCCTCGTAGACCTCGACGTCGAGCGAGCCCTTCCGGCGGGCGGCCTCCAGGATCAGCGCCCGCCCCACCCCACGCCCGTGATGCGCGGGATCGACGAAGAGGCCCCCGACGGTCTCGCCCAGAAGCGCGATGAAGCCCACCGCCCGGCCCGCCGCCTCGGCCACGGTGATCTCGGCCGCGGGCATGTACTGCGCGCGCACGATCTCTCCGTCGGCGTCGAGCGTGGCGGCGTCGAGGAAGGGATGCCCCGCCTCGGACGCGCGGCGCCACAGGGCGAGGCAGGGCTCGAGGTCCCGCGCGGGATCGTACGGCCGCAGGATCATGGCACGTCCCGCTCCATCGCCACGGAGGTCGGCCGGTCGTAGCCCGGATGCGCCGTCCGCGCGACCTCGCGGAAGCCCAGGGCGGCGAAGACGGCGTGGTTCTCCACCAGCTCCACTCGCGTCCCGAGCTCCAGCACCGGCCGCCCGAGCGCGCGGGCCAGTGCGTCGGCCTCGGCCACGATCCGCCGCAGGAGCCCCCGCCCACGCCGGTCCGCCCGCACCGCGAGCTTGCCAAGGTAGACCGACCGCCCGGTGTCCTTCAGGAAGCCGCACCCCACGAGCGCGTCCCCCTCCCACAGCGTCACCAGAGTTTCCTCCGCCGCCTTCGCGCAGAGGCTGCCCGGCGTCATCGAAGCGAGCGAGGACGGCGGGTCGATCCGCCCCTCCATGTCGCCAAAGCAGTCCCGCAGGAGCGCGTGAAGCCCCTCCCAGTCCGCGACCGGGCCAAGGCGGAGCGCGACCTCCCCTGCTTCATCTCGGCCCAAATACTCCGGGGGGCTCGGCCGCGAGGCCGAGCGGGGGCGGAGCCCCCTCCCCTCTTCGCCGTTTTCGTCTTCGCCGCCTGCCACGGCGCGCCCTCCCCGGCTCCCGTCCCCACGCCGCCCGCCCGCTCAGGCGGAGGCGCGGGTCCCACCTTCGCGCCGCCGGCGGCCCAGCGCAAGCGCGCCCAGCGCCGTCAGGAGGAGGAGCCCGCCCGCCGGCAGGGGCACGACGCTGACCGGCAGGATCCCGATCGGCCGGCGGAGGCCCGGATCGCCCGCGAAGGAGATCGCGAAGCCCGCGGCCGGATCGCCCGCCGCGAAGGTCAGGAGCGAGCCCAGGTTCCCGTTGGTGAAGTCGAAGCCCACGACGAACAGCGCATCGCCCGCGAAGGCGAGCGCGCCAATGAAGTTGTTCGAAGGGTTGGTGCCCGTGTAGTTCGTCGCGAAGAAGTCGAACGCACTGCCGTCGGCGTAGTCGTAGACGCGCAGGCCGTTGGCGAAGTCGGTGGTCCAGAGCCGACCGTCCGGCCCCGTCGCGAGGCCGAGGAAGCTCACGAAGCCAAAGCTTTCGGGGTCTGGCGGCGGCTGGTCGGCGAAGACCTCGCCCAGGCCCGTGGCGATGTCGTAGCGCAGGATCTGGCTCGCCTGGGTGAACTCGATGCCGCCCAGGCCGTCCGCGACCGAGCCCTGCGTGGTCACGTAGAGCTTTCCGTCGGGGCCGAAGTGCAGGTCGTTCGGACCGTTCAGCCCGTCGGCCGTGCCGTCGCCGGAGGCGAAGACGTCCACGAAGGCGCCGGTCGTGCCGTCGAAGCGCAGGATCTCGTCCGACCGGAAGGAGGCCACGTAGAGATACCCGTCGGGGCCGAAGGCGTGTCCGTAGGGGCGCTTGAGGCTTGGCGCCGTGGCGAAGACGCCGAGGAAGTTGCCGGCGCGGTCATAGCGCAGGATCGCGCCCGACGTGGCCGTGCCGGACGAGACGTAGATGGTCCCGTCGGGGCCGAGCGTGATGTCGTCGGGGCTCGTCAGCCCGCCGCTGCCGGCGGCGATGAAGGGCGACAGGGTGCCCGCGACGGTGTCGATCAGGACGATGTCGTTGCCGTCGGTGTTGCCGACGAGAAGCGTGGCGGCAGACGCAGGGCCGGCGAGGAGGAAAAGTGCGGCGGAGGCCGCGATGAAGGAACGGATGGTCATGGATCCCCCAGACTCAAGGGCGCGACATGCGCCGGAGTGAGCGACCGATGCGCCTGCCGCGCCTGTCAACCGTAGGGGAGGCGCCGGGACGCGCCCCGCGCGGGGTCGCCCAGCGCGCAGGCAGGCGCGCCCGCGGCTGCCCGTTCCGGCGGCGGCGGCAGAAGCCCGCCGCCGCCGGGGAGGTCATTCCGCCGCGGCGCGCCGATCCTCGGTCCGCAGGTCGAAATCCGAGGCGTCGTGCCGTTCGTGCAGCTGCTCGCGCGGCTCTCCGGAGGTGCGGTTCACCATGCGCCCGCGCTTGACCGCGGGCCGCGCGTCGATGCGTTCGGCCCACTCCACCACGTGCCGGTAGCTGCCCACGTCGAGGAACTCTCCCGCGCCGTAGAGCCGGCCGAGCGCGAGCTGCCCATACCACGGCCAGATCGCGATGTCGGCGATGGTGTAGGTGCCGCCCGCCATCCAGTCGTTGCGGGCGAGGTGCCGGTCGAGCACGTCGAGCTGGCGCTTGGTCTCCATCGCGTAGCGGTCGATCGGATAGCGCCATTTCTCGGGCGCGTAGGCGTAGAAGTGGCCGAAGCCGCCGCCGAGGTAGGGGGCGCTGCCCATCTGCCAGAAGAGCCACGACAGCATCTCCGGCCGGGCGTCCTGCGTGAGGAAGGCGCCGAACTTCTCGGCCAGGTGCAGGAGGATCGCGCCCGATTCGAAGACGCGGACCGGCGCGGGGCCGGAGCGGTCCAGCAGCGCCGGGATCTTGGAGTTGGGGTTCACGTCGACGAAGCCCGATCCGAACTGGTCCCCCTTGCCGATGCGGATCAGCCAGGCGTCGTATTCGGCCTCGTGTCCGGCGGCCAGAAGCTCCTCGAGGAGGACCGTCACCTTCACGCCGTTGGGCGTGCCCTGGGAATAGAGCTGGAAGGGGTGGCGGCCCACGGGAAGCTCCCTGTCATGGGTCGCGCCGGCGACGGGGCGGTTCGTGGAGGCGAACTGGCCGCCGTTCGGCTGCTCCCAGGTCCAGACCCTGGGAGGAGTGTAGGTTTCGGTCATGTCGGGCGCTCGCGCGTTGGTTGGGCTGGCCTAGAGCTAGGGCACGACGGGCGGAAGCCCAAGGGGAGTTGTCCTGCGTCTGCGCACAGGACAGGGGGCCGGTGCGCGCCGACCCCCTGCCACCGCGGTCAGAGGCCGATGACCATCTCGGCCAGCACGATCCAGAGCGGGATCGAGAGGATCGCCACCGGCGTGCCGAGCCCGGTGGAGGTGCCCACATAGGCCGACGGATTCGCCTCGGGCAGCGCGCCCCGGAGCGTGGGCGGGCCCGAGATGTCCGAGCTTGACGCGGCCATCACGGCGAGGAGAACGACGCCGCCCGCCGAGAAGCCGGTGAGGTAGTGCGCGATCATCCCCGCGCCGAAGCCGATCAGGCCGTGCACGAAGGGCGCCGCGACCCCATAGAGCACGTAGGCGTGCGCGACCTTGCGCAGCTCGGCCAGCCGCTGCCACGCCTCGATGCCCATGATGAGCATGAGGATCGACAGGAGCCCCCGGAAGAGCGGCTCGTAGAAGCTCGCGTAGACGCTTTCGGGCCGTGCCAGGAGACCGATGCCGAGGCCGAGGATCAGGGCCGAGATCGCGGGGCTCCGCACCGTGTCGACGAGGATGCCGCGCACCATGTCGCCGTCGAAGCCGCCCCGGCCGCCCATGGTCAGGGTGGCCGTCCCGCCCTGGACGTTGCGCGCGGCCTTCCGTTCGGCGCTCATCCGCGCCAGCACGATGGCGGTCACGAGGGCCGCGAGGTCCATGAAGGGGTAGAGCGCGCCGATGAAGCCCTCGTAGGCGATCCCCCGGTCGTCGAGCATCGCCATGCCGGCCGCCAGCGTCGAGGCCGAGACGGCTCCGAAGAGTCCTGCCGTCGCCATGCCGTCGACCTCGGACACGCCCCGCCAGCGGGCGAGCGTCGCACGGCCGAGGAAGATGATCAGGATCCCGATCGCCGCCGCCAGCACCGCCGGCACGGCAAGCTCCATGAGGTTGGCGTCGCGCACCGACATGCCCGCGCTCATCCCGACCTTCAGCAGGAGGACGATGACGAGGAACTTGTAGATCGCGTCGGGCACCTCGATGCGGCTGCCGAGTGCCGCGAGCACCATGCCCCCGATGAGGAAGGCGAGCGTCGGTTGCTGGAGTTGCCTCAGGATCGTCGAGGCGATGTCGTAGGCGATATCCATGATGCGTCCCTTTCCGTTTCGCCACGGGGAAGTGGGGCATCGGGAGGGAAAAGAAAAATATAACTTATGTCTCGGAACGTTCGCTTCTGTGGAAGAGTGGCCCCGGCCGTCTGACGGCCGGGGCTCCCGTCACCCCAGCGCCGTGTCGCAGCGCCCGCAGACGCCCGGATGGCGGTGCGTGCCCACGTCGGGGAGGATCTTCCAGCACCGCTGGCACTTTTCGCCTTCGGCCTTTTCGAACACCACGCCCACGCCGTCGACCTCGGGAAGGCGGAACGCCTCCTGCGGGGCCGGGTCGGCTGTGAGGACAAGGCCGGAGGTGATGCAGATATCCGCGAAGTCCACGGATTTCAGAGCCTTGAAGACCTCCGCGTCGGCCACGTGGACGACAGGCGCGGCCTCGAGGCTCGCCCCGATCACCTTGTCCTGCCGCTGGATCTCAAGCGCTGCCGTCACGACGCGGCGGACGCGGCGGATGGCGGCCCACTTCTCGGCCAGCGGTTCGTCGAGCCAGTCGGCGGGCGTTTCCGGCATGTCGACGAGGTGGACGGAGCTGTACTCTCCGGGGAACCGCTCCAGCCACACCTCCTCCATCGTGAAGACGAGGATCGGCGCGAGCCAGGTCGTCAGCCGGTGGAACAGGAGGTCGAGCACCGTGCGCGCCGCGTTGCGGCGGAGCGTCGGGCCGTCGCAGTAGAGCGCGTCCTTGCGGATGTCGAAGTAGACCGCCGAGAGATCGACCGTGCAGAAGTCGAAGAGCGCGCGGAAGACGCCCTGGAAGTCGTAGGCGGCGTAGCCGGTGCGGACCTTGTGGTCGAGTTCCGCCAACCGGTGGAGGATCCAGCGTTCGAGTTCCGGCATGTCCTGCGGGGCCACGCGCTCGGCTTCCGAGAACCCGGAAAGGTTGCCGAGCATGAAGCGCATGGTGTTGCGAAGCCGCCGGTAGCTGTCCGACACGCCCTTCAGGATCTCGTCCCCGATGCGGAGGTCGGCGGTGTAGTCGGACTGCGCCACCCAGAGGCGGAGGATGTCCGCGCCGTGGCTCTTCACCACGTCCTCGGGCGAGACCGTGTTGCCGAGCGACTTCGACATCTTGTTGCCCTTGGCGTCGAGCGTGAAGCCGTGGGTCAGGACGCTGCGATAGGGCGCGCGGCCGATGGTGCCGCAGGCCTGGAGCATCGAGGAGTGGAACCAGCCGCGATGCTGGTCCGTCCCTTCGAGGTAGAGGTCGGCGATGCCGTCCGCCGATCCGTCCTGGCGGTCGCGGAGGACGAAGGCGTGGGTGGAGCCGGAATCGAACCAGACGTCGAGGATGTCGAAGACCTGTTCGTAGTCCTCCGGGTTGTGGTCGTTGCCGAGGAACCTTTCCTTCGCGCCGGGGCGGTACCAGGCATCCGCGCCTTCCGCCTCGAACGCCTCAAGGATGCGGGCATTCACCTTCGGATCCCTTAACAGGAAGTCCGAGTCGCCGGGCTTCGCGCCCTTGCGGACGAAGCAGGTGAGCGGCACGCCCCAGGCGCGCTGGCGGGAGAGCACCCAGTCGGGGCGGGCCTCGATCATCGAGAACAGGCGGTTGCGGCCCGTCTTTGGGGTCCACGTCACGAGCTGGTCGATGGAGGTGAGCGCCCGTTCGCGGATCGTGCGGCCGTAGGTGTCCTGCCCGTCGCCCACGGGGCGGTCGATGGCCGCGAACCATTGCGGCGTGTTGCGGTAGATGAGCGGGGCCTTGGAGCGCCAGCTATGCGGGTAGCTGTGCTTGAGGCGGCCGCGGGCCAGGAGCTTGTTCGCCGCGATCAGCGCCTCGATCACGGCCACGTTGGCGTCGCCTTCCTTGCCTTGGGCCGTGAGGATCGCCTTGCCGCCAAAGAGCGGCAGGTCGGTGCGGAAGGAGCCATCCTCCATGACGTTGTACGTCATGGGCAGGCCGTGCTTCTGGCCGATCTGGTAGTCGTCGTCCCCGTGGGAGGGGGCGGTGTGGACGAAGCCGGTGCCGGCGTCGTCGGTGACGTGGTCGCCGGGGAGCATGGGGACATCGTAGTCCCATTCGCCGCTGGCGCCTTCGGCCCCGCGGAGGGGGTGGGACATGACGAGGCCCGAGAGCTCCTCGGGCGAGACGTCACGGAGGCGGCGGACGAGGTCGGGATTGCGGACGTCGAGCCGGGCGCGGGCGAAGACCTCCTCGGCCAGCTTGTCGGCGATCAGGTAGCGGTCGCCGATGCGCGCCCAGCATTCCTCCGGGCGGCCCGTGACTTCGTAGATTCCGTACGAGATTTCAGGGTTGTAGCAGACCGCGCGGTTCTGCGGGATGGTCCAGGGCGTGGTCGTCCAGATGATGACGTCGTGGTCGACCAAGTCCCCGCCCCGGGCTTGACCCGGGAGCCCGCCCCGGACTTGATCCGGGGCCTCATGGTCACCCGCGGAGGCCCCGGCTCGGCGGCCGGGGCGGGTATTCCCGATCACCCGGAACTTCACCCAGATCGTGTGGCTTTGGTGGTCGTGGTATTCGACCTCGGCCTCGGCCAGCGCGGTCTTCTCCACCGGGCTCCACATCACGGGCTTCGACCCCTGGTAGAGCGTGCCGGTCATGAGGAACTTCATGAACTCCTCGGCGATCACGCGTTCGGCGTGGAAGTCCATGGTGAGGTAGGGGTGCGCCCAGTTGCCGGTGACGCCGAGGCGCTGGAACTCGGCGCGCTGGATGTCGATCCAACCCCTTGCGAAGTCACGACATTCCTGGCGGAAGGCCACCACGTCGACCTCGTCCTTGTTGAGGCCCTTGGCGCGGTACTGCTCTTCGATCTTCCATTCGATGGGGAGGCCGTGGCAGTCCCAGCCGGGGATGTAGCGCGCGTCGCGCCCCATCATCTGCTGGGAGCGCACGACCATGTCCTTGAGGATCTTGTTCAGCGCGTGCCCGATGTGAAGGTGGCCGTTGGCATAGGGAGGGCCGTCGTGGAGCGTGAAGCTGTCGCGCCCCTGCTTCTCGCGGAGGCGATCGTAGACGCCGATTTTCTCCCATCTTTCCAGCCACATGGGCTCGCGCTGCGGGAGCCCCGCGCGCATCGGAAAGTCGGTCTCTGGGAGATTCAGCGTGTCCTTGTAGTCGGGCGTGTCGGCGCACATCGGGCCTGTCCTCGGAGCAATCTTCGGGCTGCGGGTGGGGGGCGGCGCGGAGGTCCAGACGCCTTGTCCCGGCGTCTCATCAGAGAGGCGCCGGGCCTGTAATTCGGATGATGATCGCCGTGCGTCCCATCATGGGCGGGGCTTATAGGCCGACCTCAAGCCGCGGTAAAGGCACGGAATCGGGACGTATGGAAAGCGTATGGCTTGCGTATGGGACTCGTATGGGCGTCAGGGCCTGACCACCGGCCAGAGCGACAGGACCAGCAGCACGGCCATCGCGACGTTGAAGCGGCGGAGCCGCGCGGCGGTGGTGAGCCAGCGGCGGAGCTGCGTGCCGAGCGCGGTCCAGACGGAGACGGAGGGCAGGTTCACCGCCGCGAAGCAGGCCGCGACGATCAGGACGGCGGCCACCGTCTGGCCGGGCGCGTAGACGCTGATCGCGGTCAGCGCCATCGCCCAGGCCTTGGGGTTGACCCACTGGAAGGCCGCTGCCTCGAGGAAGGTGAAGGGGCGGCCCGTGGCCTGCGCCTCTCCGGGCGGGGCGGCGGTGGCGATGCGCCACGCGAGGTAGAGCATGTAGGCCACGCTCAGCACCTTGAGGACCGTGTGCGCGACGGGCCATGTCGTGAAGACCTGCGCCAGCCCGAGGCCGAGAACCACCACCATGAAGAGGTGCCCGAGCGAGATCCCGAGCATGTGGGGCACCGTTCGGCGAAAGCCGTAGTTGGCACCGGACGCCATGAGCATCAGGTTGTTCGGCCCCGGTGTGACCGAGGTCGCGAAGGCGAAGAGGAAGAGGGCGGAGAGGATCTCGGGCGACATGCGCGCAACGATAGAGGGCGCGAGGCAGCATGAAATTGCGTTCGTTGTGCGGGTTGCGCTATCGGTGCAATCCATGATCGAGACGGATGCCATAGACCGCCGGATATTGCGCGAACTGTCGCGGAACGGGCGGCTGCCCAACGTGGAGCTGGCCGACCGCGTGGGCCTGTCGCCCTCCGCCTGCCTGCGACGGGTGCAGGAACTGGAGCGGAAGGGCGTCATCGCCGGCTACCGCGCGGTGATCGACCGGGGCAAGCTCGGCACCGGGTTCACGGCCTATCTGGCAGTGGGCCTGTCCGTCCACACCAAGGCGAGCCAGGAGGCGTTCGAGCGCGCGATGCGGGCGGCGCCCGAGGTGATCGAATGCCACAACGTGACGGGGACGATCGAATACCTCTTGCGGGTGGAGGCGGCCGACCTCGCGGCCTTCAAGGTGTTCCACACCGACGTGCTGGGCACGCTGCCGCAGGTGAACTCCATCACCACCTATGTGGTGATGGGATCGCCCAAGGACGAACGGGCCTGACCTACTCCTGGATCGACTCGAGATAGCGGACGAGCGACAGGACGCGGCGGCGGACCACGGCCTCGGTCCCGTAGGGGCCGGCGTCGGCGGCCTCGGCGGCGAAGCGGTCGCCCCAGACGGGCATCTGGCTGCCGTGGGCACGGATGCCGCTGCGCCCGTCGATCAGCATCATCACGTCGAGGAACGGGTAATGGCCGCCGTTGGCGGCGGCGATCTGGGTGAGGTCGGGCACCCGGACGGTCAGCGCGGGGACCATTGGCCCGTCGCCCCAGCCCCGGTCGCCGTGGCACACGGCGCAGGCAGCGAGATACTCCTGCCGGCCCGCGTCCTCGGCCTGCGCGGGCAGCGCGGCGAGGACGAGGGCGGCCAGCAGCGTCCGCATCTCAGCCGTTCACATGCGACCAGACGTGGGAGATGACGACGGAGCCTTCGCCCACGGCCGAGGCCACGCGCTTGACGGACCCCGCCCGCACGTCGCCCACGGCGAAGATGCCCGAGGCGGAGGTCTCGTAGTCCGATTCCACCCCTGCCGCCTGCCCCGTGAGCACGAACCCCTTGTCGTCGAGCGCGACGAGGCCCGAGAGCCACCCGGTGTTGGGCGCGGCCCCCACCATGACGAAGACGGCCCGCGCGTCGATCCGCCAGTCCTCGGCGTTGGCGTGATCGCGGATCGTCACCGCCTCGAGCCGGTCCTCGCCGTGGAGCGCCGTCATCTCGGCCCGGTAGTGGATGGTGATGCGCGGGTCCTTCTCGAGCCGCGACAGGAGGTAGTCCGACATGGAGGCCGCGAGCGACGGCCCGCGGACGAGCACGTGGACGTGGCGCGCCGTGCGCGAGAGGAACATCGCTGCCTGCCCGGCGGAGTTGCCGCCCCCGATCACCACGACTTCGGTGTTGCGGCAGTAGCGCGCCTCCACGTCGGTGGCGGCATAGTAGATGCCGGAGCCTTCGAAGTGCTCGATTCCCTCGATCGGCAGGCGGCGGTACTGGACGCCGGTCGCCACCACGATGGCGCGGGCGCAGACCTTCCGCCCGTCGTCGAGCGTCGCGCGGAAGGTGCCGTCCTCCTGCCGGGCCAGCGCCTCGGCGCGGCGGGGCACGGCGAAGCGGGTGCCGAACTTGAGCGCCTGCACCTCGCCCCGCCAGCAGAGATCGGCGCCGGAGATGCCGGTGGGGAAGCCCATGTAGTTCTCGATGCGGCTCGACTGCCCGGCCTGCCCGCCGATGGCGAGGTCGTCGAGAACGAGGGCGGAGAGACCTTCGGAGCCCGCATAGACGCCCGCCGCGATACCCGCGGGGCCGCCGCCGACGATGAGGACGTCGAAGACCGTGCCGTCCTCCACGTCGAGGTCGAGCCCGAGGAGGCGGGCGATCTTTTCGGGCGTCGGATCCTCGATCACGCGGTCCTTGCCGAAGATGACGGCCGGCCGGTCGGGGACGATGGCGCAGACCTCGGCGGTGTGGACCGCCTCCTCGTCCTTGAGCGGGAGCATCCTGACGGGGATGCGGTTGCGGCCGGCGAAGGCCACGATCCGGCGAAGCTCGCGGCTTTCCTCGGCCCCGATGACGGTGAGCGAGCTATCGTTCGATTCAAGCAGGCGGCGGCGGCGGCCGGCCAGCACGGTGACGATGATGTCCGACATCTCGGGGATGGCGCGCATCAGCTCGAGCATGGGCTCGCGGGCGACGGCGAGGAGGCGGCTGTCGGTGACGGCGCGGGCGGGAAGAAGCGTGGGCCCGCCGGTGAGGAAGGTGATCTCGCCGAAGAACTGGGTGGGGCCGAGCGTGGCGTTGCCGTAGCGGCGGCCGGTCACGGGCTCCACCGCTTCCAGTTCGCCCTCGTCGACGTAGAAGAAGGTGTCGGCCGGGTCGCCCAGGCGGACGATCCAGTCGCCGGCGGCGACGTCGCGCACCTCGCCCACGCGGCGCATGGCGCGGACGTGGTCCTCGTGCAGCGGCGTCCGGGTCATGGTGCGGAGGTCGACGGCGAGCGATTCCATGAGGGGTCAATCCTTGGTGGGGAAAAAGCCTGTAAGCGCCCTCTGTATCGTTCCCGTGACGGTCGGGCGGCGCTGGCCGTGGAAGGGCAGCGGGCGGCAGACCTCCATCGCGGCGATGCCGACGCGGGCGGTGAGCGCGCCGTTGACGATCCCCTCGCCGAAGCGGCGGGAGACCTTCGACAGGAGATGCCCCCCGCCGATGGAGCCGAGGAGATCGTCGCCCACCGCGACGGCGCCCGTGGCGACGAGGTGCGACAGGACGGTTCGGGTGAGCCGCCAGCTTTCGACGGCGCCGGACCGGCCGCCATAGATCCCCGCGATGCGGCGGATCATGCGGAGGTTGGCGGTCAGCGCGGCGGCGACGTCGGCGAGCGCCACGGGGACGAGAGCCGTCACGGTCGCCACCTGCCGCGCCGCCGCCTCCACCTCGAGCCGCGCGGCGGCGTCGAGGGGGGCCAGCACCTCGGCCTCCACGAGGTCGAACAGCGCGTCCGCGTCGAAGGCGTCGCCCCGCCGCTCGGCCAGGCGGTCAAGGCCCCATCTGAGCTCCGGCCGCCCGGCGTAGAGCGCGGCGATCCGGTCCGCGGCCTTGCGCGCGGCGCCGAGGTCGTTCGCGGCGCGCGCGGCAGCGGCGGCCTTCTGGACGTGGTCGAGCCGCGCGAGCCGCGCGAGCGCCGCCCATTCGCGGATCACGATGGCCGCGCAGACGGCGAGGAAGAGACCAAGGAGCACGAGCGCGACGGTGCCCAGCACCTCGTTCCGGGCGATGAGGCCGGTCACGGCGTCCCAGGCCCAGAGGGTGAGCCCGAAGGTCAGGAGCGTGAAGAGGAGCCGCCAGAACCACCGACCGAGCGTCGAGGGCGGCCGCGCGGCCAGCGCCGCCGCGGTCCGCATGGCCTGCCCCGTGGGGCGCGCGCCCTCCTCCGGCACCGGCGGCGCCTCCGCCGGGGTGACGCCGGGGGTGGCCTCGTCAAGCTCGAGAAGGACGGGACGGTCGCGGCGGTCAGCCATGCAGGGCGGCTCCCAGGTTCATCTCGGCCCAAATACTCCCGCCGGAGGCTCCCGCACCCTCCGCCCGCGCGACGCCGGTCATCGGAGCCGGTCCCCGAACAGGAACTCGGCCGCCTTGTCGAGCCGGATGTGGGGCGGGCCTTCGCCGGGCTTGAGCGTCAGCGGCTGGGGGGCAAAGGACATGATCGCATAGTCGGCGTCGAGCCACCTCTCCGCCCCGCTCCGCGCGGGCGAGAGCAGTTGCGCGGGGTCCTCGGGCAGGCGGCCGGGATACATGGCGGCGCGCTTGCCGGTCTCGGCAAGGATGCCGCGCACGACGTCGAGGCTGCGGCCCTGATGCTCCACCGTATCCTCGGTCGTGGCGCGGAGGGAGGCGATGGACATGGCGGCGGACTTCGCCCCGGCGAAGTCGGCGCGGTCCTTCGCGTCGCGCAGGATGGCCTCCATGATCGCCGTCAGCTGCGGGTGCTGGGTGTGGTGGAGGTGGTCGGCCTTGGTCGCGGCGAAGAGGATGCGCTCCACCCGCCGGCCGATCAGGAGCTGCGTCAGGAACGCGTTCCGCCCCGGGCGGAAGGCCGAGAGGATGTCGGTCATCGCCATGCGCAGGTCGTCCACCGCGCGGGGGCCCGCGTGGATGGCGCCCAGCGCATCCACCAGCACCACCTGCCGGTCGATCCGGGCGAAGTGGTCGCGGAAGAAGGGCTTCACGACCTCGCGCTTGTAGGAGTCGAAGCGCCGCTCGAACTCGCGCCAGACCGAGCCGCGCGGCGCGGCGGCGGGCTTGGGGAGCGGTGCGAAGGTCAGGACGGGGGAGCCTGCGAGATCGCCCGGAAGGAGGAACCGGCCCGGCGTGCAGTCGGAGAAGCCGGCCTTGCGCGCGGCGGTGAGGTAGCCGGTGAAGGCGGCCGCCAGCGCCTTGGCCGCGGGTTCGTCGAGTTTCGCCGCAGGGTCGGCGGCGGCGAGCGCCTCGCGGAAGGCGGCGGCGCTGTCGCGCGGTTCGATCCGGCGGAGCGTCTCGGCCGACCACGCCTCGAACGTCTTGTCGAGGAGGCCGAGGTCAAGGAGCCATTCGCCCGGGTAGTCGACGATGTCGAGGTGGATGGTGCGCGGCCCGCGCAGGCCCGCCACGAGGCCCGAGGGCTGGACGCGGAGCGACAGGCGGAGCTCCGACACCGACCGCGTGCTGTCGGGCCAGTGCGGCGCAGGGCCGGTGAGGGCGGCGAGGTAGGTCTCGTAGTCGAAGCGGGGGACGGTATCGTCAGGCTGCGGCTGGAGGTAGGCGGTGCGGATCGCGCCGTCGGCGGCGGCGAGGAGCTGGGGCATCCGCGCGCGGTTCATCAGGTTCGCGACGAGCGAGGTGATGAAGACGGTCTTCCCCGCGCGCGACAGGCCGGTGACGCCGAGCCGGATGACGGGTTCGAAGAACGCCTCCGACACCGTCGACAGCGCCGTGTCCACGCTGCGGGTGATGCCGTCCGCGATTTCGCCGATGATGGTGGCCAAGGGGTCCCTCGTTTCGAGGTGGAACATAAGGATGCCGGGGGGCCGGGGGAAGGGTTTGGCATCGTCCCCTCCTCAGCCCTCGCCCGCGCTGCGGTGGAGGGGGGGTGCGTCGTTCTGGGGTTTCTCCGGCGCGAGGCCCCGGATCAAGTCCGGGGCGGGCCCCGGATCAAGTCCGGGGCGGGCCCCGGGGCAAGCCCGGGGCGCGGACCGCCAAGGGAGGTTCCCGATCCGCGAACACCCGTCCCGGCCGAAGAGCCGGGACCTCCCGGGCACGCAGGGCCGGGAGGGGCGAGGCCCCGGATCAAGTCCGGGGCGGGCTCCCGGGTCAGGCCCGGGGCGGGCTCCCGGGTCAGGCCCGGGGCGGGTTGGAGAGGGCGCGGGCGTTGCATTGCGCAAGGCGCGGTCGTAGACGCGCGGGATGCCCCGCTATGCGCTGAAGATCGAATACCACGGCGGCCCCTTCGCGGGCTGGCAGCGGCAGGCCGGGCAGCCTTCGGTGCAGGAGGCGGTGGAGACGGCGCTGCGCAAGCTCGAGCCCGGCGCCCCCGGCATCGCGGCGGCGGGGCGGACGGATGCGGGCGTTCACGCGCGCGGTCAGGTCGCGCAGTGCGACCTCGCGAAGGACTGGGACCCGTTCCGGCTGTCGGAGGCGCTGAACTTCCACCTGAAGCCCGATCCGGTCGCGGTTCTGGCCGCCGCACGGGTGCCGGACGACTGGCACGCGCGGTTCTCCGCGATCGAACGGCGCTATCTCTACCGGCTCGTCTCGCGGCGGGCCCCTATGACGCTGGAGCGGGGCGTCGTCTGGCGGGTGGGGCATCCGCTCAAGGCAGAGCCCATGCGCGAGGCGGCGGCGCATCTCATCGGGCGGCACGACTTCACCACCTTCCGGTCGGTCCAGTGCCAGGCGGAAAGCCCGGTCAAGACGCTGGACGCGCTGGAGATCGAGGAGGTGGCGGTCCCGCACGGGACGGAGTTCCGGTTCCGGGTCCGTGCGCGGAGCTTCCTGCACAATCAGGTGCGGAGCCTTGTCGGCACGCTCGAGCGCGTGGGCGCGGGGTCGTGGAGCCCGGAGGACGTCAGGAATGCGCTCGAGGCGCGGGACCGGGCGGCCTGCGGTCCGGTGGCGCCGCCGGAGGGGTTGTGCCTCGACGCGGTGGGCTATCCGCTGGACCCATTCGCGGACTGACATCACGGAAACAGACCGCGATCGCGCGACCGGGTTCATCCGATTCGCCGAAACGATGCCCTGAAAAAGTGCTACTGAACCGTGAAATACCCCGTGGGCGCCAAGATCGCGCCCGAAAGGTGAAGCGAAATGGCCTCACCAGCGTAGGAGGTGCCCCATGGACTGGATGCTTGCGATTACCTTCGACACGATCGTGATGAGCGCGATCACCTGCCTGATCATCCGCGAGGCCATGATCCTCGCCCTGCCCGACCGGCTCGCCGGTCCCGGCGGCTCCTTCATCGATACCGCGAAGCGCTGAGGCGCCGATCCGGGGCGCGCGGGCGGACGCCGGGTTCGCCCCGATGCCCCGTCCGGCCGCCGACTGAGGATCAGGCGCGGCGGCCTTCCATCTCCAGCACGAAGACGGCGAGGCTTTCCTCCGCCACATCGACGGTCGCGCGGCGGATGCGCTCGGGCCGCAGGTCGGGCCGCGCGGTGTCGACGCGGAGCGACCAGACCTGCCCTTCGGGCGGTTCGGGGAGCGTCACCGTGGCCGCCTTGCCGGCGTTCAGCACGAGGAACACGGCGGCGTCGAGCGTCGCATAGGTCGGCGTGCCGGAGGCGGTGCGCATCTCCACCGCGACGAGGCGGCGGCCGGGGTCGATCCAGTCGGTCGTGCGCATGGGCTGGCCGTCCTCGCGCCACCAGAACAGGTCCTCGAGCCCGTCGATCGCGCGTTCGCGGGAGTGGAGGAAGAGCTTCTGGCGCAGGATCGGGTGGGCCCTGCGGAAGGCGACCATGCGGGCGGTGAAGGCGAGGAAGTCGCGGTCGGCCTTGTCCCAGTCCACCCAGCTGATCGGGTTGTCCTGGTTGTAGGCGTTGTTGTTGCCGCCCTGCGTGCGGCCGATCTCGTCCCCGCCGAGGATCATGGGGGTGCCCTGGGACAGCAGCAGCGTCGCCATCATGTTGCGCTTGCGGCGGGCGCGGGCGGCGCGGATCGCGGGGTCGTCGGTCGGGCCTTCGTGGCCGAGGTTGTCGGAGTAGTTCTCGTGGTGGCCGTCCTGCCCGTTTTCGCCGTTGGCGTGGTTGTAGCGTTCCGAATAGCTGACGACATCCGTCAGCGTGAAGCCGTCGTGGGAGGTGACGAGGTTGACCGAGGAGGTCGCGAGCCTCCCCGCATGGTCGAACTGCTGGGCGGAGCCGGTGATGCGTTCGGCGAGGTCGGGGGCGCGGCCCGGGTCGCCCCGCCAGAAGCGGCGGACGCCGTCGCGGAAGCGGTCGTTCCATTCGAGGAAGGGCGGCGGGAAGGCGCCGAGCTGGTAGCCGCCCGGACCGATGTCCCAGGGTTCGGCGATGAGCTTCACGCGGGAGAGGACGGGGTCCTGCCGGATCGCCTGGAAGAACGGCGCGTCGCGGTGGAAGCCCGAGGCCGTGCGGCCGAGGGTGGCGCAGAGGTCGAAGCGGAAGCCATCGACGCCCATCACCTCCACCCAGTAGCGCAAACTGTCCATCACCATGCGCAGGACCATCGGGTGGTCGAGGTTCAGCGTGTTCCCGGTGCCGGTGTCGTTCACGTAGTACCGGGGGTTCTGCTGGAGGCGGTAATAGCTCCGGTTGTCGAGGCCGCGGAAGATGAGCGTGGGGCCGAGTTCGTCGCCTTCGCCCGAGTGGTTGTAGACGACGTCGAGGAGGACCTCGATCCCCGCGTCGTGGAAGCGGTCGACCATGTGGCGGAAGTCGGCGATGCGGCCGTCGGAGAGGTAGCGCGGTTCGGGGGCGAAGAAGCCCAAGCTCTGGTAGCCCCAGTAGTTCGTCAGGCCCTTGTCCACGAGGAAGCGGTCGTTGAGGAAGGCGTGGACCGGGAGCAGCTCGATCGCGGTCACGCCGAGCTTCGTCAGGTGGTCGAGGATCGGGGCTTCGGCGAGGCCGGAGAAGGTGCCCTTGGCGCGGACCTCCGGATGGAGTTGGGTAAGACCCTTCACGTGGGCTTCGTAGATCACCGTGTCGGTGAGCGGCGTGCGCGGGCGATTGGTGACGAGGGGGAAGGCCGTCTCCTCCACCACGCAGCGGGGCATGGAGGCCGCGCTGTTGCGGCTGTCGAAGGCGAGGTCCTTCGAGGCCGAGCCGTAGGTGTAGCCGTAGAGGACGTCGTGCCATTCCGGCTGGCCCGTGATGCGGCGGGCGTAGGGGTCGAGGAGGAGCTTGTAGGGGTTGAAGCGGTGGCCTTCGTCGGGGCGGTAGGGGCCGTGGGCGCGGTAGCCGTAGAGTTGGCCCGGACGGATTCCCGCGAGGTGGCCGTGCCAGACGTCGCCTTCGCGTTCGGGGAGGTCGACGCGGGTTTCGCGGCCGTCCGGTTCGAACAGGCAGAGCGTCATGCGGGTGGCGTGGGCGGAGAAGACGGCGAAGTTCACGCCGTCCTCCGCCACGGTCGCGCCGAGGGGCCAGGGCGCGCCCGCGGAAACCGTGAAGGGGTGGCTCATTCGTGTGCCGTGACCGCCTCGTAAAGTGCCGCATAGTCTGCGGCCGAGCCGTTCCACCCCACCGGCTGCCGCATCGCATTGATCTGCAAACGGGACCATGTGGGGGCGTCGTTGTAAAGGTCGAGGAGCCGGATGAGTGCCGCGGCGAGCGCATCGGACGTGATGGGATGGAATTGTATCCCCGTCGCGACCCCGGAGCGGAGCGCCATCGGCGTCGAATCGATCACCGTGTCCACGAGGCCGCCCGTGTAGGCGACGAGGGGAATCGCGCCATAGCGGAGGCCGTAGAGCTGCGTGAGGCCGCAGGGCTCGAACCGGGAGGGAACGAGGACGGCGTCGGCGCCTGCGTACATGCGGTGCGACAGCCCTTCGTCGTAGCCGATGCGGACGGCGATGAGCGGGTGCGAGGCGGCGGCGGCGGCGAAGGCGCGTTCGAGGTCGGGGTCGCCCGATCCGAGGAGGGCCAGCTGCCCGCCGCGGTCGACGAAGGCGGGGAGCGCCTCGAGCAGGAGGTCGAGGCCCTTCTGGTGGGTGAGGCGGGAGACGACGACGGCCAGCGGGCCGGGCGTTTCGGGGAGGCCGAACTCGCGGCGGAGCGCGCGCTTGTTGCGGAGCTTGCCCTTGGGCGTGCGGTAGCGGGACCGGATCATCGGGTCGGTGGCGGGGTCCCACACCTCCATGTCGATGCCGTTGAGGATGCCGGAGAGGTCGGTCTCCCGCGCGCGGAGCATGCCCTGGAGGCCCATTCCGAATTCCTCGGTGCGGAGTTCGCGGGCGTAGGTAGGCGAGACGGTGGTGACGCGGGTGGCGAAGGCGATGCCGGCCTTGAGTGCGCTGATCTGGCCCCAGTATTCGAAGCCGTCCTGCGTGAACTCCGCGCGGTTCAGGCGCAGCGAGGAGAGGCGGGCGGCGGGGGCGAGGCCCTGGAAGGCGACGTTGTGGATCGTGAGAAGGGTCGGCGTGCCGGAGCCGCCCGTGTGGACGTAGTAGGGGGCGAGGCCCGCCTGCCAGTCATGGGCGTGGACGATTTCGGGCGTCCACCCCCCTGCCCCCTTGGCGGCGATGCCGGCGGCCATCCAGGAGAGTGCCGCAAAGCGTTCGGGATTGTCGGGCCAGTCCTTGCCGTCGGGGCTGCTGTAGGGAGACCCCGGGCGGTCGTAGAGGTGGGGCGCGTCGAGGACGAGGAGGTCGAGGCCGCCCGCCTGCCCCGACAGGACCCGCGCGGGGCCCCCGAAGAGGTCGGGGTCGGCCGCGACCTCCTTCGCCTTCCCGAGCGCGGCCATCACCTTGGGATAGCCGGGGAGGAGCGTCCGCGTCTCCCAGCCATGCGGCTTCAGCGCGGCGGGGAGCGCGCCCGCCACGTCGGCGAGGCCGCCCGTCTTGACGAGCGGCGCGCATTCCGAGGCGACGGAGAGAACCCGTCTCACAGCGCCGCCGCCCTCCGGTCCAGCATGTCCTGCGTGATGAGGGTGATGCCGCCCTCGCTCACCCGGAACCAGCGGGCGTCCTCCACCGGGTCCTCACCCGCCACCAGACCTTCGGGGATGCGGACGCCCCGGTCCACGACCACGTTGCGCAGCCGCGCGTGGCGGCCGACGTTGGCGTAGGGGAGCACGACGGCGTGGTCGAGCGTCGCGTAGGAGTTCGTGTGCACCATGGTGAAGAGGAGCGAATTCCGCACCTCCGTTCCCGAGATGATGCAGCCGCCCGAGACGAGCGAGGAGACGGCCGAGCCGCGCCGGTCCTGCGCGTCGTGGACGAACTTCGCGGGGGGGACGCTTTCGGAATAGGTCCAGATCGGCCACGCGCTGTCCCAGAGGTCAAGCTCGGGGGTGAGGCCGCAGAGGTCGATGTTGGCCTTCCAGTAGGCGTCGATCGTGCCCACGTCGCGCCAGTAGACGGGGGCCTCGCGCCCGCGGCGGACGCAGGAGGTGTCGAACCGGTGCGCCACGGCCTTTCCGTTCTTGACGATGGCGGGGATGAGGTCGCCGCCGAAGTCGTGGGACGAGTTCGGATCGTCGGCGTCGCGGGTCAGCAACTCCCGCAGGAAGGTCCACTTGAAGACGTAGATGCCCATGGAGGCGAGCGTGACGTTGGGGTCCTCGGGTGTGCCCGGCGGGTCCTTGGGCTTTTCGAGGAAGCTCGTGATGCGTCCGTTCGCATCCACGTCCATGACGCCGAAGGCCGAGGCTTCCTTGCGCGGCACCGTCAGGCAGCCCACGGTCACGTCGGCGTCCGAATCCACGTGGTCCTGGAGCATGACCTCGTAGTCCATCTTGTAGATGTGGTCGCCCGCGAGGATCACGACGTAGTCGATGTCGTAGCTGTTCACGATGTCGATGTTCTGGAACACCGCATCCGCTGTGCCCTGATACCAGTGGATCTCGTCCACGCGCTGGGAGGCGGGAAGGATGTCGAGGTATTCGTTCCGTTCGGCCCGGAAGAAGTTCCAGCCGCGCTGGCAATGTCGGATGAGGCTGTGCGCCTTGTACTGGGTCGCGATCGCCATCTTCCGGATGCCGGAATTGAGCGCGTTCGACAGCGCGAAGTCGATGATGCGCGTCTTGCCGCCGAAATAGACCGCCGGTTTCGCGCGGCGGTCGGTCAGTTCCTTCAGGCGGCTGCCGCGGCCTCCGGCAAGGACGAAGGCCATCGAGCGGCTGGATAGCCGCGTGGTGGACGGCGTCTGCATGGGTTCTCCCTGGGCTTTGGTTGTTGTTTTCTGGTCATTGGCCGCCTTCGTGGATCAGGAAGACCGCGGAGAGCGGCGGGATGGTGATGTCGGCCGAATGGGGCTGGCCGTGCCAGCCGGGGCCATCGGCGGTGACGCCGCCCATGTTGCCCCGGTCGCCGCCGCCGTAGAGGCTCGCGTCGGTGTTCAGCGCCTCGCGCCAGCGGCCCGGGCGCGGAAGGCCGCAGCGCCAGCCCGTGCGTTCGATGGGCGTGAAGTTGCAGAGGACGGCGACGGGGGCGTCGTGCGGGCCGCCGTGGCGGACCCAGGCGAAGAGGGAGTCGTCGGCCGCGTTCGCCTCGATCCAGCTGAAGCCGTCCGGCTCGCAGTCCTTCACGTGGAGCGCGGGGTGCGCGCGGTAGAGGGTGTTGAGGTCGCGGACGAGGCGCTGGATGCCGGCGTGCGGGGGCCGGTGGGACGCGTCCCAGTCGATCTGGGCGTCGTGGTTCCATTCGTGCGCCTGCGCGAATTCGCAGCCCATGAAGAGGAGCTTCTTGCCCGGATGCCCCCACATGAAGCCGTAGTAGGCGCGGAGGTTGGCGAACTTCTCCCATTCGGTGCCGGGCATCTTGCCGAGCATGGAGCCCTTGCCGTGCACGACCTCGTCATGGCTGATGGGGAGGATGAAGTTTTCGCTGAAGGCGTAGTGGAGCCCGAAGGTCATCTGGTGGTGGTGGTGCCGCCGGTAGATGGGGTCCTTCTTCATGTATTCGAGGGTGTCGTTCATCCACCCCATGTTCCACTTGTAGCCGAAGCCGAGCCCGCCCGCGTCCACGGGCGCCGAGACCTTGGGGAAGGAGGTCGATTCCTCGGCCACCGTCATGATCCCCGGCACCTCGCCGTAGGTCGTGACGTTCATGCGCTGCATGAGCGCGATGGCCTCGTAGTTCTCGCGGCCCCCGTCCTTGTTCGGGACCCATTCGCCCTCGCGGCGGGAGTAGTCGCGGTAGAGCATGGAGGCGACCGCATCGACACGGAGCCCGTCGACGTGGAATTCCTCGAGCCAGTAGAGGGCGTTCGAGACGAGGAAGTTGGCGACCTCGGACCGGCCGAAGTTGTAGATGTAGGTGTTCCAGTCCTGGTGGAAGCCTTCCTTCGGATCGGCATGTTCGTAGAGCGCGGTGCCGTCGAAGCGGGCGAGGCCGTGGGGGTCGGTCGGGAAGTGGCCCGGCACCCAGTCGAGGATGAGGCCGATGCCCTTGCGGTGCGCGGCGTCCACGAGGTCGCGGAATTCGTGCGGGGGGCCGAAGCGGATGGTGGGGGCGAAGAGGCCCACGGGCTGGTAGCCCCATGACCCGTCGAAGGGGAATTCGGAGATCGGCAGGAGCTCGATATGGGTGAAGCCCATGTCGTGGGCGTAGTCGACGAGCTCGTGCGCGGCCTCGCGGTAGCTGAGCGGCCGCCCGCCTTCGCCGTAGCGGCGGCGCCATGAGCCGAGGTGGACCTCGTAGACCGAGATGGGCGCGGTGCGGGCGTTGCGGCCGGCGCGCGTCGCCATCCAGTCCTGATCCTTCCAGCCGTAGCCGCGGATGTCGCGGACGATGCTGGCGGTCTCTGGCGGGTGCTGGGAGCCGAAGCCCACCGGGTCGGCCTTGAGCGGCTGGGTCATGCCGTCGTGGCCTATGATCTCGAACTTGTAGGACGCGCCGTCGCCGACGTGGGGCCAGAAGATCTCCCACACGCCGGTCGCGCCGCGCCGGCGCATCACGCCGCGGCGGCCGTCCCAGTGGTTGAAGTCGCCCACGACCGAGACGCGGCGGGCGTTCGGGGCCCAGACGGCGAAATGGGTGCCGGGGGTGCCTTCGTGGTCGCGGACGTGCGCGCCCAGCACCTGCCAGATACGGCGGTGGGTGCCTTCGCCCAGGAGGTATTCGTCCATCTCGCCCATGACGGGGCCGAAGCGGTAGGGGTCTTCGTAGTCCCAGCGGCCGCCGTGGCCTTCGCCGCGCAAGGCGTAGGGCTTCGTGCTCGGGACCTTGCCCGCGAAGACCCCGTGCGCGTGGGGCACGGGGTCGAGCGGATGGGCCTTGCCCGCGACGACGGCCCAGAGGCGTTCGGCGCCGGGGTCGAAGGCGCGGACGACGCGGGCCTTGCCCACCGTGTGGGGGCCGAGCACGGCGAAGGGGTCGCCGTGCGACCCGTGGCTGATCGCGATGGCGTCACCGGGATCGACGAGGGGGGCGGCGGAGGTGTCCTGCTTGGGCATGATGTGGGGACGTTACGCCATGCCCGAAACATTTCAACCGGTTCGCGCGACCCTGGCCTTTCCCAGCGTCAGGCTTTCGATGTTCCAGACGTCCTTCATGTAGCCCCGGATCGTCCGGTCCGACGAAAACCAGCCCGAGCGCGAGGTGTTGCGCGCGGCCATGCGCATCCAGCGGGCGGGGTCGCGGTAGGCCGCGTCCACCTCGCGCTGGGCGCGCCAGTAGTCGGTGAAGTCGGAGCAGACGAGGAAGTAGTCCGGACCCGTCAGGTTGCCGACGATGAGGCCGAAGCGGCCCGGCTCGTCGGGCGAGAAGACGCCCGACCGGATCGCGTAGATCGCGCGGGCGAGGCGGGCGTCGTTCTCGATCGCCTGATGGGCGTGGCCTTCGACCGCGCGGCGGGCGACGACCTCCTCGGCAGTCATGCCGAAGAGGAAGAAGTTGTCGGCCCCCACATGCTCGCGGATCTCCACGTTCGCACCGTCGAGCGTGCCGACGGTGAGCGCGCCGTTGAGCGCGAACTTCATGTTGCCGGTGCCGGAGGCTTCCTTGCCCGCGGTCGAGATCTGCTCCGACAGGTCCGCCGCCGGGATCAGGCGTTCGGCCAGCGTCACGTTGTAGTTCGGGACGAAGATGATCTTGAGGTACGGCGAGGTGACGGGGTCGGCGTTGATCTTCGCCGCCACGTCGTTGGCGAGCTTGATGATCTCCTTGGCGAAGACGTAGCCGGGTGCGGCCTTGCCCGCGAAGATCTTCACGCGCGGCACCCATCCCGCGCCGGGGTTGTCGCGGATTTCCTGCCAGAGCGCGATGGCTTCGAGGATGTTCAGGTGCTGGCGCTTGTATTCGTGGATGCGCTTGATCTGGATGTCGAACATCGCGTCGGGGTCGGCGGCGAAGCCGTGCGCGGTCTTGAGCCAGTCCGACAGCTGCGCCTTGTTCGCGCGCTTCACGCGGGCGAAGCGGTCGAGGAAGCCGGGGTCGTCGAGGTGCGGCTCCAGCTTCGCGAGCTGTTCCGCATCGCCCACCCAGTCGTCGCCGATGGCGTCGGTGATCAGGCTCGCGAGGCCGGGATTGCAGCCCAGCACCCAGCGGCGGGGGGTGACCCCGTTCGTCTCGTTCACGATCCGGTCGGGGTGGAGGCGGTTCAGTTCGGCGAAGACGGTCTGCTTCATCAACCCGGTATGCAGCGCCGAGACGCCGTTCACCCGGTGCGCCATGATGAAGGCGAGGTCGCCCATGTTGACCGCGCCGTAGCTGACGGCGGCCGTGCGCCGGTCGGGGTGGGCGCGGGCGTGCGCCTCGTCGATCCGGTGGATGATCTGCATGTGGCGCGGCAGGAGGTAGCCCATCAGCCCTTCGGACCACTTCTCCAGCGCTTCGGGCAGGAGCGTGTGGTTGGTGTAGCTGAGGCAGCGGCGGGCGATCTCCATCGACTCGTCGAAGGGGATGCCCCGCTCGTCGTAGAGGAGGCGCACGAGCTCCGGCCCCGCGATGGCGGGGTGGGTGTCGTTGAGCTGGATCGCCACCTTCTCCGGCAGCTTCCTCAGGTCGTCGAACTGCGTCTCGAACCGGCGGAGGAGGTCGCGGAGCGAGGCGGCGGTGAAGAAGTATTCCTGCTTGAGCCGGAGCGCCTTGCCGCCTTCGGTCGTGTCGTCGGGGTAGAGGACGCGGGAGATCGTGCGGGCCAGCGCCTCGGGTTCGGCGGCGGCGGCGTAGTCGCCGCGGTTGAAGCGTTCGAGATCGAAGAGCTTGGTGGGCAGCGCGCCCCAGAGGCGGAGCGTGTTGGCCCAGTTCGCGCGCCAGCCGATCACGGGGGTGTCGTAGGCCTGCGCGATGACCGATTCGGCCGGGCGCCAGACGGCGCGGGAGCCGGCTTCGTGGACATGGCCGCCGAAGCCGATCTCGAAGTTCGCCTCGGGCCGTTCGAACTCCCAGACGTGGCGCTGGGTCAGCCAGTCCTCCGGCGCCTCGATCTGGCGGCCGTTCTCGAAGCTCTGGCGGAAGAGGCCATGTTCGTAGCGGATGCCGTAGCCGTAGGCCGGCGTGCCGAGCGTGGCGAGGCTTTCCATGAAGCAGGCGGCGAGCCGCCCGAGGCCGCCGTTGCCGAGCGCGGCGTCGGGTTCGTCGTGGACGACCTTGTCGAAGGGCAGGCCGAGCGAGCGGAACGCCTCCTTCGCGTCGTCGAGGAGGCCGGTGTTGACCATCGCGTCCTCGAGGAGGCGGCCGATGAGGAACTCCATCGACAGGTAGTAGACCCGCTTGTGGCCGGCGGCGTAGGTCGCCCGCGTCGCTTCGAACCAGCGGTCGACGATGCGGTCGCGCACGGCGAGGGAGAGGGCCACGCGCCAGTCGTAGACGCTCGCGTGGTCGGGGTCCTTGCCTTGCGAATAGCGAAGGTGCGTGAGCACCGCGTCGCGGAAGGCCGGGGTCTTGGTCATGGCAGCACCTGCCTCGCCTTGAGGACTGTTAGCGGTATCAGATACCGGATTTTGTGGTCAGTTAGAAGTCCCGAGGGGGGTTTCCAACGGTCATACGGACATCGTGGCCTTAACGGCACGTTTCCAAAGAGCATATTTCGCGTCGCGGCGGTCCGGGTCCATCTTTGGCTCGAACCTGCGCTCCCGCGCCCACATCTGCGCGAATCCTTGGCGGTCGGGGTATACGCCGGCCCGCATCCCCGCAAGCCACGCGGCGCCGAGCGCGGTGGTCTCGAGCACCTTGGGGCGGTCCACCGGGGCGTTCAGGATGTCGGCCAGGAACTGCATGGCCCAGTCGGACGCCGTCATGCCCCCATCGACGCGCAGGACGTTCTCGCCCGCGCCCTGCGGCCAGTCGGCCGTCATCGCCTCGAGCAGGTCGCGCGTCTGGAAGCCCACGCTTTCGAGCGCGGCGCGGGCCAGCTCGGCCGGGCCGGAGTTGCGGGTGAGGCCGTAGATCGCGCCCCGGCAGTCGGGGTTCCAGTAGGGCGCGCCGAGGCCGGTGAAGGCGGGGACGAGGACGACGTCCTGCCCAGGGTCCGCGCGGTCGGCGAGCGGCTGCGTCTCCTTCGCCTCGCGGATGATCTTTATCCCGTCTCGGAGCCACTGGACCACGGCGCCCGCGATGAAGATCGAGCCTTCGAGCGCGAAGGTGGGCTTGCCGTCGAGCTGGTAGGCGACGGTGGAGAGCAGGCGGTTGTTCGACACGACCGGCGCGTCCCCGGTATTGAGGAGCGCGAAGCAGCCGGTGCCGTAGGTGGACTTCATCATGCCGGGCTCAAAGCAGGCCTGCCCCACGGTCGCGGCCTGCTGGTCGCCCGCGACGCCGAGGATCGGGATCTCCCGCCCGAAGAGGTCCGCCCGCGCCATGCCGAAATCGGCGGCGCAGTCCTTGACCTCCGGTAGCATGGCGAGGGGGATGTCGAGGAGGCGGCAGACCTCTTCGTCCCAGCGGCCTTCGCGCAGGTTGTAGAGGAGCGTGCGGGCGGCGTTCGTGGCGTCCGTCACATGGGAGCGCCCGCCGGTCATGCGCCAGATGAGGTAGGTGTCCACGGTGCCGAAGAGCAGCTCGCCCCGCGCGGCCTTTTCCCGCGCGCCTTCGACGGTCTGGAGGATGTGGCGGAGCTTGGTGCCAGAGAAGTAGGGGTCGAGGAGGAGGCCCGTGCGGTCGATGATCATCCGCTCGTGACCCGCCTCCTTCATCTCGGCGCAGTAGGCGGCGGTGCGGCGGTCCTGCCAGACGATGGCGTTGTGGACGGGCTTGCCGGTGGCGCGGTCCCAGACGAGCGTCGTTTCGCGCTGGTTGGTGATGCCGATGGCGGCGATGTCGCGCGCGTCGACATGCGCGCGTTCGAGAACGCCCCGGCAGGTGCCGGCGACGGTGGACCACAGGTCCTCGGGGTCATGCTCCACCCAGCCGCTGGCGGGGTAGTGCTGGGGGAACTCCTCCTGCGCGGAGGCCACGACGTTCAGACCTTTGTCGAACAGGATCGCCCGGCTCGAGGTCGTGCCCTGGTCGATGGCAAGGATGTAGGTCATGTCGCGTCCTCCCGTCCGTGTTTTTCCCTTGGCTACCCCGAGGCGCGCCGGCTGTCCACGCGGGGGTGGCGGAGTGATTGACAGCGCCAACTACCTTCGGGCATCGTCGGCGACAGGGAGGATCGCGTGCGGACGCAGGTGTGCATCATTGGCGGAGGGCCATCCGGGCTTCTCCTGTCGCAGCTCCTGCATCGCGCGGGCATCGACACCGTCGTGCTGGAGCGGCGGTCGCGCGATTACGTGCTCTCGCGCATCCGGGCGGGCGTTCTGGAATGGGGCTCGGTCGGTCTTCTGCGCGAGGCGGGCGTGGGCGACCGGATGGACCGCGAGGGCTTCCCGCACGAGGGCGTCTACCTCGCCGCGCAGAACAGGGGCTTCCGGATCGACTTCGAGAAGCTTACCGGAAAGCGCGTGATGGTCTGGGGACAGACCGAGGTGACGCACGACCTCTACGACGCGCGCGACGCCATGGGCGGCGTGGTGATCGACGAGGCGGAGGGGGTGACGCCCCATGCCCTCGACACCGATGCGCCCTTCGTCTCCTACATGAAGGGCGGGACGGAGCACCGGGTGGACTGCGACTTCGTCGCGGGCTGCGACGGGTTCCACGGCGTCTCCCGCAGGGCGATCCCGGCGGCGGTGCTGAAGGAATACGAGCGGGTCTATCCCTTCGGCTGGCTGGGCGTGCTGTCGCGGACGCCGCCCTGCGCGCCGGAACTGATCTACGCCAACCACGCCCGCGGCTTCGCGCTCTGTTCGATGCGGAACGAGAACCTGAGCCGCTACTACATCCAGGCGCCGGTGGACGACCCCTTGGAGAAGTGGACCGACGACGCCTTCTGGGACGAACTCCGCCGCCGCATCCCGCAGGACGTGGCGGAGGGCATGGTCACCGGGCCGTCGATCGAGAAGTCCATCGCGCCGCTGCGGTCCTATGTGGCGGAGCCCATGCGCTGGGGGCGTCTGTTCCTGGTTGGGGACGCGGCCCACATCGTGCCGCCCACGGGCGCGAAAGGGCTGAACCTGGCCATTGGCGATGTGCACTACCTCTGGCAGGGGCTCCTCCAGCACTACGCGGGCGACAGCGAGGGGATCGCGCGCTATTCCGAACGGGCGCTTTCGCGGGTCTGGAAGGCCACGCGGTTCTCCTGGTGGTTCACGACGACGATGCACCGCTTTCCGGACCAGACGCCGTTCGACCAGAACATCCAGGAGAGCGAACTGGCCTATCTCGAATCGTCCGAGGCGGCGCAGACGGTGCTGGCCGAACAGTACGTGGGGATGCCCTGGTGAAGATCGCGACGCTTGGGGATGTGCAGATCCACTACCGCGAGGACGGCGATCCGTCCGGCGCGCCGGTGGTCTTCGCCAACTCGCTGGGGACGGACCTGAGACTCTGGGACGACGTGCTGCCGCTCCTGCCCCCGGGTCTCAGGATCATCCGCTACGACAAGCGCGGGCACGGCCTGTCGTCCTGCCCGCCCGCGCCGTATTCGATGGGCGCGCTGGTGACGGATGCCGAGCGGCTTCTGGACCGCCTGAGGGTGACGGGCTGCGTCTTCGTCGGCCTCTCCATCGGGGGGATGATCGCGCAGGGGCTGGCGGTGAAGCGGCTCGACCTCGTGCGGGGGATGGTGCTGTCGAACACGGCGGCCAAGATCGGGACGGCGCAGATGTGGGAGGACCGCATCGCCGCGATCCGGGCGGGCGGGATCGAGGCGCTGGCGGACGCCGTGATGGAGCGGTGGTTCTCCAAGGCGTTCCGCCAGACCGAGGCGCTGACCGCCTGGCGCAACATGCTGATCCGCCAGCCGGCGGAGGGCTACATCGGCTGCGGGGCGGCCATCGCGGGGACGGATTTCTACACCACGACCGCCACGCTCACGCTGCCGACGCTCGCCATCGCGGGGACGGAGGACGGCTCGACGCCCCCCGACCTCGTGCGGGAGACGGCGGAGCTGATCCGGGGCGCGCGCTACCACCTGATCCGGGGGGCGGGGCACCTGCCCTGCGTGGAGAAGCCCGGCGAGTATGCCGAGCTGCTGACGGAGTTCCTCAGGGAGATCGGCCATGTCTGAGCGGCACGAGACCGGCATGAAGGTCCGCCGCCGCGTCCTCGGCGACGCGCACGTAGACCGGGCCGAGGCGGGGAAGACGGAGCTCGACGCGCCTTTCCAGGCGCTGATCACCGAATCCGCGTGGGGTACGGTCTGGGCATCGGATGCGATCACGCCGCGGGAGCGGTCGATGGTGACGCTCGCGCTGCTCGCGGGGCTCGGCAACGTGGAGGAGCTGGAGCTGCACCTGCGCGCGACCGCCCGGACGGGCGCGACGCAGCGGGACGTGATGGAGGTGTTCCAGCACGTCGCGATCTATGCGGGTGTGCCGCGCGCCAACACGGCCGTCCGGATCGCACGGAAGATCTTCGCAGAAATGGAGGGAGGCGATGCAGAACGCCCCGATTGACCTTGGACCGCTGGTTCCCCGGAACCGGGCGGCCCATCCGGCGGCTTACGACCCGGATTACAAGACCTCGGTCACCCGGTCGCCCAACCTGCCGCTCCTGTCGCTCGATTCGACCCGGACGGAGGAGACGGGGCCGGTGTTCGGGCACAACCTTCTGGGTCCGCTCGACAACAACCTGATCCTGAACTTCACCAAGGGCGCCGCGCCCGCGGTGGGGGAGCGCATCCGCGTGCATGGCCGGGTGGTGGACGAGTTCGGCCGCCCCGTGGCGGGGACGCTGGTGGAGATCTGGCAGGCCAACGCGGGCGGGCGCTACCGGCATGTGAAGGACACGTATTTCGCGCCGCTCGACCCCAACTTCGGGGGCTGCGGGCGGACGATCACCGACGAGAACGGGTTCTACGAGTTCATGACAATCCGCCCCGGCGCCTATCCCTGGCCGAACCGGGGGAACGAATGGCGGCCGATGCACATCCACGTCTCGGTCTTCGGGAGCGGGTTCGGGCAGCGGCTCATCACGCAGATGTATTTCGAGGGCGACCCGCTGATCGCGCGCTGCCCCATCGCGCATACGGTGAAGGACCGGGGCCAGTTGGAGCGGCTGGTGGCGCCGCTCGACATGGCGGGGTCGCGGCCGATGGATTACCTCGCCTACAAGTTCGACATCGTGCTGCGCGGTCGGCGGCAGACGATGTTCGAGAACCGGATGGAGGGGCTGTGAGCATGTTCAGGAAAAGTGGGAACCGGTTTTCCGGTTCGAACATGCGAGCCGGAGGAAAGTAAGATGGTGCAGAAGCTCGACCACCTGATGGAGTCGGCCTCCCAGACCGGGGGTCCGTATGTCCACATCGGCTGCATCCCGACGTTCGCGGGTCTGGAAGGCGTCTACCCCGAGGACCTCGGCAAGCGGGCCATCGAGGAGGGCGCGCAAGGCGAGATCGTCAAGATCACCGGGTCGGTCTACGACGGCACGGGCTGGGCGCTCCGCGATGCGATGATGGAGACGTGGCAGGCGGACGCGCAGGGCCTTTTTCCGGGGGAGCCCGGCGCGGACCCGAAGGTGAACGGCTTCTGCCGCTTCGCCGCCGACGGGCAGACGGGGGAGTTCACGCTTCGCACCGTCAAGCCGGGGCGCGTGGCGAAGCGGGGCGGCGGGTTCCAGGCGCCGCACATCGCGGTCTGGATCGTGGCGCGGGGGATCAACACGGGCCTCCAGACGCGCATCTACTTCGAGGGCGACGACCACGCGGGCGATCCGGTGCTTTCCCGCATCGAGCAGCGGCCGCGGGTCGAGACGCTGATCGCGAAGAAGACGGGGCCGGGCGCCTACCGCTGGGATATCCGCTTGCAAGGCGAGGGCGAAACGGTCTTCCTCGACATGTGATGGCCGACTTCCTTCTGATCCACGGGTCCGGGCACGGCGCCTGGGCCTGGCGGGACGTGATCCCGCGGCTCCGCGACCTCGGACACGAGACGCGGGCGATCGACCTGCCGGGGCATGGCGAGGACCGGACGCCGCTCGAGGCGATCCGGCTCGAGACCTACCGCGACGCGATCCTGTCGGCGCTGGGGGACCGGACGGTGCTCGTCGGGCATTCGATGGGCGGCTACCCGATCACCGCGGCGGCCGAGGCCGCGCCTGCGCGGGTCGCGGCGCTCGTCTACCTCTGCGCCTATGTGCCCGTGGCGGGGATGTCGCTGGCCGACATGCGCCGGGCGGGCCCGCGCCAGCCGCTCGCGCCCGCGATCCGACGGGCGGAGGACGGGCTCTCCTTCACCTTCGACCCGGCGATGGCGCGCGAGCTCTTCTACCACGACTGCCCGGATGAGGCCGTGGCCTTCGCGACCGCGCGGCTCTGCCGCCAGCCCGTGCTGCCGCAGGAGACCCCGCTCGACGAGACCTTCAGGGCGGAAAGGCTCCCCCGCCACTACATCCTCTGCGAGGAGGACCGGGCGATCCCGCCCGAGTACCAGGCCCACATGGCGCGCGGCTTCCGGGCGCGGGATATCCACCGCATCTCCACCTCGCATTCGCCCTTCTTCTCTGCGCCCGACCTGCTCGCGCGCACCCTCGACGACATCGCGGAGTCCCCATGACGAAACCCTGCATCATCTGCGTCGCGATCACCGGGTCGCTGCCGAGGAAGTCCGACAACCCGGCGGTGCCGATCACCGTCTCCGAACAGGTGGAGTCGACTCACGAGGCCTTCGAGGCCGGGGCGTCGATCGCCCATTGCCACGTCCGCATGGACGACGGCACGCCGACCTCGGACCCCGAGCGCTTCGCGCGGCTGAAGGAGGGGCTGGAGACGCATTGCCCCGGCCTGATCGTCCAGTTCTCCACCGGAGGGCGGTCGGGGGCGGGGAAGGAGCGCGGGGGGATGCTGCCGCTCCGCCCGGACATGGCCTCGCTGACCGTGGGGTCGAACAACTTCCCCACGCGGGTCTACGAGAACCCGCCGGACCTCGTGGACTGGCTGGCGTCCGAGATGCTGACCTACGACGTGAAGCCCGAGATCGAGGCCTTCGACCTGTCGCACATCTTCCAGGCGGCGCGGATGGCGGCGGACGGGCGGCTGAAATCGCCGCTCTACGTCCAGTTCGTCATGGGCGTGAAGAACGCGATGCCGGCGGACAAGCCCGTGTTCGACTTCTACGTGGAGACGCTGAAGCGGCTGGCACCGGACGCCGAATGGTGCGCGGCAGGGATCGGGCCGAACCAGATCGTGCTGAACGAATGGTGCGTCGCGGCGGGCGGGCATTGCCGCACGGGGCTCGAGGACAACGTGCGGCTCGACCGTGAGCGGCTCGCGCCCTCGAACGCGGCGCTGGTGCGGCGGGTGGTGGAGCTTTGCGACCGCCACGAGCGCCCCGTGGCGACCTGGGCGCAGGCGCGGGACATGCTGGGGCTCCGGGCCGCCTGATGCCCGCCTCGGCCCTCGACAGCGCGATCTACCGGGAGCTTTTCGGCGACGCGGAGGTGGCGCGGCTGTTCACCGACACCGCCGAGGTCCGGGCGATGCTGCTGGTCGAAGGCGCGCTGGCCGAGGTGCAGGGAGAGCTCGGGCTGATCCCCGAGACGGCGGCGCGGGCGATCCACCGGGCGGCGATGGAGCTGCAGATCGACCCCGGCGCGCTGGCGGCCGAGACAGGGCGGAATGCGGTGCCCGTCCCGGCGCTGGTGGCCGCCTTCCGGGCCGAGATGAAGGCGCCCGAACATGCGCAGTTCGTCCATTGGGGCGCGACGAGCCAGGACATCATCGACACCGGGCTGATCCTGCGGCTCCGCAAGGTGCTGGAGATCGCCGAGGCGCGGATCGGCGGGGTGCTGACCGGGTTGGCGACGCTGGCCGAGACCCATGCCGAGGTGCCCATGGCCGCGCGCACCTACGGACAGGCGGCGACGCCCACGAGCTTCGGGGCGGTGGCGGCGGGCTGGGGCGGTCCGCTTCTCCAGCTGCGGGGAGAGCTTGAGCAGCTGCGCCCGCGCCTTCTCGTCGTGAGCCTCGGCGGCGCGGCGGGGACGCTGTCGGCCATGGGCGGGAGCGGCCCTGAGGTGCGGGCGCGGCTGGCCGAACGGCTGGGCCTCGGCGATCCCGGCGCAAGCTGGCACGCCGACCGCGACCGGATCGCGGCGCTGGCCGCCTGGCTCACGCGGGTCACCGGGGCGGCGGGCAAGATGGGCGAGGACCTGACGCTCCTGTCCCAGAGCGGGATCGGAGAGGTCGACATCGGCGCGGGCGGCGGCTCCTCGACCATGCCGCAGAAGTCGAACCCGGTGCTGCCGTCGCTGCTCGTGGCGCTCGCCCGGCAGACGGCGGGGCTGAACGGCGTGATGCAGGGCGCGATGGTCCACCGACAGCAGCGCGACGGCGCGGCGTGGTTCACCGAGTGGATGACCCTCCCGCAGATGTGCGTGATGGCCGCCCGCGCGCTGGCCGTGGCGGGGGAGCTGACCGCGGCGGTCCGCCCCTACCCCGACCGCATGGCGGCCAGCCTCGACGATGGCAGCGGACTGATCTTTGCCGAGGCGCTGACCTTCGCTCTGGCGTTCCGGATGCCGCGCCCAAAGGCGCAGGAGGCGGTCAAGGCGCTCTGCCGCGAGGCGGAGGAGACGGGCACGCCGCTCCGCAGCCTCGCCGAACGCGACTTCCCCGGCGACTGGGGCGCCACGTTCGACCCCGCCCGCCAGCTCGGCACCGCCCCCGCCGAGGCGCGGGCCTTCGCGGAGCGTGTCAGGACCGCCTGACACCCTTCCCAAACTGAACGAAGCGGTTTATCTCTCCGCCCACGGCCGGGACCACGGCCCCGGAGAACTCCATGACCGGCCGCCTGCCGCTCGCCTTCATCCTTCTGACGGTGATGATCGACTCGATGGGGATCGGGCTGATCCTGCCGGTCATGCCGTCGTTGATCGAGGAGGTGGGCGGCCTGACCCTGGCCGAGGCCGCGATCTGGGGCGGGATCCTCACGACCTCCTTCGCGGTGATGCAGTTCGTCTTCAGCCCCGTCGTCGGCAACCTGTCGGACCGCTTCGGGCGGCGGCCGGTGATGCTCGTCTCGCTCGCCGTGATGGCGGCGGACTACCTCGTGATGGCGGTGGCGGGGTCGCTCTGGCTCCTGCTCGCAGGACGGATCGTGGGCGGGATCGCCGCGGCCACGCATTCCACGGCGAACGCCTTCATGGCCGATATCTCGGCGCCGCACGAGAAGGCCGCCCGCTTCGGCCTTGTCGGCGCTGCCTTCGGGATCGGCTTCGTCCTCGGCCCCCTCCTCGGCGGGCTGATGGCCGAGTTCGGGACCCGCGCGCCCTTCTACGCCGCCGCCGCGCTCGCCGCGCTCAACCTCGCCTTCGGGCTTCTCGTGATGCCCGAGACGCTGCCCCCGCGCCTCCGTCGCCCCTTCCGGCTCGCCCGCGCGAACCCGTTCGGCGCGTTCCTGAGCGTGGGGCGCCTGCCGGGCGTGGGGCGGCTTCTCGCGATGTTCTTCCTCTACCAGGTCGCCTTCATGGTCTACCCGGCGGTCTGGGCCTTCTTCGGGACCGCCCGCTTCGGATGGGAGCCGCGGATGATCGGCCTGTCGCTCGCGGCCTTCGGCGTCGCCATGGCGCTCGTGCAGGGCGGGCTGATCCGCGTGATCCTTCGGGTTCTGGGGGAACGGAAGACCGTGTTCTACGGGCTCGTCTTCAACCTCTTCGCCTTCCTCGCGCTGGGCCTCGTGACAAGCGGGACGCTTGCGATGATCCTGACGCCGCTCACGGCGCTCGGCGCGGTGGTGACGCCCGCGCTTCAGGGGATCATGTCGCGCACCGCGCCCGACGACGCGCAAGGCGAGCTGCAGGGGGTGATCTCGTCCACGGCCTCGCTCGCCATGGTCGTCTCGCCCCTCATCATGACGCAGGTCTTCGCGGCCTTCACGGGGCCGGGGGCGGCGGTCTTCATGCCCGGGGCGCCGTTCCTTGTCTCCTCGCTCCTGATGCTCGCCTGCATGGCCGTCTTCGTGGCCCGTCCCCGCGCGGCGGTGGCGTAAACGACACCGGGCGGTCGCTTCCGGCGAAGCGCGCGCGCCGTCCCCGGGCGCAGGGTCGCGCCGGACGACGACAGACGGGGACACCCATGCCAAAGATCCGCGCCGCGGTCTGCCACGCCTTCGGCGAGCCGCTCACCATCGAGGAGGTGGACCTCCGCGCGCCCGAGGGCCGCGAGGTCGAGGTGACGCTCGAGGCGGTGGCGATCTGCCACTCCGACATCTCCTATGCCGACGGCATCTGGGGCGGCCCGCTCCCGGCGGTCTACGGCCACGAAGCGGCGGGGCGGGTGAGCGCGCTCGGCCCCGAGGCGCGGTGGGTGGAGATCGGACAGCGGGTGGTGGTCACGCTGATCCGCGCCTGCGGCCATTGTTCTCCTTGCGCCACCGGCCACCCGGTCGCCTGCGCCACGCCGGATACGATGCCGCCGCCGATCCGCGGCAAGGCGGGCGAAGTCTGGAAGGCGATGAATACGGGTGCCTTCGCCGAACGGGTCGTGGTGGACCGCTCGCAGATCGTGCCGGTGGCCGAGGCCATCTCGCCCGAGGCGGCGTCGCTTCTCGCCTGCGGGGTCATCACGGGGGTCGGCGCGGTCGTCAACTCCGCGCAGGTCCGCCCCGGTCAGGACGTGGTGGTGATCGGCGCGGGCGGCGTCGGGCTCAACGCGATCCAGGGGGCGCGGATCGCGGGCGCCCGCCGGATCGTCGCGGTGGACATGGTCGCCTCCAAGCTCGACGACGCGAGGGCCTTCGGCGCCACCGACGGCGTCCTCGCCTCGACCGAGAAACCCTGGCGCGCCGTCCACGAGATCCTCGGCCGCGGCGCCGACGCGGTCTTCGTGACCGTGGGCGCGATCCCGGCCTTCGAATCCGCCCCCCGCTACCTCGCCACCGGCGGCAGGGTCTGGCTCGTGGGGATGCCCGCCTCGGGCGCGATGGCGGAATACGAGCCCGTGATGATCGCGGCCACCGGCCAGGGAATGATCGGTTCCAAGATGGGCGACGCGGTCATCGCCCGCGACATCCCCTGGATGGTGGACCTCTACGGCCAGGGCCGCCTCAAGCTCGACGAGCTCATCTCGCGCCGCTGGCGGCTCGAGGAAATCAACGAGGCCATCGCCGACACGAAGAAGGGCGCGGCAAGGCGGAACGTGATCGTCTTCTGACACCTATCGCTTCTATCTGCCTCCAAGTATCCTCGGGGGGGCCCGGCCGCAGGCCGGGCGGGGGGCAGACAGCCCCCTCCCCCGCCCCACGGGAGACGCGCATGAAACTCCGCGACCTCGACGTGATCGTCACCGCGCCCCCGGCCCCGGGCTGGGGCGGGCGCTACTGGATCCTCGTGAAGCTCACCACCGACGACGGGATCACCGGCTGGGGCGAGTGCTACGCGGCCTCCGTCGGCCCCGACGCTATGCGCGCCGTGATCGCCGACGTCTTCGCCCGCCACATGGAGGGCGAGAGCCCGGAGAACGTGGAGCTCATGTTCCGCCGCGCCTATTCCGCGGGCTTCACCCAGCGCCCCGACCTCACGGTCATGGGCGCCTTCTCGGGGCTCGAGATCGCCTGCTGGGACATCCTCGGGAAAGCACGCGGGCGCCCGGTCTGGGCGCTCCTCGGCGGGCGGATGTCGGATCGCATCCGGGCCTATTCCTACCTCTACCCCGGCCCCGCCCATCCCCTTCCCGCCTTCTGGGGCGATGCCGACATGGCAGCCGACTCCGCCGCCGACCTCGTCGCCCGGGGCTATACGGCTGTGAAGTTCGACCCCGCGGGTCCCTACACGATCCGGGGCGGGCACATGCCCGCGATGCACGACATCGCCGCCTCGGTGGCCTTCTGCCGGAAGATCCGCGAGGCAGTGGGCGACCGCGCCGACCTCCTCTTCGGCACGCACGGGCAGTTCTCCGTCCCCGGCGCGATCCGCATGGGCGCGGCCATCGAGCCCTACCTGCCGCTCTGGTACGAGGAACCCGTGCCGCCCGACAATCCGGAGGCCTTGGGCGAAGTGGCGCGCGCCGTCCGCGTGCCCGTGGCGGCGGGCGAACGGCTGACCACGCGGGCCGAGTTCGCCGCGATCCTGAAGGCGGGCGTCCGCATCCTCCAGCCCGCGCTCGGGCGCGCAGGCGGCCTGTGGGAGGCGCGGAAGATCGCCGTGCTGGCCGAAAGCCACGGGGCGGAGGTCGCGCCGCATCTCTACGCCGGGCCGGTGGAGTGGGCCGCCAACATCCACCTCGCCGCGGCGATCCCGAACTTCCTGATGGCCGAGACCATCGAGACGCCGTTCCACGATGCGCTCATCAGGGCGTCGATCCGGGTTGAGGAGGGGCACATCCCGCTCCCCACCGCCCCCGGGCTCGGGATCGAGGTGGACGAGGCGCTGGCCCGCGCCCATCCCTTCACGGGCGACGGTCTGCACCTCCAGATGCAGGAGGCGCCCAACTCCTACGGGGCGCGCGAGGTCTTCGCGGGTGGCGCGCCGCGGGAGTGACTACTGCGCGGCCAGTTCGCGCGGCGGGGCGAGCGTCGCCTCGGTGACCGACGACAGCGCGAGCGCGGCGGCGCCGTGGGCCCAGAGCATGTCGCCCCAGGCATGGACCTCGATGGGCGGCAGGGCGCGGCCGGTGGCGAGGACGAGGTTTTCCATCTCGGCCAGCGTGTCGGCCGCATAGAGGTAGTCGTAGCGCATCCGTTCGCCCGACAGGATGATGAGCGCGGGGTCGAAGAGGTTCACCACGTTGGCGAGGCCGACGGCGAGGTAACGCCCTGCCCGGCGGAAGATCGACCGGGCAGCGGTGTTGCCGGCCTTGGCGTGGTCGTAGAGGCTTTCGAGCAGGACCTGCACCGACTGCCCGTCCTTGTGGATCCAGTTGAGCGCGGTCGTGGCCTCGCGCGCCAGCGCGTAGTCGGCCACATAGGCTTCGAGGCAGCCGCGCTGGCCGCAGCGGCAGAGCGCGCCGTCGAGCTGGACCTTGGTGTGGCCCAGTTCCATCCCCACCCCCTGCCCGCCCCGATAGAGCCGGTGGTTGAGGACGAGGCCCATGCCGAGCCCGTGTTCGATGGTGACGACGGCGAAGTCCGCCCGTTCGCGCCCCGCGCCGAACCACAGTTCGGCAAGCGCCACGAGGTTGGCGTCGTTGTCCACCGTGACCGGAAGGCCCAGCCGTTCCGTCGCGGCGCGCGCGAGGTCGAAGCTGCGGACGTTGAGGACCGAGGACCAGAAGACATGCCCGCTGGGATTGTCGACGAAGCCGGGAACGCCGATGCCCACGGCCGAGATCGCCGCACGCGAGACCCCCGCCGCGGCCGTGACCCGGTCGAGCAGCGCCTCCGACGCGGCGAGAAGGGTCGCGGGGTCGCTGGCCGACGGTTCGCGGGGCACCGCCTCGCTCGCCAGCATGTTGCCCCCGAAGTCGAGCAGGACCGCCGTGTGCTCGCGATCCGACAGCTTCATGCCGACGACGAGATGTGCCTCCGCCCGCACGCCCAGCGCCACGGGCGGGCGGCCGCGCCCCGCCTCGGTGCCGTCCCGGGGCACGATCACCTCCTCGAGAAGACCGAGCCCCATCAGCTCCGAGGTGATCGTGGTGACGGTGGCCGGGCTGACGCCGAGTTCCTTGGCGACCTGGACCCGCGGCATGAGTCCCGCCGCACGGACGCGTTCGAAGACCTGCTGGCGGAGCGGCCGCATCGTTTCGGAAAGCGGCGCGATCAACGGACCGCAGCCCCGCCTGCCGGGGCCGTCCTCGCCGGAATGGGTCAGCATCCCGCTCATATTTTCTTCGTCGGGCGAAGATAATCGCGGGTCATCTGTCCGAATCGAGCCAGCACGACGGCACATCTCCTCCTCGTCCTGCCTCCATAGAAGGCATTCACGAAATTGAACGCAATTATTTTTTTGACAACCTAATTAAATATGGCAAAGGTGGCGGCGTTCCGGCGAATCCGCTGGTTCGGCCCGTGGAGGGGCCGTGTTTTGGGAGGACTAGCAATGAAGAGAAGAACGCTTCTCGCCGCGGCGCTTGCCGCGACCACCAGCCTTACATCCGCCGCCTGGGCGCAGGACATCACCGTCGGCGTCAGCTGGTCGAACTTCCAGGAAGAGCGCTGGAAGACCGACGAGGCCGCGATCAAGGCCGCTCTCGAGGCCGCCGGCGCCACCTATGTGTCGGCCGACGCGCAGTCGTCCTCGGCCAAGCAGCTGGCGGATGTCGAATCGCTGATCGCGCAGGGCGTCGATGCGCTCATCATCCTGGCGCAGGATGCTTCCGCCATCGGCCCTGCCGTGCAGGCCGCCGCCGACGAGGGCATCCCGGTCGTCGCCTATGACCGCCTGATCGAGGATCCGCGCGCCTTCTACCTGACCTTCGACAACGTCGAGGTCGGCCGGATGCAGGCCCGCGCCGTGCTCGAGGCCGCGCCGGAAGGCAACTACGTGATGATCAAGGGCTCGGCCACGGACCCGAACGCGGACTTCCTCCGTGGCGGGCAGCAGGAAGTGCTCCAGGAAGCCATCGACGCGGGCCGCATCACCATCGTGGGCGAAGCCTACACCGACGGCTGGCTCCCGGCGAACGCGCAGCGGAACATGGAGCAGATCCTGACCGCGAACGACAACAACGTGGACGCGGTCGTGGCTTCGAACGACGGCACCGCCGGCGGCGTCGTCGCGGCGCTGGAAGCGCAGGGCATGGCGGGCATTCCGGTGTCGGGTCAGGACGGCGACCATGCCGCGCTGAACCGTGTCGCGAAGGGCACGCAGACCGTGTCGGTCTGGAAGGACGCGCGCGAGCTTGGCAAGGCGGCGGGAGAGATTGCCGTGGCGCTGGCCGGTGGCACCGCGCTCGACGCGGTCCCGAACCGGGTCGAGTTCACCTCCCCCGGAGGCAACGCGATGAACTCGGTCTTCCTCGCGCCCGTTCCGATCACGAAGGACAATCTGTCCGTCGTGGTCGACGCCGGCTGGATCCCGCTCGAGACGCTGTGCCAGGGCGTGTCCGGCGGCCCGGCGCCGTGCAACTGACCTGAGACGCGGGCGGGCCGACAGGTCCGCCCTTCCAGGACGGCGGATGCGCCCCCCTTGGCGGGGTGGCGCATCCGTCCGCGCAACCGGATCTCATCACCGCGAGGTACGCCGATGACCTACACGGCACAGCCTTCCGCCGCACCGGCCCGGAAGAAGGGCCTGTTCGAGTCGCTCGAACTCGACATGCGCCTTCTGGGCATGATCGGCGCCTTCGTCGTTCTCTGCCTCGTGTTCAACGTGGTGACGGACGGGCGCTTCCTCACGCCCCGGAACATCTTCAACCTCACGATCCAGACCGTGTCGGTGGCGATCATGGCGACGGGGATGGTGTTCATCATCGTCATGCGCCACATCGACCTGTCGGTGGGTTCGCTGCTGGCCACCTGCTCGGCCGTGATGGCGATGACGCAGACCGTCATCATGCCGCAATGGATGAGCCTCGGGCTCGGCCATTGGGCCATTACGCCGGCCGCGATCGTCACGGGCCTGATCGTTGGAACAGCGATCGGCGCCTTCCAGGGCTGGCTCGTAGGCTATCTGACCATCCCGGCCTTCATCGTCACTCTGGGCGGGCTGCTCGTCTGGCGGAACGTCGCGTGGTACCTCACGAACGGGCAGACCATCGGGCCGCTGGACCAGACCTTCCAGCTCTTCGGCGGCACGAACGGCACGCTGGGCGAGACAGCGAGCTGGATCGTCGGCGGCCTCGCGGTGGTCGCGGCGCTCCTCGCGCTGGCCATGGCACGCCGCAACAAGGTGAACCACGACTTCCCCGTCAAGCCGCTCTGGGCCGAGGTTGCGCTGGGCGCGATCATCGCGGGGGCGATCCTCGGCTTCGTCTGGGTGCTGAATTCCTATGCCATCCCGACCGCCCGGCTCGAGCGCATGTTCGCCGCGCGGGGCGAGGTCATGCCCGCAGGCTTCACCGCGGGCTACGGGCTGCCGATCTCGGTGCTGCTCCTTATCTTCGTCGCGGTGGTCATGACCGTCGTCTCGTTCAAGACGCGCTTCGGCCGGTACGTCTTCGCCACCGGCGGCAACCCGGACGCGGCCGAGCTGTCGGGGATCAACACGCGGGCGCTGACGGTGAAGGTCTTCGCGCTCATGGGCTTTCTCTGCGGCCTGTCGGCGGTGGTCGCTTCCTCGCGCCTCACCTTCCATTCGAACGACATCGGCACGCTGGACGAATTGCGCGTGATCGCGGCAGCGGTGATCGGCGGCACGGCGCTGTCGGGCGGGATCGGGACGATCTACGGCGCGATCCTCGGCGCACTGATCATGCAGTCGCTCCAGTCGGGGATGGCGATGGTCGGCGTGGATGCGCCGTTCCAGAACATCGTCGTGGGCATCGTGCTCGTCACCGCCGTCCTCATCGACATCATCTACCGCAAGCGGCTGGGAGTGAAGTGATGGATCGTGGCACCCCACTCGTCGAACTGCGCGACATGCAGAAATCCTTCGGCGGCATCAAGGCCGTCGACCATGTGACCATAGACCTCTACCCCGGCGAGGTCGTCGGCGTCCTTGGCCACAACGGCGCGGGCAAGTCGGTGCTGATGAAGATGCTGTCGGGCGCGATCCAGCGCGACGACGGCCGGATCATCATCAACGGCGAGGACGCCGTCATCAACAACCCCCGCGACGCGCGGAAATACAACATCGAGACGATCTACCAGACGCTTGCGCTGGCCGACAACCTCGACGCCGCCTCGAACCTGTTCCTCGGGCGCGAGCTGACCACGAGGATGGGCTTCGTGGACGACGCCACGATGGAGGCCGAGACGCGAAAGATCATGGCGCGTCTCAACCCGAACTTCCGGCGCTATACCACGCCCGTCTCGGGGCTCTCGGGCGGGCAGCGGCAGTCCGTCGCCATCGCGCGGGCGGTCTATTTCAACGCGAAGATCCTCATCATGGACGAACCCACCGCCGCGCTCGGTCCAGCCGAGACGCAGATGGTGGCCGAGCTGATCGGCGAGCTGAAGCGGCAGGGCCTCGGCATCTTCCTGATCGACCATGACGTGCATCAGGTGAAGGCCTTGTGCGACCGCGCCTCGGTGATGAAGAACGGCCAGCTCGTCGGCACCGTCAACGTGGCGGAGGTCACGACCGACGACATCCTCGCCATGATCATCGCGGGCAAGAAGCCCGAGCATCTGGCGGCGTGATGTACCTGGGCCTCGATCTCGGCACGTCGGGGCTGAAGGGCCTCCTCATCGACGACGCGCAGCGCGTGGTGGCGGAGGCGTCGGCGCCGCTCACCGTGAGCCGCCCGCACGACGGCTGGTCCGAGCAGACCCCGGACGACTGGATCGCCGCGGCGGAATCCGTGCTGGACCGGCTGGGCGCCGGCGGGGGCCTTGCCGCCGTTCGGGGCATCGGGCTCTCGGGGCACATGCACGGCGCGACGCTGCTGGATTCCGCGGACGAGGTGCTGCGGCCCTGCATCCTGTGGAACGACACGCGGAGCCATGCGGAGGCGGCGGCGATGGATGCCGACCCGGTCTGGCGGCGCGTGACGGGGAACATCGTCTTCCCGGGGTTCACGGCGCCGAAGCTCGCGTGGGTGAGGAACAATGAACCCGCACTGTTCCGGCGGGTGGCGAAAGTGCTGCTGCCCAAGGACTACCTGCGACTCTGGCTGACGGGCGAGCACGTGGCCGAGATGTCGGATGCGGCGGGGACCAGCTGGCTCGACACCGGCGCGCGGGACTGGTCGGACGACCTCCTGGCCCGAACGGGGCTGTCGCGGGAGACGATGCCCCGGCTCGTGGAGGGGTCGGAGGTGTCGGGGACGCTCCGCCCTGAGCTCGCGCGGCGGTGGGGGATGGGCGCCGTGAACGTCGCGGGGGGGGCGGGGGACAATGCCGCGTCCGCCATCGGGATGGGCGTCGTGAAGGCCGGGCAGGCCTTCGTGTCGCTTGGCACCTCGGGGGTGCTGTTCGCGGCGAACGACGGCTACCAGCCGGACCCGGAGACGGCGGTGCACACCTTCTGCCATGCTCTGCCGGGGACGTGGCACCAGATGGGGGTGATCCTTGCCGCGACGGATGCGCTCAACTGGTTCTCCGGTATCGCCGGGGCGGATGCGGCGCATCTGACGGCGGACCTCGGCGCGCTCCACGCGCCGGGGCGGACGCTGTTCCTCCCCTACCTCGGCGGAGAGCGGACGCCGCTCAACAGCGCGACCGTGCGGGGGGCGTTCATCGGGCTGGAACATGCCACCGATCGCGCGGCGGCGACGCGGGCGGTGCTGGAGGGCGTGGCCTTCGCGCTCCGCGACTGCCGGGATGCACTGGCGGCGACGGGGACGCGGATCGACAGCCTCGTGGCGGTGGGCGGCGGCTCCAGGTCGGACTACTGGCTCAAGGTCATCGCCACGGCGCTCGACCATCCCCTGTCGATCCCGGAAGCCGGAGACTTCGGCGCGGCCTTCGGGGCGGCGCGGCTGGGGATGATGGCAACGACCGGGGACACGGGCCTCGCCACGCCGCCCCGCATCACCCGCACCGTCGCGCCCGATCAGGCGCTCGCGGCGGCCTTTGACGATGGCCACGCCCGCTACAAGCGCGCGGCCCAAGCAATCCTGGAGCTGACATGACCGACTTCTTCGCTGGCATCCCGCAGGTCCGCTACGAAGGCCCTGACACGGACAACGAGTTCGCCTTCCGCCACTACAACCCCGACGAGGTGGTGATGGGCAAGCGGATGGAGGACCACCTCCGCTTCGCCGTGGCCTACTGGCATTCCTTCGCCTGGCCGGGCGGAGACCCCTTCGGCGGCCAGACCTTCGACCGCCCGTGGTTCGGCGACACGATGACGCTCGCCAAGCTCAAGGCCGACGTGGCGTTCGAGATGTTCGACCTCCTCGGCGCGCCGTTCTTCTGCTTCCACGACGCGGACGTGCGGCCGGAGGGCGCATCCTTCGCGGAGAGCAAGGCGCATCTCGACGAGATCGTGGACTACTTCGCGGGCAAGATGGAGCGGTCGACGACCAAGCTCCTCTGGGGCACGGCGAACCTCTTCACGCACCGCCGCTTCATGGCGGGGGCCGCGACGAACCCTGACCCCGACGTCTTCGCCTATTCCGCGGCCACGGTGAAATCCTGCATCGACGCGACGCACAGGCTGGGCGGGGAGAACTACGTCCTCTGGGGCGGGCGCGAGGGTTACGAGACGCTGCTCAACACCGACCTCGGGCGGGAGAGGCAGCAGGCGGGGCGGTTCCTGTCGATGGTGGTCGACTACAAGCACCGCATCGGGTTCAAGGGCACGATCCTCATCGAGCCGAAGCCGCAGGAGCCGTCGAAGCACCAGTACGACTACGACGTCGCCACGGTCTACGGGTTCCTGAAGGACTTCGGGCTGGAGCGCGAAGTGAAGGTCAACATCGAGCAGGGCCACGCGATCCTCGCGGGGCACAGCTTCGAACACGAGATCGCGCTGGCGGCGAGCCTTGGCATCTTCGGGTCGATCGACATGAACCGGAACGACTACCAGTCGGGCTGGGACACGGACCAGTTCCCGAACAACCACGCCGAGAAGGCGCTGGCGTTCTACGAGATCCTGAAGGCGGGCGGCTACACCACCGGCGGCACGAACTTCGACGCCAAGATCCGGCGCCAGTCTCTCGACCCTGCGGACCTGATGCTCGCGCATGTGGGCGGGATGGACACCTGCGCGCGGGCCTTCAAGGCGGCGGCGGCGATGCTGGAGGACGGCACGCTCGAGCGGCTCCGGGCCGAGCGCTACGCGGGCTGGGACAGCGCCGGGGCGAAGGCGATGCTGACCGGCACGCTAGAGGAGATCGAGGCGCGCGTCCTGAAGGACGACCTGCGGCCCGAGCCGAGGTCGGGGAAGCAGGAGCGGCTCGAGAACCTCGTCAACCGGTTCGTCTGAGGCGGAACCCGCTCCTTCATCTCGGGTCAAATACTCCGGGGGTGAATTGCCCCGGCCTTGTGCCGGGGCAAGAGGGGGCAGAGCCCCCTTCACTGCCTGCGCCACGCAACCCCGGCGGCGGGAATCGTCTCGCCCTGCCACTCCACCGGCTCCGGCCCGTAGTTGATCGCGAAGCGCACGGCACCTGCGTCGCGGAGACGGAGGCCTTCGGGGAGCTTCTCCGTCGGCAGGCTCGCCTCAGCCGCAACCTCGGTCACGAGCCGGTCCCAGAGCCCATCCGTCGGCCATCCCGCGAGGTAGCGTAGCGCGCCTGCGCCGACCATTGCAGGCCGACGGTCCGTGCGATGCCAGAGCGCTTCTGCGGTCCCCTCCATCTCCTCCGCCCAATGGGCGAAGGCGCCACCGCCGGCCACGGGCACTTCGGTGCCGGGCGGGATGCTTTCGACGCGAGCGACCACCGCGTCGAGGCCCGGAAGGTTCGGCGGCAGCGGCACGGGGATCGCCATCTCCGCCGTCTTCGCGTTCGTCCGGGGGCCGAGGATGGCGACGCCCCTGTAGCTGCCGAGCGCTTCGAGGAGCGCGGGCTCGAGCGTCGCGAGGCCCGGGGCGAGGACCACCTTCCACGGCGACAGGTCCGCCGTGTCGGGCGGCACGAGGTCGACCGACAGCCCCGCGCGGCGGAGCGCGCGGTAGGCCGAGAAGACGAGGCGGAAGTAGTCGAAGTCACGGCCCTGCGGCTGCGTCTCCCACGCCCAGGAGGCCGCGTAGTCGAAGACGATGGCGACGGGCGCGGGGCCGGTTTCGACCTCCGGCATCTCCGCGATCTCGCGGGCGACCTGCGCCGCCTCGGCGAGGCCCGGCGCGGGGGCGCTATCGGGGCGGAGAAGGCCGGCGTGCATCTGTTCCTGCGCGAAGGGGGCCTGCCGCCAGCGGAAGTAGCTCACGACCTCAGCCCCGTGGGCGAAGGCTTCCCAGGCCCAGAGGCGGACCATTCCGGCCAAGGGCGCGGGGTTCCACGGGGCCCAGTTCACCGGACCCGGCTGCTGTTCCATCACCCACCAGCGGCCCCGCCCCACGCCCCGGTAGAGGTCGTGGTGGAAGGCCTGCATGTCGGGATCGCCCTGCCGCAGGTAGCGCGCCTTGTGCTCCGGCGTGGCCTCGATCCGGTCCGACAGGAAGCCGATGGGGTAGCTGTCCCAGCTTGCCACGTCGAGGTCCGCGCCCACGGCCCAATGGTCGAAGGTCAGCGTCCGGCCCATGTAGTTGTGGATCAGCGGCCGGTCGGTGAGCTTCCGCAGCACCTCCACCTGCGCGCGGTTGAAGCGCACGACCTGATCGGAGGAGAAGCGGCGGAAGGCCAGGACGTGCGCCGGGTTCGGCTCCGTCACTGTCAGGTTCGGCAGGTCGATCTCGTCCCAGTCGCGATACTCCATCGACCAGAAGACGTTGCCCCAGGCGCGGTTCAGCGCCTCGGGCGACTGGTAGCGCTGCGCGAGCCAGTCGCGGAAGGCGCGCCGCGCGGCGTCGGAGTAGCTGAGCGTCGTCGCGTGGCAGTCGTATTCGTTGTCGATCTGCCAGGCGTGGACAAAGGCGTGCCGCCCGTAGCGTTCCCCCATGAGACGCGCTATGCGGCGGCATTCATCGCGGTAGCCGTCATGGCTGAAGTCGTAGTGGCGGCGGGAGCCGAAGCCGCGAGGGCGGCCCTCGGCGTCGACGGCCAGCATGTCGGGGTGCTTCGCCAGCATCCAGCGGGGCGGGGTCGCCGTAGGGGTGCCGAGGACGACCTTGAGGCCCGCGGCGCCCAGCGTATCGATGGCGCGGTCGAGCCAGTCCCAGACGAGGCGGCCCGGATCGGGCTCCATCCGGCTCCAGGCGAATTCGCCGATGCGGACCCAGGCGATCCCGGCTTCCACCATGCGGCGGGCGTCTTCGGCCCATACCTCTTCATCCCAGTGTTCGGGGTAATAGCAGACGCCGATTTCGCGTTTCACAACAGGACCTTGTATTCGGGCAGGCCACGGCCCGCGTTCGCTTCGGCGAAGGTCTGGCCGTTCTGGGGTTCGGCCGCGACGATCTCGGGCGCGAGGTGTTCGCGGGCGCTGGTGCAGAAGAGGGTGGAGAAGCCTTCGCCCCCGAAGGCGGGGCAGGAGGTGTGGCGGGCGGAGAAGGCGACCGCCTTGAGGAAGGCACCGTCGGGCGTATAGCAGGCGACGCGGGAGGCGCCCCATTGCGCGTTCCAGAGGTTGCCTTCGGCGTCGGTCACCGACCCGTCGGGGTTCAGCCCTTCGGCGGTCAGGTCGATCCAGGGCTCCGCCTCCCCCGAAGGCCAGCCGGTGTCTGGGTCGAGCGGCTGGCGGCGGATGACATGAGTGCCGGTGTCGGCGAAATAGGCGAAGCGGCGGTCGGGAGAGAAGGCGAGCGAGTTGGGGATCGTGATCCCGGCGTGGAGCTTGCGGAGGTCGCCCTTCCAGTAGCGGTAGAAGGCGCCCGCGCCCTTTTCGGCATTCTTCCCCATCGTGCCGATCCAGAAGCCGCCCCAGGGGTCGGCGCGGCCGTCGTTCGAGCGGGTCGCGGGGTTGTCGGCTTCGAGCGGGACGAGGGTCTCGGACGTCTCCGTGCGCAGGTCGAAGACGAAGAGGTCGGTTTCGGACGCGATCAGGAGGCGGTCGCGGTCCACCCAGCCCGCGGCGGAGACGATGCGGTTGAAGGACCAGACGCGGGACGTTTCGCCTTCGCGGGTCAGGAGGCGGCGGCGGAGGATGTCGAACCAGAAGAGCTGGCCGCGTTCGGGGTGCCAGAGGGGGCCTTCGCCCAGTTCGCAGGGGGTTTCGTCAAAGGGGGTCATGCGGCGCTTTCGTCCCAGGCGGCGACCATGGCGCGGGCGCGGGGGGCGACGTCCTCCACCCGGTCGCCGGGGCGGAAGAGGGAGGTGCCGAGCCCGAAGCCGGAGGCCCCGGCCTTGCGCCACGCGGCGAAACTGTCGGGGCCGACGCCGCCGACCATGTAGATTCCCGTGAGCGGCGGCAGGACCGCGCGGATCGCTTTCAGCCCCTCCTGCCCCATGAGGAATGCGGGGAAGACCTTGAGCCCGTCGGCCCCGGCGGCGAGTGCCGCGAAGCATTCGGTGGGCGTGAGGACGCCGGGAAAGCTCTGCATTCCCAGGGACTTGGCGCGGCGGATCACGGCCGGGTCGCAGTTCGGCGACACGATCAGGCGGCCGCCGGCGTCGGCCACCTGGTCGACCTCGGCCTCGGTCAGGACGGTGCCTGCGCCGATCAGCGCGCGGTCGCCGTGGGCGCGGGCCATGGCGCGGATGGAGGTGAAGGGATCGGGCGAGTTGAGGGGGACCTCGATGCGGTCGATGCCGGCCTCGATGAGGGCGGCGGCGACGTCGACGGCCTCCTCCGGGACGATGCCGCGGAGGATGGCGATCAGGGGGCGGCTCATGCGGTGGCCCTTGCGTGACGGTGGTGGAAGGCGGCGAGGCCCGCGCGGGTCATGGCGGAGCCGTCGGCGGTGTGGGGGGTGAGGCCCTGCTGACGGAGGGCGGCGGCATAGACGGCGGTGGTGCGGTCCGAGCCGATGATCGCGACGTCGCGGCCGAGCCACCAAGGGCGGGACCCGGCGAGTTCGGCGCCGATGAGGAGGCCCGAGAGGCGGGCGTTGGCGGCGTCGGGGTCGGGCGTGCGGAGGAGGCCGTGGGCGCGGATCGTGAAGAGGTTCGCGGCCAGCATCTCGGGGCGGGAGAGGGTTTCGGAGACGGCGTCGGCGAAGGCGGCGTCGTTCCAGCCCGTCCCCACGGAGTGGCGGAGAACCGTGTGCTTTCCGATGGTTGCGTAGAGCTCGCCGGTCATGAAGCTGCGGAAGCCGGTGATCTCACCTGCGCTGATGGCGGCCCATTTGGTGTGGGTGCCGGGGAGGCAGAGGACGCCGTCGAAGCCCGGGTTGCGGGCGAGGAAGCCCGCGATCTGCGTCTCTTCCCCCCGCATGACGTCGGGCGGGTTCTCCTGCTTGACCCCCGGGATCAGGCGGAGGCGGAGGCGGGGGTCGCGGGCGGGGGCGGGGACGGGCTGGAGGTCGAGCGGGCGGCAGGGGGTGGGGGCGTAGGGCGCCTCGGTCCAGCCCTGGCGGCTGCCGACCATGCCGCAGGCCATGACCTCGGTTTCCCCGTGAAGCCAAGGGGTTACGAGGTGGAGGAGAGCGGGTTCGAATTCGTGGGGGGCGAGGCGGCCCATCCCCTTGTCCGACTGGGCTTCGGCCAGCACCTCGTCGGCGTCGGACATGGCCCAGGCGCGGAGGTGCGAGGTGCCCCAGTCGACGGCGATCCAGCCGGGATATGGGCCTTGCCCGCTCACCCCGTGACCACCACGCCGCCGTCGATGACCAGCGCCTGCCCAGTCATCATCCGTGAGGCAGATGATGCGAGAAAGAGGGTTCCGCCCACTACATCTTGTGGCTCCAGCGTATCCTTGAGACACTGGCGGTCGATATGGGCCTGAAGCCCTTCGGGCGTGACCCAGAGGTCCTTCTGCTTCTGGGTGAGCACCCAGCCGGGGGCGAGCGCGTTGCAGCGGATCCGGTCGGGGCCGAATTCGCGGGCGATGGAGCGGGTGAGGCCGTTGATGCCGGAATTGGCGGTCGTGTAGACGGCATAGCCCGCGTTGCCCATCATGTAGCTGATGGATGAAAAGTTGATGATCGAGCCGTGGCCCGCCGCCTTCATGCCCGGCACGACGGCCTGGATGGCGAAGAAGTAGGCCTTGAGGTTGATGGCGATCGCCCAGTCCCAGTAGGCATCGTCGACGTCCTCGGTCTTGTGGCGCTCGTCGTTGGCGGCGTTGTTGACGAGGACCGTGACGGGGCCGTGCGCGTCGGAAGCCGTTGAAATCGCAGACCGAAGTGCTGCGGTGTCGGTGATGTCGCAGGGGAGGAAGAGGGGGCGGTTGCCGGTGGTGCGCTCCATCTCGTCCACGAAGGCGGTGGAGTCGGAGCGCTGCACGAAGGCGACGCGCGCGCCCTGGCGGAGGAAGCCTTCGGTCAGGCTCGCACCGATGCCGGAGCCGCCGCCGGTGATGAAGACGGAGGCGCCGCGGAGGTCGGGGTAGGTGGGGAGGTCGGTCATTTGCAGCGTATGGGTCCCGTATGGCTCGCGTATGGGTTTCGTATGGGCGATCTTCCCGGCGTCAGGCGGCCTTGCGGGGCCGGGCCCAGGCCGGGATCCAGTCGCCGTGGGCGGCGAGGAGGTCCGTCACCAGCGAACGGATCTGGCGGAGGTCGAGTTCGGCCGCGGTGTGGGGGTCCATGTAGGCGGCGTGGTAGAGGTGGTCCACGTTCTCCTCCACCAGCGCGCGGACGGTCAGTTCCTGCACGTTGATCTGGGTGCGCATGAGGGCCACGAGCTGGGGCGGGATGTCGTCCACGACCGACGGCTGGACGCCGTTGCGGTCGACGAGGCAGGGCGTCTCCACCGCCGCGCCCAAGGGGAGCTGGGGCGCCTGACCACGGTTCGGGAGGTTGCCGTAGATGACGTAAGGCGAACCCGTCACGGCGGCGTTCATGATCTCGGCCGCGAATTCGTGGGATTTGCGGACCTCGATTCGGGGGGCGGTGCGGTAGCTTTCGGCCTGCGCGCCCCAGTTCGCCATCTGCTCCTCGCAGCGCTTCGGGTATTCGTCGAGCGGAATGCCGAAGGTGTCGATCAGGTCGGGGCGGCCGTCCTTGATGAACCACGGCGTGTATTCGGCGAGGTGTTCGGACGACTCGGTGCAGAAGTGGCCGAGGTGGTCCATCACCTCGTAGCGGACGCGGTTGGGGCAGCGGGTCATGTGGAGGGGGGGCTTCGGGAAGCGCCCCTCGCGGTAGCCCTGCCGGAGCGCGGGGTAGAGGTCGCGGCCCCGGTGTTCCAGCCGCAGGAAGAAGGCCACGTGGTTCACGCCGGCGACGCGGTAGTCGATTTCCTCCTTGGGGAGGTCGAGGTCGTGGGCCAGCTCCTCCACCGTGTTCTGGACGGAGTGGCAGAGGCCCACCTGTTTTACCTGCGGGAAGCGCTCCGCGAGCGCCCAGGTGTTGATCGCCATCGGGTTCACGTATTGCAGGAGGAGCGCGTCGGGGCAGAGCTCGGCCATGTCCTGCGCCACGGCCCAGAGGTGGGGGACGGTCCTGAGGCCCCGCATGATGCCGCCCACGCCGAGGGTGTCGGCGATGGTCTGGCGGAGGCCGTATTGCTTCGGGATCTCGAAGTCGATGACGGTCGAGGGGCGGTAGCCGCCGATCTGGAAGGCGGTGACGACGAAATCCGCGCCCGCGAGCGCGCGGCGGCGGTCGGTGGTGGTTTCGACCTTCGCGGGGGTCTCCATGCTTTCGACGAGCTTCCGCGCCACAACTTCGGATTCCTCGAGCCGCCTGGGGTCGATGTCCATGAGCGCGAAAGTGGCGTCGGCCAGCGAGGGGAAGTGCAGCGCGTCGCCCACGATGTTCTTCATGAACACCGTGGAGCCTGCGCCGATGAAGGCGATCCTGACGGTCACTTGACGGCTCCGAGCGTGAGGCCCGCGATGAAGTGCTTCTGCATGAGGAAGAACATGACGACGGGCGGCATGGCGGCGAGGATCGATCCGGCCGAGACGAGGTGCCATTGCGCGATCCACTGGCCGTTGAGCGAGGACAGCCCCGCGGTGATGGGCTGCGTCTGCGGGTTCGTGGTGAGAACCGTGGCCCAGAAGAAATCGTTCCAGATGAATGTGAACACCAGCACCGAAAGCGCCGCGATGGCGGGGCGCATGAGCGGCAGCACGATGAACCAGAAGATGCGCCATTCGGCGACGCCTTCGACGCGGGCGGCCTCGATCAGTTCGAAAGGAAGCGCGCGGATGAAGTTGCGCATGAAGAGCGTGCAGAAGCCGGTCTGAAAGGCGATGTGGAAGAGGATGAGGCCGGTGTAGGTGTTGAAGAGGCCGAGGTTCACGCTGAGTTCGCGGACCGGGACCATGAGGATCTGGAAGGGCACGAAGTTGCCCGCGACGAACATGAAGAACACCAGAAGGTTCGCCCGGAATCGGTACACGCCGAGCGCGAAGCCGGTCATCGTGGAGAGCGCGACGGCGCCGATGACGGTGGGGATCGTGACGGCGAAGGAGTTCAGGAGGTAGCGCCCGAAGGGCGTGTTCTGGAAGACGGCGGCATAGTTCTCGAACGCAATGCCCGACGGCATCCCGAAGTAGTTGCCCTGCGCGAGGTCGGCGCCGGGGCGGACCGAGGTCAGCGCCACGCCGAGGAGGGGCAGGAGCCAGAGGAAGAGCGCGATTGGGAGCGCGACCTGGTAGGAGATGCGCGCCGGGGCGGAGAGCTGCTGGACGGGACGGGGGAACATCTCAATACCCCTCGCGCTCGTCGCGGACCATCTTCCAGATGAAGCCCGAGATGAAGACCATCATGATGAGGAAGAGCACCACCGCGATGGCCGCGCCGTAGCCCATGCGGTAGCCGTATTCCGACAGCGCCTGTTCGTACATGTAGTAGCTGAGCACGCGGGACGATCCGAAGGGCCCGCCGTTCGTCATGATCGACACGAGGTCGAAGGACCGGAGCGCCCCGATGACCGTGACGACGAGCGCGATGAAGGTGGCGGGGCGGAGCTGGGGCAGGATCACGTACCAGAGCATCTTCCAGCCCTTGGCGCCGTCGAGCCGCGCGGCCTCCACCTGGTCGGGGGAGACGTTGTTGAGCCCGGTGAGGTAGAGGATCATGCAGTAGGCCGTCTGCGGCCAGAGGCCGGCGGCGATGATCCCGTAGGTGACGAGGTTGGGGTCGGCGAGGATCGCGATCCCCCGCCCGGTGCCCCATTCGATGATCTGGTAGAGCAGCCCGAAGCCGGGCGCGTAGAACCACGAGAAGATGAGGCCGACGACGACCTGGGAGATCACGAAGGGGAAGAAGAACAGCGACTTGTAAAGCCGGATGCCCCAGACCGACTGGTTGAGGAAGATCGCGATGAAAAGGCCCATCGGGATCGCGAGCAGGTAGAGCACCAGCCAGATGACGTTGTTGCGGAGCGAGGTTTCGAACGCCGGGTCGGTGCGGAGTTCCTGGTAGTTCGCGGTGCCGATCCATTCCTTCGCGCCGAGCCCGTCCCAGTCGTAGAACGAGATCCAGAAGCTCTGCACGATCGGGATCAGGACGTAGATCGCGAACATGAGGAGGCCGGGGGCGAGGAACAGCCAGGGCGTGAGCCGCTGCTGGTTGCGGCGCCACCAGCCCCGGCCCTGCACCTGCGCGGGAACGGCGGGTTCGACGATCGCCATGGGCCGGGTCTCCCGGAGTGTGGGGCGAGGGCACGAGGCTCTGCCCGCGGTCGTGAGGGGAAACGGCGGCCGGGGGAACCGGCCGCCGCGGGGTCAGGTCACTTGTAGATGCGCTGGCGCGCCTGCTCGAGCCGGTTCAGGATCGCGTCGAGCTGGTCGGGCTGGACCATGAACTGCTGGAAGCCCTCCATCCCGACCTTCGCCATCTCGGCCGGCGCGTCGCGGTCGAAGAACTGGGCGATGCCGCCGTCGGCGGTCGAGAGCATCTCGAACCCGGCCACGAGGAACGGATCGTCGGCCGCCACGCTCGCGTTCTTGTTGGTGGGCAGCTGGCCCACCGCCGCGTTCCACTTGGTCTGCGCCTCGGGCGAGGCCATGAAGGCGAGGAACTTCTTCGCGTCCTCGACATTCTGGGCGCCCGCCGGGATGTGGATCGTGTCGGTCGGCGCCTCTTCGGCCCGCGGGATGCCCGGGGTGATCTCCGGGAACACGAGGAAGCCGAGGTTGTCGTTCGTCATGCCGCCTTCCTTGAAGACGCCCACGGCGAAGTTGCCCATCACGTAATGCGCGGCCTTGCCCTGCACGAGAAGCGCGGCGGCGTCCTGCCAGTCGAGCGCCGCGTGGTTGGCCGAGATGAACGGCTGGATCTTCGCGAATTCGGCGAAGACGGCGCGCACGGAGTCATCGGTCCACGGGATCTCGCCCGCGGTGAGCTGCATGTGCCAGTCGTAGCCGTTGGTGCGCAGCGACAGGTAGTCGAAGATGCCGGCCCCCGGCCAGAGCGCCTTGGTCCCGGTGGTGATGCAGTCGATGCCGGCGGCCTTGAACTTCTCGCAGTTCTCGAGGAACTGCGCCCAGGTCACGCCCTCGGGTCCGGGAACCTCCACGCCCGCGGCGGCGTAGGCGTCGCGGTTGTAGTAGATGCCCCACTGGTAGTAGGTGTAGGGGATGCCCCACTGCTTGCCGTCGATCGTCATCGAGGGCATCGACGCGGCAAGGCTTTCGTCCAGCCCGTTGTCCGCCCAGACGTCCGAGACGTCCATGAACTGCCCCGCGTTGACGAACGGGGCCATCCGGTTGCCCGCGTACCAGTTGGCGAGATCCGGCGCGTCGGCGGTGAGGAAGTTGCGGATCGCCGTCTTGTAGCCTTCGTGGTCGAAGTTGTTGAGCTGGACGTCGATATCGGGGTTCGCGGCCTCGAAGTCCGCGATCAGCGCCTCCATGGCGGCAAGCGGGATCGGGTCGTAGTCGGCGTTGTACTTGAGCACTCGGCTCTGGGCATTGGCCGCTCCAGCCGCGAGCACGGCGACGGACAGCGCCAGGGTGGCGCGCCGGGTCAGATGGAACATCGTGATCCTCCCTAAGGTCGGTTCCATTATGTGAGTTTCATTATGTGAAACTCGGTTTTGGATATTGAAATCATATCCGCGACTCGCCTATGCTTGTCAACAGTCGAGGCGGCCCCGACCGAACGAGGGCCCCCGCACAGGGAGGAACGGATGGCCGGGACGACGGCGGGAGACGGCACGGTCGGCAAGGCGCTGGACGTGCTCGACCAGGTGGCGGCCTTCGGGCGGCCCGTCCGATTCACCGAGCTTCTCGAACACAGCCCCTTCCCGAAGGCCACGCTCTACCGGCTTCTCCAGACGCTGACCTCGCAGGGGATGCTCTCCTACGACCCGGATCGCCATGCCTATGCGCCGGGGGTGCGGCTCGTGCGGCTCGCCCATGCGGCCTGGGCGCAATCCTCGCTCGCCCCCGTGGCGCGTCCCATCGTGGACGCGCTGTCGCGGGAGGTGGGGGAGACGGTGCATCTCGCGCAGCTCGACCACGGGCAGGTGCTTTACGTGGACAAGCGCAACGCGCGCCAGCCCATCGAGATGTTCAGCCAGGCGGGCAAGGTCGGCCCGGCCTATTGCACGGGCGTGGGCAAGGCGATGCTCGCCTTCCTCGACGAGGCGGAGCTGGCGCAGGTCCTGCCGCAGCAGTCCTTCCACCCCTTCACCGCGAAGACGCTCACGTCGCCGGAGGCGCTGCGCGAGGAACTCGCCCGCATCCGCAAGCGCGGCCATGCCTTCGACGACGAGGAGCACGAGCGCGGCATCATCTGCATCGCCATGCCGATCCTGACGCGGTCCGGCCGGGTGCTGGGCGCGCTGAGCGTCACGTCCTCCACCGCGCGGACGACGCTGGAGGGGCTGGCCGCGCTCGCCCCGTCGCTCCGCCGCGCGGCGATGGCCATTTCGGAGGAGGTCGCCACCTGGCGGTTTCCCGACGACACGAAACACGGGGACAGGACGGGGACAGGCTGATGTCGGGAGTGACGCTCGAGACCGTGGTCAAGCGCTATGGCGAGGTGCAGGTGGTCCACGGGGTGGACCTGCGCGTGAACGACGGGGAGTTCTGCGTCTTCGTCGGTCCGTCGGGCTGCGGGAAGTCGACGCTCCTGCGGATGGTCGCCGGTCTCGAGGAGACGAGCGCGGGCCGCATCTCCATCGGCGGGCGGGACGTCACGCGGCTCGACCCGTCGGAGCGCGGCGTGGCGATGGTGTTCCAGACCTATGCGCTCTACCCCCACATGACCGTGGCCGAGAACATGGGCTTCGGGCTGCGCATGACCGGCCACCCCAAGGACGAGATCGCCCGGAAGGTGGCCGAGGCGAGCCGGATCCTCAAGCTCGACGACTACCTCGACCGCAAGCCCAAGGCGCTGTCGGGCGGCCAGCGGCAGCGGGTCGCGATCGGGCGGGCCATCGTGCGGGGACCCGAGGTGTTCCTGTTCGACGAACCGCTGTCGAACCTCGACGCCGAGTTGCGGGTGGAGATGCGGGTGGAGATCGCGCGGCTTCACCAGGAGATCGGGGCCACGATGATCTACGTGACCCACGACCAGGTCGAGGCGATGACGCTCGCCGACAAGATCGTGGTGCTGCGGGCGGGGCGGATCGAGCAGGTGGGCGCGCCCATGGACCTCTATCGCGACCCCGACAACCGGTTCGTCGCGGGCTTCATCGGATCGCCGGCGATGAACTTCCTCGACGGCGTGGTGCGGGGCGGTCAGGTCGAGGTGCCGGCGCTGAAGCGGTCGCTCGCGCTGCAGGTCGCGCTGCCGCCCGAGGGGACGGCGGTGCATCTGGGGCTCAGACCCGAGCACCTGACGCTCGACCCGTCGGCGGACACCCACCGCGTGGACCTGACCGAGGCTCTGGGGGGCGTATCCTACGCCTATCTCAAGGCGCCCGGCGGCGGCGCGAGCGTGATCGTGGAGGAGCGCGGCGACGACCGAAGCCGCGCGGGAAGTGCGGCGGGTCTGACCTTCGACCTCGCGCGGGCGTATCTCTTCGACGCGACGACGGGGCTCAGGATCAGGTAGAAGGAGGGGGCTCTGCCCCCCGCCGAGCTGTCGCTCGGCTCCCCCCGGAGTATTTGTCCCGAGATGAAGCAGGGGAGCGGCGCGCCTCCATTCATCTCGGCCCAAATACTCCCGCCGGAGGCACCCGAGCCGGAGGGCCGGAGGCCCGCAGGCGAGACAGGTGGACTCGCGCCGCAGGCGCGGCCGTGGAGCCTCCGCCGTCAGGCGGAGGCGGCCAGCAGCGTGGCGTTCCCGCCGGAGGCCGTCGTGTCGATGCAGAGGTGGCGTTCGAGCCGGCCGAGTGCCGCGAGTTCCGCGCGGCGGGCGAGCGGGATGATGGGACCGGGCCGGGCCGCCAGCGCCTCGCGGTAGGGGCGCGCCGCGGCGGCGGGGCCGTCGAAGGCGGCGATGGCGAGGGGCGCGAGGTCGCGGAGGTCCTCTGCGTCGAGGCCGGGAGCCTCCACCGCCGGGCAGCCCGCCGCGCGGGCCGCGGCGGCCTGGGCGGCGGCGGCCTCCGCGCCGGGGCCCAGGCAGAGGACGGGGCCGCGCGGGTGGGTCGTGAGGCGGTTCATCTCGCCCGTGGGGCCCGGCAGGAGTTCGGTCGAGAGCGTCACGAAGGGGTCGTGGGACGCCGCGGCAAGGGCGGCGCGGGCGGCGTGCGCGCTTGTGATGGTGGTGCCGGAGGCGGTTTCCGCAGGTACCGCGCGGAAGCGGGCGACGTAGGCGGGGCCGCCGGCCTTGGGGCCGGTCCCCGACAGCCCCTCGCCGCCGAAGGGCTGGGAGCCGACCACGGCGCCGATCTGGTTGCGGTTGACGTAGATGTTGCCGACCTTCAGCCGTGACGACAGGCGTTCCACCCGGTCGTCGATGCGGGTGTGGAGGCCGAAGGTCAGGCCGTAGCCGGTGGCGTTGATCGCCTCCACCACGCCGTCGAGCTCGGCCGCGCGGAAGGTCGCGACGTGGAGGACCGGGCCGAAGACCTCGCGCGTCAGGTCGGCGATGCCGGTCACGCGGAGGATCGCCGGGCCGAGGAAGGCGCCCTGCCCCGGCGCGTCCATCGCCGCGATCAGGCGGCCTTCGCGGCGGGCGGTTCCCACATGCGCCGCGATGTCGTCGCGGGCGGCTTGCGCGATGATGGGACCCACGTCCGTCGCGGGGTCCCACGGGTCGCCCAGGGTGAGCTCCCGCATGGCGCCTTGGAGCATCGTCAACACCCGGTCGGCCACGTCCGCCTGCAGATAGAGGCAGCGGAGCGCCGAGCAGCGCTGGCCGGCGGAGCGGAAGGCGGAGGCGACGATGTCGCGGACCGCCTGTTCGGGGAGCGCGGTGGAGTCCACCACCATAGCGTTGAGGCCGCCGGTTTCTGCGACGAGCGGCGCGAAGGGGTCGAGGTGCGCGGCCATGGCGCGGTCGATGCGCTTCGCGGTGGCCGTTGAGCCGGTGAAGACGACGCCGGCCACGCGGGGGTCGGAGGTGAGGCCGGTCCCGACCGTCGATCCGGTGCCGGGGAGGAACTGGAGCGCGGCGCGGGGGATGCCGGCTTCGTGCATGAGTTCGACCGCGCGGTGGGCGATGAGGGGCGTCGCCTCGGCGGGTTTGGCGAGGACGGCGTTGCCTGCGGCCAGCGCGCCCGCGATCTGGCCCGTGAAGATGGCGAGCGGGAAGTTCCAGGGCGAGATGCAGGCGATGGTCCCCCGCGGCGCGTCTTCGGTGGCGAAGGAGGCGTAGTAGCGCAGGAAATCCACCGCCTCGCGCAGTTCGGAGAGCGCGTCCGGGAGGGTCTTGCCGGCCTCGCGGGCGAGAAGGGCGAAGAGTTCGCCCATGTGCGCCTCGTAGAGGTCGGCGGCCCGGTTGAGGCACTCCGCGCGATCCGTGGGCGGGGCTGTCCACTGCGCGGCGGCGGCCAGCGCGGAGTCGATGTCGGCGGGGCTGGCGTCGGCGACCCGGCCGACGAGGTCGGTGGGGTTCGCGGGGTTGCGGAGGTCGTGGGGCGCCTCCGGATGTGCTTCGCCCGCGAGAAGCGGCGCCGCCTCCCAGACCTCGGCGCGGAAGGGGGCGCGGGCGGCGTCGACCTCGGCCAGCGTCGCCGGGTGGCGGAGGTCGAGGCCGCGGGAGTTCAAGCGGCGGGGGGCGAAGAGGTCGCGGGGGAGGTCCACGCCGGGCGGCGGGGGCGGCGGGGCGTGGTCGAGGGCGGCGAAGGGGTCGGTGGCGACCTGTGCGGCGGGGACGGAGGTGTCCACGACCTGGTTCACGAAGGAGGAGTTGGCGCCGTTTTCGAGGAGCCGCCGCACGAGGTAGGCGAGGAGGTCGCGGTGCGCGCCCACGGGGGCGTAGATGCGGGAGCGGGCGGCGTTCGACTTCACCAGCGTGTCGTGCAGCGCCTCGCCCATGCCGTGGAGGCGCTGGAATTCGAAGTCGTCGCGGCCGTCCGCCATTTCGAGGATGGCGGCGGCAGTGTGGGCGTTGTGGGTGGCGAACTGCGGGTAGATGCGATCGGTCATGCCGAGGAGCTTCCCCGCGCAGCAGATGTAGGCCACGTCGGTCGCGGTCTTGCGGGTCCAGACGGGGAAGTCGGGGAAGCCGTCGACCTGCGCGCGCTTCACTTCCGTGTCCCAGTAGGCGCCCTTGACGAGGCGGACCATGATCCGGCGGTCGAGTTTGGTGGCGAGCGCGTGGAGCCAGTCGATCACGGCGCTCGCGCGCTTGCCGTAGCCTTGCACGACGATGCCGAAGCCGTCCCAGCCCGCCAGCGAGGGGTCGGAGAGGACGGCTTCGATGAGGTCGAGGGAGAGCTCGAGGCGGTCGGCCTCCTCCGCGTCGATGTTGAGGCCCATGCGGGCGGCCTTCGCTTGCTGGGCGAGGGAGAGGACGACGGGTGCCAGTTCGGACATGACGCGGGCACGCTGCCATTCCTCGTAACGGGGGTGGAGGGCGGAGAGCTTGATCGAGATGCCGGGGTTCGCGCGGATGTCGTCGGAGGTGGCCTCGGCGGCGAGGGCCGCGATCGCGCCCCGGTAGGCGGCGAGGTAGTGGGCGGCGTCCTCCGCCGTCATCGCGGCTTCGCCGAGCATGTCGTAGGAGAAGGTGAAGCCTTGGGCGGCCTTGGCCCGGCCGCGGCGGATCGCATCGGCGATGGTTTCGCCGAGGACGAACTGCTGGCCCATCTCCTTCATCGCGCGCTGGACGGCGGCGCGGATGACGGGTTCGCCCAGGCGCTTCACGGCGGAGCGGAGGGTGGCGGCGATGCCGGGTTCGCGGTCTTCGGCCAGGACCTTGCCCGTGAGCATGAGCGCCCAGGTGGAGGCGTTGACGAGGGGGGAGGACGATTGGCCGAGGTGGCGGCCCCATTCGGAGGGCGCGATCTTGTCCTCGATGAGGTCGTCCATCGTCGCCGGGTCGGGGACGCGGAGGAGCGCTTCGGCGAGGCACATGAGCGCGATGCCTTCGTCGGTGGAGAGGCCGTATTCGGCGAGGAAGACCTCCATGAGGCCGGGGCGGCTTTCGGCGCGGATTGCCGTGACGAAGGCGGCGCCGCGTTCGGCCGCGCGGGCGCGTGTGCCTTCGTCGGGGGCGTGGGCGGCGATGAGGCGGTGGAGGAGCGGCGTTTCGGGGGCCAGATGGTCGGCGGCGATGCGGGCGCGGAGGGGGGCGAGGTCGGTCATGGCGGGCTCCCGGGGGTTTGGGGGAGGATATAGGGGAGATCGGAGTGGACGGTTGCCTTTTCATGAGCAAGTATGCAGCCGACTGGCGCTATCTTCGCGGATTTGGAGGGCTGATTGCCTTTGGAATATGAAGCAGGCGGACAACTTGACCGGTTCGACCGCGCGATCCTCGCGCTTCTGATGCAGGACGGGCGGATGCCGGTGACGGAGATCGCCGCGAAGGTCGGGCTGTCGAAGACGCCGTGCCAGAACAGGATCGCCCGGATGCGGGAGGCAGGCGTGATCCGGGGGTTCCGGGTGGTGGTGGACCCGGCGAAGCTGGGGCGGGATCACGTGGCCTTCGTCGAGGTGCGGCTGACGGATACGACGGAGAAGGCGCTGAGGGCGTTCAACGCGGCGGCGCTGAAGGTGCCGGAGATCGAGCAGTGCCACATGATCGCGGGGGCGTTCGATTACCTGCTGAAGGTGCGGACGCGGGATATCCGGGATTACCGGCACGTGCTGGGCGAGGTGATCTCGGCCCTGCCGCATGTGGGGCATACGTCCACGCATGTGTCCATGGAGGCGGTGAAGGACGAGGCGTGATCTTGTGGGCGCGCGCGGGTTGGGCGAGATAGCGCGCGGGAGGACCTGCCGATGACCAATCCGCTCTACGACACGCTGTTCGGACGCCACGCGGGCAGGGCAGCCACGTTCATCGTGCGGCCGGATGGGTCGCGGATCAGCTATGCGGCGTTCCTCGGGCGGGCGGCGCAGGTGGCGCATGTGCTCCGGCGGGCGGGGGTGAAGCCGGGGGACCGGGTCGCCGTGCAGGTGGAGAAGTCGGCGGAGGCGGTGGCTTTGTATGCGGCGTGTACGCAGGCGGGGGCTGTGTTCCTGCCGCTGAACACGGCCTATACGGCGGCGGAGGTTGCCTATTTCGTGGAGAATGCGGAGCCTTCGCTGGTCGTGGGCGGGGCCGGCGGGGCGATGGAGCAGGTGGCGGGGCCTCTGCCCTTCCTGACCTTGGAGGCGGATGGGTCGGGGACGCTCGCTGCGGCGGCGGATGCGGAGCCTGTGGTGTTCGAGACGGTGGCGCGGGGGGAGGATGACCTTGCGGCGTTCCTCTACACCTCGGGGACCACGGGGCGGTCGAAGGGGGCGATGCTCACGCAGCGCAATCTCCTGTCGAACGCGCGGGCGCTGACGGACACGTGGCGGTTCACGGATGCCGACGTGCTCCTGCACGCGCTGCCGATCTTCCACTCGCACGGGCTGTTCGTGGCGATCAACGTGACGCTGACGGCGGGGGGCGCGATGATCCTTCTGCCGAAGTTCGATCCCGACGCGGTGATCCGGTGGCTGCCGGAGGCGACGACGATGATGGGGGTGCCCACGTTCTACACGCGTCTGCTGGAGGACGCGCGGCTGACGCGCGATCTGGTGGCGCATGTGCGGCTGTTCGTGTCGGGCTCGGCGCCGCTGCTCGCCGAGACGCACCGCAGTTGGGAGGCGCGGACGGGGCACCGCATCCTCGAGCGCTACGGGATGACCGAGACGAACATGAACACCTCGAACCCCTATGACGGCGAGCGGCGGGCGGGCACGGTGGGCTTCGCCCTCCCGGGGACGGAGGTACGGGTGGTGAACCCGGAGACGCGTGCCGAGCTGCCCGCGGGCGAGATCGGGATGGTGGAGGTGCGCGGGCCGAACGTCTTCGTGGGCTACTGGCGGATGCCCGAGAAGACGGCGGAGGAGCTGAAGTCGGACGGGTTCTTCATCACGGGCGACCTCGGGCGGTTCGATGAGGACGGGTATCTGCACATCGTGGGGCGCGGCAAGGACCTCGTGATCTCCGGGGGATACAACGTGTATCCGAAGGAGGTGGAGATGGCGATCGACGACCTGCCCGGGGTGAGGGAGTCGGCCGTGATCGGGGTGCCCCATCCGGATCTGGGCGAGGTGCCGCTGGCGGTCGTGGTGCCGGAGGCGGGGGTGCGGCTGGAGGCGGAGGCGCTGGCGGCGGCGCTCAGCGACCGGCTCGCGCGGTTCAAGCAGCCGCGGGCGTGGGAGATCGTGGAGGCGCTGCCGCGCAACACGATGGGGAAGGTGCAGAAGAACGTGCTCCGGGAGCGGTTTGGAAGCGCGCTTCGGGGGTGAGGTCACGGGAACGGGCACGGGATGTGCTAGGTTGGACGACATGGGGTATCGGTTCAGGCACGACGACGACAGCGCCGAGGCGGGCTTCCGGCGGATCGCGGCGGAACAGCTGGGGCGTGCGGTGGCCTCGCTCGAGGACGACGGGGCGTTGCACAAGGGGGTCCACGATGCGCGCAAGCGCATCAAGAAGGTGCGGGGGTTGCTGCGCCTCGTGCGGCCGGCGTTCAAGGGGTTCGCGCGGGAGAATGCAGGCTTGCGGGACGCGGCGCGGACGCTGTCGGGCCTGCGCGACCATGCGGCGATGATCGAGGCACTCGACCGGCTGGCGGCCAGATACCCTGAGCGGATCGACGGGCGGCGGATGGTGCCGCTCCGCCGGGAACTCGAGGCGCGGCGGGACGAGGCGGCGGGGGCGAACGACCTTGCCGACCGGATCGAGGCGTTCCGGCAGGTGCTGCGGGACGCGAAGGACCGGGCGGAGGATTGGCGGCTGAAGGCGCACGGATGGGATGCGCTGGGGCCGGGGCTCGCGCGCATCTACGGCGAGGGCCGCGAGGCGATGGCGGTCGCGCACAAGACCGGGCGCGGGGAGGATTTCCACGAGTTCCGCAAGCGCGTGAAGGACCACGGGTACCATGCGCGGCTGCTCGCGCCGGTGTGGCCGGTGCTGATGGAGCCCTATGCGGCACTCCTCGACGACCTCGGCGAGGTGCTGGGCGAGCAGCACGATCTGGTCGCCTTCGCGCCGATGGTCGCGGGGTCGGCCCTTGCGCCCGACGCGCGGGCGGAGCTCGAAGATCTGATCGTGGAGGAGCGGCGGCGGCTCGAGGCCCGCGCGCTAGTCGTGGGCGCACGGGTCTATGCGGAGCGGCCGAAGGCCATGGCCCGGCGCATGGGGGCGTGGTGGGCGGCCTGGGCGGCCGATCCCACGGCGGTGGATCAGGACGACGCGAAGGAGCCGCCGAGTGCCGCGTCGATCAGCGCGATGCTTTCGTCGATTCCATAAAGCGCGATGAAGCCGCCGAAGCGGGGGCCTTGGCTCGCGCCGAGGAGCACCTCGTAGAGCGCCTTGAACCAGTCGCGGAGTTCCGCGAAGCCGTGATCCTTGCCCACGGCGAAGACCATCGACTGCAGTTCCTCGGCGTCGAGGCCGCCGTCCCACGCCTTGAGCCGGTCGCGGAGGTCCGCCATCGCCGCGCGCTCCTGGTCGCTGGGGGCGCGGTAGACTTTCGCGGGTTTGACGAAGTCGTGGTAGTAGCGCACCGCGAAGCCCGCCGCGGCATCGAGGTCGGGGTTCGTCTCGGGCGAGGCGTCGGGCGCGTAGCGGCGGATGAAGCCCCAGAGCTTGCCCTTGTCCTCGGCCCCCGAGACGCTCGCGAGGTTGAGGAGCATCGCGAAGGGCACGACCATCTTGGATTCCGGCGGGTGGCCGCCGTGTATGTGCCAGACGGGGTTGGCAAGCTGCTGGTCCACCGGCTGCCCCGGGTAGGCGCGGAGCTGCTGGTGGTATTCGTCCACCGCCTTCGGGATCACGTCCCACCAGAGGCGCTTCGCGGTCTTGGGCTTGAGGAACATGAAGTAGGAGAGCGACTCGGTCGCGGCGTAGGTCAGCCATTCGTCGATGGAAAGGCCGTTGCCTTTGGATTTCGAGATCTTCTGGCCCTGATCGTCGAGGAAGAGTTCGTAGGTGAAATGCTCGGGCGCGGGCTGCCCGAGGATCTCGCAGATGCGGTCGTAGATCGGCGTGTTGGTCGAATGGTCCTTGCCGTACATCTCGAAATCGACGCCGAGCGCGGCCCAGCGCGCGCCGAAGTCGGGCTTCCACTGGAGCTTGCACTGGCCGCCCGTGACGGGGAGCGTCCATTCGCGGCCCGTTTCGTCATCGAAGGTGACGGTGCCCTCCTTCGCGTCCACGTGCTTGATCGGCACGTAGAGGACGCGGCCCGTTTCGGGGTGGATGGGGAGGAAGATCGCGTAGGTCTGCTGGCGTTCGTCGCGCAAGCTTGCCAGCATCACCTCCATGAGCGCGTCGTAGCGTTCGGCGGCGAGGAGGAGCGTTTCGTCGAACTGGCCGGACTTGTAGAAGTCGGTGGCCGAGATGAATTCGTACTGGAAGCCGAAGGTGTCGAGGAAGCGGCGGAGCATCGCGTTGTTGTGCTCCCCGAAGCTCGGGTATTCGCCGAAGGGGTCGGGCACGGAGGTCAGCGGCTTCTGGAGATGTTCGCGCAGCATCGCGCCGTTCGGCACGTTCTCGGGCACCTTCCGCATCCCGTCCATATCGTCCGAGAAGCAGACGAGGCGGGTCGGGATGTCCGAGATCACCTCGAACGCGCGGCGGATCATGGTCGTCCGCAGCACCTCGCCGAAGGTGCCGATGTGCGGCAGCCCGGACGGGCCGTAGCCCGTTTCGAAGAGCACGTGGCCCTTGGCGGGGGGCGATTTCTCGTAGCGCTTCAGCACCCGCCGCGCCTCTTCGAACGGCCAGGCCTTGGACGTCATCGCGGCATCGCGGAGGTTTGACATGGGAAGCGCTCCTATTGGGGCGCGCCTGCGCCCCGGCAAGTCCCGCTCCCTATTGAACGGGGCCGGTGGCGTCAATAATCTCTGGCGGAACAACCGGGTGATCCCATGCCAGACCTTCCCCATTCGCTCACGCCGCAGGACGCTCTCGTCGCCATCATGATCGCGGTCACGCTGTCGGACGAACAGGTCCGCACCTCGGAACTGGTGGCGATCGAGCGGACGGTGAACCACCTGCCGATTTTCGCCGCCTATGATGTGGACCGCATCCGGGTCATGGCGCAGACGGTGGCCGACCTCTTCGCGGAGGAGGAGGGGCTCGATGCGCTCTTCGGCCTCGTGCGGGAGAACCTGCCCGACCGGCTGTGGGAGACGGCCTATGCGCTGGCCTGCGACATCGCGGCGGCGGACGGGACGATCCGCGAGACGGAGCTTCGGCTTCTCGAGGAGATGCGCTACGAGCTGAACGTGGACCGGCTGCACGCCGCCGCAATCGAGCGGGGCGCCCGGGCGCGGCACATGCGGCTCTGACGCGGACCCGGGGCGGGGGCCGGCGCGTTCCCGAAACCGAGGGAGGACGGCCGATGGCGATGCGGGACGATCCGGACCTGCCGGCCGGGGCCGGTCTTGCAGGGCGTCTGCACATGGCGCTGGGACGGTTCGCCATTTCGGCGCGGGCGCGGTTCCGGGCGCCGATCAGCCTTGGCGTCCGGCTTCTGGCGCTGAACGCCGAAGGCGAGGTGCTTCTGGTGCGCCAGTCCTACATGCCGGGGCTCATGCTGCCCGGGGGCGGTGTCGAGCCCGGCGAAACCGCGCGGGAGGCCGCGATGCGGGAGGCCGTGGAGGAGACGGGGCTCGTGTTCGACGCACCGCCCGTGCTGTTCCACCTCTATCTCAACCGCCGGCTCGAGAACCGGGACCACGTGGCGCTGTTCGTGGCGCGGCAGGTCCGGCAGCCGCGCCCGCCGGGGCCGGGGGCCGAGATCCTGTGGGCGGGGTTCGTGCCGCCGGACGACCTGCCCGCCGATGTGACGCCGGCGACGCGGCGGCGGATCGCGGAAGTGCTGGGCGGGACCGCCCCGCCCGACGAGTGGTGAGCGTCAGGCCGACAGCGTGACCGACCACGTCTTGAGGAGGTCGCGCTGGAGCTGGCGGGACCGCGCGGCCCAGTCCCGCGCGCCTGCGGGGCGTTCGCGTTCATCTGGCGGGATCGCGTCTCTCCTCGCGGTGTCGGCGGTGAAGATGGCGAAGGCGAGCCGGCGGTTTCCGGCGGGCAGGTAGCCGGCGAGCGCGCTCACGAAGTTCAGCGTTCCGGTCTTGGCCCGCGCGGTCCGGCCGCCTTCCGAGACGGTGTGCTGCTCGAGCAGCGGCTCCAGCCGGTCGGTGCGCGACAGCAGCGTCGCCATGTCGGCCGCCGAGATCGCGTTGGCATAGCCGAGGCCGGAGTGGTCGACGAAGGCGGGCGCGGCGATGCCGTAGCGCGCCCGGAGCCAGCCGTCCATCCGGGCGGCCGAGGCGGCGAGCGTCGTGGGCATCGGGCCGATGGCGGCGGAGGCGGCGATGCCGCAGACCTCGGCGGTGAGGTTGGTGGAATAGTCCAGCATGTCCTCGAGCACGCGGGGAAGCGGGACGCTCTCCACCTCGGCGATGACGGTCCCGCCGGTCACCGTGGCGGGCGGGCCAGGGCGCAGGACGATGCCGTGCGACCGGGCGAGGGTGCGGAAGACCTCGCCCGCGTAGTCGGAGGGGCGGCGGACGGGCAGCCAGCGCGACCCGCCGTTGCCCAGCGCGGCGCGCGCCACGGTCCAGCGGTCGATGCCGTCGCGGTCCTCGTAGGTGAAGACGGGAACCGTCCGCTCCGCCAGATCGACCCGGGCCACGTCCACCCTCGGGCTGTAGCGGACGCCGCGCGCCTCCATCGTCAGGTCCCAGCGGTCGGCGGCGCGCTTCCATTCGAAGTGGACGCGGTTGTAGTTGAGGTTCACCGCGCCGATGGGCGGGTTGTAGCCCACATGGGCCGGCTGGTCGGGGTCGATCCACGGCAGGGCGGGCAGCGCGGTGTCGTCGACGCGGAAGTCGCCCGCGACCTCGCGGATGCCAGCCGCCTTGAGGTCGGCGGCAAGCTGGCCCAGCGCGTCGGTGTCGAGCGTCGGGTCGCCGCTGCCGGCAAGGATCAGGTCGCCGTCGATGCGCCCGTTCGTGACCGGGCCGGTCGCGACGAGGCGGGTGGAGAAGCGGAAGCCGGGGCCGAGCGTTTCGAGCGCATAGAGCGCGGTGGGCGCCTTTGTGACGCTCGCCGGCGGCATCGGCACGTCGGGGCCGAGCGCGTCGAGCACCTCTCCGGTCGCGGCATCCATGACGGCGAAGGTCACGCGCCCCGACAGGCGCGCGGCGGTGACGAGCTCGGCGGCCGACGGCGGCGCGAGCCCGCCCCGGGGCATCGGGCGGAGCGAGGAGACGGGTGCGTTTGCGGCGGCCGCCGAAGCGCCGCCCGCCATGAGCCCCGCAAGGAGGGCGCGCCGTGTGATCCTGCCCGTCATGGTGCGAAGTAAGCCGGATCGGGCGGCCCGTCGCAAGGGTCCGGTCGCGCGTTGACCCCATTGTGAGGCGCGCCTATCACGGGCGGGCCAATGCCGCGCGCTGTTCTCCTCATGATGGTCGCCATGTCCCTCATCCCTCTCGGGGACGCGGCGGGAAAGCTTCTGATCGGCTCGCACGGGGTGTCGCCGCTGTTCGTGGCCTGGAGCCGCTTTGCGCTGGGCGCCGCGCTTCTGGTGCCGTTCCTCGGGCGGCGGCACTGGGACGCACGGGCGCTGATCGATCCGCGCACCATCTTCCGGGGGCTTCTGATCGCGGGCGGGATCGTGTCGATTTTGACGGCGCTCAGGACCGAGCCGCTGCCGAACGTGTTCGGCGCGTTCTTCGTGGGGCCGATCCTCTCCTTCGTCCTGTCGGCGGTCCTGCTGGGCGAAAAGGTGCGGACGGCGCAGGCGGTTCTGCTGGCGCTGGGGTTCGCGGGCGTCCTGCTGGTCGTTCGGCCCGGCTTCGGGATGACGCCGGGCCTTGGATTCGCGGTTCTGGCCGGGTGCTTCTACGGCGGCTTCCTCGTGGCGTCGAAGTGGCTGTCGGGCGCCTATCCGCCGCGCACGCTGCTGTTGTCGCAGCTCGTCACCGGGGCGGTTGTGCTGGCGCCGCTGGGGGTCGTCCGCGTGCCGGAGGTGGACGCGATGGCGGCCTTCCTCGTCTTCCTCTCGGCGGCGGGGTCGATGGCGGGGAATCTCCTCCTGATCCTCGCCTACAGGGTCGCGCCCGCCACGCGGATGGCGCCCTTCGTCTACTTCCAGCTGGTGGCGGCCACGGCGCTGGGATTCGCGATCTTCGGCGATGTTCCGGACGCGCTGACATGGGCGGGGCTCGGGCTTCTGGTGCTGTCGGGCTTCGCCTCGCTCGCCGTGCGGCGGTAGGGCGCCTTCCGCGCCGCATCGCGGGGCTGCTATGCGTGGCCAGGGAGGAGGACCCCAATGAGCTGGATCGATCGCTTTCCGGGACTGGCGCGGCTCGACCCCGCCGTCCGGGACATGCTGGTGAATCGGAGCACGACCATCACGGTCCCGAAGGACACGGTGATCTTCGGGCCGGGCAAGTCGCCGGAGAACCTGCTTCTCCTGCTCGAGGGAACGGTGCGCGTGCAGCAGCTGGCCGAAAACGGGCGCGAGATCGTGCTCTACCGTGTCCATGCGGGCGAAAGCTGCGTGCTGACGACCGCCTGCCTGCTGGCCTACGAGGACTATTCGGCCGAGGGCATCGCCGAAAGCGACGTGACCGCGGTGGCGATCCCGCGCACGGTGTTCGACGACCTCGTGGCGAATTCGTCCGTGTTTCGCACCTTCGTGTTCACCGCATACTCCAAGCGGATCACCGACCTGTTTCTCGTGATCGAGGAGATCGCCTTCCGGCGGATGGACATCCGGCTGGCGCAGAAGCTTCTGGAGCTGGGCGGCGCCGAGGGCGTGATTCACGCCACGCACCAGCAGATGGCGGCCGAGCTTGGCACCGCGCGGGAGGTCGTGTCGCGCCAGCTGTCCGAGTTCCAGCGGCGTGAATGGGTCGCGCAGTCGCGGGGCGAAATCCGGATCGCGAACCGCGCGGCGCTGGCGGAGCTTGCCGGGAAGGACCGGTGACGCCTGTGTGCGGCCGTATCCCGCCTCGGTGACATGGTCACTGAAGGGCGAGTCGCGGGCTGATACACCGTCCTCCGAACCGGAACCCGGAGGACCCCATGACCACCCACACCCGCATCGACGTGAAGCCCGACGTGAAGGCGTTCTTCGACGAGGAGACCTTCACCGCCTCCTTCGTCGTGAAGGACCCTAATTCCAACGCCTGCGCGATCATCGATTCCGTCATGGACATCGACTATGCGGCGGGCCGCATCACCACGGCGAGCGCCGACGAGATCATCGCCTACGTTCAGGCGAACGGCCTGAAGGTCGAATGGATCATCGAAACCCACGTCCACGCCGACCACCTGTCGGCCGCGCCCTACCTCCAGCAGAAGCTGGGCGGCAAGATCGGCATCGGCGAGAACATCACGATCGTGCAGAACACCTTCGGCAAGGTGTTCAACGAAGGGACCGAATTCCAGCGTGACGGGTCGCAGTTCGACCGGTTGTTCAAGGACGGCGACACCTACACCATCGGCTCCATGCCCGCCTTCGCCATCCACACGCCGGGCCACACGCCCGCCTGCATGACGCATGTCATCGGCGATGCGGCCTTCGTGGGCGATACCCTCTTCATGCCGGACTTCGGAACGGCGCGCTGCGACTTCCCCGGCGGCTCGGCCGAGGACATGTTCGCCAGCGTCCAGAAGATCCTGTCGCTCCCCGACGAGACGCGCATCTTCGTGGGCCACGACTACAAGGCGCCGGGGCGCGACGACTACGCCTGGGAATCGACCGTGGGCGAGCAGAAGGCGCGGAACGTCCACGTGGGCGGCGGCAAGACGAAGGACGATTTCGTGAAGGCCCGCACCGCGCGCGACGCGACGCTGGCGGTGCCGCGGCTCATCATCCCGTCGCTGCAGGTGAACATGCGGGCGGGCGAGGTGCCGAAGGACCGCGACGGCAACGCGATGCTCAAGGTGCCGGTCAACAAGCTCTGACGCGTCCGCAAGGGAGGAGACCCGACATGGACCCCAAGGCCATCACATCCACCCTCTCCGTCGACGGCCAGATCACGGCCGCCGACGTGCGGGGCCTTGCCGACCGGGGCTTCCGGTCGATCGTCTGCAACCGCCCGGACGGGGAAGGCCCCGACCAGCCGACGTTCGAGGAGATCGAGGCGGCGGCGCAGGCCGCGGGGCTTCAGGCGCGATACCTGCCGATTGTCGCGGGCACCGTGACCGACGAGGACGCGGCGGCCTTCGGGCGCGCGATGGACGAGCTGCCGAAGCCGGTGCTGGCCTACTGCCGCTCCGGCACGCGATCGGCGACGCTCTGGTCGCTCTCCCAGGCGAAGACGAAGTCGGTGGCCGACATCCTCGCCGCCACGAAGGCGGCGGGCTACGACATGGCGGGCGTCGTGCGGCGGGTCGCCAACGGCGGGCGCACGCCCACCGACCGGGCGGATGCGTCGTATGAGGTCGTGATCATCGGCGGTGGCGCGGCGGGCATCTCGGTCGCGGCATCGCTCAAGGCCCGCAAGCCGGGTCTCGAGATCGCGATCGTCGACCCGGCCGACATCCACTACTACCAGCCCGGCTGGACCATGGTCGGCGGCGGCATCTTCGAGGCCGCCGACACGGTGCGCACCATGGGCTCGCTCATCCCGAAGGGCGTCCACTGGATCAGGGCCGCCGTCGCGGCGTTCGAGCCGAAGGACGACGCCGTCATCCTCGATGGCTGCCGCGTGGTGAAATACAAGCGCCTCATCGTGGCGCCTGGGATCAAGCTCGACTGGCACAAGGTAGAGGGGCTTGTCGACACCCTCGGCAAGAACGGGGTCACGTCGAACTACCGCTACGACCTTGCCCCCTACACCTGGGAGCTGGTGCGGGGCTTGAAGGAAGGCCGCGCCGTCTTCACCCAGCCGCCCATGCCGATCAAGTGCGCGGGCGCGCCGCAGAAGGCGATGTACCTGTCGGCCGACCACTGGCAGCGGGCAGGCGTGCTGAAGAACATCGACATCCAGTTCCGCAACGCGGGCGGGGTGCTGTTCGGCGTGAAGGACTACGTCCCGGCGCTGGAGAAGTACATCGACCGCTATGGCGCGAAGCTCAACTTCTTCAACACCCTCGTCGCCATCGACGGACCTGCCCGGAAGGCGTGGTTCGAGGTGAAGAAGCCCGACACGCCCGTGGACCGGGTGGAGGTGGAGTTCGACATGATCCATGTCGTCCCCCCGCAGACGGCGCCCGACTTCATCCGCGTCTCGCCGCTGGCGGATGCGGCGGGGTGGGTGGACGTGGATCAGGCGACGCTGCGCCACAAGACGTGGGAGAACATCTGGTCGCTGGGCGACGTGATGAACGCGCCCAACGCCAAGACGGCGGCGGCGGCGCGGATGCAGGCGCCGGTGGTGGCCGCGAACGTGGTGGCCGACATCCAGGGCCGCGCGCCTGTGGCGCAATACAACGGCTACGGCTCCTGCCCGCTGACGGTGGAGCGGGGCAAGATCGTGCTGGCCGAGTTCGGCTATGGCGGCACCCTCCTGCCGAGCTTCCCCAAGTGGGTGATCGACGGGACAGAGCCGTCGCGGGCGGCCTGGCTTCTCAAGGAGAGGCTCCTGCCGCCGGTCTACTGGAAGGGGATGCTGCGCGGCCACGAATGGATGGTGAAGCCCGAGAAGGTCTCGGCCGCGTGACCCCCGGCGCATGATCACCGGGCCGTCCCGGCGGGGCGGCCCCAACGGTTTCGAGGATGAGCATGACGAAGACGACGATCCCGGCCCGGGTCCGGCGCTACCTCCCGATCCTCGACTGGGGGCGGGAGTATTCGCGCGACACCTTCGGGAGCGACCTCGTCGCCGCCGTCATCGTGACGATCATGCTGATCCCGCAGTCGCTGGCCTATGCGCTGCTGGCGGGGCTTCCCGCGCAGATGGGCCTTTACGCCTCGATCCTGCCGCTGATCGCCTACGCCATCTTCGGCACCTCCCGCGCGCTGTCGGTGGGGCCTGTGGCGGTCGTGTCGCTGATGACGGCGGCGGCGGTGGGCAACCTCGCCCTTCAGGGCACGGCGGAGTATGCGGCGGCGGCCATCGTGCTGGCCTTCCTGTCGGGCCTGATGCTGGTGCTGATGGGGGTGCTGCGGCTGGGGTTCATCGCGAACTTCCTCAGCCACCCGGTCATCGCCGGGTTCATCACGGCCTCGGGCATCCTGATCGCGGCGAGCCAGATCAGCCACATCCTCGGCATCAAGGGCGGCGGGCACACGCTGGTCGAGATCCTCGAAAGCCTCTGGGTGCACCTGCCCGAGACGAACCCGATCACGCTGGCGATCGGCGCCGCGGCCACGGGGTTCCTGTTCTGGGTTCGCAAGGGGCTGAAGCCGCTCCTCATCCGGGCCGGGCTGCCGGGGCGACTGGCCGAGGTTCTCGCCAAGGCCGGGCCGGTCGCGGCCGTGGCCGCCACGACTCTGGTCGTCTGGGGCCTTGCCCTCGACGCGCGGGGCGTCGCGGTGGTGGGCGACGTGCCGCAGGGTCTGCCGCCGCTGACCGCGCCGTCGTTCGACGCCGACATCTGGATGGCGCTGGCGGGGTCGGCGGCGCTCATCTCGCTCATCGGGTTCGTCGAGTCCGTCTCGGTCGCGCAGACGCTCGCCGCGAAGAAGCGGCAGCGGATCGTGCCGGACCAGGAGCTGATCGGACTTGGCGCGTCCAACATCGCCTCGGCCGTGTCGGGGGGTTATCCGGTGACAGGCGGCTTCGCGCGGTCGGTCGTCAACTTCGACGCCGGCGCGGCGACGCCGGCGGCGGGGGCGTTCACCGCGGTCGGGATCGCCGTGGCCGCGCTGTTCCTGACGCCGCTCCTCCATTTCCTGCCCAAGGCGACGCTGGCGGCCACGATCATCGTGGCGGTGCTGTCGCTCGTGGACCTGTCGATCCTGAAGAAGACCTGGGGCTATTCGCGCGCGGACTTCGCCGCCGTGCTGGTCACCATCCTCGTCACGCTGGGCGTGGGCGTGGAGGCGGGCGTATCGGCCGGGGTGGTCCTCTCCGTGCTTCTCTTCCTGTGGAAGACCTCGCGCCCGCACATCGCCGAGGTGGGTCTTGTCCCCGGGACGCAGCACTTCCGCAACATCCTGCGCCACAAGGTCGAGACGCACCCCGAGGTCCTGACGATCCGCATCGACGAAAGCCTCTACTTCGCCAACGCGCGATTCCTCGAGGACTACATCTACGACCGTGTGGTGCCCGACCGGGCGCTGCGCCACGTCATCCTGATGTGTTCGGCCGTGAACGAGATCGACATGAGCGCGCTCGAATCGCTCGAGGCGATCAACCACCGGCTTCAGGGTCTCGGGATCACTCTGCACCTGTCCGAGGTGAAGGGGCCGGTGATGGACCGGCTGAAGCGCGCCCACTTCCTCGACGAGCTGACCGGCCGGGTCTTCCTGTCGCAGTATGAGGCGATGCGGGCCCTTACTCCCGAGACCGGAGAAACCGCGTCACGGGCCGCCGAGTAGCGCGCCGCGTGGCCACCGCCGCGCGGATGCCGGGCGGCGTCCGGGGAGCGGGGTCCTCGGGCTCGAGCGCGGGCGCGGGCGGTTCGGGCTCGGCCACGGGCAGCGGCGCCACCAGCCGGGACATCGGCCGGGTGGACCTCCGTCGAGGCGCCGCGTCGGGTGGCGCGGGCTCCACCGGGGCGGTTTGCGCGGGAGCGGGCTCCGGGAGCACGGCCTCGGGCAGCATGGCGCCCGGGTCGGGAAGCGCGGCGTCGGCCTCGGCAAGCGCGGCATCCGTTTCAGGCTCCGGTGAGGCCGCCGCCTCTTCCGCCGCCGGCTGGAGAACCGGGAAGGCGCGTTCCACCGGCGTGAGCGTCGTCCAGACGCCTTCGGCGCGGATCATCGACAGGCCGGGGCAGGCGAACAGCACGAACCGGAAGCCGCGCAGCGCCGCACCTTCCTTGCGTACCGTCATGCGGACGGCATGGGCGATCTCGAGCCGGCGCGAGATCTCGAACTGCTGGCCCGCGGTGATGTAGACGTCGCGGCGCGGGAGACCCTCGTCGATTGCGCCGCGCTTGACCGGATGAAGGCCGATCTGCGCCTGCGCCTCGGGCGGGAGATCATCGTAGTCCACCACGAGCACTTCCGTGATCGTGTGGAAGCTGCCCTTCTTGGCGCGGATGTGGTCGCCTTCGCGCAGCTGCTCCACCGGCATCTCGCCCCGCAGGGTGGCGATGTGGGTGCCCGCCACGAAGCAGAAGCGGCGCGGCGCCGCCAGGAGGTGCCCGCCCTGCTCGGCGGTGTCGACGTCCTGAAGGAGCGCGGCAATCGCCTCCGCTGACATTCGCGAACTCCGGCTGACCTGAAACCTGACCGCACTTCACTTGCGGTTCACGCATCGTGTCCGCGAATAGTGGCGATTCTCGGTCCGCCTGAAGGCAGAATGTGGCAGAGGCCGTCAGACCACAGGTTGCGTCGGCCGCAGGTGGTCGAGCGGCATGGCCTCGACCTTGCGCAGAAGGTCGATGAAGCCCTGCGCCTGGTGGTCGGCGGTGGCGTGGCCCTTTGCCGCCGTGGCGCGCGAGGCGTCGCCCACCGTGCCGGACGGATTGAGGTCGCTCGCCACCCAGCCATAGGAGATGGGGCCGATGGGCGGGATCGCGGTCGTCTCCGCCGACGAGCGGTTGTTCGCGGCCACGGCCATGTCGACGCAATCGGGCCGGAAGGCCAGCATGAGCGAGGTCTCCACGTCTCCGCCGTGGATGCCGAAGGCCAGTTCCTCGGGCGGATACAGGCCGGGGGGATGCCCGAAGCTGCCCCACTGGCACTTCACGGCGAGCATCCCGGCGCGCACGCGAAGCTCGCGCGACAGGATCGAGATGAGGTCGAGGTTCCCGCCGTGGGAGTTCACGATGACGACCTTGCGCACGCCTGCGCGGGCCACCGACAGCCCGATCTCCTGCCATGCGGCCAGGGCGGTCTGGGCAGTCAGCGTCAGCGTGCCGGGCGCGTGGATGTGCTCGTTCGACTTGCCCACCGCCTGGATCGGGAGAATGCGGATGTCGAGGTCTGCGGGGCACATGGCGCGCACCCGGTCGAGCATCCCGCCCGCGATCATCGTGTCGGTGCCGACGGGGAGGTGCGGCCCGTGCTGTTCGATGGCCGCCGTGGGCAGGATCGCGATCGTGCGCATCGGGTCGATGGCGGCGTATTCGGTGGTCCGGTAGTCGGCCCAGTCGAGGCGGCGGGTCATGCAGCGGTGTCCGGCGTGTAGGTGGCGTCGAGGCGCGAGCGGAGGTAGGCCGCGCCGGTGATGGCGGGATACTTCGGAACGCCGGTGCCGGGAAGGGGCGCGATGATCGCGTCGGGGTTGGGGTCGAGGAAGAAGGCGACCGACCGGCGGCGGTGGCGTGGCGGGCGGACGCGATGGGGCGTGGAAACGTAGGTGTCGTTCGTCCAGCGCATCAGGCAGTCGCCTATGTTGACGACGAAGGCGCCCGGGACATGGGGCACGTCCATCCAGTCCCTCCCGCGGGGGCGGACCTGGAGGCCGGGCTCGCCGTCGGTCAGGAGCAGCGTGAGCGAGCCGTAGTCGGTATGGGCGCCTGCCCCGATCTCTCCCGCCTCCCCCGTGCCGGGCGGGTAGCGAAGAAGGCGGAGCGTGGCCAGCGGCGCGTCGAAGCTCGCGCAGAAGTGGGTCTCGGGCAGGCCGAGGTCGCGGGCGATCGGCCGGTGGAGGTCCACGCCCAGGCCCCAGACCTCGGTGAAGTAGCGGAGCGTCGTGGCGCGGAAGCCCGGAAGGTCGGGCCAGACGTTGAGGGCGCGGAAGGGCTCGCCCGCCAGCACGCGGGGATCGTCGGGCTCGAGGTCGAGGCCGATGTTGAACGCCTCCTTCCGGTCGACCTGTCCGCTCTTCTCGTCGAGCCGCTCGGTTCCCTTGGCGACCCAGCCCCGGTTCTGCCCGTGGCGAAGGATCGACAGCTTCTCCTTGTCGGCGGTGGGCAGGTCGAAGACCCGGTCGGCCTCGCGCAGGATCTGGTCGGTCAGCGAGGGCGGGATTCCGTGGCCGGTGAGGAGGAAGAACCCCGTGTCCCGACAGGCCCGGCCGAGAGCCTTCGCGAAGGCGTCGGGGTCGCGGGCGTAGTCGGGCCAGTCGAGGACGGGGATCACGCGGCGGCCTCCTCCATCCTGCGCTTCGGTCCGCCCGTGAAGCGGTCCATCTTCGCTGCGACCTTGGCGAGATGCGCTTTGCGCGAGGCGTCGGTCGAACTGTCCATCAGGTAGTGCGCCGCGAAGGCGCGCCGGTGCCCCTTGGCGCAGAGGAGCCCGATCCCCCGCTGGATCGTGCGCCGCCCGGGCGCGCCGACGAGCGTGGTGAGCCACCAGCTCGCCCCGCAGGTGGTGAAGACGGCGAGGCCCTGGATGTGCGTGAGCCCCGGCCTGATGGTGCCGCCGGGCTCCGGCATCAGGAAGGCGAGACCGGGGACGAGCACGCGGTCGAGCCAGCCCTTGAGCACCGCCGGAAGACCGTACCACCACGTCGGGTAGACGAAGATCAGCGTGTCGCACCAGCGGAGGTCGGCGATCTCCCCGGCGAAGGCCTCGCCGTTCCGCGCCTCGTCCTCGTAGATGTCGAGGTCGTGGGCCGTGAGCCTGGGGTCGAACCCTTCGGCATAGAGATCGCGCAGCCGCACCTCCGCCCCCGCCGCCGCGAGCCGGTCCAGCACCACGTCGCGGACGGCGGCGGTGAAGCTCGTCTCCTTCGGGTGGCAGTAGACGACCAGCGCGCGCATTCAGAACTCCTCCATTTCCTTCCGGACCCTCGCGAGGAACGCGCCCCGCGTCCCGTCGGTGGCCCGGTTCATGTCGTAGAGCGCAAGATAGCGCGTCTTGCGCGGGCGGCAGACATGCCAGACGGCCCGCGTGAAGCTCCTGCGGGGCGGATCGCCCACGAGCGCCGCCCGGATCCTTGTGCCACCATACGTGGTCACCGCGGCGAGGCGCTTGATATTCGTCAGGTTCGGCTTCACCTTCCCGTCCTCCAGCCGGAAGGACACGCCGGGCAGGAACACCCGGTCGAGGAAGCCCTTGAGGATCGCGGGATAGCCGAAGTTCCAGACCGGGAACACCATGACCAGCGCCTCGGCCGCGCGCAGCCGCTCCACATACTCCCGCACGGGCGCGACGTTCGCCCCGACCTCATGGTAGCCGCGCCGCTCGGTCTCGGTCAGTACGGGCGAGAATCCCTCCCGGTTCAGGTCGCAGTCGTCCACCTCCCAGCCCCGGCCCTGCAAGGTATCCACCACCTCATGGTGAAGCGCGGCCGAAAAGCTCTCGGGGCAGGGATGCGCGAAGAGGACAAGGGCACGGGTCATTCTGCGCTTCTATCTGCCTCGAAATATCCTCGGGGGGGGCGTGCCGCAGGCACGCGGGGGGCAGACAGCCCCCCTCCCTGCCCTCCGGCCCGCGCGACGGCTCATTCCGCCGCCCGGATCTTCGGGTAGGTGTACATCCGCTCGAACCCCCAGTCGGGGTCGTCCCAGGCGATCATCTTGCCGGGGTTCAGAAGGCCCTTGGGATCGGCCTCCTTCTTGAAGCGCAGCTGCCGGTCGTCCACCGTCTGCCGGCCGCCTTCCTCCAGCGTGTAGCGGTGCGGGTTGAAGATCATGCAGCCTTCCGCCTCGTGGATGCGGACGATCTCGTCGAGCCGCTCCTCGGTCGTGAAGTCCACGATGGGAAGCCCGGCGTAGCCCGGCTCGCCGCCCTCGCGCATGACCTCGAGGTGCTGGAGAACCTCAGCCCCGAAGATCTCCCGGATACGGGCGATCTTGGCGAGCCCCTCCTTCCCGTGGCCGTAGCGGACCTGCAGGTAGGTGACGGAGGGCTTCACCTTGAGCGCGCGGAGCGTGGTGTGGTTCCACGTGTATTCGCCGACAGCACCCGGCCCCTTCTCCCAGTCGGACGCATCGCTGCGGTAGATGATCTGCGGGGTCCCATTGACGCGGGCGAAGGTCTCGAAGGCATCCATCGCGTGGGGGGCGACCATGAGGGCGAGGAGGCTCGTCTTCTCGGTCACGTAGGGCTTCACGCGCTGGAAGTAGTCGAAGGCGATGGGCGCCTCGATCGGCGTGACGAGCTTCGTGAGGATCCCGTCCTGCCTGGCGAGGTCCAGCCCGAACCGGGCACAGTCCATGAAGTCGTCGAAGGCCACGAACATCTCGACCCAGTCGTAGGCGGGGGCGAGCGGCATCTCGACCTCCGTGATGATCCCGTTCGTGCCGTAGGCGTGGCTCACGCGGGGCAGTTCGTCGCCGCGGAAGTCGAGCACGCGGGGTTCGGCTTCCATCGTCACGACGCGCAGGCGGATGATGTTGCCGAAGTCGCGGAGCGCGCCCCAGCGGACCGAGCCGATCCCGCCCGAGCCGCCCGCGATGAAGCCGCCGATGGTGGCGGTCGCGAAGGTCGAGGGCATCATGCGGAGTTCCTGCCCGGAATGCTCGCGCGTCTCCCGGTCGAGGTCGCGGATGACGCAGCCGGGTTCGGCGACGACGCGGCCCGGGTGGATCTCCTTCACCTTGTTCATGTGGCGCAGGTGCATGACGCAGCCGCCCGCGAGCGGCATGGCCTGCCCGTAGTTGCCGGTGCCTGCGCCGCGCGTGGTGACGGGGACGTCGTGGGCGTAACAGGCCTTCAGGACCTCGATCACCTCGGCTTCCGAGCGCGGGTTCACCACGAAGTCGGCAACGAGGTGGTCCATGTGGCGCTTGAGGACGGGCGAATACCAGAAGAAGTCGCGGCTCTTCGATCTGATCGCCGCCTCGTTCTGGTCGAGGTCGAGATGGGCCAGCGCGGCCTTGGCTGCGGCGACGTTCGGGGTCATGCGGTCCTCATCAGGTGGTCGAGTTCGGCGTAATCGGGAAGCGTGCGGTCGATGGCCTTTCCGGCGCGCAGGACGATGCGGTCGGACTGCGGGCGGGCGAAGAGCTCGGTCCATTCCCGCGCGCGGCAGATGACGAGGTCGGCGGGGGCGCCGGGGGCGAGGGATGGCGCGTCGAAGGCGCAGGCCCGGGCGGGGTTTCCGAGGAAGGCGTGGGTCCAGTCGTCGGCCGAATGATCGAGATGGCCGATGCGGGTGGCCTGCCGCATCACTTCGACCATGTCGAGGTCGCCGTAGGCGTAGAACGGATCGCGCGTGTTGTCGGAGGCGAAGGAGACGTTGATGCCGCGCGCCTTCATCTCGTGCACCAGCGTGATGCCGCGCCAGCGGGGCGTGCGGTGGGCGGTGCGGTCCTGCAGGTAGAGGTTGCACATCGGGAGGGAGACGACGTGGAGCCCGGCCTTCGCCACGAGGTCGAGGGTGTGGAGCGCCTCGGACTCGTCCTGCACGGCGAGGGAGCAGCAGTGGCCGACGACCACGGGGGCGTCGAAGCCCGTCTCGATCACCGTCTCGGCGATCATCCTGAGCGTGGCGACGGAGGGATCGCCGGTTTCGTCCACGTGGAAGTCGGCGTGGAGGCCGCGGTCGCTCGCCATGCGGAAGAAGGCGAGGAGCTTTTCCTTCAGGTCCGGGATCGGGTAGGTGACCATGCCGAGGACGCCGCCCGACTCCGCCACGATGTCGGCGGTCTTCACGAAGGCGCCGTTTGGGTCCATGGTATCGCAGCCGACGAGGCAGGCGGCCTGCAGGTCGATCCTCCCTTTCCACTCCGCGCGCACCTCCCGGAACACGGGGAAGCTGATCGCGTCCTGCGGGGCGAGGCTGTCGAGATGCGTGCGGATCGCGCGGGTGCCGTGGGCGTAGGCCGCCTTGAGACCGAAGGTCATGCGGGCGCGCACGTCCTCGGCCGACCAGTTCGCCGCGCGGTCGGCGCCCACCGTGGTGAGCGCGCCCATGAAGGTGCCGTCGGGGTTCGACGCGCGGGGCCAGATGTGGCCCTTGTCGAGATGCGTGTGCATGTCGACGAAGCAGGGGAAGACCATCGCGCCGGCCATGTCGACCTCCGCGAAGCGACCGTCCGAGAGGCGGCCGTCCGCGATGGAGAGGGACGTGCGAACGAGGTCGCCGGGCTCGCCCAGAAGGCAGGCGGGAACGGTCACGTTGGTGAGCGTGACGGGCCCATCGGGCAGGGTGCGGAAGTCGGTCATTCGCGGCTCACGGCGCTTTCGTGCCACTTGTGGAGAAGGAGCCAGCTCAGCCACGACAGCACGAGGTAGATCGCGACGCCCGTGAGGATCACCAGCAGAAGCGCCGCGAACATCCGGGGGATGTTGAGGCGGTAGCTCGATTCAAGGATGCGGAAGGCGAGGCCCGCCGCCTGCCCTCCCGAGCCCATGGTGAACTCGGCCACCACGGCCCCGATGAGGGAGAGGCCGCCCGCGATCCGCAGGCCGCCGAGGAAGTAGGGGAGGCTCGACGGCAATTGCAGGAAGCGCAGGCGCTGCCAGCGGCTGGCCCGGTAGATCGTCATCAGGTCGCGCAGGTTGTGGTCCGAGGACTTGAGCCCCAGCGCGGTGTTCGACAGCACCGGGAAGAAGGCCACGATCCACGCGATGAAGAGGACGCGGGCGATGTGGCTGTCGATGTAGATGAAGATCAGGGGTGCGATCGCGATGATCGGCGTGACCTGAAGGACGACCATGTAGGGAAAGAGGCTCATCTCCACGAGGCGGGACTGCGTGAAGAGGATGGCCAGCCCGCCGCCGCCGATGATGGCGAGGATCAGGGCGAGCACGGTGACGCGCACCGTCGTCCACCAGCTTCCCGCGAGGGAGGGGAAGTCGGCCACCAGCGTCTCGATCACGAGGAACGGCCCGGGGAGCCGGTAATGCGGCACCTCCCAGGCCGTGACATACCACTGCCACGCGCCGATCAGCGCCACGAAGACGGTGAGAGGCAGAGCCCAGCGCAGGATGCGTTCCAGCCGCGCGGCGCGAAGCCGGGCGGCTTCCTCGGCGTCGATGACGGGGGCGGAGAGGTCTCCGGTTTCGGTCACGGCCATGGGTTCAGCCTTCGTGGGCGACGCCGTGCATCGCCTCGACAAGCGTCTCGGAGGCGGTGCGGCAGTAGGAGATGTAGTCGGCGGAGGTGCGGAAGTCGTCCGTCCGGGGATAGGGCGCATGGACCGGCAGTTCGCGGAAGACGCGGCCCGGGCGGGCGGCCATGACGACGATGCGGTCCGACAGGAACACGCTTTCGAAGACCGAATGCGTCACGAAGATGATCGTGCAGTTCAGCCGCTCGCGCATGGCGAGGAGGTCGTCGTTCAGCCGCTGCCGGGTGATCTCGTCCAGCGCGGCGAAGGGTTCGTCCATCAGGATCAGGCGCGGGTGCGTGACGAGCGCGCGGGCGATGGAGACGCGCATCTTCATGCCGCCCGACAGCTCGCGGGGATAGGCGTTCTCGAACCCGGTCAGCCCCACGGTGGCGAGCGCGTCCCGGATCTCGGGCATCATCTCGCGGCGGGACTTGCCGCGCAGGCGCAGCGGCAGCCAGACGTTGTCGGCCACCGTCGCCCAGGGCATGAGGGTCGGTTCCTGGAACACCACGCCCAGCGTGTCGCGCGCCGTGGCATCGATCCAGCGGACGCGGCCGCGGGTGGGCTGCATGAGCCCGGCGATCAGGCGAAGCGCCGTGGACTTGCCGCAGCCGGACGGGCCGAGGAGCGAGATGAAATCCCCCTGCCGGACCTCGAGGCTCATGTCGCGGAGTGCCACGGTGTTCTGGCCGAAGACCTTGTCGACCCCGTCCAGAGACAGGAGCACGGGCCGCGAGGCCCGTGCCGACCCCGCGGCGGCGACCGCCGCGGGCGTGGATGCGCCATCGGCCATCACTCGACGCCGAGCGCCTTCTTCGTCTCGAGCGCGACGCCCGAGTTGGCGAACTGGAGCGTGTAGGCCTGCTTGTAGTCGAGATCGGCGGGAAGCACGCCCACGTCCACCATCTTGGTGAAGAAGTCCGTCATCCGCTCGTCCGTGATGGCGCCGATGCCCATGGTCAGCGCGTCGCCCGAGTCGACGATGCCGTACTGCTTCATCGTCTCGATCGAGAAGGCGAGCTTGTCGTCGGACATGTCCGGATTGTCTTCCTTGATCTTGGCGAGCGCGGCCGCGTTGTCGCCGTAGAGGAAGTTCGCCCATCCGATCGCCGAACCCTCCACGAAGCACTTCGCCACGTCGGGGTTCGCCTCGACGTAGTCGCGCATCCCCACGATCGTCGTGGAATAGGCGCTGTAGCCGTTGTCGGCGAGCACCCAGATGTCGGGGCTCCAGCCCGCTTCCTGCTGGACCGCGAAGGGCTCGGACGTGATGTAGCCCTGCTGCGCCGAAGCGGGGTTCGCGATGAAGGGCGCGGGGTTGAAGGTGTAGGGCACCCGCTTGGCCGCGTCCCAGCCGTTCGCCTTCTCGAAGTACTTGAAGTAGGTGACGAACCCCTCGTCGCCGATGATGAGCTGGTCGAGATTCGCGATCTCCCCGAAGGAGGAGATGGCCCCCGGATGGGTCATCAGGATCTGCGGCTCCTTCTGGAAGCTCGCCGCGAGGATCAGCATCGGCACGCCTTCATTGATGGCGGACATCTGGCCGAGCGTGCCGCCCATGTAGAACTGGATCCGGCCCGCGATCAGCTGGGCCGAGTTGTTCACCTGCGGTCCGCCCGGAAGGATCGTCACGTCGAGCCCGCAGGCGGCGTAGGTGCCGTCCACCACGGCCTGGTAGAAGCCGCCGTGCTCGGCCTGGGCGACCCAGTTCGTGCCGAACGTGACGGCGGTCTGGGCCGATGCGGCGCCGGCCGACAGCGCGAGCGCGGCGGTGGCCAGCAGCAGGGATTTCGAAGACATCGTTACCTCCGGGGTTATCTCTGGGCGACAGTTCGGACCCGGTTCCGGGAAGGAAAGGAGCCGCCCCGGACGGGGTCGAGAAATCCGCGCCTGTCGCCTGTTTCTTAGACGAAGGCTTTCGATTCGCACATTGTTTAGACGGATTGGGAATGCGCACGTCAACACGACCTTGCCGGAGCCCCGCGCGGCGCGTTTAGAGTCGGTCAAAGGAGACCCCGGAATGCGCCAGATCACGCCCCACGACATCCCCCCGCCCTTCGCGCGCTACGCCCATGGGGTCGAGGTCCCGGCGGGGCGGCGGCTCGTCTTCACCTCGGGCCAGCTGGGGCTCGCGCCCGATGGCTCCGTGCCCGAGGATGTCGGCGCGCAGGCCGACATCTGCTTCGCCAATATCGACGCGATCCTCAGGGCGGCGGGCGCGGGGCGCGGGGACGTGGTGCGGATCAACGCCTTCGTCACCGATCGGGCCTTCATGGCGGGCTACATGGCCGCGCGCGACCGGTGGCTGGCCGATGTGGAGCGGCTGCCGGCCTCCACGCTCGTGATCGTGTCGGGCTTCACGCGGCCCGAATTCAAGGTCGAGATCGAGGTGGTCGCGGCGCCGGTCTGAGGGAGGCGGAAGTTGCCCGGACGGCTGATCCTCGAGACGCCCGTGGCCGCCGTGGCGGCGTTCCTGGGCGTGGAGGCGGGGGCGGTCGCGGACGAGCCCGTGCGCCGGAATATCGCGCCGGGACAGGAGGTTGTCACCTGCGCGGAGGGGCGTCTCCAGCGGATGCGCTGGGGGATGATCCCGGTGGGGCGGGTCAACGCGCGGGGGCGGCCCGTGATGGAGACGATCGTGAACGCGCGGTCGGAGACGGTGTTCGAGAAGAGCGCGTTCGCAGGCGTCCGCCGCGCCATCGTGCCGGCGGACGGGTGGTACGAATGGACCGGCGCGGTGCGGCGGAAGACGGCGTGGCGGATCGGGCGGAAGGACGGGCGACCGCTCGCCTTCGCCGCCATCTGGGATGTCTGGACCGCGCCGGGCGGACGCGAGTTGCGGCAGGTCGCCACGCTGACCTGCGCCCCCAATGCGGACGTCACGAAGGTGCATAACCGGATGGGAGTGCTTCTGGAGCCTGCGCAGTTTCCGCAATGGCTGGACGGGGACGAGGACGCGGCGAAGGCCCTTCTCGGACCCTGTCCCGAGGGGCTTCTCGAGGTGCGGGAAGCCGTCGGGGTGGACTGGTCGGCGCCGTGAGCCACCCTGGTTAAGGATTGCCTAATGTATGGGCGCCGTCTATGCTGCGCCGCAGCATGAGGAGACTCCCCATGGGGCATGTCATCTGCGTCGCCCAGCAGAAGGGCGGATCCGGCAAGACCACGATCGCGGCGAACCTCGCGGTGGCGTTCGCGCGCGCGGGGCACGCGGTCGCGCTCCTCGACACCGATCCGCAGGGGTCGCTCGGCCGATGGTTCATGACGCGGCGGGAGCTCGGCGGGGAGGACATGGGCTTCTCCACGGCGAGCGCCTGGGGCGTGTCGTACGAGTGCGACAAGCTTCGGAAGGCCTACGACTTCGTCATCATCGACACGCCGCCCAAGGTGGACGCGGATCTGCGCCCTGCGCTCCGGGTGGCGGACCTTGTGATCGTTCCCGTGGCGGCCTCGCAGGTGGACGTCTGGGCGACCGAGAGCGTCCTCGACCTCGCCAAGCGCGAGGGGCGGCCGGTGATGATCGTGCTCAACCGCGCCAAGCAGGGGACTCGGGTGCTGGACGAGGTGGGCAAGTCGCTGGACGAATTCGAGGTCCTGCGGTCGGACGCGATGCTCGGCAACCGCGTCGCCTATGCCGAGACGCTGGGACAGGGGCTCGGTGTGCTCGAGCGGGGGCGCGGGGCCTGGACGACCGAGGTGGAGGGCCTGGCGGCCGAGGTCCGGGCGGCGCTGCGCGACTGAGGCGTCGCAAGGTTCCAACATGATGGATGGCAAAGGGCTGGCAGGCGCAGCGACGGCCCCTTGCGGATGCGCCGTCCGCTCATACATTCCGCATAATGAATGTATCAGGAGGCGCCGGAGATGGCATCGCTGAAACTGACCTGCCTCGACTGCGGGCAGGTGAACCGGGTTCCGGAAGAGAAGCTCGCCGAAGGCCCGAAGTGCGGGACCTGCGGGGCGCGGCTGGTGGATGGCGCCGTGCGGGAGGTGGATCTCGCCACGCTCGAGAAGGCGGCGCGGACGGATGACCTGCCGCTGGTCGTGGACTTCTGGGCGCCGTGGTGCGGGCCCTGCCGGATGATGGCGCCGCAGTATGCGCAAGCCGCCGGGCAGCTCCGCGGGCGGGCGCGGCTGGTGAAGCTCAATACCGAGGCGCACCCGCAGGCGGGGGCGAAGTACGGCATCCGGGGGATCCCGATGCTCGCGGCGTTCAAGGGGGGGCGGGAGGCGGCGCGTCAGGCGGGCGCGATGCCCGCGCCGCAGATCGTCGACTGGGTGAGCCGGGCGGTGTGAGCCGCCCTGCCCTTCGGCGCGTGAGGCTCAGGCCAGCTTCAGGTCGATCGCGCTTTCGCGGCCGTCGCGGCCGGACTGGATCTCGAAGGTCACGGCCTGGCCGTCCTTCAGTTCGCGCAGGCCTGCGCGCTCCAGCGCGGTGATGTGGACGAACACGTCCTTCTTGCCGCCTTCAGGGGCGATGAAGCCGTAGCCCTTCGTGGCGTTGAACCATTTCACGGTGCCCTTGGCCATCGTGAACACTCCTGTCTGGTCTCGCTGCCCGCGGGATGCGGCAGCCCGGCTCCGTCTGAAAGTCGATGGTCTGGAGCCGTGGGAGGGCAGACGGGGGTCGAAAGTCAGGTCGCGTAGCGCCGTTTATATAGCGTGAAATGTCGTTTCCGGCAAGTCGGGGGGCATCTGGCGTCAGATCGCCGACACGACGTCGGAGAGCATCGCGCGAACCCTCGCCGCCACGGAGGAGAGGCCGGCGTTGCCGGTCGACTGCATGGAGGCGACCGGGTCGACCGCGCTGACCTCCACGCCGTCCGCGGTCTCGCGCAGGATGACGTTGCAGGGGAGCAGGGCGCCGATCCTCGGCTCCATGCCGATCGCCTCCCAGGCCATGGCCGGGTTGCAGGCGCCGAGGATGCGGTAGCCTGCCATCTCGCGGTCGAGCTTCTTCTTCATCGTCGCGGCCACGTCGATCTCGGTCAGGACGCCGAAGCCATGGACGCCGAGCGCGGCCCGGGTGCGGGCGTCGATGTCGGCGAGCGTGGCGCCGGGAAAGCTGCGGTCGATCGTATAGGGCATGGCTGTCTCCTTCGGGCCAAAGTCCCTTCGACGCGCGCGGCACGACATGATCCGGATCAAGGCGCGGCGGAGGGCAATCACATTCTATCTATCGCATGTATGCGCGCGGAGGGCGCGTTCCAACCGAAGGAGAGGAAGAATGACACTGGATCGAGCCGTCCTGGCCTTTGCCGGGGCTATGGTGCTGCTCAGCGTGGTGCTGACGGTCTGGGTGTCCCCCTTGTGGATGTGGTTCACGGTCTTCATCGGGCTGAACCTGATCCAGTCGGCCTTCACCGGGTTCTGCCCGGCGGCCACGGGGTTCCGGTGGCTGGGCGTGAAGACGGGGACGGCGTTCGGCTGACGCCACAGACTAAGAAGGCCCCGCCGGGTGGCGGGGCCTTCCTGTCCGACAGTTCGGCCTGAAATCAGGCGAGCTGGAGGTTCGTCGCGCTTTCGCGGCCGTCACGGCCGGATTCGATGTCGAAGGTCACGGCCTGGCCGTCCTTCAGATCACGAATGCCAGCGCGCTCGAGCGCGGTGATGTGGACGAACACGTCCTTGCGGCCACCCTCAGGGGCGATGAAGCCGAAGCCTTTGGTGGTGTTGAACCATTTCACGGTGCCTTTGGCCATCGTGAGGTCTCCTTCTCTGGTGTGCTGCCCGCAGGGTGCGGCAGCCTGGCCTGGTCAGTCTGAGATCGAGGGACTGTGGCCGAGAACGGAGACAGCGTCGAAGTAGAATAACGTAGCCCGCGAGATATGGGGGATGGGGGGTCGAATTGCAAGGATATTCGGGGGCGGGCGGCGGGACGCCGCCGAGGAAGGCGCGCATGACTGCGCACCTCCCGGACATGGGATGCGCGGGATGGTCCCCCGCGCCTCCGGTCCCGCATCAGCTCCGCACGAGCTTCTCGTAGCTTTCGGAGATCTCCCTCGTGAGCGCGCCGACCTCGAAGCTGTAGTCCCCGATCTGCCCCACCGGCGTGACCTCGGCCGCCGTCCCCGTCAGCCAGCACTGCTGGAACCCTTCGAGCTCTCCCGGCAGGATGTGCCGCTCGTGCACCTTGATCTGCCGGTCCTTCAGCATCCCGATCACCGTCTGCCGCGTCAGCCCGTTGAGGAAGCAGTCCGCCAGCGGGGTATGCACCTCCCCGTCCATGACGAAGAAGATGTTCGCCCCCGTCGCCTCGGCCACGTAGCCCCGGTAGTCCATCATCATCGCGTCCGAACAGCCCTTGGCCTCGGCCTCGTGCTTCGACATCGTCGCGATCATGTAGAGCCCCGCCGCCTTCGCCGCGAAGGGCGCGGTCGCCGGATCGGGCCGCCGCCACCGGGCGATGTCGAGCTTCGCGCCCTTCATCTTGGCGTCGCCGTAGTAGTTGCCCCAGGCCCAGGCCGCGACCGCCATCCTGACCGGGTTCCGGCGGGACGACACGCCCATGTCCTCCCCCGACCCCCGCCACGCGAGCGCGCGGACATAGGCGTCGGTCAGCCCGTTCGCCTTCAGCACCTGCTCCTTCGCGGCCTCGATCTCGTCCACCGAATAGGGGATCTCGAAGTCGATCAGCCGGGCCGAGTTCTTCAGCCGCTCGGAATGCTCGCGCGACTTGAAGATGCGGCCGTTGTAGCAGCGCTCGCCCTCGAAGACCGAGGACGCGTAGTGCACCGCATGGCTCAGGATGTGGATGTTCGCGTCCCGCCACGGCACCAGCTTGCCGTCCAGCCAGATCTCTCCGTCGCGGTCGTCATATGCTCCAGCCATCCCTCGCTCCTCCGCTCTTGACCAGCCAGGTCATTTTCCGAATGTTGCGCGCGATAGGTCCGATGCGGACACAATCTTGCGCGAAATCCGCTGACGGCTACCAATTGATTCTTGGAATGTCAACAAGACTGACATAAACTGGCAGGAGAGACGGGGGACACTCGGATGGCCGAAGGCGGCGCGGGAGGCGAAGGCCTCCTCTTCCTGACGGACGAACAGCTCCGCAAGGGGATCGAGGCGATGTTCTTCGCCTATCGTGGCTTCACGGCCGATCCCGACCGCATCCTCGAAGCCCGCGGCTACGGGCGCGCGCACCACCGTGCGATCCATTTCATCCACCGCAGCCCCGGCACCACGGTCAACAACCTCCTCGCCATCCTCGGCGTGACCAAGCAGTCGCTCAACCGCGTGCTCCGCGCGCTGATCGACGACGGCCTCGTCGACAGCCGCGTCGGCCGCAAGGACCGACGCGAACGCCACCTCTTCCTCACGCCCGTGGGCGAAGCGCTGGAGCGCGAACTCTCCGACGCCCAGCGCGCCCGCATGCGCGACGCCTACCGCAAGGCGGGCCCCGAGGCCGTGCGCGGCTTCCGCACCGTGCTCGAGGCGATGATGGACGCCGACATGCGCCGCCACTTCACCACCCTCAAGGATCAGGGATGAGCGAGCCCGACATCCACCTCCTCATCGTCGACGACGACGAACGCATCCGGGGCCTCCTCCAGAAGTTCCTGATCCGCAGCGGCTTTCTCGTCTCCGCCGCCCGCGACGCGGCCCATGCCCGCCGCCTCCTCGCGGGGCTCGAGTTCGACCTCGTCGTGCTCGACGTGATGATGCCGGGCGAAGACGGAATCAGCCTCACCCGGTCGCTGCGCGAGGAGGTGGATACCCCCATCCTCCTTCTCACCGCCAAAAGCGAAACCGATGACCGCATCCGGGGGCTGGAAGCCGGGGCCGACGACTACCTCGGCAAGCCATTCGAGCCGAAGGAGCTCCTCCTCCGCATCAACGCGATCCTCCGCCGCGTCCCCGCCGCCGTCACGACCCACCACGGCCCGCAGGTGCTCCACCTCGGCCCCATCCGCTACGAGGTCGAACGCGGCAAGCTCTGGCGCGGCGACGAACCCGTCCGCCTCACCGCGACGGAAGCCCAGCTCATGCGCATCTTCGCCGCCCGCCCGGGCGAGGCGGTGAGCCGCGCCAAGCTCGTCGAAGACCTGGGCCGCGGCCTCGGGCAGGCGCAGGAACGGGCGGTGGACGTCCAGATCACGCGGCTGCGGCGCAAGATTGAATCCGATCCCCGCCAGCCGCGCTATTTGCAGACGGTGCGCGGGTCGGGCTACATGCTCGCGGTGGACTGACCACCCCCGGAGCCCGCCGATGACCACCGCGCTCTACTGGCACGACGACTGCCTGAACCACGTGACGCCCCCGGGCCACCCCGAACGCGTGGCGCGGCTCGAATCCATCCGCCGTGCGCTCCGGACACCGGAGTTCGCCGCGATCGACCGGCGGGAAGCCCCCTTGGGCCAGCGCGAGGACATCCTCCTCTGCCACCCCGGCCGCTACATCGACCGCGTCGAGGCCGCGATCCCCGACGACGGCTGGGTCTCGCTCGACGCCGACACGCACGTCTCCCCAGGCTCGCTGACCGCCGCCCTCCGCGCCGTCGGCGGCTGCGTCGCCGCCGTGGACGCCGTCCTCGCAGGCGAGGTCGCCAACGCTTTCGTCGCCTGCCGCCCGCCGGGTCACCACGCCGAACGCGAAACCGCCATGGGCTTCTGCCTCTTCGGCAACGTCGCCATCGCCGCCCGTCACGCGATGGAACGCCACGGCCTCTCCCGCGTCGCCATCGTCGACTTCGACGTCCATCACGGCAACGGCACGCAGGACCTCCTCTGGGACGAATCCCGCGCGCTCTTCGTCTCCTCCCACCAGATGCCGCTCTACCCAGGCTCCGGCCACCCGCACGAAACCGGCGCGCACGACAACATCATGAACGTGCTGCTGGCCCCGATGACCGACGGCAACATGATGCGCCGCGTCTACGAGGCCGAGGTGTTCCCGGCGCTGATCGACTTCCGCCCCGAACTGCTCCTGATCTCCGCGGGCTTCGACGCCCATGCCGCCGACCCCCTCGCCAACCTCGAATGGACCGCCGACGACTTCGCCTGGCTTACGGAGCGCCTCTGCGACGTGGCGGACGAGACGTGCGGCGGCCGCGTGGTCTCGACACTCGAAGGCGGCTATGATCTGGATGCCCTCGGGCTGTCGGTGGCGGCCCATGTGCGGGTTCTGATGGAGCGGGGCGCATGACGGACAAACCGGTCGAGGCGATGACCTTCGAGGAAGCCATGGCCGAACTCGAACGCGTCGTGAGCCAGCTCGAATCGGGCAACGTGGACCTCGAGAAGTCCATCACCCTCTACGAGCGCGGGTCCCTGCTCAAGAAGCATTGCGAGGACCGCCTGAAGGCCGCCGAGGAGAAAGTCGCCCTCATCACGCTCGACGCCAACGGCCAGCCGAAAGGCACGACACCCGTCGAGGGCATGTGACCTTCATCGACAAGCTCGCCGCCCGCGGCGCGCAGGTCCAGACCTGCCTCGACGCGGAACTCTCCTCCTACGGCACGCTCCCCGTGGCTGAAGGCATGCGCTACGCCACCCATGGTGGCAAGCGCCTCCGCGGCTTCCTCGTCATCGAGAGCGCCACCCTCTTCGCCGTCCCCGAACCCCGCGCCATCCGCGCGGCGGCCGCGATCGAGGCGCTCCACGCCTACAGCCTCGTCCACGACGACCTGCCCTGCATGGACGACGACGACCTCCGCCGCGGCCAGCCCACCGTCCACCGCAAGTGGGACGAGGCCACCGCCGTCCTCGTGGGCGACGCGCTCCAGACCTTCGCCTTCGACCTCCTCGCGGACGCCGCCACCCACCCCGACGCCGCCGTCCGTGTCCAGCTCATCGCCAGCCTCGCGGCCGCCTCCGGCGCCAAGGGTATGGTCCTCGGCCAGGCGCAGGACATCGCGGCAGAGACCGCCGCCACCCCCCTCACGCTCGACCAGATCACCGACCTCCAGGCCAACAAGACCGGCGCCCTCATCCGCTGGTCCGCCGAGGCCGGCGCCATCCTCGCCGGGGAAGACCCCCTCCCCCTGCGCCGGTATGCCACGGCCCTCGGCCTCGCCTTCCAGATCGCCGACGACATCTTGGACGTCGAGGGAGACGCGGCCAAGGCCGGCAAGCGGCTCCAGAAGGACGCAGACGCCGGCAAGGCCACCTTCGTCTCCCTCCTCGGCCTGCCCGAGGCCAAGGCCCGCGCCGCAGCCCTCGCAGCCGAAGCCCAATCCGCCCTCGCCCCCTACGGACCGAAGGCGGAAACCTTGCGGGAGGCCGCGCGCTTCGTTATCTCCCGCGACCTGTGACAGCCCGGGAGGGGCCATGAGCGACCGACCCAGCACGCCCCACCTCGACCGGGTCCACGTGCCCGCCGACCTCAGGCAGTTCTCCGACGCCGACCTCCGCAAGGTCGCCGACGAACTGCGGGCCGAGACCATCTCCGCCGTCTCCGTCACGGGCGGCCACCTAGGCGCAGGGCTAGGCGTCGTCGAGCTGACCGTCGCCCTCCACGCCGTCTTCGACGCGCCCCGCGACCGGATCATCTGGGACGTGTCCCACCAGTGCTACCCGCACAAGATCCTCACCGGCCGCCGCGACCGCATCCGGACGCTGCGCATGAAGGACGGCCTCTCGGGCTTCACCAAACGCTCCGAAAGCCCCTACGACCCCTTCGGCGCCGCCCATTCCTCCACCTCCATCTCCGCCGCGCTGGGCTTCGCCGTGGCGCGCGAGATCGGGCCGCCGGAACTCGGCATCGGCGACGCCATCGCGATCATCGGCGACGGCGCGATGTCGGCGGGCATGGCCTACGAGGCGATGAACAACGCAGGCCACCTCGGCACCCGCCTCATCGTCATCCTGAACGACAACGAGATGTCGATCGCACCCCCCGTGGGCGCCATGTCCGCCTACCTCTCCCGCCTCTACGCGGGCGAGCCGTTCCAGGAGCTGAAGGCCGCCGCCAAGGGCGCGGTCAGCTTCCTCCCCGAACCCTTCCGCGAAGGCGCGCGACGCGCCAAGGACGTGCTCAAGCACATGACCGTGGGCGGCACCCTCTTCGAGGAGCTGGGCTTCGACTATATCGGCCCCATCGACGGCCACGACCTCGACCAGCTCCTCCCCCTCCTCCGCACGGTGAAGTCCCGCGCCGACGGGCCGGTGCTGATCCACGTCGTCACGAAGAAGGGCAAGGGCTACGCCCCCGCCGAACGCAGCCCCGACAAGGGCCACGGCGTGTCGAAGTTCGACGTGATTACCGGCGAACAGGCCAAGGCGCCCTCGAACGCCCCCTCCTACACCAAGGTCTTCGCGAAGGCCCTGATCGGCGAGGCCGAGCGCGACCCGAGGATCGTGGCCGTCACCGCCGCGATGCCCGACGGCACCGGCCTCAACCTCTTCGGCGACCGCTTCCCGACCCGCTGCTTCGACGTGGGCATCGCCGAACAGCACGCCGTCACCTTCTCGGGCGGCCTCGCGGCAGGCGGCATGCGGCCCTTCTGCGCGATCTACTCGACCTTCCTCCAGCGCGGCTACGACCAGGTCGTGCACGACGTGGCGATCCAGCGCCTCCCAGTCCGCTTCGCCATCGACCGCGCAGGGCTTGTGGGCGCGGACGGCGCGACCCACGCAGGCGCCTTCGACACGGCCTTCCTCGCCAACCTCCCCGGCTTCGTCGTGATGGCGGCAGCGGACGAGGCCGAACTCGTCCACATGGTCGCCACCGCCGCCGCGCATGACGCAGGCCCCATCGCCTTCCGCTACCCGCGCGGCGACGGCGTGGGCGTCGACCTTCCCGAACGCGGCACGCCCCTCGAAATCGGCAAGGGCCGCATGATCCGCGAAGGCAAGGGCGTGGCGCTGCTCTCCTTCGGCACGCGGCTTCAGGAAGTCGAACAGGCCGCCGACGCGCTGGCGGCCAAGGGCATCCACCCCACGATCGCCGACGCCCGCTTCGCCAAGCCGCTCGACAGCGACCTGATCCTGCGCCTCGCCCGCACCCACGACGCGCTCATCACCATCGAGGAAGGCGCCATCGGCGGCTTCGGCAGCCACGTGGCCCAGCTTCTCGCCGAGGAAGGCATCTTCGACACAGGGCTCAGGTTCCGCTCCATGGTCCTGCCCGACATCTTCATCGACCAGGCGAGCCCCTCGGACATGTACGCCGTCGCGGGCCTCAACGCCTCCGACATCGAGGCCAAGGTCCTGGCCGTGCTCGGCGTCGCGCAGATCGGGACGAAGCGCGCCTAGAGAATGCCCAGGATGATCGCCACCGCCACGCCCACGAAGGCATACCCCCCGACGACATAGAGCCCGTCCCGCGTCATCAGCCCGAAGGCGAGGAGCGCCACGGCGAACGCGCCCACCGAGGTGACGAGCGGCAGAAGCTCCAGCACCGGCCAGGCGGCGGCGATGAGCAGGATGGCGGCCAGCGTCACCATCCGCATCGGCCCTGTCGTCAGCACCCGCAGGCGCGGATGGCTGTGCCGGTCCACGAAGGCCGCGGGCCGGTCGAACCAGTCGAGCGCCTTGTGCATCCTGTCGGCCGACACGCTCCGCCGCAGCACGAACCCCGGCAGCCAGAGGTGCCGCCGCCGCAGGATCCACTGCCCCGCGATCAGGATCACCACGATCGCCCCGATCGTCGGAACGCCGGGAATCCCGGAGATGGGCGAGACGAGGATCAGCGCGGGGACCAGCAGCGCCGTCGCGAAGGACCGGTCCCCGATCTCGGACAGGATGTCGCCCACCGACAGCTCCTCGCCGTCCCCGGCCCGGCGGATCGCGCCGATCACGTCGGCAAGGGTCGTCGCTTCGGACGGCGGCATCGCGGGCTCCTGCGCTCACAGAGAATGACCACAGGTAAAGGCCCGGGCGCGCCCGGAAGGTTCCTCTCGCGATGGGATTTCCCCGACCCCGCGCGGCGGACCGGGGGCGGGCCGCCTCAGGGCGTCAGGTCCTCGATCTTCTCCTCGCCCGTCATCGGGATCGCGACGACGTCCGCCGCGTCGAGGTCCATCCGGGTGAGATCCACCATCCGGATCGCGCTGTTGTCGTAGGTGCGGAAGTAGTACCGCTTCGCCTTCAGGTCGGCGGCCGAGGTCCAGATCGTGTAGTCGGCGACGACGTTCCCATGCTCGTCGAGATGTCCGTCCCGCGCCGCGCCCTTCGGGATGTCGAAGTTGTTCAGGATGTGGAACGCGGACAGCACCGCCTCCTCCCCGTCGGGCGAGGGCAGGACCGACTGGGTGAAGGCCACCGCCCGCACGAAGCGCGACGGCGGCGTGAAGTCCCCCGGCAGGCCCAGCATCCCCGACCCCATGCCCAGCGGCTGCAGCGTCACCGGCCCCAACTGCACCGGCGGCAGGTTCTCCATCGAGAAGTTCACGTAGTTCCGCAGGTTCGTCATGTGCCAGTCGAAGGACGGCGAGTTGGACATGACCCCCAGCGGGTTGTCATGGACGTGGAGGTCGCCCCCCACGTACTCGATCACGATGCTCCGGCCCGTGCTGTCGTGGACGATGGCGTGGACCGGGGGCGCGAAGCCCCAGTCGGGATACACCGTCTCGGCCACGACGATCTCGCCGATGGCCGCCCGCACCTCGTCGACATCGGCGAAATTGTCGAGCAGCCAGGAGGCGAGCTCCCACGGCGCGATCGTCCGCTCGGCATCGGCGGGCGTGTAGGGCATGTAACCTGCCGTCGTCGGGAAATAGAACAGGCCGACGCCCAGCCCCGCTTCGTTCAGGCCATCGACGAGGATGGGCAGGTCCACCGCGTTCAGTCCGACGCTCGCGTATTTCGCGGCCCACGTCTTTCCGGCGACGCCGTCCGGCGTAGTCCCCGTCCGCGCATGGCCGCGCGGAAAGACGAGCAGCTCGGACTCGAGGTCGAGCCCGAACTCCAGCGTGCGGGCGTGGATGACCGATCCGTCCTCCGCGATCAGCCGGATGCCGGTGCAGGCGCTCGCCGCCGGCGCGAGGCCGGACAGGATGACGGAACCGACCGAGAAAAGGAGGGCAGAAGACCGAAGAATCGAACGCATGGGCCGAGGCTCCCGATGAATGTGCCTGCCGGAATGTGTGGCGAGGCGGCGCGGGACCGTCATTGATCCTCGTCAACAAGAAGCGCCGCGAGCCCCTCCCGGTAGGTCGGATAGCGCAGGACCACGCCCAGCTCGTCCTTGATCCGGTCGTTCCGCACCCGCTTCGACTCGGCATAGAAGCTCCGCGACATGGGCGTCATCTCCGCCGTCTCGAACGGAACTTCGGGCGGCGCCGGCACCCCCAGAAGCTGCGCCGCGTGCGCCAGCACATCCTCCGGCGGCGCGGGATCGTCGTCGCATACGTTGTAGGCCGCCCCCGGGTTCGGGCGCAGGATCGAGGCGTGGAGCACCTGCGCGATGTCCTCCACATGGCATCGGCTGAACACCTGCCCCGGCTTGATGATCCGCCGCGCGGTCCCGTCCTTCACCTTCTCGAACGGCCCCCGCCCGGGACCGTAGATGCCGGCAAGCCGGAAGATGTGGAGGGCCAGCCCCGAACGCTCCGCCAGCGCCCGCCACGCCGCCTCCGCCTCCACCCGCATCTCGCCGCGCCGGGTCGAGGCGGTGAGCGGCGTGTCCTCGTCCACCCACCCGCCCGCGTGGTCGCCATAGACCCCGGTCGTGGAGAGGTATCCGGCCCATCGGATCTGCGGCGCGGCCGCCTCGATGGCGTCGCCAGCGTCCAGAAGCACCGGGTCCCCGGCCTCGGTCGGCGCCACGGAGGTGAGCAGATGCGTCGCCCGCGCGAGCGCCGGGCTCAGGTCCGCGCCCGGCCAGACCAGCGGCTCCACGCCCTCGGCCCTCAGCCGCTCCGCCTTCTCCGCCGTCCGGGTCGTCCCGATGACGGTCCACCCCTCAGGGATCAGCCGCCGCGCAAGCGCGCGGGCCGAATAGCCGTGACCGAGGGAGAGGAGCGTGCCTGCCATGCGCCCGACGCTAGGCGAAATCGCGCGCGAACGGAACAGCCGCCCGAACCGCAGGCACGGGCGGGCCCGGACCCCGCTTCCATCGACCCGCAAATATCCTCGGGGGGGCCCGGCCGCAGGCCGGGCGGGGGGCAGACAGCCCCCCTCCTGCCCCCCGCGTCCATGCCGGCCTCACCGCGAGCGATCAGCCATACGAAACCCATACGCCATCCATACGCTTTCCATACGCCGTCACGTGGCCTCCAGCAGCGCCAGCAGCCGCCGCTCGTCCGCCCTCAGCCCTGCCACCTCCGGCACCGTCACCGGATACCGCTCCGGCTCCTCGGCGAGCCGCAGGACCTCGGGATGGATGTAGCTGTTCCGCGCGATCGTGGGCGTGTTCGCCAGCCGCTCCGCCGCCGCCCGAGCCATCGCCTTGATCGTCGTCCGCTCCCCGGGCCGCACCGCCTCGAGTGCCGCGACGGATCCGTTCCACGTCCGGAATGTCTTGGCCGTGAACCGGATTTCCCCTGAGACATCAGCAAGATAGGCGTTCACATCCCCCGCCGTCACCTCCCGCGCCCGCCCCTCCGAATCGAGCCACGACACCAGCGTCGCCCCCGGCAGATCGTCAAGATCGTGGAGCACCCGCCCCAGCCGCACGTCCCGCACCTGCCGGTGGACCTCCTTGCCCCCCTTCCCCGGAAACCGCAGCGAAATGCCTTTGCGGGTCAGCTTCAGATGGTGGTGCCTGAGTGTCGTGGCCCCATAGGTGCCATTCTCCTCGGCATACCCCGCGCTCCCCACCCGCACCGACAGCCGGTCGATCATGGCAAGCACCGCCGCCACCGCAAACGCCCGTTCCCCCGGCTCGCCCGACAGGTCCCGCGCGATCCTCCGCCGGATGCGCGGCAGCATCCGCCCGAACTCCACGAGATCCCCGTACTTCAGCTGCGCCCGGAACTCCGTCCAGCGGGGGTGATAGCGGTACTGCTTCCGCCTGCGCGCATCGAAGCCCGTGGCCTGCAAGTGGCCATGCGGCAAGGGACAGATCCAGACCTCGTCGTAGGCCGGAGGCACCGCAAGCGACGCGATCCGCGACCGTTCGCCGGCGTCACGGATGAGCGACCCGTCCGGCGCATAGTAGCAGAACCCCCGTCCCGCGCGCCGCCGCCGGATGCCGGGCTCGGTGTCGGGATAGTAGACCAGCTCGGGAAGCAACGAAGTCATGTCCTGCATCGCCGCAGAACCGCCAACCCGGCTTGCGGTTCCCTCGCCTCCCGTGACACCATGCGCCATGGAAAACAGCGCATTGAAACCCTGGTCCGACGCCATGCCGCGCCTCGTCGCCGTGGCCGCCGGACGCGAACCCGCCCACCTCGTCATCCGGGGTGGCCACGTCGTCAACGTCCATACCCGCGAGGTGCTGGAAGGCTGGTCCGTCGCCATCGCTGACGGCCGCTTCGCCTACATCGGCCCCGACGCCTCCCACTGCATCGGCCCCGCGACCGAGGTCATCGACGCCGCCGGCCACTTCCTCGTCCCCGGCCTCTGCGACGGGCACATGCACATCGAATCCGGGATGCTCACGCCCGCCGAGTTCGCCCGCGCGGTGATCCCCCACGGCACGACGACGATGTTCCACGACCCGCACGAGATCGCCAACGTCCTCGGCCTCCGCGGTGTCCGCCTCATGCACGACGAGGCGCTGATGCAACCCGTCAACATCTTCACGCAGATGCCCTCCTGCGCCCCCTCCGCCCCCGGTCTTGAGACCACGGGCTACGAGATCGGCCCCGACGACGTGGCCGAGGCGATGACCTGGCCCGGCATCATCGGTCTGGGCGAAATGATGAACTTCCCCGGAGTCGTCCACGGCGACCCCCAGATGCTGGCCGAAATGGCCGCGACCATGCGTGCGGGGAAGACCGTCGGCGGCCACTACGCCTCCCCCGACCTCGGCCCCGCCTTCCACGCCTATGCCGCCGGCGGCGCGTCCGACGACCACGAGGGCACGCGGGAGGAGGACGCGGTCGCCCGCGCCCGTCAGGGCATGCGCTCCATGCTCCGCTTGGGCTCCGCGTGGTACGACGTGGAGGCGCAGATCACCGCCGTCACGCAGCGCGGCCTCGACCCGCGCAACTTCATCCTCTGCACGGACGACTGCCACTCCGGCACGCTCGTCCACGACGGCCACATGAACCGCGTCGTCCGCCACGCCATCGCCTGCGGCTGCGATCCGCTGATCGCGCTCCAGATGGCGACAGTGAACACGGCCACCCACTTCGGCCTCGAACGCGAGCTGGGCTCCATCGCGCCGGGCCGCCGGGCCGACCTCATCCTGACGACGGACCTCACCACGCTCCCCATCCACCGCGTCATCGCACGCGGCGTGACCGTCGCGATCGATGGCGCGATGACGGTCGACTGCCCCCACCTCGACTGGCCGCAGGACACCCGCGCCACCGTCCACATCGGCAAGACCCTCGCCGCCACGGACTTCGAAGTCCCCGCACCCGAAGGCGCGAATACCGTCACCGCCAAGGTCATCGGGGTCGTCGAGAACCAGGCGCCGACCCGCGCGCTCACCGCCCAGCTGCCCGTGCTGAATGGCGTCGTCGAAGGCGAGGGCGAGGTCTGCCAGATCGCGCTCGTCGAACGCCATCGCGGCACGGGCAAGGTCGTGAACGGCTTCGTCTCGGGCTTCGGCTACACCGGCCGCATGGCCATCGCCTCCACCGTGGCGCACGACAGCCACCACATGATCGTCGTGGGCACCGACCGCGCCAGCATGGCCACCGCCGCGAACCGGCTGGCGGAGGTGGGCGGCGGCGTCACCGTCTGGAAGGACGGCGCCGAGATCGCTCTTGTCGAACTCCCGGTCGCGGGCCTCATGTCCGACAGCCCGGCCGCCGAGGTCGCAGCGAAAGCGCAGCGCATGGTCGCCGCCATGGCCGAATGCGGCTGCACGCTCAACAACGCCTACATGCAGCACTCGCTCCTCGCGCTTGTGGTCATCCCGGAGCTCAGGATATCCGACCTCGGACTGGTCGACGTGACCCGCTTCGAGCTGACCCCCCTCTTCGAGGAGACGACATGAACTTCGCCGAGCCGAACCTGCCCGTGGTGTCGCCCGAGGTCCCGGGCCCCGAGCAGTTCACCGACGCCCGCGCGGCGGTGAAGCGGCTTCAGGCGCTCTACGGCACCGCCGTGGACTTCCTGCGCGACCGCTTCACCGAAACGCTCACCGAAGGCCGCCCCGCCGCGCGCTTCCGCGCCTTCTACCCCGAGATCCGCCTCACCACGACGAGCTTCGACCTCGTCGACAGCCGCCTCTCCTTCGGCTACGTGGGCGCGCCCGGCACCTATTCCACCACGATCACCCGGCCCGACCTCTTCGAGAACTACCTGATCCAGCAGGTCCGCCTCCTCATCGAGAACCACCGCGTTCCCGTGACGGTCGGCCCATCCGACACGCCCATGCCGGTCCACTTCGCCGTGGCGAACGACGCGGGCGTGACGGTTCCGCAGGAAGGGGTCATGGACTTCTCGCTCCGCGACTACTTCGACGTGCCGGACCTCACGACCACCCACGACGACATCGTGAACGGCTTCGGCTACGCCCACCCCGACGGGTCCGGCGCGCTCGCCCCCTTCACGGCGCAGCGGATCGACTATTCGCTCGCCCGCCTCTCGCACTACACGGCGACACGGCCCGACCACTTCCAGAACCACGTCCTTTTCACGAACTACCAGTTCTACGTGGAGGAATTCGAAGCCTTCGCCCGCGCGGCACTGGCCGACCGCGACAGCGGCTATACCGGCTTCGTCGGACCGGGCAACGCCGAGATCACGGGTCCCGATCAGCCCCTGCCGCAGCCCGCGAAGCTGCCGCAGATGCCGACCTACCACCTCAAGCGCGCGAACAACCAGGGCATCACGCTCGTCAACATCGGCGTCGGTCCGTCGAACGCCAAGACGGCGACCGACCACATCGCGGTCCTGCGCCCGCACGCCTGGCTCATGGTCGGCCACTGCGCGGGCCTGCGCAATTCCCAGCGCCTGGGCGACTTCGTCCTCGCCCACGCCTACCTGCGCGAGGATCACGTGCTGGACGACGACCTCCCCGTCTGGGTCCCGATCCCGGCGCTGGCCGAGATCCAGATCGCACTCGAACGCGCGGTGGCCGAGGTGAGCCAGGTCGAAGGCTACGACCTCAAGCGGATCATGCGGACGGGCACGGTCGCCACCATCGACAACCGGAACTGGGAGCTCCGCGACCAGTCCGGCCCTGTTCAGCGCCTGTCCCAATCCCGCGCCATCGCGCTCGACATGGAGTCGGCCACGATCGCCGCCAACGGCTTCCGCTTCCGCGTGCCGTACGGCACGCTCCTGTGCGTCTCGGACAAGCCGCTCCATGGTGAACTCAAGCTCCCGGGGATGGCCTCGGAGTTCTACAGGACGCAGGTGACACGCCACCTCCTGATCGGAATCAGGGCGATGGAGGCGCTCCGCGACATGCCTCTCGAGCGCATTCACAGCCGCAAGTTGAGGAGTTTCGAGGAGACGGCCTTCCTCTGAATGGCAAAAAACGACCACAAAATGCGGTTTGGCCTTTATTTTACTGACACAAACCGTTGTGTGGGTTATCAAGATGCCGCTAAATTGATCGAACGCGCCCCAACGCACGGGCAGAACGAGGAGACAATACATGGCAAAACCGATGACCAAGACCCAGCTCGTCGCCGCTCTGGCCGAACACATGGGAGCGGACAAGAAATCCGCGGGCGCCGCGCTGGACGCGCTGACCGACATCATCACCAAGGAAGTCGCGGGCGGCGGATCCGTCACGCTTCCGGGCGTCGGCAAGATCTACTGCCGCGAACGCCCCGAGCGCATGGTGCGCAACCCCGCCACCGGCGACACGATCAAGAAGCCGGCCGACAAGGTGGTGAAGATCACCATCGCCAAGGCGCTCAAGGACAGCGTCAACGGCTGACGCTTACGGTCACGACGCCACGGGCCGCCCCTCGGGCGGCCCTTTGCGTTCCGGGCCTCAGCCGCCCGACCGCCTGACCACCGTCGCGACCGCGCCAAGGATCAGGGCGGCCCCGAGAAGCTGGAGCGCGGTCGCGCTCTCCTCCAGGAAGAGCATCCCGCCCGCCACGCCGAAAAGCGGCGTGAGCGTCAGGAACAGCCCCGCCACGCTGACCGGCAGGTGCCGCAGACCAACGAGGTAGAGCCAGAACGCCAGAGCATACTGGACAAGCCCTGACCCCACCGCGAGGAGCAGCATGTCACCGCCCGGCGCCTCGGGCAGCCGTTCGAACCCCGTGACGAGAGCGACGGCAAGGATGGACAACGCCACCGCCAGCCCCACGCTCTGCTGAAGCGCCGTGAGCACGAGCGGCGCCGTATCCGCGACGAACCGGCTCGACGCCACCACGTAGACCGCCGCGAACGCCGTCCCGAGAAGCACGAGCGCATCCCCCCGGACGTCCCCCTCGCCCAGCCCCGACAGGTCGGGGAGCGAGACGAGGCAGACGCCCGCGAAGGCCGTCCCGATCGCCGCCGCGACCCGCGCGTCGGGGCGCAGCCCGAAGGCGATCCAGACGAGCAGGACGACGAACACCGGCTCCATCGCCGCCACGACCGAGGCGTTCCCGGCCGTGGTCAGCGCCAGCCCCGGCACACCCACCGCATAGGCCAGCCCCGGTTCGAACACCCCCGTGGAGGCCGCCCGCATCGCGGGCCGCACCGGTCCCACCCGCTGCCGCAGGAGGACGACCGCCACCCACAGCGCGGCGACGCTGGCCGACAGCTGGATGGCGAGCAGCGTGAAGGGCGGGAAGGCATCGAGCGCCCCTTTCGTCATCACCGTCGCCCCGCCCCAGCAAGCTGCCGACCCGACCATGGCGGCAATCGCGACCGCCCGGTCGAAGCCCGGACCCTGTGCCCCCGCCACATCCGTCATGACAGCGCCACGGCGCGCCGCTCCACCGGGCAGTCATCGCGCCCGCAGGTCTCCTCGTCGCAGAGGCGACAGATGTTGTCGGCGACAAGGCGGCTCGTCGTCAGGCGCTCCAGCACCTCGACGACACCGCGCGCGAACGCCTCCCGGTCTGCGCGCGCCACCCCCTCCATCGCCCGAACAAGAACCGCCGCCCGCGCCGCCATGACCCGCCCACGCAGCGCCGTGCCCTCCGCCGTGAGGACGACACCCACCGACCGGCGGTCCGACCCGGCCGCCCGCAGCACAAGCCCTCGCCTCGTCAGATCGTCCACAAGCCGCACCGTCGCGGAATGCGTGAGCCCCACAATCCCCGCAAGCCCCGCGACCGACAGCCCGGGACACTCGCCCAGCGTCACGACCGCCGCCACCGCACTCAGGCTCAGGCCCGACGCCGATTGCATCTCCCGCTCCTGAGCATCCGCGACAGCCAGCGCGAGAGCGCCCAGAAGGTTGGTCACCTGATCCATGCCGCACTCCCTGATTCTATGTATGCATCATACATAGAATTGATCCCACCGCCACCCCCGTTGACCCGCCCCGCCCAAGGCGATAGCGGCGGTCCGACCCGGGCCAAGGAGAAGCGGGACGACATGGACATCCGCGCGATCCTCATGGGCCTCGCCTTCGCCTTCATGTGGTCCTCGGCCTTCACCTCGGCCCGCATGATCGTGGCCGACGCGCCCCCCGTCGCGGCGCTGTCGCTGCGGTTCCTGATCTCCGGACTCATCGGCGTCGGCATCGCGCTGGCGCTTGGCCAATCCTGGCGCCTGACGCCCGCGCAATGGCGCGCGACCGTCATCTTCGGCATCTGCCAGAACGCTCTCTACCTCGGGCTCAACTTCGTCGCGATGCAGACGGTGGAGGCCTCGCTCGCCGCCATCATCGCCTCCACGTTGCCGCTCATGGTGGCCGTCGCGGCCTGGGCCGTCTTCCGAGAAACCCTGCGGCCTGTCGCCATCGCGGGGCTGCTGGCCGGCTTCGCAGGCGCGGCGCTGATCATGGGGAGCCGCCTGAACGGCGGCGTGGACCTCCAGGGCGTCGTCCTCTGCATCCTCGGCGCCATGGCGCTGACTCTCGCCACGCTGTCGGTGCGGGGCGCGTCTTCGGGCGGCAACGTCCTGATGATCGTGGGGCTCCAGATGCTGATCGGATCGGCCGCGCTCGCCCCCGTCGCCCTCCTGACCGAGACGCTGGAGGTCAACTGGACGTGGCGGCTCGCCGCCGCCTTCGCCTACACGACCTTCGTCCCCGGCCTCGCGGCGACGGTGGTGTGGTTCATGCTCGTGAACCGCATCGGCGCGACCCGCGCCGCGACCTTCCACTTCCTGAACCCGTTCTTCGGCGTCGCCGTGGCAGCGGCACTTCTTGGAGAGACGCTCGGCCCCACCGACATCGCGGGCGTCGCGATCATCGCCGCCGGCATCCTCGCCGTGCAGCTCTCGCGCGCGAAGCCGGCCCCGCCGCCCGAAGCCTAGCCGATCCGCCCCCGCACGCCGCCCGTCTGCGCCCGGTCGAGCAGCAGGTGGTCGAGGATCACGCAGGCCATCATCGCCTCGCCCACGGGCACCGCGCGGATGCCGACGCACGGATCGTGCCGCCCCTTGGTGACAAGCTCCGTCTCCGCCCCGCCCTTCGTGATCGTCCGCCGGGGCGTGAGGATCGACGACGTGGGCTTCACCGCGAAGCGCACGACGACGTCCTGCCCGGTCGAGATGCCGCCCAGGATCCCGCCCGCGTGGTTCGAGGAAAAGACCGGCCCCTCCGGCCCCATCCGGATCTCGTCGGCGTTCTCGACGCCGGTGAGCTCCGCCGCCGCCATGCCCGCGCCGATCTCCACTCCCTTCACGGCGTTGATCGACATCATCGCGCTTGCGAGGTCGGAATCGAGCTTGCCGTAGACCGGTGCGCCGAGTCCCGGCGGCACGCCTCCCGCCACCACCTCGATCACCGCGCCGACCGAGTTCCCCGACTTCCGCAACCCATCAAGGTACTCCGCCCAGTCCCCCGCCGCGACCGCGTCCGGCGTCCAGAACGGGTTCCGCTCCACCTCCGCCAGATCGAACCGCCCCCGGTCGATCGCCATCGTGCCCATGCGCACCATGTAGCCCGTGATCCGCACGCCCGGAGCCAGCGCCTTCAGCACCTCCCGCGCCACACCGCCGGCCGCGACCCGCGCCGCCGTCTCCCGCGCCGACGACCGCCCGCCGCCGCGATGATCGCGGATCCCGTACTTCTGCCAGTAGGTGATGTCCGCATGCCCGGGCCGGAACGCCGCCGCGATCTCGCCGTAGTCCTTCGACCGCTGGTCGGTGTTGCGGATCATCAGCTGGATTGGCGTGCCCGTGGTGACTCCCTCGAACACGCCCGAAAGGATCTCGACCGCGTCCGGCTCCCGCCGCTGGGTCGTGAACCTGTTCTGCCCGGGCTTGCGCCGGTCGAGCCAGTGCTGGAGCATCGCGGGCTCGAGCGGCACGCCCGGCGGGCAGCCGTCCACGGTGCAGCCGAGCGCGGGTCCGTGGCTCTCGCCCCAGGTGGTGACACGGAAGACATGGCCGAAGGTGTTGTAGCTCATGGGCGGCACGCCTAGCGCCAAACCCCTGCCGCCTCAAGCCTGCCTCTCCAGCTTCATCTCGGCGCAAATACTCCGGGGGAGTCGCGCGGCACGCGCGACGGGGGCAGAGCCCCCTTCTTTGACCGGCCCTTGCCTCCGCCCGCGACGGCTCTATGATCGGATCCACCTCGGGGTGCGCCGGACGGCGCTGAGATGCACGAAATCCCGTGCGAACCCGTTGAACCTGAACCGGTTAGCACCGGCGGAGGGAAGGTTCCGATCCTCTCGAGACCGCACCCCCGTCCGGCCCCATTGGAGGATGACATGCGCTCACTCACCCTTGCGGCAGGACTTCTGGCAGCCTCGCCCCTCGCGGCCCAGACTCCTGTCCTCACCGTCTACACCTACGACAGCTTCGTGACCGAATGGGGTCCCGGCCCCGCGATCGAGACCGCCTTCGAGGCCACCTGCGGCTGCGACCTGCGCTTCGTCCCGGCGGGCGACGGCGCGGCGCTCCTCGCCCGCCTCCGTCTCGAGGGCGCGCGGACGGAGGCGGACGTCGTGCTCGGCCTCGACACCAACCTCACCGCGGCGGCCACGGCCACCGGCCTCTTCGCCCCCCACGGGCTCGAGGCCCCCGCGCTCGACCTCCCCGTCGCCTGGGACGATCCGGTCTTCCTCCCCTTCGACTGGGGCTGGTTCGCCTTCGTCCACGACACGACGAAGCTGCCGAACCCGCCCGCCTCCTTCCAGGAACTCGCCGACAGCGACGTTTCCATCCTGATCCAGGATCCGCGCTCCTCGACGCCGGGCCTTGGACTTCTCCTCTGGGTCAAGGCCGCCTACGGAGACGAGGCGCCTGCGATCTGGGCGGGCCTCGCTGACAACATCGTCACGGTGACGAAAGGCTGGTCGGAAGCCTACGGCCTCTTCCTCGAAGGCGAGGCGGACATGGTGCTGTCCTACACAACCTCGCCCGCCTATCACCTGATCGCCGAGGACGATGCCACGAAGGCCGCCGCGCCCTTCGCGGAAGGCCACTACCTCCAGGTGGAGGTCGCAGGCGCGCTCGCCTCCTCCGACCAGCCGGAGCTTGCCCGCGACTTCCTCGCCTTCATGCTGACCGACGCCTTCCAGTCCGTCATCCCGACCACCAACTGGATGTATCCCGCGGTCACGCCCGAGGCGGGACTCCCTGACGGATTCGACACGCTGACCACCCCCGCCACCACTCTTCTCATCCCCGCCGCCGAGGCTGAAGCCGCACGGGACGAGGCTCTGGGCGAATGGCTCGGCGCGCTCTCGCAGTAGCGCCGGGGCTGGGCGCGGCGGCCCTCGCCGCCGCGCTCGTTCTCGGGCCGCTGGCCGCCGTCTTCCTGCGGGCCGAGGTCACGTCCCCCCTTGGCCCGGCAGACTGGGCGGCGGTGCGCTTCACGCTTCTCCAGGCCGCGCTCTCCGCGGCGCTCTCGGTCCTCCTCGCCATCCCTCTCGCCCGGGCGCTGGCCCGCCGCCGCTTCCCGGGTCGGACGGCGCTCCTCGCGCTCCTCGGCGCACCGTTCATCCTGCCCACCATCGTGGCCGTCCTCGGCCTCCTCGCCGTCTTCGGACGCGCGGGAATCCTGTCTGGGGCACTCGACCTGCTCGGCCTTCCCCCGGTCCAGATCTACGGCCTCCACGGCATCGTGTTGGCGCATGTCTTCTTCAACCTGCCGCTCGCGACCCGTCTGATCCTCCAGGCCTGGCTCGCCGTGCCGGCCGAGCGCTTCCGCCTCGCCGCCTCCCTCGGCCTCTCGGCCGCCGACATCAACCGCCTGATCGAGCGCCCGATCCTGCGCGCGACGCTCCCCGGCGCGGCCCTCGTCATTTTCCTCGTCTGCACCACGAGCTTCGCCGTGGCGCTCGCCCTCGGCGGCGGCCCGCGCGCGACGACGGTGGAGCTCGCCATCTACCAGGCCTTCGCCTTCGACTTCGACCTCGACCGAGCGGCTCGCCTCGCCCTCGTCCAGTTCGCCATAGCGGCCCTCGCCGCCGCCGCCGCCTTCCGCCTCGCCCGTTTCGCCGCCCTCGGCGGTGGCCTCGACCGGCCGGTGGAACGCTGGGACGCCCGCACCCCCCTCGGCCGCGCTCAGGACGCCGCTCTCATCGCAGCGGCAACCCTCTTCCTCCTCGTCCCGCTCGCGATGATCGCCCTGCGGGGCCTCCCGGCGCTCCTGACCCTCCCGCCCGTCGTCTGGGCCGCCGCCGCCCGTTCGCTCGCCGTCGCCCTCGCCTCCGCGGCTCTCGCAACCGCGGCCGCCCTTGCCATCGCGCTCGCCGTCCAGCGCCTCGCCCGCGCACCCGCCGCCCTCGTCGAAGGCGCGGGCTACGCAGCCCTCGCCGTCTCACCCCTCGTCATCGGCACCGGCCTCTTCATCCTCCTCTTCCCCGTGGCGAGCCCCTTCGCCCTTGCGCTTCCCGTGACCGCGCTCGTCAATGCGCTCATGAGCCTGCCCTTCCTCCTCCGTGCCCTCGTCCCCGCCGTGGCCGAGACCGAGGCGCGCTCCGGTCCCCTGGCCGACAGCCTCGGCCTCGCCGGCAGAGCCCGCCTTCGCCTCGTGCTCCTCCCCCGCCTCCGCCGCCCGCTGGGCTTCTGCCTCGGCCTCTCGGCCGCGCTCTCCATGGGCGACCTCGGGGTCGTCGCCCTCTTCGCGCCGCCGGGCGGTGGCACGCTTCCGCTCGAACTCTACCGGCTGATGGGCGCCTACCGCATGGATGACGCCGCGGGCGCGGCGCTCCTCCTCCTCGCCCTCAGCCTTGCGCTCTTCTGGGTCTTCGACCGGGGAGGCCGCGTCGATGCTCGGGCTTGAGCGTGTCGTGATCACTCAAGGCGATTTCCGGCTGGAGGCCGATCTGTCCATCCCCACGGGCGCGATCTGCGCCATCGTCGGGCCGTCCGGCGCGGGGAAATCGACGCTCCTCAACGTCATCGCCGGGTTCTTCGCCGCGGCGGAGGGTCGGGTGCTCTGGGATGGCGCGCCCATCGACCGGCTCCCGCCCGGAGAGCGGCCCGTGTCCATCGTCTTCCAGGACAACAACCTCTTCCCCCACCTTACCTCGTTCCAGAACGTGGGCCTCGGCCTGCGTCCCTCGCTGAAGCTCACGGCCGGGGAGACCCGCGCGGTGGAGCACGCGCTCTCGCGCGTCGGCCTCGCGGGCCTCGGCACCCGCCGCCCGGGAGAGCTTTCGGGCGGCCAGCAGAGCCGCGTGGCGCTCGCCCGCGTGCTCGTCCGACGCAGGCCGCTCCTGCTCCTCGACGAGCCCTTCTCCGCGCTGGGGCCCGCGCTGCGGGCAGAGATGCTGGACCTCGTGAACTCCGTGGCCGCCGATACGGGCGCCACCGTGCTCATGGTCTCGCACGACCCCGACGACGCGCGCCGCATCGCGAACCTCACGCTCTATCTCGGAGAGGGTCGCGCCCACCCGCCCCAAGCGACGGAGGCGCTCTTTGCCGATCCGCCCGCCGCTCTCGCCGCCTACCTTGGCGAGGGGAGGACGCGGTAGTCGGTCCGCACCGCGCCGGTGGGAAGGACGGCGGCGGCGAGGGTCTCCAGACGGATGTCGCGCGCGACCGGGCCGAACAGGGGACGGCCTTCACCCAGTAGAACCGGCATCCTGAAAATCGCCATGTCCGCGACGAGGCCGGATCGGAGAAACGCCTGGACGAGCTGGCCGCCGTCCACGTAGACGCGCCGCCAGCCTCTCGCACCCAGCCGCTGCGCGAGTTCCTCGGGCGTGTCCGGGAGGATCTCGACCTTGTCCTTGAGCGCCGCCGGCAGTTCCGCCGGTGTCAGCGTCCGGCTCATCACGATGACCGGAAGCGTGAACGGCCATTCGCCGAAACCGAGCACGGCATCGAATGTGCCGCGTCCCATGACGACGGCGTCCATCCCCGCGATGAAGGCGCCATAGCCGTTGTCGCCGTCTCCCCGGAAGGCGGCGAGCCAGTCAAGTCCGCCGTCGGGGCGCGCAATGAACCCGTCAAGGCTCGTGGCGATGAAGACGTGAAAGGTCGTCGCAATGGACATGGGATTTTTTCCGTGCATGAGGGGCGGCTCCTTCCCACGCAGGGTGCCGGAATGCAAGACGCCCGGAGATCGCTCCCCGGGCGTCGCGTGTTCAGGGCTGTGGAGACTATTCCGCCGGCTTCGCCTTCGCCGCCCGCTTGACCGGCGCCCAGATGCGCTTGTTCGTGAGGTAGAGCAGCACGGCGAGGATGCCGAGCATCAGCACCCCGGTGAAACCCGCCTGCTTGCGCGCCATCATCTTGGGCTCGGCCGTCCACATCAGGAAGGCCGACACGTCCTTCGACAGGCTCTCGAGGTCGGTGGGGCTGCCGTCGGCATATACCACGTCATCCCCCCAGAGCGGCGGGGCCATGGCGATCCAGCCGCCGGGGAAGGTGTGGTTCTCGTAGAGGATCGCGCCAGCCTCCTCCTTCTCCTCGCCGGTATAGCCGGTGAGGATCGAGGCGATGTACTCCGGCCCGCCGATCCCGCGGAAGAGCTGGTTGATGCCAAGCCCATAGGGTCCGTGGAAGCCCGCGCGGGCCTTGGCCATCAGGCTGAGGTCCGGAGCGTTCTCGAGCCCCGACGGCGGAAAGTGATCGGTCGGCGTCGCGGTCCGGAAGTCCTGGAGCTCGGGGTCCCATACCTCGTAGAATTCGGCGTAGGCGCGCACCTGGTCTTCCGGAAGCGCGGGCCCGCCCGGGTCGCCGAGCGTGCGGAAGGGCACGTACTGGAGCCCGTGGCAGGCCGAGCAGATCTCGGTATAGACCTGAAGGCCGCGCTGGAGCTGCATCTGGTCGTAGCTGCCGAACGGGCCTTCGTGAGGGAAGGCGAAGTCCGTCACGTGCCCGGCAGAGCCGGCCGCGAGCGCCGCACCGGACGACAGCCCGAGCGCGACGGCGGCGGTGAGTGCGAGTGTCCTGATCATGATGTCACCAATCCTCTCTCACTCGGCCGGCGTCGGGTCGACGATGGTCCGGGTGCCGCCGACGTTCTTGGCGGCATGTGCCTTGAAATCATCCTCGATCGTCGCCGGGATCGGCAGCGGCTTCTCGAACACGCCGAGCAGCGGGAGGATGATCAGGAAGTAGGCGAACCAGTAGGTCGCGCCGATGAGGGCGATGTAGGGGTAGATCCCTTCCGCCGGCATCGCCCCCGCCCACATCAGGACGAAGAAGTTGACGACGAAGAGCCAGAACCACCACTTGAACATCGGGCGATACCGGCCCGAGCGCACCGCCGAGGTATCGAGCCACGGCACGAGCGCCATCACGAGGATGGAGCCGAACATCGCGAGCACGCCGAAGAACTTGGCGTCGATGATGCCGCCGGTCACGAAGGACACCAGCTGGACCGCCCACACCGTGTCGTCGAAGGCGCGCAGGATCGCGTAGAACGGCAGGAAGTACCATTCGGGCACGATGTGCGCCGGCGTCACGAGCGGGTTGGCGGGGATGTAGTTGTCCGGGTGGCCAAGGTAGTTCGGCATGAAGCCCACGATCGCGAAGAAGACCGCGAGGATCACGGCGAGCGCGAAGAGGTCCTTGATCACGAAGTAGGGCCAGAAGGGAAGCGTGTCGCGCTGCGCCTCTTCCTTGGAGGAGCGCCGCACCTCCACTCCCGTCGGGTTGTTGTTGCCCGTGTGGTGGAAGGCCCAGACGTGCAGGATCACGAGACCCAGGATCACGAAGGGCAGCAGGTAGTGGAGCGAGAAGAACCGCGTCAACGTCGCGTTGTCGACCGCCGGCCCGCCGAGGAGCCAGGTCTGCAGGCCGGGGCCCACGAAGGGGATCGCGCCGAAGAGGCCGGTGATCACCGTGGCGCCCCAGAACGACATCTGACCCCAGGGAAGCACGTAGCCCATGAAGGCGGTCGCCATCATCAGCAGGTAGATCAGGATGCCGATGATCCACGTCACCTCGCGCGGCTCCTTGTAGGAGCCGTAGTAGAGGCCGCGGAAGATGTGCGCGTAGACGGCGATGAAGAACAGCGACGCGCCGTTCTGGTGCAGGTAGCGCAGCATGTGCCCGCCGTTCACGTTCCGCATGATGTGCTCGACCGAGGCAAAGGCGAGCGTGGTGTCCGGCGTGTAGTGCATCACCAGCACGATGCCGGTGACGATCTGCAGGACGAGGCAGAACATCAGCACGATGCCCCAGATCCACATCCAGTTCAGGTTCTTGGGCGTCGGGATCATCAGCGTGTCGTAGGCCAGCGCCACGATCGGCAGGCGGCGGTGCAGCCAGCGTTCCGCGTTGCTGTTCGGTTCGTAGTGGTCGTGGGGAATACCGGACATGCGTCTCTCCCTTAACCCAGAAGGATCGTGGTCTCGTCAACGAAGGACGCGACCGGAATGTGGAGGTTCTGCGGGGCGGGTCCGCGGCGGATGCGGCCCGCGGTGTCGTAGTGCGACCCGTGGCAGGGGCAGAACCATCCGCCGAAGTCGCCCGCTCCGTCGCCGAGCGGCACGCAGCCGAGGTGCGTGCACACCCCCATCATGACGAGCCATTCCTCGTTGGCGTCGAGGGTGCGGTTGACGTCCGTCGCGGGAGCGTCGGGACCCACGTTCGGGTTGCGCGCGTTGGTGTCGATGAGGTCGCTCATCTGCACCGCGTTCGCTGCCTCGATCTCCTCCGGCAGGCGGCGGCGGATGAAGACGGGCTTGCCGAGGTATTTCACGGTGAGCTGCGTGCCGGGCAGCATGTCGCCCACGTCGACGCGGATCGTCGACAGGGCCTGCACGTCGGCCGACGGGTTCATCTGGTTGATCAGCGGCCAGACCGCCGCGCCCGCCGTCACGGCCGCGGCGCCGCCGGTGGCATAGAACAGGAAATCGCGGCGTGTGCCTTCGTGATCGTCAGCGTGGGACACGATACTCTCCATTTCAGAAGCCGGCAGGGGCCTTGGCGCGCATGTTCCCCTTCGAACCCGCTGCGGCAATCCCGCGGCTATTTAGCTTCACGTCCCCGTCACGTCCAGCGCACAATGGCGCGAAGAAGATGCGCCTTTGGTCGCATCATCATCCCCTACAGGGCCTGGGCCAGAAGCGGCGCTGAAAGCCTTATCGCAAAGGCGATGAAGAAGATGCCAACGGCCAGGTTGATCACCGGCGCGGCCCGCAGGTAGAGCGCCGCGGCACGGCGGGTCGAGAAGACGGAGGCGTAGACGGTGTGAATCGACACCGACAGGAAGCAGGCCCCCAACGTGAGGACCGCGATGTCTCCCGCACGCGCGGCGGCGGTGGGAAAGATGCCGAGGATCGCGATCCAGGTGGTGAGAGCCTTGGGGTTCGTCGCGTTGACCGCGAGCGACCTCAGGAAGGAGGCGCGCAGGTCGAGGTCCGACACGCCGCTCAGGGTCACGGGCCGGCCGGCGACGCCGAGCATGCCCGCACGGAGATACCTGCTCGCGAACCACAGGAGGAGGCCCGCGGCCAAGACCGTCAGCGTCTCCTCGGCGTAGGGCACCACGGCGAAAAGAGCGGCCATGCCCAGCGACATCGACAGGCACCAGACGCCGATGCCGAGACCGACCGCGGCGGCCGAGGCAAACCCCGCCGCCCGCCCCGACCCCATCGCCGTGGTGATGGTGTTGAGCACGTTCGGCCCCGGCGACATGATGTTGAGCGCGAGGATCGTCCAGACCGTGAGAAAGGCGCCGAGGGGGAGCGTCACGCGGGCGGGACCGTCGCCTCCATGCTCGGGCGCGCGGCGAACCCCTGATACCAGGCCGCGAGCGCCGGATGGGCCTTCCGCCAGTCGCGGTTCCCATGCCGGAAATCGAGGTATCCCAGCGCGCAGCCCACGGCGATCTGGCCCGCGTCGAGCCGCCCGTGCAGATGGCTCATCCACCGCGCCTCGATCGCGTCGAGCGCGCGGGCGACCTTGGTCCACTGTGCTTCGACCCAGGCTTCGTTGCGGTGGTTCTCCTCCCGGAACCGCGCCTCGTAGACCATGAGGACGGCGGCATCCATGATCCCGTCGCCTGTGGCCTCGAGCGTCAGCGTCTCCCAGATCCGTGCTTCGGGGTAGAGCCCCGCGCCGGATTTCGCATCGAGATAGCGGCAGATCACCCGGCTGTCGTAGAGCGACGCGCCCTCGGCACGGACGAGGCAGGGAATCTTGCCCAGCGGATTGTTGGCGGCCGCCGTCCCGTCGGGCGCGAGGGGCGTGTTCACGACCTGCACAAGCTCCACGTCACCGGCAAGCCCGGTCTCGTGCAGGACGACCTTCACCTTGCGGCAGAATGGAGAGGCCGGGCTGTCGATGAGCTGCATCAGACGCGCCGGAAGCGGATGCGGGTGATGGCGGTGGCGTCGATCTCCACCCCGGGTCCGATCCCGCCGACGCGCACGGTCCGGACGAAGCGCCCGGCGCCGCCCACCCGGTCGGCCTCGCGGTGGAGGCGGATGCCTTCGGGCAGGTCGTCCATCGCGTCTTCCGCCCGCTGGTCGCGGTTTCCGCGTTCCGCCATCCGGGCTATGGCATAAGCCGTCAGCGCCACCGCGCCGTAGCGGAGCGCGAGGCTGGCGATGGGGGCGAGCGGCAGGGCCATGGGCGATCCTCCTCCTGACGTTGGAAATCTAGGGTCGCGCGGTCCTCATGTCCATCCTACCCCGGCGGCGCGCGCATGAGCCGCGCCAGCGCACCGGTTTCCTGCCCGATTGCCGACTGGTCCATCGCGTCGGCCGCACCCAGGCGCGCGGCCTCCGGCTTGTTCTGGTTGAGCTTCCAGGTCGCGTCGATCCGCTCCACATGCAGCCGGAACGGCAGGATCGATCGCATCAGCCGGTCGAGCGCGTCCCCGCTCATCTTGTCGGCGGTCCATGGGCTCTTGGGCAGCAGCCGCTCCTCGTAGGCCGCCGACTGACGGTCGAGCATGTCGCGCATCAGCCCCTCACCCAGCCGTTCGAGCCGCCCGCGGACATGGACCCCCACGTAGTTCCACGTCGGAACCTGATCCTCGACCCCGTACCAGTCGGGCGAGACATAGCCGTCCGGACCCGACACCGCGATGACGGCAGGAACCCCGTCGAGCCGCGCGATGGGGTTCGATCGCACGAGGTGCAGGTCCGCCGTGGCAGCATCCTCCGACAGGAGAAACGGGACATGCGAAAGGAGCGGCCCGGCCTCGGCATTGACGGCAAGGACGCAGAAGGCGCGGGCGCGCAGGAAGGCGATGGTGACGTCGTCGGCCACCTTGCGGAATGCGGGGTTGGGATGCACGGGCACCTCCGTCCGGAAACTTCTCCCCTCTTTTCGCAGGATGCGCTCGGCGAGGGAATGCCTCCAGGCGCATGCCACCCTTCCCGTGACGGGAACCCCTCTGCGCCCACGCACAGGTCCTCTTCGGTTTCCCGCGAAGACAGTGTGAGAACACGTCCCTACATCGCTTCCCGACACAACCGCTTCAGACGGAGACCCCCATGAGCGCCCCGAAGATCCTCGTCGCCTTCTACTCCACCTACGGCACGAACCACGCCGTCGCCACCGCCGCCGCCGCCGCCGCGAAGGCCGCCGGCGCCGAGGTTCGCCTCGTCCGCTTCGCCGAAACCGCGCCGGCCGAGGTCGTGGCCTCGCAGGACGCGTGGAAGGCGCAGGCCGACCGCGTAGCCTCCATCCCCGTCATCTCGCACGCGGACATGGAGTGGGCGGACGGCAACTTCTGGGCTGTGCCGACCCGTTACGGTGCGGTGGCAAGCCAGGCACGCGCCTTCATCGACACGCTGGGTCCGCTCTGGCTCCAGGGCAAGCTGGCGAACAAGACGTTCACGGCCACGACCAGCGCCCAGAACGTGCACGGCGGGCAGGAGACGACGCTGATCGGGCTCTATACCTCGGTCATGCACTGGGGCGCGATCATCGTGGCCCCCGGCTACACCGACAGCTCGCTCTTCGCCGCCGGCGGCAACCCCTACGGCTTCTCGATGAACGCGGGCGAGCTGGGCGATGCGGGCAAGGCCGCCATCGCGCACCAGGCCAGGCGGCTCGTCGAGTTCACGCGCAAGGTCGCCGCGCCGGTCGAAATCGCGGCATGAGTCACGCCTGCGTGCGGGTCACACGGCCCGCACGCGGCTTTCGGCCATTAGCGCCTCGGTCATCTTCCGGTCGCAGAGGCGAGTCGCCTCGGTGGTCACCGCCGAACTCGCCGCCGCCACGCCGAAGCGCAGGCAGTCGGGCAGAGGTTGGCCCCGCGACAGGCCCAGCGTGAAGGCGCCGACGAAGCTGTCTCCCGCGCCCACCTTGCTCACCACCTTCACCTCCGGGCTCGCCGCGTGCCACCGCCCATCGGCCGAGGCGAGCACAGACCCGTCCGCCCCCCGCGCCACGATCACGATGGCGGCGACGCCCTGCGCCACGAGCCCCTGCGCGAAGTCTGCGCTGTCCTCAGGTCGTGGAAGCGCGCGGCCCGCCAGTTCCTCCGCCTCTTCCCCGTCCATGCGGAGCACGTGGATCGCCGCATGCGGCGCCTCGACGAGGTTGAAGAGCGCCGGCCCCGACGTGTCCACGATCAGCCGCGCCGCCCGTTCCGAGACGTGTTCGGCAAGGATGGCGGGAAAGTTCTTCGCCACGCCCGGCGGCTGGCTGCCCGACAGGACGACGAGCGTGTCCGACCCCGTCGCCTGATCGAGCGTGTCGATGGCGCGGGCAACATCCCGTTCGCTCCAGTCCGGGCCGGGAAGGACAAAGCGGTACTGGTCGTTCGACCCGCCGTCCGTGACCGACAGCGACAGCCGCGTCTCCCCCGGGCCCTGAAAGCCGATGGTGGCAATTCCCTCCTGCGTCAGGAGCTCGAGGAGCCGCGCGCCCGACGCGCCTCCGATGGCGACAAGGGCTGTGGACCTGCCTCCGAGGAGCTTGATCGCCCGGCTCACGTTGATGCCGCCGCCGCCGGGATCGACCTGCGGGGCGGTGCAGCGGAGCTTGAGACCGGGGACGACCTCCGGAGCAGAGGTGGACAGATCGACGGTGGGGTTGAGCGTGACGGTGAGGATGGCAGGCATGGCGGCGCGGCGTTTCCGTTAGCGGTATCGCGGCGCACTATGGGACGGCCGGCGCCGGAGCGCCAGCCATGAAGACGCCGAAGCTCAGCCCATCATCATCTGGTAGGACGCGGGTACGTAGTGGAACCCATCTCCGCGCATGTCGATGAAGCCCATGGCCGGGAAGGGCATGTGGTATCCGATGATCGGCATGCGCTCGGCGGCCGCCATGCCGAGGATGCGGCGGCGCGATTCGGCCGCGGCCGCCTTGTCGGCGTCAAACCGCACCTCCCAGTCGGGATAGGCCACCGACCAGACGTAGTGGTTTGCGAGGTCCGCGATGAGGAGCAGTTGCCGGTCGCCCGACGAGATGCGGTAGACCATGTGCCCCGGCGTATGTCCGAACGCGGCCATTCCGGTGATCCCCGGCGCGGCCTCGCCTTCGTCGCCGATGAAGGTGAAGCGGTCGGCGAAGGGGCGGACCTTCGCGTCGAAGCCCTCGTTCCCAGCCGCGGCCCAGTGGTCGAACTCCGCCTGGCCGGTGACGTAGGTCGCGTTGCCGAAGGTGGGCGTGCCGTCCTCGGTCGTCATCCCGCCGATGTGGTCGCCATGCATGTGGGTCAGGACAACGGTGCCGATGTCCTCGGGCGCGTAGCCCGCAGCGGCGAGCGCGGCCGTGATGCCGGCCGCATCGTTGCCCGTGTCGAAGAGGACGACGCCGTTCCCGGTGTCCACGACCGTGGGCGTGAAGAAGAACTGCGCCCGGTCCGTCGGGATGAAGTTGGCCGCGCTGACCTCGGCGAATTCCTCGGCCGGCACGTTCAGCCCGAAGATCTCCTGCGGATTCTCGACCGTGCGGGTCCCGGCGAGGAGGGTGGAGACGCGGAAGTCGCCCAGCATGAAGCTGTTCTTGATCGCGTTCGGCGGCGCCTCGCTGGCCGCCTGGGCGAAGGCGGGACGGGCGGAGGCTGCGGCGGCGAAGGGAAGGGCGGCTCCGGAAAAGAGCGTCTGGCGGCGCGTGAGGGTCATCGGTCTCTCCCTTGGTCGTTAGACCGAAGAGGGTAGCCCATGAGCTCTGCGCGGCCACGCGGAGGATGCACAATCCGATATGCGTCTGCGCACATCAACTTTTCGCGTGATGCCTCCCGATCCTTCCCCACCAGACCACCGGCCCCCGGCTTGCGCGGGCCGTTTGGATCCAGGATCGCTCCACCGGACCCATGCGTCCGGCGCTTTGCCTCGGACCGATCCTCACTCCCACCACCTGTCGATCTCGGCGATCTGTTCGTCGGTCCAGCCGAAGTGATGCGCGAGCTCATGGCTGTAGACATGCGCGACGAGGTCGTAGAGCGCGATGTCCCCCCGCGCTGCCCATTCGTCGAGGATCGCGCGGCGGAAGAGCCAGATCGCATCCGGCCGGTCCGGCTGGTCCATCACCGACTTTTCGGTGAGCGGCACCCCGTCGTAGAGCCCCGTCAGCTCGAACACGTCGTCGATCCCCAGATCGTCGAGCATCTCGTCGGAGGCGAAGTCCTCTACCCTCAGCGCCACGGCCGCCGCCGCGGCCCGGTACGCCTCCGGCAGCGCCGCGATCGCGGCGCGCGCCATGTCCTCGATCTCGCCCGCGTCGGGGGCCACCGTCTGGGTCCAGTCCATGCCCCCGATATGGACAATTTCGCCCCCTTGTGAAAGAGAGCGCCGCTCAAGGAGACCGCCATGACCGTCACCCGCTTCGCGCCCTCGCCCACCGGTTACCTCCATGTGGGCAACCTCCGCACCGCGCTCTTCAACTTCCTCATCGCGCGCAAGGCAGGCGGGCAGTTCATCCTGCGGCTCGACGATACCGACCCCGAGCGGTCGAAGGAGGAGTACGTCGACGGCATCCGCGAGGACCTCGAATGGCTCGGGATCACCTGGGACCGGGAAGAGAGACAGTCGCACCGGCTGGACCGTTATGCCGAGGCCGCGGACCAGCTGCGCGCGATGGGCCGGTTCTACGAGGCGTTCGAGACGCCCGTGGAGCTCGACCTCAAGCGCAAGAAGCAGCTGAACATGGGCAAGCCGCCCGTCTACGACCGCGCCGCGTTGGCGCTGTCGGAGGCCGAGCGCGACCGGCTGCGCGCCGAACGAGGGCAAGGCGTCTGGCGCTTCCTCCTCGACCAGGAGCGGATCGAGTGGGACGACGGCATTCTCGGCCCGATCTCGATCGACGCGGCGAGCATCTCGGATCCCGTGCTCATCAAGGCGGACGGGCAGGTGCTCTACACCATGGCCTCTGTGGTGGACGACATCGACATGGGCGTGACCCACATCGTGCGGGGGGCCGACCACGTCACGAACACGGCGACGCAGATCCAGATCATCCGCGCCCTCGGCGGCACGCCGCCCGCCTTCGCGCACCACTCGCTTCTCACCGGGCCGCAGGGCGAGGCGCTGTCCAAGCGGCTCGGCACCCTCGCGCTCCGCGACCTGCGCGAGCGCGGCATCCAGCCCATGGCGCTCCTGTCGCTCATGGCGCGCCTTGGCTCCTCCGACCCCGTCGAGCTCCGCTCCTCCATCGACGAGCTGGCCGACGGCTTCGAGCTTTCGCACTTCGGCGCGGCGCCCACCAAGTTCGACGCCGACGACCTCGGCCCGCTCTCGGCCCGCGTGCTCCACGCCATGCCGCTCGCGGCGGTGGCCGACAGCATCCGCGCGGCGGGCGTGCCGGATGCGCTGGCCGAACCCTTCTGGGCCACCGTGCGCGGCAACATCGCGACGCTCGCCGAACTGCCCGAATGGTGGCAGGTCTTCGCGGGCCGTGCGACGCCCAAGGTCGCGCCCGAGGACGAAGGCTTCGTCCGCGAGGCGCTCGCGCTCCTGCCCGAGCCGCCCTACGGCCCCGACGCCTGGGGAGTCTGGACGAACGCAGTGAAGGAAGCGTCCGGCCGCAAAGGCAAGGGCCTTTTCATGCCTCTCCGCCTCGCAGTCACGGGCCGCGAGCGCGGCCCGGAGATGGCCGAGGTGATGCCGCTCCTCCAGAAGAAGCCCGCGCTCGGCTGAGCGGCGTCAGACCTTCGGATCGGGGTCGGCCGTATTCCCCCGGCCCTCCTGGAGGATCATCCTTCCCTTCGACGCCGCGCGCCGGAAGGCCGAGGCGTTCTGGTAGTCGGGATCGTGGTACCACGCGAGCGCGGCCGCCTTGTCGGGGAACTCCAGAAGGACGAGCCGTTCGCCGAAGGTCTCGCCCTCCAGCGTCTCCACCTCGTCCCCGCGCGTGAGGAACCGCCCCCCGTGGCGCGCGAGCGTCGCGGGCGTCAGGGCCGTGTATTTCCGGTAGGTCTCGGGGTCGTGCACGGTCATCGTGCAGACGAAGTAGGCGGGCATGGCGCGGCTCCTCTCGATCGGGCAGATCCCGCCCCGGCGTAACTGACACGAACCTCAGTTTCAACATCGACGACCGCCTGTCGACCTCCGCGCCGCTCGCCCCTTGCCCGCCCGCCCGCAACCCTCTATCGCTGGTCCGCACGACGACGGGAGAAGCCGGGGTCCGAAGGACGCCGGTGCCGAAGGAGCAAGCGCCCCGGCAAACTCTCAGGCAAAAGGACCGTCGCCCGTGACGACAACTCTGGAGAGATCCCGGACCCGGTCCGGGGCGCCGAAGGGATAACGATCTCAGGCGGAAGGACAGAGGGGGCATCGGACGCCGGGCGGACAAGCCCGCGAAACGCGATGCCCGGCGCACATCCGCCGGAACGGGAGGCGGAATGGACGACCTGAAGCGCACGGGGCTCTACGACCTTCACCTTGCGCTCGGCGCGAAGATGGTCCCCTTCGCGGGGTACGAGATGCCCGTGCAGTACCCGATGGGCGTCCTGAAGGAGCATCTCCACACCCGCGCCCACGCCGGCCTCTTCGACGTGAGCCACATGGGGCAGGTGATCCTCCGCCCCGCCTCCGGCGACCTCGACGACGCCGCCCGCGCGCTTGAGGCGCTGGTGCCCGTGGACGTGCTGGGCCTGAAGGAGGGCCGCCAGCGCTATGCCCTCTTCACGAGCGCGTCGGGCGGCATCCTCGACGACCTGATGGTCGCGCACCGGGGCGACCACCTGTTCCTCGTCGTCAACGCCGCGCGGAAGGAGGCGGACCTCGCCCACCTCCGCGCCCACCTGCCTGATGAAGTCGCAATCGAACCGGTCGAGGACCGGCTCCTCCTCGCCCTCCAGGGCCCCGCGGCCGAAGACGCCCTCGCGGCCCTTGCGCCTTCGGTCCGAGACATGCGCTTCATGGACGTCGCCATCCTGCCCTCCGACTTCGGTGAACTCTGGATCTCCCGCTCGGGCTATTCGGGCGAGGACGGGTTCGAGGTCTCCGTGCCCGCCGCGCGCGGCCGCGCCTTCGCCGAGGCGCTCCTCGCGCAACCCGGCGTCGCGCCCATCGGCCTCGGCGCGCGCGATTCGCTTCGGCTCGAGGCGGGGCTCTGCCTCTACGGCTCCGACCTCGACGAGACGACGAGCCCGGTGGAGGCCGCCCTCGACTGGGCGATCCAGAAGGTGCGCCGCCGGGGCGGCGCGCGCGAGGGCGGCTTTCCCGGCGCCGACCGCATCCTGACCGAACTCGAGGACCGCCCGACCCGCCTCCGCGTGGGCCTCCTTCCCGAAGGCCGCGCGCCGATGCGCGCCGGGACGGAGCTTTTCGCCGAAGAGACGGGCGGCGCGCCCATCGGCGCCGTCACCTCAGGCGCCTTCGGCCCCTCCATCGACCGGCCCATGTCCATGGGCTACGTCGCCGCCGCCCACGCCGCCCCCGGCACGCGGCTTTTTGGCGAGGTGCGCGGCAAGCGCCTGCCCGCCATCATCACGCCCATGCCGTTCCACCCCACCACCTACAAGCGCTGAAGAGGGACTCCATGAAATTCACCGAGGAACACGAATGGCTGATGGTCGACGGTGACGTCGTCGTCGTCGGCATCACCGAGCACGCCGCGACCCAGCTCGGCGACATCGTCTTCGTGGAGCTGCCCGAGATCGAGACGATGGTCGCCAAGGGCGACGAGGTCTGCGTGATCGAAAGCGTGAAGGCCGCCTCCGACATCCTCGCCCCCCTCGACGGCGAAATCGTGGAGGTCAACGACAAGCTGACCGACAACCCCGCACTGGTGAACGAAGACCCTCTAGGCGCGGCGTGGTTCTTCAAGATGAAGATCGACGACCTCTCGGCCCTCGACGAGTTCATGGACGAGGACGAGTACAAGGACTTCATCGAGTGACCGTCAGGCCGACCGCCGCCCGGACCTGATCAACGGAGACCCCCATGCCCTTCGAGCCGACCGACTACCTCCCCTACGACTTCGCGAACCGCCGCCACATCGGGCCCTCGCCCGCCGAGATGGCGGAGATGTTCGAGGTGATCGGGGTCTCCTCGCTCGACGCGCTGATCGACGAGACGGTACCGAAATCGCTCCGTCAGGCGGAACCGCTCGACTTCGGCAAGCCCAAGTCGGAACGCGAGCTCATCTGGTTCATGCGGCAGGTCGCGCTCAAGAACCAGGTGTTCACGACGATGATCGGGCAGGGATACCACGGCACCGTCACGCCGCCCGCGATCCAGCGCAACATCCTCGAGAACCCCGCCTGGTACACGGCCTACACGCCCTACCAGCCGGAGATTTCGCAGGGGCGGCTCGAGGCGCTCCTGAACTATCAGACGATGGTGTCGGACCTCACCGGCCTGCCCGTCGCCAACGCCTCCCTCCTCGACGAGGCCACCGCCGCCGCCGAGGCCATGACGATGGCGCAGCGGGTCGCGAAGTCGAAGGCCACAGCGTTCTTCGTGGACGAGAACTGCCACCCGCAGAACATCGCGGTGATGAAGACGCGAGCCGAGCCTCTCGGTATCGAGGTGATCGTGGGCGCGCCAGATGCGCTGGACGCGGGCAAGGTCTTCGGCGCGATCTTCCAGTATCCGGGCACCTACGGGCACCTGCGCGACTTCACGCCCGAGATGGAGGCGCTCCATGCGGCGGGCGCCATCGGCATCGTGATCGCCGACCCGCTGATGCTGACGCTACTCAAGGAACCGGGCGCGATGGGCGCCGACATCGCCGTGGGCTCCACCCAGCGCTTCGGCGTGCCCCTGGGCTACGGCGGCCCCTACGCCGCCTACATGGCCTGCCGGGATGACTACAAGCGCAACATGCCGGGGCGGATCGTGGGCGTCTCCATCGACGCGCGCGGGAACAAGGCGTACCGGCTGGCGCTCCAGACCCGCGAACAGCACATCCGGCGCGAGAAGGCGACCTCGAACGTCTGCACGGCGCAGGCCCTTCTGGCCAACATCGCCTCCTTCTATGCCGTCTTCCACGGACCGCAGGGCCTGAAAGCCATCGCCCAGCGCATCCACCGCAAGACGGACCGCCTCGCACGCGGGCTGGAAGCGGGCGGCTACACCGTCGAACCGGAGCACTTCTTCGACACGTTCACGGTGGAGGTCGGCGCGCTCCAGGGCGTCATCATGGAGGCGGGCCGCAGAGAGCGGATCAACTTCCGGAAGGTGGGGACGACGAAGATCGGGATCACGGTGGACGAGACGATCCGCCCTGCCGTCCTCGAAGGGGTCTGGCGGGCCTTCGGGCTTTCCCACACGCGCGACGACTTTGACGCGGATTATCATCGTGTGCCCGAGAGCCTTGTGCGGACGAGCGCCTACCTCACCCACCCCGTCTTTCACATGAACCGAGCCGAGACCGAGATGATGCGCTACATGCGCCGCCTCGCCGACCGCGACCTCGCGCTCGACCGGGCGATGATCCCGCTCGGGTCCTGCACGATGAAGCTGAACTCGGCCGCCGAGATGATGCCCATCACCTGGCCCGACTTCTCCAACATCCACCCCTTCGCGCCGGCGGAGCAGACGGAAGGCTACCGCGAACTCCTCGACGACCTGATGGCCAAGCTCTGCACGATCACGGGCTACGACGCGATGTCGATGCAACCGAACTCGGGCGCGCAGGGGGAATACGCGGGGCTGCTGACGATCCGCGAATACCACAAGGCGCGCGGCGAGGGGCACCGGAACGTCTGCCTGATCCCGACCTCGGCCCACGGGACGAACCCGGCCTCGGCCCAGATGGCGGGAATGAAGGTCGTGGTCGTGAAGTCGGCCGAGAACGGCGATGTGGACGTCGAGGACTTCCGGGCGAAGGCGGAAGCCGCGGGCGACAACCTCGCCGCCTGCATGATCACCTACCCCTCGACCCACGGCATCTTCGAGGAGACGGTGCGCGAGGTCTGCGCGATCACCCACAAGCACGGCGGGCAGGTCTACCTCGACGGCGCGAACCTCAACGCCCTCGTGGGCCTCGTGAAGCCCGGAGAGATCGGGGCGGACGTGAGCCACCTCAACCTCCACAAGACCTTCTGCATCCCGCACGGCGGCGGCGGCCCCGGGATGGGGCCGATCGGGGTGAAGGCGCACCTCGCGCCCTATCTGCCGGGGCATCCGGAGACGGGCGGCAGCATCGGCCCGGTCAGCGCCGCGCCCTACGGGTCCCCCGGCATCCTGCCGATCCCGTGGGCCTACATCCTGATGATGGGCGGCGCGGGTCTCACGCAGGCAACGAAGGTCGCCATCCTGAACGCCAACTACATCGCGAAGCGGCTGGAAGGCGCCTACCCGATCCTCTTTCTCGCCCAGCACGGCCGCTGCGCGCATGAGTGCATCGTGGACATCCGGCCCTTCGCCGAGACGGCGGGGGTGACGGTGGACGACGTGGCCAAGCGGCTGATCGACAAGGGCTTCCACGCGCCGACGATGAGCTGGCCCGTGGCCGGCACGCTGATGATCGAGCCCACCGAGTCCGAAACCAAGGCCGAACTCGACCGCTTCTGCGACGCCATGCTCGCGATCCGCGAGGAGATCCGCGCGATCGAGGAGGGGCGGATCGACCGGGAGAACAACCCGCTCAAGCACGCGCCCCACACGGTCGAGGACCTCGTGGGCGACTGGGACCGGCCGTACTCCCGCGAGGAGGGGTGCTTTCCGAAGGGCGCCTTCCGGGTCGACAAGTACTGGCCGCCGGTCAACCGCGTGGACAACGTCTACGGCGACCGGCACCTCGTCTGCACCTGCCCGCCGATGGAGGCGTATCAGGAGGCGGCGGAGTAGCCCGACGGGCGGAAGGGGGCTCCGCCCCCGCCGCGCTTCGCGCGACTCCCCCGGAGTATTTGGACCGAGATGAACGAGGGAGAGCGCGCCTTCAGGTAGGGTCGCGCCAGCGGTTCACCATCGGGTAGCGCCGGTCGAGCCAGAAGGCGCGGCCCGTGAGGCGAGCGCCGGGGGCGGACTGGAAGCGCTTCCACTCCGAGGTGTAGACGAGTTGTTCGACGCGCCTGACCGTCGCCCGGTCGAAGCCCGCAGCGACGATCTCGGCCACGGAGCGGTCGCCGTCCACCAGCATCCCGAGGATCGCGTCGAGCACCTCATAGGGCGGCAGGCTGTCCTCGTCCTTCTGGTCGGGGCGGAGTTCGGCGGACGGGGGCTTCTCGATCACGCGGGGCGGGATGACCTCGCCCGCCGGGGCCTTCATCCAGGGGCGGTGGTTGGCGTTCCGCCAGCGGCAGGTCTCGAAGACGCGGGTCTTGTAGAGGTCCTTGATCGGATTGTAGCCGCCTGCCATGTCGCCGTAGATCGTGGCATAGCCCACCGCGACCTCGGACTTGTTGCCTGTGGTGAGCAGCATCTCCCCGAACTTGTTCGACATCGCCATGAGCGTCAGGCCGCGCAGGCGCGACTGCAGGTTCTCCTCGGTCAGGTCTTCGGGCCTGTCCGCGAAGAGCGGCGCCAGCGCCGCCTTCACCGCCGTGAAGGGGCCGGTGATCGGCACCGTGTCGAGCCGGCAGCCGAGACGGGCCGCGACGTCGGCCGCGTCCTCGAGCGAGTGGGTCGAGGTGAATTCGGAGGGCAGCATCACGCAGCGGACGTTCTCCGGCCCGATGGCGTCGGCCGCGATCGTGGCGACGATGGCGGAATCGATTCCGCCCGAGAGACCGAGGAGCACCCTGGAGAAGCCCGACTTGCGGAGGTAGTCGCCGAGTGCCGTGACCATCACCCGGTAGTCGGACTCCCACGCGTCCGGCAGGGACGCCTTCGCGCCGTCCATCGCCCGCCAACCGTCCTCCGTCTCCTCGAAGTCGACGTGGACGAGCGCATCCTCGAGGAACGGCAACTGTACCGCGAGCCGGCCATGGGGGTTCAGCACGAAGGACGCGCCGTCGAAGACCTGGTCGTCCTGCCCGCCGGTGAGGTTGAGGTAGACGAGCGGCAGCCCCGTCTCGACCGTGCGGGCGACCATGAGCGACTGGCGCACGTCGTGCTTGCCGCGGGCATAGGGCGAGCCGTTCGGGACGAGGAGGAGCTGCGCGCCGCTTTCGGCCAGCGCCTCGGCCACGTCGTCGAACCAGGCGTCCTCGCAGATCGGCGTGCCGATGCGGAGCGGCCCCACGCGGTAGGGGCCGGTGATCGGGCCGGTGTCGTAGACGCGAACCTCGTCGAAGACGTCGTCGTTCGGGAGGTGGTGTTTGAGCACCCGGGCCGCGACCCGCCCGCCCTCGAGGATCCACCAGGCGTTGTAGAGCCGCTCGCCGTCCGCGAAGGGTGCGCCGATCCCGATCGCGGGGCCGTCGGCGCAGTCGGCGGCAAGGCGTTCGACCGCCCGCATCGCGTCGGCCGTGAAGGCGGGTTTGCGGACGAGATCCTGGACCTGGTAGCCGGTCAGGAACATCTCGGGGAAGGCGATCATGTCGGCGCCGGCCGACCTCGCCGCGGCCCACGACTCGGCCGCCTTCCGGGCGTTGCCCGCGAGGTCTCCGACGGTCGGATCGAGCTGGGCGAGCGTCAGGCGGAAGCGGCCGGGCATCAAGGAAACCTCACGTTTCGTCACGTCTTAGCAGAACATCGCGCGGGGGAAAGCGGGCGGGGGCGAAAAGCGTTGCGGGGGGTCGGGGGCTTCATTAGGTTTGCCCGGCATCGGCGGAAACAGCGCGAAGAACGAGAACCGGGGGTCGAGGTGCGCAAGCTCAGAACAGCGGTCTTTGTCGGCGCGGTCGCGCTGTGTGCGTCCGGCGCGGCGGCGCAGACGGAGGCCGTCGTCACCAAGCAGTACGAGGATGGCGGCGTCTACGAGGGCACCTTCAAGGACGGCCGCCAGCACGGCCAGGGCACCTATCGGCTTCCCAACGGCTACGAATATTCGGGCGAGTGGGTCGAGGGCGAGATCCGGGGTCAGGGGATCGCGCGATTCCCCAACGGATCGGTCTACGAAGGGGCGTTCGTGGCCGGCAAGCCCGAGGGTCAGGGCAGGATCACCTTCGCCGACGGCGGCACCTACGAGGGTGCGTGGGTCGACGGGCAGATCACCGGCGAGGGCGTCGCGGTCTATGCCAACGGCGTCCGCTACGAGGGCGGCTTCCGCGACGCGCTCCACGACGGCACCGGCCGGATGGAGAGCCCGAACGGATACGTCTACGAAGGGCAGTGGGTCGCGGGCGTCAAGGAAGGCGAGGGCAAGATCACCTACCCCGACGGTGCGGTCTACGAAGGCACGCTCGTTGCCGGCGAGCGGTCGGGCGAAGGCCGGCTGACGATGCCGGACGGGCTCGTCTATGTCGGCCAGTGGGCGGGCGGCCAGATCGACGGCACCGGGACGCTCACGCAGTCGAACGGCGACGTCTACGAAGGCCAGTTCGTGCAGGGCAAACGCGAAGGGCAGGGCCGCGTCACCTATGCCAACGGCGATGTCTACGAAGGACAGTTCGTCAACGACCAGCGCGAGGGGCAAGGCACCTTCACCGGAACGGACGGCTATGTCTACGTCGGGCAATGGACGGAGGGCCGGATCGAGGGCTCGGGCCGCGTCACCTACCCCGACGGCTCCGTCTACGAGGGAGAGTTCGCCAACGACCTCGCGCACGGCACGGGCAAGATCACCTACCCGGATGGAAACACCTACGAAGGGCAGTGGGTCGCCGGCGTGATCGAGGGCGAGGGCCGGGCGACCTATGCGAACGGTCTCGTCTACGAGGGCGGCTTCAGGGACGCCAAGAACCACGGCTTCGGCGTCATGACCTACCCCGACGGCTATCGCTACGAAGGCGACTGGGTGGAGGGACGGCGCGAGGGTCAGGGCAAGGCGACCTATGCCGACGGCACGGTCTACGAGGGCCAGTTCGTCGACGGGCAGCGCGAAGGCCAGGGCACGATCACCATGCCCGAAGGCTTCACCTACACGGGCGAATGGAAGGACGGCGAGATCAACGGCATGGGTGTGGCAACCTATGCCAATGGCGACGTCTACGAGGGCATGTTCGTGAACGGACGCCGCCAGGGCGAGGGCACGATCCGCTTCGCCTCGGGCGAGACCGCGTCGGGCACCTGGTCGGACGGCGCGCTCGAAGGGGCGACCGCCGCGCCTTCCGCGCCGCCCGAGGCCGAGGCGCCCGCCGAAGGCGAACCCGCGCCGACCTCCGACTGACGCGGGAACTCCGGCGGCGGTGCCGGCGCTCTTCTCCGCCAGCGACGGAGGAGACGATGAGCGACCACGGCAGCACGACCACCACCGACCACGACGCCATCCGGGCCTGGGCCGAGGCGCGCGGCGGCCGCCCCGCCCGCGTGGAAGACACGGGCGGGAACGGGGGGATCCTCAGGATCGACTTCCGCGAGCCGGACGAGGGGCTCGAGGAGATCGACTGGGAGACCTTCTTCGAGATCTTCGAGGACAGGAAGCTCGCCTTCCTGCACCAGGAGCACACGGCAGACGGCGGGACCAGCCGTTTCAACAGGTTCGTGTCGCGGGACTGATCCGCACCGGATCATCGGCCAGCAGGCGCACGCCGCTCCACTTTCGCGAGAGCGGCGTCCGTTCGCCACGGCATCACGTCTTTTTCGCGCGCGGACCTTCCCCGTCGGGCGGCAGAAGCCTATAAGGCACCACGCCCGGCGACAGACTCGGGTGCGGGCAGGCATTTCGGGACGGGATTGGGCAGATGTTTGGCCTCGGCGGCTTGTTTTCATCCGACATGGCGATCGACCTCGGGACGGCGAACACGCTCGTCTACGTCAAGGGGAAAGGCGTCATCCTCAACGAACCCTCCGTGGTGGCCTACCACGTCAAGGACGGCAAGAAGCAGGTGCTCGCCGTGGGCGAGGACGCCAAGCTGATGCTGGGCCGCACGCCGGGGTCGATCCAGGCCATCCGGCCGATGCGGGAAGGCGTGATCGCCGACTTCGACGTCGCCGAGGAGATGATCAAGCACTTCATTCGCAAGGTCCACCGCCGCACCACCTTCTCGAAGCCGAAGATCATCGTCTGCGTGCCCCACGGCGCGACGCCGGTCGAGAAGCGCGCGATCCGCCAGTCGGTCCTGTCGGCCGGCGCCCGGCGCGCGGGGCTGATCGCCGAACCCATCGCGGCGGCCATCGGCGCGGGTATGCCCATCACCGACCCCACCGGCAACATGGTCGTCGACATCGGCGGCGGGACGACCGAGGTTGCGGTCCTTTCGCTGGGCGACATCGTGTATGCCCGGTCGGTCCGCGTCGGCGGAGACCGCATGGACGAGGCGATCATCTCCTACCTGCGCCGCCAGCATAACCTCCTGATCGGCGAATCGACGGCCGAGCGCATCAAGACCACTATTGGCACGGCGCGGATGCCCGACGACGGGCGGGGCGCGAGCTTGCAGATCCGGGGCCGGGACCTGCTCAACGGCGTGCCGAAGGAGACCGAGATCAACCAGGCCCAGGTGGCCGAGGCGCTGTCCGAACCCGTGCAGACGATCTGCGAGGCGGTGATGACCGCGCTCGAGGCCACGCCGCCCGACCTCGCCGCCGACATCGTCGACCGGGGCGTGATGCTCACCGGGGGCGGCGCGCTTCTGGGGGATCTCGACCTCGCGCTGCGCGAGCAGACGGGCCTCGCCATCTCGGTCGCCGACGAATCGCTCAACTGCGTCGCCGTCGGGACCGGCAAGGCGCTGGAGTACGAAAAACAGCTCCGTCATGTGATAGACTACGACAGCTGACACGCCGGCCCTGCCGGCCAGGGACCAGTAGGCCGTGGCGAAAGACTCAACCAGCGAAGAGTATGTCCGCCCGCTCCGGCGCATCTTCGTCGGCGCCGTCGTCCTGCTTCTGCTGGCGGTCTTCCTCCTCTGGCGGATCGACAGTCCCCGCGCGGAACGGGTCCGCGCCGCGATCGTCGATGCGGTCGTGCCGAACATGCAGTGGGCCCTGCTTCCCGTGTCCAAGGCCGCCGACATGGTCGAAGGCTTCCAGTCCTACGCCAGCCTCTACGAACAGAACCAGGAACTGCGCCGCGAGCTGCGCCAGATGCGCGCCTGGCGCGAGGCCGCGCTCCAGCTGGAACAGGAGAACGCCAAGCTCCTCGACCTCGCCCGCGTCCGGCTCGATCCGGCACTGACCTGGGTGACGGGCGTGGTGCTGGCCGATTCCGGTTCCCCCTTCCGGCAGTCCGTGCTGCTCAACGTCGGCAACCGCGACGGCATCCGCGATGGCTGGGCCACGACCGACGGGCTCGGTCTTGTCGGACGGATTTTCGGGGTGGGCGAGACCACCAGCCGGGTGATCCTGCTGACCGACACGAACAGCCGGGTGCCGGTGACGATCCAGCCCTCGGGCCAGCGCGCGATGCTGATGGGGGACAACTCATCGATGCCGGTGCTCGAATTCATCGAGTACCCCGAACAGGTCCGCCCCGGCGACCGCGTCGTCTCCTCGGCCGAAGGCGCCGTCTTCCCTGCCGGCCTGCTCGTGGGGCAGGTCGTCATGGGGCCTGACCGGCGGCTCCGGGCCAGCCTTGCGGCCGACTACGCGCGGCTCGAGTTCCTGCGCGTCCTTCGCAGTCACGGACCCGGCCAGATCCGGGAACCCGGGGCGATCATCGCACCGGGCGAGCCGATGGGACCGCCCATGCCCGAAGCCGGCCTCGCTGCTTCGGAGGACCGGGCGGATGGCTGAGCGGGCCGTCACGCGGCGCCTCTTCTGGCGCGCCGTCTTCGTAGGGCTCGCGCTGCTCGTGGCCTTCGTGCGGCTCCTGCCGATGGGCGACGGCGCGGGGGGAGTTCCGGGACCCGACCTGCTCGTTGCGCTGACCTTCGCCTGGGTGATCCGGCGGCCGGACTACGTGCCGGTCCTGCTGGTGGCCGCCGTCATGCTCGTGGCCGATTTCCTCTTCATGCGCCCGCCGGGGCTTTGGGCCGCGATGATGGTCATCGGCACGGAGTTCCTCCGCAACCGCGAGGCCTCCCTGCGCGACCTGCCCTTCCTGCTCGAGTGGAGCATGGTCGGGCTCCTCCTGCTCGGGATGACGCTGGCGAACGCGCTCGTCCTCCTCATCCTGATGGTGGACCAGCCGACGCTGGGCTTGACGCTTCTCCAACTGATCGCAACGATACTGGTCTACCCGCTCGTGGTCGCCGTGACCGTCTTCGCTCTGGGGCTGAGACGCGTGGCCCCGGGCGAGGTGGACGACATGGGGCATCGCCTGTGAAACATTCTCCCAAGGACGTCGAACGGTCCGTCCGCACGATCTCGCGCCGCGCCCTCGTCGTGGGCGGGGTTCAGGTCGCGGTCATGGGCGCGCTCGGGCTGCGGATGCGCCAGCTCCAGATCGAGGAGGCCGAACAGTATCGCCTTCTGGCCGAGGAGAACCGCATCAACATGCGGCTCATCCCTCCCGCACGGGGCCTCATCTACGACCGGAACGGCGTGATCATCGCCGACAACGCGCAGAACTACCGGATCGTCATCGTCCGCGAAGACGCGGGAGACGTGGAGGAAACGGTGGCCAAGCTCCGCCAGCTCATCCACTTCGACGAGACCGAACTCGAGCGCGCCCTGCGCGAGATGGAGCGGCGGAGCCCCTTCGTCCCCGTCACGCTCGCCGACCGGCTGAGCTGGGAGGATTTCAGCCGCGTCGCCGTCAACACGCCTGCCCTGCCGGGGATCACGACCGAGGTGGGCCTTTCCCGCCACTACCCGATGGGCCGCGACTTCGCCCATGTCGTGGGCTATGTGGGTCCCGTCAGCGACTTCGACCTCTCGCGGCTCGAAGATCCCGACCCGCTGTTCCAGATCCCCAAGTTCCAGATCGGCAAGCTGGGCGTCGAGGCCCGCTACGAGGACGAGCTGCGCGGAAAGGCCGGCACCCGCCGGATCGAGATCAACGCGGCAGGGCGCGTCATGCGCGAACTGGGCCGGGACGAGGGGATCCCGGGCGCGGACATCCAGCTGACCACGGACTACCGCCTGACGAACTTCATCAAGGAACGGCTCAAGGGCGAGAGCGCCGCCGTCGTGGTGATGGACGTCGAGACGGGCGATCTTGTCGCCATCGCCTCCTCCCCTGCCTACGACCCCAACCTCTTCGTGCGCGGCATCTCGGGCCCGGACTACCGCGCGCTGACCGAGGACAAGTACCGCCCGCTGGCCGACAAGACGGTGCAGGGCACCTATCCCCCGGGATCGACCTACAAGATGGTGACCGCGCTCGCGGCCCTCCAGGACGGCAAGATCCGGCCTAACGACACGGTCTACTGCCCCGGGCACTACCAGCTCGGCAACCGGCGCTTCCACTGCTGGAAGCGCGGCGGGCACGGATCGGTCAACCTCAACCGATCGCTCGTGGAAAGCTGCGACGTCTACTACTACGACGTCGCGCAGCGCGTGGGCATCGACCGCATCTCCGAGGTGGCGAACCAGCTCGGACTTGGCATCCGCCACGAGCTTCCGATGTCGGGCATCGCCGAGGGGCTGGCGCCGACCCGCGCATGGAAGCAGCAGCGGCGCGGCGAAAGCTGGCAGCAGGGCGACACGCTCAACGCCACCATCGGGCAAGGCTTCACGCTCGCCTCGCCGCTCCAGCTCGCCGTGATGACCGCGCGGCTCGCAACCGGCCGCGCCGTGACGCCGCGGCTCGTGAAGTCGATCGGCGGAGTCGAGGTGCCGGTCGAACCCGCGCCAGAGCTCCCCTTCGACCGCGCCTGGCTCCAGGCCATCGACAAGGCGCTCTACGATACGGTGAACGGACGCAACGGGACCGCGTGGCGGTCGCGCATCGTCGCGTCGGGGATGGAGATGTCGGGCAAGACCGGCACGAGCCAGGTACGCAACATCACCGCCGCCGAACGGGCGCGCGGCGTGGTGTCGAACGACCAGCTCCCGTGGGAACGGCGCGACCACGCGCTCTTCGTCTGCTTCGCCCCCTTCGACAGGCCGAAGTACGCGGTGTCGCTCGTGGTCGAACACGGGGGCGGCGGCTCGGCCGCGGCCGCGCCGATCGCGCGCGACGTGATGCTCTTCGCGCTCTACGGCGGGCTCCCGCCGCTCGACGCCTATCCCGCCGACCAGCGGGAGAGGATCGGGACGATGCTGGGCGAACTGACGCTGGTCGATCCGGTGCCGCCGGGGCCCGGGCGGAGCCGCGCGTGAGCTATCTCGAATACACGGTCAAGACGGTTCCCACCGGGGTCCGCAAGCTGCTCTACATCCACTGGCCGATCGTCATCCTTCTGGCCGCGGTGGTGTCGGTCGGGCTCCTGATGCTGACCTCGGTCGCAGGCGGCAACTTCGATCGGTGGGCCGAACCGCAGCTCGTGCGCTTCGGGCTGGGGCTCGCGGTGATGTTCGCCGTGGCGATGGTGCCGATCTGGTTCTGGCGGAACATGGCCGCGCTCGCCTACGGCGTCTCGATCCTGCTTCTCCTCGCTGTGGAGTTCATAGGGGTCGTCGGCATGGGGGCGCAACGCTGGATCGACCTCGGCTTCATGCGGCTCCAGCCATCGGAACTGACCAAGATCACGCTGGTGATGGCGCTGGCCGCCTACTACGACTGGCTCGACGTCAAGAAGGTCTCGCGTCCCTTCTGGGTCATGGTCCCGGTCGTCCTGATCCTCGTGCCGACCGGCCTGACGCTCGTCCAGCCGGACCTCGGAACGGCGATCCTGCTGCTCGCCGGCGGCGTCGTGGTCATGTTCGCCGCCGGAGTCAGCTGGTGGTACTTCATCGTCGTGGGCGGGGCAGGGATCGGCCTCGTCTCCACCGTCTTCGCCTCGCGCGGGACGCCTTGGCAGCTCCTGCGCGACTACCAGTTCCGCCGGATCGACACCTTCCTCGATCCCTCGCAGGATCCGCTGGGCGCGGGCTACCACATCACCCAGTCGAAGATCGCGCTCGGGTCGGGCGGGTTCTCGGGGCGGGGGTTCATGCAGGGCACGCAATCCCGGCTGAACTTCCTGCCCGAAAAGCACACCGACTTCATCTTCACCACCCTCGCCGAGGAGTTCGGCTTCATCGGCGGCATGTCCCTCCTCGCGCTCTACGGGCTCATCATCTTCTTCTGCATCGCCGCCGCGCTCCAGAACAGGGATCGCTTTTCCTCGCTCCTCATCATCGGCGTCGCGGCGGCGTTCTTCTTCTACTTCGCGATCAACATGGCGATGGTGATGGGCCTCGTGCCCGTCGTCGGCGTCCCCCTGCCACTCGTCAGCTACGGCGGCTCGGCCATGCTCGTGCTCATGGCTGCCTTCGGGCTCGTCCAGTCGGCCCACGTCCACCGGCCAAGAAACCGATGATCAACGTCCTGTTCGCCGCCCGCCCCGACAGCTGGGACAGCTATCGCGAGGCGCTGCCCGCCGCCTTCGCCGCCAAGGGGCTCTCCGTGGACCTGCGGCAGGACTTCCCGCCCGGGGAGGTCGACTACATCGTCTATGCGCCGAACAGCCGCGTCCAGGACTTCCGCCCCTACACGCGCGCGAAGGCGGTCCTGAACCTCTGGGCCGGAGTCGAGAACGTCGTCCACAACGACACCCTGACCATCCCGCTCTGCCGCATGGTGGAGGACGGGCTGACGGAGGGCATGGTCGAGTGGGTGACAGGCCAGGTGCTGCGCCACCACCTCGGAACGGACCGTTGGCTCGCCGCGCAGGACGGGCAGTGGCGGCCCGTCTACCCCCCGCTCGCCCGGGATCGCCGCGTGACGGTGCTGGGGCTGGGAGAGCTCGGCGCGGCCTGCGCGGCGATGCTGGCCTCGCTCAGGTTCGACGTGGCGGGGTGGAGCCGGACGTCGAGACATCTCGACGGGGTGCGCACGCATTCGGGCGCCGAGGGCCTTCGCGCCGCCCTCTCGGGCGCCGAGATCGTGGTGCTCCTCCTGCCGCTCACGCCGGCGACCGAAAACCTGATGAACGCCGAGCGCCTGTCATGGCTCGCGCCCGGCGGGGTGCTGATCAACCCCGGGCGCGGCGCGCTCGTCGACGATGCGGCACTTCTCGCGGCGCTCGATGCCGGCCACCTGTCCCACGCGACACTCGACGTCTTCCGGGTCGAGCCGCTTCCGCCGGACCACCCGTTCTGGACGCACCCGAAGGTCACCGTCACCCCGCACGTGGCCTCCGAAACCCGCCCGCGCACCGCGAGCCTGACAATCGCCGAGAACGTGCGGCGCGGCGAGGCGGGAGAGCCCTTCCTCCATCTGGTCGATCGCGCGCAGGCCTACTGACCCGCCACGTCCACCTGCTTCATCTCGGCCCAAATACTCTCGGGGGGTGAGCCCCGGCGAACGCCGGGGCGAGGGGGGCAGACAGCCCCCCTCCCCTTCCCCTCATTCTCCGGCGTCGCGATAACTTACCGACTTCACGTCCGCATCCGGGTCGGACTTCTGACGCCGCACGAGAAGGCGGTTCAGCGCGTTCACGTAGGCCTTGGCCGAGGCCACGACCGTGTCGGTATCGGCGGCCTGACCCGTCACGATGCGGCCTTCCTCCTCCATCCGGACGCTCACGGTGGCCTGGGCGTCGGTTCCCTCCGTCACCGCGTGGACCTGATAGAGCTGAAGGTTCGCGGTGTGCGGGAAAACCGCCTTGACTGCGTTGAAGGTGGCATCCACCGGCCCGTCGCCCTGCGCGGTCACGCGATGGTCCACGCCGTCCACCGACAGGACGAGGTCGGCGGACTGCGGCGCCTCGGTCCCGCAGATCACGCGCAGGAACTTCACCTGGATGCGATCGTGGGCCTCTCCGCTCACCTGGTCGCGCATGAGGGCCACGAGGTCATCCTCGAACACCTCCTTCTTGCGGTCGGCCAGCGCCTTGAACCGCACGAAGACGTCGTTGAGCTGGTTGTCGGCAAGGTCGAACCCCAGCTCCTTGAGCTTCGCCCGAAGCGCGGCGCGCCCCGAGTGCTTGCCCATGACGAGGTTCGTCTCCTTCAGCCCGATGTCGGCGGGACGCATGATTTCGAAGGTCTCGGCGTTCTTGAGCATGCCGTCCTGGTGGATTCCGCTCTCATGAGCGAAGGCGTTCTTGCCGACGATGGCCTTGTTGTACTGGACGGGGAAGCCCGACACGGTGGCGACGCGGCGCGAGATGTTCATGATCTTCGTCGTGTCGACGCCCGTCCGGTAGGGCAGGATGTCGTTCCTGACCTTGAGCGCCATCACGACCTCTTCGAGCGCGGTGTTGCCTGCGCGCTCCCCAAGGCCGTTGATCGTGCACTCGATCTGCCGCGCGCCCGCCTCGACCGCCGCCAGCGCGTTCGCCGTCGCCATGCCGAGGTCGTTGTGGCAGTGCGTCGCGAAGATGACCGTGTCGGCGCCCGGCACGCGTTCCTTCAGCATCCGGATCAGGTTCGCGCTCTCGAACGGGTAGGTGTAGCCCACCGTGTCGGGGATGTTGATCGTGGTCGCGCCCGCCTTGATCGCGATCTCCACCACGCGGCAGAGGTAGTCGTGCTCCGTCCGCGTCGCGTCCATGGGCGACCACTGAACATTGTCGCAGAGGTTGCGCGCGTGGGTCACCGTCTCGTGGATGCGCTCGGCCATCTGGTCCATGTCGAGGTTCGGGATGGCGCGGTGGAGGGGCGAGGTGCCGATGAAGGTGTGGATGCGCGGCGATTTCGCGTGCCGCACCGCCTCCCAGCAGCGGTCGATGTCCTTGAAGTTGGCGCGCGCGAGGCCGCAGATCGTGGCGTTCTTCGTTTGCCGCGCGATATCGCGCACCGCCTCGAAGTCGCCCTCCGAAGCGATGGGAAAGCCCGCCTCGATGATGTCCACACCCATCTCGTCGAGCATTCCGGCGATCTCGAGCTTCTCGGCATGGGTCATGGTGGCGCCGGGGGACTGTTCGCCGTCGCGCAGCGTCGTGTCGAAGATCAGGACGCGGTCCTGGTCGATTTTCGTGCTCATCGGTCTTTCTCTCTCGTTGTCCTCAGCTGATCCGGCGCTGCGTCACCCCTGAGCGGTCGCGCCGAATGGCACGCTCAGAGGCGGCTAAGGAGAAGGAGCGCACGAAGGAGCCCCGCGCGGTGCGCGGCAGGGCAGGCAAAATGATCCCTCGTCGACATGCGCGGCAGTTTACACATGGGGCGCGGGGTGCTGCAACAGGGAAAGGATCGCTGTGCGCCGGACGCGCGCCGGACGTCGAGGAGTGGAGACCGCATGACCGCGCACCCGTCCGCCCGCATCGCCCGCGCCGTCGCGGCGCTGCCGCTCCGCCCCGGGATGCGCGTGCTCGAGATCGGCTGCGGACCCGGCGTGGCGGCGCGGGAAGTGCTGCGGCGGATGGAGGGGGTCACGGTCGTGGCCATCGACCGTTCGGCCCGGGCGATCGCCCTCGCCCTGCGCGGGTCGCAGAAGGAGATCGCGTCGGGGCGGCTCGAGTTCAGGACGGTCGCGATCGAGGACCTCGAACTGAAGGCGGGCGAGCCGCGCTTCGACCTCGCCTTCGCGCTGCGTGTCGGCGCCCTTGACGGCCGTCATCCGGCCGCGGGGCGGCTGGCGCGGCAGCGGCTCAGGGAGGCGCTGGATCCCGGAGCGTTCCTCCTTGTCGATGACCTTCCTCCGGTCGCCGCACGGGATCTCTCCCCTGACAGCGCCACGGCGTGCCCTGCGGGTGCGGCAGATGAAGGAACGATCCGCGCCTCGTGCCTTTTGACGCGGAGGCGCGCAGAGGATACCAAGGTCCCATGGAACGCACTGCCATCGTCACCGGCGCGGCGCGCGGCATCGGCCGGGGCGTGGCCGACCATCTGGAGGCGCAGGGCTGGCGCGTCGCGCGGCTCGACATCGAGACGGGGCGCGGGATCGTGCCCTGCGACGTCTCTGACGAGGCGTCGGTCGCGCGCGCCTTCGAGATGCTGGGCGATTTCTTCCGCGACGGTCTGGGGCTTCTGGTCAACAACGCCGGAATCGCGAACCCGCACGGGGGAGCTCTGGAGAACATGCCTCTGGAGGTCTGGAATCGCTACCTTGCGGTCAACCTGACGGGCGCATTCCTGATGACCCGCGCCGCGGTTCCCCATCTCAGGCGCGGCCGGGGGAGCGTCGTCAACATCGCGTCGATCCGCGCCTTCATGTCCGACCTCGACCAGGAGCCCTATGCGGCCAGCAAGGCGGGGATCGTGGGTCTCACCCATGCGCTCGCCATCAGCCTTGGGCCGCAGGTCCGGGCGAACGCCATCGCTCCGGGCTGGATCGTGACGCGGGAGATGGAGCTGTCCGAGGAGGATCACGCCCAACATCCTGTGGGCCGCGTCGGACGGGTGGAGGACATCGCCGAGGCGGTGAGCTACCTTGCGGGGGCGGGCTTCGTCACTGGCGAAGTCATCGTGATCGACGGCGGCATGACGCGGCAGATGATCTACGTCTGATCGTCAGGCGAGAAGGCCCAGCTCCGCGTCCGACGCGATCCGGTCGTACTTGTCGCGCGGCGGCATGGGGCGGACGCGCCAGTCGGGCGTGAAGACGAAGCTCGAACGCGCGCGTCCTTCGGGAAGGGCGCCGTTCCCAGCGCCCACCGCGTAGTCGTAGTAGAGCTTGATGATCTCCTCCCGGGACACCTGCTGCGCCGCCGGATGCGCAAGGCAGGCCGCGCGCCAGCGAGCGACGCGGGCGTAGTCCTCCGTCTCGGGCAGTTCGAACCCCTCGTAGTAGTCGAGGAACCAGAACCGCATCATCAGGGTCGTGAACACGGTCTCCGCCAGTCCGAACCGGTCGAAGAGCCAGACGCCATCGGGGTTGTGCCGGCGCAGGAAGTCGTCGAGCCAGCGATACTGCGCCAGAAGCGCCTCGCGCAGCGCGTCGCGCTTCGCGGGGTCGCGGTTCATCACCATCGTGTAGCCCGCCGCGCAGAACGCCCCCTCGCGCGAGATCATCAGGCGTTCCACCGCGCGCTCGTAGGGGTCGGCCCGCGCCACCTGACCATCGGAAAACCGCTCGTCGAAGTAGCGCAGGAGGACGAGGCTCTCCTTGAGCACGCGGCCTTGCTCGTCCTGCATGATCGGCAGGGCGGTGCTGCCGCCGGAGAGCGCCAGAAGCCACGGCTCGCGCGGCTTCGTGATGTCGACCACGTCGAAACCGACGCTGTCGCGGAGACCCTTCAACTCCAGCAGGATCTCGACCCGCTGCGAGAAGGGGCAGACGGGGATGTGATGGATCACGGGGCGGTCGGGCACGGGGGGCTCCAGCGGATTGACGGGGCGTAGCATCGCCTTAGCTCGACGTCCATGATCCGGAATGCTCTCGTCATCGGCGCCTCGGGCGGGATCGGCGCCGCTTTCGCCGCGGAACTCGCCGCGCGCGGGGCGGCCGTAACGGGGCTGTCGCGCCGGACGGAGGGGCTGGACGTGACGGACCCCGCGTCGGTCGCCCGCGTCATGGGCGCGCTCGAGGGGCCGTTCGACGCCGTGATCGTCGCGACAGGCATTCTGGCGCCCGGGGGAGCGGCGCCGGAGAAGTCGCTCGATGCCATCGACGCAGGCGTGATGGCGCGGACCTTCGCCGTCAACGCCATCGGCCCGGCGCTGGTCCTGTCGCATGTGGCGCGGCTTCTCCCGCGGGAGGGTCGGTCGGTCGTGGGGGTGCTGACCGCGCGCGTCGGCTCCATCGGAGACAACCGGATGGGCGGGTGGCATTCCTACCGGGCGTCGAAGGCGGCGGCGAATCAGATCGTCCGGGGCGCGGCGATCGAGATCGGGCGGAAGCGGAAGGAGGCGGTCGTCGTGGCGCTGCATCCGGGGACGGTGGAGACGCCGTTCACCGCTGCCTATCCGGGGCACGCCAAGATGACACCGGAGGAGAGCGCGCGCCGGCTTCTGGGTGTGCTCGACGGCCTGACGGCGGAGCAGTCGGGCGGCTTCTACGACTATGCGGGCGCGGTAGTGCCGTGGTGACGCGGCTCGTCCTCGTCCTCGGCGATCAGCTCACGCCCACGGTCGCGGCCTTGAGCGCGGCGGACCGCGAGCGGGACGTCGTCGTGATGGCGGAGGTGATGGAGGAGGCGACCTACGTGCCCCATCACCCCAAGAAGATCGCGCTCTTCTTCGCCGCGATGCGCAAGTTCGCGGCACGGCTGGAGGCCGAAGGATGGCGGGTGCTCTACACCCGGCTCGACGACCCGGGGAACGCGGGGTCGATCCCGGCGGAGCTCCTGCGCCGGGCGGAGGAGACGGGGGCGCGCGAGGTGATCGCGACGGAGCCGGGGGAGTGGCGCCTGATCGCGCGGCTCGGAGAGGTGCCGCTGACGGTGCGCCTGCACGAGGACGACCGCTTCATCGCCTCCCGTGCGGAGTTCGAGGCATGGGCCGAGGGGCGCAAGCAGCTTCGCATGGAGTGGTTCTACCGCGAGATGCGGCGGAAGACCGGGCTTCTGATGGAGGGGGACGAACCCGCGGGCGGCAAGTGGAACTACGACCACGACAACCGCAAGCCGGCGTCTCACGACCTCTTCCGCACGCCGCCTCTGTCCTTCGATCCGGACCCGGTGGTGGAGGAGGTGCTCGACCTCGTCGAGGCTCGGTTTCCGGACAACTTCGGCACCCTGCGCCCCTTCCGCTTCGCGACCGACGCAGAGGGAGCGGAGCGGGCGCTCGCCCACTTCCTCGGGCATCACCTTGCCGATTTCGGCACCTATCAGGATGCGATGCTGCGGGCCGACCGATATCTGAACCACGCCGTGATCTCGGCCTACCTCAACATGGGCCTCCTCGACCCGCTCGACGTGTGCCGCCGGGCGGAGGCGGAATGGCGGGCGGGGCGCGCGCCGCTGAATTCCGTGGAGGGGTTCATCCGGCAGATCATCGGCTGGCGGGAGTACGTGCGCGGCATCTACTTCCTCGAAGGCCCCGACTACCCCACGCGGAACGCCCTGGGACACGACCGGCGCCTGCCACCGCTCTATTGGGGTGCGCCCACGAAGATGGCCTGCCTCTTCCATGCCGTCGGCCAGACGCGGGAGGAGGCCTATGCCCATCACATCCAGCGGCTGATGGTGACGGGAAACTTCGCGCTTCTGGCGGGCCTGGACCCGGGCGAGGTGCACGAATGGTACCTCTCCGTCTACTGGGACGCGATCGAGTGGGTGGAGGCGCCCAACACCGTCGGCATGAGCCAGTTCGCGGACGGGGGCGTGGTAGGGTCGAAGCCCTATGTCTCGTCGGGCGCCTACATCGACCGGATGTCGGACTACTGCCGGGGCTGCGCCTATGACGTGAAGGCCAAGACAGGACAGGGCGCCTGCCCCTTCAACCTGCTCTACTGGCATTTCCTCGACCGGCACCGGCGGAGGTTCGAAGCGAACCCGCGCATGGCGCAGATGTACCGGACCTGGGACAGGATGGACGCGGAGCGCAGGCGGACGGTCCTTGCCGACGCGGACGCCTTCCTCGACCGGATGGATGCCGGGGAGCCTGTCTGACCGGCTTCCGCGCGGGCTTCACCTGAGGCGGGGCGGGCGGGCAGGGTCCATGCCCGGGGCCACCGGGGTGCCTGCCGCCTCAGGCTCGGGGATGTCGAAGCGCAGGCCGACCTTCGCGATCCGGGCCATGACGGGGTCCGAGGCGCGGAAGAAGGCGACGTCGAGTTCCCCCGCCTCGACGCCGGAGAAGGTCAGCGCCTCGCCCACGGCGCGCGCGAGGCCGGGCTCCGCGCCCGGCACCGCGTCGACCATGGCGAGCAGATGGCCCTCGCGCCGGGTGTCGTAGGACACCGCCACAAGCCAGGCATGCCGCGCGAGCCCCGAGGCCGTGACGAGCTTGGCGTCGAGCGCGGCAAGAAGCGCTTCGGGCAGACCGGTCGGAGGGGCGACTGTGACGGGGCGGGCTTCGACCTCCGTGGGCCGGTCGGAAAGCGTCTCGGCCAGCCACGCCAGCGCCTCGGGCGGAAGGACGATGGCCGAGGGCGCGACCTCGGGGTTCAGGACCAGTCCCAGTCCGCCTTCGGCCAAGAGCGGCGCGAGCGCCCGGCCGGACAGACCTGCATAGGGCGCGACGCTGCCGGCGAAGGCCGCGAGCCGGTCCTCGGTATCGAAAGCGAGCACATGCGGACGGCCGTCGAGGGGGACGGTGCGGGGCGCGATCTCCGCCCCCTCCGCCTCGGCTTCGAGCAGGAGGAACAGCTCCGCGCCCGCCAGCGTGTCGAAGAAGCGCAGGCGCGGGGCCTCGTCCTCCGGGGCCTCCTCCATCGCGGCGTGGGCGCGGTCCAGCGGAGTGTCAGTCATCCATCACCTCACCGATGCGAGCCCGCAGCGCCGGGAGCAGCTCCTCGGCAAACCAGGGGTTCCGCCTCAGCCACCCGGTATTGCGCCATGAGGGGTGGGGCAAGGGGAACACGCCGGGCGCGTGGTCGCGCCACCCGCGCACGGTGTCCGTGACGCTCCTGCGCGTCGAAAGATGCCACCGCTGGGCATATCCGCCGACGAGCACCGCAAGGCGCACCGAAGGAAGTGCCGCCATGACCTCAAGCCTCCATGTGCGCGCGCAAAGCGGCGGCGGGGGAAGGTCCGCGCCGCTCGCGTCGTAGCCCGGGAAGCAGAAGGCCATGGGCACGATCGCCACGCGGCTGCGGTCGTAGAAGACTTCGGGCGGGAGGCCCAACCAGTCCCGCAGCCTGTCGCCCGACGGGTCGGCGAAGGGCCGCCCCGCCTCATGGACGCGCAGGCCGGGGGCCTGACCGGCGATCAGGAGCCGCGCCGTCGGCGCGAACCACGGAACCGGGCGCGGCGCGTGCGCCGTCGCGGTCGCGGCGAAGCGCTCCGCACACAGTCGGCAGGCGGCGATACGGGACACGAGGGCGTCGGTCATCTGGCTGTTCGGAAAGTATGGGCCACATCGGCGGCGGCTTGCACATCGGGCGCATCGTGCACGCGGGACTCTGCCCGAAATCGGCGCAAAGATTGCGTCAAACGACAAACTGGGGCAATAGTTCCGAAAAATGTGGATGAAATAGCTCATCCTTAATGATACCCCTGCAAACGGGGGCTCGAACGAGGCAGGCAGAGCGGATGCTCGAGTTCCGGAACGTCAGCAAGTCCTTCTGGACGGGCACGCGGCACAAGGTGATCCTTGACCGCGCCACGTTCCGTGTCGAGCTTGGCAATTCCCTCGGCATCCTCGCCCCGAACGGGACCGGCAAGACGACCGTCATCAACATGATGTGCGGGATCGAGAAGCCGGATGACGGAGAAATCTATCGGGGCTGCCGGGTCTCCTTTCCCCTTGGCTTCATGGGCGGCGTCGTCTCGCGGCTAAGCGCCCGGGAGAACGCGCGCTACATCGCCCATCTCTATGGGCTCGACCCCGACTATCTCGAGGCGTTCTGCTTCTGGCTCTGCAATCTCGAGGAGTATTTCGAGCAGCCGGTGGGCACCTACAGCTCGGGGATGCGGGGGCGACTGTCCTTCGCGCTTCTGCTCGCTCTCGACTTCGACATCTACCTGATCGACGAGGGGATGCCGGCCTCCACGGATGCCGAGTTCAACAGGAAGGCCGGGACGGTGCTGCGCAAGCGGCTCGAGACGGCCACGGTGGTCGTGGTCTCGCACCAGCCCGAGACGCTGGCCAAGTTCTGCCGGTCGGCGGCGGTGCTGAGGAACGGCAGGCTGGACATGTTCGACACGCTGGAAGAGGCGAAGGCTGCATATGAATTCCAAGCCTAGCGCGACGAAGTTCCGGATCCGGCGCCCGGGCGAAGGTCAGACAGGCGGGCCGGCGGGTCCGGCAGGTCCGGCGTCCGGCCCCATGCCGCCGACTGCCCCACCGGCATCCCCCGCGCGCGCCGCCCCCGACTACGAGCCGGGACCTCGCCGCGACGACGGGTTCGGTACGGATCCCTTCCCGACCGCGGCCGCGGCCCAGCCCCCGCAGGCCGCCGCCGCCAGGATGCCGGACCCCCCGCCCTCGGCAGCGGTGGACGGTCCGAAGCCCGAAGAGATGACGGGCCGCCAGCTGCGCATCGCTCGGCGCCTCGCGCATCGGCACGGCCTTTCCCCGACCAGCGACGCCGAGGCGGTGCACATGCTGCGGGCGCGCGGGATCGACCCGCTCGAACGGAAGAACCTGCTTGCCCTCGTCGCGCCCGAACAGGTCGAGGTGCGCCAACCCGGGCTTCCGCAGACGGTGCCCGACCCGCGGACGCGGCTTCCGGACTCGCCGGCGCCCCCCGCTCCCGAGACGAAGCCCGATCCGCTTCTCGAAGTGGCCGAAATCCAGCGCGACATCGCGCGTCGGCGGCGGCAGCGGCTTTGGACGCTGCTTGCCCGGCTCGCGGCCTTCGTTCTGCTGCCGACGATCGCGGCGGGGTGGTACTTCTTCAAGGTTGCCACGCCGATGTATGCCACGAAGTCCGAATTCGTGATCCAGCAGGCCGACGGCAAGGCCCAGGGCGGGCTTGGCGGGATGCTGGGCGGCGGCGCCATGGGCGGGCATCAGGATTCCATCACCGTGCAGAGCTATCTGCAGTCACGCGAATCGATGATGCGGCTCGAGGAGGACATCGGCTTCCGCGAGCACTTCAGCCAGCCGTGGATCGACGCGCTCCAGCGGCTCGATCCCGACGCGACCATGGAGGAGGCGTATCGCCACTACCTCCGCCATGTGAAGATCGGCTTTGATCCGACCGAGGGCATCGTGAAGATGGAGGTCATCGCGGCCGATCCCGAGGTCAGCGCGGCGTTCAGCCGGGCGCTCATCGCCTATGCGGAGGAGCAGGTGGACAACCTGAGTCTCAGGCTGCGCGAGGACCAGATGAAGGGCGCCACCGAAAGTTTCCGCGAGGCGGAGGCGAAGATGGAGGCGGCGCAGGAGCGTGTGCTGATCCTGCAGGAACGGCTCGGGATCCTCGACCCGCAGTCGGAAACGGCGTCGGTCATGGGGCAGATCACCGCGTTCGAGACGCAGCTGGCCGAAAAGCGCCTTCAGCTCCAGCAGCTTCTCGACAACCCGTCGCCCAACGCGGCGCGCGTCGCGGGGGCGCGGGGCGACATTGCCCGGCTCGAGGAGATGATCGGCACCCTGCGTGCGCCGCTGACCGTCGCGAACGGCGGCGGTGCGTCGCTCGCTCGGGTGACGGCCGAGCTCCGGATGGCCGAGGTCGACCTTCAGACCCGGACGCTGATGATGCAGGAGTCGCTGCAGCAGCTCGAGGCGGCGCGGATCGAGGCGAACCGCCAGGTGCGCTACCTGTCGACCGGCGTGAATCCCATCCCACCGGACGAGGCGACCTATCCCCGCGCCTTCGAGGATACGGCGCTCGCCTTTCTCGTGTTCTCGGGGATCTACCTGATGATGTCGCTGACGGCGTCGATCCTGAGGGAACAGGTGTCGGGCTGAGCCTCAGCCCGACAGCCCCTTCCACACGAGGTTGACGCCCGACACGATCAGCACCGCCAACACGGCCCGGCTGAAGAGCACCCCATCGAGCCGGTCCTGAAGCCGGAAGCCGATCCACATGCCCGCAAGGGCAGGCAGGATCATCAGCGCGGAGAGCGGGGCCGTCGCCACGTTCAGGATACCCGAGGCAAGGTGCGCGAGGAGCAGCGCCACCGACCCCGCGCCGTAGATCACGCCCTGCACCACCATCTGCCGGTCCTTCGGCGTCTCCGTGGCGAGAAGGTAGAGCACCGTCGTCGGCCCCCATGTCCCCGCCAGCCCCCCGAGCACGCCGGAGACGAGCCCCGCCACCCACTCCGCCCACCCGCGGTGGCGCGGAGCGATGGTAAAGCGCACGCCGGCCAGCTGGATGGCCGAGATCACGACGACCGGGATGCCGAGGATGAGGTAGAAGACCCTCGGGTCGAGGCGGGGAACGAGCTGCGCGAAGACAGCGATGGCGATGCAGACCGACAGGACGTAGCGCCACGCGCCGCGCATGGCCTCGATCGCCGGACCCACTCCGGTCCGGAAGGTCTGGAGGATGTTCGTCACGACAATGGGAAGGATGATGAGAGCGACCGCCAGCCGCGGCTCCATGATCGCCGTGAGGCCGGACACCATGATAAGCGGCATGGCAAAGCCCACCGCGCCCTTCACGAATCCCGCGAAGAGCGTGATGGCAACGGCCATCGCCCAGATCTCGAGGGGAAGGTGCGGCATGTGGCGTGTCTCCCGGCGGAGGCTTTACCCCCTGCCGGGCGGCGCTGCACCCCCAATCGACTGCGACACATTCCTGCGTACAATGTGTTCCTGGTGGAATCTTCTTGCTGACGCGCGATGGCCGGGCTACCTCACCTTCGCAGGTGCAGAAAAGGAGTCGCCAGCATGCCGCGTGACGGTCAGGATATGTCAATGACGACGGAAGACCCGATCCTCGACGGCCTTCTCGACCTCACGGGAGAAGCCGTGGCCGCGGCGGAGGCCTATCTGGATCGCGCGCTCGCGGCGGTGCGGGGCGCGGTGACGGTGGACGGCCGCGTGTCGCCCGCCGCGCTGGACGCGCGTCAGACGGCGGCCCACGGGCTCGCGTGGGTCGCGACCTACGTGGAGGCGCTGCGCCAGATGCAGGGCTGGGCCGTCCGGCTGCGGGACGCGGGCCAGTTCGGGGAAACGGAGCGGCTGATCCACCAGATCGCCTTCGGTGAATACCTCTGGCAGCTCTACGGCGGCATTCCGATGAGCCAGGGGGAGATCGTCCGGCCGCAGGATCTTGGCCTGAGCCAGGACGATCAGCGCATCCTCATGGCGCCCGCCGTGATGACGCTGACCCAGCAGGGGAACACGCAAGTCGCCCGCACGCGGCTCGTGGAGCTGATGCGCGAGGGCCGGGCCAACGTGACCGTGGGGCGGACCGGGCTCGACGACGAGCTGGAGATGATCCGCGAGCAGTTCCGGCGCTTCTCGGTCGACCGGGTGGAACCCCATGCGCACGAGTGGCACCTGAAGGACGAGCTGATCCCGATGGAGATCATCGCGGAGCTTGCGGAGCTCGGCGTCTTCGGGCTGACGATCCCCGAGGAGTTCGGCGGGCTCGGCCTGTCGAAGGCATCGATGGTTGTCGTGTCGGAGGAACTGTCGCGCGGCTACATTGGGGTGGGCAGCCTTGGAACGCGGTCCGAGATCGCGGCGGAGCTGATCCTGTGCGGTGGAACGGAGGAACAGAAGGCGCGGTGGCTTCCGGGGCTGGCGTCGGGAGAGATCCTGCCGACGGCCGTGTTTACCGAACCGAACACCGGCTCCGACCTCGGCAGCTTGCGCACGCGGGCGAGGCGGGACGGCGAGGACTGGGTCATCACAGGCAACAAGACCTGGATCACGCACGCGGCGCGGACGCATGTGATGACGGTGCTCGCGCGGACGGTCGAGGGGACGACAGACTATCGCGGCCTGTCGATGTTCCTGGCCGAGAAGACGCCGGGGACGGACGAGACGCCCTTCGTCGATCCGGGGCTGTCGGGGGGCGAGATAGAGGTGCTCGGATACCGGGGCATGAAGGAATACACCGTCAACTTCGACGACTTCCGGGTGAAGGGAGAGAACCTCCTGGGCGGCGAGGAGGGTCAGGGCTTCAAGCAGCTCATGCAGACCTTCGAAAGCGCCCGCATCCAGACGGCCGCGCGCGCCGTGGGCGTGGCGCAGTCGGCGCTCGATGTCGCGATGAAGTACGCGGAAGACCGCAAGCAGTTCGGCCGCGCGCTGATCGAGTTCCCGCGCGTGTCCGGCAAGCTCGCCATGATGGCGGTGGAGATCATGGTGGCGCGCCAGCTCACCTACTTCAGCGCCTGGCAGAAGGACCACGACAAGCGCTGCGACCTTGAGGCGGGGATGGCGAAGCTGCTGGGGGCGCGGGTCGCCTGGGCCTGCGCCGACAACGCGCTCCAGATCCACGGCGGGAACGGCTTCGCGCTGGAATATTCGATCAGCCGGATCCTCTGCGACGCCCGCATCCTCAACATCTTCGAGGGTGCCGCCGAGATCCAGGCGCAGGTGATCGCAAGAAGGCTTCTCGGGTGACGATTTAGGAAAGCGTCCGGTGGACGCTTTCCCTGGGCGGCACGCCGAGAGTCAGGCGCAGCTGATTGCGCGCAGGCTCCCCGGGCGACCTCGGCAAGTTCCGTGGAGGTTTCCCCTTCGTCGCACGGAGAATTTGACCCATCCTGTCGATCGGCCTGACGTCCGTTCGTCATTCCGGTGAAGGCATCCCGCCTTCACCGGAATGGCGCGTCGGGAACCCGTTCGCGCTATGCTCCGGGAAACAGCGCCGTGGCGCAGGACGAAGGACCGTGCACATGCAGTACATGCTGATGATCTATTCCGACCCGTCGGGCTGGGCGACTCTGACGCCGGACGAGAGGGAGGCGTGGATGGGCCAGTACCACGCCTACACGCGGATGCTCATCGAGTCGGGTGCGATGCGCGGGGGCGAGCAGCTGGCCGATCCGCAGACGGCGACGACGGTCACGATGCAGGGCGGAGTGCGACGCGTCCAGGACGGGCCGTTCGTCACCTCCAAGGAGGGACTTGGCGGGTTCTACCTGATCGAGGCACCGGACCTCGATGCCGCCCTCGACTGGGCCGGGAAATGCCCTGGCGCGCTCCACGGCCATGTCGAGGTGCGCCCGATCGTCGTCGTGTCTTGACCGAGACCGGCGCAACGGCCGAGCGCGTGGCGCGGGCCGCCTACGGGCGGCTCGTCGCTCTCCTTGCCGCGCGGTCACGCGACGTGATCGCGGCCGAGGATGCGCTGGCCGACGCCTTCGCGCAGGCGCTGGAGCGCTGGCCTGCGGCGGGCGTGCCCGCGAACCCGGAGGGCTGGCTCCTGACAGTCGCGCGGAACAGGCTGACGGACGGGCACCGGCGCGCAGGGCGCGCGCCTGTCGCCTCCGTCGCTCCCGAGGAGCTGCCCGACATGGCCTTGCCCGACCGCGACCCCGCCGCCATCCCCGACGAGCGGCTGAAACTTCTCTTCGCCTGCGCGCATCCGGCGATCGATCCGGGCGTGCACACGCCCCTGATGCTCCAGTGCGTCCTTGGGCTCGAGGCGCGGGAGATCGGGCGGGCGTTCCTCGTGCCGCCCGACGCGATGGCGCAGCGACTGGTGCGGGCGAAACGGAAGATCCGCGACGCGGGCATTCCCTTCGTGCTGCCGGACCGGGACGACATGGCGCCTCGGCTGGACGCCGTGCTGGAGGCGATCTACGGCGCGGTGGCGCTCGACTGGCCGGGTGGGGCGAGTTCGGCGGCGGGGGTTGGAGGCGAGGCGCTCTACCTGGCCGAGACGGTGGCGGCGCTTCTGCCGACAGAGCCCGAGGCAGCGGGGCTTGCCGCGCTGGTGGCGCATTCCGAGGCGCGGGCCGGGGCGCGGCTGGTCCGGGGGCGCTTCGTTCCGCTGCCGGATCAGGACCCGGCGCTGTGGGACCGCGCACTCATCGTCCGCGGCGAGGCCTGGCTTGCGCGGGCGGCGGCGCTGGGGCGGCCCGGGCGGTTCCAGATCGAGGCGGCGATCCAGTCGGCCCATGCCGAGCGGGCGCGGTCGGGGCGGGTGGACGCGGAGGCGGTGGCGCTCCTGCACGAAGGGCTGTGGCGCATGGCGCCCACGCGCGGCGCGGCGGTGGCGCGCGCCGTCGCCATCGGGGAGGCGCGCGGCGCGGCGGAAGGGCTCGCCGCGCTCGAGGCCACGGTGCCCGAGGCAGGTTTCCAACCCGCCCTGGTCGCGAGGGCGCATTTCCTCGACCGACTCGGACGACGGGGGGAGGCGGCGTCGGCGCTGGAGGCCGCTCTCGAGTTGACGTGGGACCCGACCCTCCGGTCGTTCCTGCGCGAACGGATGGAGACAGTCAAAGAAAGCTTGCCACCGGCCTCCGGACGCTTATGTTAGAGACACTAACATAGGAGGCAGTCATGTCCCAAACCGTTCTTCTCACCGGCGCCTCGGGGTTTATCGCCAAGCGAATTGCCCTTGATCTTCTGGAGGCCGGCCACACCGTCCGCGGCTCCCTTCGCAGCCTGAACCGGGCCGACGAGGTGCGCGCGGCGGTGCGGCCGCATTTGTCGAACCCCGACCTGATGGACCGGCTGTCGTTCGTGGAACTCGACCTGATGCGCGACGCGGGCTGGGCCGAGGCGATGACGGGCATGTCGGCCCTGATGCATACGGCCTCGCCCTTCCCGCTCGTTCAGCCCCGCAACGAGGACGAGATCATCCGCCCGGCCGTCGACGGAACGCTCCGCGCGCTGAAGGCAGCGCAGGCGGCGGGGGTGCACCGGGTGGTGCTGACCTCGTCGGTCGCGGCGGTCGAGGCAAACCCCAAGGTCGGGAAGGAACGGCTGACGGAGGCCGACTGGTCGGATGTCGCGCACCCGCGCGCCACCCCCTACTACAAGTCCAAGCTCCTCGCGGAACGGGCGGCGTGGGACTTTGCGGGACGGCATCCCGACATCCGCCTCACCACGGTCAACCCGGGGCTCGTCCTCGGGACGCCGCTCGACCGGCACTATGGCACGTCGCTGGGGCTGATCGATCGCATCCTCGGCGGCAAGGACCCGATGCAGCCCGACATCGGCTTCGCCATCGTCGACGTCGCGGATGTTTCGGCGGTGCATGTGGGCGCGCTTGCGCGGCCCGACAGCGCCGGCAAGCGGTACCTTGCCGCGGGAGAGTCGGCGACGATGCCGCAGATCGCACGCCACCTCGCCCGCCGCTTCCCGGACCGGAAGATCGCGACACGAACCGCGCCGACCGTCGTGCTGCGGATCCTGTCGCTCTTCGATGCCTCCATCCGGACCGCGCTTCCGGCGCTTGGAACGCTGCCCGAGTTCGACACCACGCGCGCACGGACGGAGCTTGGGGTCACCTTCGCCAGCTGGGAGACGGCGGTGGACCGCGCGGCGGACGCCGTGCTGGCGCTGAAGCCCTAGCGGGCCAGCGCGTCGATCAGGCGCTGGCGCGCGGCGGGCAACGGGCGGTCGCCGAGTGCGGGGGCGAGCCAGTGGGTCAGGAAGTGGCCTGTGGTGCGCAGGCCGTCGAGGATTTCCGCCGTCGGCCCGGTCCCCTGCCCGAGCATGATCGGCGGGAGGGGGAGGAGGCGGTCGGCCCATTCTCCCGCGCCTTCGGCGCTGACGGCCCGGCCCGTCTTCGGCGAGACGAAGGCAAGGTTGTCGCGTGCCCCGGTGACGGCGCAGGAGCCGAGGTCAAGGCCGAAGCCCATTTCCTCGAGCAGCGCCAGTTCCCAGCGGAGGTAGACCACGGGCCAGGCCTCGTTTGTGCCGAGCAGGTCGAAGAGCGCGAGAGAGCGGCGGTAGAGCGGCGCGTGCGGCTCGCGTTCGGGCAGAGTGAAGGAGAGGAGCGCGCACATCGCGGAGAGGCCCGCGAGCGCGAGACGGTCGCCGAGGATGGCCGCGGCGCGGCTGCGGACGGGTTCGACGGTGAAGGTGCCGAGATGGTCGTCGAGCCGGGCGGACCACGTGGCGTCGAGCTGCGCGCCCGGCTGGAGGAGCGGCGCGAGCTTGCGCGAGGCGCCGCCGCGGACGACGCCGGCGGTGCGGCCGTGGGCTTCGGTGAAGAGTTCGATGATGGCCGACGACTCCCCGTGCCGCCGGACGCTCAGGAGCGTGCCGTCCTCGCGCCATCCGATCATGGAGGAAGTATCGGGGACGGGCAGCGGGACGCAAGCGGAACCGGGCGGCGGAGCGGCGGTTTCCTTCTCGCATCAGAACAGGAGCCCGCCCATGCGCATCGCCTTTGCCGCCGCCCTCGCCGTTTCGCTGGGCCACCCGCTGGCCGCGCAGGAGGCGCCGATGCTGACCATCGCGGAGACGGAAACCTATGGCCGGTATCTCGTGGGGCCGGATGGGCGCCCGGTCTATGCCTTCGTGACCGAGAACGTGCGGGGCGGGAACGAGATCACGCCGATCGCCGCCTGCGTCGACCGCTGCCTCGACGAGTGGCCGCGCGTGACCTTGCCCGCACCCTATTTCGTGGTGGCCGACGGTGTGGACCCGGTGCTGGCCGAGCCTCTGGAGTGGGAGGACGACCTGATGCTGGTCTATGCCTCGTGGCCCCTGTTCTACTTCCACCGTGACGCCCCCGGCGAAGCGCCGCAGGGACAGGAACTCCACGAGTGGGGCGGCTGGTGGTATCTCGTCCGGCCCGACGGAAGCCTGATCCAGACCGGCGTTGCTCCTGACCCGGAGGGTTAGTCCGCGAGCCCCTCCTCCCCGAGGAGGTGGCGGCCCGCGCGGTCCTCCACCTCGATCACCCAGAGGTCGCGATCGAACGAGCGCTGCCGCACGACGGAGGCGTCGACAGCAGCCTCTGTGCCTTCGGCCAGAACGACCCAGGCACGAGCGCCGGTGGCGAGGTCGAAGCTTCGCTGGTAGAGGCGCGCCTGCCCGTCGAGGGTGGACAGCTTCACGAGCACGGCGCCGGCGGTGGGGTCGCCCCGGGCGACGACGAAGGCGGGGATGTCGGCAAGGCGGAGGCGGGTGAGATAGGCCGCGACCCAGATGTGCGTGGCGAGGCGTGGACTCATGATCGTCCGGGGGTGCGGAACGGCGCCCCCTCCCCGGCCCTCCCCCGCACACGGGGGAGCGAGGCGCGGGGGTCGGCGGGGGCGCGGGTCGTCATGGTGCGCGCAGTGTCAGCCATTCCCGTCCGAGAAGTCGAGCCCCATCTCGGAGTACCGCTCCGCCTCCTCGAGCCAGTTCGGGCGGACCTTCACCTGGAGGAACAGGTGCACGCGGCGGTCGAGGAAGGTCTCCAGCTCGGCCCGGGCGAGCTGGCCGATGACCTTGATCGTCTCGCCCTTGTGGCCGAGGAGGATGCCCTTGTGGCCGTCGCGCGCGACGTAGACGATCTGGTCGATGCGGACGGACCCGTCCTTGCGCTCCTCCCAGCCTTCCGTCTCGACCGTGAGCTGGTAGGGGAGTTCCTCGTGAAGGCGGAGCGTCAGCTTCTCGCGCGTGATCTCGGCCGCGATCATGCGCAGCGGCAGGTCCGCGATCTGGTCCTCGGGGTAGAGCCAGGGGCCTTCGGGCATCATGGTGGCCAGCCATTCGCGGAGGTCATCGACGCCGTAGCCCTTCTCGGCCGAGATCATGAAGGTGCGGACGAAGGGGAAGCGGTCGTTGAGGTCCTTCGACAGACCGAGGAGGGCGGACGCCTCGACGCGGTCGATCTTGTTGATGGCGAGCGCGACGGGGCGGCCCGCGACGCGGTCCGCGAGCGTCGCGAGGATCTCCTGGACGCCGGAGGTGACGCCGCGGTGCGCCTCGACCATCAGGACCACCACGTCGGCGTCGGCCGCGCCGCCCCAGGCGGCGGCGACCATGGCGCGGTCGAGCCTCCGGCGCGGGCGGAAGAGGCCGGGCGTGTCGACGAAGACGATCTGGGCGTCCCCCTCCATCGCGACGCCGCGGATGCGGGCGCGGGTCGTCTGGACCTTGTGGGTGACAATGGAGACCTTGGCGCCCACCATGCGGTTGAGGAGCGTGGACTTGCCCGCGTTGGGCTCTCCGATCAGGGCGACGAAACCGGCGCGGGTGGTCATGGGACGGGTCTCCGGTGTGAAGGTGTGTGGGTAACCCATCCGGCGCGCCAAGGCCAGTGGGAGCAGGGGGCTCTGCCCCCGCCGCGCATTCGCGCGACTCCCCCGGGATACTTGCAGGTCGATGGAAGCGGGTGCGGCGGGCTCAGGCGGAGACGGCGGCGAGAAGCGCCCTGGCCGCCGCCTGTTCCGCCTGCCGCTTGGAGGCGGCCTTCGCGCGGGCCGCGGTGCCGTCCGCCAGCCGCGCCTCGATGGTGAAGAGCGGCGCGTGGTCGGGGCCCTCGCGGCCGAGCTCGATGTAGGCGGGCGGCGTCTGTCCGCGCGCCTGGGCCCACTCCTGAAGCGCGGTCTTGGCATCGCGCGCATCCTCGCGGACGGAGGCGACGCGGGGCCCCCAGAGGCGGAGGACGAGCGCCTTGGCCGGGGCGAAGCCGCCGTCGAGATAGACCGCCGCGATCACCGCTTCGAGCGCGTCGGCCAGCAGCGCCTCCTTCCGGCGGCCGCCCGACATCATCTCGGACCGGCCGAGGCGGAGAACGTCGCCCAGCCCGATCTCGCGCGCCACCGCCGCGCAGGTTTCCTTGCGGACGAGCGCGTTGAAGCGGGGGGCGAGCGTGCCTTCGGCGGCGGCGGTATCGGCGGCGAGCAGCGCCTCGGCCATCACGAGGCCGAGGACGCGGTCGCCCAGGAACTCGAGCCGCTGGTTGTCTGGGCGGTTGGGCGCGGACATAGAGGCGTGGGTCACCGCCTCCACGAGCAGGGCCGGATCGCGGAAGTCGTGGCCGAGCCGGGCCGCGAAGGCGGTGAGCTCGGCTGCGAGCTTCATCAGTCGATGGCCTTGAAGAACCTGTCGGACCTCCAGGTCCAGAAGAAGAAGAGCGACCGGCCGGCGGAGGAGAACATCACCCGGTCGGCGCGGCCGATCAGGTTTTCGAACGGGACGAAGCCGAGGCCGTTCGGCGGCATCACGCGGCTGTCGTTCGAGTTGTCGCGGTTGTCGCCCATGAAGAAGAAGTGGCCTTCGGGCACCGTGTAGACCGGCGTGTTGTCGAGCGGGCCGGGGCGGACGTCGAGGATGTCGTGGCTCACGCCCCCCGGCAGCGTCTCGCGGAAGCGGTCCTTGATGCAGTCCCCGCCCATGCCGACGCTCGCGTTCTTGCAGAGCGGCAGCGTGCCCATCGGGCCCTGGCGTTCGAAGACCTCGACGAACTCGCCTGCGGGCTCCTGCGGGGCCGCCTCGTCGTTGATGTAGAGCACGCCGTCGCGCATCTGGATGCGATCACCGGGGAGGCCGATGGCGCGCTTGATGAAGTCGACCCCCGTCACCGGGTGGCGGAACACCACCACGTCGCCGCGTTCGGGTTCGGCGCCCAGGATGCGGCCCGAGATCGGGCAGAGGCCGAAGGGACAGGAGTAGCGCGAATAGCCGTAGGCCATCTTGTTGACGAAGAGGAAGTCGCCGATCAGCAGCGTGTCCTTCATCGACCCCGAGGGAATCCAGAACGGCTGGAAGAAGAGGGTCCGGAAGACGCCCGCGATGAGGAGGGCGTAGACGATCGTCTTGATGGTTTCGGTGATCGCGCCGCCCGCCGTTTCGTCTTTCGCCACGATATCCGCCTTGCCTGTGCCGGTCCGCGCTTCTTGGGCGCGGGGGCGGGAGGAGTCAAGTTGCGTCGCCGTGAGGGAGCGGGCGCGCCTCGATCACCACGAAGGCCTGCGCCCAGGGGTGGTCGTCGGTGAGCGTGACGTGGACGATGGCCTCGTGCCCGGGTGGGGTCATGGCGGCGAGCCGGGCCGCCGCCCAACCGGTGAGGTGCATGACCGGCTGGCCGGTGGCGAGGTTCGACACGGCCATGTCCTTCCAGGCGATCCCCATGCGCAATCCGGTGCCCAGCGCCTTCGAGCAGGCCTCCTTCGCCGCCCAGCGCTTGGCGTAGGTGCCGGGCGTGTCCGCGCGGGAGCGGGCCTTGCGCTGTTCGGTTTCGGTGAAGACGCGGTTGCGGAAGCGATCGCCGAAGCGGTCGAGCGTGCGCTCGATCCGCTCGATGTTGCAGAGGTCGGTGCCGATGCCGAGGATCATGGTCGCCCCCGTTCTGCGGCCTTCGCCCGCGCGATGCAAGCGCGTGGCCGTTAAGGCGCCGATTACCCTCGCGCTGTAGGACAGGGCAGAACCAGAGCGGAGTCCACATGCGCGCGGGATCCCTTCTTGCCCTTCTGTCGGTGGCGGGTTGTGCGCCCGTGGTGCTGAACACCACGGTCGCGGACCGGCCTGAGGTTCGGCGGGCAATGGTGGAAAGCGTCCGGATCGGCGTCACGACGGACGACGAATTCGTCCTGCGCTGGGGTCCGCCGTTCCAGCAGGCGAAGGAGGGCGGGCGGACGAACTACATCTACCGCTCGAGCCCGCAGAGCGAACGCTTCGTGATCGTCGTGTTCGACTACGGCATCGCGGCCGAGGTCAGGTCGACCGAGACGGAGGCGTGCCGCGGGACCTTCGCGCCGCGGATCCCGGGCTACGGCTTCGACAGGATCGAGCCCGTGCACCCGGTAGGCTACTGCGGGCCGGCGGCACGGCCGGGCGTGCCGCTCGATTCGGTCGGGCTGGGGCGCGGGGCTGGCAAATACAAGTGAGCCGCCTGCGGGCGGCGCTCTCGGGGACGGAGCGCAGCCACGGCATGGATTCCGCGGGTTGCGGCGACCGCGGGGCGGGTCGAGAGTCCACCGGCATGGCTCCCGTCGCAAGGCAACGGGCGGCAGGCGGTCGGGTGCATCGAGCCAGATGGAGGATCAGCGTCCGGCCACGGGATCGCGACGGCGTGCCGGCCGCCGCCGAGGTGTCCGTCAGGCCCGCGCCTCGTCCATCAGGCGGCGCATCTCCCGGATCGCGGGGTCCAGGCCACGGAAGATCGCCTCTCCGATCAGGAAGTGGCCGATGTTGAGCTCCACCACCTCGGGCAACGCGGCGACGGGTCCCACCGTGTCGTAGGTCAGCCCGTGCCCCGCGTGAACCTCGAGCCCGCGGTCATGGGCGAAAGCGGCCATGTCCGTCAGGCGGGAGAGTTCGCGGTCGCGCTCGTCCAGCCGTCCTTCCGCATGAAGGTCGCAATAGGCGCCGGTGTGAAGCTCGACGACGGCCGCGCCGATCCGGGCGGCGGCTTCGATCTGTGCGCGGTCCGCGGCGATGAAGATCGAAACGCGGCAGCCGGCATCGCGAAGGGGCGCGATGAAATGGGCCAGCCGGTTCTCGTCCCGCGCCACGTCCAGCCCGCCTTCGGTCGTCCGTTCCTCGCGCCGTTCGGGCACGATGCAGACGGCGTGGGGGCGGTGGCGCAGGGCGATGCGCTGCATCTCTTCGGTCGCGGCCATCTCGAAGTTGAGGGGGAGCGTGAGCGCCTCCATCAGCCCCTCGATGTCGGCGTCCGAGATGTGGCGGCGGTCCTCGCGCAGGTGCGCGGTGATTCCGTCCGCGCCCGCCGCCTCCGCCAGCCGGGCAGCGCGGATCGGATCGGGATAGGCGCTGCCGCGGGCGTTGCGTACGGTCGCCACATGGTCGATGTTGACGCCGAGCCGTAGCCGGCCGACGTGTGAGCGCGTGGTCATCCTGCCTCCCGAGGTCTGGTCCCTGCCGGCGGAACCTTAGCGTCTTCGGCGGCGACGTCAGCCCCCGATTCCAGCGGCTCCTCCAGCGCGGCCTCGGCCCGCGCGGCCTCGATCGCCCTCCGGCGCTTTTCGAACCGCTCCTTCAGCCGGTGCAGGCGGCCGCGCTGGTACGACAGGATCAAGGGGTAGGACGCGTAATAGGCGACGATCCCCGTCAGGATGCCGGGAACGATCCCCCCCACGAGGTAGGGCACGAAGATGTAGCGGAAGAAGTCCGACAGCCGCGACCAGTCCATCGTCGCGTCGCTGAAGATGGCCCGGATGTTGGACCAGAATTCCACCGAGGCGAGACTGAAGGAGTTCAGGACCCGGTGCAGCGGCACCGGCGGCAGGCCCAGCATCCACACGCCCAGCTCGACCGAGATGGTGGCGATGATCGGAAAGGTGATGGGATTGCCGAAGAAGGTCGCCAGGAGCGAGGCGAGGATGTTGCCTCGCAAGAGCCACGCGATGAGCGCCGCCATCAGGAAGTGAAGCCCGAAGAACGGGGTGAAGGACACGAAGACCCCGGCGAAGATCCCGCGACTGATGCGGTGCGCGGGGTCCGGCAGGCGGCGCAGGCGGTGTGCGACGTAGAGGGACGCGCGGCGCCAGCCGCCGCGCGGCCAGAAGACCTCGCCTACGCGTCGGACGTAGCTTTTCGGCGTGCGTCGCTTGAACACCGCCCTCTCCCGTTCCCGTCAGGGGCGGCGTCCGAGGTCGAGATGACGCCGGATCGCCGCCACGTCGCTGTCCGCCTCGAGCGCGAGCATCACGGCGTGCAGATGCTCGGTATCGCGCAGGTCCACGTCTACAATTAGGCGATAAAAGTCCGGTTTCCTGTCAATAAAGCGCAGATCGGAGATATTGGCCTTCTGCTCGCCGATCAGTGTGCAGATGCGGCCGAGCACACCGGCGTCGTTGGCGATGGTCAGGTCGAGGCTGACGGTGTGCACGGGCTGGTGCGTCCCCGAATGCCAGCGCAGGTCCACCCAGCGGTTTGTCTGGTCCTCGAACTCCTCGAGCGCGGGGCAGTCGATGGCGTGGACGACGACGCCCTGCCCCCTGTAGGTGATGCCCACGATGCGCTGGCCGGGGATCGGTTGGCAGCAGCCCGCGCGGCGGAAGCTCTGATCGGGCGACAGGCCGACGACTGCCTGTGCCGCGTCGATCTCGTCGCCCTGCTTGGCTGTCATTCCCGGATAGAGCGTCTCGATCACCTGGCGCGCGGTGAGGTCGGCCGAACCGAGCCGGGCGAGCAGGTCCTCTGTATCCTCGAGGCCAAGCTGCTTGGCGGCGGTGGCGAGCGCCTTCTCCGTCGCCTTCTTGCCGACGTGCTCGAAGGCCACGCGCGCCAGTTCGCGCCCGAGCTTGACGAAGCGCTGCTTGTCCTCTTCCCGCAGGGATCGCCGGATGGCGGACTTGGCGCGGCCCGTGGCGACGATGTCGATCCAGGTGGCCTGCGGGCGTTGGCCCTCGGCCGTGATGATTTCGACCGACTGGCCGTTCTTGAGGCGCGTCCAGAGCGGCACGCGGATCCCGTCGACCTTGGCACCGACGCAGGAGTGGCCGATTCGCGTGTGGATGGCATAGGCGAAGTCGAGCGGCGTGGCGCCGCGCGGCAGCTTCACGACCTCGCCCTTGGGGGTGAAGCAGAACACCTGGTCGGTGTACATCTCGAGCTTCACGTGTTCGAGGAACTCGTCATTGTCCTCGGTCGTGTCGAAGCGTTCCGTGAGCGTGCTGATCCACTTCGCCGGGTCCACGGCGAAGGGGTTCTCCACCCGCACGCCGTCGCGGTAGGACCAGTGGGCGGCGACGCCGGCCTCGGCGACCTCGTTCATCTGGGCGGTGCGGATCTGCACCTCCACCCGTTTTCCGTCGCGGCCCGAGACCGTGGTGTGGATCGATCGGTAGCCGTTCGACTTCGGCTGCGAGATGTAATCCTTGAACCGCCCCGGCACGGCCCGCCAGCGCTGGTGGATCGCGCCGAGCACGCGGTAGCAGTCGGCCTCGGACGTGGTGATGATGCGGAAGCCGTAGATATCGGACAGGCGCGAGAACGCCTGGTCCTTCTCCTGGAGCTTGCGCCAGATCGAATAGGGCTTCTTGGCGCGCCCGAAGACGTCCGCCTGGATATCCGCCTTTTCAAGCTCCAGCCGGATGTCGGCGGTGATCTTCTGGATCACGTCGCCCGTCTCGCGCTGAAGCGTGATGAACCGGCGGATGATGGAGTTCCGCGCTTCGGGGTTCAGGACCCGGAAGGCGAGGTCTTCCAGCTCCTCGCGCATCCACTGCATCCCCATCCGGCCCGCCAGCGGGGCGAAGATGTCCATCGTCTCACGCGCCTTCTGGGCCTGCTTCTCGACCCGCATCGACTTGATGGTGCGCATGTTGTGAAGGCGGTCGGCGAGCTTGACGAGGATGACGCGCAGGTCCTTCGACATCGCCATGAAGAGCTTGCGGAAGTTCTCCGCCTGCTTCGATTCGAGCGAGGAGAGCTGGAGATTCGTTAGCTTCGTGACGCCGTCCACGAGTTCCGCGATCTCGGGCCCGAAGGTGTCGCACACCTCCCTGTAGGTGGACCGGGTGTCCTCGATCGTGTCGTGGAGAAGCGCGGTCACGATCGTCGCGTCGTCGAGCTTCATCTCCGTCAGGATGGCAGCGACGGCGACGGGATGTGTGAAGTAGGGCTCGCCCGACTGGCGGAGCTGGCCGTCGTGCATCCGCTCTCCATAGGCGTAGGCCTTGCGGAGGAGCGCTTCGTTGGTCTTGGGGTTGTAGTTGCGGACCAGCGCGATCAGGTCGTCGGCGTCGATGTGCATCCGGTCCGCCTTCGGGGCAGAGGAGCCCCCTACCGCCGTTCCTGCGCTTCCATGAGCGCGCGCAGCAGTTTCTCTTCCGAAAGATCGTCGTCCTCCGGCTCGTCGCGCCGGTGGTGGTGATGGTGGTGATGGTGGTCGCCGCCCATGAGCAGCGCCATCGCGTCCTCTTCAGGTTCATCCACCTCGATCTGCGTCTGGTAGCTTTCGATCATGCGTTCGCGCAGGTCGTCGGCCGACTGCGTCTCCTCGGCAATCTCGCGCAGGCTGACAACGGGATTCTTGTCGTTGTCACGGTCGATGGTGAGCGGCGCGCCGGCGGCGATCTCCCGCGCGCGATGCGCGGCGAGCATCACCAGTTCGAACCGGTTCGGAACCTTGTCAACGCAATCCTCGACCGTCACGCGGGCCATGCTGTCGCTCCAATCCTTGTCCGGGGCAGATCAAGGCCGTGTATGTAGAGCGGCGCGCTCTGGAAGACAAGGGCCTGCACCGAAGCCTGGGGGGAGACGAAAACATGCTCCTTCCAGCGTGGGAAGGGCGAGTAGGCGGTTGCACTTCGTGTCACGTTCAATAGATTTGTGACCGTTCCGCCAGACTTCCGGTACCACACACTCACGGACAACCAGCGGCGGGGCCTCATTTTGGAAGGGACGATAATGTTCTATCGCGACGAACGGCTTGCGCTGTTCATCGATGGCTCGAACCTTTACGCGGCTGCCAAGGCGTTGGGATTCGACATCGACTACAAGCTCCTGAGGCAGGAGTTCATGCGCAGGGGCAAGCTCCTGCGGGCGTTCTACTACACCGCGCTTCTCGAGAACGAGGAGTACTCGCCGATCCGGCCGCTCGTCGACTGGCTCCACTACAACGGGTTCGCCATGGTGACGAAGCCCGCCAAGGAGTACACGGACAGCCAGGGCCGCCGGAAGGTGAAGGGCAACATGGACATCGAACTGACGGTCGATGCCATGGAGCTCGCGCCGCGGGTCGACCACATCGTGCTGTTCTCGGGCGATGGGGACTTCAAGCCGCTGGTCGAAAGCCTCCAGCGTCAGGGCGTCCGCGTCTCGGTCGTCTCGACGATCCGCAGCCAGCCGCCGATGATCGCGGACGAGCTGCGGCGGCAGGCCGACAACTTCATCGAGCTTGACGAACTGCGCGAGGTGATCGGCCGCCCGCCGCGGGAACCGCGCGAGCCGCGGGAACCGAGGGGCGAACCCGAAGCGACGCGGGAGCACGTCGAGGACTGAGCATCACGCGGCCGGCGCGCCGAGCGCCGGCGCGGATCGCCTGTGGCTCGCGGATTGTCGGGCCGCGGCCGAACATCAAGTCGCGGTTGCACCGGGTGGGCAGGCGTCTATCTTGGCGCTGGCACGTATCGAAGGACGAGGCCCGTGACGACGCCCCCACTGACCCTCTACCTCGCCGCCCCGCGCGGGTTCTGCGCGGGCGTCGACCGCGCGATCAAGATCGTGGAGATGGCGATCGAGAAATGGGGTGCGCCGGTCTACGTGCGGCACGAGATCGTGCACAACAGGTATGTCGTGGACGGCCTGCGCGCCAAGGGCGCGGTGTTCGTGGAGGACCTGGACGATTGCCCGCTTGACCGGCCGGTGATCTTCTCGGCCCACGGCGTGCCGAAGGCGATCCCGGCCGAGGCCGCGCGGCGCGAGATGCTCTACGTCGACGCGACCTGCCCGCTGGTGTCGAAGGTCCACATCGAAGCGGCGCGGCATCACGAGAACGGGCTCCAGATGGTGATGATCGGCCATGCGGGCCATCCCGAGACCATCGGCACCATGGGACAACTCCCCGAGGGTGAGGTAATCCTCGTCGAAACGGTGGAGGATGTGGCACGCATCGCGCCGCGCGATCCGGGAAAGCTCGCCTTCATCACCCAGACGACGCTGTCGGTCGATGACACGGCCGAGATCGTGGAGGCGCTGCGGGCGCGCTTCCCGGCCATCGTCGGGCCGCACAAGGAGGATATCTGCTACGCGACGACCAACCGGCAGGAGGCCGTGAAGGCCATGGCGCCGAAGTCGGACGCGATGCTGGTGATCGGGGCGCCCAACTCGTCGAACTCGAAGCGGCTGGTGGAAGTGGGCCGACGCGCCGGGTGCGCCTATGCCCAGCTTGTCCAGCGAGCGGCGGATATCGACTGGCGGGCGCTCGAGGGTATCCGCTCCATCGGGATCACGGCGGGGGCGTCGGCGCCGGAAGAACTGGTGAATGAAGTGATCGACGCCTTCCGGGCGCGCTTCGACGTGACGGTGGAGATGGTGGAGACCGCCGTCGAAAACGTCGAGTTCAAGGTGCCGAGGGTGCTGCGCGTCCCGGCATGAGCGACTACGTCGAGTTCACCGGCCACATCGAGACGCTCGAATGGGGCAAGTCGACCTACACCATCGTCCGGCTCCCTGTCGCGGTGGCGGAACACCTTGCGGCACAGGGCGCGCGCCGGGTCGAGGGCGAGATCAACGAGTTCCCGGTGAACCTCGCGCCGACGCGGGCGCCGGTGCTGGAGGAGGCGTTCCTCTGGACGGGCAAGTCGCTTCTCGACCGCATCGGGATCGGCTCCGGCGACGAGGTCGAGGTGCGGCTCAGGAAGGCGCCCGACGACGAGGTGGAGACTCCGGATGATGTCGCTGCTGCGCTGAGGGCGGCGGATGCGACCCACCTGTGGGACGCGCTGACACCCGGCAAGCGGCGCGGGCTCCTCTACCAGGTCGGGACGGCGAAGACGCAAGCCACGCGCGACCGGCGCATCGCGAAGCTCATCGGAGAGTTGGGAGGCCCGGCATGAGGGACGTTCCGCGCAGTGCGCTGGTGCTGGGTCTGGCGGGCCTGATCCCGTTCCTCTGGGGCGCGGCCACGCTATTCCTGGATCCACTGGCCCAATGGGGCGTCCGCACGCTCGGGCCGCGCTTCACGGGGCCCTTCGTCATCCTCCAGTACGGGACCGTGATCCTCGCCTTCATGTCGGGTGTGCTCTGGGGCTTCGCGACGAAGGCGGAAGGGCAGGTCGCTGCGTCGGGCTACCTGATGTCGGTTCTCCCGGCACTCTGGGCGTTCTTCTTCGTGGGCGGCGGGCCCGTGACTGCGGCGACCTACCTCATCCTAGGGTTCATCGGTCTTCTCGGGCTCGACTGGATGTTCTGGCGGCAGGGCCTAGCGCCGCCGTGGTGGATGCGGCTGAGGGTCGGGCTCACCTTCGTCGTCGTGCTCTGCCTGCTTCCGGTCGTCCTCTGATGCCGGAGCTTTTCGCCTACACGGACGGGGCGTGCTCGGGGAACCCCGGACCGGGCGGCTGGGGCGCGCTCCTGATTGCGAGGGACGGCGAGGCGGTGCTCAAGGAGCGGGAGCTGAACGGGGGGGAGGCGCTGACCACCAACAACCGGATGGAGCTTATGGCCGCCATTTCGGCGCTCGAGGCGCTGGAAAGGCCGTCCGCGATCACGGTCGTGACGGATTCCGCCTATGTGAAGAACGGCATCGCGGGCTGGATCGAGGGGTGGAAGCGGAACGGCTGGCGCACCGCCGACAGGAAGCCCGTGAAGAACGAGGACCTGTGGCGGCGGCTCGACGAGGCGCGGACGCGGCACAAGGTGCGGTGGGAGTGGATCAAGGGCCACGCGGGGCACCCCGAGAACGAGCGCGCCGATGAACTCGCGCGCGCAGGCATGAAGCCCTTCAAGCCGAAGAAGGCCGCCGGATGACGCTCGTCGTCTTCCTCGACTACGCGGCGGTCTTCGTCTTCGCGCTGACCGGCGCGCTGGTGGCCAGCCGGGCGCAGCTCGACATCGTGGGGTTCGTCTTCCTGGCCTGCCTGACGGCCACGGGGGGCGGCACGATCCGGGACCTCGTTCTCGACCGCAACCCGGTCTTCTGGATCGGCGAGCCCGGAATCCTGATGGTCGCGACCGTCGCAGCCGTCCTGATCTTCTTCACCGCGCACATGGCCGAAAGCCGGTATCGCTGGCTCCTGTGGCTCGACGCGGTGGCGCTGTCCGTCGCGGTGCCCGCCGGCGTGGGCGTGGCGCTCGATACCGGGCAGCAGGCCCCAATCGTCATCCTGATGGGCGTGATGACGGGCACCTTCGGGGGGATGCTGCGCGACGTGGTTGCGAACGAGGTGCCGCTCGTGCTGAAGCAGGGGGAGCTTTACCTCACCGCCGCCTTCGCGGGATCGGGGGCGGCGCTCGCGGCGCTGTGGCTTGGCGCGGACAAGGACGCAGCGCTTCTCGTCGCGGCGGGGGTGACGTTCGGACTCAGGGCCGGGAGCATGGCCTTCGGCTGGAAGCTCCCCGTCTACAAGTCGCGGCCGCCGCGGGTCTGACTACTTGCGCCGGTTCTTGCGGCGGTACGCGGCCTCGGTCGGGATGAGCAGAAGCGCGCCGGCCGCGCCGATGATGGCGTCGATCCCCGGTGCGCCGAAGCTCAGGCCGAACATCACGCGCACCATGAACAGAAGGATCACGCCGCCGAGCGCGATGACGATGGAGGCGAGGACGCCGTTGTGGGTCAGGTCCCATTTCTCGGCGAGGTAGCCGACGATCCCGCCGATCATCAGCGAGCCGAAGAAGGCGAAGAAGCCCATCCCTATCCTCCCAGCCGGGTCCCGGGCGCGATGGGCGCGCCCCGCAGGAAGCTCGCTGCGTCCTGCCGGGCCCGGCCTTCGGCCTGCACCTCGAGTATATCGGCGGCCCCTGCCCCGCAGGCAATGGTGAGGCCGGTCAGGACTTCGCCCGGAGCGCCCTGCCCGTCTCCGAGGCGCGAGCGGAGGAGCTTGAGGCGGCGGCCCTCATGCGTCGTCCATGCGCCGGGAAAGGGGGAGAGGCCGCGAATCTGGCGGTCGATCTCGGGCGCGGGCCTCGTCCAGTCGATGGCCGCCTCGGCCTTGTCGATCTTGGTGGCGTAGGTGACGCCGTCCTCGGGCTGGGGTTCCGGAGCGAGGTCCGGGAACCGCACGAGTGCGTCGACGATGAGCGTCGCGCCGAGCGCCGCGAGGCGGTCGTGGAGGTCGCCCGTCGTGTCGGTCGGGCCTATGGGCATGGCGGCGCGCAGGAGGACCGGGCCGGTGTCGAGCCCCTCCTCCATGGCCATGATGCAGACGCCCGTCTCTGCGTCTCCCGCCAGCACCGCCCGGTGGATCGGCGCGGCCCCCCGCCAGCGGGGGAGGAGCGAGGCGTGGATGTTGAGGCAGCCGTGCGTCGGAGCGTCGAGGACCGGCTTCGGCAGGATCAGGCCGTAGGCGACGACCACGGCGATGTCGGCGTCGAGCGAAGCGAAACCGGCCTGCGCCTCCGGCGTCCTCAGCGTCTTCGGATGGCGGACGGGAAGGCCCAGCGCCTCGGCCCGGAGGTGGACTGGAGAAGGGCGGTCCTTCTGACCCCGCCCCGCCGGACGCGGAGGTTGCGTGTAGACCGCGGCAATCTCATGCCCCGCAGCGGCCAGCGCGTCGAGCGCGGGGACCGAAAAGTCCGGCGTGCCCATGAAGACGATCCTCACGAGGCCACCTTCCGGGCGCGCTTCAGCAGCATGTCGCGCCTCACGCGCGACAGGCGGTCGATGTAGAGCCGCCCGTCGAGGTGGTCGATCTGGTGCTGGACCGAGGTGGACCAAAGGCCCTCGAACTCCCGCTCGACCTCGGCCCCCGTCTCGTCGAGGTAGGCGACCGTCACGCGGGCAGGCCGTTCGAGCCGCGCCCAGACGCCGGGGAGGTTCGGGCTTGCCTCGTCATGGGCGCGTAACTCGGCAGAGGCCGCGACGATGCGCGGGTTCGCGAGGCGGATCGCCCTGCCTCGCGTGTCGGACGCATCGACCACGGCGAGGCGGAGCATCACGCCGATCTGCGGCGCGGCGAGGCCGACGCCGGGCATCGCCTCCATCGTGTCGATCATGTCGGTCCAGATCTCGCGGATGTCGTCGGTGATGGCGGCGACAGGGTTGGCGGGCGTGCGGAGGCGCCGGTCGGGGTATGGCACGAAGGGCCGGACCGTCACGCCAGGACCTGCGCGTAGGCGGCCTCCAGAGCGGCGCGGGCCTCGGGCGGGACGCGGTCGAAGGTGACGAGGCCGTCGAGGTGGTCGGTCTCGTGCTGGATGCAGATCGCGGCGAAGCCATCGAAGCGCCGCGCGTGCCGCGCGCCGGCGAGGTCGCGCCACGTGACGTCGATCTCCGCCGCACGCTCCACCTCGGCCAGAACGCCCGGGATGGACAGGCAGCCCTCGCCGCCGGTCCGCGTCTCGGGCGAGGACCAGACGATCTCGGGGTCGAGGAAGACCATGGGGTCGGGTTCCCCCTCCCGCCACGCGACGTCCATGACGAAGATCCGCTTCAGCACGCCCACCTGCGGCCCCGCGAGACCGCGCCCGGGCGCGGCATACATCGTCTCCAGCATGTCGGCGGCAAGGCGGCGGAGCGCGTCGTCGGGTTCGCCCACCGGGGCGCAGGGCGTCGACAGCCGCGGGTCGGGCCAGCGGATGATGGGCAGGACGCTCACGCCCGCGCCTTCTCGCGCTTCAGCTTCACCATCTTCCGGGTGATGAGCTGGCGCTTCAGCGCGGTCAGATGGTCGATGAAGAGCGTGCCGTTCAGGTGGTCGATCTCGTGCTGGACGCAGGTCGCCCAGAGCTTGTCGAACCGCTCCTGATGGCGCTTGCCGTCGAGCCCGGTCCACGCGACCTCGACCTCGGCGGGCCGGGTCACGTCGGCGTATTGTTCGGGGATCGACAGGCAGCCTTCCTCGTAGGTGTTGAGCGCCTCGGATTCCCACGTGATCTCGGGGTTGATCAGCACCATGGGGCGCGGCGCGGCGCCCTCCTCCTTCACGCAGTCCATGACCAGCACCCGCCGGTTCACGCCGACCTGCGGCGCGGCGAGGCCGATGCCGGGGGCGTCGTACATCGTCTCCAGCATGTCGTCGGCCAGACGCCGGATGTCGTCCGTGATGTCGCCCACGGGATCGGCCACCTTCTTCAGGCGGGGGTCGGGGTGAATGAGGATGTCGCGCAGTGCCATGGCCGTGATTTAGGCGAGGGCCGCGGTCTCCGCAATCGCCTTGCAGCGGGCCGTCTCACGGGTAGGGTTGCGCGCAACAGACGGGAGACCTTCATGAACTTCGACGAGATCATCGACCGGCGCGGCACCCATTGCGTCAAGTGGGACATGATGGAGACGCTCTACGGCGTGCCGGCCGACGAGGGGATCGCCATGTGGGTGGCCGACATGGACTTCCGCCCGCCGGACTGCGTGCAGCAGGCTCTGCGGGGGATGCTCGACCACGGGGTCTACGGCTACTTCGGCGACGACCGGCCCTACAAGGCCGCGATCCGCTGGTGGATGGAGACGCGGCACGGCTGGACGGTGGAGCCAGACTGGATCTTCACGACGCACGGGCTCGTCAACGGGACGGCGATGTGCGTGGACACGTGGACGAAGCCCGGGGACGGCGTGGTGCTGTTCACCCCGGTCTACCACGCCTTCGCCCGCGTGATCCGCGCGGCAGGGCGCGAGGTGGTCGAATTCCCGATGCCGGTGGAGGACGGGCGCTACGTGCTCGATCTCGAAGGGTGGGATGCCCGGATGACGGGGCGGGAGCGGATGCTGATCCTCTGCTCCCCCCACAATCCCGGCGGTCGCGTCTGGACGGCGGAGGAGCTGCGCGGGGTGGCGGAGTTCGCGAAGCGCCACGACCTGATCCTCGTGTCGGACGAAATCCACCACGACCTGGTGCTTCCGGGGCACCGGCACATCCCGATGACGCTGGCCGCGCCCGACATCACGGACCGGCTGGTGATGATGACCGCCACCACCAAGACCTTCAACATCGCCGGAAGCCATGTGGGGAACGTCATCATCCCCGACGCCGGCCTGCGCACGGCGTTCGGCACCCGGATGCTGGCGATGGGGATCTCGCCCAACAGCTTCGGGATGGTCATGGCCACGGCGGCCTATTCGCCCGAGGGCGCAGCCTGGGTGGACCGGCTGGTGGCCTATCTGGAGGGCAACCGTCGCGTGTTCGACGACGGAGTGAACGGCATCCCGGGCGTGCGGTCCATGCCGTTGGAGGCAACCTACCTCGGTTGGGTTGATTTTTCGGGCACAGGCATGGCGCCCGAGGAGTTCACGCGAAGGGTCGAGCGCGAGGCGCGGATCGCCGCCAACCACGGGGCCAGCTTCGGGACGGGCGGCGAGAATTTCCTGCGCTTCAACATCGCGACGCCCCGCAGCCGGATCGAGGAGGCCGTCACCCGGCTGCGGGCAGCCTTCGCCGACCTACAGTAGCGGCCGGGGGATCAGGGCGACGGGCGCGTTCTCGTCCCTCAGGTAGTCGAGCGGCGCGCGGTCGCTGACGGGGGTCGCCCACTTGAATTCGTAGATCATCTCTCCGTCGTCCTCGGACGAGGCGACGATGAGGCACTGCGAGAGGTGGCGCGCTCCGTCGTAGAGATCCACGAGCCCGCGCAGGTTCGGCGCGTCGTCCTTGTCGAGAGCGAAGCCCTCGTTCCAGTGACGGAGAATGACGAAGGACTGTTCGCCGACCCTGACGTTGAGCCGGCTTCGCTTCTTCCGGTCCGCCTTGCGCGCAAGCTCAAGACCGGCCCGGACTTCCCTGGGCAAGTATTCGGACATGGCAGCCTCCAACCCCTGTGGAAGATGATGAAGCGGATTCACCGGGGGTCAAGATTCGTCTGTGGATAGACAGGGAAAATCACGACATTCCAAAACGATGTCACGAATTTGCGACGAAGCGGAAACGTGTTCGTGCTGAGATGCACAGAAGCTGCGCCAGTGTGCCGGTTTCGGGAGTTGGTCGAAGTCCCTACCTCAGACCCGGAAGAGGAGATCGCAATGGGCCAGTTGATCGACGGCACCTGGAGTACGGAATGGTACGACACCGCGAAAGATGGCGGCCGGTTCGTCCGTTCCACGGCGGGGTTCAGGAACTGGGTGACCCCCGATGGCGCGGCGGGTCCGTCGGGAGCCGGCGGGTTCAAGGCCGAGCCGGGGCGCTATCACCTCTATGTCTCCTACGCCTGCCCCTGGGCGCACCGGACGCTGATCTTTCGTGCCCTGAAGGGGCTCGGAGACGTGATCGGCGTCTCTGCCGTGCATCCGGACATGCTCGGCGACGGCTGGACCTTCGCGACGGACTTCCCCGGCGCGACGGGGGACCGGCTCCACGGCCTCCCGTTCCTGCGCGACATCTATACCCGGGCGGACCCGCAGGTGTCGGGACGTGTGACCGTGCCGGTTCTCTGGGACCGCGAGCGTGGGACCATCGTGTCGAACGAAAGCTCCGAGATCATCCGGATGTTCAACTCGGCCTTCGACGGGTTGACCGGGAACCGCGACGACTACTGGCCCGAAGACCTGCGCGAAGAGATCGAGACGGTGAATGGGCGCGTCTACGAGACGGTGAACAACGGCGTCTACCGCGCGGGCTTCGCCACCTCGCAGTCCGCCTACGACGAGGCCGTCACGGCGCTGTTCGACAGTCTGGACTGGCTCGAGGAGCGTCTCGGCTCGAACCGCTATCTCATGGGCGAGCGCATAACCGAGGCCGACTGGCGCCTCGTCACGACGCTGTTCCGGTTCGATCCCGTCTACCACCTGCACTTCAAGTGCAACCGGCGCCGGCTGATCGACTACCCGAACCTCTGGGCCTATGCGCGCGAGCTTTACCAGTGGCCGGGGGTGGCCTCGACGGTGCGCTTCGACCACATCGTGCGGCATTACCACTACAGCCACGACAGCATAAACCCGCACCGGATCATCCCGATCAATCCGGTTCTCGACTGGATGGCGCCGCACGGGCGCGGCCGCCTTGGCATGTCCATCCGGCGCGCCGCCACCTGAGGATTACGCCGCGTAATGCTGGATGATCGCCGCGAGATCCTCGGGCGGCGTGTCGATGCGGAAGAACCCGCAGGCGTTCGGGACGAGATTGAAGATCGACCCATCCGAGAAGAAGGATGACCGCGTGACAAAGACCACCCGCGCCTCGGGGCGACGGTAGCTGGCAAAATCGGCCACAGCGAAGGCGCTGCCCTGTGCCAGCGTCAGGTCGAGAACGATGACGTCAACCGTCCTCTGCTGCAGCAGGGCAACCGCCGCGTCTTGCGACGAAGCGACCTCGACCCGGCATCCCAGCCGTTCCAGATGGCGCGACCAGACACCGGCAAGGCCGGCGTCGGCTTCGACAATGAGTACTTGCATGGCTCCTCCGGGCTGTTCGTCCCGGTCACCGTCCCCGCGGCCAATATGTGACCGGATGCCTAACAAGTGGTTAACGCGCGAGTAAGAAGTCTTTGCACTCCATGAATATCAACCACTTAGAGTTCCAATTTGGCCTCATGAGGCCCTATGGAGATCAATGGGATAGCCATACGAGTTCCAACTCGCATCCCCGCAAAATCTCCTTGCAACCCGGGTCGCGTACCCGAGTTTGAACAGTTGGAACGAGCGTCTTGGGGTGCTTCACATGCTCAGAGCAGCAGCAATCGGTCTCGCCACATTCCTCGCGTCTCCCGTCGCGGCTTCCGTCTACCGCATCGACGTGACCGGAGATCCTGGCTACCGCTACGGCTACGGCTACGCAATCGACCGCCGGTCCGACGACTGGGAGCTTCTTGGCAACGGCTCGCTGCGTCTCGACGAGATCCCGGAGGGAACGCCAAACGTGCGCTTCCGCGACGCTGGCGCCGCCACGACCGGCAGCCTAACATTCTCAATCATGAACCGAACCTTCTCCGACTGCTCTGGGATGCTGGTCATGGCTTGCGATATGTTCGGCGGTGGCGGGTGGTGGCCGGAAGAACCTGCGATCAACTCGAGCGCCTTCAACCTTATGGTGGCGCTGCCCTACGGTCACGCCGGGTTCCACATGACACCCGCGGGCTTCACCTACGCCGATGACGGCACCGACGGCTTCAGAATCGGCACGATCACCTACTTGATGGCTTACCCTTTCTTCAACGGCACCTTTTCTGACGTCACGATCACCGACCTGTCTGCGAGCGCGACAATCCCCCTGCCCCCGGGCGCGTGGCTGCTGCTCGCCGGGCTAGGAGCGTTCGGGCTATTTAGGAAACCCTACGTAACCCCGACGTAACCCCGACATAGACTCAAGAATCCGGCTCTGCATCTTGGTTCTGCCATGGGCCACTGACATGTTGACGACAAGAGGAAAGGTTGGTCTCTTCGAAATCCGCGAATGCAGATAGACGTCACGTTCGGCGGATGAAGACGCTGGCGCCCAAGGCGCGATTCAAGTCCTTGAGCAAGGTCGACCAATACACCGTCACTGCGCGTACCCTTGCGCACCTGCTCGGGCAGCGGAAGCGGGAGGATCCTCGCCGTCGCGTAATGTATTTCGCGTATCACATTGCGGTCGGTAGCATCGATCGTCGCTACCTCGAGTTCGATCCTGCCACTGGTCTACTTACTGCAAATTCCATCAAGAAGATCAAAAGGGCGACGGCGGCATCCCTGAAATCGTCACTCGGGCGGGACGCGTACTTTATGTTCGCCATCGAGCAGCAAGACAAAGCGGGCCGGATCATGGCGCCCCACCTTCATATCCTCACGGTCGCTCTGTTCACGAAGCTCTACCATCAAGAATTGCTCACGAAGCTCGCACGGGTAGCCGGAGACGACTCTCCTGGCACCATTGAGGTGCGGAAATACTCCGCACTGGTAAAGCGATCGAATGAGTTGGCGTGGAACGAGGCGGATACGAGGCGACTGGCGCTGTATTCCATGAAGAACGATGCGACGGCGATCTACAGGTCGAAGAGCTTGCTATCGCATGTGCACGCCCGTTTCGATGAGCTGAAGCAGCATCACCGAGAGCCGTCAGCAGGGAGCGCGTGAGAGCTCGGTCGCGTTTGCCTTCCGTGACCGATCGCTTTCAAACGCAAGAACCCGCTCTGCACGGAAAATTATTTGGGAGCAACGGGTTGGCTCCATCACAGGCGGGATGAGCACTTCCTCCGTCGCCACCGCTTAAGTATAATACGCCTCTCCATCCACTGAGGGGACTGTCCGGGAAGGTGACCGGCACCTTTGACGATGCCGATGAAGAGAGAGGGAGGAAGGATGCTCCGTCGGCGTCCGTCGCTCCGTCTTGGGCTGTGGTGAAGAAAGCTTGTGCCTGGGCAACACTTGCGACCACTGACATTGGAAACTCGTATAAGCTCCGCGAGAGAACCGTGACCTCCTTGCGCCCTCCGTCTCCGCCATGTTGTCGATCCTCAGATGGCGCATGGATGGGGCCTCGTCGTCGAGACCTTGGGGATGCTCTTGGCGACTCGAAGGCTGGGCCAATGCGGCTGTCGCCGTGCGTGAGCCCCGGAGGGGTGAGCACACCAGACTGACGCATTGGCGAATGTGTAGGCGCGGCTCCAACTGGTGCGGCGATAGCGGCAATCTGACGGAGCGTTGGATCAGCGGTCGCCGGAAGCTTACCGGTTCGAAGAAGATAGGCGCTGACGGGTTCGGCTCGAGTCTTCGCGACTTGGGGAGCTGGACCGGCTAATGTCGACAAGTCCAGTTCGCTCGGGAAAGGCAGCGTTTCCGCCGACGAACACATCGGTCCAGACTAACACCGCGCGAAGCGGACTCATCTCAGGACGGCAGATGGCCCGTCGCGCAGCAGCGCCTGGAGCAGGTCCCCT
>VFQR01000119.1_pt1 | contig 190678 bp, 161 predicted proteins | sample 3512321 | NCBI WGS metagenome assembly VFQR01 (sample SAMN10412374, study PRJNA504923) | tailings metagenome | isolation source: Relicate 3 Philex TSF1 revegetated site | place: Philippines: Tuba, Benguet | collected 2017-08-29
CCGTGTACGCCAAGGAGTCGAAGGTCGTCTGCTTCATCGGCTGAACGTTCTGCGGGTGGTGCGCTATGGTAGCGGGTGCGAGGGATAAATCAGAGATTCCTTAGCGAGCCACGAACCCTCCGGCCGCATCGGGCGGGTCCACGACGCCCCATGAACCATCGGGAGTCATAGGGTGGGCCCTGGCCCACCATGAGCCCGACGCTCGCCTCGGTCCAACTCGGAATCGCCGCTCAACCCCGCTCGCGCAGCTTCTCGCGCAGCACGGCGACGAAGCGATCGGCGGCCTCGGCCGAGGTGTGGAAGAACAGCGAGGGCTCGGTCAATTCGAGCTCCAGCAGCTGCGGTCCCTTGGCCGAGGGCAGCAGGTCGACGCGGGCATAGGCGAGGCCCTGCACCGGCAGCGCCGCCAGCACCTGACGCGCGGTCGCCATCTCCTGGGCCGAGGGTTCGCGGGCGGTGATGTGCTCGGCGGCGAACAGGGCGCGGGTCGGGCCCTCCCCGCGCTTCAGCAGCGGGCCCTTGCGGATCGCGTGCGAGAACTTGCCGCCGAAGAACAGCAGGGCGGTCTCGCCGGCGCTGTCGACCTGGGCCAGATAGGGCTGCACCAGCACGTGCCGGCCCGCATTCAGCAGGCGCTCGACGTGCTGCGCGGCCGGGCCGCGCTCGGACTCGACATAGCGCTGGGTGTCGCGCGAGCCCGCGCCCACGGTCGGCTTGACCACGAACTCCGGCCAGGCCGGAAAGCCGTCGGCGCGTTCGCCGGGCGCGATGTAGAAGCTTTCGATGACCGGCAGGCCTTTCTTCGCCAGCTCGCCGAGATAGCGCTTGTCGGTATTCCAGCGCACGATTTCCAGCGGATTGATCAGCCGCGTCTGCGCGCTGACCTTGGCGCACCAGGCAAGGAACTCCGACAGGCGCTGGGTGTAGTCCCAGGTCGAGCGGATCAGCACCGCGTCGAAGCGCGCCCACGACACGGTGACGTCGTCCCAGACCAGGGTTTCATGGCCGATGCCCGCGCGGTCGAGCGCCTCGCGCAAAGGCGGCAGATCCTCGTCGAGATCGAGGGCGGGCAGGGTCGAGGCGAGCGCGATGCGGGTCACGGTGGCTCCTGTAGGCGGCGGGACAACAAGCCGCGCATCATGCCAAAGCGGGATGGCACGCGTGGATCACAGGCTCGCGCGCGGTTCGATGCTGGCACGTGCTTCCGCGCTGGAATCCACGCGTGCGCCGGGCAGCAGCGGGTCAGCAGCGCTGCCGCTGCGCCAGAGCATCCGCACCCACACCGCGAGCAGCGCCAGGGTCGACAGCACCCAGGCTGCGATGACCGCCTGGGCGCCGGGCAGCAGCGTCGGCCACTGGCGGACGCCCGCGACCGTGGGGCCGTAGTACTCGCGCGCTTCGTACAGGCCGAAAGGGACCGTTGCCGCACACACCAGCAGCGATACCACGAGGGCCGGGAGCATCCCGGGCCAGCGGTGGCGGGCGGCGACGCCAGGCTGGGCGTTCAGCCGGCGCGCATGCAGCAGAGTGCCGGTGAATATCAGGCCCGACAGCAGCAGCCCGAACACGAACCAGATCAATTTGCTGGCGAGGCCCGCGAAATCGCCGAAATGCAGCGGATCGGCCATGTTGGACCAGATCCAGTAGGCCGGCAGCTCATCGGCGCGGTGAGCCAGAAGCACCTCGCCGGTGCGCGGATCGAGGTTCAGCTGGTTGGCGCGTCCGCGCACCAGCGGGAAAACGGTCTGGCCCTCGATGTAAAGCGCCTCTTCGCTGGACCAGTCACGGCCGATCAGGGTCGGTTCGAAATCCGGCCAGCGCGCTTTCGCGTCAGCGATCAGGGCATCGAGTGAGCGTCGCGGCAACGAGGGGTCCGAAACGGCGGGCGGCACCACGTTGACCGAGTAGCTGGAGTCCGGCCCGGCGTAGTTGAGCATGCCGTCGCCGATGTCTCCGCGCAGGGCTTCGAACAGGTACCACACCCCGGTAACGCCCAGCACCAGAACAAACCACAGGCTCCACAGGCCGCCGGTCTTGTGCAGCTCGGACCAGAACGCGCGACCCCGACCGGGGTGGAAGCGGAAGAAGCGCGTCCACCAGCGTTTGTAGACGAACAGGGAGGCGACCATGGACAGCAGCATGGTCGCCGCCAACAGGGTCACGATGTACTTGCCTGCCCAAGGGATGAACAGGTTCATGTGGAAGCTGCGGAAGAAGCGCTGGATCGTGTAGCGCCCCTCGATCACGCCGGTGACGACTCCGGTGTAGGGGTCCACCGCCACCAGCTTGACCCCACCATCGGGCTGGTTCATCTGCACCACGCTGGCTGCGCGGGTGTTCAGCGGCGCAGAAATCACCGCCGGTTCCGCATCGGGCACCGCGTTCCGAGCCGCGGCCTCGATTGCATCCCAGCCGACGGTCTCTTCGTCGGGCGTGACCCGCAGCGCCGGATTCACCAGCCAATCGAGCTCGTTGGAGACGGTGGCAAAAGTGCCGCTCCAGCAGACCACGAACAGCAGCAGGCCGGTCATGACGCCGGTGAAACTGTGGATGCGGAACCAGCGGAGGGTGCCCATCACGGTCGGCCTCGCGTCTGCGCGATCAGAAGCGGTAGTTGACGGTCAGCGACACGCTGCGCGGATCGCCCGGGAACACGCGGCCGTAGTTGTAGCCGCCGGTCCAGTGCACGCGATCGGTGAGGTTCCTGACCATCAGGTTGGCCTGCCAGCTGTCGGCCTTGTAGTACAGGCCGGCGTTGAACACGGTGTAGCCCGGCAGCACCAGGGTGCGTTCGAAGGTCTCGCGGTCGCTGAGGTGCTGCGCGCCGGCGCCGAGGCCCCAGCGCTGGTTGAGGTTGTAGCGGCCCCAAAGGGTGGCCGAGTGGCGCGGTGCATTTTCCTTGACCAGGCCGACGATCGCGGGATCGGCGTCCTCGGTGATCTTGGCGTCGTTGAAGGCGTAGTTCGCGATCAGCTGGAAGCGTTCGCCAATCCTGCCGGCGGCTTCCAGTTCGAATCCGCGCGCACGCTCCTCGCCGCGCTGCACGTACAGTTCCGGGTTGTCCGGACTGTTGGCGTAGACGATGGAGTCCTTCTTGGTCAGTTCGTAGATCGACGCGGTGAAGAGCAGCCTGCCTTCGAACGTGAGCTGCTTGTAGCCGACCTCGTGCAGCACGCTCTCCGACGGGTCGAACGGCCCGCCGTAGGTCGGCGAGTTGATGCCCACGTCCGGCGGCTCGAAGCCGGTGATCCAGGACGCGTACAGGCTGCGGTTGTCATCCAACTTGTAAACCACGCCCAGCCGCGGCGAGAGTTCGTTGCCGCCTTCGTTGTCAAAGCGTGCTCCACCGTCCAACGTCTCCGGTGAGAAGCGGTCGTAGCGCAGGCCGGCCAGCACTTCCCAGCTGCCGACGCTGATCTGGTCCTGCAGGTAGTAGCCGGTGGTTGCAAGCGTGCCGCCGTAGGGACTGGACGAGCTCTCGGCGAGCGGGTAACTGGTGACGTCGCGATCGATGTAGGCCGGGTTCAGGATGTCGAAGACGCCGACGTTGCGCGCCGAGAAGTCACGGCTGAAGGTGTCGCTGTCGGCGTGATCGACGCCCGCCACCAGGCGGTGCATCAGTGCGCCGGTCTCGAACATCCCGGTCAGGTACACGGTGCCGGAGCGTACCTCGGCCTCGGTGTCGCGGTCGCCGTAGCGCAGGCTGATCTCGGTGTCGGACAGAAAGCGATCGATGCGATGCTCGACCAGACGCTCGTCGTAGCGGTAGTCCTGCAGGCTCGCCACCAGCGACCAGTCGGGTCCGAGGTCCTGCTCGACGCTGAGCGTGGTCGACAGGCTGTCGCTGTCGAGAATGTCGCCGGGTTGGGTCAGGCTGGCCCCGATCGGCACGGTGCCGAGTTCCAGGGCGCCGCGCACCGCCGGCTGACCCCGATCCAGCACCGACTCCGAATCGATCCAGACCACATCGAGGTTGAGGCGCGTGCCCTCGCGCGGCAGCAGGGTGAAGGAGGGGGCGAGAATGCGGTTGTCGAAGTAGACCCGCTCGCGGAAGGACTCGGAGTCCTCGATCGCTGCATTCAGCCGATAAAGAAGGGTGCCCGCGTCGTTGAGAGGGCCGGTCAGGTCGGCGGCGGCGTAGCGGTAGTCGAAGCTGCCAAGGCCGACGCTCAGCTCGCGGCGCACCCGGTCCAGCGGCTTCTTGGTCACCATGTTGATGACGCCGCCAGGGCTGGCGTCGCCGAAGGTGGCAGCACCCGGCCCCTTGATCACTTCGACGCGTTCCAGATGGGCGATCACGGGCTGCGACCAGAAGTTGTTGTAGGTGCGCAGGCCATTGACGCGGCGCGCGTCGGAACTGCGGAAGCCGCGGAGGGTGATGTCGTCGTAGACCGAGAACTCGTTGGCGCCGGCAACGAAGGGGGTGACGTCATTGAGCCGTACCAGGCCCTGGTCCTGGATGAGCTCCTTGGTGACCACGCTGATCGACTGCGGAATATCGAGGATGTGGGTCTCCGTCTTGGTCGCCGAGAACGTCGACTCGGCAAACACCTCTTCTGAGATGCGGCCGACGACCTCAACCGCCTGCAACGTGCGATCGGCATCCTTGCCGCGGTCCGAGCCGTCGGGAAGGTCTACGGCTTGCTCGGCGGCGGCTGGCAAGCCAGCCAGCCCGGCTGCAAGCGCGAGCCACAGCAGATGGCGGGAGCGTCCGCCGCCCAGGACGGGCGGGTGTTGGGATGTCTGAGGCATGGGCTTATCGGCGACAGCGGTAACGAAGGCGCCGGATTTCAGCACGAGATGCAATTGCGAGCAAGTCGCATTTGCGTTCGTATGCGCGTGCGATGGGTGCTATCCGCGCTGCGGGCCGCTCCGGATGCGGCCGATCAGGGGCGAAACTCCCTCGCCAGCAAGCCCAGCAGCACGCTGTCCTGCGTGCCGCCGCCGAGGCGGTAGCGCTCGCGCGCATGGCCCTCGCGCTGGAAGCCCAGGCTCTCCAGCAGGCGCAGGCTGGCGGCGTTGCCGGGGTCGGCGTCGGCCTCGATGCGCTGGATTTCGAGAGCGCGGATGGCATGCGCCAACACGGTGGCAACCGCCTCGCGGGCGAGGCCCCGCCCCCAGTGCGAGGGATGCAGGGCGAAACCGATCTCGCAGCGGGCGTGCTCGCGGGCAAAGGCGTACAGGGTCACCGTGCCGATCAGGCGATCCTCGCCGCGCAGGGTGATGGCCCACTGCAGCAGCTGGCCGCTGGCAGCACCGGCGTGGATGTCGCGCAGATAGGTCTCTGCCTGATGACGCGCCTGCCACGGGCCGTGGCTCCAGTAGCGGGTGACGTCGGCGCTGGCGAACAGCGCGTACAGGTCATCGAGATCGGCGCCGCGTGGGTGGCGCAGCACGATGCGCTCGCCATCCAGCGTGGGCAGGGTCGCCATGTGGGAGTGCCTGCGCCTTCAGCCCGCGCCAGCACCGCCGCAGCTGCGGCGCACCACCAGGCGGGTGTCGAGCTCGCGGCTCTGTGCGGGGCGGCGCTCGATCAGGTCGATGAGGGTCGACACCAGCACCGCGCCGGCGCCACGGGTGTCCTGCTGCACCGTGGTCAGTGCCGGCTGCGCCAACCGCGCCATCGGAATGTCGTCGAAGCCGGCGACTGCGACGTCCTCGGGCACGCGCAGGCCGCGCTCGGCCAGGGCCTGCATGGCGCCGAGCGCGATCAGGTCGGAGGCCGCGAAGATCGCATCGAAGGGCTCGCCGCGGCGCAGCAGCTCCTGGGCGGCGGCGATGCCGTCGGCTTCGCTGGACAGGGCATCCACGCGCAGACGCTTTGAGCAGGGCAGCTTCGCCGCCTTGAGCGCGCGCTGGTAGCCGCGGTGACGGGCTTCGAACTCGGGGTAGTGTGGCGAAGCGTCGCCCAGGAAGGCGATCCGCTGCCGGCCCTGGGCGATCAGATGGCGGGTGGCCTGCTCGCCGCCGCTGGCGTTGTCGCTGCCGATCGAGACGCCGGGCTGGTCGGCCTGCACCGCACCCCAGCGCACGAAATGCGTGCCCTGGGCGACCAGCTGGTCGAGTTTCTGCCGGTAGGTCTCGTAGTCGCCGTAGCCGAGCAGGATCAGCCCGTCGGCCTTCTTGGCGTCCTCGTAGTCGGCATGCCAGTCGCGCGCCATCTGCTGGAAGCTGACCAGCAGGTCGAAGCCGCGCGCACCGCAGGCGCGGGTGATCGAGGCCAGCATGGCGTGGAAGAAAGGGTTGATCTGCGACTCGTCGCAGTCGGCGTCCTCGAACAGCAGCAGGGCCAGCGTGCCGGCGTGCTGGGTGCGCAGGTTGGAGGCGTTCTTGTCGACCTGGTAGTTCAGCTGCTGCGCGATCGCCTTGATGCGCTTGCGCGTCTCGGCGTTGACCAGCGGGCTGTCGCGCAGCGCGCGCGACACCGTAGGCTGGCTGACGCCCGCCATGTGGGCGATGTCGAACGAGGTGACCTTGCCTTTCACGTCAACCGGAACTGCTGCAGCGCGGGGGCGCTGAGTGTGGCGGCGCGGGCCTGTGATGGCATTGTGCTTTGCAGCATCGCCGGCTTCCGCCGGCGATGCGGGAATCGGGAATGGAGAATCGGGAATCGTTGAGAGCGGACTTCTTCGGGCTGGGAGCTTGATGGTGATCACTCACAGCGCAAGCTTGTCCCGATTCCCGATTCCCGATTCCCGATTCCCGATTCCCGGCCTCTCAGCCCCTCGGCTTGAAGCCCTTCTTGAAGCCACCCTCGCCACGCGGGCCGCCGGGCTTGCGCTCGAAGCCGGCGCCGGCCGGGCGCGGTTTGCGCGGGCCGTCGAAGCTGCCGCGCTCGAACTTGGGCTTGACGAAGGCCTTGTCCTGCTCCGACGCGGGGCGGATGCGCAGGCGCTGGCCGGAGACCCAGACCTGCTGCAGGTGCTGCATCAGGTCCTCGGGCATGCCCTCGGGCAGGTCGATCAGGGCGTGGTCGCCGCGGATGTCGATGCGGCCGATGTGCTTGGCGTCGATGCCGGCCTCGTTGGCGATGGCGCCGACCAGGTTGCCCGGTTTGACGCCGTGGGCGAAGCCCACCTCGACGCGGAAGGTTTCAAAGGCGTAGTCGCTGGCCATCTCGCGCTGTGGCTTGGCCTCGCGCTCGACGCGCTCGCGCGGCGGCCGGGCTTCGCGATCGAACTGCTCGCGCGGTGCGCGGTCATCCCGGTCGAAGCGCTCGCGGGGCGCTCGCTCGGGCCGGTCGCTGCGCTCGCGGAACTCGCGCGCCGCCGGAATCACCTTGTCCGGCGGCAGCAGCAGCGGGGTGTCGCCGCGATGCAGGCGCGCCAGCGCCGCGGCGATCTCGATGGCCGGAATGTTCTGCTCGCTCTCGATGCGCTCGATCACGCTGCGGTACTGGTCCAGCTGCGGGTCGGCGAGCGCTTCCTGGATCTGCTGGCGGAAGCGGTTCAGGCGCTGCTCGTTGACGGTGTCGACGGAGGGCAGGTTCATCGCCTCGATCGGCTGGCGCGTGGCCTTTTCGATGGTGCGCAGCAGGTGGCGCTCGCGCGGGGCGACGAACAGGATCGCTTCGCCGCTGCGGCCGGCGCGGCCGGTGCGGCCGATGCGGTGGACGTAGCTTTCGGTGTCGTAGGGGATGTCGTAGTTCAGCACGTGGCTGATGCGCTCGACGTCCAGGCCGCGGGCGGCGACGTCGGTGGCGACGATGATGTCGAGCTCGCCATCCTTGAGCTTCTGCACGGTGCGCTCGCGCACCGCCTGCGGCACGTCGCCGTTCAGCGCAGCGGCGGAGAAGCCGCGCGCGGCCAGCTTCTCGGCCAGCTCTTCGGTGGCCTGCTTGGTGCGCGCGAACACGATCATCGCCTCGAAGGTCTCGGCTTCAAGGATGCGGGTCAACGCATCGAGCTTGTGCATGCCGGAGACCAGCCAGAAGCGCTGGCGGATGTTCTTCGCCGTGGTGGTCTTGGCCGCGATCGTGACTTCGCGCGGGTTGCGCAGATGGGTCTGGGCGATGGCGCGGATGCGCGGCGGCATGGTCGCCGAGAACAGAGCGACCTGGCGGCTGGCCGGGGTCTTCTGCAGGATGGATTCGACGTCGTCGATGAAGCCCATGCGCAGCATTTCATCGGCCTCGTCCAGCACCACGAAGCGCAGCTTGGACAGATCGAGCGAGCCGCGTTCGAGGTGGTCGATGATGCGGCCGGGCGTGCCGACCACGACGTGGGCGCCACGCTTCAGTCCGGTCAGCTGCGGGGCATAGCCCTGGCCGCCGTAGATCGGCAGCACGTGGAAGCCGGGCATGTGCGAGGCATAGCGCTGGAAGGCCTCGGCCACCTGGATGGCCAGCTCGCGGGTCGGCGCCAGCACGATGGCCTGCGGCGCCTTCTGCGTCATGTCGAGGCGCGACAGGATCGGCAGGGCGAAGGCGGCGGTCTTGCCGGTGCCGGTCTGGGCCTGGCCCAGCACGTCCTGGCCGGACAGCAGAGTCGGGATGGTGGCGGCCTGGATCGGCGACGGCGTCTCGTAGCCGACCGAGGTGATGGCTTCGAGCAGGGCGGGCGACAGGCCGAGATCGGCAAAACGCACGGAGGCCGCCGCAGGGGCGGCAGTGTTTTCAGAGGACATGTTTTCTTTGCTCCACAAGGGGCTTGGAATCACGCACCTTGCAGGCCGGAGAACAGCGCTCGGGACGAGCCGCGCAGGTCACTGCGGGGCAGCTCCCGTCCGCCTGTCGCATCATGCGATCAGGCCTGCGCGCGGCAGGAAAGGGGACGGGGCGAGAGCGGAAACGACGGGGCCGAAAGGCGCACACGGGGTACAGCGGCGCGCAGTCTAGCAGGCCGGGCGGTTGCCGCGCCTTCGGGTCCTGGGTCTCCGCTGGTTCCCCGTTCAGCTGCTAGGCTTGCGCTCGCCCCTCACCGAGCCGGAGAGCGCCATGCGCTGGGAACGCCTGCGACGCAGCAGCAACGTCACCGACAGTCGCGGCCGCGGAGGCGGCGGAGGTCGCCTTCCGGGTGGCGGCAAGGGCCTGGGCCTGACCGGCATCCTGATCGTGGTGGTGATCGCGATGGTGATGGGCAAGAACCCGCTGGAGCTGCTGTCCCTGCTCGATGCGGGCCAGCAGCAGGGCGCGCCCTCGGCCTCCAGTCGCACCCAGCTGCCGGATCCGCAGGACCCTGCCGTGGAGTTCGTGCGCGCGGTGTTGGGCGATACCGAGGATGCCTGGGGCGAGCTCTTCGCCGCTTCCGGCTCGCGCTACGAGCCGGCAGGTCTCGAAGTCTTCGAGGGCGGCGTCACCACCGCCTGCGGCTTCGCCTCGTCTGCCGTCGGCCCGTTCTACTGCCCGGGTGATCGCAAGGTCTACATCGACCTGCAGTTCTTCCGCGAGCTGGAGACGCGCTTCCGCGCGGCCGGCGATTTCGCCCAGGCCTATGTGATCGCACACGAGGTCGGCCACCACATCCAGACCCTGACCGGCGTGTCGGCGCGGGTGAATGCGGCGCGCCAGCGCGGTGAGGAGGTGAAGGGCGACGGCGGCCTGCTGGTGCGCCAGGAGCTGCAGGCGGACTGCTATGCCGGCGTCTGGGCGCACTCGGCGCAGCGCCGCTTCGACATCCTCGAACCCGGTGATCTCGAGGAAGCCCTGAACGCTGCCAGCGCGATCGGCGACGACCGTCTGCAGAAGCAGGCGCAGGGCCGGGTGGTGCCGGACTCCTTCAGCCACGGCACCTCGGAGCAGCGCATGCGCTGGTTCCGGCTTGGCTTCGAGCGCGGCAGCGTCGGCGCCTGCGACACCTTCGCGGCGAACCGGCTGTAGGCGCAGGGCCGATCCATGCCGCGCTGGCGCAGCCGTCTGCGCAGCTACCTGACCCACGGCGGACGGGTGGGGCCGCAGCATCCGGATTTCCGCCGCGTGCTGCTGCTCAACATGAGCCTGCTGGTGCTGGTGGCGATGTGCGGCGTGTTCGCCGCGCTCAATCTGCTGGTGCTGGGCCTGCCGCGGGTCGCCGTGCTGGATGTCGTGGCGGGCGCGCTGGCGCTGGGTGTGATGGCCTGGTATCGGCGCTCCAGACAGCTGGATGTGGCGGCGTGGGCGACCCTCGCCATCGTCGGACTGTTCCTGCTCGCGTACGTGCTGATGGTCGGCGCCGGACGCTACAGCCTGGCCTGGCTGGGCGTGTTCCCTGGCCTGGCCCTGTTCCTGCTCGGCGAGCGGCGCGGGCTGTGGGCCACATCGGTCCTGGTCGTGGCCAGCCTGCTCGCCCTTTCAGGCCCGTGGATGCACTTGCAGCCGCAGCGCTTCGATGCGGTCGCGGCCTTCAATCTGCTGGGCACCTTCGTCTGCCTGGTCCTGCAGGCGCGCTACAACGAGATGGCGCGACAGGAAGTGCTGCGCGGCCTGGTGCACAGCAATCGCGAGCTGCAGCGACTGTCCAACCACGATCGGCTGACCGGCCTCTACAACCGGCTCAAGCTCGAACACCGGCTGGCCGAGGAGCTGGCCCGTGCGCGCAGGCACGGCTCGCCTTTCAGCGTCGTGCTGATCGACATCGACCACTTCAAGCGCGTCAACGACACCCACGGGCACGCGATCGGCGATCTCGTGCTGCAGTGCCTCGGGCATGTGCTGCTGCGCGATCGTCGATCCACCGACATGGTCGGTCGCTGGGGCGGTGAGGAGTTCCTGATCCTCTGCCCCGAAACCCGCATCGACGGGGGGCTGCTGGTCGCGGAGCGCCTGCGCGCCGCGACCCAGGACTGTCCGATGCCCGAGGCCGGGCGGGTCACGCTGAGCGCAGGCGTGGCGGAGTACCGTGCCGGTGACTGCGAGGAGTCGCTGGTGGCCCGCGCCGACGCCGCGCTGTATCGCGCCAAGTCGGCCGGGCGCAACCGGGTCGAATCGGATGCACAGGACCCGGCGCCCGGCGAGGCTCAAACCGAGGAACAAAGGAAATGAGCAGATCCCGGCTTGCGCCGCTGTCCGCAATCGTCGGCGCGCTCGCGCTTGGCGTGGCCGCAGAACACTCGCCTGCGGCCTGCCCGCCCGCGGCCTGGGACGAAGCCTCGCTGCAAACTCTCAAGAGCGAGGGCTTTGCGCTGGACGAATCGCTGCGCGCATCCCTGGCGCTGGGCCTGCTCGACTGCCTGGGCGACCCGCGCCCCGATCTGCGCGACGGCATCGCCTTCGAGGCCCTGAGCACCTGGATGCGCGCCGGCCAACTCGATACCGCGAACCTCCGCGCCATGAAACCGCGCCTGCTGGCGCAGCTGCAGGCCGAGGATCCGCAGGGCGTGGCAAGACCTTTCGCTGTGCTGGCGCTCGCCGAGTTGAGCCGCACCGATCGGATCGCGCCGTGGATGGAGGCTTCCGAGCGCGAGGCGCTGGTGACTGCAGCGGCGGACTACCTGGCCGCGGTGCGCGACTACCGCGGCTTTGAGGTGGGTACCGGCTGGCGCCACGGCGTGGCGCACGGCGCCGACTGGGCGCTGCAGCTGGTCCTGAACCCCGCGCTCGATGCAGCACAGCTGGCCCGGCTGCGCGATGCGATCGCCGCCCAGGTGCTGGCCGCGGATGGTCATGCCTACGTGTTCAATGAGCCGGCGCGGCTGGCCGCGCCGCTGCTGTTCATCGCCAGGCGTGGCGTGTTCGACGCCGCCGACTGGCGGCGCTGGCTGCTGCAGTTTCCACCGCGCCTGGGCGAGCCCAAGGCGCTGTGGTCGGACCCTGCGGCGCTGGCGGCGCGCCACAACCTGCAGGCCCTGCTGCTGGCCCTGCACTTCGAGGCCAGCCGCAGCGAGGATGCGGGTATCCGCAGCCTGCTGCCGGGCGTGGTCGAGGCCCTGCAGGCCATGCCCTGAGCCAGGATCGGCGAACTCTTCGGCGCCCAAGTTCGGCTCAGGTCTGGCCTCAAGCGGGCTTCCGGCATAATCCGCGGCCTGACTGACAGCCACGGGCGCCTGTTCACCATGTCCATCCTCCGACTCGCCGACCTCGACCTCGCCGGTAAGCGCGTGCTGATCCGCGAAGACCTGAACGTGCCGATCAAGGACGGTCGGATCACCGCCGAGCAGCGCATCCTGGCGGCCCTGCCGACGCTGCAGCTGGCCCTGGCGAAGGGCGCGGCGGTGATGGTCACCTCGCATCTGGGCCGCCCGGTCGAGGGCGAATGGAGCGAAGCCGACTCGCTGGCGCCGGTGGCCGCACGCCTCGCCGAGCACCTTGGCCGTGCGGTGCCCTTGGTCCGCGACTGGGTCGATGGCGGTTTCGACGTGGCGCCTGGCGAGATCGTGCTGCTGGAGAACTGCCGCATGAACCGCGGCGAGGGCAAGGACGACGAAGCCCTTTCGAAGAAGTACGCCGCGCTCTGCGACATCTACTGCATGGACGCCTTCGGCACCGCGCATCGCGCCCAGGCCTCGACCCACGGCGCGATCCGCTTCGCCAAGGTGGCCTGCGGCGGCCCGCTGCTGATGGCCGAGCTGGATGCGCTCGCGAAGGCCCTGGAGCACCCGGCGCGGCCCCTGCTGGCCATCGTTGCGGGCTCCAAGGTCAGCACCAAGCTGGAGCTGCTCGGCAGCCTGGTCGGCAAGGTCGATCAGCTGATCGTCGGCGGCGGCATCGCCAATACCTTCCTGGCCGCGCAGGGGCTGCCGGTGGGCAAGAGCCTGTGCGAGACCGAGCTGCTGGACACGGCGCGCCAGATCATTGCCGACGCCAAGGCCCGCGGCGCGCAGATCCCGCTGCCGGTGGACGTGGTGGTGGCACCGACCTTCGCTGCCGACGCGCCGGCCAGCATCAAGGACGTCGATCGCGTGGGCCCGGAGGACATGATCCTCGACATCGGCCCGGCCACGGCGAAGCGCTACGCCGACATCATCGCCCGCGCCGGCAGCGTGATCTGGAACGGCCCGGTCGGGGTGTTCGAGTTCGATGCCTTCGGCGAGGGCACGCGCGCGGTGGCCGAGGCCATCCGTGATTCGCAGGCCTTCTCGATCGCCGGCGGCGGCGACACCCTGGCGGCGGTGGAGAAGTACGGCGTCGAGTCGGGGATCAGCTATATCTCCACCGGCGGCGGCGCCTTCCTGGAGTTCTGCGAGGGCAAGGAGCTGCCGGCCGTGGCCGCGCTCCGGGCCCGCGCTTCGGCGTGAGTGCAGCGATGACCCGCGAGGTGCTCAACATTGCCGCCTACCACTTCGCCGATATCGCGGAGCCTGTGGCGCTGCGTGAGCAGCTGCGCGCGTGCTGCGAGGCGGCAGGGCTGAAGGGCAGCGTGCTGGTGGCGCCGGAAGGGCTGAACCTGTTCCTGGCCGGCATCGAGAGTGCCGTCGACGCGGTCCTCGATTTTGTGCGCGCGCAGCCCGGCTTCGCCGAGCTCCGGGTCAAGCGCAGCTGGAGCGCGCACGTGCCCTTCGCCCGGCTCAAGGTGAAGCTGAAGAAAGAGATCATCGCCTTTGGTCACGACGAATGTGTTCCGCGGACGCGGCGCGCGCTGACGGTTGCGCCCGCTACGCTTCGTCAGTGGATCGCCCGTGGCAGCGATGACTCGGGACGTCCGCTGGTGCTGGTCGATACCCGCAATCGCGAGGAGCTGGCCTACGGCCATTTCGAGAATGCGGTGCTGCTGCCGATCGACAACTTCACCGACCTCACCGCCGCGCTGGCACCGCTGAAGCCCGAGCTGGCCGGGGCCACCGTGGTCAGCTACTGCACCGGCGGCATCCGCTGCGAGAAGGCCGCGCTGTGGATGCAGGACGTCGGCTTCGCCAACGTCTTCCAGCTCGATGGCGGCATCCTCGATTACTTCGAGCAGGTCGGTGGCGAGGGTTGGCGGGGCGAGTGCTTTGTCTTCGATGCGCGCGTGGCCCTGAAGCCCGACCTGTCGCCACGCGTGGATGCGCCGGTGCCCGAGCCGGTCGACCCGCTGGCCGCGCGGAAGCGCGCGGCGTGACCGGCAACCCGGCCCGCTGCGCATGAGGGCGACCGCGACCGTCGGCATCATCGGCAGCGCTGGTGCCTACGGTCGCTGGCTTGTGCAGTTCTTTGCCGAGCGCATGGGCTGCCGCGTGCTGGGCTGCGACCCTGCGGATCCGGCGACCTGCTCGTTGGGCGAGCTCCTGGTGCACAGCGAGGTCATCGTGTTCTCAGCGCCGATTGCCGAGACCCCGCGCCTCATTGGCGAAGCGGTGGCGTTGGCCGGTGAGCGCGCGGCGGTGCAGCTGTGGATCGACGTCACCTCGATCAAGGCCGCGCCGGTGGCGGCCATGCTGGACTCACCCGCGGAAGTGCTGGGCCTGCACCCGATGACCGCGCCACCGAAGGCACCCAGCCTGCGCGGTCGCGTGCTGATCAGCTGCGAGGCGCGTATCGGCCAGTGGCGCGGCTTCGTCGATGCCCTGTATGCGGCGCTCGAAGCCGAGCGCGTCGAGTGCGATCCGCAGCAGCATGATCGGGTGATGGCCCTGGTGCAGGCGCTGGTGCATGCCGGGCACCTGGCCCAGGCCGGCGTGCTCGCCAAGCTGGCGACGGATCTGGGCGGACCGGCGGCGCTGTTCCCCTTCCGCTCGGTCTCGTTCGAGCTCGATCTCGCCATGGCCGACCGCATTCTGGCCGGCAACCCGGCGATCTACGCCGGTATCCAGTTCGACAACCCGGCCGTGCTGCCGGTGCTCGACAGCCTTGTGGCGCGCGTGACGCGCCTGCGTGAACTTGTCCGCGCCGGCGATCGCGAGGCCTTCGAGCGCGAGTTCATCACGGCGCCTCGTGCGGCCTTCGGCGCCGACGAGATCGCCCGCGGCAACCACGGTTTCGAGCAGGTCGGCTATCTGCTGGCCGATCTCGCGCATGCCGGGGCGCTGAGCGTGCATCTGCCGGAGGATCGCCCCGGCTCGCTGCGCGCCCTGCTTGAAGTCTTCGAGCGCGCCGACGTGAATCTCGCTTCCATCCACTCTTCACGCACGCCCTCGGGGGCTGTGCACTTCCGCTTTTCCTTCACCACGGCGCCCGAGGGGGATCAGCGCCTGGCCCTGATCGCAGCGATCGAAGCCGACGGAATCGGCCGGGTGCTGGCATGAGGGGCGCTCACCCGGGCGCATAGATCTGGCCGGAACACTGGCTCGGATTCACGAACTTTGGAGGTGTCATGCATAGATCGACTGAGGACCGGCAGCTGACGGTCGCACGGCTCCTGGGGCCAGCCAGCAGCATCCGTAAGCGAGGAGCCTGAGTCATGGCGACGCGTCTTATGGGCCTTCGGGACGTTCCGGACGACGAGCTCGAAGGCATCGAGTCGGTGCTTGCCGAGGCCGGCATCGAGCACTACCAGAGCCCGCCCGGGCTGTTCGGGCTGTCACCCGCGGCCCTGTGGCTGAAGCACGAGGTCGATCTGGAGCGCGCGCGCGCACGGGTTGCGGCCTACCAGACGGAACGTGCCCGCCTGGCGCGGGAAACCTGGGAGCGGGCGCAGGCGGCCGGCGAGGTGCCGGGGATCTGGCAGGCGTTGCGGCAGCGCCCCTGGCACGCGCTGGGACTGCTGGTCCTCGTGCTCGGGGTGCTGTTCGCGCTCAGCCTGCCCTGGCTGGGCTTGGGGCGATAGGGCATCCGACCGGGATGAAGTGGGAAGCTTTCGCCTGCTGTTGAACAAATGCGCCCGCAGCGTGGTGATTCAAAGCATTGATTTATATGGATAAAAGTGGGGTCTCCCGCGGACGCCTCGGCGTCGGCAAGTGACACCGTAGATTCCTCGCCCTTTGCTATGGTCGGCCCCGGTTCGTGGACTGCCTCGCAGCGATCGAGTCGCTCCCGATTCTTCGAGTAACGGGTCATGGCCATCTCGCTTCGCTCCCTCCGCACGCTCACGAATGTCGTCACGCCCGAGCAGCTCAGTCATGAGCTGTGCCGCGTCCTCGACAAGCTGGGCGTCGAACACTGGGTCTACGCGATCAACCTGCCGCTGGTGAACGAACGCCAGAACCAGTACACCCTCGGTGACTATCCCTTGCCCTGGGTCGAGCGCTACCTGGAATGCGACTACCTGAAGATCGACCCGGTCGTCGCCCACTGCCATGACAACAGCACGCCCTTCCTCTGGAGCGAAGCCCAGCTCAGGGCGCGCTGCGCGATCGATCCGCACCACCAGCTGGTCAACCGCATGTTCGAGGAGGCCCACGAATTCGGGCTGGGTGCCGGGGTCAGCGTGCCGCTGCACGGTCCCGGTGCCTGCTGGGGCCTGATGTCTTTTGCCGGTCCACGCGGTCGTGCCGCCGAGATCGAGCGGCGCCTGCCCGAGCTGCTGACCATCGCCCACTACGCGCACGAGGCGGCCAGGCCCTTCGCGCGCAGCCGCGCCTGCATCACCACCCCCGAGCTGACCCGCCGCGAGCGTGAATGCCTGCACTGGGCCGCCGAAGGCAAGACCAGCTGGGAGGTGGGCCGCCTGCTCGGAGTCAGCGAGCGTACGGCGATCTACCACCTGCAGAACGCGGCCAAGAAGCTGGAGGTGAGTGGCCGTCAGGCAGCGGTGGCAAGGGCGATCTCGTTGGGCCTGATCAGCCCGGCCTGATGTCCATCCCGGGGCGCACCAGGCGCTCCACAGTCACGGCTCCGGACGCCGGGGGAGGGTTGTCCGGAGGGGCCTCCGGTCGCTGTGCACGGCGACCGGAGGCTTTTTTCTTTCTGTGTCGATGCCGCAGGCGCACGCTGTGCCGTTCGGCCCCAAGGCTTCGGCCCCGGGACAGATCGCGCGGCGTCCACATCACGCTTTCCACAGATCGTCGGGAATCGACGTCGCCGAGCGGGCTGGGAGGTTCGCGAAGCCTTGGCGCGCCGCATTCCGCGCCGTCTCTGTGAGCCACATCATCCTGTCAGGGCTTACAGCTGTCGGATGTAACAGGGTGACGTTCTGCTGGTCCTCCGCACTGTCGCGGAGGAGAACGTCAATGATCGAAATCAGTATCGCCCGCGCCGGAGAAGGCGCGCTCTCGGCCGGCTTGATGGACAGCATGTTCCGCCTGCGCGCCGAAGTGTTCCGTGAGCGTTTGGGGTGGGACGTGCGGGTGGACCAGGGGCGGGAACACGACTGGTTCGACCTGATCGGGCCGCGCTACCTGGTCGCTCATGGCGGTAGCGCGGGGCCGCATGCGGTCGGCTGCTGCCGGTTGCTGCCGACCCAGGGCCCCAACATGCTGCGCGATATCTTTCCCGAGCTGCTCGATGGCGCACCGGTTCCCGCAGCACCGGACCTTGTCGAAGTGAGTCGCTTTGCGGTGTCGGACCTGTGTACCCGGGGCGGCGTGGGCTTCAGTGAACTGCCGGCACGGATGGTCTCGGCGGTGCTGCAGGATTCCGCCCAGCGCGGCGCGCGCGCCGTGGTGGGCGTGACCAGTGCGGCCTTCGAGCGCATGCTGCTTGGGCTCGGCCTCGAAGTTCATCGGCTTGGCCGCGCCAGGAGGATCGGGCGGGTGATGAGCCTTGCCTTCGAGCTGCCCCTGCATGCGGCCAACCTGCGCGTGGTTGCGGATGCGGGTTTGGCCTTCGAGCCGGCCCGGGCCGCCTGAACCCGGACGCTCGGCATCGGGCCCCGGGTATTCCCGAGGCCCGATGCGGTGAAGCTCAGACGGCAGCGGCGACGCGAACTTTTGCCGCCGTCTCGCCGGCCGCCGCGCCCTGCGCGCGCAGGACTTCCCAGGTGCCGTCCCAGAGCTGATGGCGCGCGTGCAGCGCTTCGCTCGCCGCCATCCGCGCGGCCTCCAGCCCGAACGGGTTGCGCTCAAGCTCGGTGCCAATCAGACGCGCCGCGGCGGGGCCGTGGCTGTCGGCGTCCAGCTCGATGTGGCGCTCCAGGTAGTAGACGAACTGCGGCGCCTCGGCGGGCGGGATCGACCAGCTGTCGAGCAGGCCCTGGAACATGCTGGGGATGACGTTCTCGCGCCCGTACAGGAAGCTCGCCATCACCTGCAGGCGATTGCCGTTGAGCGCGGTGTCGAGGGTGCGCCCGACAAACTCGCGGACGAACCAGGGGATCTCATCGTCAGCCAAGGCGACGCTCAGCATCTCGCCTTCGCGGAGGGCGTCGAGAAAGCGGTCGAACACGCGGGTGTCGGCGCCGACCTCGCGCATCGCGCCGAGATAGAGGTCGAGATGGCTGGCCGGACGTCCATCCGCGCCGATGTCGCTCTCCTCGCCGAGTACGATGTCATTGATCAGACGCGCGGCTTCCGGATTGGCGGGCGGCATCCAGGGGATGCGCGTGCAGGTCAGCTCGTTCTGCAGGCGCTTCACCAGGGACATGAAGTCCCAGACCGCGAACACGTGGATCTGCATGAAGGCGCGCAGCTGTTCCGGACCCTTCAACGCGGAAAACACGGGATGGGATTCGAGCCCGGCGCGCAGCTGGCGAATCTCGGGGGTCAGGACCGGATCAGGCGTGGCGTAGCAGTGGGCGGCGCTCATCGGGGACTCCTTTCACGGTGCACGGCAGTGGTGAGCCTCCGCGGCGCGGAGGATTCTGGAAACCTTTGGCGTGACGGGCGCGGCACCACCGCGGGCATCGCCCGCGGCCCCTTTGGCGCGCGCTGGAACAATCGATGACGGGCAGAAGCGGTCGGCTGCGCGGCTTCGGCTGTGAGGCCCCGCAAATCCGGAGCGACGCGAGCGGAGCCAGACCGGCAGGCGGTGGCCCCTTGCCGCGCCACGGCCACGAAGCGCAGGCGGCAGTTCAGGCCGGCTGGTAGAGCGGATACAGGTTGGCTTCCTCGCGCTGGATGCGCTGGGTCAGCAGTCCTCCGACCACCGCGTAGTCGCGCAGGAAGGCGTCGCGCGTGGCTTCATTGAAGGCCGCGCGCTGGTACTTCTTGACGAAGTCCACCACGCCGCGCGCGATGGCGTTCATCTCGCGACGGAAGCTGCGGATCAGCAGCAGGTTCTCCTCGTCGCCGGACAGCGAATTCTCGACGTAGTTGTAGAAGCGCACGTTCTCGGCGATCACGTGGCTTTCAAGTCCGGTCTTGAACGCGATCAGCAGGGCCGGCAGCTCGTGGAATCGGCCGCGTTCCGCGGTCTGGCCGATCTGCTGGAACAGCTCGACCAGGCTGTGGTGGTCGTGCTTCAGCGATTCGATCAGCCGTGAGTCGTAGCTGGGCGCCCGGCCGATCGCGCTGGCGGCGGTTGCCGGCGCGCTGCGGCCACTGCCGGTGGGCGGCGCCGCGGTCGCCGTGTCCTGGCCCATCCAGCGCTTGACGAAGTCGAACATGGCGGTCTTCCCCTGGGATTCCGGACAACGGATACGGGAAAGAACAGTAGCCCTGCGCTGCGGGCTTGCGTACCTGCCAGATCTTGCAGGTTGGTGGCGTTCACGCTTTCACCTGCCCGACACGCGCACCGCGCGCGTCGGGCAGGTGAATGACACGGGGGTCAGTGCGCGTGCGGCACGCCGGACTTCGGGCAGTGGCAGGGCATGGTCGGGCCGTACTCCAGCCCGAAGTTGCGGCCCTCGCGGTGGCGCTGCCAGAAGAACTGCGGGGCTGGCGCGCCGCGGCCGCCGACTTCGGCCATGTCGGCGCCGAGGTCGAACAGGCGACCGCCGACCATCACCATCGCGGTGTCGGCGCTGCGGCGGATGTCCTCCAGCGGGTTCGAGTTCAGCACCACGAGGTCCGCCTTCTTGCCGGCTTCCAGCGAACCGAAGTAGCGGCCCATGCCGATCGATTCGGCGCCGTCGATGGTGGCCGCGCGCAGGGCCTCGAAGTTGCTGAAGCCGCCCTGGGTCAGCATCCAGATCTCCCAGTGGTTGGCCAGGCCCTGCAGCTGGCCGTGGCTGCTGGTCTGGATGCGCACGCCGGCGTCGCGCAGCTGCTTGAGCGCCTTGGCCACTTCGATGTGGTAGTAGTCCCAGTCCGGCGCGGTCTCGCGGCGGATCGAGCGCGCGTCCAGGGTCTCGCGCGGGAAGTAGCGGTTGAGCCGCGGCTCTTCCCACACGTTGTCGCGGGCGTACCACCAGTACTCGCCGGACAGGCCGCCGTAGCTGACGATCAGGGTCGGAGTGTTGCGCACCCTGGTGCCGGCCCACAGCTGCACCACGTCGCGATAGAGCGGGGCCACCGGCAGGTTGTGCTCCACCGTGCTGGCGCCATCGAGGATCATGGTCAGGTTGTGGAAGAAGGTCGAGCCGCCTTCCTCGACCACGCGCATGCCCAGCTCGCGCGCCGCCTGGTTGACCTGCTGGCGCTGGTCGCGGCGCGGCTGGTTGTAGCTCTTCACGCTGAAGGCGCCGTGCGCCTGCATGCGGCGCAGGTGCGAGCGGGCGTCGTCGAGTGTATTGATGACCGCCTTGAAGTCGCCGTCGGCGCCGTAGAGGATCGTGCCGGTCGAGAACACGCGCGGGCCGACCATCTCGCCGGCCTGCACCAGCTCCTTCTGGCTGAACACGAACTCGGTGGTGGCCGAGGGATCGTGCAGGGCGGTCACGCCGAAGGCGAGGTTGGCGTAGTAGGCCCAGTTCTGCTGCGGAACGACACCTTGGCCGAAATGCGCGGCGTGGGCATGCGCGTCGACGATGCCCGGCAGGATGGTCTTGCCGCGCGCGTCGATCACGTTCGCACCGGCCGGCACCTGCACGCGGGCGCTGGGGCCGACGGCCAGGATCTCGTCACCGCGCACCACCAGCGTGCCGTCCTCGATGACTTCCTCGGTGTTCTCCGCATCGCGCATGGTGATGATGCGTGCGCCGGTGAACGCGATGACCTGCTCGGGCGCGTAGACCGGCAGCTCCAGGCCGACCTCGATGCCGCGGGCGTCTTCGGGTTTCGGCAGCTCCTTGGGCGCGCCGGGCAGGAAGGCGAAGGCGTCCTTCAGCTCGCGGGTGAAGTAGCGCTTGCCGACCATCCAGTGCAGGGCCTGGTCGCTGCCGCTGCCCGACCAGTGGAAGTAGCTGCCCACGTCCTGGCTGATCTTGCTGACCGGAATCGCCTTGGTGTCCTTGCTCAGCTCGATGCTGCCGCCGGTCTGCGGCATCGGCGCCACGTAGGCGTTGAACAGTTCAGTGAACGCCACGAAACGGCCGTCCGGCGAGAGTGCGATCTCGTTGACGTACTTGAGGTTGAACACCTCGCGTGGCTCTTCTCCGTTCAAACCCACCGACATCAGCTTCTTCGACATGCCGCCGCCGGTCATGTAGTAGATGCGGCTGCCGTCGGCCGAGAACTGCGGGTTGTAGCCTTCGCGCGCCACGCGCACCGGCTCGCCGCCTGCCGCCGGCACCCAGAAGATTCCGCGCTCCTGCGCCCACAGACTGCCGGTCAGGCCCGAGCCCGCGCTGCGCGCATACACCACCTTGCTGGCATCGGGCGAGAAGCGCGGGTGGTAGTAGAAGCCCGGGCGCATCGTCAGGCTGCGGCGCTCGCCGGTGGTGAGATCCAGCGCCAGCAGCTCGCCGAGGTTGGCGTCGGTCCAGGTCGTGTAGAGCAGCTGGCGGCCGTCGGCGCTGTAGCTGGGCTCGTACTCGTAGACCTCGTCCTCGCGGCCGAGGCGCTGCGGCGCGCCGTTCGGTAGCGCCTTGCGGTAGAGCTTGCCGACCGCGTGGAAGACCATCTCGCCGCGGTCCGGGCGAGTCGCCACGTCGCGGATCATGTCCGGCGCGAAGCGGCCTTCCGGCAGGCTGATCTGCGGGTCCAGCGCCTCGATCACGGTCTGCCGCACCTCGGCGCGGAAGGGAATTCGCTCGGCCGAGCCGTCGGCGGCGCTGACCTTCCAAAGCCCGCCCTGGGCCCAGATCACGATGGCGCTGCCGTCCGGCGTCCAGTCGAAGCCGGGGTAGGGGCCGAAGATCGACCAGGCTTCCTGCTGGTCGCGCGAGAGGCCGTCCCACAGCGGACGCTCTTCGCCGCTCAGCGAGTCGAACACGTGCAGCACCGACTTGTCGCGGATGCGCTTGACGTAGGCGATGCCGCGGCCGTCGGGCGCGGGTTCCGGCCGCACCGCGCCGCCAGGGCCGCGGATCAGGTCACGGATCTCGCCGGTCTCGCGGTCGAGGCGGCGGATCGCATAGATGCCGGCGTGCGGGTTCTTGTTGTACTGGAAGAACGGCCCCTGGGTGACGTCTTCGCTGAAGTACACATAGCGGCCGTCCGGGCTGATCGCCGGTTCGCCCTGGTCCTGCTGGTCGTTCTTCTGCTTGGTCAGCTGCAGGCCGCTGCCGCCGGTGCGGTGCCACATCCACAGCTCGCCCGCGCCCAGCGAGCGCTGGCCGGTGAAATGCTTGCGCGCGATCAGGTAGTCGCCGTCCGGCGTCCACACCGCGTTGTTGGTCAGGCGGAAGTCTTCCTTGCTGACCTGGGTCGGTTCGCCGCCGGCCACCGGCATGCGCCAGATGTTGTTGCCGCCGCCGCGGTCGGAGGTGAAGCTCACTTCGCGGCCGTCCGGCGAGAAGCGCGGCTGCACATCAAACGCGGGGCCGGAGGTCAGGCGCTTGGCCTCACCGCCCTCGATCGGCAGCAGGTAGAGATCACCCAGAAGATCGAACACCAGCTGGCGGCCGTCGGGGCTGACGTCCACGCTCATCCAGGTGCCTTCCTCGGTGGTGAAGCGGATCTCCTTGGTCGGCCCGCGCAGCTGGCTGATGTCCCATTTGGACTCATCCGGTTTGGCTTTGGCGTACAGGCTCGGGCTTGCGGAGGCGGCGGCCAGGCTCAGGGCCAGGCTGCCGATCAGGGTCAGGCTGCGCATCGGGTCATCCTTTGCTGCTTCGGGTGCGGGAGCGTTGCGGCCGTGCCCCGGCGGCAACGCGCGCTCGGGTGCGCGGAGGCGATCGAGCGTGCGTGAAGGGTGCGCTTCACGCCGCGTCCGGGCATGGGCCGGAAGTCGCCGCGGAAGGCGGCCGGTAGAATCCGCGCCATGACTACGCACAGCTCCGGCGACTTCCACAGCGCCGCCCAGGCTTCGACCCTGGGCAAGACCGTCGACTACGCCGACCACTACGACGCCTCCCGGCTGTTCCCGATTGCGCGTGCAGCCAAGCGCAGCGAGCTTGGCATCACGGCGCCGCTGCCGTTCTCCGGCGTCGACATCTGGAACGCCTGGGAGCTGTCCTGGCTGGATCCGCGCGGCAAGCCGAACGTGGCGATCGCCGAGATCCGGGTGCCGGCGGACTCGCCCTGCATCATCGAGTCGAAGAGCTTCAAGCTGTATCTGAACGGCTTCAACCAGGAGCGCCTCGACAGCCGCGAGGCCCTGCGCGTACGCATCGAGGCGGATCTGTCGCAGGCGGCGGGTGCGGCGGTGTCCGTGCGCTTGAAGTCGCTCGATGAAGCCGCCGCTGAGCCCATGGCCGAGCCGCCGGGCTTCTGCATCGACGCGCTCGACATCGACATCGATTGCTATGGCCCGCCGCGCCCCGACTTTCTGCGTGCGGGCGGCGACGCGATCGACGAGCGGCTGGTTTCACGCCTGCTCAAGTCCAACTGCCCGGTCACCGGCCAGCCCGACTGGGCGACGGTGGAGATCAGCTACCGCGGCCCGCGCATCGACCGCGCCGGCCTGCTGCGCTATCTGGTGTCCTTCCGCCGTCACGACGACTTCCACGAGCAGTGCGTGGAGCGCATCTTCGTCGATCTGATGCGCCGCTGCGCGCCCGAGCACCTGACCGTGCAGGCCCGCTACACCCGTCGCGGCGGGCTCGACATCAACCCCTGGCGCAGCACTCTGACGGGAGAGCCGGGCAACCAGCGCGGTGCGAGGCAGTAGGCAGTGGCTGCGGGCCGGGATCCGGCCAGGAATCCGCACTGGGCGGGCGCGTTTGAACGACTCGAGTAGCGTTTTGCGAATGACAGAGCAGGCTGTTGAAACGCAGGCTGCTAGCCCGGCCAGGGATGGCCGGGACGACGAAGCAAGCGCGTAAGCGATTGATTTGTTGTGAGGCGGTACGGACCTGCGCCGGACCGCCGACTTGAAAAACTCCCCGGAAGGGAGTTTCTCAACAAGTTGATGGAGCGGTGGGCCACAAATCGGCGCAGGCGCCGCCGGTGTGGTTCAGTGCGGAGCCCAGGGAGACACGACGATGCGCAAGTTGATGTATCTGCTGTTGGCACTGATGGCCGGCGTTGGCCCCTGGCTGTCGACATCGCGGGCCGTCGAGAACGGCGACTGCCAGATCGAGCTCAAGTCCTGTCCAGCGTCGACGTATCATCACGTCGCCAAGGCCGATCTCTGCTCCGACGAGACCAACGGCAAGGCCGGCACCTGCCGACCTGACTGGATGCCGCCGGATGCGCCCGAGCTGGTCTGCTTTCCCGCCCTGCCGCGCGGTATGGACTGCGAGGTCTGGCCGCAGGGCGGTGCTCTGGTCTACCACTTCGTGACCCAGGGCAGCGTGCAGCCAGGCGTCAGCGGGACCACGTCCTCCCCCTACTACGCCTTCAGATGCCCCAACGCGGGATCGAGTGGTGTTGTCCAGATCACCGTGTCCGCGCCCTCTGGCACCTACACCTACGCGTCGATCCCGCTGGCCTGCACCGACAGCGGCTGGATCCAGTAGCCTGCCTGACCGGCCGGCCGTGCATCAGCGCCCCGTTGGATCTGACCCCTGGCTGGCGCGAACAGCGCTGCGGTTCTGACCGTACGGCACGAGACGCACTCGCGCGGCCACTGGCCGCAGGCTTCGATCGCTCAACTGCCCAGGCTGGCCTCCAGCGCGTCCAGTCGCTGGCGCAGATTCGCGCAGCGGGGCGTCTGCGCTGCAGGCTCGAATGGGCAGGCCAAGGCTGGCTCGGCCAGCAGCTGGCGCAACAAAGCTGCGCGTTCGCGGCGGTTGTACTCGCTGGCGATGCTGGCCTCGCGACTGGCCTCCTGTTCGCCGTCGATCACGGTGACGGCATCCTCGACGCGGTCGCCCACGACCAGTGCCCGCGCCAGCATGGTGCGCAAATGGACGGCGAGCGCCGATCGGCCATCGGAGCGCGCGCTCGCTGTCCGCTCCGCGCGCCGGAGAATCTGCTGGGCCTCGACGATGGACTCGGGGCGGCCCGTGCGAACCAGGGCGTTGCCCAGGTTGACCTGCAGCCGCAGATACAGCGAATCCTCCGCCCCCCGCAGGGCCAGCAGCAGGCGCGAGGCCTCGGCCAGCGCCTGCGCATTGCCGGCGTGGTCGGCCAGCGCACCCAGGGCTTGGCCCGATCGGACGTGGACCATGGCGACCTGCAGGCTGTCGTCGCCGTAGAGTTCGGACATGCCAGACAGCAGGCGATCGCGCTCCTGGATCAGGACTGACCGGCTGGTCTCACTGGCCAGCAGCGGCAGTCGTTCCATGCGGGTTTCCAGCACCCAGGCGTGCGAGTCGGGCAGGGCGCCGCGCTGCCATTCCAGCAGTGCGTCCATGGCCTGCAGTGCGTCCTCGCTGCGTCCCGCGCGCAGCAGCGCGTTCGCGCGCAGACGACGCAGCTCGGTGGCAAGCGAGTCCTCGGGACCGCGCTGGGCCAGTTCCTCCAGCCCCGCCTCGACCGTGGTCAAGGCATCCGTGGGGCGTCCGCGTCCGGTCAGCAGCCGGCCCTCCGCGAGCCGGTAGCCTGCATTGCGCGGGCCTCCTTCCTCGCGATAGTCGGCGAGCAGGGCCTCAGCCTGGTCGAGCTGGTTGTCGCGGGCGGCGGCAGTGGCTGCCAGCAGGCGCAGTGCGTTGCGAAGTTCCACGGCCGGCGCCGCTTCGAGGGCCTGCAGTCCACGCTGAGCCAGCGCCAGGGCCTCGTCGTTGCGGAGGTACTCCAGTTCGATCCGCCCGATCAGGAACGCAAGCTCGGCAAAGGTGTCGGGCTCGCTGCGCTCCAGCACATCGATGCGCTGGGCGGCGGCCGCCATGATTTCGCGCGCGCCCACGAATTCCATGGAGCGGCGTGCCGGATCGGCCTGCAGGATCGATTCCTGCAGCAGGTCCGAAACCAGACTGGCGCGATTGCGCTCGGCCAGCGCCGCGGCGCGCTGACGCTCCGCCTCGACCAGGCTGGCGCGGAGCGAAAGCGCCCAGCCGGACAGCAGTGCCACCACCAGCGCCGCCGCTGCGAGTGCGGCACGGTGACGGCGTGCGAACAGGCGGGCGCGATACACGCGACCGGAAGAGCGCGCCAGTACCGGGTAGCCATCGAGCAAGCGACGCAGGTCGGCGGCCAGTGCATCCGCACTGCCGTAGCGCTCTGCCGGCGCCTTGCGCAGGCACTTGTGGACGACGGCCTCCAGATCGCGGCTGATCCCCGGGCGATACGCCGGGACCGCGACCGTCGACAGCGGTGGCGGCTCCACGAACAGCAGCTGACGCTCGATCTCGGTGGGCTTCAGACCGTCGAACGCCAGCGGATCGCGGCCGCTGAGCAGTCGGTAGAGCAGCGCACCCAAGGCGTAGACGTCGGTGGCTACGGTCACCTCGCCGTCGCTCCAGTATTCGGGTGCGGTAATGCCGGGCGTGAGGAAGCGCTCCGCGGTGACGGTGGCCTGTGCGCCGCCTGCCGCATCCATCCGCTTGGCGATGCCGAAGTCCAGCAGTTTCACCTGGCCGGCGTCCGTGACCAGCACGTTGGAACACTTGATGTCGCGATGCACGATCAGCCGTTCATGTGCATGTCCGACCGCGCCGAGCAGCTGCAGGATCCGCTGCAGCAAGGCCTCGATCGATGGTCGCTGCGTCGCGACCCAGACGTCGATGCGTGAGCCTTGCACCGCCTCCATCACCACCATCGGCCGACCGTCGGGCAGGGTGTCGGCATCGATGAAGCGGCAGATCGCGGGATGGTCGAGGCGCGCCAGGCTGCGCTGCTCGTCGAGGAAGCGTGACCGCGCCGCCGGCGAGTGCAGACGTTCCGACACCAGCTTGAGCGCTACTGGCGGCGCATCGATCGGGCCCTCGCGGCGGGCGAGGTAGACCACGCCCATGCCGCCTTCCCCCAGCTTGCCCTCGATTCGGTAGGCCCCGATGTGCGCGGGGAGCTCCTCGCTGGCTGTGACCCGGGCCGCACCCGCAACGGCGGCATGCAGGTCTGCGGTGAGGTCGTCCCGGCCTTCCGCCCGTGCATCCGCATCAAGCATCCGCCGCAAGCGATCGACCAGGTCCGGCGCATCCTGCACCCGCGCTGCCAGCCAGGTGGATCGCGCCTGCGGGTCGAGCTCCAAGGCTTCGTTGAACAAGGCGTACAGGCGCCGGTCGGCTGCGGTGTCCGCGCGCATGGGGAGAGCGCTCCGAACTCAGAGGTGATCGGCCAGCCAGGCGCGGGAGAAGCGCCAGTGGCGGCCGACGGTGGCGGTGGAGACGCCCAGCGCCTCGGCGATTTCCTCGCCCTGGTAGCCCGCGAACACCTTCAGCACGACGACCTGGGCACAGGCCGGATCGATCGCTGCCAGCCGGCTGAGCGCCGCGTCGAGCGCGGCTGCCGACTCGGGGCCTTGGGCTGGATCCTGCGGTTCGATCTCGCCCAGTTCAATCGGGCTGCGCGCGACATCACCGCCGCGCTTCTGGCTGGAGCGTCCGCGCAGATGGTCGATCAGGGTGTTGCGGATCAGCACGCTGGCGATCGCCATGAACTGCGAGCGGTTCTCCCACTGCGTGCCGGCGTCGATCTGCAGGCGCTCGTAGGCGGAGTGCAGCAGGTCGGTCGGCTGCAGGGTGAGCGCATTGCCACCGCGGTGCAGCTGGCGCCTGGCCATGTCCTTCAGGACCGGATACAGGGCTCCCAGCAAGGCCTCAGGTGCATCGGGGTCGCCCGCGCTCCACCGTCTCAACAGCTGGGTGATGTCATGCATGCCCTGGAGTGCTCGCAGTGGGAACAGGCGGCCGCCCTGCCTGCAGGCGGAGCGCCACTCTACTGCCCGTGCGGCGGGGCTCCAAGCGGGCGGGTGATGCACGGCGCGCGCGAAGCCTCGCGTAGACTTGCCAGCGCGATCGCATGCAGAAGTCTGTTGCCGGCGTGGCGTCGCCGGAACCCGCAGCACCCGGAACCCTCCATGAAGAACAAGAACGAAATCGTTTCCAACTGGCTGCCGCGCTACACCGGCGTGGCGCTGGAAGACTTCGGCCAGCACGTGCTGCTGACCAACTTCGGCGGTTACCTCGATGTGTTCGCCAGGCTGACCGGCGCCGAAGTGGTGGGCCGCGACCGGCCGATGCCCAGCGCCACGCATGACGACATCACCATGATCAATTTCGGCATGGGCAGCGCCAATGCGGCAACGGTGATGGACCTGCTGTCCGCGTATTCGCCCAAGGCCGTGCTGTTCCTCGGCAAGTGCGGCGGCCTCAAGAAGAAGAACCAGCTCGGTGACCTGGTCCTGCCGATCGCGGCGATCCGCGGTGAAGGCACGTCCAATGACTACCTCCCGCCCGAGGTGCCCGCACTGCCGGCCTTCGCCCTGCAGCGCGCGGTGTCGACCATGATCCGCGACCTTGAGCACGACTACTGGACCGGCACGGTCTACACCACCAATCGCCGCGTCTGGGAGCACGACGACGAGTTCAAGGCCTATCTGCGCAAGCTGCGCTGCATGGCGATCGACATGGAGACCGCCACGGTGTTCGCGGCCGGCTTCGCCAACTCGATTCCTTCGGGCGCGCTGCTGCTGGTGTCGGACCAGCCGATGATCCCGGAAGGCGTGAAGACCGAGGCCTCGGACAAGGTGGTCAGCGCCAACTTCGTCGAGCGCCACATCCAGATCGGCATCGAAGCGCTGAAGCTGGTGCGTCGCCACGGCAAGTCGGTCAAGCACCTGCGCTTCGACTGAGGAAGAGACGCGCCCAAAGCACAAAGGCCGCCCTCGGGCGGCCTTTGTGCGTCAGGCGAGCTCGCGGCTCACTGGCCTTCGAGCAGGAAGCTGAAGGCGATGACGTCAGGCTGCTCCTGGCCTTCCGTGAAGCGCGTGCGACAGAGGAAGTCCTGGCGGGTCGGCGTGCCCTGTTCGCTGTCGATGCTGGCGACCAGGCGCAGCTCGAACACGCCTTCCTCCAGCGACTTCAAAGACTCACGGCTGGCTGCCGTGTCGATCTTGAAGCTGGCTTTCTGGGTGTCGCTGTAGGTTCGACTGCGGTCGGTGGCTTCGCGCGCCGAGCTGGAGCAGGCGTCGAGGCTGAGATCCTCGCGGCTGGCCCCGCAGCCGGCCAGCAGAAGGGCGAGGGTGGGGGCAACGAACAGCAGTGGGCGCATGGGCAATCCGGGGGCTGGGTTGACTGCTCTAAAGCGGTCGGGGCCGGCACACAGTAGCGTGCTGTCCCTTTGATGGCTCAGGATTCTGTGAGCGGACACACAGATTTTCAAGCGTGAAGCCAAGGCCAAGCCCACCAGGCGCGCGCTGGCCGACACCTCTGCCGGCCGAGCGTGGTCTGTCCATCCAGGCGAGACGTGGTGGGCAGTGGCGTCGCTGTCCGCGTCCAGACGATGTCGGCCGATGCAGTCCAAGGAGCCGCGGGGCACGGGTGCATGCCCGCCCGCACTCAGTAGCGCGGCACGCTCGGGTCGATCTGCTGCGACCAGGCCTCGATGCCGCCTTCGACGTTGAACAGCTTGCGGAAGCCCTGGCCGCGGAAGTGCTCGGCCGCGCGCGCGCTGGACACGCCGTGGTGGCAGAGGAAGGCCAGCTCGGTGTCCTTGGGCAGGGCCTCCAGCTCGGCGACGGTGCTCTCGTCCAGCACCTTGTGTGGATGCGGGAAGGTCGCGAACTCGCGGTCGGCCGCCGGACGCACGTCGATCACGGTGATGTCGCCGGCCGCCACGCGCGCGGCCAGCGCCTGCACGCTGAGCGGCTGCACGGGTGCCGGGGCATTGGGATTGCGGATGGCGAGGCCCGCGCCGCGCACGTCCTCGACCCAGTCGATCTCCAGGCCCTTGGCGCGCAGCGCCGAGGCCAGGTCGAAATGCACGCGGATGCCTTCGGACTCGGACACGATCTCGCCGCCGGCGGCGGGCTTCAGCTGGAACTGCGCGTTGAAGCGCGGATCGATGGACATGTGCAGCTCGAGCCCCGCGCCGCTGTCGGCCATGGCCGAGCGGATCGCCTCGGCGGCCTTGGGCGTGATGGTGATGGCCGGCGGCGTGCGGTCGGGCGGGGCCACGCCGAACAGGCCGTGCAGCTCGCCGGAGTTCAGCATGCCCTCGATGATGTCGCTGCCGCCGACCAGCTCGCCGTCGACATAGAGCTGCGGAATCGTCGGCCAGCTGCCGAAGATCTTGATGCCCTCGCGGATCTCGCCGTCTTCGAGCACGTCGACGGTGTGGAAGGTCTCGATGACACCCTGCAGGGCGCCTACCGCCTTGGCCGAAAAGCCGCAGCGCGGGGCCTGGGCATTGCCCTTCATGAACAGCACCACGCGGTGCTCGGACAGCAGGCTTTCAATGCGGGTGCGCAGGGCGGGATCGAGCGACATGGCGGTAGTCCTGGGAGGGGGCGACAGACCGCGCAGTTTAGCCGCTCCCGGATGAGCACGGCCTGCAGGCGCTGCGGGATCTTCTTTCCGGCTGATCCGGATCAAGCCCGTGCAGCGGCCTCAGGCGGCCTGCTTCAACGCACGCAGGAGCACGTCCGAGGCCTCGCTCGACAGCGAGGCGAAGGCGAGGCCGGCAGCCGGCGACGCCAGCACCGAGGACGCTTCGACCCGACCGATCCGGCTGCGATGCTCGCTCCAGTGCAGCAGCTCCATGCGCCCTTCGTCGTCCTCGGTCAGCGCCGTACAGTGTTCGACCCAATCGCCGTCGTTGAGGTAGACCATGCCCCCGATCTCGCGCACGCCACCGAAGTGGATGTGGCCGCAGATGTGCCCGTCGACGCCGAGCTCGCGCGCCGCCGCCGCCACCCGCGCCTCGTGCTGGAGATGTAGAGCAGGGCCTGGGCGATCCGCGACTTGGTGATGATCGACAGCGGCAGATAGGCGAGACGCAGCTGCCGGCGCAGGCGGTTGAAGTTGCGGTTGGCCCACAGCATCGGGCGCTGCGCCAGCGCCTCCAGGTCGACGATGTCTCCAACCAGGTAGAGCGTCTCGCAGCGCACGCTGCGCAGAAAATCCAGAAGATGCGCAGCCTGGCAATCCGGTGTTCCCAAGTGCACATCGGAAACGAAGATGCTGCGGAAGCGAAGCGTCGACATGCGCGAGCCCGTGCGGAGGCGTTGCGGCAGTCCGCGCGGGCGACCGGGTCAGTAGCGTTGCGGGGCTGTGACGCTGGGGTTGCTTGAGAGCCGGGAATCGGGAATGGGGAATCGGGAATCGGGAATCGTTCGAGGCATGTTCCGCGAGGCTCCGGCCCGCTGGGCCGCTCGATAGCCCTGTGCGAATTTGTTGCGTGGGCGCGCCAGACGGGAGCTGGCGCCAGTCCAGAATCTACGATTCCCGATTCCCCATTCCCGATTCCCGGCTCCTCACACCCACGCCGCAACCATCACCCGCTTGCGGTGCACCAGCTGCTCATAGCCATCGTCTGGAACCGGCAGCACCTCGACGTGCGAGAAGCCGATCCGCTGCAGGATCCACACCAGCGCCTCGGTGCTGGGCACGAGGCAGATGCCGGTCGTGCTGGCCTCGGGGCCGTGAGTCTCTTCAGTCTCGTCGATGATGCCGAAGCTGCCCTTCAGCGGCCGCACGAAGCGGTAGCTGCCGTAGTCGACCCAGCCGGTCAGGCCGGGCACGACCTGGGTCTCGATCACGCAGACCTTCTTCGTCAGCGCGCGCGCCACGCGCAGCGCGCCGACCGGATTCTCCAGGTGGTAGATCAGGCCGAAACAGAGCACCAGGTCGTGCACACCCAGCGCGGCAGTGTCCAGCGCATGCACATCGCTCTGGATCACGTTGATCTGCGGCAGGCCCAGGGCATCGCGGATCAGGCGCGAGTCGGCCACGTGTTCATCGCGCGCGTCCACGCTGAGCACCTTGCCGAACCCAGCCTGCGCCAGCTGCACCGAGAACCAGCCCTGGTGGCAGGCCAGATCCACCGAGGTCAGCGACGAGCGGTCGCCGGCGAACTCCTGCGCGATCAGCGCGTCCAGCATCTGCGAGCGGGTGTGGTGGATCGCATCCAGCACGCCGCCGTCATAGGTCGGCGTCATCGCTCCCGAAGGCAGCTTGAAGGGATAGAACCAGGTCTTGGCCAGCGCGCGCGATTCGAGTTCGGACATGGAAGGGGCATCCGCGGAAGGGCGCGTAGTTTAGTGGACTGCAGCCGCGAGCGAGAGCCGCGCATCTGGTCAGCCCTGGCACGCCACAGACTCGACGCTCGCCGCCGTGGCACAAGGGGGGGCAGCCCACAATGTGCCCGAGGCTCACCGCCGTCATAGGGTGGGCCCTGGCCCACCATGAGCTCGACGCTCGCCTCGGTATCGGCAAAGATGCCCTCCGTCGCCGCTTCGCGCTCGTTTCTCGCTGAGGACGTGCGGCTCGCGGACGAGGACCCCTCCTACCGCCCCCACCACGCCCCCGGGAAATACACACCCGGCGCCGGACGCTCGCGGAACACCTCGTGGCGGAAGCGGAACAACTCCGCGGGCCGGCCGCCGGTGCCGTGGTCGAGTCGACCCGTGCCTTCGACCAGGCCGGCCGCTTCGATCAGCCTGCGGAAGTTCTGCTTGTGCACGCGCGCACCGGCCAGCGCCTCGACCACATGCTGCAGCTGGCCCAGGGTGAACTCCGGCGGCAGCAGCTCGAACACGACGGGGCGGTACTTCAGCTTGCCGCGCAGGCGGCCCAGCGCAGTGGCGAGGATGCGCCGGTGATCCGCCGCCATCACGCGGCCGGAGCCGGGCGCGTGCTCGCCCTCGCCGCGGTCGCGCAGGGCCTCGCCAACGGCGCCGGCCTCCCACAGCAATTCGTATCGCTCCAGCGTGCGCTCCGGGTCCCAGGGCGCATCGTCGAAGCCGAACACCAGATCGGCGCGTTCGCGCCTGCGCTTCTCGCGGCCGGCCCACGCATGGAGATGCGGCTTGAGGTCGCGATCGATCAGCGCGGGGCGCCCGCTGCGCCAGTCCTCCCAGGGCAGGTAGGCGTACCAGTTCGACCACTGTGCGGTGAGCTCGCGCGGCAGCGGCTGCTCGCGCACCAGCGCCAGATACGCGGTGGATACGACGCGCGCGCCGAGCTCGCGCTCGCGCGGGTCGCGCTCGCGATCGCCGTAGGTGTAGAGCTGCTCGACATAGCCCAGCGGAAAGCCGGTCTGCTGCTCGACCCAGTCGCGCAGGCCGCGCTCGATGGTCAGGTGCCTGGCGACATCCAGCGGGCCGGAGGGCAGGGCTTCCTCGCCGGCCGCCTCGCGCACGGTCAGCACGCGCGGCGTCTCGTCGGTGACCGCGATGATCACGGCCTCAAGGCTGAGCAGGAGCAGGGTCGGGGCGGAGGCCGGCATGGGCGCGGAGTATAGCGGCGGGCCGCTTCCCTCCAATCGCGTCACTGCAGCGGGCTTCCTTCGTCACGATCGCGTCTGCGAACCTGCACAGAACGCCGTCGAGGCTTGCACATGCCGCTGGAACCGCTGGTCGAAGTTTTTCTGAAGGGCGCGGTGCGCCTGGTGATGGAAGTGATCGTAGAGGTGGTCGTCAACATCACTTTTCGCGGCACCGGCTGGGTGGTGCTGAAGGGCCTGCGGCCGCGCAGCGAGCCCGCGGACTCTACTGCGACCTGGGTGGGGGCGGTGTTCTGGGGGGGGGTGGTCGCGACCCTGCTCGTGCTGTGGTGGTCGGGCGACGCGGGGGCTTGAGCGCTGCGTCGATGTCCTGTTCCGGCCGCGTCCTACGTACTCGAACCAGTGCCGGGCCGATCGCCTGGACGCTCACACGGAGATGCCTGCAATGAATCGCACGACCAAGCGCTGTCTCGCCAGCCTGCTGATCGGCCTGGGCTCGGTTGCAAGCGCCAACGAGGCCACTCTCGTGGTCCTGGATGCCTCAGGCTCGATGTGGGGCCAGATCGAGGGCAGGCCCAAGCTGGAGATCGCCCGCGAGACGCTTGCTGACACGCTGGCTGCGCTGCCGGCGACGACCGAGGTCGGCCTCATGGCTTACGGCCACAGGCGCCGTGGCGACTGCGGCGATATCGAGCTGGTGGTTCCGCCCTCCATTGGCAGCGTGAATGCGATCAACGCCGCCGTGCGCGACCTGAAGTTCCAGGGCATGACCCCCTTGACCGAGTCGGTGCGTCGGGCGGCGGTGGCGTTGCGCCACAGCGAGCGCGCAGCGCGGGTGGTTCTGATCACCGACGGTGTCGAGACCTGCGATGCCGATCCTTGCGCACTGGGCGAGGAGCTCGCCGCCAGCGGCGTCGACTTCACCGCGCATGTGGTCGGCTTCGGCCTGAGCGAGCAGGAAGGTCGCCAGGTCGCCTGTCTCGCCGAGAGCACCGGCGGCCGCTACCTGCAGGCCGATGACGTGGCCGCTCTGCAGGCCGCCCTGCGGCAGGCGATGGTGGACGCCCCGCCGCCACCGCCCATGCCGATTCCGGAAGCCTCGCTGCAGGCGCCCGCACAGGTGGCCATCGCCAGCACGATCGAGGTCCGCTGGCAGGGCCCGGGCGATGCGCGCGATGACGTGCAGCTGTTCGACCCGCGTGCTGGCGAGGGCACCGGTCGCGTGCTGCGCAGCCAGCGCCTCAACCAGGACCGTGGCTTCGATGCGCGCAGCGCGCGGCTGGTGATGGCGGCCGAACCCGGCCGCTACGAGCTGCGCTACTGGCACGGCGAGCTGCAGCGCGTGCTGGCGCGGCAGCCGATCGAGCTGGTCGCGGCCGAGGTCAGCCTGGATGCACCCGTGCAGGTGCCGATCGGCTTGACCTTCGTGGTTCGCTGGCAGGGGCCGGGCGCCGTGCGTGACGACGTGCAGCTGGTGGCTGCCGGTGCGGCTGCCGCCGGCGAGGTCATCCGCCGCCAGCGCCTGAACCAGGACCGCGGCTTCGAGCGCCGCGAGGCCAGCCTGCAGGCACCCACCGAGCCCGGTTCCTATCTGCTGCGTTACTTCAACGGCGAGAACGGCGAGGTGCTGGCCGAGCGCGCGATCGAGGTGGTGGCGGCCGAGGTCAGCCTCGATGCGCCCGACGAAGTCGACATGGGGCGGCCCTTCACCGTCCGCTGGCAGGGGCCGGGTGCCGTGCGCGACGACCTGCAGATCATCGCCGCCGGCGACACCCGGGTGATCCGCCGCCAGCGTCTCAACCAGGATCGCGGTTTCGCCAACAAGGAAGCGAGCATCACCGCGCCGATCGCGCCCGGCAGCTACCGCCTGCGTTACTACAGCGGCACCGACGATCGCGCTCTGGTCGAGCGCAACTTCAGGGTGCGAGCCATTCCGGTAAGCCTCGATGCCCCCGCCAGCGTGCCGGCTGGCCAGCGCTTCACGCTGCGCTGGCAGGGGCCGGGGGCGGTGCGTGATGACGTGCAGATCGTCGAGGCCGAGGGCGACAAGGTGGTGCGCCGCCAGCGCCTGAACCAGGACCGCGGCTTTGCCAACAACGAGGCCAGCCTGGTCGCGCCAGAGCAGCCCGGCGACTACCGCCTGCGCTACTGGAACGGCGAGTCCGACACTGGGCTGGTGGAACGGCCGCTGCGGGTGGAGTAGAGCTGGCTGGGCGCGAACGGCCGACCTTCAGTCTCCTCGCGCTACCCTATACGGCCGTTTGATTGAGCGCTGCCCGCGTGCCCGCCGACTTCGCCGCCAGCTTCCGCCTGTCCGTCGCCCCGATGATGGACTGGACCGACCGTCACTGCCGCGTGTTCCACCGCGCGCTGGCGCCGCATGCGCGGCTCTACACCGAGATGGTGCACGCGCAGGCGGTGCTGCACGGCGACCGCGAGCGTCTGCTGGGTTTCGATGCGGTCGAGCATCCGCTGGCCCTGCAGCTGGGCGGCAGCGAGCCGGAACTGCTGGCACAGGCTGCGCGTATTGGCGCCGACTGGGGCTATGACGAGATCAACCTCAATGTCGGCTGCCCTTCGGACCGCGTGCAGGCCGGACGCTTCGGCGCCTGCCTGATGCTGGAGCCGCAGCGCGTCGCCGACTGCTTTGCCGCCATGCAGGCGGCGGTGGCGGTGCCGGTGACGATCAAGTGCCGGGTTGGCGTCGACGACCAGGACGAGGCCGACAGTCTGTTCGGCTTCGTCGAGACCGTGGCCGCGGCCGGCTGCCGGGCCTTCATCGTGCATGCCCGCAAGGCCTGGCTGCAGGGGCTGTCGCCTAAGGAGAACCGCGAGGTTCCGCCGCTGAACTACCCGCTGGTGCACCGACTCAAGCGCGAGCAGCCGAAACTGCAGATCGCGATCAACGGCGGTATCGCCAGCGAGGCAGCGGTGCAGGAGCAGCTCGCCCACGTCGATGGCGTGATGATCGGCCGCGCTGCCTACCACGACCCCTATCTGCTGCATCGCCTCGATCGCGCGCTGTTCGCGCCCGAGGCGCCGCTGCGGACGCGCGAGGCGCTGCTGCGGTCGCTGGAGCCGCATGTGCGTGCGCTCGGCGCTCGCGGGGTGATGCTCAAGCACTTCAGCCGCCACATCCTCGGCCTGTTCGCCGGCCAGCCCGGCGGCCGTCAGTTCCGCCAGATCTTGAGCACCGAGGCGCATCGCCCTGAGGCCGGCTGGGAGCTGATCGAGCGCGCGCTGACTGCGGTCGAGCGGCAGCAGGCGCGCGCGGCATGAGCGTCTTCGAGGGCTTCGATGCCATGGCCGCGCGCGCGCTTGCGGCGGATCGCCCGGCCTGCGCGCGTGCGGCCTTCCTGGTCTCGCCCGCAGGCGTCGAGCTCGCCGCGCAGTCGGCCAGCGACAACGCCTACATGGACCTCAAGCAGGTCTTCAGCGCCGACCGTGCGCGCGCCCAGCACCAGGCCCTGCAGCGCGCGCTCGCAAGCGAGCTGCCGGTGGTCTGCTTCGCGGGTGATCCCGATGCGCCGGACGGCATGTTTCCGAACAATGTGTTCGCCACCGCGCCGGGTCGCCTGATCGTCGGCCGCATGCGTCATCCGGTGCGCCAGCGCGAGGCCGATCGCCCGGACATCCGTGGCTTCTTCACTGGCCTGCTGGGCTATGCCGAGCTTGATCTGCGCGATGGCGAGGTCGGCGAGCTGACCGGCTCGCTGGTGATCGACCGTGCCCGCGGCATCGGCTACGCCGGGCTGGGCGAGCGCTGCACGCGCGCGGCCGCGCATTCGATGATCGAAGCCTTCGGCCTGCGCGCGCTGCTGTGTGCGGATCTGGCCGCGGGCGAGTACCACACCAATGTCGTGCTGTCGGTGCTGGCCGGGCGCATGGCGGTGCTCTGCGCCGAAGGTTTCGTTGATCCCGCTGCGGCCGAGGCGATTGCCGCGGTGTATGCGCCGCAGGTGCTGTGGCTGGATCCCGCGCAGAAGAACGCCTTCGCGGCGAACTGCATCAGTCTCGCCGGCGACTCGGTGTGGATGAGCACGCGCGCCGCCGACAGCCTGCGGCCGGACCAGCGCCTGCAGCTGGAGCGCGCCGGCTTCGCGCTGCGGAGCGTGGAACTGGACGAGATCGAGAAGGCCGGCGGCAGTCTGCGCTGCTGCGTGGCGGAGATCTTCTGAATGCAAGGCCTCGGCAGGTGGCCGACTTCAGTACGGATTCACCCCCTGCTGGCGAGACTGCCAGCCACTTCCCCGCCCGCCGCCGCAGTGGTCTAAGATCGCGCTCCCATGCCATTCCCCCGTCTGCCCACGCTGTTGATCTGCCTGCTGCTGCCGGTGCCGAAAGCACTGGTCGCGTCGGATACGGCAGACCGCGCGCCGGAACCGCCGCCGTCCGAGCTGCGTGATTCCGTGCGTCGCGTCGAGCGCGAAACCGGTGGGCGCGTGCTGCGCGTAGAGCCGGTTCGGCGCGGTGGGCAGGACACCTATCGCATGAAGGTGCTGACCCCCGAGGGGCGTGTCCGCGTGATGCAGGACAGCTACCGCGACGATCGCCGACGCGGCAGCCGCTCGGAGCCGCCCGGTGGCTTCCGCGACGAGTGAGTACGATTGCCGCCACGCGGATAATCCCTGGCGGGGCACTGCCCGCCAGTCATTGGCTATTCCAGATCCCTGCATGAGGAGTCGATCCGATGCGCATCCTGCTGGTTGAAGACGAAGCGCCGCTGCGTGAAACCCTCGGCGCCCGCCTTAAGCGCGAAGGCTATGCCGTTGACCTCGCCCAGGATGGCGAGGAGGGGCTTTACCTGGGACGCGAAGTGCCTTTCGATGTCGCGGTCATCGACCTCGGTCTGCCCAAGATGTCCGGCATGGACCTGGTTCGCGCGCTGCGCTCGGAGGGCAAGAAGTTCCCGATCCTGATCCTCACCGCGCGATCCAGCTGGCAGGACAAGGTCGAGGGTCTGAAGTCCGGCGCCGACGATTACCTGGTCAAGCCCTTCCATGTCGAAGAACTGCTGGCGCGCCTGAACGCGCTGCTGCGCCGCGCCGCGGGCTGGAGCAAGCCCTCGCTCGATTGCGGCCCGGTCAAGCTCGATCTCGCCGCGCAGACCGTCAGCGTCAACGGCCAGGGCGTCGAGCTCACCAGCTACGAGTACAAGGTGCTGGAGTACCTGATGCTGCATGCGGGTGAGCTGGTCTCTAAGGCCGACCTTACCGAGCACATCTACCAGCAGGATTTCGACCGTGACTCCAATGTGCTGGAGGTCTTCATTGGCCGCCTGCGCAAGAAGCTCGATCCGGATGGCGAGCTGAAGCCCATCGAGACCGTGCGCGGACGCGGCTACCGCTTCGCCATCCCGCGCGACGAATAGTTGCGATGTCGCGGGTTGACCGGCAAGCCCGGCGCAGCGCGCCGGGTTTCGCCTTTGCGGAGGGTGGTCAGTGACGGCCGGCCATGAGGCGCCGAGCGGGCGCGGCGTGCTTTCCCTCCAGGGCCGCCAGCTGCTGGCAGCGGCGCTCGGCCTGGTCGCGTTCCTGAGCCTCACCGGATTCGCCCTGGACCGCGCGTTCTCCGAGGCCGCGGTCTCGAACCTGCGCGAACGCCTGCAGACCTATGCGCATGCCTACCTCGCCGGAGCCGATCTCGCGCGCGGCGGCGAGTTGATCATCCCGGAAGTGCCGCCCGAACCGCGCTTCCTCACCGGCGGCTCCGGCCTCTATGCGGCGGTGCGTTCGGACAGTTTCGTCTGGGAATCGCCGTCGTCGATCTCGCGCAAGGTGCCTGCGGAGATGGACCTCGCGATGGGCGAGGTGCGCTTCGAGGGGCCCATCGACAGCGACGAGGGGCCGGTCTACCGGCTCGGTCTTGGCGTGGCCTGGACCAGCGAAGCGGACGAGGACGTGGACTTTTCGATCGTCATCGTCGAGACGGCCGAGGCGGTGGATGCGCAGGTGGCGGTCTTCCGCCGCACGCTGTGGGCCTACCTTGGCGCTGCGGCTGCTCTTCTGCTTGCAGTGCAGATCCTGATCTCGCGCTGGAGCCTGCAGCCGCTGCGCGCGGTGGTCGGGGAACTCGCCGAGGTCGAGCGCGGCAAGCGCGAGCGTCTGCGCGGCGGCTATCCGCGCGAACTGGCACTGCTCACCAACAACATCAACGAGCTGATCGACAGCGAGCGCGAGCACCTGATGCGCTACCGCAATACGCTCGGCGATCTCGCCCACAGCCTGAAGACGCCGCTCGCCGTTCTGCGGACGCGGATCGAGGATGGCAGCGCCGACGACATCGACGGCCTGCGCGAGGACGTGCGCTCGCAGGTGGCGCGGATGGACGGCATCGTCGCCTATCAGCTCGCGCGCGCCGCGACCACCGGGCACCAGGTCTTCGCCGCGCCGATCGCCATCGATCCGCACGTCGAGTCGCTGGTGCAGAGCCTGGAGAAGGTCTATGCGCGCAAGAACGTGCTGTGCGAGTTCGATCTTGATCCAACGGCGCGCTTCTACGGCGAGCTCGGCGATCTGCTGGAGCTGCTTGGAAACCTGCTGGAGAATGCGTTCAAGTGGGCCAACCACCGGGTGCTGCTGAGCACGCAGACCCTGACGGTTGCGCCGCAGCGGCGCGCGGGGCTGCTGATCTCGGTCGAAGACGATGGTCCCGGTATTCCGCCGGAGAAGGTCGAACACCTCCTGCAGCGCGGCGTGCGCGGCGACGAGCGCGTGCAGGGGCACGGCATCGGACTGTCGATCGTGCAGGACATCGTCCGCGCCTATCGCGGCGAGCTGTCGGTCGAGCGTTCCGAGGAGCTGGGTGGCGCGCGATTCGTGCTGCGGTTCTCGCCGGCGGGCTGATCAGCCCGACGCGACAGCCGCGCCCTGCTCGAATGGCGAGGGCCCGTAGAACTCGCGGAGATGGGCGGCGATCTCCGGCATCGCGTCGGCCAGCAGGGCCGGCGCCGAGAAGTGGTACTCGCTGACCACCGCGAAGAACTCTTCCGGAGCGGTGGCCGCGTAGGGATCGATCACGGTTTCGCGCTCAGACTCCACGTCCGCGCACAGCGCGTCGAAGGCGCTTTGGAAATCACGCGCCCATGCGCGATGGCGTGCGGCCGGCAGCGGTGGGGTGCCGTCCAGAACGCCATCGCGCAGGTCGAGCTTGTGGGCGATCTCGTGGGCGACGACATTGCAGCCCTCTTCGGGGTCCTGCTGGTCGAGGAGCAGATCCTCCCAGGACAGGATCAGTGGACCTTCGCTCCAGGCTTCGCCGGCGAGATCCTCTTCCCACTCATGCAGAACGCCAGTCGGTTCGTCCAACTCGCTGCGGCGCACGCGAAAAGCCCCCGGGTAGACCACCACCTCGTGCCAGCCACCCAGCCAGTGACCGCCAAGGTTCAGTACGGGCAGGCAGCACAGGCAGGCGATCAGGCCGCAGTCGGCCTCACCCAAGGCGAGCCCCTGCACTGGCGTGATCGTCTTGCCTTCGAGGAAACGACCGGCGAGGACACGCAGCCGTTGCGCGGCGTCGGGTGCGAGTGCAGCCAGGGCCGGACTGCGCAGGCGCGCTTGGCGCCAGCTGCGTTCATCAAGGGGTTCGATGCGGCGTCGGCGCCACCAGCGACTCAACATGTGGCGCGAGCGTCGTGGGCTTCATCCGCCGGGAGGTGCCCGCGCTGGACTCAGCGCACCATGCCGGGGAGAAATGCATTCCAGCGCGAGCTGGGCTTGGCGGCCGGTGGCGTCGAGCTGTCGCCGCCGCCGGCACCGTTGGCGCGCTGCACGGGCGCCGAGCCGCCGACCGACTGCAGTCCCGCCGGGGCTTCTGCTGCTTCGACAATCACTTCGACCGGTTCGGCACGCGTCACTGCGCTCGATTCGTCGATCGCTGCCTCGATACGGGAGTTCTCGCAGGCGGGCTCGACGCTGTCCATCGGCAGTACCTCGACCGCCGCGGCGGAAGAGCAGACCAGCAGCCACAACAACGCGACGCTCAGGATCGTGCGGATCTGGGACATGACCATTCCTTGGGGCAGGTGCTGCCGAGGCGGCTTCCGTCAGGGATGCAGGCTGGGGTGTTCCGGGTGGCGGAACCCTGGGCGCTGGCAGCGAAGCACGGACGAATCGGCCCCGGAGTGTAGCGCGAGCGCGTCCAGATAAAGTGAGGAAATGTCAACCGGTGTTCGGTGGCTTTCCGTCTGTCGCAACGCAGCGTGACCGCTCCGGAGGCTCTGGCATTCTCGGCCGCATGGTTGCCGTACTCAGTCCCCGCGCCCTGCAGGCGCCCGTCACCGCGGCGCAGATGCGTCGCGCCCTGATCGCCGGCATGCGCCGCGTCATCGAGCGCCGCGAGTTGCTGGACCGCATCAATGTGTTCCCGGTGCCGGACGGCGATACCGGCAGCAATCTGGCTTTTACCCTCAACAGTGTGCTCTGCGGCAGCCTGAGCCGCCGCACCCCTTCGCTCGGGCGCCTGCTGCGCTCGGTCGCCGATGACGCGGTCGACGGAGCGCGCGGCAATTCCGGCGCCATCCTCGCGCAGTTCCTGTCCGGCGTGTCGGAGCGCGTCGCGGATGCCGAGGTGCTGCAGCCAGCGGAACTCGCGGAGGCGGCGTCTGCCGGCGCGGACGCTGCTCGCAAGGCGCTGTCCGAACCGCGCGAGGGCACCATCCTCAGCGTGATCCGCGCCTTCGCCGACGGCCTACGCAAAGCCAGCCGCGAGGGCGCGCGCGACGTCCGCGATGGCTTCGAGGCTGCGCTCGCAGCCGCGCGGGCGGCCCTGGCCGATACGCCGCGCCAGCTGGCGGTGCTGCGTCAGGCGGGGGTCGTGGACGCCGGTGCGCAGGGGTTCGTCGATCTGCTGGAAGGGATCGCCGACTACCTGCGCAGCGGTCGCCTGCGCGTTGCATCGCGCGTCGAGCATCTGGAGGACATTCCCTTCGTCGGCGCCGACCTGCACGCCGAGGTCGATCCCGCGCACCGCTGGTGCACCGAGTGCCTGCTCAGCGGCGAGGGCCTGGATTCCGACGCGCTGCGCGCCAGCCTGGCTGCGTTTGGCGCCGATTCCGTGGTGATTGCCGGCAGCAGCCAGCGGGTTCGGATCCATGCCCATGTGGCGGCACCGGCCCAGCTGTTCGAGCTGGCCGGCCGCTTCGGTCGGGTCTCGGCGCACAAGGCCGAGGACATGCTGGCCCAGCAGCGCGAGGCGAGCCTTGACCAGGCGGTCGCCGTGGTCACCGATTCCGGCGCCGACTACCCTGCGGATCTGGCCCTGCACCTGGGCCTGTCGGCCGTGCCGGTGCGGGTGTCGTTCGGGGGCGAAGAGTTTCTCGACAAGGTGTCGATGAGCGCGGCCGAGTTCCATCGCCGCCTGCAGAGCAGCGCTGTGCTGCCGAAGACCTCGCAGCCACCGCCCGGGGACTTCCGCCGCCAGTTCGAAACGCGGCTTTCGCACCACCGTGAGCTGGTCTACGTGGGGATTTCCCGCGCGCTGTCGGGCACCCTGCAGGCTGGCGAGTCGGCGGCCTCCAGGGTCGCTCCCGAGCGGATCCGCGTGGTCGATTCCGGCCATGCGAGCTGCGGCCAGGCTCTGCTGGCGATTGCCGCTGCCGAGGCGGCCGCACGCGGCGCCTCGGCGGCGGACGTCGTGGCCGAAGTCGAGGCCCTGCGTCCGCGGGTGCAGACCTGGGCCGTGACGCGCGATGTCAGCTTCGCGGTGCGCGGCGGGCGCATTCCCGCCTGGGCCGGTCGCCTGGTGGCGGCGCTCGGCCTGACCCCGATCGCCCGCGCCAAGCCGAACGGTCGGCTGGCCGTCGCCGGCGCGCTCGCGGGCGGTTCGCGTGCTGCGCCTGAACGTTTTGCCCGCCACCTGCTGAAGCGTCTCGATCCGGGGCGCCGCTGGCGGCTGCTCGTCGGGCATGTCGATTGCGCAACCGATGCCGCGGCGCTCGAGCACCGGCTGCGCGCGGCCCTGCAGGCCGACAGCCTCGGCGTGGTCGAGGTCGGGCCCGCAATCGGCGCCCATGCCGGCACCGGCGCGCTGGTGGTCGGCCTGCTCGATCTGGGTCCGCGCGCCTCGACCGGCGCCGCACACGCGTGAGTGCAACGGCGGTCGGCAGCTGATGTCCTGTCGCGCCGTGCGGCTTTCGTGCGAAGGTCGGGCGCTGCCACACTAGGCTCATGTCCCACGTCCTGATCGCCTTCGTTCTGGCCTATCTGCTCGGCTCAGTGTCCGGCAGCCTCGTGCTGGGCCGCTTCCTCGGGGTCGATATCCGCGCCAGCGGCAGCGGCAATGCCGGGGGCACCAACGCCTTCCGCACGCGCGGCTGGCGCTTCGCGCTGGCGGTCGTACTGATCGACATTGGCAAGGGGGCGCTGGCGGCCTGGCTCGGTCTGCAGCTGTGGACGGCGGGCATCGGCCTCACCCACCTCGACCTGGCGGCCGCCTGCACCCTGCTTGCCGCCGTCGGCCATACCTGGCCGCTGTACTTCGGCTTCCGCGGCGGCAAAGGCGCAGGCACCCTGGTTGGAGGTCTCTGCGTCGCCTGGCCGCTCAGCGTCGGGCCGGTGTTCCTGGTCTGGCTCTGCTGCCTCGTGCTGACGGGCTACGTCGGACTGTCGACCATCCTCGCTGCGGCGGCTCTGGTACCGCTGGCGATCTGGCTTGCGCCTGCGCAGCTGGTGTTCGCGTTGGCCGCGGCGGGCTTCATCCTGTTCACCCACCGCAGCAATCTGATGCGGCTGTGGAACGGCAGCGAACACCGCTTCGAACGGGTGCGCCTGCTTCGTCGGCGGAGTGGCCAGGGCTGATGTCGTCGGAGGCCGAATCGGGAGCAGCCCTGCTGCAGGAGGCCGTGCGTCTTCGTCTGCGAGCGCTCGATGCCCTGCCTCCGCGCCTGCGCTGGGTGGATGCGACCGTCTCCACCAACACCGACCTGCTGGCGGCTGGGCTGCCGCACGCGGAGTGCGACGTGCTAGTGGCAGAGAGTCAGAGTGGCGGCCGCGGCCGCCTCGGTCGCCGCTGGCAGTCGCAGCCGGGCGGCAGCCTCTGTCTGTCCTTCGCCATGGCTTGGCCGGGCGGCCCGGCCGCGGCCGTGGGCGCCAGTCTGGTGGCCGGGCTGGCGGTGGCGGAAGCGCTGCGGTCCCTGGGTGTGGAAGAGCTCGGCCTGAAGTGGCCGAACGACCTGTGGGCGCGGGATCGCAAGCTGGGTGGCCTGCTGGTGGAGTTCGGCGGGCCCGCGGCCGCGCCGTTCCTGGTTGTGGGGTTGGGCCTGAACCTCGCGCTGTCCGCCGATTTCGACGCCGGCCAGGACTGGATCGACCTGGCGGCGCTGGGTATGCGGCCAGATCGCGTCGAGCTGGTCGCCCGCGTGGTCTTGGCGCTGCGGGCGCGGCTGTGGCAGCTGCAGCGGGAGGGGTTCGACGCGCTGCGTCCTGACTGGCAGCGTCTTGATCTGCTGCAGGGCAGGGCGGTCCGGATGCACGCAGGTGATGCCTGCTGGGACGGCATCGCACTCGGGCTCGCGGCGGACGGTGGTCTGCGCGTGCAGCATGCCGCTGGCGAGCGCGTCTGGCGCAGCGGCGAAGCCAGCCTGAGGCCAGCATGAGGCCGCGACTCCTGCTCGACCTTGGCAACACCCGGCTCAAATGGGCGCTGGCCACCCCGACCCCGGCGCATTCGACAGTCGACCCGCTGCCATGGCGGCTCGGCGAATCGCAGGCGCTGGCCCATGCCGGCCCGGACTTCCTTCCCGCACTCGAGCGCGCCCTGCGCGAGTTGCCCGAGGTGGAGAGCATGCACTGGGTCGCAGTGGCCGCCGAGGCGACCGTCGAGGCGGTGCGCCGCTGCGTCGAGTCCTGCGTTCGCAGCCGGCGCCCCGGCCTGCAGCGCGCCACGTCCTCAGCAAGCGCCGTCCTGCACGATGGCCGCCGCCTGATCTGCGCCTATCCGCAGCCGGATCATCTCGGCGCCGACCGTTGGCTGGGTCTGCGTGGTGCTTTGGCCGAGCTCACGCCCCCTGTGCTGGTGGTCAGCGCCGGCACCGCTCTGACTCTCGATGCGGTCGATGCCGACTGCCGTCATCTGGGCGGGCTGATCCTGGCGGGCATGACCGAGATGCAGTCGGGCCTGCTGGCGCGTGCGCCGCATCTTGTCCAACGTACGCACTGTCCCGATGCCAGCGAGTTCTGGGCGCGCGATACCGCCCCTGCGGTCGGCATGGCGCCCTGGCAGGCCGCAGCCGGTCTGGTCGAACGCGCCGCGCGGCGCCTGCAGCGCGAGCTCGGCTGTGCGCCCGCCGTGGTGCTCGCTGGAGGCGATGCCGAGGCGCTGCTGCCCCTGCTGGACCTGTCCGCGCGCGTCGAGCAGCAGCTGGTGCTGAAGGGGCTGCTGCAGGCCGCGCTCGACGACTGAGGGCGCTGCCGCCTAAGCCGCAGTCTGTGCCTGCTATCCTGCGCGCCCGCTCTGCGATTCGCCCGAACGCCCACCGCAATGTTGCCCCGCGTACTGGTCCTGCTGCTGCTGGTGATGAACGTCGGCGTCGGCGTCTGGTGGGCGCTGCGCCCGGCCCATGAGCCCCGTCGGCATGCGCCGACCGAGCCCGCCGTTGCCGGACTTGAGCTGCTGAGCGAGGTCGAGGCGCGCGCGGCCGTGGGCGAACTGGCAGAGGCCCCGCAGCCGATCGCGCCCAGCGCGGATGCTGTCTGCCAGCGCATTGGCCCGTTCCTGACCCAGGCTGACCTGCGCCGGGCCGTGGGCGTGCTGACGCCCGTGGTGCAGCGGATCCAGTTCCGCGAGACGCGGGCGCTTGCGCGCCGCGGCTACTGGGTCTACATGCCGGCCCAGGCCAGCCGCGATGCCGCGCTGGCGACCGCCCGCGAGCTCGCTGCCCGCGGCCTGCGCGACTATTACGTGGTCACTGCCGGTGATCGCCAGAACACCATCTCGCTCGGGCTGTTCCGCGAACTGGCCAATGCCCGCCAGCGCCAGGCCGACGTGCGCGCCATGGGCTTCGGCGCCGAGCTGGGCGAGCGCACGGAGGAAATTCCCCAGTACTGGATCGACATCGCGGCCGATCCGCGCTTCGACTGGCGCGCCCAGGTGGGCGGCTATGCGGGTGTCGACGGCAGTCGGATTGGCTGCGAGGGCTGAGAGCATGTGAGAACCATCCGCCTACTGCGGCCGCCGCTGGGCGCCCGTGGCGGCTGCGCGCTACGCGAATTCTGCAGTCATCTGGCTCGCCAGACTCCCTTGAATCCACCTGCCGCACTTTGCCACGAACGCCCAGCGACGCCCTCGCTACGGCGTCTGCATTTTTCACACGCTCTGAGGGCGCAGGGCGGACTCCCCGGAACTGCGGCCTCCGCGGGTGTCCAGCGAGAGGAGAGGGATGTCGGTGCCAAGCGCCGGTTTGAGTCGCTGAGCCTCGCTCGGATTCAGCGCCGGCAGACGGATCCCCGCAGCATTCGCACAGCCGATCCGGCGAGGCTTGGAATGCAAAGACGCATCGATCGACGGTCTCCGGCGCCGAATCCCGGTCCCGAGACGCTACAATCCGCGCTCCCGTGCCGGCATAGCTCAGCAGGTAGAGCAACCGCCTTGTAAGCGGTAGGTCGTCCGTTCGATTCGGACTGTCGGCACCACCTTCGCAGCGCCACGCTGCGCCCCTGCGAACTCGCCCGGGACACAACGCGTGAGCATCGACGGCTTCGACTCCCTGCTGGCCCTGTATCGACTTGCCCTGAAGGACAAGCGGCAGAAGCTGCGCCGCTACATGGCGTCCATCCGCGAGGCGCCCAGCAACGAGGCCGCCGAGGCCGACGTCACCGAACTGCGCGGAATGCTGCACAAGATGGCCGGCTCCGCCGGAGCCTACGGCTTTCCCGAGGTCAGCGATCAGGCGCGTGCGCTCGAGCGGCAATGGATCGCCTGGCTGAAGTCGCCGCCCGATGCGCGTCGTCCGGCGCAGGCCCTGTGCAGTGAACTGCTGACGCCCACCCTTGAACTGCTGGTGCTGATGGACAAGGCGATCGCCGCCGCCACCCGCGCCGCGGAGGAGCAGGAATGAGCCTTACGTCGAACCGTTTTCCGCCGGTCAGCCTGATCGGCGCGCCCACCGATGTCGGCGCCGGCCACCGCGGCGCCTCGATGGGGCCCGAAGCCCTCCGGGTCGCCGGCCTCGGCGAGGCCCTCGTCGCACGCGGCCTTGAGGTGCACGACCGCGGCAACCTGCGCGGGCCCTTCAACCCCTGGCAGCCGCCGCACGAGGGCTATCGCCATCTGGAGCAGGTGGTCGAATGGAACACGGCGGTGATGCATGCCGTTGCAGCCGAGCTCAAGGCCGGGCGCATGCCGATCATGCTGGGTGGGGACCACTGCCTGGCGGTCGGTTCCATCACGGCCGTGGCCAAGCATGTGCGCGCCCAGGGCAAGAAGCTGCGCATCCTGTGGCTGGATGCGCACGCCGACTTCAACACCTCCGAGCTCACGCCCAGCGGCAACGTGCACGGCATGCCGGTGGCCTGCCTGTGCGGCATGGGCCCGCGTGCGCTGACCCATCTCGGTGGCGGCATTCCGGCGATCACCCCGGACCAGGTCAAGCAGATCGGCATCCGCTCGGTCGACGAGGGCGAGCGCCGGCTGGTGCACGAGGCCGGGCTCGACATCTATGACATGCGCTACATCGACGAGGTCGGCATGAAGCGCGCCATGGAAGAGGCGCTGGAAGGCGTCGATGGCGACACCCACCTGCACGTCAGCTTCGACGTCGACTTCCTGGATCCCGGCATCGCACCGGGCGTCGGTACCACCGTCGAAGGCGGGCCCAACTACCGCGAGGCCCAGCTGGTGATGGAGATGATCGCCGACACCGGCCGCATGGCCTCGCTGGACATCGTCGAGCTGAACCCGGCTTTTGATGAGCGCAATCGCACGGCGCGGCTGGCGGTGGATCTGGTCGAGAGCCTGTTCGGCAAGTCGACGCTGATGCGCGATCCGCAGCGCGAAGCGCGTTGACGCAGGATTGACGGCACTGAATCGTCGCAAGGTGACGCGCTGACGATCGGGCGATGGCGCTGCTAGGCTGCGCTCCCCGCCGTCTCGCGGCGCCTATCGCCACCGGAGATCCCATGCGCACTCCCAAGACTGCCTGGCGCCTCGCGGCGCTCGTTTTCGGCCTGCTCGTGCTGGCCGGCTGCAACACCATCCAGGGCGCCGGCAAGGACATCAAACGCGCCGGCGAGAAGATCGAAGAGGCCGCGCGCCGCTGAGCGCGCCCTGGCTCCAAACCCACGAGGCTCCATGTCCCGCACCCGCGTCCTCACCGGCATCACCACCACCGGCACTCCGCACCTCGGCAACTATGTCGGCGCGATCCGCCCGGCGATCGCCGCCAGCGCCGACCCCAATGTCGATGCCTTCTTCTTCCTGGCCGACTACCACGCCCTGATCAAGTGCGACGAGCCGGCGCGGATCCAGAGCTCGCGCATGCAGATCGCTGCGACCTGGCTGGCGGCGGGGCTGGACCCGGAGCGCGTGCACTTCTACCGGCAGTCGGACATCCCCGAGATTCCCGAGCTGACCTGGCTGCTGACCTGCGTCACCGCCAAGGGAATGATGAACCGGGCGCATGCCTACAAGGCCGCCACCGACGCCAACGAGGCGGCCGGCGAGGACGCCGATGCCGGCGTCACCATGGGCCTGTTCAGCTACCCGGTGCTGATGGCGGCGGACATCCTGATGTTCAACGCGCACAAGGTGCCGGTGGGCCGCGACCAGGTGCAGCACATCGAGATGGCCCGCGACATCGGTGCGCGCTTCAACCACCTGTTCGGCCAGGGGCGCAGCTTCTTCACCCTGCCGGAGGCGGTGATCGAGGAGTCGGTGGCGACCTTGCCCGGGCTCGACGGCCGCAAGATGTCGAAGAGCTACGACAACACCATCCCGCTGTTCGAGGGGGGCGCGAAAGCGCTGAAGGAGGCCGTGGCCCGCGTGGTCACCGACTCGCGGCTGCCGGGCGAGCCCAAGGACCCCGAGGGCAACGCCCTGGCCCTCATCTTCGATGCCTTCGCATGCGCCGACGAGGCCGCGGCCTACCGTGCGGACCTGCGTGCCGGCCTGGGCTGGGGCGAGGCCAAGCAGCGCCTGGTCGAGCGCATCGAGCGCGACGTGGCTCCGATGCGCGAGCGCTACCAGGCCTACATGGCCGACCCGCAGCGGCTGGAGGACATCCTGCAGACCGGCGCCGCCCGCGCCCGCGCCATCGCCGCACCGCTGTTGGCCGAGTTGCGCGAGGCCGTGGGCCTGCGCCGATTTGCGGGTGTCGCGGCACAGGCCGCCGCCGTGAAAGTCGAACGCGAAGCGCTGCCGCAGGTGAAGCAGTATCGAGAGGCCGACGGCCAGTTCTACTTCAAGCTGCTCTCGGCCGAGGGCGATCTGCTGTTGCAGAGCGAGGGCCACGCCTCGCCGAAAGAGGCCGGCCAGGCCCTGCAGCGGCTGCGGAAGTGCTCCGAGGCGGAGCTCGCGGAGGCTCTCGCCGGGCAGGTAGGAATCGCAGAGCGGCAGCGCATCGCCAGCGCCTTCGCCGCTTTGCAGGCAGCTGAAGCGGATCGCAAGGCGCGCGGCCAAGCGGGCTGAGCCCGGGTGCCCCCGCCGAGCGCGATGCGTGGGTTGCCACCAAAGTCGATGGGATTGCCGCGGTACGGCAGCATTGTGACGCGATGTGTCACAGCGGGTTTTCTACCGTCTGTCGGCCCTGCGGTGCAAGGCGCGTTTTCAATTGTTTTCCCCGGGTAGAGTAAACAAGAGTCACAGCGCCTGTCCCATCCGGGGGAAATCTCATGCCATCCACTCGCCTCACCAGCCTCCTTCTGAGCCTGGCCTCGCTGGCGTTCCTCGCCCTTCCTGCGAGCGTCCGCGCCGACACACCGGTCTTCGCCGACTCGTTCGAAGTGCCGTTCAACATTCCCGCCAGCGACGGTGAGGCAGCGCGCTTCCTGAACCAGGCGACCTTCGGCGCCACCGCAGCCGACATCGGCGCGGTGCGCAACCAGGGCGTCAGCACCTGGCTGAACGCCCAGCTCGCGCTGTCGACCACCACGCTGTCGCGGCCGTGGATGGAGGCCTACGCGGCCTCGCTGCCCAGCGGCAGCTCGGTCAACCAGGATGTGCGCGTGCACCGCTGGTTCCATGTCGCCGTCACCGCGCCCGACCAGGTGCGTCAGCGCATGGCCTGGGCCCTGTCGCAGATCGTGGTCGCCTCGGATCGCGATGACTTCCTGATCAACGAACCGATCCAGATGGCGGAGTGGAACGACATCCTCGTCCGCAACGCGCTCGGCAACTATCGCCAGCTCCTGCAGGAGGTCAGCTACAGCCCGATGATGGGTCGCTACCTGACGACCCTGCGCAATCGCAAGTTCGAGCTGAACCGCCCCGGCACTAACGGCTGCCCGGCGGGCAGCAACTTCTGCGCCGGCAACAACGGCGTGCAGCCCGACGAGAACTATGCGCGCGAGGTGATGCAGCTGTTCTCGATCGGTCTCGTCGTGCGCGGCGAGGATTTCTACACGACCTACCCGGACGCTCAGAACCCCGGCACCCTGCGCTCGACCTACACCGAGACCGACATCAGCGAGCTCGCGCGCGTGTTCACCGGCCTTGCTCATCAGTGCACGCAGGGAAATGTCAGCGTCGGCGGCGTGACCCTGAGCCGCAACTGCGGTTCAGGCAATACGGCCTGCACCGGCATCGGCTGCCGCTTCACCAATGCCGGTGGCCTGTTCGGCGCCAGCCCGCCCCGTGACCCGCTGAACCGTGGCCTGGTGCATCCGGACTGGTACAAGCCGATGGTCTGCTACCCGCGTTACAACGACAACGGCCGCGATACCTCAGGCGGCGTTCTCGAAACGGACAGCGGCAGCTTTGGCCTGCCGCCGGGCACGCCGACGCCGGACAAGGTCCTGACCCTGGGCACGGCCACGGGCGGTGACGCCACCCTGACGATCCCGCCGAGCTTCCTTAACGGCTCTCCGCTCAACTGCCACGCCACCGGCAACACCCTGACGGCTGCCCAGCAGCAGGCGTGCGTGGACTACTGCGAAGGCGGCATCAATGCGGCACTCGACCTGCTGTTCAACCACCCGAACACGCCGGTGATGGTCGCGCGCCAGCTGATCCAGCGTCTGGTGACCTCGAACCCGAGCCCGGGCTATGTCAGTCGCGTGGCGGCGGCCTTCATCAACAACGGGTCCGGCGTCCGCGGCGATATGAAGGCGGTGGTGCGCGCGATCTTCCTCGACACCGAGGCCCGTCGTCCGGTCGGTGATCCGCAGCAGGCTCAGGACTTCGGCAAGGTCCGCGAGCCGATGCTGAAACTGGTCGCGATCTGGCGCCACTTCGGTGCGGTCTCGGGCGATACCGCCAACATTCCCAATGCCAACCCGCAGGGAGGCGCCGGTAACCCCTTGGCCGGCCAGCCCAGCCTGCGTCGCTGGGGACCGACCAATCCGCAGAACGAGTACCAGATGCGCCCCTACGGTGCGCCCTCGGTGTTCAACTTCTTCGAGCCCGATTATCGCCAGCCCGGCCAGGTCAGCGACCTCGGTCTGTTCTCGCCCGAGCTGCAGATCATCCACGAGGTGACTGCAGTGGCCGCAGCCAATGATCTCTACAGCCGGATCTGCGCGGGCTACGGCGGCACTGGATCCACGTGTCAGTCGGGCGCCTTGACCGGCGGTCCGACCAACCCGGCACCGCCGGATGCCAACAACAACCCCCCGCGCGATCGCGCCTATTTCCCGATCGCCCAGCTCGACCTGATCCCGTCGCGGGTGGCGGTGAACTCGACCCAGGCCGATCCGACGGTAGCGGAGGATCTCGCCCTGATCGAGTTCCTCAACACGCGGATGATGGGCGGCACCATGAGCGGCGCAGTGCCCCCCAACGTGGTCTGCCCCAACACGGGCACCGGCATGAAGGGCCTGCTGATGAACGCACTGCGCTGCACCGGCGGGCTCAATCAGACGCTGAACGGTGGCACCAACGGAACCACGGGTGGCGACCGCGTGCAGCGCCAGCGCCGCAAGGCCCTGCTGCTGATGCACCTGATCGCGATCTCGCCCGAATACAGCACCCAGCGTTGAGGAGCCACGCCATGTCCCGCATCCATTTCGACAAGCGCCGCGATTTCCTCAAGGGCGCCGCCTGCATGGCCGCCTCCGGCGCGGCCTCCACCTTCGTGCCGCAGCTCTCCATGATGGGCACCGCGCTGGCCCAGGGCGCGCCCTCGGGCTACAAGGCCCTGGTCTGCATCTACCTGTCTGGGGGCAATGATTCCTGGAACCTGCTGATCCCCGGCGACAACAGCACCAACATCCCGGTGGCAGGGCGCACGCCGCTGAGCGGCTACAGCCCCACACCCTTCGGCTGGTACGTCACCTCGCGCGGTGGGTTGTTCCAGGGCACAGCGGACCGGCTGGGTATCGATCGGCCTGGTGCGATTGACCAGGGCAATACCTTCCTGCCGCCCGCACTGGGCATCCTGGGCAACCAGTACGGCTTGAACCCCGCGGTTCCCGAACTGCAGACCCTGTTCAACCAGGGCAAGCTCACCTTCATCGCGAATGTCGGCCCGCTGGTGGAGCCTCTGCGCCGGCAGGGTTTCAACAGCTTTCGACGCCCGCCGCAGCTGTACTCCCACAACGACCAGACCAGCCTGTGGATGATCGGCGGCGGCAACAACGCCAGCAATCCCAGCGGCTGGGGCGGCCGCATGGCGGGGCAGCTGCTGAACACGCCGCCCGCCAATGGCCTTGCGCCCTGCATCTCCATCTCGGGGCAGACCCGTTTCCTCGTCGGCGAGTATCCGAGCGGACAGAACCTGTTCCCCTACCGCATGTCGACCAGCTCGACTTCGCCTTCGGTGACCCTGAACAACTATTCGGGCGCTACCAATGCCGGCGACAAGCGTCGCGAAGTGCTGCAGGGCCTGCTCAACGAAACCTATCCCCAGGCCTTCACCGGCGCCTACAAGGACGTGCTCAACCGTTCGCTGAGCTTGGCCACGACGGTCAATCAGGCGATCAACGGGCTGTCGACGGGCGGCGCCGGCAGCCCCTATGCGGCCTTCAACACCGCGGTCGCGGCGATTCCGAACACCAGTCTCGGGCAGCAGCTGCGGCAAGTTGCGCGAATGATCGCTGTGAGCCGTCTGTCGGGCGGCGCGATTGCCGCCAACCGGCAGGTGTTCTACGTCAGCACCGGCGGCTATGACACCCACGGCGGACAGATTCCGAACGCGCGGCCCAACAACGGCGTATGGAACGGCCACCAGGGCCTGCTGCAGCAGGTCGCCCAGGCCATGCTGCGCTTCAACGAAGCGCTGGAAGTCCTGAACAACGTATCGGGCTACAGCGGGGTGAAGAACGAAGTCGTCACCTTCACCATGAGCGAGTTCTCGCGCACCATCAACTCCAACGGCAACGGTACCGACCACGCGTGGGGCGCGGTGCAGATGGTGATGGCGGCGCCGTCTTCGCAGGGTGGCCCCCTGCTGGGTGGCCAGATCTATGGCCGCTACCCGCTGCAGCTGTTGAACCGTAGCTACAGCGGAGCTCCGGACCTGCTGGGCGAGTGCTTCAACCGCGGCGAGTTCCTGCCCACCACAGCGGTCGACCAGATGTCGGCCACCCTGGCGCGCTGGATGGGGGTCAGCGTTGCGGATCTGCCGCTGCTGTTCCCGAACCTCGGCAGCTTCACAAATGGCGCGCACCCGAATGCCGCCGTCATGGCCTACAACACCCAGACCCTGCCTTTCCTGACGGTCTGAAGCGGCTCGGGTCGCGCAGATGAAAACGGCGCCGGGGAATCCCGGCGCCGTTTTCGTTCATGGGCGAAACACGCGCGCGCTCAGGGGCGCACGATCTCCTCGAAGCGGCCGATGAAGAGCCGCTCGCCGCCGAAGGAGTCCGGCATGAGCGCACCGCTGGCGATCCAGTCGTGCACCAGGGCCTGGAACTCGGTGCTGGCGCCACCGCCGGGTGGCATGCGGCCACCGAAGGGCGGGAGATCGCAGTTCACCTTGAGGAAGAACGCGCTCGCCTGGGGTTCAAAGGGGCGCACACGAAGAATCGCGGCGTTGCCCGTCGATGGGGTGCCGCGCTCGTCCGCGCCGATGAGTGCGAGCCGCGCGCTGGCCGTGCTCAGGCTCATGCCCGCCTGGCCGCCATGGCAGGTGGTGCACTGGTTCTTGACGAGGAACGGGCGGATATCGCCCTCGAAGCTCACGTCGTAGCGGATCGGATGCTGTTCGGTACTGAGCGGATCGCAGCTGCCCAGCGTCTGCACAGAGTCGGGACCGGATGCGCTGGGCCAGGCCCGCGCCTGCGCGCCGACCAGGCACAGGGAAAGCAGCAGGAGGCGTTGGATCTGCATGGAGAGCTCCGGAGTGTCGAGCCCCGGTCGGGCCAGGGGCCCGAGTGGGACTGGGATTGAAGAGGGTTGGCAGGGAGGCCGCGATCGGCTCAGGGCCGATCTGGGCTGGGCGTGCCGGGACGCGCCAGATTGAACTGGCCCCGCGTCGATTCCATGGAGTCCCGGAAGACGGTGACGCTGTAGGGATTGCCATCGACATCGAAACCCCGCGCGCCCTGCTGGATCCAATCGTAGACCAGGGCTCGCAGCCGCCGCGGCACCCGCGTCACCACGCCGTCGTCCGGGGGCGGCATGAGCGGGTAGGTGTCAGGTGGCGTGCAGTTGAGCTGCGCGTACAGCAGGCTGTTCTCCGGATTTCCCGGATCGACCCGCAGCAGATCCGGGTTGCGGAAACTCACGGCGGAGACCAGCTGGTAGCCGGCGAACTGTGGATCGTCGAGGCGCAACTCGCCCATCGCCGTCTGGTTGTGGCAGCCCACGCAGCCGCCGGCCAGCCAGACGTCATGGATGTCGAGCGGTTCGTCGGGGAGACCGGTGCCGGGCAGGTCGTATTGCATGCCGTAGGTGATCGGCTCGTCCGAGAGATCCTCGCAGTCGCGAGAGACTGGGCCGACTTGCCCGCGGGTAGTGGCCCCGGCATCGGGGGCGGGCCACCCCTGTGCTGCGGCCAAGGGCAACAGCAGGGCAGTGGTGGCGATGAGGGAGGAGAAGAGGCGCATGGTGTTACGGAGTGTAACGCGGTCCGCGCATGCTGCCTGCGCGAGATCCGGGATTCTGTGATGCGCTGCGGTGTCCGGCAGCGCTGTCGTCCAATAGCGGAAGCTGCACGGGATGGCTTGCCGGTACTGGCTTTCGCAACCCGACGCTTGCCGAGCTCAGAACTTGCCCGGCCTCAGCACTTCCACATCGGTCAGGAACAGGGTCAGGCCGAAATGTGCGCCGTACTCGGCCAGCACGTGGGCGGCGATGCGGTCTGCGATCTCCGCTTCGCAGATCACCTTCATCTCGATGCTGCGGTCGGCTTCCCAGCTGCCTTCGCGGATGCCGCTGTGGCCGGCGCCGCGGACGTCGTAGACGGTATAGCCCTGGGCGCCGAGGCGGCGCACATCGCGCGCAAGCGATTTCTCAAGGGCGGCCTCGGTGATGATCACCAGCAGCCGGCGCGGATGTTTGGGCAGAGTCATGTCGGCGGGCCTCCGAGCCATTGCGCCAGCTTCAGGTACAGGGGAATGCCGACAATCACGTTGAACGGGAAGCTGATTCCCAGTGACGCGGTGATCGACAGCGCGGCATTGGCTTCGGGCACGGCCATGCGCATCGCCGTGGGCGCAGCGATATAGCTGGCGCTGGCGGCCAGAGTGGCGAACACCGCGATACCGCCGATCGACAGTCCCAGAGCCATGCCCGTCATTGCGCCCAGTACGGCCAGCAGCGGCGGGAAACCGAGCCCGATCAGCAGCAGGCGCGGGCCGAAGGGGCCGATCTCGCGCAGGCGTCCGCCGGCGACCAGACCCAGTTCGAGGAGGAACAGGGCGAGCACGCCGCGGAAGGGCTCGATGAAGACCGGCGCGATCGCGGCGCTGCCTTCGACGCCGGCGATCGCGCCGATGCACAGGCCGCCGGCCAGCAGCAGCACCGACTTGCCGAACAGCACCTCGTGGCCCAGCGTGGCCCAACGCACGTCTTTCAGGCGCGACATCCGCGCCAGCAGGATGCCGGCCACGAGAGCGGGTGCCTCCATCACGGCGACCCACAGTGCGGCGTGCGACTCGTAGGCCACCCCGGCACGCTCCAGTGCGGCGGTGGCCACCGCGAAGGTGACGACGCTGACCGAGCCGTAGTGCGCCGCCAGCGAAGCGCTGTCGGCTTGAGCGAAGCGCAGCAGGCGCAGGGCGGGGAACAGCAGCAGTGGGATCGCGAAGCCCAGCGCCATGGTGGCGGCGACCTGCGGCAGCAGCGCACCCAGCGAGTGCTTCGACAGCTCGATCCCACCCTTCAGCCCGATCGCCAGCAGCAGATAGATCGACAGCACCTCGTACACCGCTTCCGGCAGGCGCAGGTCGGACTTGGCCAGGCGCGCGATCAGGCCCAGCAGGAAGAACAGGACGACGACATCGAACATGGGCGCGGATGCTGTCACGCGATGCCCTCCGCACGCCAGCGTGTGGCCGCCAGCGCCTACACTGCGCGGCACCCGAACCGGAGACGCCCATGTTGGAATCCATCGAGATCGAAACCGCTGCGCGGCCGACCCACAGCGTGATCTGGCTGCATGGCCTGGGCGCCGACGGGCACGACTTCGAGCCGATCGTGCCGGAGCTGCTGCGCCCGCACTGGCCGCCGCTGCGCTTCGTTTTTCCGCATGCGCCGGTTCGGCCGATCACCTTGAACGGCGGCATGCGGATGCGCGGCTGGTACGACATCTACGGTCTGGAGCTGATGTCGGTCGAGGACGAAGCCGGGATCCTTGCCTCGGTGCTGGAGGTGGAGCGGCTCATCGCCCGCGAGCGCCAGCGCGGGATCGACAGCCAGCGCATCCTGCTGGCCGGCTTCTCGCAGGGCGGTGCGGTCGCGCTGACGGCCGGGCTGACCCACCCCGAGCGCCTGGCCGGCATCGTTGCGCTCTCGACCTATCTGCCGATCGCCTCGCGCACCGAGGCGCGGCGCGCACCGATCCAGGCGGGCCTGCCGGTGTTCATCGGCCACGGTGCCGTCGATCCGATCGTGCCGCAGGCGCTGGGGATCGCTGCCAGCCAGCGCCTGCGGGGCTGGGGCCACGCGGTCGAATGGCACAGCTACGCCATGCCACACAGCGTCTGCGCCGACGAGATCCGCGATCTGTCCGAGTGGATGGAGCGGCATCTGCTGGGCGAGCAGCGGTAGGAGCCGCGATCGCAGCCGCAGGCATACTTCCGCGGATGAACAGCACCCCGCCCCAGGATTGGCTGCCCGACTTCTGCCGCGTGCCCACCCTGTTCGTGGTGATGGTGGCAGCGCAGATCATCGTATTGGCGGCAGTGCTGATGCCGGGCGCGGCCGGCGATCCTGCCGACGCCGGTGGACGCGTGTTCGTCGCCAGCCTGTTCGCGCAATGGCTGGCCCTGCTCGCCAGCGTGCTGCTGTGCAAGGCGCGGCCGCTGGTGCTGCGGCTGCGCCCGCTGTCGCTGTCGATCCTCGCCGGCTGGGCGCTGCCGACGCTGGCCACCTTCGCCGGCGCCGGAGCCGTCCACCAGCTCGACGTCACGCTCAAGCTCGGATTGACCGTGCCCGCGGGACATGGCCTGCAGTTCGCGCTGTCCTGCGCTGCGGTCGCCGGCCTGCTGACCGCTGCGCTGCTGCGCTACTTCTACGTGCAGCAGCTGTGGCAGGCGCAGGTGCAGGCCAGTGCGCAGGCCGAGGTGCGGGCGCTGCAGGCACGCATCCGCCCGCACTTCCTGTTCAACAGCCTGAACAGCATCATCAGCCTGGTCCGGCGGGACCCCGCCACGGCCGAGCGCGCGATCGAGGACCTCTCGGAAGTCTTCCGCGCGGCGCTTGGCGCGGGCCAGGGCGACTGGACGCTGGCCGAGGAGCTCGACCTGATCGATCGCTACCTCGGCATCGAGCGCCTGCGGCTCGGCGATCGCCTGCAGCTGCGGATGGAGGTCGACGCGGACCTGCCGCGCGAGCAGCGCCTGCCGCGGCTGCTGCTGCAGCCGCTGGTCGAGAACGCGATCCTGCACGGCATCGCCCGCCTGCCCGCCGGCGGCGAGGTGCGCATGGAACTGCGCTGTGCGGATGGCGGCGTCTGTGTCGAGATCGGCAACCCCTGTCCCGCGCAGGCCTCCGAGTCCGGCAACCGCCACGCGCTCGCCAGCATCGAACAGCGCCTGCAGCACTACTTCGGCGCGACCGCGTGGATGACCGTGGTCCCGTCCCCCGACTACTATGCGGTGACCCTATGGATGCCTCGCACCCCCGCGCCTCCGTCCTCGACGTCCTGATCGTCGACGACGAGCCCCTTGCCCGACAGCGCCTGCAGGACCTGCTGGCCGATATCGGCGGCGTGCGCGTGGTCGGCGAAGCCGCGGACGGCCGCGAGGCGATCGAAGCCTGCGAGCGACTCTCGCCCGACGTGCTCCTGCTCGATATCGCCATGCCGACCATGGACGGGCTTGAGGCCGCGCGCCATCTCGCGTCATCGGCTTCCGCGCCGGCGGTGATCTTCTGCACGGCCTACGACGAGCACGCCCTGGCTGCTTTCGAGGCGCGCGCCATCGATTACCTGTTGAAGCCGGTGCGCGCAGAGCGCCTGGCTGCCGCGCTGGAGCGCGCGCGCGCGCTGGGCCGCGCCCGCTCCAACGAGCGGCTGCAGGCGCTGCCGAAGTCGCAGGCGCGCACGCATCTGTGCGCGCGCCTGCGCGGCAGCCTGCGCCTGATCCCGATCGCCGATGTGCTCTACCTGCAGGCCGAGGAGAAGTACGTGGTGGTCCACCACATCGGTGGTGCCGACCTGATCGAGGATTCCCTGAAAGCGCTGGAACAGGAGTTCCCCGAGCGCTTCCTGCGTATCCACCGCAACTGCCTTGTCGCCCGCAGCGAGCTGCGAGAATTGCGCCGCGGCAATGATGGCCAGGTGCACGCCCTGCTCAAGCGCAGCGCCGACGCGCTGGAGATCAGCCGACGCTGCCTGCCCCAGATCCGTCAACTGTTGAAGCATCTATGACCCGAACCCTGCGGATCGCCACCCGCAAGAGCGCGCTGGCGCTGTGGCAGACCGAACACGTGGCTGACCGACTGCGCCTCCTGCATCCCGGCATCGCCGTGCAGCTGGTGCCGCTGTCGACGCGCGGCGATGAAGTGCTCGACCGCTCGCTCGCCGCCATCGGCGGCAAGGGCCTGTTCCTGAAGGAGCTCGAAGAAGCCATGCTGCGCGGCGAGGCGGACCTCGCGGTGCACTCGCTGAAGGACGTGCCGATGGCGCTGGAAGGGCCCTTCGTGCTGCCGGCGGTGCTGGAACGGGCCAATCCGTTCGACGCCTTCGTGAGCAATACCCATGCCGATGTCGCGGCGCTGCCCGAGGGCGCGCGCGTCGGCACCTCGTCGCTACGCCGGCGCGCCCAGCTGAAGGCGCTGCGCCCAGATCTCGACATTGTCGACCTGCGCGGCAACGTCAACACCCGCCTGGCCAAACTCGACGCCGGCGACTACGCCGCCATCGTGCTGGCCTGCGCGGGGCTGGAGAGACTGGGTTTTCACGCGCGCATTCGCGCCACCCTCGCCCCACCGGCCGTGCTGCCCGCGGCTTCGCAGGGCGCCATCGCGATCGAGTGCCGCGAAGATGCCGACGACGTGCAGGCGCTGCTGGCCCCGCTGGACCATGCGCCGACGCGTCGTTGCGTCGACGCCGAGCGGGCGATGAACCTCGCGCTGGGTGGAAGCTGCCATGCGGCGATCGCGGCGTACTGCATTGAGCAGGGCGGTGCGCTGCGCCTGCGCGGCTGGGTCGGCGATGCGCGCAGCGGCGAGGGCATGGCTGTCGAGCTCGAAGGTGATGCCTCGGAGCCGCAGGCCTTGGGCACGCAGGCTGCGGATGCGCTGCGCGCGCGCGGTGCGGCGCGCTTGCTGGCGTCGGCCTGAGTCTGCCGATGCCGCTTGAGGCGGACATCCCGCGCACGTAACCGAGGCGGCCCGCGAAGCGCGAGGCTTGGCGGGCCGCAGCGTTCCACCTGGCTTACGGCGTCAGGATCAGCGGAACGCGTAGACCAGGTTGATCGTGGTCAGCAGGTCGGTGCTCTTGGTGCCGGGCGCGGTCTCGCTGTTGTAGCGGGCCTGCAGTCCGGCCTTCAGCGCCAGGGTTTCGGTCATCGAGACGGCCACGCCGAAGTCGTTCTGGGCGAAGGTGTTGTCCTCGCCACTTTCGACCAGCAGCAGGTTGGTCAGCTCGGTGGTCTCGGTCAGCACCTGGCGGTAGTCGAGCACGCCGCGCAGGATGCCGCTGCTCTCGGTTTCGCCGGTGGCAGCGAGCTTGGCGCGACGGTAGCCGGGGCCGATTTCCGCGTGCAGATGGCCGTTGTCATTGCGGTAGAGGTTGTAGCCGAAGCCGATCGAGAAGGTGCTCTGGCTCTCGTAGGTGCCGAAGTCGTCGCGCTCGTGGCGCAGCGCGCTGATCCATGAGGCGCGCTCATTCATCTTGAAGGCGCTGGAGGCGTTCGCGGCCCAGCGGTTGGCGGTGGTCTCCAGCAGGGTTTCCGGCACGCCGTCGCCGTCGAAATCGCCGCGGATCTCGCCCTTGGCGCGCAGCATGCTGACGCCGAACACATGCTTCCAGCGATCGTCCTCGTTGACGAAATCAAGCTTGGCGTTGAGGTTTTCCGAGCGCGCGTTGCCGCGCGCGGCGGCGAGGCCGAATTCGCCGGTGCCGGTCCAGCCCTGCGCGGCGGACAGTTGGGGCAGGGCGCTGGCGAGCACGGTGGTCAGGAGCAGGAGCTTGCGCATGGAGAGCCTCGTTGAGCGAAAGGTGAAGACGGAGTGGGCGGCGCGCAGACTGTTGGCGCGCGCTTGAATTGCAGGTGAATCCGTCGCCTCACAGGGGCCAGAACACCGGAATGAACGCGACGGCGATGATCCAGAACAGCAGGTTCAGCGGCACGCCGATCTTGACGAAGTCGATGAAGCGGTAGCCGCCCGCGCTGTAGACCATGGTGTTGGTCTGGTAGCCGACCGGGGTGGCGAACGCGGTGGAAGCGGCGAAGGCCACGGCGACCACGAAGGGCGTCGGATTCGCATCGATGCTTTGCGCGGCGGCGATCGCCACCGGCGTCAGCAGCACCGCTGAAGCGTTGTTGCTCATGAACTCGGTGAGCACGGCGGTGAACAGGTAGATGACCGCCAGCAGGGCGATCGGCCCCCAGCCGCCCACGACGTCCAGCGTGCGGTCCGCGAGGAAAGCGGCGGCACCGCTGCTCTGCAGGGCGATGCCGAGCGGCAGCACCCCTGCCAGCAGCATGATCACCCGCCAGTCGATGGCCTCGTACAGCTCCTTCGATTCAAGGCAGCGGAACACCACCAGCGCGATGCAGCCAAGGATGGAAGACGCCACGATCGGCAGCCAGTCGAGCGTTGCTGCGGCGACCACGGCGGCCATGATCGCCAGCGCGATCCAGGCGCGCCGGCTGGAAGCGGGGCCCTCTTCGCGCTCGGTGAGCACCACGACGTTGTGGTTGGCGCGCAGATGCAGCATCTCGCTGGGGCTGGTGATCATCAGCAGGATGTCGCCCACGGTCAGTTCGACATCGCGGAGCTTTTCGCGCAGCACTTCGCCGCGACGATGAATGGCGAGCACGGTGGCGTTGTAGTGCCAGTTGAACTCCAGGCTGCGCAGGGTCTGGCTGATGAAGCGCGAGCCGGGCGCGACCATCACTTCGGTCAGCACCTGGTTGTCATCGCGGAACTGCTCGTCGCGCAGCTTGAACTCGGGCTCCAGCTCGAGTCGGGCGCTGTCCTTCAGGCTGGAGAGACGGCTCCAGTCGCCGCGGGCCAGCAGGATGTCGCCTTCCTGCAGCTTCTGCGCGCGCGGAGACCAGATCTTCTCCTCGCCGCGCAGCAGCTCCAGCACGAACACGCTGTGGCGCTCGCCCAGCTTGGCATCGGCAACGCTCTGCCCGATCAGAGGCGAGCCGGGCATCACCCGCAGTTCGGCGATGTACTTGCCGAGCTCATAGTTCTCGGTGAGCTGGGGCGTGCGGCGGTCCGGCAGCAGGAACTGGCTGGCGATGGTGGTGTAGACCAGGCCGGCGGCCATGGTGATCAGGCCCAGCGGAGCGAACTCGAACAGGGTGAAGCCGGGCAGACCGGCATCCTTGGCCAGCGAATTCACCAGCAGGTTGGTGGAGGTGCCGATCAGCGTGCAGACGCCGCCCATCTGGGCGGCGTAGGACATCGGAATCAGCACTTTGGAGGCCGAGAAACGGTTGGCTGCCGCCACCCCCAGCACGACCGGCATGAAGACCGCGAGCGCCGCCGTGTTGTTGACGAAGGCCGACATCGCGCCGAGTGAGGTCATCACGGTCAGCGTGAACAGCCAGGTCTGCCGGATCCGCGCGAAGGCCCTGCCAAGGGCGCGAAGGGCGCCGGTACGGGTCAGGCCGGTGCTCAGCACGAACATGGCGGCCACGGTGATCGTGGCCTCGCTGCTGAAGCCACTGAGCGCCTGTGCCGGACTCACCAGGCCGAGGATCAACAGGCTGGCCAGCACGATCATCGCCACCACGTCGACCGGCAGGCGTTCGGTGATGAACAGGATCACCGCTCCGGCGAGCACCAGCAGCGTCAGCAGTCCTTCAATGCCCATACAGGCCCTCTGGTGCGAATGGATGGAACTGTCGACGCGGTCGCCGCGGCCGCGCACCGCATGCACGTGCGCCGAGCTGACTGCTGCCTACGACTTTGGTCCGGGGTGGGCCGGCGGCGCGGAAGAGCGCGATTGTAGTGGTGGCGGGTCACGTGTCGAAGCGCCGTCGCGCAGGCTGCTCGCCGGGAGACGTCAGCCTGATGTTCATGGCCCGCCCGCAGACCGTGATGGAGCTCGCGCTGGGTCCGCCATGCGCCTGCGTATCCCAGCCTTTGGCCCCTTTGCCCTCGCGTCCAAACGGTTTACCCTGCGGGGCTGGCCATCGGTGGCATTGCACGGATCGAAACGATCGTGCTGCCGCTGCATCACCTCCCCGCTGTCGGAGCCGACGTTCCCGTCGCCCCGTGTTTCCCAGGAGCCGTACATGCATCGCAAGCTGATTCCCCTGGCAGTCGCCGCCCTCATGCTGACCGCCTGCGGCTCGCAGGACGCCCCGCCCGCGCAGACCGCCAGCAGCGCTTCGTCCGCGGCGCAGTCGCAGTCCTCGGCACCGGCGCCGGCGCCGACCCCGCAGTTCGATACCGCGATCAGCGGCGAGCTGGTCGTCGATGGTCTCACCGAGCTGCCGCCCGGTTTCCAGCTTTCGATCCGCCTGCTCGACCTGAGTGATCCCTCGCAGGTGCCGCCGGTCGTCGCCGAGTTGGCGCAGCCCGCACCGTCGCTGCTGCCGCATCGCTTCTCGCTGCCCTATGACGCTTCGAAGATCGTCTCGACCGGCCGCTACGGCGTGCTGGCCGCCCTGACGGTCGAGGGCCTGCCGCTGTATTCCAGCGCCGCCCCGCAGCCGGTGCTGACCGAAGGCAATGGCGACCGCGTATCGCTGAGTCTGGTGCGCGGTGGTGCGCAGGCCGATACGCAGATCGCCCCCACCGAGAAGATGAAGCAGGACTTCGGCGCGATCGAACGCGCCATCGGCGGCTTGACCCGCATTGCCGGGGAGCGCATCACCGACGATGTGACCGTAGGCTGGGACGCCTTCACCGCCGAAGGGCGCGTGCGTTTCGCGCGCGAGCAGGTCGACTTCGGCGATGCCGGTACCGCGTCGCTGAAGTACGCGTTCCAGGGCGACCAGCCGTGGGTGATCGTGCGCGAGCAGCGCGGTCGCACCACCTGGCTGGGGTGGAACGAGGCCGGCGAGCTGATCCTCAACGAGGGGCCGAACGGTCCGATCGAAGCCGCCGAGGCCGAGCGCCTGCGTGACGGCGCTGCCGAAGTGATGGCGCTGGCGAAGCAGCGCGCCGGCTGACCTGCCCGGGCTTTCGCAGCAGAACCCCGCGCCTGTCGCGGGGTTTTGCGTTTCCGGTCCCGGATTTCACTCAGGATTGGCGCGGTCTGCACGCGCGGGCGGGCAGTCTCGCCGCATGCGCAAGCGAGCCTTTGATATTGCTGGAACTGGCGCCGGGGCCTATCATTCGCGGGTTCTGGGCGACAGCTTGGGCCTGCCGGCGGTTGCTGGGGGTCAACGATGATCGAGACCGTGCACATCGAGGGCGATGGTGCCATCCAGCGCTGGGTGCTGAAGCCCAACCGCTCGCTAGATCATCGCCAGGTCAAGCGCTTTTTCGCGCTCGTCATCGCGACCGCCGTTGCCGTCACCGGCTACAGCTGGTCGCAGGGCAATGTGTTCGCGCCAGCATTCGCAGTGCTTGAGCTGAGCGTGCTGGCGACGGTGTTCTGGATAGTCTGGCGGCGCGCGGAGCGTGCCGAGGTGATTTCGATCAACGCCGATCGCGTCTCGGTGAGCCGCGTACCGGAGCTCATCGAAGCGCTGTCCGAGCCGCCCCAGTGGGTGCGGCTCGAAGCCCTGGAAGGGCAGTTGTACCTCTCCTGTCGCGGACGCCGCGTGGGCGTGGGGCGGTTCCTCGGCGAGGCCGAGCGGGAACGTCTCGCGGAGGATCTGGAGCACGGCCTGCGATCGGCGCGTGCGCAAGCGGTTTACAGGTTTACCGAAGACTCAAGGTGATGCTGATGAAGCGTGTCCACTGGAGCCAACTGGGAATGGGCGTCTGCGCCCTGCTGTTCTCGGCCCTGGCCTTCGCCAATCCCGAGCGCTGGCAGCTCAACATGACCACCGGCGTGACCGATACCGCGGGCGAGGTCTACCGGCTGCACATGATCACGCTGTGGATCTGCGTGGTGATCGGCATCATCGTCTTCGGCGCCATGACCGTGGCGATGATCAAGTTCCGCAAGTCCAAGGGCGCCAAGGCCGCGGGCTGGAGCCACAACACCACCGCCGAGATCATCTGGACGGTGATTCCGGTGCTGATCCTGGTCGCAGTCGCCTGGCCGGCGACCAAGACCATGTTCCGCATGGAGGACACCACCGGCTCCGAGATGACGGTGAAGATCACCGGCTACCAGTGGATGTGGCGCTACGAGATCGTCAACTACAAGGGTCAGCCGGGCAACGTGAACTTCGTCAGCCGCATCGACCGCGGCAGCGACACCGTGCGCCAGCTGGGCTCGGGCAAGACGCCCGACACCGTGACCGACGCCGACGGCAACAACATCTACCTGCTCGATGTCGACAAGCCTCTGGTGCTGCCGACCGACACCAAGATCCGCTTCGTGATCACCGCTGACGACGTCATCCACAGCTGGTGGGTGCCGGTGTTCGGCTGGAAGCAGGACGCCATCCCCGGCGTCGTCAACGAGAACTGGACCCGCATCAATGCGCCGGGCATCTACCGCGGCCAGTGCGCCGAGCTCTGCGGCAAGGACCACGGCTTCATGCCGATCGTGGTCAAGGCGGTGACGCCGGCCGAGTTCGAGAGCTGGCTGGCGGCCGAGCAGGCCGGTAACGACGCCGCCCGCGTGGCCGGCGCCAACCCCGCAGCGGCTCCGGCCGTCGCGGCGCAGTTTTGAGTTGGAGGCAGGACACCATGGCAACTTCGACCACAGCCCACCACGACGAGCACCACGACCATAAGCCGACCGGCTTCATGCAGCGCTGGGTGCTGACCACCAACCACAAGGACATCGGCACCCTCTACCTGGTGTTCTCGCTGGTGATGTTCCTGATCGGCGGCGCGATGGCGCTGGTGATCCGCGCCGAGCTGTTCCAGCCTGGCCTGCAGCTGGTGCATCCGGAATTCTTCAACCAGATGACCACGATGCACGCGCTGGTGATGATCTTCGGCGCGGTCATGCCGGCCTTCGTCGGCCTCGCCAACTGGATGGTGCCGCTGATGATCGGCGCGCCGGACATGGCGCTGCCGCGCATGAACAACCTCTCGTTCTGGATCATGCCCTTCGCCTTCACCCTGCTGCTCCTGCCGCTGGTGCTGCCGGGCGGTGGCCCCGCCGGTGGCTGGACGCTGTACCCGCCGCTGTCGCTGCAGGGTGGCACCAACGTCGCATTCACCATCTTCGCCATCCATCTGATGGGCATCAGCTCGATCATGGGTGCGATCAACATCATCGCGACCATCCTCAACATGCGTGCGCCCGGGATGGACCTGCTGAAGATGCCGGTGTTCGTGTGGACCTGGCTGATCACCGCCTTCCTGCTGATTGCCGTGATGCCGGTGCTGGCGGGGGCGGTCACCATGCTGCTGACCGACAAGTTCTTCGGCACCGCCTTCTTCAATGCGGCCGGCGGCGGTGACCCGGTGATGTACCAGCACATCTTCTGGTTCTTCGGCCACCCGGAGGTCTACATCATGATCCTCCCGGCCTTCGGCATCGTCTCCGAGATCATCCCTACCTTCGCCCGCAAGCCGCTGTTCGGCTACCAGGCCATGGTCTACGCAACCGCCTCGATCGCCTTCCTGAGCTTCATCGTGTGGGCGCACCACATGTTCACTGTCGGCATGCCGCTCGGCGGCCAGCTGTTCTTCATGTACGCCACCATGCTGATCGCCGTGCCCACCGGCGTGAAGGTGTTCAACTGGGTGTCGACCATGTGGAAGGGTTCGATGACCTTCGAGACGCCGATGCTGTTCGCGATCGGCTTCGTCATCATGTTCACCATCGGCGGCTTCTCCGGCCTGATGCTGGCCATCGTGCCGGCCGACTTCCAGTACCACGACACCTATTTCGTGGTGGCGCACTTCCACTACGTGCTGGTGACGGGTGCGGTCTACTCGATCATGGCGGCGGCCTACTACTGGCTGCCGAAGTGGACCGGCCACATGTACAACGAGACGCTCGGCAAGTGGCACTTCTGGCTGTCGACGATCTTCGTCAACCTGCTGTTCTTCCCGCAGCACTTCCTCGGTCTGGCCGGCATGCCGCGCCGTATCCCGGACTACAACGTCGCCTTCGCCGACTTCAACATGATCAGCTCGATCGGCGGTTTCGGCTTCGGCCTGTCGCAGCTGCTCTTCGTCTACATCGTGTGGAGCTGCGCGCGCGGTGGCGCCAAGGCCACGGCCGGCGTGTGGGAAGGCGCCAAGGGCCTGGAGTGGACCGTGCCGAGCCCGGCCCCGCACCACACCTTCACCACCCCGCCTGTGATCGACGACAGCAAGCTGGCCCACGGCAACGTCGCCCACTGATGCCAGGCATGCATGCGTGGGCTGGCTGGCATCGCCTCCAGCCCACGCCGTCCCGGCCATCGAGAAGCACACCATGAAGCGTCCCATCGCCCCCTCCGAAGCCAGCCCACAGCAGCGCGTCGCTGCGCGCCGTACGGCCTTGGCCATGGGCCTGATCGCGCTGGCTGTCTATGTCGCCTTCGTCCTGTCGGGAGTGATCGGGCGATGAGCGCCGAGGTTTCAAGCCGCAGCGAGAGCCGCAAGGTGCTGGGGCGAGCCCTGCTGGCCTGTGCCTGCACCTTCCTGTTCGCGTTCTCGCTGGTGCCGCTGTACCGCATTGCCTGCGAGAAGGTGTTCGGCATCACGCTTGAGCGCACGCCGACCGGCGAGACCGTGGTGGCGAGCTACGAGGTCGACACCAGCCGCACCATCAACGTCGAATTCGATGCCGGGGTGAATTCGCGCCTCAACTGGGCCTTCCGTTCTGACCAGTTCCAGATGCAGGTGCATCCGGGTCAGATGTACGAGGCCATGTTCCATGCCCGCAACATGGACAGCATGCCCATCGTCGGCCAGGCGGTGCCCAGCGTCGCGCCCTCGCGCGCGTCGATCTTCTTCAACAAGACCGAGTGCTTCTGCTTCACCGAGCAGCTCCTGCATCCCGGCGAGGAGCGTCCGATGCCGGTGCGCTTCGTGATCGACCCCGCGCTGCCGCGCGAGATCACCACGCTCACCCTGTCCTACACCTTCTTCAACAACGAGCACGCGACCGCCCGCATGGCGGCCAGCGGCATGCACTGAACCGCCGCGCTCCGCCGCATCCGGCGGGCCGCTTGCTAGACTTTCAACTTTCGTTCACCGGGGAAGCTCCATGGCACACGCCCACGACGACGCCAACGTCTATTACGTTCCACACAGCAGCCCCTGGCCGATCGTCGGCGCGATTGGTCTGTTCACCACCATGCTTGGCGTGGCCAGCTGGATGGATGGCGCTGCCTGGGGCATGTGGGTGTTCTACGCGGGCTTGGCGGTCACCCTGTTCATGCTGAGCGGCTGGTTTGCCGACCAGATCAACGAGTCGGTCGGTGGCAAGTACAACTCGCAGGTCGACCGCAGCTTCCGCATGGGCATGCTGTGGTTCATTTTCTCGGAAGTGATGTTCTTCGCGGCCTTCTTCGGCGCGCTGTTCTACGCGCGCATGTTCTCGGTGCCGTGGCTGGGCGGCGAGGGTGCCGGTGCGGCCACCCACGAGTTCCTCTGGAGCAGCTTTGACGCCGCCTGGCCAACCAATGGCCCCAACGAGCTCAATGGCGCCTTCCAGACCATCCCGGCCTGGGGAATTCCGCTGCTGAACACCCTGCTGCTGCTGGCATCGGGCATCACCCTGACCATCGCCCACCACGCGTTGAAGGCCGGCGAGCGCGGCAAGATCCTGTTCTGGCTGGCGGCTACCGTCGTGCTGGGCGCGATCTTCATGTACTTCCAGATCTACGAGTACGCGCATGCCTACGGCGATCTGAACCTGAAGCTGAGCTCCGGCATCTACGGTTCGACCTTCTTCATGCTCACCGGCTTCCACGGCATGCACGTGACGCTGGGCGCGATCATGCTGGCGGTGATGTGGTTCCGCGTGGCCAAGGGCCATTTCACCAAGGACAACCACTTCGCTTTCGAGGCGGTGGCCTGGTACTGGCACTTCGTCGACGTGGTCTGGCTGATCCTGTTCCTGTTCGTCTACGTGCTCTAAAGCGCGAGGCGCAGCTCGCAAACGCAGCGGGGCCGGCTAGCTGCCGGCCCCGCTGCGTTTCGGACGCCGCAGGCCGCGCTGCCCTGCGGCAAAGAGGGAATCAGCCGCCGATACCGTGCGGCTTGATGATGCCGGTGCCGATGCCGATCAGCACCAGCACGATCAGCAGCACCGACAGGCCAATCCGTCGGGTCAGCGCGTTCACCGTGCGGTGCGTGCTGCCCTTGTCGGAAATCATGTAGTACAGCCCCGCGCCGAGGTTGTAGAGGATGAGCGCGAGGAACCCGATGATCAGCAGCTTTTCCATGGCCAGCACCTGAGCAATGACAGCGCCAAGTATCTCACCCGCCGCATGCTGGTCGGCGTGAGCACCTCCTCGATCAAACGCTATCTGCTGGCCTCGGCCGGTCTGCTGCTTGTGCTCGGTTTCGCGAGCCTGTCGAGCTGGCAGTTCGGTCGTGCCGGACAGAAGCAGGCCTGGCTCGACCAGGTCGAAGCCGCGCGAGGAGCCGCGCCGCAAGCGCTGGCCGCCGCGGTGGCTGCCCCAGAGAGCGCAGGAGTTCCGGTGGCGGTGCGGGGCGAGATCGAGCTGCGCACAAACCCACGCCTATTGCTCGACAACCAGCAGCGCGAGGGCAGGGTGGGTCTGCGCGAGTACGTCCTGGTGCGTGCGGTGGGAGGCGATGAGCGATGGTTTCTCGCCGACCTCGGCTGGCTGCCCATCGCGGCGGACCGTCGCCTGCCGACGCTCGACGCACTGCCGGCGCGCCTGGAGGCGCAGGGCCTGCTGACCGAGCTGCCGGGGCAGGGCCTCAGGCTCGCGCCCAATCCGGTTGCGACCGGCCCGGTGGCGCTGCTGAACTACCTCGATGTCGATGAGCTCTCGCAGCAGACCGGGCTGCGCCTGCTGCCCAAGCTGCTGCGACTCGATCCCGCGCTGTCGATCGGGCATGCGCGCGATCTGGACGTTCTGCCCAATACACTGCCGCCCCACAAGCACCGCGGCTACGCCCTGCAGTGGGCCGGCCTCGCGCTGGCGGCGCTGGTGACCACTCTCCTTCTCTTCTTCCGGAGTCGCGCATGACACCGCAGCAACGCTCGCGGCTGGTCCTGATCATCATCGTGTTGCTGTTCGGCGCGCCCTTCGTCACCGCCGTGGTGCTGCGCTTCGGCGGCTGGCAGCCCGGGCAGACGCGCAACTACGGCACTCTCGTGCAGCCGCCTCAGGACTGGTCGGCGATGCCGCTCAAGACGGTGGACGGTTCGGCCTATCCCTGGGACCCGGAAGCCCGACGCTGGCACCTGCTGCTGCTGCCGCCGGCGCCCTGCGACAGCCAGTGCCTCGCGCAGGCCGAGGTGATCCACAAGGTCTGGATCTCCGAAGGTCGCCGCGCCGACAAGCTTGATGTGCTTTGGCCGGGTCGCTGGCCGGACGGTCTGGAGCGCTTCGCCGGCCTGCGCGAAATCGAGCTGCCGCCGGCCCTGCGCAGCCAGGTGCCGGTCGACGCCGTCGCCGGCACCGGCATGGCCGCAGCGCTGATCGACCACAACGGTTTTCTCGTCGTGAGCTATGCCGCCGGCTTCGAGCCCAACCGCATGCGTCGCGACCTCGATCGACTGGTGAAGTGATGATCCATCCCAAGTTCAACAAGCTCGCCTGGATCACCCTGGCGCTGGCGATCTGCGTGATCGGCTTTGGCGCCTATGTGCGGCTTTCGCATGCCGGCCTCGGCTGCCCCGACTGGCCGGTCTGCTACGGCAAACTGACCTGGCCCAAGCACGAAGTGCACATCGCGGCCGCCAACGAGGCCTTCCCCGAGCGCCCGGTCGAGGTGCCCAAGGCCTGGAAGGAGCAGTTCCACCGCCATATCGCGGCGATCCTCGGCCTGCTGGTGCTGGGCCTTGCCCTGCTCGCCACGCGTTCGCGGCCGCACGCCTGGAAGATCCTGCTGTCCTCGTGCGCGCTGATCCTTGGCGCGATCTTCCTCTACGTGCGCGAGTACTACGTGGCCTCGTCGGTCGTGGTGATCGTCGCCGAAGCCGCACTGATGGCCAGCGCCTGGCGCTGGTCGAACTCGGACATGGCCCGGGTCGCCACATTCACGCTCGGCTTCATCATCTTCCAGGCCATGCTCGGCCTGTGGACGGTGACCTGGCTGCTCAAACCCATCGTGGTGATGGCGCATCTGCTGGGCGGCATGACCATGTTCTGCCTGCTGACCTGGATGGCCTTCCGTTCGTCGGCCAACGCGGCGATCCCGCAGCCGTCGACGCTACGCATCCGTCCGCTGCTGTGGGGCGGCGTGGCGGTGGTAGGCGTGCAGATCGCGCTGGGCGGCTGGGTCTCGGCCAATTACGCGGCGCTGGCCTGTGGCACCGACTTCCCGACCTGCCTGGGCCAGTGGTGGCCGCAGATGGACTTCGCCGAGGCCGCCGTGCTCTGGCGCGGGATCGGCGTCGACTACGAAGGCGGCCTGCTCGATCCCGAAGCGCGCACTGCGATCCAGATGATGCATCGCCTGTTCGCGCTCGTCGTCATCGGCTATCTCGTGTGGCTGGCGCGCCGACTGAACGCGGAAGGCTTGCCGAACTACGGCTGGGGCCTGCTGATGGTGCTGGGCCTGCAGGTACTGCTGGGGATCACCAATGTGGTGGCCGGCCTGCCGCTGCCGGTGGCCACCGCCCACAACGTGGTCGCCGCCCTGCTGCTGTTCCTGCTCGTGGGACTGCTCGCCCGCCTGCGCCCGCAGACTGCCTGAGCCAGGCGCCCGATCGCCGCGATGCGGCCTCGGGCAGGCCCTCGACGACCTCCCTGATTCGCTGATTCCACCCGGCCCGGATCCGCCTTGGCTTGCAGCCAGGGCGCCCGGGCCTCAGGCTTTGCATCGCATGACTTCCGCTTTCCGCCAGTACTGGCCGCTGACCAAGCCCAAGGTCGTGGCCCTGATCGTGTTCACCGCCTTCGTCGGCATGCTGCTGGCCGTGCCTGGCCTGCCGCCCTGGAACGCGCTGATCTTCGGCAACCTCGGCATCTGGCTGGCAGCGGCCTCGGCGGCGGCGATCAACCATCTGATCGACCAGCGCATCGATGCGGTGATGGCCCGCACCCAGCATCGCCCGCTGCCTTCGGGCGAACTGGTGGGCTGGCAGGTGCTGGCCTTTGCGCTGGCCCTGGGCGCGGCTTCGATGCTGGTGCTGGTGCTGTTCGTCAACGTGCTGACCGCCCTGCTGACCTTCGCCTCGCTGATCGGCTACGCGGTGGTCTATACGGCCTATCTCAAGCGCGCCACACCGCAGAACATCGTGATCGGCGGAGCCGCCGGCGCGGCACCGCCGGTGCTCGGCTGGGCCGCGGCCACGGGTGAGGTGCATCCCTACGCGCTGCTGCTGTTCCTGATCATCTTCATCTGGACGCCGCCGCATTTCTGGGCGCTGGCCATCTTCCGTCGCGACGACTATGCCCGCGCCGGCGTGCCCATGCTGCCGGTCACCCATGGGGTCGAGTACACGCGGGTGCAGGTGCTGCTCTACACGCTGCTGCTGATCGCCGCCACCCTGCTGCCTTGGGTCACCGGCATGAGCGGCAGCTTCTACCTCGGCGGCGCCCTGGTGCTGAACGCGGTCTTCCTCTACTACGCCCTGCGCCTTTTGAACCCGCCGTCGGAGCGCTTCGCGATGGAGGTGTTCAACTACTCCATCCTCTACCTGATGGCTCTGTTCGCCTTCCTGCTGGTGGATCACTACCTCGACAGCGGCCCGACCATCGCCAACGCGCTGTACTTCGAGCCGGTGGCTTGAGAGCCGGGATTCGGGAGCGAAGAGGCGCGCTCACGGACCACCGGTCCGTGCGCCGATGAGCGCCCGAGCGCTGCGCGCGAGGGCTGGGATTCGCCGGGCAGCCTGAGGGGCAATCACGCCGCCTCGCGGCACACTCCTTAGTCTTGCCCGACAATGAAGGGTGATCAGGAGTCGATCCATGTCCGATGCCGGTACAACACCCACCTGGAACCAGGTCCTGATGTGGGCCCGTCGCGGTAACCCGCCGCCGCCACGTCGCGTTGATCTGAGCGAAGACGAGTGGCGCGCCCGTCTGACGCCCGAGCAGTTCCGCGTGCTGCGCCAGCACGGCACCGAGCGCGCCTTCTCTTCCGGTATGTGCAGCCTGTTCGAGCCCGGCCGCTACGCCTGCGCCGGCTGCGGCACCCTGCTGTTTGATGCCAGCACCAAATTTGAAAGCCATTCGGGCTGGCCCAGTTTCACCGCGCCGGTGATCGAGGGCGTCGTCGCCTATGTCGAAGACTCAAGCCACGGCATGCAGCGCATCGAGACCCTGTGCGCGGTCTGCGATGGCCACTTGGGCCATGTCTTTCCCGACGGCCCGCCGCCCACCGGCCTGCGCTACTGCATCAATGCGGTGGCCCTGCAGAAGGAGCACGCATGAGCACGTCCACGACCGAGACCGCCATCCTCGCCGGCGGCTGCTTCTGGGGCATGCAGGAGCTGATCCGCGCGCTGCCCGGCGTGATCCGCACCCGCGTCGGCTACACCGGCGGCGATGTGGCGAACGCCACCTATCGCAACCATGGCAGCCACGCCGAAGGCATCGAGATCGTGTTCGATCCAGCGATCTTCAGCTACCGCCAGCTGCTGGAGTTCTTCTTCCAGATTCACGACCCGACCACGCTCAACCGCCAGGGCAATGACCGCGGTCTGTCCTACCGCTCGGGCATCTATCCGCTCGATGAGCGCCAGCAGCAGATCGCACTGGAGACCATCGCCGCGGTCGACGCCTCCGGCCGCTGGCCGGGCAAGGTGGTCACCGAAGTCAAACCCGCCGGAGACTTCTGGGAGGCCGAGCCCGAGCATCAGGACTATCTACAGAAGTATCCGAGCGGCTACACCTGCCACTGGGTGCGGCCGCAGTGGGTATTGCCGAAGTGAGTCGCCTTAAGCCGCAGGCGTACCCGCTTGCTGCGCTTGGATTGCGCGGCGTTGGCTTGATTCTGATGGCGGGCTACTTGACTGGATGCCTTGCCGACTGTGGCGGCATGGAAGAAGCGATCGCAGGCGCTGAAGCGCTGCCGAAGGAGCGGCTTGAGCTCCTGCATCGGCAGCTAAGCGCGCAGCGTTCTGCGGCGCACGCATCGGTCTCGGCTTCCAGCCGCTTCGGTGAAGGCCATAAGTTGCCTGTGCCTGCCGAGTTCGCGGACCTTGGCGCCCGAGCCATCGTATTCGCCGAGCCTAGCCACGCCCGGATCCACCTCGCCGGCTGCTGGGACGACAAGGTGATGATCATCGCGAGATCACTGGACGATCCATCGCGGGCTCGAATCGACCTGCTTCGGGGAGAGAACGAGCCCAGCATCGCTCTTTGGAGCAGGGGACGCTGACGCCTTTGCTATCAACGCTGGCGGGCTTGGTCTCTGGGCGAGCCATATCAGCCTGGGCGCATACGTGCAAAGGGAACCCTCCCTGCAGTATCAATCGGGCAGCTGCGCCCGCCCGATCGTGTTGGCGTCAGTGCCGAACCAGATTGCGTTTTCGCTGACCAGGTACTCGCTGTGGCGCACGGTGATGCCGCCGCTGGGCACCGGCGTCGCCGGCAGGAGCTCGCCGCTGCGCGGATCGAAGCCTTGCAGCAGGTTGGGCTGCTGGCCGGCTAGGAAGAACCACAGCCGGCCCTGGGCGTCGGCATTCATCGCATAGGGCGCGGCGGGCCTGGGCGCCAGCGGCCACTCGCGGGTTTCGCCGCTGGTAGGGTCATGACGGCCGAGATGGTCAGAGGCGAAGTCGACGTACCAGACCGCACCGTCGGCGCCCAGCGCCAGGCGTCGCGGGCGCGCCAGAGGTCGAGGCAGATCGACTTCCCGCAGGCTGAGGTCGCTGCGGCTGACGTGGGCGAGCTTGGCGACGCCGAACAGCACCGCCCAGGCATCGCCCTCGGCGTCGGCCACGATGCCGTAGGGCCGCGCCTGCGCGGTCGGCACCTCGACGCGGCGCAGTCGGCGCTCGCCGTCGAGGTGGGCGATCTCGTTGCCGTTCTGCACCGTCAGCCACAGACCGCCGCGCCCGTCGAAGGCGAAGGTGTGCGGATCGCGCGGCCTGCCGTTGCCGGTATCCGGGACCTCTATCGTCTCCAGCAGTTCGCCCTGCGCGCTGTAGCGCAGGAGCGTGCCGTTGCCATTGCCGGCCACCCAGGGCTCGCCTTCCGGGCTGACGACCACGGTGTGCGGGCGCGTGCCGGCCGGCAGGTCGAAGCGCTGGAACTGGCCGCTGTCCGGATCCAGCACTGCCAGGTAGTTGCCCAGCTGGCCGACGAACCAGACTCGGCCGTCCTTGCCCACCGACGGATCGCGCGGCCGCGTGTCCTCCCAGGGCACCGTCCACTCGCGGATCTCGGCGGCCGCCTGTATGCCGTCGGCCGCGTGGGACGGTTGGGCGGGGCTCACGCCCAGCGTGAACAGGACAAGCGCAGCGAGGGGAAGGCGGATGGACATGGCGGGCTCCTTGCGGTGGGCAGGGCGGGCGTTTGTGTCCGCGAGACTGCCAGATCCGCGGTAAGCGGCCGTCAAACGCAGCAGGCTGCCCTTGCAACAGGTGCAATTCAGGACCATAGTCATAGACAAGTCCTGATCGAGACATGGCCATGTCCGCCCTCACCGGTCGCACCGCGCAGCGAACCGCAGAAGCCAAGCCGACCTCCGCGCCGGCGCAGGCGCTGGAAGACCTCGCCGGCCCCGGCCTGCGCACCTTCTTCAACATCGCCCAGCGCTGGGGCCTGGACACGCGGCAGGAGCAGGTGCTGCTCGGCTCGCCCGCGCGCTCGACCTTCTTCCGCTGGAAGCGTGGCGACATCGGCATCGTCCCGCATGACCTGATCGAACGCCTGAGCTACCTGCTGGGCATCTACAAGGCGCTGCAGGTGCTGCTGCCGGTGGCCGAGCGCGCCGACGCCTGGGTCAAGCGGCCGAACACCGCCGCGCCCTTCGGCGGGCAGACGCCGCTGGAGCACATGCTGGGCGGGCAGGTGGTCGACCTCTACCGCGTGCGCCAGTACCTCGATGCCGAGCGCGGCGGATGAGACGCAGCGATCCCGCGACTCCGCCCTTGGCAGCGGTGGTGTGGCGGCCCAGCCATCGCATCGTGCCCTCGATCTTTCCGCCGCGCGGGCTGTTCGATGCGGTGGCCGATCCGGCCGACCTCGATGCCGTATTCGCGCTAGAAGCGCTGACCAACGACCGTCTGCGCGAGCAGCTCGGCCATCTGCGCCGCATCCCGCCTGAGCGCCGGGTCAGCGGGCCAGGCACCACGCCGGTGATGAGTGCCTTCACCCATGTCCATCCCGACGGCGGGCGCTTCTCGACGGCGAAGTTCGGCGCCTACTACGCAGCGCGCGAGCTGCCCACCGCCATCGCCGAAACCGTCTACCACCGCGAGCGCTTCCTGCGCGCCTCGAACGAGCCGCCGATCGACCTGCAGATGCGCAGTTACCAGGGCAACGTCCGCGCCGACCTGCACGACGTGCGCGGCGGCGACTGGCCGCGACTGCACGACCCGCACAGCTATGCCATCAGCCAGGCCTTCGCCACCCGCCTGCGCGACAAGGGCAGCGAGGGCATCGTCTTCGATAGCGTGCGCAAGCCCGGCGGCCAGTGCGTGGCCCTGTTCTACCCCGACCTCATCGGCCCGGTGAAGCAGGGGCCGCATCTGCTGTACCGCTGGGATGGGGCGCGCATCGAGGCCTTCATCCAGGCCAGCTGATGTGCGGCTGCCTCAGGGCCCGCGCAGGGCAACCGTGGGCGGAATCGAGGCCGCACGCAGGGCCGGCAGCAGGCTGGCGATCAGGCTGACGGCAGCCAGCAGGCCCAGGCTCAAGGCGATCGATGGCAGCGCAGGCGCCGGCAGATCCGTCGCTACCGACGGCAGCACGAAGGCTGCGATGACGATGAAGGCCGTGCCCAGCAGCGCGCCGCCGACGAGCAGCTGAAGACCGTTCGCGAGCACGCGCGAAACGACCTGGATGCCACGTGCGCCCACCGCCATCCGCAGCCCGATCTCGCGACGCCGCAGGGTGACGCCGTAGCTCAGCACGCCGAAGCAGCCCAGGCCGGCCAGGGCCAGTGCGGCCAGCGAGAACAACGAGGCCAGCGCGGCCGGCAGTGACTGGCGCAGCAGGGTGGCTTCGACGCGGGCCTGCATCGGCTCGATGCGATCGGCCGCCAACGCGGGATCCACCCCCAGCAGCAGGGCACGCAGCGCGGCGATGCCTTCGCGTTCGTCGCCGCGCGTACGCGCCGAGATGAACACCTCCGCATGGGCCAGGAAGGGGTAGGGGAAATAGACCACGCCGTTGCGCGTGTCCTCGCCCAGCTCGGTCTGCTTGACCGCGCGCACCACGCCCACCACGGTGAAGGCCTCGCTGGCCGCGCCTGCATCCGGCCCATCGAACAGACGCTGTCCGATCGCCTGGCCCTGCGGCCAGTACTGGCGCGCGAAATCCTCGTCGACCACGACATGGCGTGCGCTGCCCCGCAGGTCGGCCGCGGTCAGCGTACGCCCTTCCACCAGATCGATACCCATGGCGCGGAAGTAGTCGGCATTGACGCCATAGCGGAAGTGCAGCAGCGGCGAGACGCCCGGCTGCGGCGTGAACCCGACAACGTGCAGGGACTGCATGTCATTGACGCCACTGCGTCCGCGCACCGGCACATTGGTGCTGAAGCCGTGCGCATCGAGGCCTGGACCTGCGAGCTCGGCAAGGCGTTCGGCGAAGGCAAGGCGCGCGGCGCCATCGGGGTACTGCGACACGGGGAGCGCGAGCTCGGCGACGCTCACGCCGAGCGGATTGAAGCCCGGGTGGGTCTGCAGCGCCGAGCGCAGACCGAGGCTCATGGCGGCGGCGCCGGTCAGCAGGACGAAGGCGGCAGCAATCTGCAGCGCACCGAAGCCATGGCGAAGGCGATGTGCGCGCGGCGATTCGCTGCGGCTGGACATCGCCGCAGCAGCGCGGCCTTGAGGCGCGCCGCGCTGGGCGAGCGCGATCGGCAGCGTCAACAGCGCGGCCAGCGCGGGTACCAGCACGCTGGCCATCACCATCACCGGCAAGGACACCTCGATGCTGGCGGCCAGCGGCGGCGCGTCGGCAGCGTAATGCCCGAGCGCGAGCAGCCCGAAGCGCGCCAGCACGACACCGAGGCCGATGCCGGCGGCACAGAGCAGAAGATTCTCCAGCGCGATGGGCGCGAGCAGATCGCGCCGACGCGCGCCCAAGGCGTGCTGCACGGCCTGCTCACCGGCGCGCGCACTGTGTCGAACCAGCAGCAGGTTGACCAGATTGAACAGGCCGACCAGCAGCAGGCCGGCCGCGCCGGCCTGCAGCCAGAGCAGCAGCGGACGCACCGAGGCCACATGATCGGCATGCAGCCCGGCGACGTGCAGGCGGAAGCCCGCCGCGGCGACCTGCTCGGCCCAGGGATAGCCCTGGGAATCCGCGTCGTAGTGCGCCTGCAGCTGCGCCAGCGCCTGCTCCGCGCTGGCCCCTGGCGCCAGGCGCGCGATCATCTCCGCATGCACGCCGTGGAGTGCGTTCAGCGCCCGCTGCTCCGCGTTCGAGACCAGCGGCAGGAACAGATCCGCGCGCTGCGACAGGAAGTGGAAGCCCTCCGGCAGCACGCCAGTGACTTGATACGAGCGACCACCAAGACGCAGCTCGCGACCTGCCGGGTTGGCCGCGCCCTGCAGTTGATCGCGCCAGAACGCATGCGAGACAACGACCTGCCGCGGGCCGCCCGGCTCCATCGCGGCCGCATCGAAGACCCGTCCCATGGCCAGGTCGACGCCTAGGGTGTCGAAGAAGTCCGGCGTGATGTACAGCACGCCCATGCGGCTGACGGCGCCCGGCTCGCCCTGCGTTTCCACGCCATGGCGATAGCTGGACACCGCGCTGAAGGCCGGGATGGCCTCGCGCCGGCTGAAGTAGTCGCGCACAGAGGCTGGATTACGCGGCAGCCCCGCGTTCGGATAGCTGTTGTAGACCGTCACCAGACGCTCAGCCTCGGGAAAGGGCAGCGGCTTGAGCAGCACCGAATGAACAACGGCAAAGAGCATCAGGTTGGCAGCACAGCACACCGCCAGGCTGGTGACCGCGACAAGGCTGAATCCCGGCGCTCGCGATAGACGACGCAGAGCGAGCTGCAGGGTTTTCATGGCGCGGTATCCCGTCGTTGTGGTGCGCTCGATGCGCGCCGTCCTTGAATGCCATTGGTCAGCAATTAGCGTGCCCACTCGACCGTGGCTCTGCTGCAGCCGCGGCGGACCGCTGCTGCGGGTAACACGCAAACCCTGCTGCGCGCCTTCAAAGCGAGGCTGCACCGCATTCCGGGCGTGTCGCGATCGGAGCGATGGCCCTTGGCTCCACAGCGAGGCGACGCGTTCTCAAGGCGACTGCAGGCGTTCGAGAGCTCGCGCACCGCGTCCGCTTCCGGACGCCGCTGTTCGGATCCGGGCGGTTACCGGCGGTGCTGAATCGCGACGGCCCGCGTGCCGCAGTGTTTGCGGCAGGCCGTGCGAGGACGTGGTGCGTGGGCATGCCCCCGACACGAAACCGACCCGCCGATCGCGTAGCCTGCGCGGCCCTGCCCCAAGGCCCCGCCCATGTCGCCCACGCTCGCCGCCGATGGCCAGCCCATCCGCAACCGCACCTTCGACGAACTGCAGATCGGCGACAGCGCTGAACTGAGCTGCGTGCTGACCCAGCGCGACATCGGCCTGTTCGCGGTGGTTTCGGGCGACGTCAATCCGGCCCATCTCGACCCCGAGTTCGCCGAGCGCTCGCGCTTCCACGGCGTGATCGGCCATGGCATGTGGGGCGGGGCGCTGATCTCGGCGGTGCTGGGCACGCGCCTGCCGGGGCCGGGCACGATCTATCTCGGCCAGGCGCTGCGGTTCAAGCGGCCGGTGCGGCCGGGCGATGCCGTCACCGCGCGGGTCACCGTGCGCGAGCTGCATGCGGAGAAAGGCATCGCCGTGCTCGACTGCGAGTGCCTCAACCAGTTCGGAGAGACGGTGATCAGCGGCAGCGCCGAAGTGCTCGCCCCGCGCGAGCGCGTCGAGTGGAATCCGCAGCGCCTGCCCAGCGCGTCCCTGCATCAGGGCGGGCCGGATCCGCTGGATCTCAGCGGCAAGCGCGGCCTGATCGTCGGCATCGCCAACGACCAGTCGATCGCCTATGGCTGTGCCGTGGCGATGCAGGCCGCGGGTGCCGAGCTTGCGATCACCTACTTGAACGCCAAGGCCGAGCCGCATGTGCGGCCGCTGGCGGAAGCGCTGCGCGCGCCTTTGATCCTGCCCTGCGACGTGCGCGAGTCGGGACAACTCGAAGCCGTGTTCGCCGCGATCGAGCGCGACTGGGGCCGGCTCGACTTCGTGCTGCACTCGATCGCCTTCGCGCCGCGCGAGGACCTGCACGGTCGCGTGGTCGACGCCAGCGCCGCCGGCTTTGCCCAGGCCATGGACGTGAGCTGTCATTCGTTTCTGCGGATGGCCAAGCTCGCCGAGCCGCTGATGCGCGAGGGCGGCACCCTGCTCACGGTCAGCTTCTACGGCAGCTCGCGCGTGGTCGAGCACTACAACCTGATGGGGCCGGTCAAGGCCGCGCTGGAAAGCGCGGTGCGCTATGTCGCTGCCGAACTCGGGCCCAAGGGCATCCGCGCGCATGCGATTTCGCCGGGCCCGATCCGCACCCGCGCCGCCAGCGGCATCGACCGCTTCGACGAACTGCTGGCCGATGCTGCCGCACGTGTGCCCGCACGGCAGCTGGCCGACATCGCCGACGTCGGCCAGCTCGCGCGCTATCTGGTCAGCGATGCCGCGAAGCGCATCACCGGCACGGTGATTCCCGTCGATGGCGGGCAGCATCTGAGCGCTTGAAGCCGCTCCCGCGGCCGAGGTCCAGCGCCCTCGATTCTGGCGAGTGCAGGGAGCGCTGCCCGTCACGGACTGGACTGCGGCGCTCGCAGCGCGCCTGTCGGGGCGTTCACCTACCGGGCAGGCTGTACTCGAAGTCGTAGAAGTGCACGCCATCCACGATGCGAATGCCCATGCGGCCGCGCAGGCCGGTGAGGTCGCCGTCCGCCGAGTCGGGGATCACCTCGATCGAGAGCTGGCGCGTCTCGCCCCACATCAGGCCGTTGTGCTGCAGCACGAAGCTGCCGCTGTGGCCGTCCAAAGTGCCGCGCACGCGCTCAATGGCCACATAGCCCGCCGAGCCGGCAACCGTGGCGTGATGCGCGGTCATCATGCCCTTGGCCTCGGCGGTCAGCGCACCTTCGTAGCGCTTGTCCAATCGGAAGCGTGCGATGCCCTCGGCATCGAGCTCACCGGGCTCGGGTGTCATCTTCACTTCGAAACGGCCGCTGATCGTTTGCATCTTGGAATCCTTCAGGGAGAGGTCTGTCGCGTGTGCCGGCACCGCTGCGGCAGCGCACAGCATCAGGGCCAGCACGGCGGCGCGCACGGCGAAGCGGAATGCATCGTCGCCGCAGGAAGTGCGGGAGCCATCGGGCTGTCGCATGATGTTCGTCCGGGGCAGTGCGCGGGGCAGGGCAGGGGTGCAGCGACGTCATTCAAACAGAGCCGTGCGTGACGCGCTTGAACAAACGCGACAGCCCACGGGGGGCTCGGGCCTGCGGCCCGTGCGCGGAGTCGCCACACCGCTCCCGCCGGGCGAGTTCGTTCACGTGCGGCGTGTGCCCTCGACGGCCCTGCAGCCCTTTGTCGAGCATCTGTGGTGCGTGCAGTGGCGACTGCCTGCAGGCGCCGCCCAACGCGTTGCCACCGTACCGCACCCCTGCGTGCACTGGACCTTCGAAGCCGGCGCCTGCACGCTCACCGGACCGCATACGCGACTGTGGCAGCGCGATCTCGCGCCGTGCGGCGAAGTGTTGGGCATCAAGTTCCGACCCGAAGGCTTCCGCGCCTACTGGGGTGCGCCGGTGTCCGGCCTTCGAGACCTGATACTGCCCGCAAAGACGTTGCCAGCACTCGCCTTCGCACGTGACCTGGGTAAGTACGTATTCGGCGAACTCGCGGGCGAGAACCTGGACACGCGCTTCGACGCCATCGAAGCAAGGCTTGAGCACGCGCTACCCCTGCGGGCGCAGGAGCAACTGCAGCTCGCCGCCCTGATCGACAGCGCGCGCGATGATCGCGACCTGCTACGCGCCGATGCCTGGGCCGAACGCGCCGGGCTCAGCCTGCGCCAGCTGCAGCGCCTGCTGGCGGACTGGGTCGGCGTGAGCCCCAAGTGGATCCTCGCCCGCTATCGCCTGCATGAAGCCCTGCACCGTCTCCAGCAGCAGCCCGCACCGCGGCTGGCCGACCTGGCTGCCGACACCGGCTACGCCGACGCCGCCCACTTCAGCCGCAGCTTCCGCAGCGTGCTGGGCGTAAGCCCGCAGCAGTACGCGCGGCTCTGGCAGGGCTGAGCGCACCGCCGGGTTCGCAAGGAACGCGCGTACCTCAGCACCGTGAAAACGCAACAGCCTCAAGCCCCTCTCCCCTCGCGGGAGAGGGGTTGGGGAGAGGGGGCACCGCCCCTCAGCCTTCCAAGCGAGCCTCAGCTTCAAGCCCCTCTCCCCTCGCGGGAGAGGGGTTGGGGAGAGGGGGCACCGCCCCTCAGCCTTCCAAGCGAGCCTCAGCTTCAAGCCCCTCTCCCCTCGCGGGAGAGGGGTTGGGGAGAGGGGGGAACCCGACGTCACCCGCGAACGTCGCGAGCCTCGACCTCACTTCGGCGCCAACCGGATCGCGCCATCCACCCGGATCACCGAGCCGTTCATGTAGCTGTTCTGCAGAACAAAGGCGACCGCATCCGCGAACTCGTCCGGGCGCCCAAGACGCGAAGGGAAGGGCACCTGCGCGCACAGCGACGCATACACCTGCTCCGGCATGCCGTCGACCATCGGCGTGTGGAACACGCCCGGCGCCACCGTCATCACGCGGATGCCGACGCGGGCGAATTCCCGCGCCATCGGCAGGGTCATGCCGACCACGCCACCCTTGCTGGCCGAGTACGCGGCCTGGCCGATCTGGCCCTCATAGGCGGCGATCGAGGCGGTGTTGATGATCACCCCGCGCTCGCCTTCGGCATTCGGCTCATTGCCCTGCATGAGCGCCGCCGCGGCCTTGGCCACGTTGAAGCTGCCGATCAGGTTGACCCGCACCGTGGTCTCGAACTGCGACAGCGGCATCGGGCCGTCCTTGCCGAGCACGCGCCCCGCACCAAGGATGCCGGCGCAGTTGATTGCCGCGTTCAGCCCGCCCAGCGCCTCGCGCGCCGCCGCCACCTGGGCGCTGATATCGGCCTCGTTGCTGACATCGGCGCGGAAGAAGTGCGCGCCGAGCTCGGCCGCTGCGGCCTGGCCGCGCTCTTCGCTCAAATCGAACAGCGCCAGCTTGGCGCCCTTGGCCGCGAGGTGGCGCGCCGCGGCAAGGCCGAGACCGCTGGCGCCACCGGTGACGATGGCGCGGACGTCGTTGAGCTGCATGGGGAATCCTTGGAGGTAGGAAAAGGGATGGGGATTGTAGGCGGGGAGAGTGTCATGAGCAGTCATCGAGCGTGCCATGTCGCGACTGGTGCATGCGCCGGCAGATCATGCAAAGCCCTCTAAAGGAGGGGCTGACACCAATCGTTAGATTCCGCGGTGAATCAACACTTGCCGAAGTCGGCTATGAACCACGACACTCGGGATTGGCCTTCGGGCGTGATCCCTGTGTTTCCGGTGATGCGAGATCCGATGATCTCGCTAGCCGTTTGGCCGATCTCCGTTCGAATCGACGGTGGGGTTGCCCCGATGTTTGGATAAGACATGACTGACGCCTTCTTCGAGAAGCCGATTCTCAACTCTCCCTACGAGTACCCCGCCCGTCATTGGGAACTCGACGAGACCGGGCAGCCGACGCAAGCCATCATCGCGAGGCGTCGTTCTGCCGACTTCATTACGCCCATCCCGAAACCGCGCAAGCGCAAGGGCGGCGCAGGCGATCAGGCCTCGCTGGTCTTCAACGAAGGCAAAGGGCTTTCGACGGCGGATCAGCAGTACGACCACACAGCGGTCATCAACAGCGTTCGGCAGGAAGTTGATGCGTGGCGACGTCTGCCGCAGTCCCAGTGGCGTGTCACAGCCGAAACCGCGCGCCTGCTAAACCACTGGCGCAGCCATCCCTTCTCAAGCATCCGCCCCTTCTTCTGTCAGGTGGAAGCCGCGGAGACAGCGATCTGGTTGACCGAAGTCGCGCCGCAGCTCGGCAAGTCGGGCGAGCGCTTCCTCGAACATCTGAAGCAGGCCAACGCCGACGCCAATCCCGAGCTGATGCGCCTCGCCTTGAAGCTGGCTACGGGCGCGGGCAAGACCACCGTCATGGCCATGCTCATCGCCTGGCAGACGGTCAACGCCGTGCGCCACCCGGGCAGCAAGAAATTCAGCCGCGGCTTCCTGATCGTCGCCCCGGGCCTGACCATCAAGGAGCGCCTGCGCGTCCTGCAGCCCAACGACCCTGACAGCTACTACGCCAGTCGTGAGCTGGTGCCCACGGACATGCTCGGTGAGGTCAAGCAGGCCAAGATCGTCATCACCAACTACCACGCCTTCAAGCTGCGCGAGCGCATGGAGCTCTCAAAGGGCGGCCGACTGCTACTGCAGGGGCGCGGCGGCGATGCGCTGAACACGCAGGAGACCGAAGGCCAGATGCTCCAGCGGGTCATGCCCGAGCTGATGGGCATGAAAAACATCCTCGCGATCAACGACGAAGCACATCACTGCTATCGCGAGAAGCCGCACTCGCTGGAAGACGACGATCTAAAGGGCGACGAAAAGCGGGAAGCAGAGGAGAACAACGAGGCCGCGCGGCTGTGGATCTCCGGCTTGGAAGCGGTGAACCGCAAGCTCGGCCTGTCGCGCGTGCTCGACCTGTCGGCCACGCCGTTCTTCCTGAGCGGCTCCGGCTATGCCGAGGGCACCTTGTTCCCCTGGACCATGAGCGACTTTTCGCTGATGGACGCCATCGAGTGCGGCATCGTCAAGCTGCCGCGCGTGCCGGTGGCCGACAATATTCCCGGCACCGAGATGCCGAAATTCCGCGAGCTGTGGAAGCACATCGGCCCGAAGATGCCCAAGAAGGGGCGGGGCAAAGCGGTCCAACTCGATCCGCTCAGCATCCCCGTGGAGCTGCAGACCGCACTGGAAGCGCTGTACGGTCACTACGCCAAGACCTTCGAGCTTTGGCAGCAGGCCAAGATCCGCGTGCCGCCCTGCTTCATCGTGGTCTGCAACAACACGTCGACCTCGAAGCTGGTTTACGACTACATCTCGGGCTTCCATCAGCGGAACGACGATGGCTCGACCACGCTGCAGAACGGCCGCTTGCCGCTGTTTCAGAACTTCGACGAGCACGGCAACCCCATCGCCCGCCCGCGCACCCTGCTGATCGACAGCGAGCAGCTGGAATCCGGTGAAGCGCTGGATGCCAACTTCCGCAGCATGGCGGCCGACGAGATCGACCGCTTCCGCCGCGAGATCATCGAACGTAGCGGTGATGTCCGTGCCGCCGACACGATCACTGACCAGGACCTGCTGCGCGAAGTGATGAACACCGTCGGCAAGGAAGGTCGGCTCGGCGAGTCCATCCGCTGCGTGGTGTCGGTGTCCATGCTCACCGAAGGCTGGGACGCCAATACCGTTACCCATGTGCTCGGCGTGCGTGCTTTCGGAACGCAGCTTCTGTGTGAGCAGGTCATCGGCCGCGCTCTGCGCCGGCAGTCGTACGAGACCAACGAAGAAGGCCTGTTCAACGTCGAATACGCCGACGTGCTGGGCATTCCTTTCGACTTCACCGCCAAGCCGGTGGTGGCCCCGCCGCAGCCGCCGCGCGAGACCATCCACGTCAAGGCCGTTCGGCCGGAGCGCGACGCACTCGAAATCCGCTTCCCGCGCGTGCAGGGCTACCGCGTCGAGCTGCCCGAAGACAGGTTGACGGCCACCTTCAATGAGGACTCGGTACTGGAGCTGACGCCGGACATCGTCGGCCCGTCGATCACCCGCAACTCGGGAATCATCGGCGAGGGCGTGGACCTGAATCTGAAACACCTCGGCGACCTGCGCCACTCCACCCTGCTGTTCCACCTCACCCAGCGCCTGCTGTACACCAAGTGGCGCGACCAGGGCGAGCAGCCCAAGCTGCACCTGTTCGGCCAGCTCAAGCGGATCACCAAGGAATGGCTGGACACCTGCCTCGTCTGCAAGGGCGGCACCTTCCCCGGGCAGCTGATGTATCAGGAGCTGGCCGACATTGCCTGCGAGCGCATCACCCGCGCCATCACCCAGGACCAGCTCAGCAAAGGCCGCCCGGTCAAGGCCATCCTCGACCCCTTCAACCCCACCGGCTCGACCGCCCACGTCAACTTCAACACCTCGCGCGAAAGCCGCTGGGAGACCCTCGGCCCGCCGCCGTGCTGCCATGTGAACTGGGTGATTCTGGATAGCGACTGGGAGGCCGAATTCTGTCGCGTGGCCGAGTCGCACCCGAAGGTGCTGGCCTACGTCAAGAACCACAACCTCGGCCTGGAAGTGCCGTATCGATTTGGCGCGGTCACCCGCCGCTACTTCCCCGACTTCATCGTCAAGATCGACGACGGCCACGGCCCCGACGATCCGCTGCACCTCATTGTTGAGGTCAAGGGCTACCGACGCGAGGACGCCAAGGAGAAGAAGGCGACAATGGACACTTACTGGATCCCCGGCGTCAACAATCTCAAGACCCACGGCCGCTGGGCCTTTGCCGAGTTCACCGACGTCTACGAGATGCAGGACGCCTTCGCGGCCAAGGTGGAGCAGCACTTCGACCGCATGATCCAGGCGGCAACGGAGGGCGCCGCATGAAGACCGAACTGGTCCACAGCCTCACCGACTCGTTCGAGTCGCATGCCAATCAGACGGACGGCGGCGTTGAGTTCTGGCTGGTGCGGGACATCCAGCACCTGCTGGGTTACAGCAAGTGGGACAACTTTCTCAACGTGGTGTCCAAGGCGCGCACTGCTTGCGAGGTTTCCGGCCACGAGATCGCCGACCATTTTGCCGACGTCAGCAAAATGGTCGAGCTGGGCTCCGGCAGCCAGCGCGAGGTCGACCACCTCATGTTGTCTCCCTACCCCCGCTGCACCACCTCAGTCGACGCAGGGCGCCGCGCGTCGTCGATCCTCTTTCACTGAGCAACGCCATGCAGATCGAATCGATCGCCATCAAGAACTACCGGCTCTTCCAGAACGCCTGTTTGGAGGGGGTTCCTCGCCTGTGCGTGCTGGTCGGCGCGAACGGGACCGGCAAGACAACGCTGTTCGACGTGTTCTCGTTCCTCAAGGACTCGCTGGCCATGAACGTTGGCAAGGCACTGTCAAGGCGCGGGGGCTACAAGGAGGTCGTCAGTCGGGGGCATGTCGGCGAGGCGATTGAGTTCACCCTGCAGTTTCGCTTGGAGATCACGGGCCACGAAAGGCTGGTCACCTATGTGCTGCGTATCGCGCCCGGCAAGGATGGCAAGCCCACCATCGAGCGCGAGATCCTCCGCTACAAGCGTGGCAGCTACGGCGCGCCCTTTCATTTCCTGGACTTCAGCCACGGGCGCGGATACGCGATCACTAACGAGGAAGACTTTTCAAAGAAGGAGGAAGAGCTCACACGCGAAGAGCAGGAGCTGGACGCGCCAGACATTATGGCCATCAAGGGTCTGGGCCAGTTCGAGCGGTTCAAGGCCGCCAGTGCCTTCCGCACGATGATCGAGAACTGGCACATCTCGGACTTTCATGTGTCGGATGCCCGCCCCAGCCAGGAAGACGGCTATGCGGAGCACTTGTCCACGCGGGGCGACAACCTTCCTTTGGTAGCCAACTACCTGTTCGAGCACCATCGCGACCGCTTCGACCATGTGTTGACTTCAATGCGTCGTCGCGTGCCAGGCGTGTCCATAGTTGAGCCCAAGCAGACCGAAGACGGCAGGCTGGTCCTACGCTTCCAAGACGGCAGCTTCAAGGACCCCTTCATCGCGCGCCATGTTTCGGACGGCACGATCAAGATGTTCGCCTACCTCGTGCTTCTCAACGATCCTAGCCCTTACCCGTTGCTGGCAATCGAGGAGCCTGAGAATCAGCTTTACCCGGAGCTGCTCCCTGATCTGGCGGAAGAGTTTCGCGACTACGCCGAGCGAGGCGGGCAAGTTTTCATCTCGACGCACTCGCCGGATTTCCTCAACGCGCTGACGCTCAACGAGATCTACTGCCTGCGTAAGGAGCAGGGCTTCACGCGCATCAGCCGTGCCAGTGACTCCGCCAATCTGCGGGCGCTTTTCGAGGCAGGAGATCTGCCCGGCTACCTGTGGAAGCAAGGCCTATTCGAAGGCCTCAACAAGGGGCAGGGCTGATGTGCGGTCGGGTGGTGTTTTTGTTGGAGGAACCCTCGATGCGTGCGCTGCTTGAAGCCTGGCTGCCTCGCCTGTTTCCGGGCTGGGTGGCCGAGCAGCACTTTCTGTGCGTTCCGCACGAGGGCAAGAGCGATCTCGACAGCAGCATCCCTCGAAAGCTGAAGGCTTGGCGCGTGCCGGGCGATCGCTTCGTCATCCTGCGTGACACCGATGGTGCCGACTGTATTGACTTGAAGAAGCGCTACGTGGAGGTCTGTCGTCGATCAGGTCGGCCAGATGCACTTGTTCGCTTGGTGTGCCAGGAGCTGGAAAGCTGGTACCTCGGCGATCTGACTGCGCTCGCCGCGGCATTTGGCAGCCCGACCATCGATTCTCCCGCCAACCGCAAGCGCTACCGCTCTCCAGACGATTGGCAGAAGCCCTCCGTCGAAGTGAAGCGTTTGGTGCCCGGCTTCCAGAAGACCGGTGGCGCAAGAGCCATGGGTGAACACATTGATCCGCAGAGCAACGGTTCCCGCAGCCTGCACGCCTTCGTCGATGGCGTGAGTCGCCTGGTGGCCGGCATGACCTGTCCGCAGCAAGGGGCCTGATACGTGGCAAGCAAGAAACCCAAAACCCCGCTCAGCGTCGAGGCCACCAAGCACGACGACGCCACGCGCAAGAACATCCCCACCGCCGAGTACCAGTCGGTGCTGGCGCAGGACGAGAAGTCGCCGGTGCGGGTGGCCTACGCGCGCCGCAATCGTGACCTCGACCCGCAGCTGGTCTGGCGCGGCAAGGACGAGCAGGACTGGTCGGACCTCGTCGTGCATGCGCCGCCGCTCTACATCCAGGAGAAGGTGCACCCCAAGGTGCTGATCGACGACCTGCGCCGGCAGAGCGAGCAGCGCCGCGCGCAGGAGGCGCGCCAGCAGCAGGGCGCGATGGTGGATCTGTTCGCCGACTTCAACGGCCTGCCATCCGAAGCCGCGCGCACCGAGTTCTACCAGCACGACGCGCACTGGGCCAATCGCATGATCCTTGGCGATTCGCTGCAGGTGATGGCCAGCCTCGCCGAGCGAGAGGGTCTGCGCGGCAAGGTGCAGTGCATCTACTTCGATCCGCCCTACGGCATCAAATTCAACAGCAACTTCCAGTGGTCAACCACCAGCCGCGACGTCAAGGACGGCAACGCCGAACACATCACCCGCGAGCCGGAGCAGGTGAAGGCGTTTCGCGACACATGGCGCGATGGCATCCACTCCTATCTGACCTACCTGCGTGACCGGCTGACGGTGGCGCGGGATCTGCTGACGGAGTCGGGCTCGATCTTTGTGCAGATCGGGGATGAGAACGTGCATCGAGTGCGATGTGTGCTTGATGAAGTTTTCGGTTCGGGGAACTTCGTCGTGGAGATTATTGCGCAGAAGACGACCGGAGCCGGAAGCCCGAGTGAGCTGAAAACCTTACCTGGCGTTGCCGATCATCTGGTCTGGTATACGCGAAATCTTGAGGCACTGAAATACCGGCAGCTTTGGCGAGAGAAGATTGCGGGTGCTGTTGGCGGAAGCTTGTACACCCAGGTCGAAGAGGCATCCGGCGCGCGGCGCCCGATCCGGAAAGAGGAGAAGGCTGGATCTCCGATTCCTGATGGCGCCCGATTCATGGGAATCGGCGACATGACGTCATCCTCCGGCGTCGACAAAACGAGGTATCCCGTTCTAGTGGCTGGCAGAGAGTATCGACCTGCTTCGGGCGTCTGGAAGACCGGCGAGACCGGCATGTCGAGATTGCTCAAGGCCAGCCGTGTCCATGCAGGGTCGGGAAAGAACCTTGGATACGTTCGGTACCTGGAGGATTTCCCAGCGTTCCCTTACAACAACGTTTGGACTGATGTGGTCGGCCAGAACCAGTTCGGCGGCGAAAAGGTGTATGTCGTGCAGACGGCAAACAAGCTAATTGAGCGCTGCGTTCTGATGGCAACTGATCCGGGCGATTTGGTACTCGACCCGACTTGTGGCTCCGGCACCACCGCCTTCGTCGCCGAACAATGGGGCCGCCGCTGGATCACCATCGACACTTCCCGCGTCGCATTGGCCCTGGCTCGTGCTCGCATCATGGGCGCGCGCTACCCGTACTACCTGCTCGCCGACAGTCGCGAAGGTCAGCTCAAGGAAGCCGAACTCACGCGCAGCGCTCCGAGCAGCCAGCTGGTGCGCGGCAATATCCGCCAAGGCTTCGTGTACGAGCGAGTGCCGCACATCACGCTGAAGTCCATCGCCAACAATACCGAGATCGACGTCATATGGGATCGCTTCCAGCTGACGCTTGAGCCTCTGCGCGAGGCACTCAACAAGGCGCTCGGCAAGAAGTGGGAGGAATGGGAGATCCCGCGCGAGGCCGAAGCCAAGTGGCCGGAGGCCGCAAAGCGGGAGCATGCCGACTGGTGGCAGCAGCGCATCGCCCGCCAGCGGGAAATCGACGCTTCGATCGCCGCCAAGGCCGACTCCGAGTATCTCTACGACAAGCCTTATGAGGACAAGAAGAAGGTCCGCGTTGCCGGCCCCTTCACCGTCGAGAGCTTGTCTCCGCATCGCGTGCTAGGCGTCGACGAGAACGACGAGCTGATCGACGGCATCGGCGATGACAAGGGCGAGTACAGCGCGGAGCGCAACTTCACCGCCATCATCCTCGATACGCTCAAGGTCGCCGGCGTGCAGCAGGCGCACAAGGACGGCAAGATCGACTTCACCGCGCTCACGCCCTGGCCCGGCGAGCTGGTCTGCGCGGAAGGCCGCTACATTGAGGGTCACACCGAAAAGCGCGCGGCGATCTTCATCGGCCCCGAGTTCGGCACCGTTGCTCGCCCCGACCTGGTCGATGCCGCAAAGGAGGCCGCCGAAGCCGGCTTTGACGTGCTGATCAGTTGCGCCTTCAACTACGACGCCCACGCCAGCGAGTTCGCCAAGCTCGGCCGCATCCCCGTGCTCAAGGCGCGCATGAACGCCGACCTGCATATGGCCGAAGACCTGAAGAACACCGGCAAGGGCAACCTGTTCGTCATCTTCGGTGAGCCCGACATCGAGATCCTCGACGCCGGCCCCGACGGCGAACCCGGCCAACTGCGCGTCAAGGTCAACGGCGTCGACGTCTTCCACCCGAACACGGGCGAAGTGCGCAGCGACGGCCCCGACGGCATCGCCTGCTGGTTCGTCGACACTGACTACAACGAAGAATCCTTCTTCGTCCGCCACGCCTACTTCCTCGGCGCGGGCGACCCCTACAAGGCCCTGAAGACCACCCTCAAGGCCGAAATCGACCCAGAAGCCTGGGCCACCCTCAACAGCGACACCTCCCGCCCGTTCGACAAACCCACGTCCGGCCGCATAGCGGTCAAGGTGATCAATCACCTGGGGGATGAGGTGATGAAGGTGTTCAAGATCGTGGGTGGACGCGAATGATCCTAAGATCCATAACATTGCAACATTTTGGCGGTTTCTTCGAACCTACGAAAATTGACCTTGAACCGGATTTGACCGTTTTCACGGGGCCCAATGACACAGGAAAGTCGTGCGCGCTTAATGCCATTCGAATTCTGTGTACGCGACAAAAATTCGCGGAGTCGGACGTACACAAAGATCGCTTCGGAAAACATCAGGGAACGTGGGACACTGACCCTGATGTCGCCATTTTTGCCACGATCGAGATAACTGAGGGCACCATCAAGGATCGACATATTGGTGGAGTGCAACAGCTTGGCGATATCATCCAGCTTCGCTATCAGGGCAACACCCACAGTCACGGCTATAAGATCCAGAAAATTCGTCGGAACAATGTTGCTGTTCCCGCTAGCAGCTTGAGTATTGGTTCGCTTTCTACTATCGCCCAGCTCAAACCGGGCTCCGAGGTTCGAAGCAGCATCAACCTTACTAGCATGAACCCCGCCGAAGATCAGTTGCTGAAGCTCGCTTTTGGTTCGCAGTTCACACCGTCTGCATTGATCGGTCTTAGCCAAGCGGCACGAAGCCAGAGACTAGACCGTGCCGGGGCAAGTCTCAATGGTAGGCTAAAGAAGTTCTTTCCGAGAGCGCTGCCGTTTGAATTCAAGCTCTATGAGATTGGGAGCGATGGCAAATCCATCGGTGTGAGCTTGGTAGACCACGTTCAGGGTTACGTGGAGGTTGGGCTTCGCGGAACCGGAATTCGGCGTTTGCTCTCTTTGATGACCCTGCTGCTGCAGGATGTCAATCCTGAGGAGTGTACGATAGTGCTTCTGGATGAGCCTGAGACATCTCTGCACGCTGACGCCCAGCACCAACTTCGCCGGACACTCGAACAACTGGCGAGCAATCCGAAGATTCAGGTTGTTTACGCTACCCACTCGCCCTGCATGGTTAACCCGGCGCATCCAGAAAGAGTTCGGATATTCTCGCGTCGTCTTGCGGGTGAAGTTGGCACAAGCAAAGTGATGCCACTACCACATGGTGAGAACTTCCAAGAGGTTAGGGTGAGCCTCGGCCTGACGCCCTCCGATTCATTGCTCTATGGGCTCGTGACGATTGTGGTTGAAGGTGACACGGAAGTAAGGTGCCTTGGTGCTTTGCTCAGGAAGTTAGAACAGGCAGAGATAGAAGGTTTTCTGGGCTTGAGTGGGTTGCTCGAATCTTCCCATTTCGTTTGCGGGTGGGGAAGTAGTATTTCGTACTACTGCAAGCTTGCACGCGACCAGAATGGCCGCCCCATCGCGTTCCTTGATGGGGATAAGCGGCGAGAGGCTGAGGCGCTTAGGGGCGACGGAGTCCCAACAATCGAGCTTCCCAAAGAGACTGAGTTTGAGCAGCTCGTGCCTCAGGATCGATACATCGCGGCAGTAGCTGAGGAAGCGGCCGCGCTTGATCTTCCTGGCGAGCAGTTGACCCCCGAGGCCTTCGACGCATGGCTACGCAGTGCAGGTCTTCCCGAGAGAATGATGTTCTCTAAGCGCGTTGAGCGCTGGTTTGAGCAGACAGTTGGTGGATCATTGAACAAGCACTCTGTGATGGATCGAGCCATTAAGCTAACTCCTGCAGCCAGCATTGAAACGGGCACGTTGCGCAAGCTGGCGGACGCTATTCGTCATGAATTCGAGTCGTCGTGAGTGCGGTGATCACGAGCCTGACATCTAGCTATGCTGCGCCGGGAGCACCTCCGGCAAGGACTGGCGGAGCTCGTGTTGGTCGTCGGCCAGAGCCTCACGGGGACCCTGGCTGGTTTCATTCATATTAGCCATCCGTGCCGCAATTTCCTGCTCCTCGGATGTAGTGCTTGGACGCGGTGACTAAATGGACTTCCGAATCGCCGACACCTTCACCGACAGCCTCGCCCGCCTGACCGGTGACGAGCAGAAGGCCGTCAAGACGACCGCCTTCGATCTGCAGCTCAACCCCGCCAACCCGGGAATGAGCTTCCACAAGCTGGATAACGCGCGCGACAGCAATTTCTGGTCGGTGCGGGTGAGCGCGGACATTCGGCTGATCGTGCATCGCTGGAACAGCAGCCTGCTTCTGTGCTACGTCGATCATCACGACCGCGCCTATCGCTGGGCAGAGCGTCGCAAGCTCGACGTGCACCCAAAGACCGGCGCCGCGCAGTTCGTCGAGATCCGCGAGCGTGTCGAAGAAGTGCGGGTGCCCCGATACATCGATACGCCGGTGGCGGCCGCCAAGCCGGCGCTGTTCGCGTCGACGCCAGAGCAACTTTTGTTGGGCTTTGGTGTGCCGCCAGAGTGGATGGCTGATGTCAGGCAGGCCAACGAGGATTCGCTGCTCGATCTGGTCGACCATCTTCCGGCTGAGGCCGCCGAGGCTTTGCTGGAGCTGGCGACCGGCGGTGAGCCCAAGGCCGCCTCGCTCGTGGTTCCAACAGCCAGCCCCTTCGAGCACCCGGACGCTCAGCGCCGTTTCCGCGTGGTGTCCAGCGTCGAGGAGTTGGAGCGCGCGCTGTCGTCACCCTGGGACAAGTGGACGATCTTTCTGCACCCGGAGCAGCGGCAGCTGGTGGAGCGTGACTATGCCGGCCCAGCGCGGGTCTCGGGTTCGGCCGGCACAGGCAAGACCATAGTGGCCCTGCATCGCGCGGCGCAGCTGGCCCGTAGCAACCCGGATGCACGCGTTCTGCTCACCACGTTCTCGGGCAGCCTGGCCAATGCCCTGCGCGCCAAGTTGCGCCGCCTGATCAGTGCGGAGCCGCGTTTGGGCGAACGCATCGATGTGCTGGCCATGGATGCCGCTGGAGTTCATCTGCACGAAACGCAGATCGGCCCCGTCCGGCTGCTCGCGCGAGAGGACCTTCGCGAGCGGCTCAGCAACGCATCCGCGCAGATTCCCGGCCTGCGCTTCGGCCTGCCGTTTCTGTTGAACGAGTGGGAGCAGGTGGTGGATGCCTGGCAGCTTTCCTCGTGGGACGATTACCGCGACGTGAAGCGACTGGGACGCAAGACACGGCTGTCAGACGCGCAGCGGCAGACGCTGTGGCAGGTGTTCGACACGGTGCGGGGCGGCATCGAGGCGGACGGCCTCACCACCATGGCGGGCGTGTTCACGCGCCTGGCCGCGCTGTTCGCCGCGCGCCCGCACCCGCCGTTCGAGCATGTCGTGGTGGACGAGGCGCAGGACATCTCGATCGCCCAGCTGCGGTTCCTGGCTGCGGTAGGCAAAGACCGGCCCAACGCCCTGTTCTTCGCCGGTGATCTGGGCCAGCGCATCTTCCAGATGCCGTTCTCGTGGAAGGCGTTGGGGGTGGATGTGCGGGGCCGCTCGCGCACGCTCTCGGTCAATTACCGTACGTCACACCAGATCCGCGCCTGCGCCGACCGCCTGCTCGGCGAGTCGGTGTCGGATGTGGATGGGCTGGTCGAGGTGCGCAAGGGCACGGTGTCGGTGTTCAACGGCCCGGCGCCGCAGGTTCAGGAAGCTGCCTCGCCGGGTGAGGAGATCGACATCGTCGCGAACTGGATCAAGGCGCGCATTGCCGCAGGCATGCAGCCGGATGAGATCGGTGTGATCGTGCGATCAAACGATGAGCTGGAGCGAGCGGGCAAGGCGCTTGCGCGCGCTGACGTTCCGTTCGTGACGCTGGACGAGCGTATGCAGTCCACCGTCGGTAAGGCTTCGGCCTGCACCATGCATCTGGCCAAGGGCCTGGAGTTCCGCGCGGTTGCTGTGATGGCGTGCGACGACGAGGTCATCCCTTCGCAGGAGCGGATCGAGCAGGTCACCGACGATAGCGATCTTGCCGAGGTTTACGCGACAGAGCGCCACCTGCTGTACGTGGCTTGCACTCGTGCGCGCGAAGAGCTGCTGGTGACGGGTGTCGCGCCGATGTCGGAGTTTCTGGATGATCTGGGCGACGCGCAGAGTGCGCTGTGAGTTCAGCCTGCAGGACGCGGCAAACGGTACGCGCAGCCTTCCCTGAAATCGAATCTTTGCCGGGGCAGCGCCATCCGATCACGACTCTCCATTCGAGCCCAAGGTGCCACTCATGCCCGCACACGAGAAAATCAACTACGTCGAGTTCCCGTCACAGGACCTGCCTGCGACCAGGCGCTTCTTCAGCGATGCCTTCGGCTGGACCTTCGAAGACTATGGTCCGGACTATTCGGCCTTCGCTGGCGAAGGCCTCGATGGCGGCTTCTTCCGTTCCGAGCTCGCGGGGCGTACGGAAAATGGCAGCGCGCTGCTCGTGTTCTACAGCGCCGACCTCGAAGACACCCTGGCCAAGGTGGTCGCTGCCGGCGCGGAGATCGTCAAGCCCGTGTTCTCGTTTCCCGGCGGACGCAGGTTCCACTTCGTCGAGCCCGGCGGCAACGCGTTCGCAGTCTGGTCGGATCCGGTCTGAAGTCTCGGCCGCAGGCCTGATCGCGCCGGGCCGGATGTGCAAATGCCGGTCGCATCGCAGTTCGCAACCGCCCTCTGCAACCGCTTTGCCTATGCCGCCGGGTCGAGAGTCGGCATTCGCATCTGCTCAGCAAAACGCCGCCGACAGCGCTGTCGGGTAAACATTTGCAACGGCGCTGGGCGTATCCTCGCGGCTAGTCCGACCTGTACCCGCCATGGCCACGCCTACGCCGACCCCCGATTTGTCGCCCGACGAGCTGACCGAGCTGCTGACGGCCTACATGCCCGAGATTCCCGGCTATCGGGTGCTGCGGCGCCTCGGGCAGGGCGGCATGTCCTACGTCTACCTCGGCGTGCAGGAGTCGCTGGACCGTCAGGTCGCGATCAAGGTGATCGTGCCGACGGCCCTGAAGGACGAAGTCGGCAAGCTGCGCTTCGAGCGCGAGGCGCGCACCATCGCCAAGCTGCAGCACCCGGCCATCGTCAGCATCCACGACGTCGGCCGCACCGAACTCGGCCTGCTCTATTTCGTCATGCCCTACCTGCCGCGCGGCCATCTGGGCCAGCGCGACCTGCGCGAGGACGAGCCGCGCCTGATCGCGATCCTGCGCGCCCTGCTGTGGGGGCTCGACTACGCCCACGAGCGTGGCATCGTCCATCGCGACATCAAGTCCGAGAACGTTCTCTTCGATACCGTCGACCGCCCGCTGCTGGCGGACTTCGGCATCGCCATGCATCGCGGAGATCGCAGTCGCGTCACTGATGGCGGCTTCGCGCTGGGCAGCGCCACCCACATGGCGCCGGAGCAGGCGCGCGGCGAACGCGTCGATGCGCGCGCCGACCTCTACAGCCTCGGTGTGGTCGCCTACGAGAAGCTGACCGGCGAGCTGCCCTTCCAGGCCGAGGGTCCGCTGCAGCTGGCGGTGCGCCACTCGGTGGATCCGGTGCCGCGCCTGCCCGCGGCCAAGGCGCACTGGCAGGCCTTCATCGATCGCGCGCTGGCGAAGTCGCCGGACGAGCGCTACACCAGCGCGCAGCACATGATGGCCGCGCTCGACCAGATCGAGGCGGAGCGGCTCTCGCGTGCCGCACCGGCCGCGCCGCCCCGCGCGGAGCCCGTCCCCCCGCCAGCCACTGCGGCGCGACGTCGCGGCGTCAATCCGCTGTTCGTCGCCGCCGCAGCCTGCATCGTGCTGGTGCTGGCGGTGGTGGTGGCGCTGCAGGCCTGGGGGCTGCGCCCCTTCTCCGTGGTGACGCCGGCGGTCAGCGACACGCTCACGCCCGCGCCGGGTCCGACGCCATCACCACAGGCCGCGCCCTCGCTGCCGGCGCCTGAAATCGTCGCGCCCGCGGCAACTGCGGTCGCTACGGGCGACGCGATGCTCATGCTCGAGGGCGAGATCGCGCTCACAGAGGCGCCCTCGGACGCGGACGCTGCCGCGGAGCAGGCCGAGGCCGAGGCCCTGGCTGCGGCGGAAGCCGCTTTGCCGCCCGGCGAGCGTGCCCTGCGCGCGGCGCAGCGCCAGATCCTGCGCCAGCGCCTGACCCAGCCGCCCGGCGACAACGCCCTGGAGTCGCTGCAGCTCGCGCATGCGCTGGTGCCTGAAGCGCCGCGTCTGGCGCGACTGGGCGAAGCCTGGCTGGCCGCGGCGCGGCCGCATGTCGCCACTGCCTTCGAGCGCGACGGTGATGCGCCGGAGCTGCGCCTGTACGCGGCGGCCGGCGAGCTCGCGAGCCTGCTCGGCTTGCGAGAGGGCGAGGCGTGGAAAGGCATTGAAGGCATCGCGCTCGACTGGCTGCGGGCCAAGCTGCGCCGCGCGCTGCAGGCGCGCGACGTGGAGGCCCTGCGTGCGGCCCGCGCCGCGGCGACGCCGCTGGGCCTGAGCCCCGCGCAGCTGGAACCCGAGTGGTCGCAGGGCATCGTGCGTGCGCGCGTCGGCGATCGACTGCCGGGTGAAGCGGCATGGACGCTGCTGCGTCTGCCCGAGGGGACAAAGCCCGGGCTGGCGGCAGCGCAGGCGCCGGTCAGCCGTACGGAGTACGCCGCCTTCGCGCAAGCCTCAGGGCGCGCGGCCGCCAGCTGTCGCGTGCGCTCGGCGGCGTTCAACCTGCGCAAGCGGCTGTGGAGCGCACCGGGTTTCGAGCAGCCCGGCAGCGCGCCCGTGGTCTGCGTCAGCCTCGCCGACGCCCAGGCCTACGCGCAGTGGCTGGGGGCGCAGCAGGGGCGCAGCTATCGACTGCCGACCGCTGCGGACTGGTCCGCGCTACCGGCGGCAGCCGCTGCCGAAACCTGCCGCGCCCAGCCGGCGGGCTGCGTGCGGCCCGAACAGGTCCGCGAATGGAGCACGCCCTGCGCCGGTGGCTGCGAGCGTCAGCCGCTGCTGGGCTTTGGCCGCCGTGAGGCCGAACAGCCGGAGCGCGAGCGCGATGCGGCGGTCGATCCGGCGCATGGCTATGACGACGTCGGCTTCCGGCTGGTGCGCGAGGTCGCGCGGGCAGAGCTGGAGCAGCGCTGAGTCTGAGCGGTGCTCCCGAGCGGCGTGGACTGAGCGAACGCCAGTAAGGCAGAGGTCCGGATCACTCCGGGTTGCGTCGGGCGGGTGGGCGCCTGATGCGCGAGCCGCCCATCCCTGGCGCGCGGCACGGTTGATTTGCTGCGACGCGCCCTAGTCCATGGCCCATGCCAGCGCGGCATCGACATGCAGCGCTGCAGTATCGAACAGCGGTGCTCGAACATGCTCGGGCTGCAGCAGCAGGCCGATCTCGGTGCAGCCGAGAATCATGCCTTCGCAGCCGCGATCCAGCAGATTCGCGCAGACCTCGCGATACAGCGCGCGCGAGTCCTCCTCGATGCGGCCCAGGCACAGTTCGTCGAAGATCACGCGATCGATCTCCGCCTGCGCGGCCTCGTCCGGCACCTCGACGGTGAGGCCGAAGCGCTCGTGCAGGCGTTCACGGTAGAAGTCTTCGCGCATGGTGAAGCGGGTGCCGAGCAGGGCGACGTGCCTGAGGCCAGCGGCACGGATCGCAGCGCCGGTGGCGTCGGCGATGTGCAGCAGGGGCAGGGCGCAGCGCGCTTCGATGATTGGCGCGACCTTGTGCATGGTGTTGGTACACAGCAGCAGGCCTTCGGCGCCGGCGCGCTGCAGGCCCAGTGCGGCGTCGGCCAGCACTTCGCCGGCGCGCGCCCAGTCGCCGGCCCGCTGCAGGGCCTCGATGTCGGCGAAGTCGACGCTGTGCAGCAGCAGCTCGGCCGAGTGCAGGCCGCCCAGCCGCGCGCGCACGCCTTCGTTGAGCGCGCGGTAGTACAGCGCGGTGGATTCCCAGCTCATGCCGCCGATCAGGCCGAGTCTGCGCATGCGGTGTGGTTCGCTTCCGAAGGGTTGGCAGAGTGTGCAGTAGGAGTGTGCATGCCGTGGACCGCCGCGCTCCGAACGGCCCCTCATCCGGCGCTGCGCGCCACCTTCTCCCGCGGGGAGAAGGGCAGCGGCATTCGGCGCGGCGCCTCATCCAGATGTAATGTCGTTTGGCCGCAAGCCGCAAGCCGCAAGCCCCAAGCCCCAAGCCGCAAGCCGCAAGCCGCAAGCCGCAAGCCGCAAGCCGCAAGCCCCAAGCCGCAAGCCCCAAGCCGCAAGCCCCAAGCCGCAAGCCCCAAGCCCCAAGCCCCAAGCCCCAAGCCCCAAGCCCCAAGCCCCAAGCTCAAGGGGCCAGACGCCAAACATGACGGGCAGCGCTCGAGAAGCAGAGTTCCGCCCTCGACATCGCTACCGTCGCCCCCGCGAAGGCGGGGGCCCAGAGCCGCCGCCCGAAGGTCGATACGGCAATCGCCTCTCGCGCTAGCCTAGAGGTCCGCCCTCCGTCGAGACCTCGCATGTGCGGTCGCTACACCAACGCCAGCACCTGGGCGGAAATCCACGCCGCGGCCTCGCCGCTGCCGGTGCTCGCGCCCGAGGAGCCGATCGGCATCGAGCTCAACATCGCGCCAACCGCCCTGGCCTGGGTGCTGAGACCCGATGAGGCAGGCGTGCTGCGCGCCGCGCGCCTGCGCTGGGGCCTGGTGCCAGCCTGGTCGGAGCTACCCTCGACGAAGTTCTCCGCTTTCAACGCGCGCGTCGAAAGCGTTGCGCAGAAGCCCGTCTTCCGCGGTGCCTTCCGCGCGCGGCGCTGCCTGGTGCCGGCCTCGGGCTGGTACGAATGGCGCGAGGAGGCCGGCCGCAAGATTCCGCATCTGTTCGAGCCCGCAGCCGGGGGCGCCCTGCTGTTCGCCGGCCTGTGGGAGCGCTGGCAGCGCGGCGACGAGGCGGTCGAGAGTTTCACGATCCTCACCACCGAAGCGCGCGGCCAGGTCGCCGAGGTGCATGACCGCATGCCGGTGCTGGTCGCGCACGAGGACGCCCGGCAGTGGCTGGATCTGTCCCTGCTCGAAGCCGTAGCCTTCGCGCTGTCCCTGCAGATGCCGGCGCTGAAGGTCGAGCGCGGGCGTGCGCCACCGGCTTCGCCGCGCACGCCGCGTGCGACACCCGCGCCCGAGCAGCCCGGCCTGTTCTGAGACTCAGCCGGCCGCGTCGCGCTTGCGGCGCGGGCCTGCCTGCACCACCATCCGCGCCCCGCATCGCCCGCTTTCCAAGGAAACCGCCATGTTCCGCATCGGCACCGGCTACGACGTCCACGCCTTCGGCCCCGGCGATTTCGTGACTCTGGGCGGCGTGCGCATTGCGCACGGCCGCGGCATCGTCGCCCACTCCGATGGCGACGTGCTGATCCATGCCCTCTGCGATGCCCTGCTGGGTGCGTTGGCGCTCGGCGACATCGGCAAGCATTTCCCGCCCTCGGACGAGCGCTGGAAAGGCGCGGACAGCCGCGAGCTGCTGCGCGCGGTGGTGGCGATGCTGCAGGCGCGCGGTTGGGCGGTGATGAACATCGACAGCGTGGTGGTCTGCGAGCGGCCCAAACTGCTGCCGCACATCGAAGGCATGCGCGCCAATCTCGCGGCGGATATCGGCATCGACAGCGACGCGGTCAGCGTCAAGGCCACCACCAGCGAGAAGCTGGGCTTCACCGGCCGCGAGGAGGGCATCGCCGCGCAAGCGGTCGCGCTGCTGCAGAAGGTGGGCGCATGAGCGCGGTGCCGGAGCGGCCGCGCGCACTCGGCGATGCGGTGCTGAGCGCACGCATCCGTGAGCAGCCCGAGGATTTCCGCGTCGACGAAGTGCTGGGCTTCGCGCCGGGCGGCGGTGGCGAGCATCTGTTCGTCTGCATCGAGAAGCGCCAGGCAAACACCGCCTGGATCGCCAAGCAACTCGCGAAGTGGGCCGGCATCGCGCCGATGGGCGTGGGCTATGCGGGTTTGAAGGATCGCCACGCGGTGACCCGCCAGTGGTTCAGCCTGCACCTGCCCAAGCGCATCGCGCCGGCGACACCGTTCGAAGACGCCGAGGCCGTGCTGATCGAGCAGATCTGGCACAACCGCAAGCTGCCGCGCGGGGCGCTGAAGGGCAACCGCTTCCATCTGCGCCTGCGCGGGGTGGACGGAGCCCGCGAGGCCATCGAGCAGCGCCTCGTCGAGATCGCCGCGCGCGGCGTGCCCAATTACTTCGGTGCCCAGCGCTTCGGTCGCGACGGCCGCAATCTGCAGGCCGCGGAAGCCCTGTTCGCGGGCCGTCGCTTCGATCGCGAGGAGCGCTCGATCCTGCTCTCATCCGCACGTTCGGCGATCTTCAACGTCGTGCTCGCTGCGCGCGTGCAGCGCGGCGACTGGGATCGCCTGGTCGAGGGCGAGGTCTGCATGCTCGACGGCAGCCACAGCGTGTTCGGGCCCGAGCCGATCACGCCCGAACTCGTCGAGCGCGCGCAGCGCATGGACATCCACCCGACCGGGCCGCTGTGGGGCGCGGGAGCCTTGCGCTGCGCGGGCCAGCTGGCCGAGTTGGAGACGCACGGCGCCGCGCAATTCGAGGCCCTGCGCGCGGGGCTTGAATCCGTCGATCTCAAGCAGGAGCGCCGCGCGCTGCGGCTGCCGGTGCGCGAGCTCAAGTGGCAGTTCGAGGATGCGCAGACCCTGCAGATCGAGTTCTTCCTGCCTGCCGGCGCGTTTGCGACCAGCGTGCTGGAAGCGCTGGGCGAGATCAGCGACGCCGCCGGGCGGGGCGGGGAGTAGTCGCGGGCGTTGCCGTTGCATTGAGCGCTTGCGTTAGAGGCGTTCGCACACGTCGGAAAATCGCTGCGGCGCGAGGCGCGTGTGCTCGCCGGGTGCGCGGGAAGGTGGAGCCCATGGTGGGCCGGGGCCCACCCTATGAATCGCTTCCATAGGGTGGGCCCTGGCCCAGCGGAGCTCGACGCTGGCCTCGGTTGCATCGCGTCATGCGTGCGTGGCGTGGCTTGCGCTCAGACCGCTCTCAACGCGGGCTCTCGGGGCGCAACTCGATCCCCGCTGGCGCAGCGGACTGCGCTGAGCGAAGCCGCTACCCACCCCAGGCCAGGAAGTTCATGAACTCGCGCCGCGTCTTCGGCCCATAGGTGCGGAAGGTGGGGTCCGGCGCGTTGCGGTAGTTCTCGCGCGCCGCGGTCACGGCGTCGGCCTTGATGTGTTTGTCCAGCACGTCCTGCGGGACGCGGTAGATCTTCAGCGCATTGAGCCCGAACACCTGGGCGCGCATCTCCGGCGTGATGGCCGGATAGCCGTAGCGCTGCTGGAACTCCTCGCTGATCTGGAAGCTGCGGAAAGCCTGGATCTGGTCCTGCGGGCTGCCGTACCAGATCGAATCCGTACCCCACAGTACATTGCCCGCGCCAAGGTGCTTGAACAGTTTGCCCAGCGCATGCGCGGCCGAATCCGGGTCGCGCATCAGGAATCGCCAGGTCGAGCCGAGCTCCGCGTAGACATTGCTGCCCGGCCCGAGGCCCGCCTCCAGCACCGAGGTGATCAGCGCATCGATGCCGTCGGTGCGCTGCGGGTCATAGGGGCCTTCGGCTTTTTCGGTGACGAAGCCCGAGTGGTAGATCAGGAAGTTGACGTCCGGATAGCGCTTGGCGACGCGGCCGATGTCGGCGCAGGTGCTGTGCTCGTAGCTGCGCGGGCCGAAGGGCAGGCCCTTGTGGATGGCGATGGTGCGCACGTCCAGCCGGCGTGCCTCCTCGATCATCGCGAGGCCCACTTCGTCGTCCATCCAGAAGCCGGCAGAGCCGTCCGGCCCCCACTGGGTGTAGGTCTTCCAGGCGCTGATGCCGAACTCGCGGGCCAGCCGCTCCATGTCCTCGATGTCGTGCTTCTGGTTGGGGTTGACGCGGCCGTGCAGGAACAGCCGATGCGTGCCCTGCATCGTCTCGACGATGCGCGCGGTGGCGGCGGCTTCCTCGATGGTCAGCGGCTCGCCCTCGCGAGTGCTGGGCACGAAGCTCAGCACCATCAGGTCGGTGTCGGAGTCCATGAAGATGTCGCGCAGGAAGGCATCCGGCCCGAAGCACTGCAGGCGATCGAGGTTGCCGGGCAGCGAGGCCGCGGCGCAGCTCTGCGCCTCGAAGCTCGCCAGCGGACGCGCGCCCTCGGGCAGGCGTCGTGTCCAGGCCCCGGTCGGGTTCACGAAGTGGCCCTGCACGTCGAAGATGAACTCGTGACCCGCCAGCACCGACTGCGCGGCGGCTTCGTCGAGCGCTGCTTCGGTCGGCAGCGCGTAGTGGCCGCCGGTCTTGCCGGCGGCGGCGAAGGCCGAGTTCATCGCCAGCAGGGTGCTGGCTGCCCCGCAGGCCGAGACCATGAACTCGCGCCGCCGCAGGCCAAGCCGCCGCGCATGCTGGGTGGCCTGCTCCAGCGCCAGGCGATTCGCGCGCAGGTGGTGCGGTGCCAGCGGCACCGGCACGAATTCGCCGTTGCTGGCGCTGTCCAGCTTGATCGGCAGGCGCAGGCCGTCCGGATCCTGGTTCGAGGGGCGGCGCGTGGACATGGCTGAGGCTCCGTCTGGCAGGAGTTCCATTGCCGCGCCGATCGCGCTGCAGCAGCCAGTGTCGATGGTCCCGGGTCCGCAAGCCCGCCCTGCATAGAGTGGGCCCCGGCCCACAAACTTGCTGCTCATAGGGTGGGCCCTGGCCCACCATGGGCTCAAAGCGGCCGACCGCATGGGGTCGCAGCCCAGACCCTCGGCGCAGTCCTGTACACATCGACACACCGCTCCGGTGCAGCGTAGTGGCCAGCGTCAAGCCCATGGTGGGCCAGGGCCCACCCTATAGCCTTACTTCATGATCCTGCGCAGCGGCTTGGGCGGCTCCAGCGTGGCGATGAAGCCCTCGGGCTGGGCCTGTTCGTTCATCTGCAGCACCACCACCGGAAGCTTCTCGAAGCTGGCGCGCAGCTCGTGCGGTAGCGATAGCGGTGCGCCCAGTGCGGTGGCCACGATGTCGTCAGTCACGGGGTCGGTGGTGCGGCGGCGCTCGACGCCAGTGAAGCGCCAGCGGTTGAACTCGGCCCACAGCAGCAGCACGACAACGCCGCTGCCGGCCAGGATCGGCAGCAGCAGGCCGGGCATGCCCTCGCCGGTCAGCAGCGGTGCGGTGAGCTCCAGCCAGGCGTAGCGCAGGCCGAGCGCCCAGGCCACGGTGGTGAGCAGGGGCGCGATCAGCCAGAAATACGCGACCCACGCGGCGCTGGTGAGCAGGTGAGACAGGGTGCGCTCGCGCCAGCCGACTTTCTCGGGCACCACGATCAGCGGGCCGGTGGGCTTGGCCTGGTGGGCGGAGGCCGCGACCTGCTCGGCCGGGTTCAGGGGCTGCATCTGCGAACTCATTGCACGCCTCGGTCGGGGCTGACCCAGGTGGCGCGCTTGGGCTTGCCGCGGAACAGGGTCTTGGGCACGGCGACCACGGTCGTGAACAGGCTGAGCAGCCAGTAGGCGATCGGGTACCAGACCATCCAGAAGTAGTTGCGGCCGACGCCGGCCTCGTAGCGGCGGTCGATGATCATCGACACCGCGAACTGGCTCATGCAGATCAGCGCCAGCACCATGCCGTGCCAGCGCGGCAGGATGCTGTCGACGTACAGCGCCGGCGGCATCGCGAACACCAGGCCCAGCGCCCACAGGATCAGGATGCCGAGCATCACGTAGGCCCAGATCACGCTGAAGAAGTATTCGGCGAGCACGCCCCACATGCGCCGCTTGCGCCAGCTGAGCAGGCTGCCGGCGTGCTTCATCAGCACCTCGACGCCGCCCTGGGCCCAGCGCAGGCGCTGCTTCCACAGGCCCTTGTAGGTTTCCGGCATCAGGATCCAGCACAGGGCGTTGGGCTCGTAGCGGATGTCCCAGTGATCGAGCTGCAGGCGCCAGCTGATGTCGATGTCCTCGGTGATCATGGTTTCGTTCCAGAAACCGATCCGCTCCAAGGCCGTCTTGCGGAAGCCGGCGATCACGCCGGAGAGGGTGAAGATGCGGCCGTAGACGCGCTGGGCGCGCTTGATCATGCCGATGATCGAGCTGAACTCGCCGACCTGCAGCCGCCCCAGCAGGGTGCTGCGGTTGCGGATGCGCGGGTTGCCGGTGACCGCACCCACGCGCGGGCCCGAGGCCAGGTGCCAGACCATCCAGCGCGTGGCCCAGGGGTCGAGCATGGCGTCGCCGTCGACGCAGATCAGGTACTCACCGCGCGCCGCCAGGGTGCCCATGCGCAGGGCATTGGCCTTGCCGAGGTTGCGGCTCAAATGGATCACGCGAAGGCGCGGAAAGCGCGCGGTCAGACGGTTCAGATGCTCGGCGGTGTCGTCGGTCGAGCCGTCGTTGATCGCGATGATCTCGAAATCCGGATAGATCTGCGCGGCGAGCGCGGAGATCGTGTCCTCGCAGTTCGGACCCTCGTTGTGGCAGGGCACCAGCAGGGTCGCGAAGGGGTACTCCTTCATCTCCGGCGGCTGGTGGCGCGGCGGCTCGTGGCGCTCGCGGCGCAGGAAGTAGTACAGCCCGCCGCACATCCAGACCACCGACATGGTTGCCGGGTAGTAGAAGGCGAAGCCGAAGAACAGGCTCAGGAATTCGGGGTTCTGCAGCCAGCTCATGGCCTGCTCCCCTCGGCATCGTGCAGATAGGGGAAGCGCCGCGCGCTCGCCGCCGCGCGGGCGGCGCGCAGGGCGGGCTGCCCGCTGATGAAGTCGTCGGGGTAGTAGGCGAGGTGGCGAGCGCCGCGCGCGCGCAGCTGGCGCGCCTGCCCGATCAGCTCGGCCTCGTCGATGGCCTCACCCGTGGTCCAGTCGCGGGCCTGCAGCACGAACACGGTGCGCTCGAAGCCGGCGTCCGAACCTTCCACGCGATCCGCGAGATCGAGCAGCCATTCGCCCGCATCGGCTGCACCTTCCATGCGCGGCATCGCCATCAGCGCGACGCGGTCGTAGGCGACCAGCATCGAGGCGTGGTCCTGGGCGAACCAGGCGCGCGACGCGGGCTCCAGCAGCGGCCGCGCGTACAGGTTGCGTGCGGTCTCGAGCCGCGGGCGCTCGGCTTGGGCGGCGCCTTCCAGGGCAAGGGTGAAGTCGACCAGCGCTTTCACCCGCTGGGCCTCGTCGGGCAGCGCCTCACGCAGTTCGTCCTCGCGGAGGAAAGCGTCGTCGTGGAAGAGCAGACCGTCGATCGGCGCACGCGCGGCGAGATCGGCGTAGAGCTCGCCGACGTACTGCAGCGCGCGCGGATCAGTCGGGTCGAGGCGCGGGATCTCGCCGGCGTTCGAGGCCGCGATGCGGCGCGGCGCGTCAGCGCCTTCGGGCCAGTGCCAGCCCAGCACCGGCAGCCAGGCATGCACCGACACGCCGGTCTTGCGACGCAGCAGTTCGGCGACGCGAGGGAACAGGTCGGCGCGCACGGGCAGGTGACGGTTGCCGAAATACAGGGCATCCGCAGCGCCATCACCATCGGGATCTGCGAAAGCCTGCAGCCAGACGTGGCTGGGCGCGATCGCATCGATGCGCGCGATCAGCGCGTCGAGGTTGCGTTCGAGCTGGGCCGGGTCGGCGTCGTAGACATAGTCGAGGTCGACCTGCACCGCGCGGAAGGCGCGGGCGCGGCGCGGCGCGAGTTCGGCGACGAAGTCGGCCAGGCTGGCCTCACTGGCGACATCGAGGCGGCCCAGCACCGGCAGAGCATCGGCGTGTGCGCGCGGACGCGAGAGATCAAAGCCCAGCGCGAGTCCCAGCGCTTCCGCCGAACGCATGCCCTGCGGCGACCAGGCGCCCTGTGGCCAGGCGATGGCGCGCGGCGCGCGGCCGAGCTGGGCCTGGAACGCGTCGAGGCTGGCCGTGAGGTCGGCTTCGATACGCGCGGCGTGCGCTTCGGCGGATTCGAGCGCGCTGCCGTCGAAGCGGCGCCAGGCGCGTGCGGGCAGCGGCGCTGCGTCGTCCGCCTGCGCCCATGCGGTGTCGAGAGCGTGACCGGCGCTGATGAACTCGATCGAGCCTTCCTCACGGATGCGCTTCAGCGCGGCCCAGTCGAGGCGATCGCTGTCGATGCCGATGCGTGCCGTGGGAAGGGCGGCCACGGCCGGCCAGCCGAAGGCGCGCAGCAGCGGCCACACTTCGGTTTCCAGCGAGCGATACGCGCCGTCGAAGCTGAGCAGCAGGGCACGCTCGGGCAGGGGCGCACCGCCGCTGCGGGCATCCAGCACCTGCTGCAGGCTGACCGGCCGATAGCCCTGGTGGGCCAGCCAGTCGAAGCGCGCGGTCAGCTGCTCGCGCGACAGACGCTCGCGTCCGGCGTCGCGGGCCTCGGCGACCACGTCGGCAAAGCGCAGCACCAGAAGCTCGGCGCGCGCCTGCGCCGACAGCATCAGCAGCAGAACGATCAGCATCAGCCGGCTCATTCGCCACCTCCCACGCGCAGCACCAGCGCCCAGCGCTGCTCGCGACGGCCGTCGTAGACCGGCCGACTCCAGCGCAGGCCCAGGCTGGCTTCGTGGCCGATGCGCCACTGCCAGCGCGGCATTACTTCGATGGCCGGGGTCCAATGGCTGCCGTAGCCGTCCTGCCAGCCGCGGCTGACATCGACATCGATACGCAGGCGCCAGGCCTCGCTGTACTCTCGGGTCAGCACGCGATCGAGGGTGAGCCCGGCGTCGGCGCTGGCGTCGCGGCGCGGATTGAAATAGGGCGCGTCCTCGCGGCTGGCGCGGCCGGCGCCCAGGCCGAGGCGCGTGTACCACTCGCCGCGCGGCTGCGCGCGCAGCTGCTGGCGGTGCGAGAGGTAGGCGCTGCTGCGCACGTTGCCGTCCTCGTAGCGCAGCTGCTCCAGGCTGAGGCCGCTGCGGCTGCGCTCGTCCGGGTTACGGGAGAGGCCGAGCTGCACGCCATCGGCTCGGATGCCAGCGGCACGCGCCTGCAGCGAGGCGAAGGGCGCGTGCCGCCACAGCGCGACCGAGCTGCGCCAGACATCGCTGTGGCGATAGCGCAGCCAGCCGCCAACGGTGGTCTCGCGCATGAAGTCATCGAAGGTGCGACCGGCTTCCAGGCCGAAGCCGAGTCGATCCTGTTGACGGTCCAGCGTGAAGGCAGCGCGCTCGCGCTCGATGCGCTGTCCCCGGAAATCCGCCCAGTGCACGCCGGCCAGCGCGCCGATGCGCCAGGCGTCGTCCAGCAGTGGGCCCCGCCAGTGCGCCAGCGCGCGGAACTCGGCGTTGCCACCCGGGCCCAGCGGGCCACCGCTGCCCTCGTCGACCAGGGTCGACCGCGCGCGCAGGGCCTCGACGTTCCACTGCGCGCCCTGTCGGCGCTGCCAGCGCTGCTGCACGCCCTGCGCCTGGCGGTGCTCGCCGTGCGTGGCGATGAAGGCATCGAGCTTGGCGCGCGCCTCGCGCACGCGATTCAGATCCAGCAGGGCCTCGATCTCGGCGGCGCGCGGCAACACCCAGTCGGGCGATTCGGTCATCGCCATGCGCGCGGTGACGAGGGCGCGCTCGGCCCAGCCGCGGCGACGCTCGATACCGGCGCGGGCTTCCAGCAGGCCGGCATCGAGCGGGGCGAGGTCGCTGAGCTCGGCGATGCGCGCATGGGCGGCGTGGATCTGTTCGCTGAAGTTCTCGATCAGCACGCTGTTGAGATCGACGCCGGCGTGCGCCCAGTTCGCGCGGCCTTCCGCATCGAAGGGCGGCTGTGCCTTGCGCCAGTCCGCCAGCAGGGCGCGCGCCTCGTCCTGCTGCTCCTGCTCCAGCAGGGCATAGGCCAGCAGCACATGGGCGGTGGGCTGGGCCGGCTCGTCGGCCAGCACGGCTTCGAGCAGGGCCTGTGCGCGCGCGGGCTCGCGCTGGGCCATCAGCGAATCGGCGACCGGCAGACGCAGCCAGCCGGGCAGGGCGATGTCCTGCGCCTCGCGCTGTTCGAACTCGGCGATCACCTCGGCATGGCGGCCCAGCAGCTGCAGGACCAGCAGGCGATCGTTGCGCAGGCGCTGCAGGGCGCCAGCATCGGCGGCAGCCAGCCCCGACTCCAATGCGCTGTACTCATCGAGCAGCGCCAGCAGCAGGGCCTCACGCCGCTGCGGATCGGCTTCGAGCTGTGCCCAGTTCAAGCGTCGGGCGCGTGCGTCCAGCTCGAAGCCCAGAGCCTCGGCAGGGCTGAACAGTGCGGGATGCGCCCGGTACTGGCGCCAGGCTTCGAGCGCCGCGCCCTGCAGCTGCAGGGTCAGCGCGCGCTCGCGCAGGGCTCCGGCGTGCTCCGGCTGTGCGCGCAGGACCTCGGCATAGGCGAGCAGCGCGCGCGGCCAGTCGTTCGCTCGACGAGCGGCCGCTGCGTTTTCCATTTGTTCAGTGACATTCGTTTGCGAATGACGCTGCGGGTCACTGGGTGGCGCATCTGCGGGTAGGGAATCGGCTGACACCTTCGCTGCGGCAAGGCTCAGTGCGAGCAGCAGGCAGGCCCTTGGCGGCGGGTTGAACAGACTCATCGGTGCTGCGGTGCTCCGGACATACAGGGCAGGCCAGGCCGCCGAGGCGGGCTTGGTTTTGCGCTGTCCAAGCACAAAATGTGCCACCTATCACATCTGACAGGTTTCGCAGCGGGCATCCGTGGGCACGGCGCGGGGCGACCAGGGCTGGGGCGCTTGGCCGTCCGCGCTCGCAGCGTCGCTGCTGTCCAGGGCCAAGGTTTTGGACGCGCACCGCGGCGCCGCGGTCAGAGCACGCTCCTCGGCGTGAGGTCCGCGCCAAACCGGCGCGCGCCGCGTAGCATCCGCGTCCCCAGGCTTCAGCGAACAACCCCGCCGTGATCAACAACGACACCCTGCGCGCCGTCCGCTACATGCTCGACCTCAGTGACCCCAAGGTGGTCGAGATCATCCAGCTCGTCCGCGCGGATTTCCCGATCGACAAGACCGAAGTGCAGGCGCTGACCAAGAAGGAAGGTGAGCCCGGCTTCCGCGAATGCGGCGACAGCACGCTGGCGCACTTCCTGGATGGCCTGATCGTGCACCTCCGCGGCCGCGACGAAAGCAAGCCGCAGCGGCCGGTCGAGAAGCACATGAACAACAACGTCGTGCTGAAGAAACTGCGCGTCGCCTTCGAGCTGAAGGATGTCGACATGCACGCGATCTTCGAGTCGGTCGGGATCGAGCTCGGCAAGCCCGAGCTGAACGCCCTGTTCCGCGATCGCAGCCACAAGAACTACCGCGTCTGCGGCGATCAGCTGCTGCGCAATTTCCTGCGCGGCCTGACCCAGCGGATCCGGCCCGAGGGCGAAGGCGGCTGAGCTGCCGCCGCTGCGTGCCTGTCGATGCAGGCCTTCCGGCGCGTTGTTGTGCGCGCCGCACGTTGCCCCGCCCTCGGCTCAATCCATGCGCATGAGGCCGGGCGCATCGGCTTCGCGACTGCGGCTGAGCAGGCGGCAGCCGGTCTCGTGCTCATAGCCCTCGATCAGCGGATTCAGCGTCAGCAGCTGGCGCAGGTAGGTCTCCTCCTCGCGCAGGGCGCTTTCCTCGCGGCCTGAGGCTGCGAGGATGCGCTCACGCTGACGCCTGTCGATGTGGATCTGCGGGCAGTGGGTCGCCACCACGTCGAGCGTGGCGAGCACTTCGGCCGCATGGGTTACCGCAGCGCTGCGGTCGTTTCCGGGCGCGGGTGCCAAGGCCTCGCGCGTTGGCGCCACATCGAGTCGCGCGCAGCCGCCGAGCAGGGCGAGCAGGAGCAGGGTGCAGGCGCTTGCGATGCGCTGGTGGTAGCGAGGCATGCGGCATTCATCCAGTAGGCAGAGGTGGGCACGGCGGCAGAATCCGCCGCACCCGTGCATCATCGCAAGCCCTGCGCGGGCTGCCGCCAGGGACACGCCGTAGGTGCCAACAGCGCCGCGCAAGCAAACGACTTGCTCAAGGTGCGTCGAGCTCCACGGAAGCGGACGGCGCGCTCGCGCCTGCAGGGCTGCCAAGCCTGAAGCGGAAGCTCTGCCGCACCGTGAGGGCGAGAGGTTGGCCCTCGCGTTCGGCGGGCGCAAACCTCCGGGAAGAGGGCCGTGCGGACGGGGCTGCGGGTCGTGTGCTTGAGGTCGATCTCCGTGGACGCCTGAAGGTCGCGCCGGGGCAAGGTGCCGGTGAGCCCGGCGGAGGCTGCCACGCAGAAGCAGGCGAAAGCGGGTTGGGCCCACGTTGACGAGCGGGTGCCCTGGCCGTGATGCGCGCGACTCGCCGTGCGGCTGCGTTTGTCCACACCGCCTGTGGACAACCCTGTGCGCAGGCCTGTGGGCGCGCTGCGCAGCGCCTTTGACGGCAGTGACTTGCCCAACGCTGGGCAGGAAGTAGCCAGTGCCGCCGGGTCCGGCGACTCGCGTGGTTCGGCTACTTGCCCAGGTAGTAGATCGACTGGCTGTAGAGCCGCGAGAGCTGCGTGGCGTCCAGCCAAGCGAAGCTTGGGCCCAGCGAGGCGCTGAAGGCCTCGATCGAGGGCAGAGTCAAGTCGCCCCGCTGATCACGCAGCAGGTGGAGCAACGCCTCCCTGCCTGCGCGCATCGTCTGCCGGGCAAGCGCGTCCAGCGCATCGCGCTGGCCGGCGTCAAGTTGAGGACAGGCGACGGCCAGTCGGCCCTGGATCGGCTGCAGCCACTCCGGACCCCACACCATGGCGAGCGCCAGGGCCTGGTTGCGCAGCGTGGGGTCAGCCCAGTCGAGGCTGCCGACCGCGCTGCGGAGCGTCGGCTCAGGCATACAGCTCGGCGAAGCCCTCGGCATCCACTGCCGATAGCCCGCGCGCTTCGAACGCTGCCCACATGCGCCGCCAGCGTCCGCTGTCGCGCACCAGGGGTGCGACAAGGCGCGGGCAGGTGTCACGCAGGATCGCATCCATCAGCGGCTCGGGCGTGCTGCCGCTGTAGGCGTACCAGCTGCGCGCGGCAAACGCCGGGTTGTCGATGCAGGCCCGCGCGCCGCGGCTGATGATGCTGCGCAGGGTCTCGACGACGTCGGCATGCTCGCGCAGGAAGCCGGCATGAGTGAACAGCTCCAGCGCGCTGAAGTTGGGGAAATCGCCCATCGCAGCGGTGACGAATTCATGGTCGAGGCCGGCGGCGCGCGCCTCCACGCCCTCGAAGTTGGCGAAGCACAGCCAGGCGCCGTCGAAGCCGGCCTGCAGGTTCTGCAGATGCATGAAGCCGGCGCCCTCGATGGCGATGTTGGCCGGATCCAGGCTCAGGCCCTGCCGTGCGGCCCAGCCCTTCAGGATCTCGCGGGCGATGGTGTCGGTGATGCCGCCGGCGACCGGCGAAGCAAGACGGATGGGCTCACCCGCCAGCAGCTTCCGCGCGCTCGCCGCGTGCAGCAGGATGCCGCCTTCCGTCTCGAAGAAGCATCCCAGCGCGCGCAGGCCCGGTCGATGCGCATCGATCATGTGCAGGGGCTCGTTGCAGGCCAGCGCGATCTCGCCGGCGGCGACCGCAGCCAGGCCGTCGTAGTGGTCGTCCGGCTGGACCAGCTCGACCTCAAGGCCAGCTTCGCGATACCAGCCCTCGGTGATGCCGACGATCAGCGGCAGGTGGTCGGGGTTCAAGAACCATTCGAGGGCGATCTGGAGCTTCATGGGTCATCCGCGACGAGGAACAGGGCGCCGATCATCGCCGATCCGGGCGAGCCTTCCCAAGCTTGCTGGGTCACGACGTGGGGCGCGCTCGACGGAGTCGAGGCTCGGCCAGCAGGCATGCCGCTAGGTGTTCGCCAGCTCCACCCGATTGCGCCCGCTGCGCTTGGCCAGATACAGCGCTTCGTCGGCAGCGTTGAACAGCTGCTCCAGGGTTTGCCCGTGCTGCAGGCTGGCGACGCCGAAGCTCGCGGTGACCGAGAGGTCGCTCTCGAAGGGCTCGGATTCGATCAGGCTGCGCAGCTTCTCGGCGAGGCCGGCAGCCTGGCGCAGATCACTGCCGCGGCAGAGCAGTACGAACTCCTCGCCGCCCCAGCGGGCCAGCCGGTCACTGTCTCGGATCCGCTCCTGGATGCGCTGCGCGAGTGCGCTCAGCACGCGGTCGCCCGCGCTGTGGCCACGCGTGTCGTTGATGCGCTTGAAGTGGTCGATATCGAGCAGGATCAGAGAGAGCCGACCCGCGCGATCGGACAGCGCCTCGCGGATTGCCTGCTCCAGGCCGTTCCGGTTCAGCGCGCCTGTGAGCGGGTCGGTCTGCACCCTGGACTCCAGCTGTCGCCCGCGGGCATCCAGCAGCGCATTGACCTGCAGCAGCTCCGCCTCGCGCCGTCTGCGCTGCATGAGCTCGCGCTTGAGGCCGAGCAGGCGATGCACGATCCAGCCCACGATCAGCGCCAGCCAGCCAAGCACAAGGCCGAGGTAGAGCTGCTCGGTCGGAACGCGCTGGCCCTCAAGCTCGATGGCCCGCAGCCTGAAGCGATGTTCGCCCAGCGCCGGCGCGGTGCCGGTCTGGACCTCGATGCTGATGACATTGTCGAACTGCGGATGGCCGAGCTGCGGCGCGATGCCGTAGGCGCTCATCCACCAGTTGGCGACGTAGAAGTCGCGCATTGCGACCTCCAGCTCGGTTTCCTCGGCGCCGAACTCGACCTGGTTGAATTTGGTCGACAGCGGGTCCTCGACGCGGCTGTAGCGTGGGTCGAAGTTGCGCAGGAACAGCCGCAGGCTGCGGGCCGGGCCCTTGTAGTCCAGCCGCAGGCGCAGACGCTCGTAGCGGCTCAGGTCCAGGCCGCGGGCGCGCTGTGGGTCGAGCAGGATCTCGAAGCCGCAAAAAGGATGCGCCGTGCCGCTGCGCAGCTCGCAGCGCCAGCTGAAATCGGCATCGGCAAGCGGCTCGACCAGACTGTTGCCGCCGATCTCGGCGTCGTTACGGACAGCAGTGACGAATCCGCCGCCTGGCTGGATCAGCAGTCGCGTGCGCAGCAGGCTGGGGCCTACTGCCAGCAGGGCCAGCGAGGCCAGCACCAGCAGGATCAGCAGCGACTCGAATCTCAGCAGCAGTTTCATGGCCTCCTCGCGGGCGAGGTGTACCCGGTCGGGCCCCGCGGGTAATGACCGTGCAAACGACATGCCGCAAACCGGCGTAGCCCTCGCGTCTGCAGCGAACGGCTGCGCTTGCAGGGGGGCGGCCGTTCAGCCGATGTGCGCGACTTCTACGCCGACCCCGGCACCGACTCAAGTCGGGTTGATTCCGGCATACGCCAGCAGCCGACCTTGCAGACTGCCGCTGTGCAGCTCCAGCAGGTTGTCGTCGTAGTCGTGGAAGTACAGCGACACGCCTTCGCCCTCGATGCGCGGGCGCGGCGTCTGCACTTCGGCGCCGAGTGCGCGCAGGCGTGATTCAAACGCGGGCAGTTCGTTGGCCGCGACCTCGAAGGCCGCGTGGCGGTAGCTGCGCGAGCCGGGCTCGCCCTGCATCAGCGCGATCCACACGCCGCCGAGCAGCAGGAACCTCTCCGGCGAGCGCGAGTGGAAGCGATCGCCGCTGTCGTAGACCTGCTCCGCACCCAGCCCCTCGATCCACAGCCGCGCGCTGCATTCAAGATCGCGGACGACGAACGTAAGGTGGCTCAAACCGGTGATGGGCATGGCCCTAGCCCAACAGCTCGCGCAGCCGATACAGCGCCGCATGCGCCTCGCGTGGGCTCAGGCTGTCCGGATCGATCTCGCCCAGTGCCGATTTCAGCGCCTCCGCTGTCTCATCGACGACCGGCCCGGCGGACGACACCGGCGGCGCATCGAACAGCGACAGCTGCGGCTGCGGCGTGGTGCTGCCGCCGCGTTCGAGCTCGGCGAGGAACCGGCGCGCCTGCGCCACCACAGCCTTCGGCAACCCCGCCAGTGCGGCCACCTGCAGGCCGAAGCTGCGGTTGGCCGGGCCGTCCTTGACCGCGTGCATGAAGTACAGGCGTTCGCCGTGCTCGACTGCATCGAGATGCACATTGGCGATGCCCGGTACCTCGCTGGGCAGACTGGTCAGCTCGAAGTAGTGCGTGGCGAACAGGGTATAGGCGCGGTTGTTCTTCGCCAGCGCGATGGCGCAGGCGCGTGCGAGCGCCAGGCCATCAAAGGTCGAGGTGCCGCGGCCGATCTCGTCCATCAGCACCAGACTCTGCGCGGTGGCGCTGTGCAGGATGCTGGCGGTCTCGGTCATCTCGACCATGAAGGTCGACTGGCCCTTGGCAAGGTCGTCGCCGGCACCGATGCGGGTGAGGATGCGGTCGATCGGTCCCAGCCGCGCGGCCTCCGCCGGCACGAAGCTGCCGATGTGTGCGAGCAGCACAATCAGCGCGGCCTGGCGCATGTAGGTCGACTTGCCGCCCATGTTGGGGCCGGTGATGACCAGCATGCGGCGATCCGGATGCAGCACCAGGTCGTTGGGCTCGAACGGCGACTCCAGCACCGACTCGACCACCGGATGGCGGCCGCGGGTGATGGCGATGCCGGGCTCCTCGACCAGGTCGGGTCGGTTCCAGTCGAGCGCGCGGGCGCGCTCGGCAAACCCGCACAGTACGTCGATCTCGCAGACCGCTTCGGCGAAGCGCTTCAGCGGCGGCAGTTCGGTATTCAAGGAATCCAGCAGCTCTTCCCAGAGCACGCGCTCGCGCTGCAGCGCGCGTTCGCGCGCGCTCAGCACCTGGTCCTCGAAGGCCTTCAGCTCTTCGGTGATGTAGCGCTCGGCATTGGTCAGGGTCTGCCGGCGCGTGTAATGCGTCGGCGCACGCTCGGCCTGGCCCTTGCTGATCTCGATGAAGTAGCCGTGCACGCGGTTGTAGCCGACTTTCAATGTGGCTATGCCGCTGGCTGCGCGCTCGCGGGCTTCCAGATCGAGCAGGAACTGGTCGGCATTGGTGCTGAGCTGGCGCAGGCGGTCGAGTTCGGCATCGAAGCCGTCGCAGAGCACGCCGCCGTCGCGCATCAGCACCGGCGGCTGCGGCAGGATGGCTCGCACCAGCAGGTCGGTGATCGCGCCGTGCTCGCCCAGCTCGGCGGCCAGCGCATTGAGCCGCGGCGCATCCAGCGGCGCCAGCAGTTCGCGCAGGGCAGGGGCCGCGCGCAGCGCATCGCGCAGGGTCGAGAGATCGCGCGGTCGCGCCGATCGGAGCGCGATGCGGGTGAGGATGCGCTCGACGTCGCCGAAGCCGCGCAGGGCTTCGCGCAGCGGCTCATGCGCGCCGGTGTCGATCAGCAGGCCCACGGCGTCATGGCGCGCGCGCAGTACGCCGTGGTCGCGCAGCGGCCGGTGCAGCCAGCGCCTCAGCAGGCGCCCGCCCATCGGCGTGCAGGTCGAATCAAGCACCCCCAGCAGGGTGTGCTGGGTGCGGCCTTCGGCGTGCTGATCCAGCTCCAGATGGCGGCGCGTGGCCGCATTCATGGCGATGGTCTCGTCAGACGATTCTGCTGACAGGCTCTGCAGATGCGGCAGGCTCTGCTTCTGGGTTTCCTCGACATAGCCGAGCAGGGCGCCGGCGGCGGCGATGGCGGCGTGCATCGTCTGCACGCCGAAGCCTTCCAGATCCTTGGTGCCAAAGAAGCGGCACAGCGCGCGCTGCGCCGACTCGCCGTCGAACAGCCAGGGCGCGCGGCGACGCGCGCCGGTGCGTGCGTTCAGCGCCTCCGGCCAGCCGTCCTCGTCGGGGATCAGCAGTTCAGCCGGCTCCAGCCGCGCGATCTCGCTGAGCAGGGCGTCTTCGTCCGCGACTTCGCTGACCTTGAAGCGGCCGCCGGCGAGATCGGCCCAAGCCAGGCCGATCGCCTTCCTGCCGCGCGCGACCGCCATCAGCAGGGTGTCGCGCCGCTCCTGCAGCAGAGCTTCATCGGTCACCGTACCCGGCGTGACGATGCGCACCACCTTGCGTTCGACCAGCCCCTTGGCCAGCGCCGGGTCGCCGATCTGCTCGCAGATCGCCACCGACTCGCCCAGCGCCACCAGCCGCGCCAGATAGCCCTCGTAGGCATGCACCGGTACGCCGGCCATCGGGATAGGCGCCCCGCCCGAGCTGCCGCGCTGGGTCAGGGTGATGTCGAGCAGGCGGGCGGCCTTGCGGGCGTCGTCGTAGAACAGCTCGTAGAAGTCGCCCATGCGGAAGAACAGCAGCACGTCGGGGTGCTCCGCCTTGGCGGCGAAGAACTGGCGCATCAGCGGGGTGTGCTGGGAGAGATCGACGTTCGACATCCGGAACCGGCGGGGCGCTGCGGGCCGCGAAGTCTAGCAAGGCGGAGCACCGGCCCCGCCTTGCCGGGCAGGGATCGCCTACCAGACCGCGGCCTCGAAGCCGTTGCGGAAGATCCGCGCCTCGCGCGGCACGCGGCAGCGCTCCGCTTGCGCACCGTCGACGATCAGATTGAAGGCGACGTTCGGCGGAAACACCGGCGTGCCGCTGCCCTCGGCGACGATGAACCAGCGGCCCGGCGCCCCGGCACCGCTGGCCGCGCGGTACTCCAGGCTGTAGCGCTGCGGGTTGCTGACGGCGAGCCCGTCCAGCGGGTCGTCGACACGCCCCACCACCGGTGCCGCGCAGGGGTTGTCGTCCAGCAGCGGATGCTCGATGCGCAGCTCGCCCACGCTCTGGCCGCCAGGGCTCAGCTGCAGCGCATTCGGCGACAGCAGCGGGGCCACCAGCAGGTTGAACTTGAGGTCGGCGGGCATTGCGCTGCCGTCTTCGTTGCGCAGCTGCCAGCGGCCGCCGCCGGCGCTGGTCCAGGCCAGCCCGATCGGCACGTCGTGGTAGACGCCTTCCCAGCGCTGCAGGGCGATCGCGATCGCAAAGCTCAGGCCATTGAGCGATGCGTGTTCGATGCGCGAGAGCGCGCCGCTGATGTTGGCGGCGCTGGTCTGATGGGCGAAGCCGGTCTTGCTGGCGACCGGGGCGATCACGTTGAAGCGCTGACCAGGACTCACGGGGATGTTGATGTCCTGGTGGAAGATCGACCAGCCGCTCGCGCTCTGGGGATTGCGATAGACGCCGAGGTGCTGGCCGCTGGCGGGGGCAGCTGGCAGCACGCGCTGCGGGCTGACGGCAATGCTGTCGGTCGCGGTGAGCGAGATCGGGAACGGCTCCGCATAGGTCTCGTTGAAGAAGCTGGTCAGCGCCGTCGCGGTGATCACCGCGGCGCCCTCGCCATTGGCCTCGAAGGCGCCGATATCGACCGCGCCCAGCGCCAGTCGGCGCTCGCCGTCGGCGTCGAAGGCGAGTCCAGAGGCGTCCGCAGCGCCGCCGGCATTGATCGCCGGTGAGCCTGCACGCAGACGCGGATGTTCCATCGACTCCACCAGCGGATCGAGGTTCAGGGTGCCGGGCCCGGGCGTCCAGTTGTCGCCGGTGGTGGCGAACACCAGATTGTTGGCGTTGGTGCTGTTGGGGGTATTGAGCACGAGGCCCGAGGCGCTCTGCCAGGCGATCAGGTTGTTGGCCACGCGCAGGCTGGCCGGCGGCGTGCTGCCCAGGCCGCCGGCGAACAGGCCACGCTGGCCCTGCAGCAGGCTGTTGTTGACGATGAGGCCGGTGCCGCCGGGCACGTTCATGGCCAGTGCGGACTGTTCGCCGCTGCTGCCGACGATGAGGTTGTTCTCGGCCCGCAGGCTGCTGCCGGCGCCGCGGGTGTGCAGGTAGAGGGCGGTGTCCTCGCGCGGCCCGAACACGCGGTTCGCGCTCGCGCGTGCCGTGCTGCCTGCGACCAGGTTGTAGGCAGTGATGCCAAAGCTGCTGCGGCCGGCACCCGGCAGCACGCGATTGCGGAACAGGTTCACGTTCAGCGTGCCGCTGCCGTTCTGGTTGACGCAGACACCGCCAAAGGCGTCGCCGGCGCGGGCGCCGCCGCGCGCGACCACGCTGTCGCCGATGTTGATCTGGCGCGCCGCGCCGCCGCCCAGATTGACCTGCAGCCCACACACACCGGAGGGCTGGTCGGCAGCCCCCAGTTCGAGCACGCGCAGGCGCTGCAGGTCGATCAGGCCGCCGTCGACGGTGCTGAGATCGTTCACCTCCACGCCGCCGCGGCGGAAGCTCAGGTCCGACAGCCGAACCGTGTGGCTGCCGGCGCCAAGATTCACCCGCAGGCTGCGCTCCGGCGCGAACACCGCGTCGATGCCGGGGGCGGCGCGCAGGTTCAGCGAGCGGGTGATCTCGATGTCCTCGTTGATCGGCGTGTAGCGGTCCGGGTTGTTCAGCTCGTCGCCGACGATGCGGATGCTGTCGCCGGCGGCGGCGTTGTCGATGCAGGCCTGCAGGCTGCCGGCGCAGGGCCCGCCGAAGGCCGTGTCGGGCCACAGCCAGTCGGCGGCCCGGCCTGTCGTGGGCAGGGCGCAGAGCAGGGCGAACAGCGGGGCAAGCGCGTGGGGCGGGGCAGGGCGGCGAGGGTTCATGGCGGGCTCCGGGGGTGTCCTGAGCCCCTATGCGTAGGGCGGAGCCGAATCCGTGCATCCGCCTCTGCCGGGGTCCGGCGGCTGGCCCTATAGTTCCGCTCCGGACACCGCCCACGCCCTGAACCCATGCGCCCCAAGCCCGCCTTGAATCGAACCGCCAGCACCGGCGCGGACCCGCGCGCGGACGCGCGCGCATGAGCGAGGGCCTGGCCGCCGAGGCGCTGTCGCGCGAGCTGGGCGAGAGCCTGAGCGCCGGCCTGACCGGCCTGCTGGCGCGGCTTGACCCGGCTCAGCCGGGCGCGCTGGATCAACTCATCGCCGCCGCCCAGAACGACCTCCGCCGCATCGCCCGGCGCGAACGCCTCTCGATGGGTGCCGGCGAAACCCTGTCGACCACCGCCCTGGTCAACGAGGCCTACTTGAAGCTCGCCGGCGCGCGCCTGCCGGAGAACGTCGATCGCCGGCTGTTCTTCGGCATCGCCGCGCGCTGCATGCGCCAGGTGCTGGTCGACCACTTCCGCGCGGCACGGGCCGACAAGCGCGGCGGCGGTGCGCTGGCCCTGTCGCTGTCGGCGGCGGAGGACCTGCCGGCGGAAGCCGCGGTCGATCTGGTCGAACTCGATGCCGCGCTGGCCGCGCTTGAGAAGGTGAGCGCGCGCGCGGCCGAGGTCGTGCAGCTGCGCTACTTCGCCGGGCTCACCGATCGCGAGATCGCCGAGCTGCTGCAGGTCAACGAGGTCACCGTGCGCCGCGACTGGCTGAAGGCCCGCGGCTGGCTGTACGGCTTCCTCGGCGGCGCGCCGGCATGAACCCGCCTGCCAGTGGCCCGGTCGGCGTGGACGCCGCGCGCTGGGCCGCATTGTCGGAGCGTCTGGACGCGCTGCTCGATCTGCAGCAGGACGCGCGCGAATCGCTGCTGGTCGATCTCGCCGCCGACGAGGCCGACGCCCTGCGCGGCTGGCTGCGCGCGATCGAGCAGTCGGCGGGCCTGATGGAGCGCGAGCCCGAAGCCGTCGCACCGGATCGCGTGGGCCCATGGCGCCTGATCGCCGCGGTCGGGCGCGGCGGCATGGGCGAGGTCTGGCGCGGCGAGCGCGCCGACGGCGCCTTCCAGCGCGCGGTCGCGATCAAGTTCCTGCGGCTTGACCGCCCGCAGGCGGCGCGCAGCATCGCCCGCGAGCGCGCGCTGCTGGCGCGCCTGCGCCATCCCGGCATCGCCCAGCTGCTGGACGGCGGCATGAGCACCGACGGCCGGCCCTGGCTGGTTACCGAGTGGGTGGAAGGCCGCGCCTTCGATGTCTGGCTGCGTGAGGCGGCTCCGATGCTGCGACAGCGCGTGGAACTCGTGCTCGCGCTGGCGCGGGCGGTGGCCTACGCCCACGGCCAGCGCGTGCTGCATCGGGATCTCAAGCCCGCCAATGTGCGCGTCGAGGCGGACGGCAGCCCGCGCCTGCTTGACTTCGGCATCGGCGAGCTGCTCGAAGCCGAGCCCGGCATCACCCGCGAGGTCGCGCTGACGCCGGAGTTCGCCGCGCCCGAGCAGCTGCGCGGCGAGCCGGCGGACGTGCGCAGCGATGTGCATGCGCTGGGCTCGCTGCTGTGGTTCGCGCTGTGCGAGCGGCCGCCGCACGGCAGCGATGCCCGCGCCTTGGCCGAGCTGATCGAGCGGGTCTGCCAGCGCGATCCGGAGGCGCCGAGCCGCCACGCCCGCGTTCAAGGCGTTGATGCCGATCTCGACGCGATCGCGCTGAAGGCGCTGGCCCGCGCGCCGCAGCAGCGCTACGCCAGTGCCGATGCGCTGGCGCTCGATCTGGAACGCTGGCTGGCCGGCGACAGTGTTGACGCGCGCTTGCCAGGCCGCATGGAGCGCCTGCTTCGGGCCGTGCGGCGCCACCCGCTGGAGTCCGTTCTCGCGCTGGCCCTGCTGCTCGCCCTCGGCGGCGGTTTCCTGATCGCGCGCGAAGAGGCCCGCCGCGCCGACTCCGCGCGCCTTCAGGCCGAGCAGGCCCGCGATGCCGCACTCGCCGAGGCCGACCGCGGCGAGCGACTGGTCGACACCTTTGCCGGCCTGTTCGCCCAGGCCGGCGCCGAACAGGCGCTCACCGCCAACGCCTGGCTGGATCGCGCCCGCGACGCCGCGCTGCGGCTCATGGACAGCGATGCCGGCGCCGGGCAGGCCCTGCTGGTGCGTCTTGCGGCCGTCGAACAGGACCGCGGCGAACATGCGCGCGCACTGGACCTGCTCGAACGCGTGGCTGACTTGCCGCCAGTGGCCGACCCCGAACTGCGTGCCCGCGCCGCCTGCCGCCGCGGCAGCGCGCTGGCGGTGCTGGGCCGTGAGGCCGAGGCCATCGCCATGTACGACGCCGCCATCGCCGAGGCCGATGCCCTGGTCGGCAGCGCGCGTCTGGTGCGCGTCGATTGCCTCGTCGGCCGCGCCAACCTCGCGCTGTTCCGCGGCGAGGCGCTGGCAGACGAGCTCGAATTTGCCGCGCAGGCGCTGGCTGAACTCGATGCCCTGAGCGCCAGCGGTGACCTGCGCTGGCGCCGTGCGAGTTCGCTGTACACCCTGGCGGCGCTGCTGGATCTGTCGGGCCGCGACGCCGAGGCTGCGCAGCGCTATGGCGAGGTGATGGCGCTCGATGAAGCCTTGGGCAACACCGACAGCACTGACCACGCTACCCTGATCGCCTCGCGCGCCGGCGCCCTTCAGCGCGCCGGCGACTGGGCCGCGGCCGACGCCGACTACACCCGCGCCATCGCCCTGCACGCGCGGCTGGCGCCCGAGCATCCCAATCTCGGCTCGCAGTACGCGAACCTCGCCGGCCTCAAGGTGCTGCGTGGCGATGCCGAAGGCGCTCTCGCGCAGGCCGAGGCGGCGCTGGCGATGCCCAACCTGCACGCGGTGGCGCGCGCCAACGCGCTGTATGCGTTGGGACAGGCGCAGGCCCTGTCGGGTGAACACACCACCGCCCTCGCCACGCTCGAAGCCGCCGCCCAGGCCTACATCGAGGCGGGCCAGCCGGCGCGGGCACTGCGTCCACGCATCCAGCAGGTCCGCGCGCATCTGCTGGCGCAGCAGTGGGAGGCTGCACAGGCGCTTTACGACGCGCTCGATGCCGAAGCACGAGACGCCCAGCCCGCCCAGCGCGCCGAGCTGCTGCGCGAGGGTGTGGCCCTGCAGCGCGCACGCGGCGATCTCGATGCGGCGCGCGCGCTGGCCGACGCGCTGGACCCGTTGATTCTCGTGATGCCGGCCGAACATCCGCTGCGCCAGCTCGTCGCCTTGGAGCGGCTGCAACTGCGTGCCGACGCCGGGGAGCCGTTGTCCGCCGAGATCCAGGGCCTGCAGGCGGCGCTGTTGAAGCAGCTGGCCCCCACGCATCGGGCGTTGAAGGCGCGGCCCTGAAGTCGCAAGCGCAGCGGCTCGCGCTGCGCTGCGCGAGCCTAGATTGAGTCCAGTGCGGGCCGGGCCTGAGCCGCCTTAGATAGCCTGCGTCGCCCGCTGCCGGATCACCCCCAGCAGCGCCGCCAGCCCGTTGCTGCGGGTAGGCGAGAGGTGTTTGGCCAGGCCGATATCGGCGACGTAGGTGGGCTCGGTCGCGGCGATCTCGGCGGCGCTGCGGCCTGAGTAGACGCGCAGGGCCAGATAGATCAGGCCGGAAACAATCGTCGAGTCGCTGGTGGCATGGAACACGAGCCTGTCGGCATCGCCCTCGGGCACCACCCAGACCATCGACTGGCAGGCCGTGAGGCGGTTGGCCTCGGTCTTCCACTCCTCGGGGAAGGCCGGCAGCTTCTTGCCGAGGTCGATCAGGTACTGGTAGCGCTCGGACCAGTCGCCGAAGAAGGCGAACTCTGCGGCGATCTCGGCCTGGGCTTCGGCGGCGCTGGGCTCCAGCGGGAACGGACTGTCGCGGGTGATGGCATTCATCGAATCGCCCTCATCCGGCGCGCTTCCAGCGGCAGCCCTGCGGCGTGTCTTCGAGCGCGATGCCTTCGTCGGCGAGCTGCTTGCGGATGGCGTCGGCGCGCACGAAGTCGCGGGCGGCCTTGGCGGCCACACGCTCTTCGACCAGCGCCTGGATGCGGGCGTCGTCGTCGGCGCTGACGCCGCGCGCGAACCAGGCCTCGGGCGCCTGCTGCAGCAGACCCAGGGCGCGGCCGGCGGCCAGCAGCTGTGCTTTGGCTTCCGCCAGCTGGGTCTCTTTGCCTGCGTGTCCGTGTACCAGCTGATTCCGCGCTTCGCTCGCGATCTGCTGCAGGGCGGCCAGCGCCAGCGGCGTGTTCAGGTCATCGGCCAGCGCCTGTTCGACCGCATCCGGAATCGCGACCTCAGCCGCTTCGACATCGCCGAGATCGCGCAGGGTGCCGTACAGGCGATCCAGCGTGCGCACGCTCTGCTCGATCAGGCCGTCTGACCAGTCCAGCGGCTGCCGGTAGTGGGCCGACATGAGTGCAAGGCGCAGGGCCTCGGGCGGATGCTCGCCGATCAGGTCGCGCACGCGGCGGATGTTGCCAACGGACTTCGACATCTTGCTGCCGTCGAAGGTCAGCATGCCGTTGTGCAGCCAGTAGCGGGCGAAGGTCTTGCCGCCGTGGGCGCAGACGCTCTGCGCGATTTCGTTCTCGTGGTGCGGGAACTGCAGGTCGACGCCGCCGGCGTGGATGTCGATGGTCTCGCCGAGGTGCGCCTCGCACATGGCCGAGCACTCGATGTGCCAGCCCGGGCGGCCGCGGCCCCAGGGGCTGTCCCAGCCGGGCAGGTCGGGGGTCGACGGCTTCCACAGCACGAAGTCGCCGGGCGCGCGCTTGTAGGGCGCGACCTCGACGCGGGCGCCGGCCAGCATCTCGTCGGTGCTGCGACGCGACAGCTCGCCGTACTTGGCATAGCTGTCGACCGCGAACAGGGCGTGGCCCTCGGCCGCGTAGGCGTGGCCCTGGGCGATCAGCGCCTCGATCATCCGGATCATCTGCGGGATGTGCGCAGTCGCGGCCGGCTCGATGTCAGGCGGCGCCACGCCAAGTGCCCCCATGTCCTCGCGATAGGCTTCAGCGAAACGGTCGGTGATCGCCGTGATCGGCACGCCTTGTTCGGTGGCGGCTGCGTTGATCTTGTCGTCGACGTCGGTGATGTTGCGGGCGTAGACAACCTCGCCGTAGTGCCGGCGCAGCAGGTCGGCCAGCAGGCCGAACACCACCGGGCCGCGAGCGTTGCCGATGTGAACAAAGTTGTAGACGGTCGGCCCGCAGACATAGAAGGTCACCCGGTTCGGGTCCTGCGGGCGGAAGGGCTCGAGCGCGCGGCTCAGGCTGTTGTAGAGGCGGATATCCATAGGCCGCGGAGTTTAGCGGCTATGGCCTGATCGGCCAGCATGTCCCGCTTCAGGCTCGCGAATCCGTTCTATGGCTCGGCCTGGGGGTGATGTGGGCAGGCCGCGGCGGCTCGCCGCTGCTGCCTTAACGAATTTCTACAGCGCTGATTCAGCGCCGGGCTGCTTGAATCCGGCTCACGCTGCGCGATGGAACGCGCGACCCTGGCACCGACCCGGCACTGAAGACCGAAGGCGGCGCCGACCGATACCGAACTCGCCCCAGCCTGCCGTGCACGCAGGCGCGAAGCCGCACCGCGCTGCGAACCGCTGGATGGCGGTTACGCCGAGGTTCGGTTCGCACCGACCAGGAGTCCGCAATGACGCAGCCCCGCCGCATTCTTCTCGCCTCGTGCGCCCTGCTGTCCGCGCTGGCCGCCGCCACCGCGGGTGCCCAGCCCGGGCCCAGCGCCGAGAACGTGCGCTTCACCTATGCCACCGTGCTGAGCGCCACGCCGGTCTACGAGACGATCCGCTTCTCCGAGCCGCGCGAGGAATGCGCGGAGGAGCGCGTGGTCTATCGCGAGCGCGACTCCGGCACTGCCGGCACCGTGATCGGCGCGATCGTGGGCGCGGCGGTCGGCAACCAGGTCGGCGATGGCAGCGGGCGTCGCGCGGCGACCGTGGCCGGCGCGGTCGCCGGTGGCGCCATCGGCCGCAATGTCGATCGGAACAACAGCCCCGAGCGGCGCTATGAAGGCACCGAAACGCGCTGCCAGATGGTCGAGGTGACCCGCGAAGAGCGCCGCCTGTCCGGCTACGACGTCGAGTACCGCCTGAAGGACGAAGTCTTCTTCGCGCGCCTGCCCTTTGATCCCGGCAACAACCTGCGGGTCCGCGTCAGCGTGACGCCGGTCGAGTAAGCGCGGCCTCAGTCGAAAGTCTCATGCGGGCCGGCTTGCTGGCCCCCGCTCCCTGTGCCATTCTCCGCCCCGATGTTCACCAAACCCGCCAACGCCGATGTCCTGACCAGCGCCTACATGGCGGCTGGCATGACCTCGCGCGCGCGCCGACTGGAATCCCACATCGCTGGGTGATCCGGGCGTTTGCGACGCAGCTGTGACGGAAAGCCCGGCCTGTGCGCCGGGCTTTTGCGTTTCTGGCCCTCAATAATCCACACGACGACGAGAACGAACGGATGAATGCACCGCTGATGAGCCACTTCCTGAACACCCAGGACTGGAGCCGAGAGGGCCTGGACGCGCTGCTCCAGCAGGCGGCCGAGTTCAAGCGCAGCAAGCTGGGCGAGCAGATGCGCGGGCGTTCGATCGCGCTGGTGTTCTTCAACCCGTCGATGCGCACCCGCACCAGCTTCGAGCTGGGCGCGTTCCAGCTGGGCGCGCACGCGATCGTGCTGCAGCCCGGCAAGGACGCCTGGCCGATCGAGTTCGACCTCGGCACGGTGATGGACGGCGACACCGAAGAGCACATCGCCGAAGTGGCGCGGGTGCTGGCCCGCTACGTCGACCTGATCGGCGTGCGCGCATTCCCGAAGTTCCAGGACTGGTCGGTGGACCGCGAGGACAAGGTGCTGCGCGCGTTCGCCAGGTACTCGACCGTGCCGGTGATCAACATGGAGACGATCACCCACCCCTGCCAGGAGCTGGCACATGCGCTGGCCCTGCGCGAGCACTTCGGCACCGACGATCTGCGCGGCAAGAAATACGTGCTGACCTGGACCTACCACCCCAAGCCGCTCAACACCGCGGTCGCCAACTCGGCCCTGACCATCGCCACGCGTCTGGGCATGGACGTGACCCTGCTGTGCCCGACGCCCGAGTACGTGCTGGACGAGCGCTACATGCGCTGGGCCGCCGACAACGTCGAAGAGGCCAAGGGCAGCTTCCGCGTCAGTCACGATCCCGATGAGGCCTATGCCGGCGCGCACGTGGTCTACGCCAAGAGCTGGGGCGCGATTCCGTACTTCGGCCGCTGGGAGGAAGAAAAGCCCATCCGCGACGCGCACAAGCACTTCATCGTCGACGAACGCAAGATGGCGCTGACCGACAACGGCGTGTTCAGCCACTGCCTGCCGCTGCGCCGCAACGTCAAGGCCACCGACGCCGTCATGGACAGCCCCGCCTGCATCGCCATCAACGAGGCCGAGAACCGGCTGCATGTGCAGAAGGCCGTGATGGCGGCTCTGCTGCGCTGAGGGGCTGGGAGTCGGGAATGGGGAATCGGGAATCGTTAGAGCCGCTTCGGTGCGGCGTCCTGAACCCCCGCGCCTTCTTGACCTGATCGCTCTTCAAAATCCGCTCCCTTTGCTCGCCCTCTCCCCAAGGACCGCCGCATGTCAGCTCCCACGATTCCCGATTCCCGATTCCCGACTCCCGGCTCTCAAGCGATTCCCGGCTCCAAGATCGTCCTCGCCTTCTCCGGCGGCCTCGACACCAGCTTCTGCATTCCCTGGCTGCGCGAGCGTGGCTATGAGGTGCATACCGTGTTCGCCGATACCGGCGGCGTGGATGCCGAGGAGCGCGCCTACATCGAAGCCCGTGCGGTCGAGCTGGGCGCGGCCAGCCACGTCACCGTCGACGGTGGCCCGGCGATCTGGGACGGCTTCGTCAAGCCCTTCGTCTGGGCCGGCGAGGCCTACCAGGGCCAGTACCCGCTGCTGGTGTCGGACCGCTACCTGATCGTCGATGCGGCGCTGAAGCGTTGCGCCGAACTGGGCACGAAGCTGATCGCGCACGGCTGCACCGGCATGGGCAATGACCAGGTGCGCTTCGATCTCGCGGTGAAGGCGCAGGGCGATTACGTCATCGTGGCGCCGATCCGCGAGATCCAGAAGGAGCACACCCAGACCCGCGCCTACGAGCAGGCCTACCTGGAAGCGCGCGGCTTCGAGGTGCGCGCCAAGCAGAAGAGCTACACCATCAACGAGAACCTGCTGGGCGTGACCATGTCCGGCGGCGAGATCGACAAGTGGGAGGCCCCGGGCGAGGGCGCGCGCGGGCTCTGCGCCAAGCGCGCCGACTGGCCGGCCGCACCGCTGCAGCTGCGCATCGGCTTCGAGCGCGGCGAGGCGGTGTCGATCAACGGCGAGCGCATGGCGGGTGCGGCGCTGCTGGCGCGGCTCAATGCCGAGTTCGCGAAGTACGGCGTCGGCCGCGGCCTGTACACCGGCGACACCACGATCGGCCTCAAGGGCCGGATCATCTTCGAAGCGCCGGGTCTGATCGCCCTGCTCACCGCCCACCGCGCGCTGGAAGAGACCGTGCTGACCAAGCAGCAGAACCGCTTCAAGCCCGAGGTGGCGCGCAAGTGGGTGGAGCTGGTCTACGAGGGCTTCTACCACGACCCGCTGAAGTACGACCTGGAGGCCTTCCTCGCCAGCTCGCAGGCCAAGGTCAATGGCGAAGTGACACTGGAAACGCACGGCGCCCGCGTCGACGCGGTGGCGGTGAGCTCGCCGCATATCCTCAACGCCAAGGGCGCGGTCTACGCGCAGTCGGCCGACTGGGGCGTGGAGGAGGCCGAGGGCTTCATCAAGCTGTTCGGCATGAGCAGCACGCTGTGGGCGGAAGTGAACAAGTAATCCCGTCTTGAGCCCCTCTCCTGTGGGAGAGGGGTTGGGGAGAGGGTCCGGGCGTAGTCGAGCCTTCAAACCACGACCCCATATGGCCACCGCAGAACAATCCCATGCTCGACCGCATCCTCCACCACCTCGAGAAGCTCGTTGCCTTCGACACCCGCAATCCGCCGCGCGAGATCGGGCGCTCGATGTTCGACTACCTGCAGCAGGCGCTGCCGGGCTTCCGTTTCCAGCTGACCGATTTCGGCGCCGGTGCGATCGCCCTGCTCGCGGTGCGCGGCACTCCCAAGCGCGTGTTCAACGTGCACATGGACACCGTGCCGGACTCGCCGCACTGGAGCGCCGACCCGCACGTGCTGCGCGTTACCGCCGATCGCGCGATCGGCTTGGGCGCCTGCGACATCAAGGGTGCCGCGGCCTGCCTGATCACCGCCGCCGAACAGACCCAGGGCGATGCGGCCTTCCTGTTCACCACCGATGAGGAGGCCAACGACGCGCGCTGCATCGCCGGCTTCCTCGCCCAGGGCCACGATTTCGTCGAAGCGATCGTCGCCGAACCCACCCAGGCGCGCGCGGTGCTGGCCCATCGCGGCATCAGCTCGGTGCTGATGAAGTTCAAGGGCACCGCCGGCCACGCCTCGGGCGCGCAGGCGATGGAGCAGAGCGCCCTGCACCAGGCGATCCGCTTCGGCGGGCGCGCGCTGGACTTCGTGCAGACGCAGTCTGGCGAGAGCTTTGGCGGCCTGCAGGGCCTGCGCTTCAACATCGGCCGCGTCGAGGGCGGCATCAAGGCCAACATGATCGCGCCGGCCGCGGAGCTGCGCTTCGGCTTCCGCCCGCTGCCCTCGCACTCGATCGACGGCCTGCACGACACCTTCCGTGGCTTCGCCGCCGCCGAAGCCCTGGCCCACTACGAGGAAACCTTCCGCGGCCCCTCGCTGCCCTCGGGCGGCGACACCGCAGACAAGTTCGCCCGCGCTGAAGCGCTGGTGGCCGAGCTCGGCCTGCCGGTGGGCCCGGCGGTGGATTTCTGGACCGAGGCCTCGCTGTTCTCAGCCGCCGGGCTCACCGCGATCGTCTACGGCCCGGGCGACATCGCCCAGGCGCACACGGCCGACGAGTGGGTGGCGCTGGAGCAGCTGGAGGCGGTGGGGAAGACTTACTTGCGGCTGTTCGCCTGAGCTGGACGTACCGCTGCACCAAATACCCGCCAGTCCTGCGCCAACGCGATTAGAGCCCCTCTCCCCTTGAGGGAGAGGGGTTGGGGAGAGGGGGCGATGCTCGCGGCAAGCCTCATCCCCCTCTCCCCCGCCCGCCTTCGCTTCGCTCGGGCTCAGGCGGGTGTCGGCTGCCACTGGCAGCCGACGAACACCCACCCTCGCTCCCCACGAGGGGGGAGGGGAGACAAGCAGTTCCACTTCGAGGTGATCGCGGGTCTTCCAAGCCGATGCACAAGCCGATGCAATGAACCAGAACGAAGAGCCCCTCTCCCCTTGTGGGAGAGGGGTTGGGGAGAGGGGGCGAAGCTCGCGGCAAGTTCCGTTCCCCTCTCCCTCGATCCCTCTCCTACAAGCGGAGAGGCAAGAAAGGCAGCTCCGTCCGAGTGCGCTCGCGCCCTCGTCGGCCCCACCCCCACCGCCAATCCGCAGAACCCATCTCAGCCCCATGGCCAAAGAACTCCGCCCCACCATCGTCCGCCTGCTCTCCAACATGGCCTCGGCCAAGGAGATCCAGCAGTACCTGAAACGCTTCTCGCAGGTCGATGCCGAGCGCTTCGCCCTGGTCAAGGTTGGCGGCGCCATCCTGCGCGACGAGATGGAGGCCCTGGTCAGTTCACTCGCCTTCCTGCAGCAGGTCGGCCTGACCCCGATCGTGCTGCACGGCGCCGGCCCCCAGCTCGATGAGGAAATGAAGGCCGCCGGCATCACCAAGCAGACCGTCGACGGCCTGCGCGTGACCACGCCCGAGGTGCTGCGCATCGTCCGCCGCGTGTTCATGAGCGAGAACCTGCGCTTGGTCGAAGCGCTGCAGATGGCCGGCGTGCGCGCCACTTCGATCCCCGGCGGCGTGTTCGAGGCCGACTTCCTCAACAAGCGCAAGTACGGCCTGGTCGGCAAGGTCACCACCGTGCACACCGAGGGCATCCAGGCGGCGATCAAGGCGGGCTCGATCCCGGTCATTACCAGCCTGGGCGAGACGGCCGGCGGGCAGATGGTCAACTTGAATGCCGACTGGGCGGCGAACGACCTGGTCAAGCAGCTGCAGCCCTACAAGATCGTGTTCCTGACCGGCACCGGTGGCCTGCTCGACGGCGAGGGCCGGGTGATCGACTCGATCAACCTGTCGACCGAGTACGCGCACTTGATGCAGCAGGACTGGCTGCACTCGGGCATGAAGGTCAAGATCGAGCAGATCCACGATCTGCTGATGCAGCTGCCGCCGTCCTCGTCGGTGTCGATCACCAAGCCCGACGAACTCGCGAAAGAGCTGTTCACCCACCGCGGCTCGGGCACGCTCGTGCGCCGTGGCGAGAAGATCCACTCGAAGAAGAGCTTCAAGGGCCTCGACATGAAGCGCCTGCAGGCGCTGATCGAATCGAGCTTCGGCCGCAAGCTGGTCAAGGGCTATTTCGACTCGGTCAAGCCGCACCGCGTCTACGTGAGCGAGCACTACCGCGCAGCGCTGATCCTGACGATCGAGAACGGCATCCCGCATCTCGACAAGTTCGCCGTCAGCGACGATGCGCAGGGCGAGGGCCTTGGGCGCGCTGCCTGGCAGGTGATGCGCGCGGAGAACCCCAAGCTGTTCTGGCGCTCGCGCCGCGAGAACGCGATCAACGATTTCTATTTCGGCGAGAGCGATGGCTGCATCAAGGGCGAGCGCTGGAACGTGTTCTGGTACGGGCTGGAGGCCTTCGATGACATCCGCTTTGCGGTCGAGCACTGCCGCGCGCGCCCGGCCACGCTGAAGGGTTGAGCGTGCAGCCGATCACCACGCCGCCGGCGCTGATCGGCGAGCACCTGCGGCTGCTGCCGCTGACGCGCGCGCATGCGCCGGAGCTGGTGCGCGCTGCCAGCGACGGCGAGCTGTGGAATCTGCGCGTGACTTCGGTGCCGGATGCTGACTCCGTCGATGCCTACATCGCGCGTGCGCTCGACGAGCAGGCGCAGGGCAGGGCGCTGGCCTATGCGGTGCTCGATGTCCACGGCGAGGTGGTGGGCAGCACGCGCTGCTGCCACATCGACTGGAGCCTGCCGCGGCTGGAGATCGGCTACACCTGGTACGCCCAGCGCGTGCAGCGCAGCGCGCTCAACACCGAGGCCAAGCTGATGCTGCTGCAGCAGGCCTTCGAGCGCTTCGGCTGCGTTGCCGTCGAGCTGCGCACCCACGCGCAGAACCTGCGTTCGCGCGCGGCCATCGAGCGCCTCGGGGCGAAACTGGACGGCATCCTGCGTCGACATATGCGCATGCCGGACGGCCACCTGCGCGACACCGTGGTGTATTCGATTCTCGATGCCGAGTGGCCGGCGGTGCGGGCGAAACTGCTGCGGCTGCTAGGGCGGGAGGGCGGACAGTGAGCTCAGCCGGTTCAAGCTTGCAGGGCGCCTTCGCGCGTTCGACGTTTCCGTATCCGGCGCGTTCCCTAGGCACGGCGGGTTTCATGCCTCGGTGGGCCAGGGCCCACCCTATGCGCGCTTCGCTTGGCTCCCCTCTCCCCTTGTGGGAGAGGGGGCGGGGGAGAGGCGATAGGGCTTGCCGCGAGGCTTCTGCCCCTCGACCCAACCGCCCTCGCTTCGCTCGGGCTCTGGGGGGCGTCGGCTGCCGCCGGAAGCGAGTAGGTTGGGATAAGCAGAAGGCGCATCCCAACGTCGCAGCAGCGATTCTTGCTGCGCGCGTTGTTGGGCCGCGCTGCGCTCGGCCCAACCTACTTCAGGCGGCGCTTGGCACGCAGCTCGCCGCGAGCAATTCTTTTCCTGCAGGCGCCGCAAGGCCCGGAGTTTCCGCCCCATGAGTTCCAGGATACGCATCGGCCTGATCGGCGCCCGCGGCTACGTCGGCAGCGAGCTGATCCGCCTGCTGAAGAACCATCCCGTCTTCGAGCTCGCCTTCGTCAGCTCGCGCGAGCGCGAGGGCCAGCGCGTGGCGGACTTCGAGGACGGCATCGATCCGGCCCTGCTCTACGTCAACCACGGCCCCGAAGCAGCCGCCAAGGCCAACGCCGATGCACTGGTGCTGGCACTGCCGAACGGCAAGGCGGCGGAGTTCGTGGCTGCGGTCGATGCGGCGGGTGCCGATCCGGTCATCCTCGACCTCTCCGCCGACTATCGTTTCGACGCCCGCTGGTACTACGGCCTGCCCGAGTTGACCCGCGCGCGCGCGCCGGGCGAGCGTCGCATCAGCAATCCCGGCTGCTATGCCACGGCGATGCAGCTGGCGATCGCCCCGCTGGCCGGGCGCATCCACGGCCCGGTGCAGTGCTTCGGCGTCAGCGGCTACAGCGGTGCCGGCACCAGCCCGTCCGACAAGAACAATGTCGAGCTGCTGCGCGACAACCTGATGCCCTACAGCCTGGCCGGCCACATCCACGAGCGCGAGGTCAGCGTGCAGCTGGCCGAGGACATCGAGTTCATGCCGCACGTGGCGCCGCACTTCCGCGGCATCACGATGACCGTGAACCTGCATCTGGAATCGCCGATCACGGCCGCCGAGCTGCTGGCGCTCTACCGCCAGCGCTATGCGAACGAAGTTCTGATCCGGGTGAGTGAAACCGCGCCCTGGGTCAGCCGCATCGCCGGCAGGACGGGCGCCGAGATCGGCGGCTTCACCGTGTCTGCCGACGGCCGCCGCGTGGTGATTGTTTCCACCCTGGACAATCTGCTGAAGGGCGCTGCCAGCCAGGCCCTGCAGAACCTGAACCTCGCCTTCGGCCTCGACGAGTTCGCCGGCCTCATCGAACAGGAGCGCCTGCCGTGAGTGGATTGCTGTGGCAGAAGCCGGGCGTGAAGGTCGACGCCCGCATCCAGGATTTCCTGGCCGGCGAGGACGTGATCCTCGACCGCGATTTCATCCGCTTCGACATCGTCGCCAGCCGCGCGCATGCGCAGGGGCTGCAGCGCATCGGCATCCTGAGTGCCGAAGAACTCGCCGGCATCGAGCGCGAACTGAGCGCACTCGACGCGGCGATCGTGTCGGGTGAGTTCGTGCTGGATGCGCGCTTCGAGGACATGCACAGCGCCATCGAGGCCTGGCTGACCGAGAAGCTTGGCGATGCCGGCAAGCGCATCCACACCGGCCGCAGCCGCAACGACCAGGTGCTGGTCGCCACGCGCCTGTGGCTGAAGGATCGGCTGAGTCGCCTGCACGCGCTCTGCGTCGAGACCGCGCAGGTGGCGCTTGCGCGCGCCGAGGCCGAAGCGATGCTGCCGCTGCCCGGCTACACCCATCTGCAGCGCGCGATGGTGTCTAGCTGCGGGATGTGGTGGGCGGCCTGGGCTGAAGGCTTCATCGACAACGCCCAGCGCGCACGCGACACGCTGGCGCTGATCGATGCGAATCCGCTGGGCAGCGCCGCCGGCTACGGCATCAACCTGCCGCTGGACCGCGACCACACCACGGCCGCGCTGGGCTTCGGCCGCATGCAGCTGGCGGCCACCTATGCCCAGCTCTCGCGCGGCAAGTTCGAGTTGGCCGCGGTCGAGGCGCTGGGCGCGGCCACGCTGGACCTGCGTCGTCTTGCCTGGGATCTCTCGCTGTTCACCGCCGCCGAGTTCGGCTTCGTGCGCCTGCCCGCCGAATACACCACCGGCAGCTCGATCATGCCCAACAAGCGCAACCCCGACGTGGTCGAGCTGATGCGCGCGGTGCATGCCTCGATCTCGGCCGCGCGCACCGAGCTGGACCAGCTGCTCAGTCTGCCGTCGGGCTACCACCGCGATCTGCAGTTCAGCAAGGGCGCGATCGTGCACGCCTTTGGGCGCGGCCTGTCGGCCCTGGCCCTGCTGCCCGACCTGCTGCGCAACCTCGAATGGGTGCCCGAACGCATGCAGGCCGCGCTGGAACCCTCGATGTACGCCACCGACCTCGCCGTCGAACTGGCCCGCGACGGCCTGCCCTTCCGCGAGGCCTATGTGCAGGCCGCCGACCCCGCGCGCTGGGCGCAGCGCGATCCGCTGGCGAGCATCGAAGCGCGCGTTTCGCCGGGGGCCTCGGGGCAGCTGCGCTTGGAGGTGTTGAGGGACCGGCTGGCAGCGCTGTGACCGCCTGGCTCCACGTGCGGTGGGCCTGATGCGCTGCGGGGAAGCGGACGCGAAGCCAGACGAGTCATCACTGCTCAGACGCTGCTGAATCCTCAGGCGCCGCGTCGCTTTCCGGCTCTGCGCCTCCAAAGCGGGCGCGCTCCTCCAGAAAGACCTCGCCGCGCTGGAACAGGGCCAGCTTGTCGCGGAAATAGCCGAGCCCCGCCTCTGGGGCGCCCTCGGCCTGCAGCTCATCGAGGATGCTCTGCTCCAGCTCGATGGCGCGGGCGAAGTCGCCATTGGCTGCAAAGCAGGTCGCCACGGTGTCGCGATAGGCCGTCGGCAGGGCGGCCGGGTCGTCCATGCGCTGTGCTTCGGCAAGGCCTTCCTCGACGTTGCGGAAGCGCGGGTCGGCGGAGACGCATAGCGTCCATGCGAGGTTGTTGCGCGCGCCTTCGGCCTCCGCCTCGATCGCCTTCCGCCACCAGCGCCATGCATCCGCGGGCTCGCCGTCGAAGTGGCCGGTGTAGATCAGCTGCGCCAGGGCGAGCATGGCCTCCGCGTTGCCCTTCTCCGCGAGTGCTTCCAGCACATCGCGGGGACGATCGTCGGCCTCGGCTTCGAGCCGGCCCATCGCCAGGTTGGCGGCCAGCATGTGCGAGCCCTCGGCATGGCCCTTCGCATGCAGCGCGCGCAGCATGCGCGCCGCGCGTGGACGATCCGCCTGGACGCCGCCCACGCCTTGGATCAGCAGGTCGGCCAGCAGCACTTCCGCTTCCGGGCTGGGGCCCTGCTTCAACAGGCCTTCCAGCAGCTGCGCCGCGGTGGCCAATGCCTGGTCGCCGTTCCACTGGTCGACCAGCATTTCGGCGGCCTCGTACATCGCCTGCTTGTGGCCGAGGTTGGCGGCGCCGAGCATCCACCGGCGGGCACGGTCCGGGTCGCTGCGCTCGTAGTAGCGGCCGAGCCAGAGAGCAGATTCCACCCAACCGGCGTTGCCAGCGCGTTCATGCATGCGCAGCAGCTCTTCGGGCTCCATAGGTTGATGCGAGGTGTAGTCCGCGGCGATCAGAAACTGGATGACCTGCAAGACGCCACCCGTGCGGGCGCCGTAGGCAAAGTGCTCCATGGCCTGCTCCTTCTCGGCGTCGAGCAGGAGGTTCCCGAGCGCTGTGCGCACCCAGGGCGAGGTGGAGTCGACTGCAGCCAGCAGCTTGCGCGGGACACGTTTGCGCTTGCCGCTCGCAATGGCTTCGGCGATATCGCTCTGGACAAGCAGATCACCGGCCTCCTCAATGCCCTCCGCGGCCGCCTGTTCGAGTCGCTTGCGCAAAGGCTTCGGCAGCCCGCCGTGATCCGGCGGCTGCAGCCACTGGCGGGCACTTGCAAGGCTGGCCCCATAGGCACCGATCCGCTCGTCGGCGCGGGAGTAGAGCTCCGCCGCGGCGCCTGCATCGCGGCGCACGCCGATCCCTTGTGCGTACAGCGAGCCCAGCATCGACACGGCTTCCGCCAGACCCACTTCGGCAAACGGCAGCAGTGCGTCGATCGGCAGCGTCCCGCACTGCCGATCTGCGGGCACCCGGCACAGTTCGAACAGGCGGATCGCTGCATGGAAGTCGCCCTCGGCCGCCAGCGCAGCGAGCCGCGACAATTGGTCGGAGTCGTCGCTTTGCAGGACTTGGGCCATACGGATCGCCCGTGCGGCCGGCATCTCTGCACCGAGCTCGGAGAACGCTCGCAGGAAAAGTCGGAGCAGGTAAAGCCGGCTCGATAGAGTGCGGGGCTCTCCACCACGACCCACCATGTCCAGATGCACGTCGAGAAAGTCCAGAGAGAGCAGGTGCTCGCGCTTCTCGACAGGATCCCAGAGCGATAGCCGGTAGGCGGCGTGGGGGCTGAACGATACGGCGTCCAGATAGACGTAGCCCAGCTCCAGCTCAAGCCCACGAATCAGCATCCACAGGTCGAACTCATGCAGGATCGGGGTGGGCGCATCGTTGCTGTGCCTGCGTGGCGCCTGCTCCAACGCATGTCGGGCCAAGGCAGCGAATGCCTGCAGGCTGCGTTCGACCTCGACATCGTCGCCCTGGAGTTCGGCGCATTCCATGCGGAACCACCAGTACGCGATGCTGATGGACAGGTCGGATTCCATCCGCGCCAGTGGCGTCGAGGAGCAGGCATCGGCAACCACGTCGCCGTTCTCGTCGAGCAGGCTGCCCAGCTTGTCGAAATGACTGCCCAGTTCCTTCGCGTAGGGGCGCTCTCTGAACGCGCGCCAGGCCGCTTCTGCACCCACGTCCTGCGGCTGCGGTGGCGGAGCCAGCTGCGCTGGAAGATCCGTGGGCAGTAGAGCAAGAGCGAGCGCAACGGAGAGCAGGGCAGGATGAAGGCGCATAAATGGTTCCGTCATGAAGGAAGGCACGGTCGCCGAGTACGGATACGGCACGATGGCAAGAAGGAGGTCAGTTCGCGGGCTTGCCCAGCAGGGCACGCAGGCGCTGGTTGCGCTCACTGTTGGCTGATGCCGTCGGTAGGCTGAACTGCAGGCGAGCGCCGACCGCTTCGATGGCGCGCCTGCGCAGTTCGAAGTGGCGTGGCGCGTCGGCCGCGGTGACCTGTTCGGCCAGCGAATCGAAGCGGTGGTCCACCACCAGGCGATCGGCCTCGCGACGGATGCGCCGGGCATAGCGGAAGCTCGCATCCTCGGCGTCCACTGTTTCGGGCGTGGTGAGCATTGACCATCCCTGTGGCAGCACGACCTCGGTGGTCTGGCGCAGTTCGATGGGGTGCGGCCGCCAAAGCGGGTGGCGGCGCTGCTGCGGTCCCGACAGGCTCAGGTAGGGCGACATCAGGTCGGCGTAGATCTCCAGCACGCGGCTGCCCGAGCCGCTGGACACCCACGGGCGCTGCAGCTGGTAGGCCTCGAACACGCGGATCTCGCCGCTTTCGGGGTCGTCTTCGAAGCGGATCTGCTCGGCGCTCTCCAGTTCGCCGTGCAGGCGGGTGTAGTAGTCGACGTAGCTGCGCGAAATCTCTGACAGCTCGCGGCTGCGGAAATCGTAGCGACGGCGCTCGGCCTCGGTGCCGCGCAGCGTGGTCTCGATCTCCAGGCGGACCGAGCTGCCGTCGGCCGATGGCAGGAAGCGCTCGACCACGTGCTGCACGGCGCGCTGCTCACGCAGCGAGGCCATGTCGACAAGCCCTTCGGTGGTCGAGTGCACGGGCAGGGCAAAGCCGAAGTCGCTGGACTGGCGCATCGCAAGCGGCCCACGCTGCAGGCTGCGCGTGGGATCCAGCCAGAACACCCGACCCTCGACCCGGGCGCGCACGATCACATGATCGAACTGACTGGCCGCCGGCAGCGAGCGATCCAGGGCGCGGCCCTGCGAGGTCGAGACCAGGGCCGGTTCGGCTTCCATGCCCATGCGCCTCAGCAGGATCGACAGCAGCCAGGCCTTGTCCTTGCAGTCGCCGTAGCGGCGCTCCCAGGTCTGCGCGGGTGGCGAAGGGCGATGGCTGCTCTCGCCCATCAACACGCTGAAGTAGCGCACGTCCTCCTGCACTGCACGCAGGGCTGCGGCCGCGCGGCTCTGCGCATCGGGCAACTGCTGCCACTCCGTCACCAGCGCTTCGAGCTCGGCCGGCAGGTCTTGGTCCATCGGGTACAGCGCGCTCGCCCAGCGCGATACGGCCGGCCAGTCGCGGCGCATCGCCACCTCCAGAACCGGCTGCTGCTCGTGCCAGCTGGGCGCGTCCACTTCCATCGGATTGGCAGCCAGCGCGCGGCCCACCCAACGCACCATCTTGCCCTGCGCCGAACCGCTGATCTGGGGCGCTGCTGCCTCGCCAGACTGGCGGTGCTCGAGCTCGGCGTCGGCCGGGAACAGCAGGCGCACCTGCCGATCCAGGATGGGGTCGATCCAGGACAGATTGGCTGCTCGATGGACCAGTCCGCCGAGCACCGGATTCTGGCCGCTCACGCTGTAGGCGTAGCGGATCTGGTCTCCGAGCCGCACGTCCGAAACCAGGATCAGGGCCGACACCTGGCCCGTCGCCATGCCGCTTTCGAACTCGCCTTCGCGGCGCGCGAGTGTGATCGAGTCGGGCTTGAAGCGGTCGCTCCAGACGCCTTCGCGGCGCACCTCCACGGCGTGGATCCGCAGGCGCTCGAAGGCAGGATTGAAGCCGATCTCGAAGCGCGCGGCGGTGGCGAGCAGCGGCTCGCTGGCAGTCTCGATGACGTGCTCATGGAACCGAACCGGCTCGGCGCCGCGATAGTCGCTCTGCTCGTCGATCAGCCAGTTGCGCCAGCTCGCGCCGGAGGCGCCGGGCGCATCGGCCGGCCATTCGCTGGCGATTTCGACGCGCTCGACGAAGCCCTCGGGCGGCCCATACTCGAACGCGAACTCGCCGCGCTCGAAGCGCTGGACATCGGAGGCAGCGGCCATGGCAAGGCCGGCGAACGAACAGACAAAGACCGCCAATGCGGCCCGGGCAACAGCAATCATGCGCAGGAGTCCCCTTCCATCGACGTGCCGAAGGGGCACGCGAGCCCGAGTCTAGCCAATGCGTACGTTTGCATGCGCGTGCCGGCGACTTGGAGTCAGCCCGGCTGCGCGTCCGCGGGCGCAGAGTGCGCGCGACGGGCGCTTGTCCCGGCGCCCATGCTGGAGCACCAGGAAGCCGGCTGCCCAGCCTGACATGCCAGATGCAATTGGCGCCTTGCCTTTCAGTCTTGAGTACACCGGGCCTGGAACCAGAGGGGTGGAGTGTCAGACCCACGCGGACGAATCAAGGCAGCGACCGCACCGCTGGGCCCACAGGTTCGGCGACCGCTTCGAAGCCATCCTCGAACACAGTCCCCAGCGACCCGATGTAGGCAGCACCTTCGTCAGGGTTCCCGTAGGGCGCCGGGCCATTGACGCCATTTGCCCCGATGATTGCGGTCCGTCCCGAGAGGGCGACGCCAGCCCCAAAGCCATCGCCCGCAGCACCGTCCGCCGCCACCAGTTTGGACAGCTGCGTCCAGCTGCCGCCGCTGCGTCCGAACACGTAGGCCGCGCCCTGATCGACATTGGCGCCAACGTCACTCATGGCCGAGCCCACCAGTGCGATGTCACCCGAGACTGCCACCGAGTTGCCGAAGCGGTCGCCCACCGCGCTGTCGCTCGGGGCGAGCCGGGCCTGCTGGGTCCAGGCAATGCCGTTGCGCAAGAACACGTAAACGGCGCCGCGTTCCTGGCCAGCGTTCAGCAGGTCCAGTCGCGCTCCAACCAGAGCCGTGTCGGCGGAGAGCGCGACCGAGAGGCCGAAGAAATCCTGGTACCCGCCATCGGCCGCGACCAGTTTGGATTGTTGCGACCACAATCCGCCGGCGCGCGCGAAGACATAGGCTGCGCCCTGTCGCGGATAGCCGTCGCCGCCATGCGAAGGTGCGCCCACAAGCGCTGTGTCGCCAAAGAGTGCAACCGAGGAGCCGAACGAATCGTACTCGGCGCCATCTGCTGCAACCAGCTTGGCCTGCTGGGTCCAGACGCTCCCGTTGCGGGTGAACACATAGGCCGAGCCTTGATTGAAACTGGCGCCGACGTCGTCATATCGAGCGCCTACGAGCGCGGTATCTCCGGACAAAGCGACTGCGAAGCCGAACCAGTCATAGATGCCGCCATCATTCGACACTAGCTTGGCCTGCTGGGTCCATGTGCTCCCGCTGCGAGTGAAAACATAGGCTGAGCCTTGTTCTTCCGCACTGCCGATGCTGTGAAGGTACGCGCCCACCAACGCTGTGTCCCCGGAGAGGGCAACCGAATAGCCGAACCGGTCGCCGGCAGCGCCATCGTTCGCGACCAGCTTGGCCTGCAGCAGCCAGGCGTTGCCGCTGCGCCTGAAGACATAGGCCGAGCCCTGATCGAGGTGGGGGCCAACATCGTCGAAGCGGGCCCCTACGAGGGCGGTGTCGCCGGAAACCGCGACGGCAAAGCCGAACTGGTCATCGCTGGAGCCACTGCCGGTGTGCAGCTTCGACTGCTGCGCCCAGCTGCTGCCGGTGCGCTCATGCACGTAGGCCGCACCCTGGCTGATATTGGTGCCGATATCGGCACTGAACGCGCCGACGAGCGCGATGTCGCCATGCAGGGCGACCGCAGCGCCAAACTGGTCGCCGTAGCCTCCATCCTGGGCGACCAGCAGCGCCTGCCGCGTCCACACGGCGCCGCTGCGGGTGAACACGTGGGCCGCACCTTGGACGAGGTTGGCTCCGAGATCGGTCGAGTAGGCACCGATCAGCGCGCTCTCGCCAGAGAGGGCGACCGCAAAGCCGAATCGGCTGCTCGTCGAGCCGTTGCCCGCCATCAGCTTGGCCTGCTGCGTCCAGTCGCTGCCGCCGCGGGTGAAGACGTAGGCAGCCCCCTCATAGCGCCCGTTGCCGAAGTCCTCACCCCATGCGCCGACGATGGCGGTGTCGCCGTCCACGGCGACGGACTCACCGAACCGATGCCGTGCTGCGCCATCGTTGGCCACCAGCTTCGCCTGCTGCGACCAGCTGCCGCCGGTGCGAGCGAAGACATAGGCGGCACCTTGGTCGGCGTTGGCGCCGACATCGGCCAGAGGAGCGCCTACCAGCGCGGTGTCGCCAGAAAGTGCGATCGAGGTGCCGAACTGGTCCAAGCCGCCACCATCGCTGGCCACCAGCTTGGCCTGCTGCGTCCAGAGACCACTGCTGCGAGTGAACACGTAGGCGGATTGCCGGTCATCACTCAACAGAGCCGTGTCGCTGGAGAGGGCGACTGCGCGACCCAGCCTTTGACCAGCGGCGCCGTCAGCTGCGATCAACTTTGCGTGCTGCGTCCAGGTCTCGCCAGTCCGTACGAATACATAGACCGCGCCCTGATCGCTGTTGGGGCCGATGTCTGCGAAAGGCGCGCTTACCACAGCGGTATCCCCATGCAGGGCGACCGCGTTTCCGAAGAGATTGTTCGCCGCGCCGTCGGCTGCAAACAGCTTGGCCTGCTGGGTCCAGCCATCGCCGCTGCGCGTGAAGATGTAGGCCGAGCCCTGCTCGATGCTGCCGCCAACCGTGTCATACGGTGTGCCTACCAAAACAGTGTCACCGTAGACGGCGACCGAGTCGCCAAACCAGTCGTTCGCGCTGCCCTCCGCCCCCTTGGTCGAGGGATCGCCCGTGAGCTTGGACGGCTGCGCGATCGACTCGCGAACGGCCTGCTGCAGCGAGGACCAGCCCGCCTGATCCAGTCCGGGCGGCCTTTCAGTCGAGGGATTGCCTGCAGACGCTGACAGCGGCAGCGAGCCGAGCACGAGGGAAACGAAAAGCGTGGCGGTGAAGACGACTCGCATGGCGAACATGGCAGGAAAATTCCGGGTCGACAGGGTTGGGCTTATGGGCGCAGTAAAGTGATGTGCAGGGTGGAGCCATCGTCGCAGGCCAAGGTGCCTTCGGGGCTTGCCGCGTTCTCCAAGGAATGGAGATCAGACGGTTCGGCGCCTGCGAGCGCAAGTCTATCCAAGGGAACTGAGCAAGTGCGAGGGCGTGGGTTTTCCGTCCAATGTCCGTGCGGCGGCATGGCGCCAGAGCGGGATTCCAGGGCGATGGTGAGGGGCTTGCCGTGCAGGGTTCGGCTGAACTTGGTCGTCGGCGGGGCCCAACTGCAGCCCAATCCCCGCGGCATGGGCTGCCGTTTCCCTGGGTGCGCTCAGCATGCGTCGAGCCACCTTGATCCGAGCCCGAGGGCCTGTACATGATGACGTACCGCGAGCTGCGCAGGCATCCGCCGGACTTCATCGTCCGCTATCGCCTGTACGCGCCATCGGAAGGTGGCCGCAAGCTGACCTTCCAGCATCTGCGCTGCGACTTCCTCTACGCGGGTGATGATCCGACCAGGGACGGCATCTACATGATCCACCCCGAGTTCCTCGATCCAGCGGGCGAGCCCGTGCCGAAGGACAGGCCGGTTCCGCTCATCGGCAGGGCATCCATGTGGATTCTGGTTGCGGAGATGCGGGCAACGGTGCATCGGGATCGACTCAGGGTTGGCGTCCGCGGGCACTTCATGGAAGGTGCCCGCAGGATCGGCGATGTGGAGGTCGAGACGATCGAGGGGCTGCATGCAAATCCATCCCGGTGAGCGCGCATGCGCGACACGATGCTCGTGGACTCGGTGCGGTCAGCGCATCCTGATGCAACGCTGGGCGGATGGCGGCTCCCAGTGTGGGTTTCATCCTCGCCACTTCTGACTTGTGGAGCGGCCACATTGAGCTACCCTTCGTTCGCATGAATGCATCCGCTCTGCGCCTGCGCTTTTTCGCCACGTTATGCGTGGCTGCCAGCACCACGGTTCAGGCTTCGGTGCCACTCGAAGCCACCTTGGGTGATCTGGCCTGCGGCGCCGATCACATCTTCGTCGGGCGCGTCGTGGGCGTCGACATGGTCAACGCGAACGGCCGTCAGGTTCGCAGTCCCGACGCGATGACCGGGCCAGGCATGAACAGGACCATCCGGCTGGAGGTCGAAGTTCTGGAACGCGTGGAGAGTACAGAAGCGGCCTTGCCGGCCTCGGTTCGCGTGCCGCTCGATCCCTTCATGCACTACTCGTTGGGCCAGGTCAGAGCCGCCCATGCCGAGCCGTCCAGCGCTCGGCTGGTGTTCCTGCGCGGCGCAGATTTCCAGCCGGTCATCGCAGGGCGATTCTTCTGGAGTCTTGAGGCGAAAGAGGAAGCGCTCGAACTCCGGCGCGGCTGCGGGCGAAAGCCGCCGGAGTAAGTCCGACCTGTCTCGACTGGGGGCTCTTCATGGGCTGCCCCGCTGCGCTCACGAGAGATGCTGCTCGGGAAGTTGATACAACTGCCGCTCGAAATACCGCCGCTCCGGCCCCTGCTTCGACAGCTCAAACGCGCGTCGAAAATGCACCGCTGCTTCTTCGCTGCGCGCCATTCGGCGCAGCAGCTCCGCCCGCGCCGCATGCGCGGGGCAGTAGTCCTTCAGGGCTCCGGACTCGATCAGCTGTTCGATCAGCGGCAGGCCGTGCTCGGGGCCGGCGGCCATGGCGATGGCGACGGCGCGGTTGAGTGCCACCACCGGCGTGTGCTCGATGCGCAGCAGCACTTCGTAGAGGCCGACGATCTGGCGCCAGTCGGTGTCGGCGGCGGAGGGCGCTTCGGCGTGGACGGCGGCGATCGCGGCCTGCAGCTGGTAGGGGCCGATCCGTCGCGCGCGCAGGGCCTGCTGTACGCGGGCGCAGCCTTCCTCGATCAGGGCGCGGTCCCAGCGGCTGCGGTCCTGATCCTCCAGCAGCACCAGGTCGCCGGCCTCGTCGCTGCGCGCGGCGCGACGCGCTTCGGTGAGCAGCATCAGCGCCAGCAGGCCCTGCACCTCGGGCTCGGGCAGCAGCTCGACCAGCAGGCGGCCGAGGCGTATCGCCTCGCCTGACAGATCGCCGCGGGTCAGCTGTTCGCCCAGCGTCGGTGCATAGCCTTCGGTGAAAACCAGGTAGACCACCTTGAGCACGGCATCCAGGCGCGGCGCCAGTTCGTTCGGCGCCGGCACGATGTAGGGAATCTTCGCGTCGCGGATCTTGGCCTTGGCGCGGACGATGCGCTGGGCCAGCGTGGCCGGCGAGGTGAGGAAGCTGCGCGCGATTTCTTCGGTGGTGAGCCCGCAGACTTCGCGCAGGGTCAGCGCCACCTGTGCCTCGAAGGCGAGCGCCGGGTGGCAGCAGGTGAAGACCAGGCGCAGGCGGTCGTCCTCGACAGGTTCGATGTCATCGAGCTGGGGTTCGTCGCGCAGCAGTTCCTCTTCGATGGCGATGCCGCGGGCGATCTCGTCGAAGCGCGCGCGTCGGCGCACCCGGTCGATGGCCTTGAAGCGTCCGGCCGAGACCAGCCAGGCCACCGGGTTGGCCGGCACGCCCTCTTTCGGCCACTGCTCGACCGCAGCGGCGAAGGCGTCGGACACGGCATCCTCGGCCAGCTCGAAGTCGCCCAGCAGACGGATCAGGGTCGCCAGCACGCGCCGCGAGTCGCTGCGGTAGAGCGCATCGATCTGCGCGGCGAGTGCGGGCGCGGCCTCAACCATCGGCGCGCGCGCCGACCAGCACCTCGAAGCCGCCGTAGCCCATGCGCTTGCAATCGAAGGGCATGGACTCGGGCCCCATGCTGGCGATGCGCGGGTCTTCCATCACCTTGGCGTTGACCTCGTCACGGTGCGCGCGCGAGCGGTAGCGGATCCAGGCGAAGACCACGGTCTCACCCTCGGCGGCGCCGATGACTTCGGGAAAGGGACGCGAGAAGTCGTTCTTCATGTCTTCGGCCACGCACTCCCAGTACTCGAGCGCGCCGTGCTCCAGCCAGACCTGGCAGGCGGTGGCGGCGATCTTGCGGTAGTCGTCGATGCGGTCGGCGGGGCAGGGCAGCAGGAAGCCGTCGATATAGGACATGGATGTCTCCTTGGTGGTTTCTCAGGGCCCGTGGTCGGGAATGGTCGGCTCGACCAGCTGGGCCAGCAGCTGCATCGATTCCTGCCAGCCGAGGTAGCAGGCCTCGACCGGAATCGCATCGGGAATGCCGCTCTGCTCGATGCGCAGCTCGGTGCCCATGGGTACTTCGCGCAGTTCGACCGTGGTGAACATGGTGCCAGGCAGCGCTTCCGCGTCGAAGCGATCGCTGTAGCGCAGGCGCTGGTTCGGCACCAGCTCCAGATATTCGCCGCCGAAGCTGTGCGTGGTGCCGGTCGAGAAGTTGGTGAACGACATCTTGTAGAAGCCGCCGACCCGCGGTTCGGACTGGGTGACCTTGCCGGTGAAGCCGTGCGGCGGGCTCCACTTGCACATGGCGTCGGGGTCGAGGAAGGCGCGATACACGCGTTCGGCGGGCGCGCGGATCACGCGGTGCAGGGTGACGGTGCCGGGCATGTCGATTCTCCTTGGCAGTGGCTCAGGGCTTGAGTTCACGAATGGGGCGGATTTCGATGCTGCCGACCCGCGCGGGCGGGATGCCGGCAGCGACTTCGATGGCCTGATCCAGGTCCTTGGCATCGATCAGATAGAAGCCGGCGAGCTGCTCGCGGGTTTCCGCGAAGGGCCCGTCGGTGACCTGCACCTGGCCTTCGCGCAGACGCACGGTGGTGGCCGTGGACACCGGCTGCAGGGCATTGCCGGCGAGCATCAGGCCGCGCTCGACCAGGCCACCGGCGTAGTGCATGCAGTGGGCGTCGGGCAGTTCGGCCTGGTGGGCTTCGTTGTAGTAGACGAGGCAGAGGTATTTCATTTAGGGGCCGGGATTGGGGATTCGGGATTGGGGATTCGTGGAGCGCGCGCTGGCGGAGTCTGCTACGGGTTGGAGCGTTCGAGCGAGTGCAGTTCGAGCATGCAGCCGGGCGGCAGGGGGTCGCGGGTGGCGATGCGCAGGGCTTCGTTGAGGTCGCGGGCCTCGATCCATTGCACTGCAGCAAGGTTGGCGGCGCGGCTTTCGGCGAGCGCACAGGGGCGGGCCGGTGTGGGGCCGGGACCCAGACGCAGGGCCTCGCCGGCCAGCCGCCAGCGCGCGCCGCGGCCTGCGGGCGCGGGCTCGCGAAGCGGTTCGTACAGCAGGGCGAGATAGGGCATGGCGCGTGCCTTGCCACCCGGCACAGGGCGGCTGTTCGTAGATGGTCGAAGCAGTGCGGAGAGTTTCGACAGGTCCGGAGCAGGCGCGCTCGGCGGTCGCCATCCGCGCGCGCATTCGCATGCGCTGTGCGGGAGCGCCACGGTTCATGCAGGCGCCTCTAGGCTGCGCCAGCGCACTGCGGGTCGCCCGACGCGCATCGCCCCATCGCCCAACAAGGGAGTGCCTTCATGCTGCGTCCGGTCCTGTGGTGCCTGCTGGTGTTCGTCTTGTTGGGGTGCGCCAGGAAGGAGGCCGTCGAATCGGCTCCGGCGGGGATGCAGGGCATGGCCAACGCAGAGGGGCTGTTGGCCTACGAGCACAGCGTGTCGATCGAGCTGCCGGCAGCAGCGCTGTCGGCGCGCATGGCAGCGCTGCGCACCGCCTGCACGCAGGGCGTGCACGGGCGCTGCAGCCTGCTGGAGTACACCGAGAACGCCGGCGAGTACGCCAGCGGACGGATGCAGATGCGGCTGGCGCCGGAGGCGGTCGAGCCGATGCTGGCCGGTGCGGCGGAAGGCGGCGCAGCCACTCGCCGCAGCACGCGTGCCGAGGATCTGTCGGTGGCGGTGGCAGACAACGCCCGCGAGCGCGATCGCCTGAGCCTGCAGCAGCAGCGTCTGGATGCCTTGGCGGGTCGCAGCGATCTGTCGGTGGCCGAACATCTGCAGCTGGCGCGCGAGCTGTCGGCGCTGGAGGCGGAGCGGCTGTCGGCGGAACGCGTGGCCGCGCAGCAATCGCTTCGGCTGGAGACCAATCTGCTGAGTCTGGAGTTTCGAGCCAGCACGCCGAGTGGCTCGCGCTGGTCGGCGCTGGGCCTGGCGCTGTCGGAGTCGATGGATAATTTCGTCGACGGCCTGATCGAAGCGATCGAGGTCATTGCCTACGCCTTGCCGTATGTGTTGCTGGCGTTTCCGCTGGCGCTGCTGTGGTGGGCGCTGTGGCGTTTGGCGACGCGGGGATTGCGGCGGGATCGGGGCTGAGTGCCGCATCCCTGCCAGGGCCTGAGCGCGGATGGCCTGAGGGAGTACACGGAGGCCCGCAGGGTGGGGCGGCTGTGGTCACCTGCGGCGAGTGTCCAGGCCATGGTGGGCCAGGGCCCACCCTATCGCAGCTCGCGCTGCCGCACGTCGCACACAGCACACAGCACACCGAACGCCGAACGCCGAACGCCGAACGCCGCGTGCTGCGCTTCGCGCGCGCAGCGGCGCGATCGCAGTCGGGCTGCGGTGTTCCCGTATCCCGATAGGGTGGGCCCTGGCCCACCATGAGCGCGATGCTGGCCTCACGCGCTGTGCTGTCGCGCGAGGGTCGTGAGCTCATCACCCCGAGCGCGCGAGGCCGGACGATGGCTGCGAGCAGGCAATGGGAATCGCGCCCTTCGCCGGCTGCGGCCTCCGCCGCGGCGTGCAGGTGATCGCCTGCACGCCGTAGCGCTGTCGATCAGAAGCTCGTGGTGAACTCGACGCCCCACACCCGCGGCTCGTTGACGAAGCCGGTGAGGTTGTTGAAGTCGATGCCGCCGACGGCGACCAGCTTGTCGGTGATGTTGCGGCCGAACAGGGCCAGCTCGTGCTTGCCGTAGTCCCAGCTGTAGCCCGCCCGCAGGCCGCCTTCCAGCAGGGCCTTGCCGCGGAATTCGGCGGCCTCGTACAGGAAGAAGTTGATCTCGCTGCGGTAGGCCCAGTCGGTGTAGACGAAGATCTCGTCCTCGCCCACCGGGATGCTGTAGCGCGCAGTGACGTTGGCCACGTTCTTCGGCGCCTGCGGCAGCGGGTTGCCGTAGATCGAGACCGTGCCCGCGGTGGCGCCGGCCGGGTCCAGCACGGTGCAGCCGCCGCCGCAGGGCGCGATGGCCAGCCCACGGTCCCGGATTTCGGTCTTGTTGTGGCTGTAGCCGAAGGTCAGCAGCAGGTTGTCGGTGAGGTAGGCATCGAGATCGACCTCGACGCCGCGACCGATCGATTTGTCGGCATTGATGAGGGTGTTGAAGTTGGTGCTGCCGCCGACCGCGGTCAGCTGCTGGTCCTTCACCTCGTAGGCGAAGGCGGCGATGTTGAAGCGCGCGCGGCCGTCCCACAGGTTTGACTTGAAGCCGAGCTCGATCGAGTCGACGGTCTCGGAATCGGCCACCGAGATCGAGTCGCCGAACAGCAGGCGGCCCTGGATGCTGGGCGCGCGGAAGCCGCGGGCGTAGCGCGCGTAGACGGTGCGGTCGGCATCGACGAACCAGCTCGCCGACAGATCGCCCGAGACATTGCTGTCGCTCGGATTGGCGGTCAGCACGCCGGTGGCGCCGCCGCCGATCGGGCTGACCAGGCGCTGGGCGCTGAAATCCTTCTCATCGCGGGTGAAGCGCAGGCCTCCGGCCAGGCGGAAGCTCTCGTTCAGGTCGTACTCGCCGGAGGTGAACAGGGCATAGGCCTTGTTGCGCTGCTCCTGCACGGCGTAGCCGTTCTGCGCGCCGCTGAAGGTGTTGAAGTTGAAGCTGTCGATGGTGATGTCCTCATCGAACAGGAACAGGCCGGCCTGCCAGTCGAAGGCGCCCCAGTCGTTCGAGGCCAGGCGGAACTCCTGGGTCAGCTGGCGGTGATCCGGCAGGCCGTCGGCGCTCTGTGCATCGAACGGAATGAAGCCGGGGCCGAAGGGCGGCGCATAGCTGGCGCCGAAGCCGCCGTCGATGTCGCCGCGCGAGTAGCTGTCGACGCTCTCGTAGCCGGTCACCGAGTACAGGGTGACGCGGCCCAGATCGAAGGCCAGACGCGCGCTGCCGCCGACATTGCGCAGGGTGCTGCGGTTTTCGCCATCGATGGCGACCACGCTGCGGCGGAAATTGTCGACCAGCTCGTTGGTGCCGGGCTTGAAGATGTTGGCGCGGAACAGGCGCGCGGTGCCGTCGAGGTCGCGCAGGTGGACATTGAACAGGGCGCGGCTGCTGTCGTTCGGCTCGTACAGGAACTGCGCGCGGCCGGCGAATTCGCGATAGCCCTCGTACTGGTCGCTGCCGCCGGTGAACGCGTTGTCGACCCAGTCGCTGCGGCGCTGGTAGAGGCCGGAAACACGGGCCGACCAGGCCTCGGACAGGCCGCCGCCGATGGCGCCTTCGGTGTTCAGGGTGTCGAAGCGGCCGTAGGAGAACTGGCCATAGCCGCTGCGCTCCTGCGCTGGCTGCACCGACTCGAACTTCAGCACGCCGGCCGGGGTATTGCGGCCGAACAGGCTGCCCTGCGGGCCGCGCAGCAGCTCCAGGCGATCGAGATCGAACACCGGGAAGCCCTTCAGCAGCGGGTTCTCCAGCACCACTTCGTCGTAGATCAGCGAGACCGGCTGCGAGGCGTTGAGGTCGAAGTCGCCGTTGCCGAGGCCGCGGATGTAGAAGCGCGGGAACGCGCGACCGAAGCTGGATTCGATATTGAGGCTGGGCAGGCGCCCGGCCAGGAAGCGGATGTCCTCACCGCCCGAGCCGAGGATGTCGAGCTTCTCGGCGCTGACCGTGGTGATCGCCAGCGGAATCTTCTGCGGGTCCTCGGCGCGGCGCTGGGCGGTGACTGTGATGGCGTCGAGCTGGGCGGGCGATGCGGCCTCGTCCTGCGCGATGGCGGGCAGGGCGGCGGCAAGAGCCAGGGCCAGGGCGGCCGGACGGAAGGAGCGCGGCATGTCGGTGTCCTCGGGAGGGATGGTGTTCTCGGCCCCGCGACGGGGCCGGCGGATGCTGCAACTGCACACGGCAGCTGCGCAAGCGCCGAAGTGTCATCCCCGGCGCGTCGCGATGGCGTGCGTCGGCTCAGCGCTCATTGCCGGCATAGCGCTCGAACAGCGCATCCGGCGGCAGCGGCTTGCTGAACAGGTAGCCCTGCGCCAGTGCACAGCCGCGCGCGCGCAGGAAGTCGCGCTGGCTTTCGGTCTCGACGCCCTCGGCCAGCACCTGGATGCGCAGCTTGCGGCCGAGGTCGATCACCGCTTCGACCAGGAAGGCATCGCTGGTATCGGTTTCGATGTCGGTGATGAAGCTGCGGTCGATCTTCAGCTTGTGCACCGGGAAGCGCTTGAGCGAGGCCAGCGAGGAATAGCCGGTGCCGAAGTCGTCGATCGCCAGCTTGACGCCGAGGCCGTGCAGCTCGCGCAGGAACACCTCGGCGCGCTCGCCCTGTTCCATCAGGCCGCTCTCGGTGATCTCCAGCTCCAGTCGCTCCGGCGGCAGCCCGCTGTGCTCCAGCGCGCGCCGCACCCTCGCCTCCACCGGGTAGCGGCCAACCTCCGAAGGCGACAGGTTGACCGCCACGCTGCCGAAGTCCCAGCCCTGGTCCAGCCAGCGGCGTGCTTGCAGGCAGGCCTCGAGGGTGACCCAGTCGCCGAGCTGGTTGATCAGTCCGGTCTGTTCGAGAATCGGGATGAACTGGTCCGGCCCCACCGGCGGCAGGCCGGGCTGGTTGAGACGGACCAGCGCCTCCAGGCCGACCATGCGGCCGCTGGCGACCTCGACCAGCGGCTGGTAGACGAGGCTGAACTGCTGCTCCTGCAGGGCAATACGCAGTCGCTGCTCCAGCTGCATGCGCTGCCGCGCCTGCTCGCCCATCGCCGGGGCGAAGCGCCGCCAGGTGTTGCCGCCGCCGCGCTTGGCCTCGAACAGCGCGACTTCGAGCTTGCGCAGCAGCAGCTCGGCCTCGCCCTCGGCATCCTCGAAGCGGATCAGGCCGAGGCTGGCCTGGGTATAGGCCTGCTCGTCCTGGCCCAGCTTGACCGGCGGTCGCAGGCAGGCCTGGACCGCCTGCACGAAGCGTTCGGCCTCATCGACGCTGGACAGGCGTTCCAGCACCAGCACGAACTCGTCGCCGCCGAGACGAGCGAGCGTGTCGCCGGGCCGCATCAGCGCGCCCAGGCGCAGCGCCACTTCGCGCAGCAGCTCGTCGCCGTGCCCCCAGCCTGCGTTCTCGTTGACCGCCCGGAAATTGTCCAGGTCCAGCATGATCGCCGCGCCCAGCAGGCCGCCCTGGCGATGCGCGTCGAGCGCGGTCTGCAGGCGGATCAGCAGCAGGTCGCGGTTCGGCAGGCCGGTCAGGGCGTCGAAATGGGCGATGCGGCTGAGGCGCGCGTCGGTTTCGCGCTGGCGCGTGATGTCGGTGAACAGCAGCACGCGACTGGCCTGTTCGGCCTCGCCGCCGTCCACCCGCGCCAGCGACAGCAGCAGCGTGTGCAGCTGGCCGCTGCCGTGGCGGGCCAGCACTTCGCCCTGCCAATGGCCATCCCGCTGCAGGGCCTCGCGCATCGCGCGGGCGTAGTCGGGGTCGCGTTCGAGGTCGGCGAGCAGCGAGGCCGGCTGCTCGCGCAGGCGTGCTTCGTCACTGCCGAGAAACTCGCAGGCGGCCGGATTGGCCGAGAGGATGCGGCCACGCGCGTCCAGCAGCAGGATGCCGTCGCGGCTGCTGCGCAGGGCCAGCGCCTGCTGCTCCAGATGCGCCTGCATGCGCTCGCGCTGGCGGCGCTGGCGCATCGCCTGCAGGGCGTACTCGATGTCGCCGGCGACCTCGGCCAGCAGCGCCTGCTGTTCATCCTCCAGATCGAAGGGGGTATCGGAGTGCAGCACCAGCACCAGCCGCTGGCCTTCGTGTTCGCCCAGGCAGACCAGGCTGAGGCCGGACAGCCCGGCGTCGGCGCAGGCTTCGGCCCAGGCGAGGCCGGGGCGTGGGCTGACGCGCCGGCTGTGTACACGCAGTGCGGGCGGCTCATGGGCCAGCAGTTCGAAGAGGGGCGAATCCGGGTCCTCCAGCAGGGCCCGCTGCACCTGCATGGCCGCGTCCGCCTGCGCGCCGAGGCCGCTGCCGACGCTGCAGCGCGAGGGCGGCGTGCTGGCGATCCAGGCCATACGGTAGCCGCCCGCGCGCACCGCGGCCGCGGTGACGCGCTCGAACAGGCTGGCTTCGTCCTTGCTGAACACCAGCGCCTGGTTGCAGGCGCTGAGCATGCCGTAGAGGCGGCCGAGCTGGGCGATGCGTTCGCTGCGGCGGACCCGCTCGGTGATGTCCCAGCTGACCCAGACCACGCGGTCGGCGCCGCTCACGGCCGTGGTGCGGGCCTCGAAGATCCGCTCGCTGCCGCCGACCAGCAGGCGGTATTCCGCCCGCCCCTTGCCTTGCGCCAGCGTGTCCGCGATCAGGCCCATGAAGGCGGCCGTCTGTTCGGCCGGGAACAGCTCCTTGATGAGTCGCCCAAGCGCCCGTTCCGGCTGCACCATCAGCAGCTCGGGGCGGCTGGCGTGCACGCGCAGGAAGCGGCCTTCGGCATCCAGCAGGAAGGAGATGTCGGGCACCGAACTGGCGAAGGCGTCCAGCTCGGCTTCACGGGCCTCCCGCGCGGCGGCCTCGATGTCGGTCTGCCGGGCCGCGCGCTGCTGCCAGGCCACGAACGCAACGCCGATGCCCGCCAGCATCAGGATCAGCGCGGCGGTGAGGCGCGCAAGGCCGCTGCGTGAACCGTCCATGGCGTCGAGCGCATCGGCTTCCAGCTGGGCCAGTGCGGCCTCCAGCCGTCGTTGTTCACCGCGCATGGCCAGCCGCACCTGTGGCGCCGAGGCGGCATCGCGATCGGCGAGCAGGGTGTCGAGCGCACGCAGCGAGTCGAGCAGGCGCTCGACCGACGCAGCCGTGTCTGGATCGGGCGGCGTGTCGCGCCAAAGCCCGCGTAGCGCGCCCTGTCCGCGGCCGATGTCGGCCGCGGTCTGCTGCGCGCGCTGCAGGCTGGCGCGCACCAGATCGAGGCCGCTGCCGCTGTCGCCGGCGGCATGACGCTCGGCGTGCAGTTGGGCCAGCAGGGTGGCCTGGCGGATGGTGGCGATCTGGTCCTGTCGCACCAGCAGCTCGGCGTGCGCGCGCTGGGCGTGCTGCTGGCTGCCGGCCAGCAGCAGCATGGCCAGCAGGATGACGCCCGCCGAGGCCCAGGTGCGGGCGATGCGTCGCTGCTGCTGGGCTGGCCTCATGGCTGGACCCGTCCCTCGATGGTAGGGAGCACGTCCGACTCCAGAAAGCCGTAGGCGGCGACGGCGCGCAGATGTTCCGGGCTGCCGAGATAGGCCGCGAGCGCAGCATCCAGGCGCGCGGTGAACCCGGCTTCGGCATGCGCGAGGGCAAACGCGGGATAGCCGCGTCGCGGGGTGTCGATCAGCTGCAGCGTGAGCGCGCCGCCGCTGGACCAGTTCTGCGCCATCCAGCGCAGGCTGGGCGCCGACAGCGCGAGCGCATCGGCCTCCCCCAGGCTCAAGGCTGCCATCGCCGTGCGCGCATCGGGCAGGCGCAGGATGCTGTGCTCACCCAGAACGAACTGGCCCGGATCTGCAGCCTCGACCGAGCCTTCAATCACCGCCAGGCGGATCGGCTCGCCAGCGACCGGCGGTGGATCGCGCAGCAGCAGGGCAGGGCCGACGGTCGCGGTGGGACGAGTGAAGCGGACGCGACGCTCGCGCTCCGGGGTAATGAACAGACCGCCGGCGATCAGATCGATGCGGCCGGCTTCGAGCTCTTCCAGCAGGCTGCCGAAGTCGAGGCGCACGTGCTGCACGGCGTCGATCCCGAGCCGATACAGCACGTGCTGCAGTACGTCCACCGACTCGCCGCGCAGCTCGCCCTCGGAATCCATGTAGGCATAGGGGGCTTCCAGCGCATAGCCCACGCGCAGCGGGTAGCCGCGCTGCAGACGTTGATCGATGCTGCTGTGACCGGGCGACAGCGCGTACAGGGCCAGCGCGAAGCCGAGCCCGGCGACCGCGAGTACGGCGAGCAGCGTGTGCCTGCCGAGGGTGCTCACGCCTGTCCCCTGAGCTTCGATCCACTCGCGTGACGATCAGCAACACCCGCCCACCGCGCATGCGACCCAGCGGGTGCTTCGCCAGCCCACATCAATCCGAGAGGAACAGGAAGAACTGCCATAGTCGATCCGGCATCATATGTCGGCTGCCCGCAGCCCGCGGGCCTGATCGTCCCACACTTATGTCCCCAGACAACCCAGCCTCAGATCTCGCCGACAGCCGCAGCCGGCTTTCGGATTTCTTCCGCCTTCTGATTGCCGTCGCCTTCATGCTCGGCGTCATTGCCTTCAGCTGGGTCAACTTCGGAGATGTGAGCCTGACCGTCGTGGTGGCGGCGGCGTTCGGAGCCTACATGGCGATGAACGTCGGTGCGAACGACGTCGCCAACAATGTCGGCCCCGCAGTCGGCGCCAAGGCCATGAAGATGGGCACGGCCATCGCCATCGCCGCGGTGTTCGAGGCTGCTGGCGCGGTGATTGCCGGTGGGGAAGTGGTTGGCACCGTACGCAGCGGGATCATCGATCCCGTTGGCATCAGTGACGCCAAGGAATTCATCTGGCTGATGATGGCGGCGTTGCTGGCCGGTGCGCTCTGGCTGAACCTCGCGACCGCGCTGGGCGCACCAGTGTCCACGACCCATTCCATCGTCGGTGGCGTGGTCGGAGCGGGGATCGCTGCCCTGGGCTGGGAGATGATCAACTGGCCGAAGATGGGGCAGATCGCATCGAGTTGGGTGATCTCGCCGCTCATGGGCGGCCTTATCGCCGCCCTCTTTCTGTATCTGATCAAGCACACCATTACCTACCGCAGCGATCTGGTGGCTGCCTCACGTCGCATGGTCCCTATCCTGATGGGGCTCATGGCCTTCGCTTTCGCAAACTTCCTTGCCGTCAAGGGCTTGGGGCAGCTGGTGAAAGTGAGCGCGATGATGGCCTTGGCGATCGGGGCCGGCGTTGGTGTCGCGACATGGCTGACCAGCAGCTGGTTGCTGCAGGGCAGGATCGCCGCGATGAACAACGACAAGGAAGGCGTGAATTCGCTTTTCGGTTGGCCTTTGATCTTTGCCGCGGCGCTGCTGAGCTTTGCCCATGGATCCAATGATGTCGCCAACGCCATCGGACCCCTGGCGGCCATCACCAGCACCATCAACAGTGGTGGCGTTTCGGCAGATGCGGCGGTGCCGGCCTGGGTGATGTGGGTTGGTGCACTGGGCCTCGCCGTTGGCCTCGCCCTGTATGGGCCGAAGTTGATCAAGACGGTCGGTACCGAGATCACCGACATGGACCATATGCGCGCCTACAGCATCGTCATGGCGGCAACAATTACCGTGAGCCTCGCATCCGACCTTGGGCTGCCCATCAGTACCACTCACACCACGATCGGCGCCGTTTTCGGTGTTGGGTTCCTGCGAGAGTATCTGAAGAGCCGGTATCGCCGGGCAATTGACGAGATCGAGCAGCACCACCAGCACTCTGGGGCCGAGGCGGCGCAGGTCGAGGCCTTCCTGCATGCGTTCGAGGCGGCACCTGCCAATGAGAAGACCCGGATGCTGAAGGAGCTGAAGGCCCAGGCGAAGGTGGGCCAGTCGGTGATCTCCAAGCAGGAGCGGAAGGATCTGCGCAAGGTGCACCGCAAGGCGATCGTGACTCGCAAAGTGATGATGCGAATCCTCGCCGCGTGGTTGATCACCGTGCCCGCGACTGCTGTGCTCGCAGCGATCATCTTCTTCACCATCCGCGGCATGCTGCTGCCGGCGTGATGACGAGCACCGGCGCGCCGCGCGAACTGCACTGCCGCGCCTTTGGCGATACCGCGGCCGAGCCCGTGCTGCTGGTCCACGGCCTCGGTTCCACCGGCGCCGACTGGGCCTTCCAGATCGAGACGCTGGCAGCACGCTATCGCGTGCTGGTGCCCGACCTGCCCGGCGCGGGCCGCAGCGCGGCGCCCAAGCGGCACGCCATCGGGGTGTACGCCGAGCGGATCCTGAGCCTGCTGGACGCGCTCAAGGTTCCGCGCACGCATGTGGTGGGCTTCTCGCTGGGCGGCGCGGTCGCCCTCGAACTTGCCCTGCAGGCGCCGGAGCGCGTGCTGCGCCTTGCCACCATCAACAGCCTGCCAAGCTACCGGCCCGACACCTGGCGCAAGCGTCTCGAACTGCACGGCACCCTCGGCCTGGTGCGCTCGCTCGGGCTGCGGCGCGCGGCCGGCATGGTCGGGCGACGCCTGTTCCCGCACCCTCACCAGGACGCCATGCGCGAGCGCGTCCGCGCCGTGCTCGCGACCTACCCGAAAGACGTCTACCTGGCGCAGGCGCGCGCGCTGGCCGGCTGGTGCGCGCTGGCGCGGATCGATGCGCTGCAGGCGCCGATGCTCATGCTCGCCGCCGAGCACGACTACACGCCGCTGGTGGAGAAACAGCTGTGGGCGCGGCGGATGGGCGCTGAGCTCGGCGTCGTGCGCGGTTCGCGCCACGGCACGCCCTTCGATGCCATCGCCGCCACCAACGCCGCCCTGCTGGCCTTTCTGTGCGGGCAGCCGCTGCCGCCGGAGCTGGCGGCGGATGCCCCCGAGCAGACGCCGTTGGCCGCGCCCGACGTGCTGGCCGCGCTGGAGCGCTGAGACGTACAGCCTTGGGCGTGGCGGCAATGAGGGTGGCGCGAGGCCAGGGTTTTCGAAGCGTCAGCCGCGACTTGCGTGCAGACGGCGCCCGCAGCAGCGAGTGCTACGGCCGCGCTGGCCAAGCGCCTGAGAATCGCGTCGCCTTGCACAACATCCCGTGGTGCCGAAGGGGGGACTTGAACCCCCACTCTGTCGCCAGAAACGGATTTTGAGTCCGCCGCGTCTACCGATTCCGCCACTTCGGCGGGGATGTGCTCAGCGTTCGATGCGTCTGCGATGCGGCGATCGAACGGGCGCGGAGTATAGCAGTGGCCAGCGCCTGCGACGGGCGTGGGGAGCTCAAAATGCTTCCGGCTCGATCCGCTGGCGCAGCCAGTCGGCGAAGGACTCGGGATCCATCGCGCCGATCGACAGATCGAGCAGGGTCAGCAGCCAGTCGGCTTCGCTTGCGGCGAGGCGCCAGCCGTTGAGGCGCAGGAACAGTTCGGTGCAGAGCAGGGCCGTGCGGCGATTGCCGTCGCGGAAGGGCTTGGCGGCGCACAGGCCGTGGCCGTAGCTGGCCGCCAGGGTGGCGGCATCGGGCTCAGGACCGAAGTCCCCGCCCACCGTGGCCCGCTCATGGGCGGCGCCCAGAGCAATGTCCAGGGCGTCGGCGTCGCGCAGCCCCGGGATGCCGCCGAAGGCGTCGAGCAGTTCCGCCTGCAGGCCCATGACCACGCTGCGGTCCAGCCAGATCCAGTCCCTCACCGCGCAGGCCTCGCTTGAACCACAGGCCATGCCCTCATCGCGCCAGCTCCTGCAGCAGGGCCCGGCGTTCGTGCATCAGCGCCTGGGCCATGCGCATCTGCTCGCCCAGCGCCGGATTGCGGGTCGAGAGGCGCAGGCCATCGGCGCTTTCGGTCAGGTACAGGGTGTCGCCGCGGCCGATGCCTGCGCGTTCGAGCGCGCTGCTAGGCAGGACGACGGCCAGCGAAGTGCCGATCTGGACGAGGCGCAGGGTGTGCACAGCAGTTCCGATGGGCGAGTGGCGCCGAGTTCGGCAGTACGGGGCCGGCTTGCAAGAGCCGCGCCGCGTCTGCTGTCCGCGCGGTCGGGAAGGGCGGCCCGCATTGCTACAATCGGCACCCGCTTCGCGCGGCCTTCCCGCCGGCTGCTACAGTCCGGCGCTTACTTCGCCCCAGTGTGCTGTCCATGCCCGAGCGTGTATTGCTCCAACTCGACTCGCAGGGCCGCCCGACCTGGCTGGAGACCACGCAGCGCGGCGCGCTGCCGATGCAGACCTGGCCGCCGGCCGGTCGCGAGGCGGTGCTGCTGCTGCCGGCCGACGCCGTGCTGCTGACCCGCGCCCCGCGCGTGGCGCGCAGTGAGGGCCTGCTGCGCCAGGCCCTGCCCTTCGCGGTGGAGGACCGACTCGCAACGCCGGTGGAGCAGCTGCATTTCGCCCTCAGCGGCGCGGGCGATCCGGTCGACCTGGCGGTCATCGAGGCCCGGCGCCTGCAGGAGGCGCTCGCTGCGCTTGAGGCGCAGGGCCTGACTGCGGCGGCTGCCTACAGCGAAGCCAGCCTGCTGCCCGCGACGGAGCCCGGCCATGGCCTCGTGGTGCTCGCCGGCGAGCGTGTCCTGCTGCGCAGCGCGGAGGGCGTGGTGCTCAGTGAGCGGGCGAGCCTGCTGCCGCAGCTGATGGCGCTGCTGGAGGAGGCCAAGCCCGCGGCATCCTGGACCGTGATCCGCTGCGGCGAAACCGCACTCGACGCGTTGCCGCCCGCGCTGGCGCTGCAGGCGCAGTCGGTGTCCTCCCTGGCGGCGCTGCTGGCGCTGCGTCTGGGCTCGCCGGCGGGTCCGGATCTTCTGCAGGGTCGTTTCGCGCCGCGTCTGCGCGGCGACGCCCTGCCTTGGCTGAAGCGTGCCGCGGCCGTGGGCGGGCTGGCCGTGCTGCTGGCTTTCGCGCAGGCCGTGGTCGAGCGCCAGCAGCTGCAGTCGCGCATCGAATCGCAGCGCGTGGCGATGGCCGATCTGCTGCGCGAGGCCCTGCCCGGCACCAGCACCGTGGTCGACCCGCGCGCCCAGCTGGAGATCGAGTACACGCGGCTGCTGCGCGGCGCCGGTGGCGACGACGCCCTGGCCCTGCTGGCGCGGGTTGCACCCAGCGTGGCCGGCAGCAGCCGCTACACGCTGGAGTCCATCGATTACCGGAGCGGTGCGCTGGAGCTCACCCTGCGCGCCCCCGACGTGGCGACGCTGGACGGCCTGCGCGAAGCGCTGGCGGGGCTCGGGCTGGCGGCTGAGCTGACCTCGGCCACGCCCGGGCAGGGCGGCGTCGAAGGGCGCATCAGCCTGCGTGGGGACCGCGCATGAAGGCCTGGTGGTTGGGGCTGTCCGATCGCGATCGCCGGGTACTCTCGGTGGGTGGCGTGCTGGCCGCCCTGCTGCTGCTCTACGCGCTGGCCTGGCTGCCGCTGCAGCGTTCGCGCGAGGCCCTGCGCGTGCAGGCGGCGGCGCAGGATGCGAGCTACCGCTGGATGCAGGCGGCCGCACCGGAAGTGCAGCGGCTGCGCGCGGCCGGCGTGGGCGCACAGGCGCAGGACGGCCGCTCGCTGCTCGCGCGGGCCGACGCCGGCGCGCGCGAGTCGGGCCTCGGCACCAGCCTGCTGCGCGTCGAGCCGGTCGCGGAGGGTCAGATCCGCCTGGTCTTCCAGCAGGTCGGTTTCGACGCGCTGATGGCCTGGCTGGAGCCCTTCGCGCGCAGCCAGGGCCTGCGCGTGTCCGAGTTCAATGTGCAGAGCACCGGCGCGTCCGGTCAGGTCGATGCGCGGATCGGGCTGGAGGAGCGGCGGTGAGGCGTGTCGTCGCGCGCGCGCCGCGCTCGAAGGCGAAGCGCCAATCGCCGCACCAGGTGTTCCGGCCAGCGTCGAGCTTTGGTGGGCCAGGGCCCACCCTATGGACGCGCGAGTGCGGTGCTTCTGGGCCCGCATGCGATGTACCCGTCAGTGCCGGCCGGGCTCGGGCCATGGCGCCACTGCAACCCGTTTGTTTTCCCGAGGGCTGTCAATGAAGCTGCTGTTCCGCTTGTTCGTGTTCGGCCTGGTGCTGGCCCTGATCCTGGGCCTGGTCGCCGCTTTCCTGCCCGCGTCGACTGCGCTCGGCCTGGTGCAGGACCGCATGCGCGACGTCCGCATGGAGGGCGTCTCGGGCAGCGTCTGGAACGGCCGCGCTGATGCGCTGACGGTGCGCGAGCGCGCGCTCGGCGCCTTCAGCTGGAAGCTCTCGCCCTGGGCCCTGTTCTCCAAGCGCATCGACGCCGACATCACGCTCGACGGCCCCGAGCTCAAGGCTGACGGCTTCGTCAGCCTCACCGGCCCCGGCAGCCTGCAGCTGCGCGGCATGCGCGCCAGCGTCGACGCGCAGCGCCTGCAGGCGGTGCTGGACGTGCCGGCGCTGGTGTTCAAGGGCCGCGTCGAGTTCGACCTGCGCGAGCTGGTGGTCGATCAGTACTTCCCGGCCAAGGTCGAGGGCAGCGCGCTGTGGCGCGAGGCCGCCGTGGCCGGCAGCGCCGACGCGCGCCTGGGCGACATCCGCGCCGACTTTGCTACCCAGGGTGTCGGCACCATTGCCGGCACCGTCAGCGATTCCGGCGGCCCGCTCAGCATCGAGGGCGGAAAGTTCTCCGCTGGGCTGCAGGGCCTGAGCGCCGAGGCCACCCTGCGCGCCCGCGACGGCGATGCCGCCGTGCTGCGCGCCCTGCAGTACATCGGCCAGCCGCAGGCAGATGGCAGCTCGCGGCTGGAAATCAGCGGGCAGATGAATCGCGTGGGCGGGTGAGCGCAGGCATGAGCCCGAGCCAGCCCACCCCCGAGTTCCTCGACCACGCGCTGGCCGTCGCCAAGCGTGCTGCTGCCGATGCCGCCGAGGTCATCCGCCACTATTACCGCGGCCAGTTCGAGGTCATCACCAAGGCCGACGAGTCGCCGGTGACCCGCGCCGACGTCGAGAGCGAGCAGGCGATCCGCCGCGTGCTGACCGCGGCCTTTCCCGAGCACGCGATCTACGGCGAAGAGGAGGGCACCACCGGCAGCGGCGACTGGCTGTGGCTGGTCGACCCCATCGACGGCACCAAGAGCTTCGTCCGCGGCTATCCGATGTTCAGCACCCAGATCGCGCTGATGTACCGCGGCGAGCTGGTGCTGGGCGTGTCCTCGGCGCCGGCCTTCAACGAGTTGGCCTGGGCGCGCCGCGGCGGCGGCGCCTTTCTCGACGGCGCGCCGATCCGGCTGGCGCCCGCGCAGCCGCTGGAGCGCAGCGCACTGTCGACCGGCAACCTGAAGACGCTGGCCGCAGCACCGGGCTGGAATGCGCTGGCCGGGCTGGTGCGCCGCGCCAGCCGCACCCGCGGCTACGGCGACTTCTACCACTACCACCTGCTGGCCCGCGGTGGCATCGATCTGGTGATCGAGTCCGACGTGAACATCCTCGACATCGCCGCGCTCGCGGTGATCGTGCGCGAGGCCGGCGGCGTGTTCAGCGACCTCGACGGCGGCGAGCTCTCGCTGGCCACCACCACCGTGCTGGCCGGCAACAGCGAGCTGCATGCCGAAGCGCTGGCCGCGTTCCGCGACTGGCGAGGGGCGGGCGCGTGAGCACGATCAAGCCGCCGCCGCAGCTGCCGACCATCCACTCGATCGACGAGCTCGACTACGGCGGGCGTTTCCAGGTCGAGCAACTGGAGCTGGAATTCAGCAACGGCGCGCGCCGGCGCTTCGAGCGCAGCAAGCCGCGCGGCCGCGGGGCGGTGATCGTGGCCGCGATGCAGGACGCCGAGACCCTGCTGCTGGTGCGCGAGTACGCCGCTGGCCCGCATCGCTACGAGCTGGGTCTGGTCAAGGGCCGCATCGATCCGGGCGAGGATGCGGAAGCCGCGGCCAATCGCGAGCTCAAGGAAGAGGCCGGCTTCGGCGCGCGCCGGCTGACGGTGCTGCGCGAGCTGACCCTGGCGCCGACCTACTTCACCCATTCGACGACCCTGGTGCTGGCCGAGGACCTCTATCCCGAGCAGCTCGAAGGCGACGAGCCCGAGCCGCTGGAGGTGATCCCCTGGCCGCTGTCGCGCCTGCATGAGCTGATGCTGCGCGAGGACTGCTCGGAGGGTCGCTCGCTGGCGGCGATGTTCATCGTTCGCGAGTACCTGCAGCGGCGGAGCGCGCCATGAGTTCTTCAAGCTTCGTGCTGGACGTCGCCGCGCGTGCGCGCCTGCTGGACATCGCGCGGCGCGCCGGCGCCGCCATCCTCGAGGTCTATGCCCGCGACTTCGAGGTCGAGGCCAAGGCCGACCGCAGCCCGCTGACCGAGGCCGACCTGGCCGCGCATGCCTTGATCCGCGATGGCCTGGCCTCGCTTGCGCCGAATGTTCCGTTGCTGAGCGAGGAGTCCGCGCCGGAGGACCTGATCGAGCGTCGCAGCTGGCAGCGCTACTGGCTGGTCGATCCGCTCGATGGCACCCGCGAGTTCGTCAAGCGCAACGGCGAGTTCACCGTCAACATCGCCTTGATCGAGAGCGGGCGCACGGTGTTCGGCGTCGTCTACGCGCCGGTGCTGGACGCGCTGTATTGGGCGCAGGCGGGGCAGGGCAGCTGGCTGTGTGCCGCAGAGGGCGGCGACATCCAGCTCAGCGTGCAGCAGCCCGCGCCGCGTCCGCTGCGGGTGGCGGTCTCGCGCTCGCACCTCGATCCCAAGAGCGCGGCGATGATCCAGCACCTGCAGCAGCCCCTGCAGGTGCCGCTGGGCAGCTCGCTGAAGTTCTGCCGCCTGGCCGAGGGCCAGGTCGACCTCTATCCGCGCTTCGGGCCCACCGGCGAGTGGGACACGGCCGCTGGCCAATGCGTGCTGGAGGAGGCGGGCGGCGCGGTGCTCGATCTTCAAGGTCAGCCGCTTTGCTACAACCAGCGCGAGGGCCTGATCAACCCCGATTTCATCGCGCTCGGCGACGTTGAGCTGCCCTGGCGCGAGTGGCTGTAGCGGACGCGGTGTCGCGTTGCCTGCCGCCGTCGAAGTGCAGGGCGGAGGCTGTCGCGTGACCTTGCCCTTCGGTAATGCGCGTCGTTCGTGCGCCTTGCTGTCGGTCCGCCGGTTCCAGCGCGTCGAGCACTCCACAGGAGCTGTGGCGCTGAGCGGGGAACAGGAGCGCTCGCGATCAAACCCATCCATCCAGGCTTGAACCCATGCCCGCACCGATACCCACCCACGCCGACCCCGTCGAACGCTTGCGCGCGATCATGGCCCAGCTGCGCAACCCGGACGGCGGCTGCCCCTGGGACCTGAAGCAGAACTTCCGCACGATCGCGCCCTGCACGATCGAAGAAGCCTACGAAGTGGCCGATGCCATCGACCGCGGCGACTTCGACGAGCTGCGCGATGAGCTGGGTGATCTCCTGCTGCAGGTGGTTTTCCACGCGCGCATGGCGGAAGAAGAAGGTCGATTCGCCTTTGCCGATGTCGCCGAGGCCATTTGCGACAAGCTGATCCGGCGGCATCCGCACGTGTACGGCGAGGCCAGCGCCGACGAGGCCGACGCCGCGCTCGCGCAGTGGGAGGCGCAGAAGCGCATGGAGCGCGCGGCCCGCGGCGAGACCGACACCAGCGCCCTGGCCGGCGTCACCCGCGGCTTGCCGGAGTGGGCGCGGGCGCTGAAGCTGCAGAAAAAGGGCGCTTCGGTCGGCTTCGACTGGCCCGACGCCGAGCCGGTGATCGCCAAGCTGCACGAAGAGCTGGAAGAAGTACGCGTCGAGCTCGCCAAGGGCCGCGGCCATGAGGCGCTGGAGGACGAGATCGGCGACGTGCTGTTCGTTGCCCTGAACCTCGCGCGCAAGGCCAAGGTCGACGCCGGCAGCGCCCTGCGCCGCGCCAACTTGAAGTACGAGCGTCGCTTCCGTCGCATGGAGACCCTGGCCGCAGAGCGCGGCACCACGCTGGAGGCGCTGGGGCTGGCCGAGCAGGAGGCGCTGTGGGACGCCACCAAGGCGGAGGGCTTGTAGCTCTGGGCCGGGAGTGGGGATTCGGGATTCGGGATTGGAAAAATCGTCGCGCGACTGCGCTGGCCTCAAGCCCCCCATAGGGTGGGCCCTGGCCCACCATGAGCCTCACTCCGCCCCGGTCCCGATGTCTCCTTCGAAGCCTCCTGGCAGGCCGCGGCTCCACATGGCGCGCGATCTGGACACGGGCGCCTCGTGAGCCCAAAGCGCTTCAACCGCCAGGAACGCAGAAGCCCACCTTGCGGTGGGCTTCTGCGTTCCAGCGTGTCGACGCCGAAGCGTCGCGGACGTCTCGGGCCGCTGCCGCGGAGGCCTTGCGCGGGCCTTCCAGCAGGGCGCGGCGGACGCCGGCCACCACCAGGTCGACCTCGGCGCTGGTGATGCCGAAGTGCGGGGTGAAGCGCAGCGAGTTGACGCCGCCGTGGATCACGCCGAGGCCGTGCTCGCGCATGTATTCCTCGGTGCTGCCGGTGCCGTAGCACTTGAAGTCGTCGGACAGCTCGCAGGAGAACAGCAGGCCGGTGCCCTGCACCTTGGTGATCAGGCCGCCCAGCTCGGCGCGCAGCTTCTCCAGCTTCTCCAGGAACTCGCGGCCCTTGGCGACGATGTTGGCGCGCACCTCGGGGGTGAGCATCTGAAGCGTCGCGCAGGCCACGTCCATCGCCCGTGGATTGGTCGTCATGGTGTTGCCGTACACGCCCTTGCGGTACAGGCCCGCGGCGCGCGCGTTCACCGCCAGCACGCTCAGCGGGTACTGGCCGGCGTTGAGCGCCTTGGAATAGGTCTCCATGTCCGGCGCCTCGTAGCCTTCGAAGCCCGGGTAGTCGACGATCGAGAGCACGCCGTGGGCGCGCAGGCCAGCCTGGATCGAATCGACCAGCAGCAGGGTGCCGTGCGCTTTCGTGAGCTCCCTTGCTGCGGCATAGAACTCCGGCGTGACCTGGCGGCCGGGGTCGCCTTCGCCCATCACCGGCTCCAGGAACATGGCCTCGATGTACCAGCCCTGCTGGTCGGCTTCGGCGAAGGCCGCGCGCAGCTCTTCGACCGAGTAGGGGGTGATGGTGATCAGCTGCGGCTCGTGGTGCTTCCAGCTCGCCAGATGCTTGGCATAGGTCGGGCGGGTGGAGTCGGAGTAGAGCATCGGCAGCTCGGTGCGGCCGTGGAAGGCGCCCTTGACCGCGATGCGCTTGACCCGCTTGCCGGCGTGGCGGCCGCCCGGATCGGTGTGCAGCTTGGTGTTGACGTCGGCGATGCGGCCGGCCAGCGAGACCGACTCGGAGCCCGAGTTCAGGCACAGGAACTTGTCGTAGGGGCAGCCGCCGCGGCGATGGCCGACCTCGCGCTTCAGCACCTGCGAGAGCTTCAGCTGCGACAGGCTGGCGGTCATGATGTTGGCCATCACCTGCGGCTGCGCCATGGCCTCGATCACAGGCGTCGGAGTGTGGCCGAAACCGAGCATCCCGTAGCCGCCGGAGTCGTGCAGCACCGCGCCCTTCAGCGTGATGACCCAGGGACCGCGCGCGGTGAGCGCCACGTAGGGGTTCACCGCGTCATCGGTGTAGAAGTTGACGTAGTCGGCGTGGATCGCCGCCAGCTGCTCGGCCTCGTCGGCGCGCAGCAGGGCGTCGAACTCACCGCCGCGCAGGGCGTCGAAGGCGGCGACTGCGGCATCCACGGCTTCGGCCAGTTCAGGGAACTGCGCGCCCAGGCGTTCGATCGTGGCCTCATCGAGCCCACGGCAGCGGGTCGCACCACCATAGCTGCGCAGGGGTTTCAGGCGCTCGATCAGGCTCGGCGTGGCGGTGTTCATCTGGCTGGCTCTCCCCGGTGGCTGGGCGGACGCGCGCTCGGCGCGATCAAGGCCCAATAAAAACAAAAGCTTAGCCCGATAGTATCACCCGGCATAAGGGCCGCGTAAGCCGGTGAGGGGAGCGTGATCTTCGTCGCCGTCGTGTCGCTCAGCAGAATCTCTTTCGGAATCAGGGGCTTCCAGAGCTGCCCTCAGCGGTGGTCTTGCCAGCGCAGGCGCGCCGGCTGAACCCGTGCTCCGGACTGTGTGCGACGCGTCGATGTGAACTGGCACCGCCACGAACGAAGCCCTTCCCCGCCCGCATGCAATGGATGCATGCGGGCGGGGCAGGGGGGAGGCCCGTGTCACGGCCTGCGGGCGGCCGTGGGCGGAGCTGGGCCGCTCAATCTTCCGGCGTCTCGAAGCCGTTGCCGAACAAACGAAGTGGCAGACTGCCCGCATTCGCGCTGTTGTTGGCGGGGTCGAGTTCCCGGCTGAAACCGGCCGGGTCCAGGCTCAAGTTGGCGCTCGCTGTGATGGACGCCGCCGGCACAGCGCCGACGCTGCCGCTCAGCTGGATCTGCAGGCTGGCACCGGGACCCAGCGCTGCGATCTGCAGGTCGATCGCGCCGCTGCCGCTGGCGGCCGGACAGGCGGCACCGGTGCAGGTCCAGGCCGGATTGAGCAGGCCTGTCGGCGCTGGCGCCTGCAGGCGCAGGGCATAGGCGACATCCGGCCCCGGGTTCTGCACGTCGATGCGGAAGCGCAGGCTGTCCTCCGGCAGATACAGCGGATCCAGAGCGAGCACGCTGATCGACGGGTCGGCCGGCGAAAGCAGGCGCAGGCCGTCACTGTCGCTGCTGCTGCCGAAGTCGGCATTGGCCGAGGTGAAGCGCGCGGTGATCACGTAGTCACCCACCGCAGCGCCAGGCCCGAACGTGATGCTGCAGCTCTGCACCCCCTCGACGCTGACCGGCGCGCTGCAGGCCAGCGTGCTCGCACCGTTGACCGCGGTGACCGAGTAGGTGCCCGAGGGCGCGCCGCCCTCTTCCTCGATGACGTCGAGCAGGGCGTCGAAGACCACGCTCACCCCGCGATCGCGCGGGCTGGCGACCGGGCCCAGGGCGAGCGCGGTGCGGAAGGGCGGCTGGATCACCAGCGTGTAGCCGCGGCTCTCGCTGAAGGGGCCACCGAGCGCCGCGCTGCTGCTGTCGCTGACCGCGACCGTGAAGCTGAAGCTGCCGAATTCGGTCGGGGTGCCCGCGAGCAGGCCGTTGCCGCCGAGCGTCATGCCGGCCGGCAGCGTGCCGGCGCTGCGGCTGAAGACGAGCGGCAGGGTGGCGCCGGTGGCGGCCGTATCGAAAAGCTGGCTGTAGGCCACCCCGATCTGGCCGTCCGCCAGACTGGCGGGCTGCAGGCGCAGGTCGGGCTTCACCTGCACGCTGCCCGTGCCGAAACTCACTGCGAAGCCCGGCGCGCCGTTGTAGCGGGCGCGCAGGACGCGCGGCCCTACGGCGGTCGCACTCAGGCTGCAGCTGCCGGCGCCCGCGCTGAGCGTCGCACTGCAGCTGTTGCCCTGGTCGTCGCGGATCAGGACGTCGCCACCTGGCGTCCCGCTTGACGCCGACAGCGCCACACCCACGGTATAGGCCTCGCCGATCCGGACCGGCGAGCCGGGCAGCTGGGTGAACTGCAGGCTGGTGCTGCGGTTCTCGAAGGCGTAGGCAGCGCCGGCATACGTGGCTGCGCCATTGGAGGCGCCCGGTGCGCCGGAGACGGCAAAGTCTGCGGACTGCGAGACCGAGAACCCGAGCTGGGCTTCCTGTTCGCCATCCGAGGCGAGCATGCGCTGACTGAGCGACCAAGTGCCGTCTTCGAACAGGTAGGTCTCCAAGCTGCCCTGGAAGAGGTTCTCGCCAAGGGTGTCGCCGGCTAGCCCCACCAGCAGCCGCGGGCCACGCAGCGACAGCGCGTAGCCGAACTGTGCCGTGTCCGATCCTGCGCTGCTGCGCAAGGTTCCGGCCGGCGCCCAACTCGTCCCGCTGCGCAGGAAGGTCTGGACCACGCCGCCGCCAGAGCCCGGCACCGCAGGCGCATAGGGCGAGGCGGCCGCGGCGAGATTGCCGCTGACCGCCACCGCGGAACCGAAGCCTTCACCCGCCTGTGCGCCGGCGCGGCTCCAGCGCGCCTGCTGGTTCCAGCTGCTTCCGCTGCGAAGGTAGGCATAGGCCACGCCCTGGCCACTGACGCTGTCCGTCTTGCCGGGCGCGCCGACGACCAGGGTGTCGGCGTCGATCGCCACGGCCTGGCCGAAGCGGTCATTGGCTGCGGCGTCCGCCGCTGTGATGCGCTGCGACTGCGTCCATGCGCCGCCCGAGAGGGTGAACAGGTAGACCACGCCGCGGCCGCCGCCGTTGCCGGGCGCGGAGGCCGCCAGCGTGCTGCCATCGAAGTCGAGGGCGGCGCCGAATCGCGCACCCTGGGCAGGGTCGGAGGGCAGCAGTTTGGCCTGTTGGGTCCAGGCGTCACCGCTGCGCTGGAACAGATAGACCGCCCCGCGCGCGGACTGGTGGTCCGGCGCGCCCACGGCTGCCCAATCCCCCGACAGCGCCACTGCCTCGCCGAAATAGTCGAAGTTCACGCCGTCGGATGCCGCCAGCTTGGCCTGCTGTGACCACTGGGTTCCGTCGAAGCGCTGCACGTAGGCCGCGCCCGGGGTCAGGGTGACGCCGGTGAACTCGTAGGGCATGCCGACCAGCACGCTGTCGCCGGATGCAGAAATGCTCCAGCCGTAATAGCTCTCACGGCGCGGGTCAGCCTGGTCGATGCGAACGCCGGGCAGATAGCTCTGCGGTGACGCCGGGCCTCCCGCAGACACGGGAACGGAACACACAGTCGAAACAGTGAACAGGCCGAACAGGGCAAGAACGCGCATGATGCAACTCCCTCGTGAGGATCGCATGAGCAGTGCAACGCGCATGCCGCCAGGGAATCCGTGGGCCGGTGCACGCCGTGGCTGCGATCCCGTCCGCAAGCAGCGCGCGGCCCGGGTGAGGGCGCGACTGGATGTCGGCGCTGTCGTGAAGCCATGCCATCGATTTGTCGCGCCTGCCGCGCGCGACGATAATGCGCGGCTGCCCGCCCCCTGCTGGTCACCCGCTTCCGTGAAGAAATCCGACTTCGACTTCGACCTGCCGCCCGCGCTGATCGCCCAGGCCCCGCTGCCCGAGCGCTCGGCCAGTCGCCTGCTGCATCTGCAGGCGGACGGCGGGCGTGTGGATCGGCATGTGCGCGACCTGCCCGAGCTGCTGCAGCCCGGCGATCTGCTGGTGTTCAACGACACCCGCGTGATCCCGGCGCGGCTGTTCGGACACAAGGACAGCGGCGGCCGCGTCGAGATCCTGATCGAGCGCATCACCGGCACCCACGAGGCACGCGCCCAGCTCGGCGTCAGCAAGTCGCCGAAGGCGGGCGTTCGCATCACCCTGGATGCCGGCGGCGAGTTCGAGGTGCTGGGCCGCGAGGGCGAGTTCTATCGTCTGCGCCTGCTGGGTGACGAGGCGCTGGAAAAGCTGCTTCTGCGTGCCGGACGCCTGCCGCTGCCGCCCTACATCCAGCGCGAGCCCGGTTCCGACGACTCAGAGCGCTACCAGACCGTGTTCGCGAAGCACGTTGGTGCGGTGGCGGCGCCCACCGCCGGTCTGCATTTTGACGAGACCCTGCTCGCACAGCTTCGCGCGCGCGGCGTCGAGTTCGGGCACATCACCCTGCATGTGGGCGCCGGCACTTTCCAGCCCATGCGCGCCGAGAGCGTGCACGAGCACACCATGCACAGCGAGTGGCTGAATGTCGGTGCGGAGCTGATCGAGCAGATCCGTCGCGCCCGCGCCGCCGGCAGGCGCGTGATCGCCGTCGGCACCACCGTGGTGCGCGCGCTGGAGACCGCAATGCGCGAGGGCGAGGTGCAGCCGTTCGCGGGCGACACCCAGATCTTCATCTTCCCCGGCTACCGCATCCGCTCCGTCGATGCGCTGATCACCAACTTCCACCTGCCGCAGTCGACCCTGCTGATGCTGGTCTCGGCCTTCTGTGGCCGCGAGCGCATCCTCGACGCCTATCGCTACGCGGTAGAACAGCGCTACCGCTTCTTCTCGTATGGCGATGCGATGCTTTTGGAGCCGGGAATCGGGAATGGGGAATCAGGAATCGGCCACAGCCTGAGCATTCATTCCTGAGGCGCCCCTCGTTGCTCAGCACGCTGCAGTGCTTGGCCGCGTCCTCCGAAGTTTTCACAGCCCGCTCCAACGATTCCCAATTCCCGATTCCCCATTCCCGGCTCCCAAATGTCCCGTCTCCACTTCGACCTGCACACCACCGACGGCGCCGCGCGCCGCGGGCGGCTCACGTTTCCGCGCGGTACGGTGGAGACGCCCGCCTTCATGCCGGTGGGCACCTACGGCACGGTCAAGGCCATGTTCCCGGAGGACCTGCGCGCGCTGGGGGCCGAGATCATCCTCGGCAATACCTTTCACCTCTATCTGCGGCCGGGGCTTGAAGTCATTCGCGCGCATGAGGGCCTGCACGGCTTCGCGCGCTGGGATGGGCCGATCCTTACCGACTCCGGCGGCTTCCAGGTGTTCTCGCTGGCGCATCGCCGCAAGATCACCGAGGAGGGCGTGACCTTCGCCTCGCCGGTCGACGGCAGCAAGGTGTTCCTGAGCCCCGAGGTGTCGATGGAGATCCAGCGCGTGCTGGATTCCGACGTGGTGATGATCTTCGACGAGTGCACGCCGTATCCCGCCACCGAGAAGCAGGCGGCGACCTCGATGCAGCTCTCGCTGCGCTGGGCCGAGCGCTCGAAGCGCGCACACGAGGGCAACGACGCCGCGCTGTTCGGCATCGTCCAGGGTGGCGTCTACCACGACCTGCGCAGCGTGTCGGCGCGCGGGCTGATCGACATCGGCTTCGACGGCTATGCGGTGGGCGGCCTCGCCGTCGGCGAGCCCGAGGCCGAGCGCAACGCCATGCTGGAGCACACCTGCCCCCAGCTGCCGACCGATCGCCCGCGCTACCTGATGGGCGTGGGCCGGCCCGAGGACATCGTCGAGGCCGTCGCCCGCGGCATCGACATGTTCGACTGCGTCATGCCGACCCGCAATGCGCGCAACGGCCACTACTTCACCAAACATGGTGCGATCCGCATCCGCAACGCCAAATACGAGAAGGACACCCGCCCGATCGAGGAAGGCTGCGGCTGCTACGCCTGCGCGCGTGGCTTTTCCCGCGCCTATCTGCGTCATCTGGAGCGCTGCAACGAGATCCTCGGCGCCATGCTGGCCACCCAGCACAACCTTTTCCATTACCAGGCCTTGATGCGCGACATCCGCGCCGCCATAGACGCGGGGCGGTTCGAGGACTTCCGGGCCGAGTTCTATCGCCTGCGACAGACGCCGGCCCCGGAGTGAATCCGGGCCACAGCGGTGTGCATGGCATAATCCGCGGCTTTGCGGCGGCCAGGACGGCCGCGGCAGCCCTCAACCGTCAACGGAGCGCACCGCCCCATGGACTTCCTGATCTCCCCCGCATTCGCCCAGGCCGCCGGCCCGCAGCCCTCGCCCTGGTCGCCGCTGATCATGCTGGCGATCTTCTTCGCCGTGTTCTTCTTCCTGGTGATCCGCCCGCAGATGAAGCGCGCCAAGGAGCACCGCAGCATGGTGTCCGCGCTCGGCAAGGGCGATGAGGTCATCACCTCGGGCGGCATGGCCGGCCGCATCGACGACGTCAGCGACAGCTTCATCACGGTCGAGATCGCCGACGGCGTGCGCGTCAAGGTGCAGAAGCAGGCCGTCACCGCGGTGCTGCCCAAGGGCACGCTGAAGTCCGCATGAGCCGGCGGGGCGCTTGCCCCGCCACTCCTCCACAGCGATCGCGTTCGCGATCCCGCAGGGTCCCATACCCATGCTTGAGTATTCCCGTTGGAAGTACGCCGTCCTGGCGTTGATCATCCTGTTCGCCGCCGTGTATTCCAGCGGCAACCTGTTTCCGCAGGATCCGTCCGTACAGATCACCGCAGGCCGCGGTTTCACTGTCGACGAAGCGCTCAAGCGCCAGGTCGAAGAGACGCTCGCCGCCCAGTCAATCACCCCCAAGTCCATCGATCTGGAGGACGGCACCATGCTGGTCCGCCTGGGCGACGTGGGCGTGCAGCAGAAGGCCGCCGAGGCCCTGCGCCCGGTGCTGGGCCAGGATTACACCGCCGCGCTCAGCCTCGCCTCCACGGTGCCGGACTGGCTGGCGGATCTGGGTGCTAAGCCGATGTCGCTGGGTCTCGACCTGCAGGGCGGCGTGCACTTCCTGATGGAAGTGGACGTGGCGGCTGCGACCAACAAGCGCTTCGAGGGCATCCTCAATGAGATCCGCACCCAGCTGCGCGACAAGCGCCTGATCTTCTCGGCGGTCCGCCGGACGGCGACGGGGGTCGAGGTGGTGCTGCGCGATGCGGCCGACCGCGCCGCGGCGATGGCGGTGGTGCGCCAGGCTTTGCCGGCGCTGCAGCTGGCGGAAAGTGCGGAAGCCACCGCGTTCACGGGCGCGCTGAACGAGGAAGAGATGCGCCGCGTCCTCGACGAGACCATGGAGCAGAACACGGTCACCCTGCGCAACCGCATCAACGAGCTGGGCGTGTCCGAGTCGATCGTGCAGCGCCAGGGCGCCAGCCGCGTCGTGGTCCAGCTGCCCGGCATCCAGGACACCGCCCGCGCCAAGGCCGTGATCGGCGCCACCGCGACCCTGGAATACCGTGCCGTGGTGGATGGCGACGCGCTCGCGATCCGCGAGAGCGGGCGGGTGCCCGCGGGCGCCGTGCTGTACGAGAGCCGCACGCTCGGTCCCGACGGCCGCCCGCTGCCGGTGCTGCTGTCGCGCGACGTGATCGCCTCGGGTGATCAGCTGACTGGCGCGAGTTCGGGCCTCGATCCGCAGTCCGGCACCCCCAGCGTGAATGTGCAGCTGAACACCTCCGGTGGCCAGCGCATGCTGGAGTTCACGCGTAACAACGTCGGCAAGCCGATGGCGGTGGTGTTCATCGAGCGCATTCCCGAAACGCGCATCGTCAACGGCGAGGAAGTGCAGGCCTCGCGCGTCAGCCAGCAGGTGATCTCGGTGGCGACCATCCAGGGCGTGTTCGGGCCGACCTTCCAGACCACCGGCCTCGACAGTCCGGAAGAAGCCAACCAGCTGGCCCTGCTGCTGCGCGCCGGCTCGCTGGCCGCGCCGATGGACATCGTCGAAGAGCGCGTCATCGGCCCGAGCCTGGGTGCGGAGAACATCAAGGCGGGCGTGTCCGCGGTGACCTTCTCCTTCCTCATCGTCATGGGCTTCTTCGTCATCTACTACAAGACTTTCGGCCTGATCACCAACATGGCCCTGCTGATCAACCTGCTGATGGTGGTGGCGTTAATGTCGCTGATCGGCGCCACCCTGACCCTGCCGGGTCTGGCTGGCATCGCGCTCACCGTGGGCATGTCGGTCGACGCCAACGTGCTGATCAACGAACGCATCCGGGAAGAGCTGCGTGAAGGCAACACGCCCTTGACCAGCATCGCCAACGGCTACGACAAGGCCTCCGGCACCATCGCCGACGCCAACATCACCGCCCTGCTGGCCGGCATCGCGCTGCTGGCCTTCGGCACCGGCCCGGTCAAGGGCTTCGCGATCACCCTGATCCTCGGCATCCTGACCTCGATGTACAGCGCGGTCTCGGCCTCGCGCGGCATCGCCACCTTCATCTACGGTCGTCGGCGCAAGCTGGCCGGCCTGTCGATCTGAGGCCCAACGCATGAATCTGTTTCCCTACAACAGCAAGATCGACTTCATGCGCCTGCGCCGGGTGTCGCTCGGCATCGCCGCGCTGCTGATGGTGGTGTCGGTGCTGGCCATCCCGGTGCGTGGCTTCAACTTCGCGCTCGATTTCACCGGCGGCACGGTCGCCGAGCTGCACTTCGAGAAGTCGGTGGATCTCGATGCGGCCCGCGAGACGCTGGAGCGCGCCGGCTTCAACGGCGTGCAGGTGCAGACCTTCGGCGCCACCACCGAGCTGCTGGTGCGCCTGCAGCCGGAAGCGGGCGAGGACAATGCCGCCCGCACCGGCGAGGCGCTGCTGAAGGAACTCAACTCGTCCGAAAACCCGGGCACCCTGATCCGCAGCGACTTCGTCGGCCCGCAGATCGGCAAGGAGCTGGCGCAGAACGGCATCTACGCGCTGCTGCTGGTGGTCGCCGGTTTCCTGATCTACATCTCGCTGCGCTTCGAGTGGAAGTTCGCGGTGGCGGCGATCATCGCCACCCTGCACGACGTGCTGATCGCGGTCGGCTGGTTCGCGATCAGCGGGCACGAGTTCGACCTGAACGTGCTTGCCGGCATCCTCTCGGTGATGGGCTACTCGATCAACGACACCATCGTCGTGTTCGACCGCGTGCGTGAGAACTTCCGCACCCTGCGGCTCACCCCGTGGGAGATCATGAACCGCTCGGTCAATCAGACCCTGTCGCGCACGATCATCACTTCGTTCGTGGCCCTGCTGACGGTGCTTGCCCTGTATGTCTACGGCGGCCCCTCGCTGAAGGGCATGGCCGAGGCGCAGATGATCGGCATCGTGATCGGCACCCTGTCCTCGATCTTCATCGCCTGCCCGCTGCTGCTCTGGCTGGGTGCGACCAAGGAGGACCTGATGCCGAAGGAGCGCGACGAGGCCGAGCTGGCGCGTCGTCCCTGAGGGATCGCCTTGCGGCGATGCAAACAAGAAGGGCGCCCGGTTGGGCGCCCTTGTTGTTTGTGGGATTCGGGATTGGGGATTCGGGATTAGTGGAAGCCGTCGCTACTGACGGGATGCGACGGCTGCGCGTTGTCAGACTGCCCCTCGATCTTTTCAGCTGGGCGGTGTTCCTGAAGAAACCTTGGCTCGTCATCCCCGCGACGGCGGGGATCCAGGGCTCCTGCGGCTGTCGCAAGTGTTACTGGGCCCCCGCCTCCGCGGGGGCGACGGCGAAGACATGCCATTGCAAGCGTTCGGTTTATCGAGAGCTCGCGTCGAGGTGTCGAGCCCAACGAATCCCGAATCCCGAATCCCCAATCCCCAATCCCGTGATCGCGGCAACGCCGCGGTCAGTCAAACGCCGCCGCATACCCCGAGTTGACCAGGGACTTCTGCACCAGCTCGCTGACCTTGAGGTTGCCGGCGACGATCTGGCCGTACTTGAAGTAATCGGTGCCGCCGCGGAAATCGCAGACGCGGCCGCCGGCTTCGCGCACCAGCAGCACGCCGGCGGCGATGTCCCAGGGCATCACCCCGGCCTCGAAGTAGGCGTCGGCACGTCCGGCGGCGACGTAGGCCAGATCCAGCGCGGCCGAGCCGGTGCGGCGCACGTCCTCGGCGTCGCGCATCAGTTCGCGTACGGCTTCCAGCTGGGCGCCGATCTTCGAGCGCTGGCGCGGAGCGAAGCCGGTGATCAGCATGGCGCCCGACAGGTCGTTGCGCTGGGCGACGCGGATGCGCTTGTCGTTCAACACCGCGCCCGAGCCCTTGGTCGCACTGTAGATCTCGTTGCGCAGCGGATCGTAGATCACGCCCAGCACCGGCTCCTGGTTGTCCAGCAGCGCGATCGACACGCAGAAGTGTGGGATGCCGTGCAGGAAGTTGCTGGTGCCGTCCAGCGGATCGATGACCCAGGTGTAGCGGGACTTGCCGGTCTGGCCGGATTCCTCGGCCAGGAAGGCGTGGTCGGGAAAGGCGCGCTTGAGTTCGCGGATGATCTCGGCTTCGGCCTGGGCATCGACCTCGCTGGCATAATCCTGCTTCGATTTCTCGAAGACGCTCAGGGATTCGACGCGGCCGACATGGCGAAGGATCAGGTCGCCGGCACGGCGTGCCGCCTTGACCACGACGTTGATCGCGGACTTCTGCATACGCACTCTCGCTGGGAAAAGAACGGGCACGGCCAGGCTGGCCGTCCCTGAAGGGCGGGGGAGTGTACTGCAAAGGCCCCGGGCGAGTCCCGCCTGCCGGCTGAACCGCCCGCGTCCCGCCGTCTTCGGCACCCTCAAGCCAAGGAATCCCATGCTCGACGCCATCGCCATCGTCCTGGTCGGCACCCAGCACCCCGGCAACATCGGCTCCACCGCCCGCGCCATGAAGACCATGGGCCTGTCCGACCTGCGCCTGGTGCAGCCTGAGCAATTCCCGGACATCCAGGCCAACGCCATGGCGGCCGGCGCGGATGACGTGCTGGAGCGCGCACGCGTGTTCGATCGCCTTGAGGACGCCATCGCCGACTGCCGTCTGGTGCTGGGCTGCACGGCGCGCCGCCGCGGCGTGCCCCTGCCCGAGTACGGCCCGCGCGATGCGGCTTCCCTGCTGCTTCAGAGCACAGCCAGCGGCCCGGTAGCGCTGATGTTCGGCCGCGAGCGCACTGGCCTGACCAACGAAGAGCTGCAGCGCTGCCAGGCGGCGGTGCATATCCCGGCCAATCCCGAGTACAGCTCGCTGAACCTGGCCCAGGCGGTGCAGGTGCTGAGCTACGAGCTGCGCATGGGCCACCTGTTCCCGCTGCAGGCCGATGCCCCGCAGCCCGCGGCGCCGTCGCCGCTGGCCGCCACCCTGGAGCGCGGCGACGCGCTGGCGACCCAGGCGCAGGTCGAGCGCTTCTTCGGCCACCTCGACCAGACCCTGCACGACATCGACTTCCACAAGGGCCGCTCGCCCGACGTGGTGATGCAGCGCCTGCGCCGGGTGTTCCTGCGCGCCGCGCTGGACGAGCGCGAGCTGCGCGTCCTGCACGGCATCCTCGCCGACGCGCAGCGCATGGCCGAGCTGGCGCTGAAGTCGGGCCTGCATGTGCCGACCGCGGAGCGCCGCGAGGCGGGGCCGGGCGAAAGCGATGGCCGCGACGAAGGCTGACGGATTCATGGGGTGGGCCCTGGCCGACCCCGAGCGCTGAGCCAGGCATAGGGTGGGCCCTGGCCCACCATGAGCCCGATGCTCGCCCCGGTTTTCGTCCGCCCAGCGTCCCAGGGCTTGACGCTCCCCACGGTCTTCGCTCGTCAACATGACGAGGGCACCCCCGAGCGATGGACCCGGCCCATCCCTCGGGCTTCGAGACTGGCGGCGAGGACCGATATCGAACCTGGCTCTGGATCGGGCGGCGCGCACGTCGTCTTGATCGTGCGGAGGCGGTGTCGCGCGGGCATTGGTGTCTGCCGCGGCGCGTGGTTGATAGGCCGGACTGGGGTGGGTGTCGAGCCCATGGTGGGCCAGGGCCCACCCTATAGCCTTGGGCGCGTGCCTCGCGAATCACACATCGCCCACGGACGTCGGTCTTCCATGGGCGCCCGACAACTGCTGATCACTCTGCTCGACCGCCCATGCGCGCCTACTACTGCCACCACTTCGTGCTGCCGCTGCCGCCCGAGCACCGCTTTCCGATGGACAAGTACCGGCGGCTGTACGAGCGCGTGCGGGGCGTCGAGGGCATCGAGCTGGTCGAGCCTGAACCTGCCTCGCTCGAAGACCTGCAGCGCGTGCATTGCCACGACTACATCGCGCGCATGCACGAAGGCCGCGCCAGCGAAGCCGAGCTGCGGCGCATCGGCTTTCCCTGGTCGTCGGCCATGGTCGAGCGCTCGCGGCGCTCCTCGGGCGGGACCATCGGCGCGCTCACCTCGGCCCTGCGTGGCGATGGCGTGGCGGTGAACCTGGCCGGTGGCACCCACCATGCGGCCTTCGACCGTGGCGGTGGCTACTGCGTGTTCAACGACTCGGTGGTGGCCTCCCGCCACGTGCAGGCCGCGGGCTTGGCGGATCGCCTGCTGGTCGTCGACCTCGATGTGCACCAGGGCGACGGCACCGCCGCCCTGTGCGCGAATGACCCGACGATCTACACCTTTTCGATGCACGCCGCGCGCAACTACCCCGCGGTCAAGCCGCCCTCGGATCTCGACGTGGCCCTGCCGGACGGCACCGACGACGCGGCCTATCTCGATCTGCTCGATCACCACCTGCCGCGCGCAATCGCTGCTGCGCGTCCTGATGCGCTGATCTATCTCGCCGGCGCCGATCCCTTCGAGGGGGATCGCCTCGGATTTCTCAAGCTCAGCAAGCCCGGCCTGCGCGAGCGCGACCAGCGCGTTCTCGACACCTGCCGCCGGCTCGGCCTGCCGCTGTCGATCAGCATGGCGGGCGGCTATGCGAACGATGTCGAGGACATCGTCGACATCCACCATGCGACGGTGCTTGCGGCGCTGGCGCATGCGCGTGGGCGTGCAGTCGCGCCCGAGCCGCATGCCGCGACCGCTACACTGCCGGCCTGCTGATTCGCGCGCCGGAGCCGTGATGCCGCCTGTTCCTCCCGTGACCAAGGCTCTGCTGCTCGCCTGTGGCCTGGTCTACGTGCTGCAGCTGGTGCTGGGCGACGTCGCGATGCTCCCCTTCATGCTCTGGCCTGCCGGTGACGACGCGCTCGGCACGCATCAGGGGCAGATGATTACTGTCGGTTTCCTGCCATGGCAGCTGTTCACCTACGGATTCATGCACGGCAGCGAGACCCATCTGCTGTTCAACCTGCTGGCGCTGTGGATGTTCGGTGGTGATGTTGAGCGCGTGCTTGGCCCACGTCGTTATCTGCTGTACGTGCTCCCTGCATCGTCGGCGCGGGCCTGATCCAGCTGGTGGTGACGACCATGGCGGCGCAGTCGGGCGAGCTCTACAACACTGTGGGGATCTCGGGCGGCGTGTTCGGCGTGCTGCTGGCCTTCGGCATGGCTTTTCCGAACCGGCAGGTGATGCTCTTGATCCCGCCGATTCCGATGAAGGCGCGCACCCTGGTGGTGGTGTACGGCATCGTCGAGCTGGTGCTCGGCGTGTCCGGCACCCGCACCGGCATCGCCCATTTCGCGCATCTCGGCGGCATGCTGTTCGGCTTCCTGCTGCTGCAGTATTGGCGTGGCCGTTGGCCCTTCGAGCGGAGACGCCCATAGGGTGGATTCTGGCCCGCCTTGCGCCGCAATCTCGCGTCAGAGCGCCGGGTTTCGAAGGCTGTGGCGCATCGCAAAGCGTGCCGAGATGCAGCGCCAACGGTGGGCCGGGGCCCACCCTATAAACCTGCATAGGGTGGGCCCTGGCCCACCATGAGCTGCATCCTGGCCCGACCCGCGCGTTCCCATGCGCGGTTCATGCCGCTTCGGGCGCAGTCGACGTCGCCATTGCCGCGAGTCCTATCGGCCGAAGGCGCGGTTGGGGCGGTTGATGCGCACGATGCAAGCGCAGCGCTCACTCCAGCCGCAGCAGCATGGCATCCATCCACAGCGGATCGCTCGCACCGTCGCCGCCGCCGAAACGCATCGCGCCGCCCTCGGGCGTCAGCGCGCGATAGCCGCCGTCGTAATCCCAGGTGCTGATGTGCAGCGCCGCGCCGCGCAGCGATTCCAGCTCGCCGAGCAGGCGCGCGGGCAGGGTGATCGTCAGCGTCTTCTCTGCGTGGTCGACGGCGAGCGCGGCCGCGCCGACGGCCGTGCCCTCGCGTTTCGCATCGGCGCCCTCGTGCGAGAACAGCGCGTTCGACCAGCCGTGCAGGCGCAGGCGCCGCTGCCAGCGCAGACCCTCGGGCATCTCTGCATTGAGCAGGGGCAGGGCGCGCGCGCCCTCATCGGCATCAGGCAGGGCGAGGTGCAGGCTCAGCGCCATGCGGTCGAAGCCGTTGGCCGGGTTCCAGTCGCGACTCAGTGCGCGCAGCCGCAGGCTCAATCGCAGGCTGCCGCCGCTGGCCTCGGCGCGCGCATGGGTGAGGTCAAGCAGCCCGCGCTCGCCCCAGCCCGGATCGGTCGGATAGCGATAGCGCCCCTCGGGGCCGCGGTCATCGCCGACCGGGTCATCGCTTTCGTTCAGCACGGTCCAGCGCGGCTGCACGCGGAAGTGCGCGCTGTCGGAGGCGAGCCCGGTCGCAGTGTCGATGAGCTGCAGTCGATGGCTCAGGCCCGGATCGGCAAGGCCGTGCACGTCGATGTCGACGGCGAAACGTCCGTCTGCGTCCACCTGCACGCGCGTGCCGCGCCCGACTTCGCCATCCAGCACCAGCTGCAGTTCGCCGCCAGCGCGAGCGCGACCGGCGATCGAGAGCTGTTCTGACACCGTCGCATCGCCCAGCGCATCGAGCCGCGGCCGCCCAGGGGCAATGGCTTCGGTCGATGCGGCGGGAGGCGCCGACAGCACCCGCCACACCTGGCCCCCGCGCGCGGGCAGCGCGAGATCCACGCGGCCCTGCGCATCCACCTGCAGCGCCGGCGCTTCGCCCTCGATCGCGAACAGCGGCTGCAGCTGCGTGCCGGCGGGCAGGCCAGTGTCGATGGCGCCGTACAGGCTCGGTGCATCCGCGGTGTTCAGCGCGACCAGGGCCGAGCCTTCATCCGATGCCATCACCCAGGCGATGACCCCGGGCCCGGCGGCTTCCGCCGCCAGCACGCGTGGCTGGCCGCGGCGCAAGGCGTACTCGCCGTGGCGCAGGGCCGTGGCGCGCTGCAGATAGCGGTACAGCGGATGCGCGGTATCGAAGTGATCGCGCCCGTCGCTGCCCCAGCCGCGCGCGAACATCGCGCCGCGCATGCGGGTGAAGCCCTGTTCGGTGCCGTAATAGATGACCGGAATGCCGGGCAGGGTCATCAGAGTCAGCAGCGCCTGCTTGAGCCCGGCCTCGCTGCCGCCGGCAAGGAAGCGGTCGACATCGTGGTTGTCGACGAAGCTGGGCATGCGGTGTGGGTCTGCATGCACCGCCAGCACGCTCTCGATGCGGTGCTGTAGCTCGGCCGGCGGACGCCCGCGCGCGAACACGTCGAGGCTGGTGCCGTAGAGGGGGAAGTTGATCATCGCCGGCAGCAGCGGGCCCGCGTCGTCGCGCACATAGGTTTCGATGCGTCGCGCCTGGGTGTCCTCGAAGGCGCGGTCGATGCCGAAGCCCTCGCCGAACAGCAGGAAGTCCGGCTTGCCGGCGCGCTGCGCGACGTCGATGACGCCCGGAGCGGCCGGATCGTCGGCGAACAGGAAATCGCGGAAGTAGGCCGGCGGCACGTAGAAGGCGGTGTCGACGCGGAAGCCATCGACGCCGACCTCGCGGATCCAGTGGCCGTAGGACTGGCGCAGGGCGCGGCGCACCAGCGGGTTTTCGGTATTGAGGTCATCGAGGTCGGCCATCTGCCCCTCGAGCAGCTGCACCGGGTCGCTGTAGTCCTGGATCGGCGGGGTCCAGTGATAGATGTCGAGGCTGCGCTGCTGCACGTCGCGGGCGTCGTTCTGATCGAAGGGCCATTGCGTCGGCCGCGCGGTCGGCGCAGCCCCCGCGTTCGCGCTCCAGTCCGCGGCAAGGTCGGGCTTGGCTCCACCCGGCGGGTAGCGGAAGTAGTTGCCGACGTGATTGACCACGATGTCCTGCACCAGACGCATGTCGCGCGCGTGCAGGCCCTCGGCCAGCGCGCGGTAGTCGTCGAGCGTGCCAAAGTGAGGGTCGACCTCCATGAAGTGCTGCGCCCAGTAGCCGTGGTAGCCGCCGTAGCCGACGGCTTCGTCCCACCACTGGTGGCGCACCGGCGGGGTGATCCACAGCGCGGTGGCGCCAAGGCTGCGAATGTAGTCGAGCCGACGCGTGAGGCCAGCCAGATCACCGCCGCTGTAGCGGCGCGAGTCGGTCGGGTCGTATTCGTTTGCTCCCTGATCGTTGTTGTCCGGCTCGCCGTCATCGAAGCGATCGATCAGGGCGAAGTAGAGGATCTCGTCGCGCCAGTCGCGTGTGTCCGGTTCAGGCCCTCCGGCCTGCACGGAAGTGATGCCCAGGCTGCTGGCCATGCAGAGCAGCAGCGCCCAGCCGAAGAGGGATCGCGAGCCGTCGTCTCGCATCCAGGCCGCGCGCGAAGTGAAGGATCGGAAGGTCTGTGACGCGCTGTGCATGTGCAGCATCCGGTGGGCTGGCGTGATCGGAAAACCTGCTGCTTCTGACAGGATGGATTGCTGCGTTGCAGCGCAATCCCGTGAGGCCCCGGCAATCACGCGAAGCCGCGGCGCGCCTCATCTTGGTGCCGGCTTAGAGCCTTGTGCGACGCCTTCGTGCGGCGCTTTGCATGAATACGTATGCAGCTTGGGTCATGTGCCAAAGGGCCGGGGCTACCATCGCTCCGCGCTGCAGAGGACGGGGGAACGTCCCAACGGCGAGCTCAGGTCGGGCCGCCGTCGGCAGCTCACAGAACAGACCCGGCGCGGGCCGCACAGCCGCCGCGTAGCCGGGCTCACACACCGCAGACCGTATCGAGTGGAGGGGACAATGTTGAACTTGAAGCGCAACGTGCTGAGCATGGCGCTGGCGTCGGCCGTCGCAATGATGGCGCAGTCGGCCTGGGCAGATGCCGGCATGGCTGCACAGCAGGCGGAAGACGAGGAAGCCGCCGAAGACGAGGCCAAGTCCCTCGATACGATCGAGGTGGTCGGTATCCGCGCCGGCATCGAGAGCGCGATCGAGACCAAGCAGATCGCCGACTCCATCGTCGAGGCGATCTCGGCAGAGGACATCGGCAAGCTGCCGGACGTTTCGATTGCCGACGCGCTTGCCCGTCTGCCCGGCCTCACCTCGCAGCGCGACCGCGGTCGCTCGACCGAGATCAACGTGCGCGGCCTGTCCGGCGATTTCGCGACGGCTACCCTCAATGGCCGCGAGCAGGCCAGCATGGGCACCAACCGCGGCGTCGAGTTCGACCAGTACGCTTCCGAAACCATGCGCCAGGTGGTCGTGTACAAAACGCCGACCGCCAGCCTCGTGGGTCAGGGCCTGTCCGCCACCATCGACCTGCAGACCGTGCGCCCGCTGGATTTCGATGATCGCGTGATCGCCGCCAACTACCGCCGCGACCAGTACAAGCTGGAAGAATCCAAGCTGTACGGTGAGCGCGCCAGCTTCGCCTACATCGACCAGAACCAGGCCAAGACGGTCGGTTTCGCACTGGGCTATGCCTATCTCAACTCGCCGCAGCAGTCGAACAGCTGGCGCGCCTGGGGCTATGAGCCCAACGGCCAGCTCGGTGGCGTGACCATCCAGGGCCGCACCACCGATCTGGTCCGCAAGGGCATCACGGCGGCGATGGAGTACCAGCCCAACGACAGCCATCGCGGCGCGCTTGACGTCTACTACTCGACCTTCGACTCCGACACCATCCAGCGCGGACTCGAGATCGGCCTCGGCAACTGCACCGAGAACTGCTACCTGGCTGATCTGGTCAGCCGCAACGGCACCAGCTCGACCTATCGAAACGCACGGCCCGTGCTGCGCACCGACCAGTACAAGAACGAGGACTCGCTGCTCTCGGTCGGCTGGAATCACGAGTTCCGCATCAACGACGACTGGCGCATGACCACCGACCTCAGCACCTCGCGTGCCGATCGTGATGGTCGCAACTTTGAGAGCAATGCCGGCTTTGCGCCGGATCTCACGGGAACGACGCTCGGCGTGTCCTTGAACCCGGGCGGCTGGTACGACATGGACTTCGGCGCCGATTTCGGTGATGTCTCGCAGCTGCGCCTGTGGGATCCGGGCGGCTGGGGCGGCGACGGCTTCGATAAGCCCTATGCGGTCGAGGACACCATCAACCAGGCACGCGTGGAGTTCGAGCAGCTGTTCAGTGACGGCGCCATCAGCAGCGTCAAGTACGGCCTGAATCACACCAGCCGCGACAAGGAGCGCTTCGCGTCCGAGGATGCGCTGTGCATCCAGGCCTGCAACGACCGCGCTTCGCTGCCGTATCCGACCGGCGCTTCCTTCGGCTTCGGCTTCTTCGGTCTGCCCAACCTGCCGACCTTCGACCCGAATGGCGTGCCCTACAACCGCATCAGCCGGTTTGCCGAGAACGGTTTTGCGCGCAAGAACTTCGGCGTGGAAGAGGACATCACCACGCTGTATGCGCAGGCCAACCTCGACTCGCAGTGGGGCAGCGTGCCGGTGCGCGGCAACGTGGGCATCCAGGTGCAGCGCGCGGATCAGGAAGGTTTCGGCCTCAGGACTTTTGCGGACAACGCCGCTGGCGATCCGGTCAGCGACGGCGTCAGCTACACCGAAGTCCTGCCCAGCGCCAACCTGATCTTCGACGTGACCGAAGAGCAGAAGCTGCGCCTGGGTCTGGGCCGCCAGCTGGCGCGTCCGCGTATCGACGACATGTCTGCCGGCTTCGGCTTCGGCATCAATCAGGCCACCCAGCGCTGGGAGGCAGGCGGCGGCAATCCACGCCTGCGCCCATGGATCGCCAACGCCTTCGACGTGTCCTACGAGAAGTACTTTGGCGGCAAGGGCTATGTCTCCGCGGCCTGGTTCTTCAAGGACCTCAAGTCCTACGTCTACAACCAGGTGCTGGAGTTCGACTTCACCGGCTTGCCGGTGCCGTCGGGCGCCCAGCTGCCCCCGACCAACATCGGCACCATCAGCAGCCCCGCCAATGGCGAAGGCGGCCTGATCGCCGGCTGGGAGTTCGCGGTGTCGATTCCCTTCGAGTTGTTCTGGGAGCCGCTCGAGGGCTTTGGCCTGCAGGGTCACTACACTGACACCCGAACCGGCATCAAGCCGAACGGCCCGGGCACCAGCGAGCCCCTGCCGGGCTTCTCGAAGTACACCTCCAACGTCACCCTGTACTGGGAGCGCTTCGGCTGGGGTGTGCGCGCATCGAGACGCCACCGCTCGGAGTTCGTGGGCGAGATCCAGAACGTCTTCCTGGACCGCGAGCGCGTTCTGGTCAATCGCGAGGCCATCGTCGACCTGCAGGTCAACTACACCTTCAATCAGGGCGCGCTCAAGGATCTGGCCTTCTTCTTCCAGATCAACAACCTCCGAGACAAGCCCTTCCGCACCAATTTCGGCAGCGAGGAAACTCCGCGCGAGTACGTCGAGTACGGCCGCAACGCCCTGCTGGGCGTGAGCTACAAGTTCTGATGCACTGAAGCATCGATTCATCCCCCGGCAGCACCCGAAGCCCACGCCGTCTCCCCGCGGCGTGGGCTTCGGCTTTGTGGGGTCGCGAGGTGCAGATGCTTTGAGTCAGGTGGCGGTCACGCCGGCAGCGTCCGCGCGTGAGCGGGGCCGGTCCGTGCGCGGACGGTCAGGCATCGCGAGGAGCGCGCAACCATGGACCAAAGAGGGCGCGCCGGGACCTCCCCGCCACCCAGAACGTCTAATAGGGTGGGCCCTGGCCCACCATGCGCTTCAATCTCTGGCGCAAGCGTCGTGCTTGTGGTGGGCCAGGGCCCACCCTATGGTTCAGCGCTTGAATTGCCGGCCCGAAGCTCAAGGCGTCTGGCCCCAGACGCTCACATCGAGTGGGCTCTTGCCGCGTCACGCCCGCGGATGTGGCCTGCAATTCGGCGGATCTGCGCGCTCTCGGCAATGTGCCTCAGGGCGAGGCCGAAGGGCGTCACCCCCGATCGGGCCAGGCATTGCCCGCGGAGCGCGCATGAAGGCATGCCCAGCCACGCATGCGTGAGCCACTGCACGGGCGAGCGTCGGGCTTGTGGTGGGCCAGGGCCCACCCTATGAACTAGGCGGCCTTCGGCGTCGCGGCGCAGTGCCGGTCGATGAACTGCTCGTGGGTCGGCATCGCCTGCACGCAGGCGGCGATCACCTCGCGCACGGTCTCGACGTGCTTCTGCACGGCCTCGTCGTCCTGCGCATCGACCAGGGCGTGGTAGCCGCGCGGCTGCATGCGCTGGCCGTGCATCACCTGCACCCAGCTGGGCTCGGCGAACAGTTCGTGGCCGTCGCGGAAGACGCGGCCGTTGCTGCGGAACAGCTCCATCTTGCTGCGCAGCTCGGCCGGGATGTCCATGGTCCGCACGTAGTTCCAGAACGGCGTGTCGCTGCGCTCGGTGGCGTGGTAGTGCAGGATCAGGAAGTCGCGGATCTTGTCGAACTCCCAGTGCGAGTGGGTGTTGAACTCGTCGATGTCGGTCTGATCGAAACCGGCATGCGGGAAGAACGCGGTGAGCCGCGCGATCGCCGACTGGATCAGATGGATGCTGGTCGATTCCAACGGCTCCATGAAGCCGCTGGACAGGCCGACCGCGACCACGTTCTTGTTCCAGAACTTGCGGCGCTTGCCAGTGACGAACTTCAGCACGCGCGGCTCGGCCAGCGGCTTGCCTTCGAGGTTGGCCATCAGCATCGCCGTGGCTTCGTCCTCGCTGATGAAATCGGACGAGAACACATGGCCGTTGCCGACGCGGTGCTGCAGCGGAATGCGCCACTGCCAGCCGGCGGTGCGTGCGGTGGAGCGCGTATACGGCGTGATCGCCTGGCGCGTCTCGCAGGGTACGGCGACGGCGCGATTGCAGGGCAGCCAGTGGCTCCAGTCGATGTAGCCGGTCTTCAGCGCCTGCTGGATCAGGAGGCCGCGGAAACCCGAGCAGTCGACGAACAGCTGGCCGGGGATGCGCTCGCCGCTGTCCATCGTGATCGACTCGATGAAGCCGCTTTCAGGATGCTGCTGCACCGAGGCGACCTTGCCTTCGGTGCGGCGCACGCCGCGGGCTTCGGCGTATTCGCGCAGGTAGCGCGCGTAGAGCCCCGCATCGAAGTGGTAGGCGTAGGCGATGTCGGCCAGCGGCGAGTTGGGCCGGTCCGTGCGCGCCGGGATGAACTTGTTGGCGCGCGCGGCGGCCGTGTTGATCGAGTAGTCGTCGAGATGCCCGGCGCGGCCCTGCTGATGCAGCTTCAACCAGTAGTGGTAGAAGGGCACGATGCCGAGGTCCTGGCCGATCTTGCCGAAGCCGTGGATGTAGCTGTCGCCGACCTGGCCCCAGTTGACGAACTCGATGCCGAGCTTGAACGAGCCCTGGGTGCGGCGGATGAAGTCGGCCTCGTCGAGTTCGAGTGCTGCGTTGAACAGCTTGATCATCGGGATGGTGGCCTCACCCACGCCGACCGTGCCGATGTCGTCGGATTCGACCAGGCGAATGCTGTAGCCGCGGCCCAGCACCTTGGCCAGCGCCGCCGCCGCCATCCAGCCGGCGGTGCCGCCGCCGACGATCACCACTTCACGGATCCGCTGGTCCTGCATGTTCCCGCCCCTTCGCTGCTCGTGGATGCGTCTGTCGCGCACGTTCGCGCGAGTGTGCCCCCGGCGCGAGTGGCGGGGAAGTCGAGGCGCTTGCGCATACGTATGCAGCCCGCGCTGCAGCAGAAGTCCTGAATCGTGCCTAGTGTCCTCTGGACCTCTGCCCGCGGAGGTGCAAGCCCCTCTCCCCTTGTGGGAGAGGGGTTGGGGAGAGGGGGCGTGCCCCCCTTCCACATGTCGCGCCCGTTGCCACGTCGGCACAACAATGCAAGCGACCGATCGGGGCATCACCCAGCGTGTGGATTTGCTAGCGTTCGCAGCCTTGCTGACGCTCGCCGCGCGCTTTGCCGAGGCGGCCAGCCACCATCGCGATTTCGTCGACCTTGCAGGGACTGTCCATGCAGCTGATCTACTCCGCCACCTCGCCCTACGCCCGCAAGGTGCGCATGCTGGTGATCGAGAAACGCCTCACCGATCGCGTCGAGGTGGTGGTTGCGAACCCGCTGCAGGATCCGCCCGAGCTGCTGGCGGCCAATCCGCTGGCCAAGGTGCCGGCGTTGATTGTTGAACCCGATGGCGTGTCTGGCTTCACCCTGTTCGACAGCCCGCTGCTCTGCGCCTTCCTCGACAGTCTGTCAGCGCCGCAGCTGATTCCTGAGGCCGGGCCGGAGCGCTGGCGGGTGCTGCGTCGCGAGGCTCTGGCCGATGGCATCACCGACGCCGCAGTGTCCAGCGTGATGGAAGGCCGCCGTATGGAGTCGCAGCGCTCACCGGAATGGCTGGCGCGCTGGCGCAGCGCGATCCTGCGCGGCGTCTTCGAGCTCGAGAAGGAAGCGGTGGTCCTCGGCGCGCGCTTCGACCTCGGCGCGATCGCATCGGCGGCCGCGCTGGCCTATCTCGACTTCCGCCTGCCGCAGATCGACTGGCGCGCGCAGGCGCCGGGCTTGTCGGCCTGGCTTGAAGTCGTGCGCGACCGCGAGAGCTTTGTGCAGACCGTGCCGCCCGAGGGTTGATCGGGGCGGGCCTTGGCCCGGCCAGGAAACGAGGGATAGGGTGGGCCCTGGCCCACCATGAGACCGACGCTCGCCCCGGTCGAGCCGGTGGAGCGGCGGGCGTTTGCGTAGTACAGCGTGGTGGGCGCGAGCCGCACAGAGGCGAGATCGAAGCTCAAGGTGGGCCAGGGCCCACCCTATGGGGTGGCGCGACTGCTCGGAGCGCTTCGCTGCATCCGAATTCCGCGAATCCCCAATCCCACACCACACATCACCACACCAAGGCAACGGCAGGCTGCGCCACGCCCAGCGCCCGGAAAGCTACAGCCCCGGCTGCTTCAAGCGCTCGATGCCCTTGGCCTGCTTGTCAGCGGCCACCAGCGCGCGCACTTCGCCGAGCAGTTCGGCTGCATCGAAGACGATGCCGTCCTTGATGGTGTAGCGCACGCCGCCGACACGCTCGGGCTCGCCCTCGGCATCGATGCGGATGTGGCCGGTGCCGTAGAGCACCTTGAGGTTGGCCAGCGGGTTCTCGCGCAGCACCACGATATCGGCGAGCTTGCCGGGCTCAATACTGCCGATGCGCTCATCGGCATTGAGTGCTTCAGCGCCGTTGAGCGTGGCGGATGTCAGCACTTCCAGCGGATGGAAGCCGGCCTCGCGCAGCAGCTCCAGTTCCTCGATGGTGCCGAAGCCGTAGAGCTTGTAGATGTAGCCCGAATCGCTGCCGACGGTGACGCGGCCGCCGCGGTTCTTGAAGTCGTTGATGAAGGCCATCCAGCGCACGTAGTTGTCGCGCCAGGCGATCTCCTGCTCGCTGCCCCAGTCGAAGAAGAAGCTGCCGTGGCTGGTGCGGCTGGGGCGGAAGAAATCCCACAGCGCGGGCAGGGTGTAGTCCTCGTGCCACTCCGCCATGCGCGCACGCATCAGGTCGCGGGTGGCCTGGTAGATGGTGAAGGTCGGGTCGATGGTGAAGTCGAGTTCGAGCAGTTCGCCCATCACTGCTTCGTACTTGTCGCTGCCCTTCTCGGCGGCCTGCGCCCACAGCCGGCCGGCCTGCTCGAAGCGGTGCTGCTCGTTCATGTAGTTGTAGCCGGGCGGGTAGTCCTGCACGGTCTGGCCGTCGAACAGGGCCTCGGGCAGGCCGTACCAGTGCTCCATCGTGGAGAGGCCCCAGCGCGCGGTGGTCAGCACGTTGACCCGCTTCACGTCGAGCTGGGCGTGGTGGCAGGCCGAACCCATGCCCTGCTTCTTCAGCTCATCAAACGCCGCTTCCAGGATGTCCGGCCTGTAGCCGAAGCACTTCATGCCGAGCGCGCCGCGGCGCTTCATGTCGCGCACCCACTCGCGGGCGTGCTCAGGGGTCAGCATCGGGCCGATCCGGCCCTGGCCGAAGAAGGCGTAAGGGAAGATGCGCGGCGCGGTGATGGTGTTGGCTTCCGAGCGCTTCTGTTCCGACACGCACCAGTCGATGCCGTTGCCGCAGCCGGGATCGCGCACGCTGGTGATGCCGTGCGCCAGCCAGAGCTTGTAGACGTACTCGGCGGTCACACCCTGCTCGTCGCCGCCGATGTGGCCGTGCATGTCGACGATGCCGGGCATGACGTAATGCCCGCTCAGGTCCATCTCGCGGCCGCCGGGCCTCAGCGCCGGCCGGCGCTCGGCGTTGATCGGTGCGTCGGCACTGCCAACGATGCGCACCTCGGTGATGCGGTTGTTCTCGATCACGACATCGGCGGGGCCGAAGGCCGGGCTGCCGGTGCCGTTGATGACGGTGACCCCGCGCAGGATCAGCTGATCAAAGGGGCCTTCGCCCTCATCACGCTCAGGGGCGGGAGGAATGGCGGCCTGCGCGCAGGTGGCGGTGAACAGCAGGGCGAGAGCGGCGCGAAGCAGGCTGGGACGCATGGCGGGGCCTTGGGTGAAAACCTGACCGCAGTGTGGCGTTGTTGCAGCGCCTGCCGGGAGGGGCGCAAGTCATGCTGGAGAGCGGGGAACCGGGAACCGGGAACCGGGAACCGGGAATCGGGAATCGGGAATCGGGAATCGGGAATCGGGAATCGGGAATCGGGAA